>Ga0129311_1000012_pt1 | contig 188851 bp, 166 predicted proteins | sample Go1ome_FD_94435 | JGI IMG/M metagenome (GOLD analysis project Ga0129311, IMG submission 94435) | Western lowland gorrila individual fecal microbial communities from Wisconsin, USA - Go1022B metagenome | ecosystem: Host-associated > Mammals > Digestive system > Large intestine > Fecal | place... | reverse complement strand
GGAAATATACAACATGCACAATTATCCGTATTATTGCATAATCAGTTTTTGTGCAAAGTGCAGAAAAAGTGTAGAAAACGTTATTTATACGAAAAAATGTCTAATTTCATTTTGACATTTTCGTTCCCTCCATACAGAATAATTTTTTGTTGACAATCACTCTAAATGTGTTATTCTATAAGTGAATTAACAAGGCGAGTGCAAATAAGGATTATTCCGACATCGCTTTATAGCCCGCATTGTGCGGATTAAAAAGATCTGTTTTTCAGGTCTTTTTTGTTATCCTCTTTTAGTTATCAACTGTAATCTATTCTTAGATTATATCTGTTTTTACTACATTTTTCAATCTATTTTATAAATATATTCCCTACTTTTACCATCGCATAAAAAATCCCCCAAACATCTCTCGATTCAATATCGGATCTGTTTAGGGGATTTTTCTATTCTCTCTTATAAATCATTCTTGATATAATGCAAAACTCAGCTATTACACAATACCCTGAGCCTTCATAGCCTCTGCTACCTTTAAGAAGCCGGCGATGTTCGCACCTGCAACATAGTTGCCTGCTAAGCCGTATTTCTTAGCTGCATCGTCAAGGTTATGGAAGATGTTGACCATGATGTTCTGAAGCTTTCCGTCAACTTCTTCAAATGTCCAGGAAAGTCTCTCACTGTTCTGGCTCATCTCAAGTGCGGAGGTTGCTACACCGCCTGCATTGGAAGCCTTGCCGGGGCAGAACAGAACGCCATTTGCCTGTAAGTACTCGGTAGCATCCAGAGTAGTAGGCATGTTAGCACCCTCTGCTACTGCAATACATCCGTTTGCAACAAGCTGCTTAGCATCCTCAAGAAGCAGTTCGTTCTGTGTTGCACAAGGAAGGGCAACATCACACTTAATGCTCCATACGCCTCTGCCTTCATGATACTGTGCAGAAGGTCTCTTAGCTGCATACTCGGTCAGGCGGGCACGTTTTACTTCTTTTACTTCCTTTAACAGAGCAACATCGATTCCTTCCGGATCATAGATCCAGCCTGTAGAATCGGAGCAGGTAACAGGCTTGCCGCCTAACTGCTGTGCTTTCTGGATTGCGTAGATTGCAACATTTCCGGCACCGGATACGCAGATGGTCTTACCCTTGATGTCATGGCCGTTGCATTTTAACATTTCCTCTGTCAGATATAACAGACCATAGCCTGTTGCTTCTGTTCTTGCAAGGGAACCACCATAGGTAAGTCCTTTTCCTGTCAGAACGCCTTCATACAGGTTACGGATTCTCTTGTACTGTCCGTACATATAGCCGATCTCACGTCCGCCTACACCGATATCACCTGCAGGAACGTCTGTGTCCGCACCGATATGTTTGCAAAGCTCTGTCATGAAACTCTGGCAGAATGCCATAATTTCTCTATCTGATTTGCCCTTAGGATCAAAATCAGAACCACCCTTACCACCGCCGATCGGAAGTCCGGTCAGGGAGTTTTTGAAGATTTGCTCAAATCCTAAGAATTTGATGATACCAAGATTTACGGAAGGATGGAAACGAAGACCTCCCTTGTAAGGTCCGATTGCACTGTTGAACTGTACACGGAAACCATTATTTACCTGAACCTGTCCCTTGTCATCTACCCAGGGAACGCGGAACTGGATAATTCTCTCAGGAACGGTTAATCTCTCAAGTAATGCGTCTTTCTTGTACTCTTCCTCGTTTGCTTCGATTACAACACGAAGGGATTCAAGAACTTCTTTCACTGCCTGATGAAACTCCGGCTGTGCAGGGTTTTTCTCTACGACTTTTGCGTAGACATCATCAACATATGACATTTTCATGTCCTCCTTTAAGTTAGTATACACATGCTGTACCACAGTGCCGATCCTGTGGACCGTTTGATTGAGATCTGCAAAAAAATAGCAGAAGACAAATCAACTGCCTTCCGCTGTAAGACCTCTTTGTCCCTGCTATTATATAACAACTGTGCACCATTACGCAAGAACTTTATACATGTATACAATGATAAGATTATACAAAATTATTTCCGATTTTTTATAAAATCTGCATATTCCTATAAAAAGCCTCGAAATTGTTCCAGACAATCCGCTTCAAAATCTGCCAGTTCGTTTGCCAGCTCCGCTGTCTGTTTATCAGTCATTACATGATGATTCATAAGTTTCCACATATCGGTGATTCCCCTCTGGTTTCCTTTGATCATCAATTCGGCAATATGTCCGGTACTGGTATTCATCATGGTATTCATGTGAATTCCGCCATTTAACATCATTTCGCTGACCGCGGAATTTTTCTGTACCTCTTCTCCTTCTTTTAAGAGCTTTTCCACTGCCCGGTTTCTGATGTCCTCCAGTTTTCTGCTCTGTCCGTATAAAGTTCTTGAGAGGGACGCATCATGCACATACTCGGAAATCGTATTGATTGCAGTCAATGCCATACTGCTGTTTTTCTGAATCTCCTGAAGTACTTTTGCATCATCACTTTTCATGTCTGACTCCTTCCTGTCCTGTCACACTTTTCACCTGTCGGCTTTGTCATCCGCTGCCGGATCTTCCCGGTACGAAAAAAGCAGAGCTTTTTGCTCTGCTTTCATGATTGCCTGTTTTTTGTTTTTTTATACATTCTCTGTGGACTGCTCTCTATCTGCCGTACCGATGCTCTCACACGGATACTGAAGTCCCCATTGCCTGCGGCATTCATCCATCAACCGCATCATAGTAAGAATCCTTACATGCGGCATCTGTTCACATTCATTTTTTCCCTGTTCCAACGCTTTGACACATGCCTGCACTTCATATTCAAATCCGGTAATCTGCCTGGGTGCTTTTAATCTGATCAGTTTCTTATTGTTCCTATCGTACGCCGTGACAGATTCAAAATTATTGATATTCTCAACAATCAGATATCCCTTGCTTCCATATATGATTCCCTTACGGTCACTGACACCGCGCATGGTACTGCATAATACCGCCATTCTTCCGTCCCTGTAATGCAGCGTGACAGAATTCGTTGCATCAACGCCGCTGTCCGTATAAGTACAGTTGCTCTCAACCTTCACAATATCATCGTCAAACATCATAGAAGCGAAATTCAGTGTGTATACACCAACATCCAAAAGTGCTCCTCCTGCCAGTGCAGGATCCGTCACTCTTTGCTTGTCTTCCAATTGATACCCCAGATTTGCAGTCAGAACAGTGGGTGTTCCTATGATTCCCGACTGCAGAACTTCTCTCATCATACCAACCATCGGCATATATCTTGTCCACATAGCCTCTGCAACCAGAAGTTTCTTTTCACGTGAAATCCGCAATAGTTCTTCTGCCTGTGCCGCATTCACCGTGAATGCCTTTTCACATAACACTGCTTTTCCATTTTGTAAGCATAGCATTGCACATGCATAATGATGCGAATGCGGTGTTGCAATGTAGATCAGCTCCACCTTTTCATCCCTGACCAGTTCTTCATAGGAACCATATGCTTTCTGAAAACCAAATTTCTTAGCAAATACTTCTGCTTTTTTGATATCCCTTGACGCAACGGCATAGCAGCGGACCGACTTCAAGGCCCGCATTGTCTGTGCCATCTTTTCCGCAATATGACCGGCTCCCATAATCGCCATTCTATGTTTTTTCATTCCAACCATCTCTCTTACTGTACATACTCGGACTTCACATAGGCTGTCTGTCCGTTAAAGATGATGCGGCTCCAGCCGTCATCCTGTGCCTCGATCAGTTCCAGTGTTGCTCCCGCATATGCCACTCCCAGTTTCTCTGCAGTTTCATTTGCCTCCGCACGGATATTGACATTCTGTAACGCTGTCACAGTTCCATTGGCAGACTCTACAACCTCCAGATATTCTGTCTTGATATAACCATCCTGCCCATTATAATCTACCTTGCTCCAGCCATTGTCCAGTGCCTCGATTCTGGTCAGCCTTGTCCCCGCCGATACCGTTCCGAGTTTTGTTGCCTCCGCACTCGCACTGCCTCTGACATTGACAAGATCTGTTGTACGCACTGTTTCAGTCACAGGCTGTTCTTCCTGCTGTACCTGATCCCCATTGCTATCTGCATCCGTGTCTGTATCCGGATTGGCATCCGTATTTGCATCTGAATTCTCATCCGGATCGGCCTCCTGCTGTGTCTCATCCGGATCTTCTGTACCGCCTTCCGCCGTGTCCGTATTGGAAGCATCAATCTGTGCAACTTCGATTGCAACATCTTCTTTTAATTTGACCGCCAGTTCTTCCAGAAATGCCTTCAGGTTCTCATCCGCTGCCACCGCATCATTGTAATTAACCTGAACCTTGTTAAATAAATCTTTTACATCTTCCTGTAATGACACTGCCTGCATATACTGTGATACGCTTTCATCCACATCTCCGGAAAATACATACAGCTCCCCATTATCATTGGTACATACATACAGGGTATTCAGTCCCGGTGCCACTGTATCAATATTCTGGAACTTTACTTCATAATATACATATACAATATAGGAGTTCTCAACCGGTCCCGGTTTGGTATAACAGGTAATATTCTGATAATATTCAATATAATTGGCTTTTTTCTGCATACGGATCTGCTCAACCTCATCCGTATAGCTTCTCATAGACATATAGGTATCCACATCACCTTCCATACATGCCGAATAATACTTTGCTACAAATTGGTTGATGTAATCATATGCGTTTTCCTGTAATGGTTCTTCAGGAACACTGATCCCATTACTGTCTGTGACTGTATTCTGGTTATTCAGTGCCTGTTCTTCCTGCCTGCTGATTCTGGCATTCCGTACCAGTGTAATGACTACAATTACAGCCAACACCAGACAGATCAGTGCCGGTATGGTTGTTCTGTAATTCTTCACGCACCAGTTTTTTGCCTTAATAAAAGCATCCTTGATATCTTCACCTGCATAAGAAAGCTTAGATTCTCTGGTTTTCTTGTGTCCGAGACCGAATTTTCCGGTTCCTTTGATGCTGGTATTCAGCTCGTCTTTCACTCTTCTATTTTCAGTATTTTCCTTCTTGTTTTCACTATTTTTCTTTTTTTCACCGGTTGCAGGATGCTGTTTTTTTTGATTCTCTTTTTTTATATCCTTTGCCATGATATTGATAGCCCTTTCTATAACTGATCTGTATTTTCGTTGCATGAAAACAGTGATTTCATTCCACGCATACCCCCCGAAAATAAGAAATGCACCCGACAGGAATCGAACCTGCATTAAAGGCGTCGGAGGCCTTCGTTCTATCCATTAGACTACGGGTGCATGCTGTAAAATATTGTATAACAATTGTTACAATTTTGTTACAACGGTTACATCATATCATACCATGCGTATTTTGTCCAGTCCGATATTTTCACTGCAGCGACCGAAGGCTTTCAGAATATGTTTCCCGATCGCTGCAGTGCCGATTTTCTCTGTTTTGTATTATAAATACTCTGTTTCCTGCGCCATCGTCAGTTCTTCCGTTTCCCTGTCAAAGTAATATACCTGATCGGACAGGATCTCTTCATATGCTACCTGCGTTGCATTGATCTGTGAAACCATGCTCTCATAGCCAAGTGCCTCATATCTGTTCTCCACAGGCAGTACAATCACCTCATGAACGGAACTCGGCAGGATCACCAGATCACTGTCAAGCTGTGCCGCCATCGTTTTCATTACGCCCTCATATAAAAGGACTCCCGCACCATAAAGTTTCTGCTCATTGGTCATAACATACATCGGAACCGGATCTAAATCCAGTGGTTTCCCAGTATATTCTTCCAGTAACTCCGCCATAGGATACACCTTTAACGGGCAGAAGCGGGCAGTATTCTCCATGGCATCCCGATATACTGTTTCCGCTGTCACCTGCCACATTTTCAGATGGTCACTGTGAACCAGAATGGATCCGCTTCCAATTGCTTCATGATCGACGCGGCAGAAAAATACAACAGCAAGATTTAATACGTCTATATATGGAATTTCTCGTAATAATTCTTCGTTTTTCTCACGATTGATCAATTTATAGGCCAGTTTTCCCCGTACCTTTTCATAATCTGAATAAAATGAAAAATCCAGTTCCCGGCTGCATTGATGCATCTCGTAACATTCCTTTAATGCAAGCATCAGTTCTCCGAAGTTTTCCCCGTTTATATACCGCTCATAATATTCCTCCAGATAAATTGTGGGCGAAAGGTTACTGCCCTCTCTGAATATACTGATACCGCTTAACTCAATTCCATTATTTTTTCTGACTTTATGAAGGGTTGCCCTGCCCTCCTCTCCGGCATATGCATCCATTGCTTTCAATACTTTTTCTGTAAATTCCTCATAGGTAATACCTGCTCCCATGTAATTCCTCCCAATTTTTTCATAGAGAGCTCTGTTCCATCATGTCTTTGTACATAGCTGCAGTCCTTTGCTACTGCATGCTTTTTATAAAAACAAAAAAGACACTGAAAAGAAATCCATTTAGAATTCTTTTTAGTGTCTTATAAGCTTTGATATAAAAATGCTTGTCCGATTATGCTCTGGACAGATACTCTCCGGTTCTTGTATCAATCTTGATCTTGTCGCCCTGATTTACGAACAGAGGTACGCTGACCTGTGCACCGGTCTCAACAGTTGCGGGCTTTGTGGCACCTGTTGCTGTATCACCCTTGAAGCCCGGCTCTGTATCAGTAATCTCAAGTTCAACAAACAGAGGGGGTTCAATTGCAAATACATTTCCGTTATAGGAACATACCTTAACCATTTCGTTCTCTTTTACAAATTTCAATGCATCACCAACGGTGTCTGCATTTAAAGCAACCTGATCATAGGTCTCTGTATCCATGAAGTTGTATAAATCACCATCTTCATACAGATACTGCATTTCTTTTCTATCAATACGTGCCTGCGGACATTTCTCAGTCGGTCTGAATGTCTTCTCAACGACACCACCACTTACGACGTTTTTCAGCTTGGTTCTGACGAATGCAGCACCCTTTCCCGGTTTTACATGCTGGAACTCAATAATCTGAAAAATATTGCCATCGATTTCAATGGTAATACCGTTTCTAAAATCACCTGCAGAGATCATAAAATAATCCTCCTAAAAATATTCACGTTATAATTCTTATTTAGTTTATACTAAAAACAGGTTTTTTTCAACTGTTTTTTCGTTTTTTTCATATCAACCGTTCTGGCGTTCCCCGATGATGCGGATCACATCATCCACTGCCATCAGATAGCCTTCCAGACCATGTCCGTAGATCTGTTTATCGCATGCCGGTGCTGTCACGGAATTCTTGCGGAATTCTTCCCTCGCAGTGATGTCCGAGATATGAATCTCGACCTTGGGCATTGTCACGCTTGCAAGCGCATCATGGATTGCATAACTGTAGTGGGTATAGGCACCGGGATTGATCACGATTCCCTGTGTACCGTCAAAATAGGCATCCTGGATTCTGTCGATGATCGCCCCTTCGTGATTGGACTGGAACACCTCGATCTTGCTCCCCGTTTCTTCTGCTTTCCCGGCGATCATCTGCAACAATGTATCATAATTCTGTTCTCCGTAGATTGCCTTCTCCCTGATTCCCAGGAAATTCAGATTCGGTCCGTTAATTACCAGTAATTTCATCATCTATAACCCCTTGTCCTTTTCATATTGTTCTACCGCATCCCTGATCAGATTGATGATCTCGTCAAATGACAGCCCATCCGTATCAATAATGATGTCGGCAGTGCTTTCATAGGCTTCCTTTCTGGCAAACATCATATCGCAGATGCGCTGCAGCGGATTTTCGCACTGCAAAAGTGGTCTTGACTTATCATTTTTGATCCGGTCATAAACCGTCTGCGGTTTCACCCTCAGATATACCACAATCCCCAGTTTTTTCAACAACTCGCGGTTTTCCTCACGAATAGGTGTCCCCCCGCCGAGCGATATAATCTGTTTATTGCCCTCATCTAACAGCTTCTGCAGACAGGCCGTCTCCAGCTTCCGAAATGCCTCTTCCCCTTCTTTTTCAAAGATCTCCGAAACAGACATTCCCTGTTCTTTTTCGATCAGCTTATCCGTATCAACCACTGTCATAAACAGTTTATAAGATAAACGGATACCAACGGTTGTTTTCCCGCTTCCCATGAAGCCCTCCAGAATAATGCTATTCTTCATAGATCCCCAGCGCCTCCTTCATCTTTTGATACACGATCTGTGCCGTTTCCTCGGAAATCCGGATATCATTCCATAATTCATATGCGATGATCCCCTGATACAATAACATCTTAAGCCCATTATATGTTTTTGCTCCGGCTTCTTCTGCCAGACGCATAAACCTGGTTTTTGCCGGACGATAGATCAGATCCACCGCCGTCTCTGCCAGTTCGTAAAAATCCCTGTCCTCGATCACGGCTCTGTCCACATCGGGTGCAAGCCCGACACTGGTTCCCTGGATCACCGGATACTTTCCTTTCGGGATCTTCCCATATTCCGATAACATCAGTGGAACCATGCATTCCCTGCCGTAATGTTCATTTACCTCTCCTGCGATCTCCTTCGCTTTTTCAATCGTCCTGTTCAATATGTATACCTGCTTTGCACCGTACTGTGCACACAGGATCGCGACCGCTCTGGAAACGCCTCCGGCCCCCAACAGAATCACCTTCCTGCCGGCGATCTCCACGCCCTCGCTCTGAAGCTCCCTGTATAAGCCTGGCATGTCCGTATTGTACCCTTTATAGCCATCCGGAGTCCGCACCAGCGTATTGACGGCTCCGATCGTCTTTGCCAGTGGGTCTATATCGGACAGATAGGGAATCACGGCACTTTTATGTGGCACTGTCACATTCAATCCCTTCAGATTCAGTGCATATGCTCCCCGCACCGCTGCCTCTACCCGGTTCTTTTCCACCTCAAACGGCACATAAACAAGCTCTATATTCAATAACTCCGACAAGGTATTGTGTATTAACGGTGATAACGTATGCCCGACCGGACATCCCATTAATCCACAAACCGCAGTTGTTCCTGTAATATCCTTCATATCATTACCCTATCCCGCAGCATTCAGATTTCTGCAGTTTATCCCTCTTTCCGCTTATTTTCACGTTTGATTTTTTTGCGGTAAAAGAAAAGCACGATCGCCTCCAGCCGCCTCTTTAACACGATCTGGATTTCCTCTTTGGGATGAATCGGCTTTACTAAAAAAGTTCTGATTCCCGCACGGTTCGCCCCCCACACATCCGTAAACAGCTGATCCCCGACAAATAATGTATTCTTCGTATCGGTTCCAAACTGCTCCATTGCCTTACGGTAATTGGCGGGATTAGGCTTGCCCGCCTTATAAATATATGCTCCGTAGCCGACGCCGTCACGAAACATTCTGACTCTCGGCTCCTTATTATTTGATAAAAACATGACCTGATAACCAAGATCCCTCAGCTTTGCGATCAGTTTTTTACTTCGATCATCCGCCGGTGCCCCATGTGGCACCAGCGTATTGTCCACATCAAACAAAACGGCCCGGTAACCTTCCTCATATAATCTTGCAAAATCTATTTCATAAGCAGAATCCACATAGTCATTGGGATAAAAACGGGCAAACATCCTTTTTTTCCTTTCACGTTCCTCTTTGTTTTTATTTTAGCAAAAAAAACAGGCTCCCGCAACTATCCGGAAGCCTGATACCGTTCAATTATTTTCTGATTACTGTTCCATCCTCGGAAGAACTGATCATATTATCCGCACTTCCCACAAAGTAACTGTACTGATCCAAAACCTGATCTTTCTTCACATCGGAAAGTGCTTTTTCCATATCCAGTCCGCTCAGGGAAGCATCCTGTCCTATGTATCCGAAATCATCAAATTTCTGAAATGTAAGCGATATATCCTGCAGCTTTGTGACCGAAGCCCTTGATCTGTCGTAATTGTCTGACTGGACTTCGTTGTTTGCGGTCTTCTGCACGGATGTGTTTACCTGCTCATCCGTTCCAACAGGTGCAATGCCATAACCGGCTTTTTCCTCGGCAAGCTTTCTGGCATCCTGTTCTCTGACCGTTTCAAGATCTACAGTTTTCATATTCTGTGCTCTGTAATTGCCATACAGACCACCGTAATTACCGATCTGACCGATTCCCATCTGCTCACCGCCTTTCTGTCTTTGTATACTTACACATGCTATTATATGCGCTGGTTCTGTCCTTTGCAATATATGTATCGGATCATTTTCACGGATATTTAGCTTTTTTCTCTATTTTCTGCTTTTTTCAGCCTTTTCCCATCATTTTTCAACCCTGTCAGTTTTCATCCGGTTCCTGATAAATACCTGCAGAGACAAGCAGGCTCTTCGTATAGTCATTCTGCGGATTAAAATAAACCGCTTCGGTCACACCCTGTTCCACCACGCTTCCCTTCTGCATGATCATGACACGGTCGCACAACTGGTATACCACACGAAGATCATGGGAGATAAATAAAATGGACAAGCCCATCTCTTTTTTCAGCTTCAATAATAATTCCAGTACCTGCTTCTGGATCGTCACATCAAGTGCCGACACGGGCTCATCCGCAATCAACAGTCCCGGATGCAGCATCAGTGCCGCGGCGATGCAGACACGCTGTCTTTGTCCACCGGATAACTGATTGGGATAATGCTCCATATATTTCTCTTCCAAACCGACTTTTTCCAGCATGGCAACTGCCTGCGCATAACGCTCATCCGCAGTACAGTCACTGAGGTTACGAAGCGGCTCCTCCAAAATCCATCCAATCTTTTTGGCCGGATTCAGAGAACCGTAAGGATCCTGAAAAATCATCTGTGGGTGTTCGTCCATGCACCTGATCTCTCCGTCATAGTCCCTGATCATGGATAAGATCGTTTTGGCAAGCGTGGATTTTCCGCAGCCGCTCTCTCCGACAAGTCCCAGGATCTCTCCCTCCTGCATGGAAAAAGAGACATTGTGCAACACCTGAACCCGCTGTCTTTTGCCACGAACCAGCCGTTCTGACCTGTAATATGCATTTACATCTGACACTGTTAATATTGCACTCATAATTTCTCCTGCATACGCTTGCCGCGTTCACATCCGGGAATCGCCGATACCAGAAGTCTGGTATAATCTTCTCTTGGATGATTGAATATCTCCTCCGAAAGTCCGCTTTCCACAATTCTGCCGTGCTGCATCACAATTACCTGCTCACACAGCGTTTTTACCAGACTCAGATCATGGGAAATAAACAGAATCGCAGTTTTTTCTTTCCGGTTAATCCGCTGTAACAGCTTTACGATCTGTGCCTGAATCGTTACATCCAGCGCCGTTGTCGGCTCATCCGCGATCAGAATCTTCGGCTTACAGATCATTGCGGAAGCGATCATGACACGCTGCCGCATTCCCCCTGACAGTTCATGCGGATATTGATTATAGACCTTCTCCGGATCATCCAGTTCCACTTTTTCGAGCATCTCCAGCACACGCGCTTTAATCTGTGCTTTATCAAGCTGCGTATGGATCCGTAATGTTTCTCCGACCTGCCAGCCGATCTTTTTGACCGGGTTTAAGCTGGTCATCGGTTCCTGAAAGATTACGCTGATCTCATTTCCCTGTATTTCCCGCAGCTTTGCTCTCGGGCAGGTCAGCAGATCCTGTCCTTCGAAAAGAATCTCTCCCGTCTTTTTCATGTCATGGCGGCTGAGCAATCCTGCAATCGCATGCGCTGTCATGCTTTTTCCGGATCCGGACTCTCCCACGATTCCTAAGATCTGCCCTTCGGAGAGTTCCAGATTCACACCGGACACAACCGTCTCCGGAATCAGATGATCATGAAATTCTATACTCAGATTTTTAACTTCCAGTAACATCCTGACACCTCCGCTTCCCAGGATCTATGCCGTATGCTTCTTCATTCCTTCCGCCATAAGGCTGAAGCCAAGGATCATCAGAATAATCATCAGCCCCGTACCAAATGCGTACCAGGGTGCCGAGAACAAATACGTCTGTGCCGATGACAGCATCTCCCCCAGGCTTGCATCGGGCGGCTGTACACCGATTCCCAGATAGGTCAGGCCCGCCTCCGCAAGGACTGCATTATTAAACCCGATCATAACAGATGATACAAGTACTGTACGGATATTGGGTAAAATATGCACAAACATGATCCGCAGATGGGACGCACCCGCAAGGGACGCACTCTTCACATAATCCAGATCCCTGCAACGCATATACTCACTTCGCACGATTCGGGAAAAACTCGGAATAAATGCGATTCCGAGCGCAATGATTACATGATATTTTCCCTTGCCGAACAGGCTGACAAATACCAGTGCCAGAAGAAGACTCGGAAAAGCAAATAAAGCATCCATAATACGCATCAGCACTTCGTCCAGAAGTCCGCCGAAATATCCCGTAAAAGCACCGATCAGGATTCCGAACACCGTTCCGATCAGTACGGTTCCACCCGCTACCACCAGGGTAGTGCCACAGCCTTTCAACACTCTGCTGAAGATGTCTCTTCCGAAATTATCGCAGCCCATCAGGTGCTGCCAGGAGATCCCGGCGAGCTTATTCGCCGCATCCATCTGATCCGGCTCATACGGTGTATGGATAAACCCGATCAGTGTCAGTAACAGGATCACACCCGTTATGACACAGCCTGTGATAAACATGGTATTCTGTTTTTTCTTTCGCAGCCCGCGAATTTTCTCAATGATCTGTTTCATAGCCAGCTATCCTCACTCATCCCTGCGGATCCTCGGATCGATCACGCGGCACAGAATATCCGCCAGCAGATTAACGACCACAACGATAAAAGCAAGTAACAATATGATTGCTTCCACAACCGGATAATCACGGTTCGATATTGACGTAATTAAGATTCTTCCGATTCCCGGAATGGAAAATACCTGTTCCATGATCACGCTGCCTGCTACCATATCCGATAATGTCATTGCCAGAAAAGTCACAACCGGTATCATGGCATTTTTTAAAACATGATGATACAATACGGCATTGGTTCTGTTCCCCTTGCTGTATGCGGTTCTGACATAGTCCTTCTTTGCTTCTTCAATCAGTGAACTGCGAAGCAGCTTTACTGTCATCGCAATCTTTGGCAGTGCAATCGCCACTGCCGGAAAGATCAGATAATACAGGAATCTTCCGACACTCACATCATAGGATACAAAAGATCCCGGACGGAACCATCTAAGAATCAGTCCGAACAAATAAGTAATCAGAATACCTGCAAAAAAGGGCGGCACTGCCATAATGATCTGGTTTACCACCAGAATGATGCGGTCCATGCGTCCGCCCTCATGTTTTGCGGTATAGATACCAAGAGGAATGGCACAAACAAGCATCAATATAAATGCCATCCCCGTCAGACACAGTGTAATTGGCAATTTTTCAAGCACCATCGCGGAAACGGAGGTGCCGTAGCTGTAGGAGGTGCCAAAATCCCCCCTGCATGCACCGGCAAGCCAGCTTCCATAGCGCACCAGAAACGGTCTGTTCAGCCCCATTTCCTCCCGCAGTGCCGCAAGGCGCTCCGGTGTTGCCTGCGTCCCCAGCTTGGAAACAGCAGGATCCCCCGGTATCACGGAAAAAGCCAGAAATACCAAAAAGGACACGATAAGCAATGTTGCAAGCATACTGATCAGTTTTTTCCCTGCATATTTCATACGTCTTATCCTGTCCTCTCTATAAAAATATCTGATTGGCTGTTATTATTTGATATACAGTGCGGCAAAATCCTGTACATATAACGGATAGAACTGATATCCGCCATAACGGCTGTTGAGTGCAACAAAGCTTGCCATATCCTGAATATAAACATTTGCTGCCTGTTCAGCTAGAATGCGTTCACATTCTTTGAAATACGCTGTCTTTGTTGCATCATCCGTAGCACTCTCTGCCTGTGCGTATGCTTCATCATATTCCGCACTGTTAAAATTGATAAAGTTTTTGGAATTATCGGAAGTAAATCGTTCCAGCAGCGCTCTCGCTGTCAGTGTGGAAGCATCAACACCCACTACAGTTGCCTCAAAGTTTCTGCCAACATAAGCATCAGAAACCCAGGTATCCCACTCCACCAGATTGATGGTCGCATTGACCCCGACCTGCTTGAGCTGTTCTACAATAATCTGCGCGGTATCCACATGAGGCTGATAGTTGGAAGGCACTGTGATGCTGAAAGAAAATCCGTCCGGATATCCCGCTTCTGCAAGCAGTTCCTTTGCCTTTTCAATATTCTGCGGATACATCTGTGCCAGATCTTCCTCATAATATTTTCCGAATGCCGGGAACATGGAGCTTCCGATGATCGTTCCCTTTCCTTCAAATCCAAGATCCAGTATGCCCTGTGGATCAATTGCATAGCAGAGTGCCTGACGGACACGCACATCCCGGAACGGCTCAAATGTATTATTTAAATACATTGCCTGTACCAGATTCATGGTCCCTTCATAAATATCATAATCACTTCCGGCAAGCTCATTGACCTGACTGGTTGTCAGGCGGCAGAACATGTCGATCGAACCACTCTTTAAATTTGTTACGATCATGTCGCCATCCGCGATGATCTTCAGTGTAATGTCACGGATATTCGCCTTGGTTCCCCAATATTCGTCGAATCTGGTCAGCACGATATTGTCCTGAATGGATCTTGATACAAACCGGTACGGTCCTGTACCGATTGCATTGCTGTCCGGATCCGCGTTATGCTCAGGAATGATTGCTACCGTCAGTTCACTTAAGAAATCGGTATCCGCTTCCTTTAACCGGATCGCTACCGTTTTCTCATCCACGATCTCAACACTCTCTATATTAGAAAAAGCCGAAACCAGAAGTGTTCCCTCTCCACTGGTATCGGCGCATCGTTCAATCGAATACTTGATGTCCTCAACCGTCACATTTGTTCCATCATGGAACAAAATACCGTCACGCAGTGTAAAGGTATATAACTTACCACCATCTTCGATGGTGTAATCGCTTGCTACGGCGGGCACCATATTACCATCACTGTCCGGCTTCACTAAGCCTTCATAGATATTAAACAGAATTTCCTTCGTTCCTGCCGCTACTGCTTTATGCGGGTCAAGACTTTCTTCGAGATCCTGCGGAATACCGATGGTAATTGAGGATTCATCCTTGGATGATTCACCTGCCTTATCACCTGAGCAAGCACTCAGTGCAATAGTTAGTGTCAGCAACACAAACACTAAAAGAACCGCTTTCATTCTTTTTTTCATGTGTTTCTTCTCCTCGTTATTCTATATTTAATTTTTTAATGAAAACAGCGGGAAGCACTACTGCTCCCCGCTGTACCGCATCAGGGTTATTATATATAAGGTCATCCTCTATTGCAACACTTTTTTCAATTCATCCATAAAAGTATTGACATCCTTAAATTCCCGGTATACGGATGCAAATCTTACATATGCTACGGCATCCAGATCTTTCAGCTTATTCATGACAAGCTCTCCGATTACAGCACTGGGAATTTCTTTTTCCTCCATATTAAAAATCTCTGTTTCCACCGCATCCACAACCTGTTCAATCTGGTTGGCACTGACAGGACGCTTATGGCATGCGCGGAGCACTCCGCCCTCGATCTTGGTTCTGTCATAGGTTTCCCGGTTGTTGTCCTTCTTAATGATGATAAGCGGAATCGTTTCCACTTTCTCATAAGTTGTGAAACGCTTGTCACACTCATCGCATACACGGCGTCTGCGGATGGAATTATTATCTTCTGCCGGTCTGGAATCAATTACTCTCGTATTTTCATGACCACAAAATGGACATTTCATAGTTTATCCCCCACTCGTTTCCGAAATTTACCATACTTTTCCTCATTATATCTTGTGGTTTGATTTATGTCAATTATTTTATGGTAACTAAAAGTGCGCAAACCCTTGAAAACAGAATGTTTTAGCAGATGTCCACCAGGATAATATCCGGTCCGATCTGCCTGATATCCTTATAGCAGATGGAGATGTTTCCTTCACAATTTATAACATTGAGCCACTTACATTTGCCGGGAACTATGATCTTATGAATCTGTCCCGTACATTCGTCCAGCTCCAGATCACAGATATGCCCAAGCCTGCGGCAATCCCTGACATTAATGACTTCCTTTGCCTTTAATTCACTGTACAGCATTGAAAAAGACTCCGCTCCTTTTTATTATGGTATGCGCCGGCCGCATTCCGGTGTCATAATGCATATCACAATAAGAACCGCAGCCATGGATCCACAATGCGGATCACACTTCTTAGGAAACGGTTTTTTAAGGAAATTCCCGGATAATAAACTTCCTCATCGGACTGTGTCTGTGCCGCATCCGCTGCATCTGCCTGATATTCCGACAAGTATCCCCGCAGCTGTGCATTTAATTCTTCCGAGTCAACAACCAGCATCAGTTCCGTATCCTGATACATACTCTTCATGTCCATGTTAAAGGAGCCAACAATGGAAATATGATCGTCAATCAATATACTTTTGGCATGATAGGAAATACCGCCATTATATTCCAGTACCTGAAGTCCCGTTGCCAGAATCTCGTTCTTGTGGATCGCATAGTCCACCGCACCAAACGGATTTCCATTGTTTCTGACCGAATTTGTCATAAGAAGGACCTTTATATCCTGATCGCAGACTTCTTCAAACGCCCGGTACATATCATCATTGCACATGATATAGGGTGTATGGATCCATACTTCGTCTTTTGCCTGCATCATCAGCTGGCACAGCCCATAAAATACCCAGGGCTCTTTGGAATACAGTCCGGTCTGGTTGGACAACAGGGTAATCTTATTGGTCTCCACTGTGCGTGCTGCATAATCGGTTTCTTCATACCAGTCCGGATGCTCCTGTCTGAGGGCTTCATCCAGACGCTCCAGCTCCCTGCCGGCTCTGCGCACACAGGGAAGCCATGCGAGTCCCCTGCCGCCGTTCCATTTTTTACAGCAGTCCAGATTCCAGACGCTTTCGTGATATGCCAGAACCTGATAAACGGAGCTGTTCCCGTCACCCGTATTGTATACCAGAACATCGCGGTCATAGTTCTTATGGCTGTCCTGATCTCCCAGGAAATAATCAAAGGTATTCCGTCCACCCAGAATATATACGCTTTCGTCCGCAACCAGATACTTATCGTGCATCCGGCTCATGCCCTTCCACGGCAGCAGCGGATTCACCCGGTTATAGATTCTGATCTCCACATTGTCCTGTGCCGCAAGAGCATAAAAATATGGATTGCCTGACATACGGAGAACGGAATTAAAGCCATCCGCCAGAATAGAAACATGAACGCCCCGCTCAGCAGCATGATACAAAGCCGCCAGTACCTGTTTTCCCGCCTCATCGGACCGGATATCAAACGTAGATAACACAATATTCTCTTTCGCATTCCCGATCAGACGGATCCGTTCCGTCAGCGCCTCTCCGTTTCTCTCAAGAATCATTGCACGATCACACGATACTGTATCGGAAGTGTAATCCTGTACCGAAAACTGTTCCTTATAATCCTCACTGACCAATGGCTGCTTCCGATACGGCAGACTGGCTCCGAGGATCACATAGAAAATAGCAAAAACAATGATACCCGCTGTGATCAAACCCTTTTTCCCCTTCTTCTTTTCTCCTTTGTATCCTTTCAATATTCTGATATGGAACCGCAGGTATGCACAAAGAGAAAACAGCATAACTGCCATAGCAAACAGAATCAGAATATCGGCAATCAGATATGACAGATTGGGAAACAGCACCAGCGCAAACATCACAATATCAAGCACCGCTGTGCAGACCTTTCCATACCACTGAGCGCCATTGATCCGGTGTCCTTTTTTGATCAGAACCAGTCCCATAATGCCCATATACAATTCTTTTACTATAAAAAACAGCAACAGCCATATGATCAGCGGATAGCGAAAGGTAATGACTACCGCAAGCATTCCCTGCGTCAGCTTATCAGCAATCGGATCCAGCATCTTACCAATATCCGTCACCATATTGAATCTTCTTGCAATCTTTCCGTCCAGAAAATCGCTGATACAGGATAATGCAAGAATCGTAAATGCTGCCGGATACATTCCCCTGACATACAATACGGCAAATACCGGTATCATCAGGATCCGGAAATATCCCATCAGATTCGGAATCGTAAAATATTCTTTTTTCACACTGTCTCCTTCCTTCCCACCTCAGTAACAGTTGCATTTTTAACTATAGTGCTTATTATACGACATCCGGGCAGGTTTTCCAATTACTCCCAGCATAAACTTCTCTAATCCGTCCATTCTTTTAATAGTTCAAATACTATATGGAAAGAGGAATATACGATGATTCAGGGAAAAGTCGAAATCTGCGGTGTCAACACCGCAAAGCTACCGCTTTTAAAGAACGAAGAACAACGTGAATTGTTTGAACGGATTCAGGCAGGCGACCAGGCCGCAAGAGAAAAGTATATTGAGAGTAATCTCCGGCTCGTCCTCAGTGTCATTAAGCGTTTTTCCGGCACTGCCGAGAATATTGATGACTTGTTCCAGATTGGCTGTATCGGTCTGATCAAAGCAATTGACAACTTTGACTTAAAGTTTAATGTGAAGTTTTCAACCTATGCAGTTCCCATGATCCAGGGTGAAATCCGGCGGTTTTTACGCGATAACGCATCCGGCATCCGTGTTTCCCGGTCACTAAAGGATACTGCCTATAAAGCGATCTATGCCAGAGAATTATATGTCAAGAAACATCAGAAAGAGCCCAGTATGACAGAAATTGCGGATGAAGTCGGCATTTCCAAAGAAGAAATCGTTTATGCGCTCGACGCATTACAGGCTCCCATGAGCCTGTATGAGCCAATCTATACGGAGGGTGGTGACACCCTGTATGTCATGGACCAGATCAGTGATAAAAAGAACAGGGAAGACCATTGGATTGAACAGCTTTCCCTAAGCGAAGCAATGAAGCACCTGAATGTACGGGAACGTGAGATCATCACGATGCGTTTTTTTGAGGGCAAAACACAAATGGAAGTTGCTTCCCAGATCGGCATTTCCCAGGCACAGGTATCAAGGCTTGAAAAAGATGCATTAAAGCAGATGCGCAGTTATCTTGTCTCATGATTTTCCGTATTTCCTATATATCGGGCACGGCTTTCTTACACATTTCTGTGTTTCATGGCAGACCAGCCCTTTACCTGCCGCGGTCTGCCATGAAATACAGTCTGTACCGTCATACTTCTCTGACCATTTCCCTTTTCAGACGTTTCATGATCTTTTTTTCAAGTCTGGAAATATAGGACTGCGATATGCCTAACAGCTGTGCAACCTCTTTCTGCGTCATTTCCTCCCCGTCCTCTGAACTCAGGCCAAAACGCAGATCAATAATCAGTTTTTCCCGTTCAGAAAGTTTTGAAATTGCATGACTTAACACTTTTCGTTCCGCCTCGTCTTCCAGATCTTTATAGATCACATCTTCTTCTGTCCCCAGAATATCGGATAACAGAAGTTCGTTTCCGTCCCAGTCAACATTGAGCGGCTCATCTATGGAAACCTCCATTTTGGTTTTATTATTTCTTCGTAAATACATCAGTATCTCATTTTCAATACAGCGTGATGCATAAGTAGCCAGTTTAATATTCTTATCGCATTTAAAGGTATTGATCGCTTTAATAAGACCAATTGTTCCTATGGAAATCAGATCTTCCACGCCCACTCCCGTGTTGTCAAACTTTTTTGCAATATAGACAACCAGCCTTAAGTTGTGTTCAATCAAAATTGCTTTTGCCTCATCATCTCCATCCGTTCCCAGTACACTTACAAATGCATTTTCCTCTTCTGCGCTCAGCGGTGCAGGCAGAATATCCGCTCCTCCTATATAATGAATATCACCCTTTTTTTGCATAAAAAAACGGTTTTCACGATGCACAATGCGCATCTGTAACCTTCCCGGTATTGCCACTTTTAATATCATAATCAATCCCCTTTTCCTATTACACAATCCCCTCCTGCCAGCTCCTTTAGTGCAGGATGCAGAATCATTTCATAACTGTCTGTTGCCGACAGTTTTCCCGGATATATTGCAAGCAGTACGCCATTAACTCTGTTCTGCGTTTCTTTGCCCGCATCCCGTTTTCCGTTTTTGCAGGTATCCGCGCAATGCAATATATCCACCGGCCGGATGCAAAAATCATTTACATACACACCGTACATCATCCCATGCTTACAGCCAACGGAATGATACGGAATTGCAGCTTCTAATTGCTCCTTCTCCGGTGAAAGGATCCGGTCTTCTATAATACAGACCGGCTTTTTTCTTAATGGTTCATACAACCGGTTTCCGGTATCATAAAGTGCCTTACAGGCATATTCCCTGCCCTTGTAGACAAACCTGACCCGATACAGCACATCCTGTTCTCCGGATTTTTTTCCGATTTTCACCACCAGTTTTCTGAGCAATACATATCCCAGATAACCGCATACCATGACGGATGCCAGGGTATAGCCGTGGGTCTTCAGATACGGAAACCTTTGTTCCAAAAAAGAAAAACATCCTCCATACAGAAATGTTAAAAGATACATGCAGCCCACACCGTATAGCAGTCCATCTCCCACGGTAAACCGATAGGTAAGAATGAGTGCCAGAATCTCACAGACACCAAAGCCCCAGACGGCCCGAACTGCATCCGGTATTTCCGGAATCAATATGCCTGTAAGTCCCAGCCCTGCACTCAGCATGGCAATCAGGAGTCTTCTCAAACGAGTGGCAGAACGCTTCAGAATCATCCCTGTCAATGTTAATGTCAGATAGTTCATCACAACATAATTGCCATACAGTACGTCTATGTATATCTCATAGACCGCTTCGGATCCCATGTCATATTTTCCCCCGGTTATGTATCTTCAACGTGCTCATTATAGGTGATTCTTACGGACTTTTTTGTCAAAAGGACGGTCCGGATACCCAAAATTGCATGACAGTTTTTGACATATCAGCGACTTGCAAAACACATTCCGGCACACAAAAAATACCGGCAGTCCAAACCTGCCGGTATCCGTATACACTTCTGTTTATTTATTTGCCAGATCACACAATTCCTTTAACATCTTCGGAAGCTCTGTCTCCATATTTTCATCGGAGAACTGGCAGGTGCCGACCTTTTTATGTCCGCCACCATTATACTTTAACATCAGACTTCCCACGTTAACATCCGATGTTTTATTCAAAATGCTGTAGCCTACAGCTGCTGAACAGCCTTTTCCTCCGCGCCCGCTTACGATCCATGCAGAAATATTCTGCTCCGGATACATACTGTAGATCATAAAACGGTTACCCGTATAGATCGGATCAACACCTCTCAAATCACTGATGATCACATTGCCTTCCACTCTGGTATGTGCCTGTACCATTTTCTTGAAGTTCTCGGTCTGCTCATTATAGACCTCGATACGTTCCTGTACATCCGGCAATGCCAGAATTTCTGCAGTACTCATAGTACGGCATGCTTCCATCAGTTTCTCCATCAACTGATAATTGGAAATAGAAAACTGTCTCCATCTGCCAAGCCCCGTTCTGGGATCCATCAGAAATCCTACCAGAATCCATCCCTGCGGGTTCATGACCTCATCAATCGTCAGATTACCGGAGTCAACCTTATCAACCGCTTCCATCATCTCGTCAAACTGAGGAAAACGTTCTTTTCCACCGTAATACTCATATATAATTCTTGCGCAGGAGGGTGTGATACGGCTCTCGCCTTTATATTTTCCTTCCAGCTGTAAACGCTCATGTTCACTGGAGTGATGATCAAACCAAAGTCCACAGCCCTCTACATAAGGTACGTTTGCCAGACAATCATTCTCATTGATCTCCACCAATCCGTCCTGCAGATCCTTCGGATGTGCAAACTTCCAACTATCAATAATTCCTGCCTCCAGCAGCAATGCGCCACAGGCAAGTCCGTCAAAATCAGAACGTGTAACTAATCTCACAGAATTCTCCTCCCCATTGTTCATTACTTATTTTTCAGCATAAACTCCGGAATGTTCAATGTAGTCTGCTCAATATTGCTCTTCAGCCTTGTTGTATTGATCATGCTCTGCTGCATCTTCTGCGCATTATCATTATTCATACCGGTTCCAAGCGGCATATTCAGTCCCGCCGGTTTCTTGAGCGTCGGCTGAACAGTTTTCCCTGAAAATGTACCGAAAGAAGTTCCAAAAGAAGTTCCGAATTTTCCCGGCTGTGCAGTTGCCTGTGCATCCTCAAGGCCGGTTGCAATCACTGTAATCTTACAGCTATCCGTCATGGACTCATCATACATTGCACCAAAGATGATATTGACATCATCACCGGCAAGATTCTGTACATAACTTGCAGCGTCATTTGCATCCGCAAGTGTAATATCTCCGGATACATTAATGATCACATGGGTTGCTCCGCTGATGGTAGTCTCAAGCAACGGAGACTCCACTGCCATCTTAACTGCCTCGCTTGCCTTATCATCACCCTTGCCCATACCGATACCGATATGTGCAATGCCCTTATCCTTCATAACTGTCTGGACATCCGCAAAGTCCAGATTGATAACAGCCGGAACATTAATCAGATCCGTAATGCCCTGAACTGCCTGCTGTAATACTTCATCCGCCTTCTTGAGTGCCTCAGGCATGGAAGTTCTGCGGTCCACGATCTCAAGAAGTTTATCATTCGGAATCACGATCAACGTATCAACGCTTTCCTTTAATTTCTCAATTCCGGCGATTGCATTGGTCATTCTTGTCTTTGCTTCAAAACGGAAAGGCTTGGTAACAACGCCTACGGTCAGGATACCCATATCCTTTGCAATCTTGGCAACAACGGGAGCAGCTCCGGTTCCCGTACCGCCGCCCATTCCGCAGGTAACAAATACCATGTCCGCACCTTTCATTGCAGCCGTTACTTCCTCAGCACTTTCCTCAGCGGCTTTTTCACCGATTTCCGGCTTTGCGCCTGCACCCAGTCCCTTCGTCAGCTTCTCACCGATCTGAATCAGTTTCGGTGCCTTACATAACTGAAGTGCCTGCTTGTCCGTGTTGATTCCGATAAAATCAACTCCGTCAATATTCTCATCAACCATTCTATTTACAGCATTATTGCCTGCTCCGCCAACACCGATAACGATGATCTTTGCAGCAGCCTCAGCATCACTTTGCATAATCTCGATCAAAACGTGCTCCTCCTTCAATCCTATCCCTTTTTACTCCATAGTATTTATCATATATTCATTCACTGAAATTATCAACCTATTTTTTATATTTTTTCGCAGAAATTCATATCCTTTCCGCTTCTTTCCCTTCCTGATCAATCCTGTACAAAAGTTACATTATCGGTAACATTCTCATAGTCTTTCATATTCAGCACGCCGCTTCTTCCCGTAAGTTCCGGCAGAATATAATACAGCCGTGCTACCTTTTCATCAATATGACCGCTTGTCCCCAATGCAACACGGACATCTCCAAAATACAACGTAATCTCTTTTCCGGCAAAATAAATTCTGTCGGCTGCCAGATCGTATTTTGAAAGCAGTTTTGTAATACTCAGAATACTGCCGAATACGCTGTCATCCCCGATTGGCAGTTTTTCATACAGTTCCACGGAATCAAAAGACAGTCCGCTCACCTGTGGAATGCCGTTTATCCGTTCCGAAGAACTCTCCACAACCACGCCGTCCTTGTCAAAATATAAGAATCTGCCAAGATACTCCACATACCCCGCCAGAGATTTCTCATAAACCATAATTTTAATCGTATCCTTTGAAAGGATCTTAATATCCATTGCCTGAACAAACGGAATTCCGGTAATTTCTTTATTTTTATATTTCAGGGACAGGTATACAGAGTTATAATCAAGCCTGTTTTCCATTACAAAGCTGATGATCTGCGCATCGGTATAATGCGTATTTCCTTCCACATAGATCGTCTTAACCGTATATTTGCTTAAAACATATGCCCCGATACCTGCAATTGCTATTAAGAGAACCAGAATAACGATCACCACGATATAGCGTATCTTTCTATTTCGTTTTTTGCGTTCCTTCATCATGTATTCTCCTTAAGTTCCGGGAATATCCTACACAAGTTCCTTTAACTCAATATTACGTGCCACACTGAGCACCAGTCCAATCTCAATCAGCAAAAACATAACGGAAGATCCGCCATAACTGATAAACGGAAGTGATATACCTGTGTTTGGAATGGTGTTGGTTACAACCGCCACATTCAGAATTACCTGTATGGCAAGGTGTCCCATGACACCGACCACCAGCATTGCCCCAAACTGATCTTTTGCATTATTTGCAATGATCATACAGCGCCATATCAGCAGTGCAAATAAAAGCAGAACCGCAATTGCGCCAAAAAGCCCCAGCTCTTCGCAGATAACGCTGAAGATCATATCGTTCTGTGCTTCCGGAATAAAACCGAGCTTCTGCATGCTCTGCCCCAGTCCCTTGCCAAAAAGTCCTCCCGAGCCGATCGCATACAATGCCTGCAGCGTCTGGAACCCTTTTCCGTCTGCATACTGTTCCGGATTTAACCATGCCAGAATACGTTCACCACGAAAGCTGCCGGCCGTATTTTGACTCTTGATATAGACAACAAGGATTGCCGCAGCAGCCAGAACACCCAATGCCATGATCACGAATTTCTTATAATCGGGACTTGATACGAATACCATGACTACCGCAATACCCATGACAATAATTGCAGAACTCAAATTTTTGGAAATCACATAGATCAATCCCGCAACCACACCGGACAATGCCATAATAATCAGGAATGCCTTCCATGTCCGTATGGTTTTCCCCAGCTTGCAGCTGAAACTTGCCAGAAAGACGATCATACCCAGCTTTGCCACCTCTGCCGGCTGCAGGGAAATGCCAAAATTCAGCCATCTGGTTGCTCCGTTTCTGGTCATACCAAGCGGTGTCAGCAGCAATAATATCAAAACGCAGGAAACAATATATGCAGGAATTGCAAACTTTTCCCAAAAATGATAATCAATCCGGGCAACAACCGTCATGGCAATGAGCCCAAGCACAACAGCAAATGCCTGTTGCTTCAGATATGCAGTCCCCGACTCATAAGAGCTTGTGGAATAGATCATAACCAATCCAAATCCGAGCAGAAACAGCACGATAAACAACAGACTGTAATCAAAATAGCTTTCACTTGTATGAAATCTTGTCTTTTTTCTGGATGCCAACTTTGTTCTCCTTATTTCACAAACATTCCATGATTACTTCATTTGATGGACAAGATCTTTGAACATTTTTCCGCGGACCTCATAGTTTTGGAACATGCCCCAGCTTGCACAGGCGGGCGAAAGTAATACCGCATCGCCGGGAACTGCTTTTTCCTGACAGATCTTCATAACCTCTTCCAGACTGTCCGCCATAATGATCTTATCAAAACCATGTTTTCTGGCACACTCTGCGATCTTATCCCTTGTCTGTCCGATTAAGATCAGTGCCTTGACTTTTCCGTCAAATGCTTCGATCCACTCATCATATTCACTCTGCTTATCATAACCGCCGCCGATTAAGATGGTCGGCTTGGTCATGGCGCGGATTCCCTGGATCGCCGCATCCGGATTGGTTCCCTTGGAATCGTTATAATAGTCCACACCGTTTTTAGTCGCAACATATTCGATCCTGTGTTCCACAGCATGAAATTCACGGATCGTTTTCAGTATATTTTCAAGCGGTACAAAAAGACTCTGTGCCATTGCAATCGCTGCCATGACATTTTCAAAATTGCACACTCCCACCAGGTTCATATCATGGATGGTTAAAAGTGCCTTCTTTTCCCCGTCCTCAGCATGATAGATCGTCTCTCCCTGCAGAAAATAGCCGTTGTGCAGTTCTCTTGCCGAAGAGAAATAGATCACACGCGCCGGACATTTTTCTCCAAATGCACGGGTGTATTCGTTTTCATAATTCAGTACACATACATCCTCCTGTGTCTGGTTCTTCGTGATCCTCTCCTTGACCGCTATGTAATTCTCCATCGTATGATGTCTGTTCAGATGATCCGGTGTAATATTTAAGATTGCGGATACCTGAGGGTGGAAGCTGTCGATCGTCTCAAGCTGGAAACTGCTGATCTCGGCAACTGTATGGGAATCCTCATTCATCTGAAATACTGCATCCGTATAAGGATTACCGATATTGCCCACCACAAATGTATTGCCAAAATAATCGGACAGGATCTGACCGACCAGTGTTGTTGTTGTTGTTTTTCCGTTTGTACCGGTAATCGCCGTAAGCGTCCCTTTTGCTTTGCTGTATGCAAGCTCAATCTCTCCCCAGACCGGAATCTGTTTTCTCCGAAACTGCTCCACAAATTCAGAATCGACCGGAACCCCGGGACTGAGCACCAAAAGTTCTATCGCGTTTTCAACCTCCTCAGGCAGTGTACCTGTATAGATCTCCACGTGCATTGAGGCATCAAACTGCTTTTCCAGTTCCTCTGCCGATACTTTTTCGTTACTGTCAAATAAAACCGGCTTTGCCTGACACCGGCACAGGAACGCCGCAGATCCGATCCCGCTTTTTCCTGCTCCTACTACCAATACCTTACGGTCCTTTAATTCCATATCCGTTCCTCCCATCCTTTACCAGGTTCCCATCAGTGCTACCAGACACAGGAGCGCTGTCACGATGGAAAAGACCGCTACTACTCTTGTTTCGGACCAGCCGCACAACTCAAAATGATGATGAATCGGTGCCATCTTAAAAATTCTTTTTCCGTGTGTTGCCTTAAAATAAGTCACCTGCAGCATAACGGATAATACTTCCGCGAAATAGATAAAACCAATGATCGGCAGATATAAAGGCATCTGTGTCATATATGCCATACCCGCCACAAATCCGCCAAGTGCCAATGATCCGGTATCACCCATAAATACTTTTGCCGGATATACATTAAACAGCAAAAACCCTAAAAGTGCTCCGGCTACCGCACATGCAACGGGTGCAAGCCCGTTTGCCATACCAATGCTGACCACTGTAAAAAAGGTTGCTACCATAACGGTTACACTGCTGGCAAGACCGTCCAGACCATCCGTAAAGTTTGTGCCGTTTACGGTTCCGATCACAACAAAAAACAAAAACGGAATTGCAAGCGCTCCCAGATGAAGATAATGTCCCTCCCAGAACGGAATCTTCATATCCAGCGAAACCTGTGTATACTTCATCAGATAAAAAGTAAAAATTCCCGTCACAGCAAACTGGCCGATCATCTTCTGCCATGGTTTTAAGCCCATAGAACGTTTTAAAACAACTTTGATATAGTCATCGATGAATCCGATCAGTCCAAATCCGATCGTCAGAAACAATACTGGAAGAATGTTCGGATACTTTGGTGCAAAGATCAGTGAAGTAATGGTAACCGATAACAGGATCATAATACCGCCCATTGTGGGTGTCCCTGATTTTTTTAAATGGGACTGTGGTCCCTCATCCCTTTCCGTCTGCCCGATCTTCAATCTGCGTAAAAACGGTATCAGGATCGGTGCTAAAATCGCACTGATCGCAAATGACAGGATGATCGGTGCTGCAATATCCGAATATTTCATAATCTGAAGCATAATCTCTCTCCCTCTTCTTTCCGGCAATGAAGTCTGTTTTTATATTGCAGAGTTCTCATTCCGTTGTATAGTATAAATCATTCATTCCAAATAAGGAAGAATATTTTCAAAAAGAGTTTTTGCAACCGGTGCTGCCACCTGTCCGCCGTAATATACTCCCTGCGGGTTGTGGATGATCACCAGTGCAAGCACCTGCGGATCGTCGGCCGGTGCAAATCCCAGAAAAGAAGCAATGTATTTTCCGCTGCCTCTCGGAAGTGTCTGGCTGGTTGCCGTTTTTCCTCCCACACGCTGTCCTTCCACATAAGCATTTTTTCCGGTGCCGGATTCCACCACCTGTTCAAGCAGATAACGCATTGTCCCGGAGGTCTGTTGTGACACGATCCCCTCCGTCTTATCATAGGAAAAATAAGTAGTTACACCCGTTTCCCTGTTTTCCGCACATACTGCCACATGCGGTGTCACTCGTGTTCCACCGTTAATGATCGCAGATGCCGTTACTGCCATCTGAATGGGTGTAATCTGAAAGGACTGACCAAAAGCAACCGTTGCAAGCTCCACCTGTCCGATGTTTTCCACCTTATGCATAATCGTTCCGGCTTCTCCCGGCAGATCAATCCCGGTTTTACCAAGTAGTCCGAATTGTTCAAAATAACGGTACATATTCTGTGCACCCAGACGCAGTCCAACTGTAATAAACACGGGATTGCAGGAATTCTTGATTCCGTCAAGAAAGGTCTCGCTTCCATGCCCCGCGATCTTATGACAGCGTATTCTCCTGTCCTCGACGATGATATATCCGGGGCAGTGGAATCTGTCATCCACATGTACAACGCCTTCCTCCAGTCCGGCGGCTGCCGTTATGATCTTAAAAGTCGATCCCGGCTCATAGGTGTCACTGATACACGCATTGCGCCACATCCGGTTCAGTGCATTCTGTTTCTCTTTATCCGTCATAGCTGCGGTGTACGCTCCCTCAGGGAGGGTGTACGGATCGTTCAGATCAAATTCCGGAATATCCACCATGGCATAGATCTCACCGTTTTGGGGGTTCATAACGATGATCGATACGCGGTCGGCCTGTTTTGTTTCCATGACCTGGGTTGCAAGCTGTGTTGCATAGGACTGGATATTCACATCCAGACTGAGCATCAGATCCTGACCAGCGATCGGCTCCCGTCTCGTTTCGCCCTGCGTCTCCACCTCGATTCCTCTTGCATCCGTAACCGCAAGGATCAAGCCGTCCTTCCCTTTCAGGTAGGACTCATATTCCGTTTCCAGACCGATGATTCCCTGATTATCGCCGCCGGTAAAGCCAAGCACCTTGGATGCCAGACTGCCGAACGGATAATAACGCTTATAATCCTCATCCACCTTCACACCGTCCAGTTCATAGGCTCTGATCCGGTCTCCGGTTTCTTTTGAAACATTGCTTCTGACTTTTTCTATGGATGTGTTTTTCTCCACCCGTCTGCGCACATACTCTTCGCTCAGTCCAAGTTCTTGTGATAAAATGCGGATTACCTCTTCCGGCTTTGTAATCTGGCTGTGAATAACCGATATGGTGCATACCGTTTTATTGGATGCCAACAATTCCCCGTTTCTGTCATAGATACAGCCCCTGGCTGCTTTGATCACACGCTCCCTTTCATGCAGCTCCTGTGCTGCTCTTGTATAATAATCCGAACAGCCGATCATAAGGTATCCGAGTCTGACCGACAGCATCAGCAGCAGTAAAATGCATGCAGTCGCAAATACCAGAATTTTCCTGCGGTTGGAAGTTTTATTGATCGCATACGGACTCCCGTCAAACCGAAGCTTTCCGGCATGATATTTTCTACCATGATACATCCAAAAACCTCATAAAAGCTTTATACTAATCTATTCCGCTCTTATGAGGTTATTCTCGATTCCTTTTTTCATTCGCTTGGAGACATAAAAGAACTGTTCGGATCGATCGGTTCCCCTGTCTCCGGATCCAGAAATTCGCCCGTCGCAGGATCAATCGCATATCCGGTTTCCGGATCAATCCGAACCTCAGGTGCCTGATTTTCGTCTATCTGTGTTCCGTCTTCGCCTGATTCTCCCGTACCGGAATCCGTACCGCTATCTCCGGCTGTGTCTGTCTGATCCTCTCCGGCAGGATTTGCCGTGCCATTATCTCCATCTCCGGTATTCTCACCCTCTGTGGTATCCGTTGAAGCATCCGGTGGGTTCAGTGTCGCCGTCTGGCGGTCCTGCAGTTCCTGCTGCTCTGTTTCCGACAATTCTTCCGTCATCGGAATTCCCATATAAGGAAGCACTTCCGTCATAATGTTACGTACCAGCCCCATGGCAAGTTTGGAATTGTCCTGTTTTGCCTGGTTCGCACGGTCTACAACAACATAGATTGCAACCTGCGGGTTATCCGCAGGAACATATCCGATAAAGGATACCACATAATTACCCTGATTTCTGGGTACCGTCTCCGCGGTTCCCGTCTTACCGCCCATGGTATAGCCCGCCGGTCTTGCCGAACGTCCCGTACCATCGGAGACAACGGAATTACAGTAGTCCCTGATCATATCCGAAGTTGTTGTCGATATTGTCTGTTTCAAAAGTCTCGGTTCTATATTTTCAACCACTGCCCCTTCGGCATTGAGGATTCTGTCCACCACATGGGGTTCATAATAGTATCCGCCATTGATCAGGGAACAGTATGCGGTAGCAAGCTGGATCATGGTTACGTTGGAACCCTGTCCGAAGCTTGCTGTTGCAAGCTCTGTTTCATTCAGATTTTTTTCCGTATATACAAGCGCATCCGTTCTCGCTTCTCCCGCAAGATCGATATTGGTTTTCAAACCAAAGTTGAATATCTGTTGAAATTTTAAGAAATTGGTTTTTCCGATCTCTTCTCCCATGTACATCAATGCAACGTTGCAGGATCCCTCGAGTGCTTCCCTGACGCTGACCATGCCATGTCCCAGTCGGTTGTGGCAGTGTATGGTGTATCCGCCGATCTGCAGATATCCGCCACAGTAATAGGACTCATTTCCGGTAAGTGCACCCGTTTCTATTCCCGTAGCTATGGTAAACGGCTTCTGTGTGGATCCCGGCTCGTAAGTACTGGTAATACAGAAATTCTGCCACAGTTTGTTCACAGCATCTCTGTATTCATCGTCTGTCATTTCCGCAACCGCTTCTTCCGTATAGGCATAGGACAGATCATATGGATTATTGCAGTCAAAAGGCGGGTAGCTTGCCATTGCCAGAATGTCCGCATTGTTCGGATCCATAATGATACATGCCGTATTATATGCACCCAGACCGTCTCTATACTCATTTTCATGTTCTGCATTAAATTCTGCAAGATTACGTTCCACAATGCTCTGAATATTCGTATCCAGCGTGGTCACAAGCGTATGCCCATCTTCCGCCGGAATCGTGGTACGTTCCAGCGCCGAATCTTCATTCAGATAGCCGTATTCCCTTCCGTCACGGCCATTCAGCTCATCATTATAGTACTGTTCCAGACCATACATGCCTTCGTTGTCGGTTCCCGTAAAGCCAAGGACATCACATGCCAGTGTCGAATAAGGATATGTCCGGCGATATTCCGTTTCAAACCAGACACCGACAATGTTTGGATTGTTCTTCTTATCACTCTGCAGTTCTTCAAATGCCTGTTTCTGGTCATAACTCAGCTTTTTCAGCGCAACATAATATTGGGAATTTTCATGACTTAAAATATATTCCCGCAGTGCAGATGCATCCACATCAAAGCAGGCTGTCAATGCTGCTATGGTCGGCTCCAGATATTCGTCCTTATTAGACATAATCTCTTTGCTGTCAATAATCAGATTATATACTTTTTCACTGGTTGCAAGTACGGTTCCGTTACAGTCAACAATATTTCCTCGTTTATACGGAATTGTGGTGCTGCTGTATTCCTGCTGTGACAGAATCTGCTTTTCATAAGAATCGCCCTTATCCCTTACCAGAAGATATAATCGGATGCTTAATCCGACGAAAGCCAGTAATACCAGAGTTACCAGTACTACCAGCTTTTTCTGCATCTGTATTGTGAATTTTTTCCCCGTACGTTCGCTCTTTTTCCTCTGACTCATACGCATCCTCTTTCCGGTTTAAATCGGTTATCCCGGTATTTTATCAGGGAATTTCCGCAAATTTTCTGACATAATCATTATTACCGCCCTCGACATTGACGATCTGTCCTTCAGAAGCATATTTCATACCCAGTTCATTTAAAGCGATCCGTTTGATCTCTTCCAGATCGACGGAGCTGTTGATCCGCGTTTCGTATTCATCATTATCCTGACGCAGCTGATGCAGTTCACTCTGCTTCTGTGAAATTCTGGAAATGCTGTTGGAAATGTCGGACTGAAGATTGATGTAACCGATCAGTACAACGCCTGCAACCATCAGTGCGGCAACCAGAAACATAACGTAACCCAGATTCATATGAACTGCTTTTTCACGGTTTTTTCTTGCCACGTTGCTCTGACGGGTATTTTTCGGTTTTTCCTCTAAAATTGTTTCCAGTCTGACTTTTCTGACTGTGTTTCCGTCTATCTGATAGGTGTCCGGAGAATTCTGTCTCCTTCTTCCGTAATCTACCTGACTTTGATGCATTTGTCTTCCCTGACTTCTACTCATAATTTTCCCCTCTTTACTTCATTATTACACCCGTTCAAAAGTTCTTAACTTGGCACTTTTGGATCTCTTGTTCTCTGCCAGTTCCTCTTCGGACGGCAGCACCGGTTTTCTTGTGGTCTGTCTTCCTTTTGAGATTTTCCCACATACGCACACCGGAAAATCCGGCGGGCAGGTACATGGATGTTCATTTTTACGAAAAATTGTTTTCACGATTCTGTCTTCCAGTGAATGAAACGTGATAATACTGATCCGTCCTCCGGGATTTAAAAAATCAATCATCTCATCCAAGGAATCTCGCAACACATCCAGTTCATGATTACACTCAATGCGGATCGCCTGAAAAGTTTTCTTGGACGGATGTCCGTTCACTCTCATTTTTGCCGGTATTGAAGCTTTGATGATCTCGTTTAATTCGCCGGTCGTCTCAATCGGCTTGTCCGCTCTTGCTGCAACAATATGCTTGGCTATATTTTTAGCGAACTGATCTTCCCCGTAATCACGGATAATCCGGAATAACTCCCTTTCCGGATATTCATTAACAATTTCCTTTGCGGAAAGCGTCTGTCTGTTATCCATGCGCATATCAAGCGCCGTATCATATTTATAAGTAAATCCTCTCTCCACCGTATCTAACTGATAGGATGATACGCCAAGATCCAGCACAATGCCGTCAACGCCTGTTACTCCGAGTTCCTTTAAGTCCTTCACAGCATTGCAATAGTTGTCCCTGATGATTGTTACGCGGTCTTTAAAAGGAGCCAGTCTCTCTGTTGCCGCCATGATTGCATCTGCATCCTGATCAATCCCATACAGTCTTCCTTTTTCGGAAAGTCTGCTGCAGATCTCATAGGAATGTCCGGCACCTCCAAGTGTTCCGTCCAGATAGATTCCATCCGGTTTGACACAAAGAGCATCCACGGTCTCATGCAACATGACCGATTTATGGTTGAATTCCATTGATTCCCTTCCTTTCTCAGATCAGACCGTACTGTGTTAATCCCTCTGCAAACTCATCCATATCTTCATAATCCACTGCACCGTCATAACGTTCCTTCGACCAGATCTCTGCCCGTTTTCCAACGCCGATCAGCACAACATCTTTTTCAATTGCCGCAAACTGCCGCAGATTTGCCGGCAGCAGAATGCGTCCTTGTTTATCCACTTCTGCATCAACTGCACCTGCAAGAAAGAATCTTGTAAATTGCCGTGCACCTTTATCCGTTAACGGTAATGATGATAGTTTTTCAGTCAGTTTCTGCCACTCCTGCGTATCAAACACAAACAGACAGCCATCCAGTCCCTTTGTTACAACGAACTTTTCTCCGAGACTCTCTCGAAACTTCGCCGGGAATGTCAGCCTGCCTTTGGTGTCGATTGTGTGGTTGTACTCACCTGTATACATCATCAATCACCACCTTGAAATGGAGCTGCCACTGCGGTCTGCTTTGCTTCGGAATTCCCACTTTTTTGTCTTGGATCTGCCACTTTCCTCCACAACCTACCGCTTTTCTCCACTTGTAAACCCATTTTACCCCACAATCAGGGATATTGCAAGTGCTTTTTCGTTGATTGGTCAGAAAGGAATTTGCAAGGAACAATGCCCGGTATTTTTCGTATTTTCGCGCAAAAAAAATCCCTCTTTGACACAATTTTCATCATGTCAAAGAAGGATTCTCACCGTTCCTCTTTTTTATTCAGTCTTTGTTTCATCTTCCGGATTCTGTTCAGGATCTTCCGTAGATTCCGTGCCAGGTTCTTCGATTTTTTTCAGAAGCGCCTTTCTGTGCATCATCATGCGTACGATGATGTCCGTAAAGAGTGCTCCTATGAACAACAGTAAGCCAAGAACCTGTGAAACCGCAATGTTCGTATGTCCAAAAGTCAGCCGGTCCGTGCGGATTCCTTCCACGAAGAATCTCACAATGCCATAGCCGCCCAGATAGATCAGTGCGATCTCTCCTTGAAACTTCTTGTGTTTTCGATACACCAGCATGATCAGCAATACACAGAGATTCAATACGCTTTCATATAAAAACGTGGGATGCACCTGAATATAATCCGTTCCATCCGTAATCATATGTGCATACAGTTCTGCCGTAACATCACGGCTCCGTACATCCGCATATGGAATTCTCATGCAAAAAAGTCCGTCGCTGTATCCGCCAAAAACCTCTCTGTTCATGAAATTGCCCCATCTGCCGAAAATCTGTCCGGTAATCAGCCCTGTCACACAGACATCTGCAAACCGGAAAAAGGATATCTTTTTGATCTTTGTAAAGATAAAACAGGTCAAAAAACCCGCGATCACACCGCCATAGATTGCCAGACCGCCGTTTCTGATATTCAAGATCTCAACCAGGTTATCCTTATACATATCCCATTCAAATGCCACATAATAGATTCTGGCACCGATAATGGAGAAAAAGATCGCGTAGATGATAAAGTCCCACAAAAGTTCTGTGTCAATCTTCTCTTTTTTTGCCTGCCGCAATGCAAGTACAAAACCGACAACCGCACCGATTCCGATAATGACACCGTACCATGCAATCTGAATGCCAAAAACAGAAATTGCTCTCGGCACATCTTTTAAATAAATTCCCAGATTCGGAAATGAAATATCACCACTGTTCATAGTCCGTCTCCTTCTGCTTCTTATTATATATTAAGATTCTTTTTATACATTGAAACGGAACAGGATCACATCTCCGTCTTTTACAACGTAATCTTTTCCTTCCATTCCCACAAGTCCCTTCTCTCTTGCTGCGGACAGGGAACCGCACTCCAGAAGATCCTTATAATTCACAACCTCAGCCTTGATAAATCCACGTTCAAAATCCGTATGGATCTTTCCTGCGGCCTGTGGTGCCTTGGTTCCTACTTTGATCGTCCAGGCTCTTGTCTCATCCTCCCCGGATGTTAAGAAGCTGATCAGTCCAAGCAGCTTATAGCTTGCTTTGATCAGTTTGTCCAGACCGGATTCCTTTAATCCAAGATCCTCAAGGAACATGCTCTTCTCATCATCATCCAGTTCGGAAATCTCTTCTTCAATCTGTGCACAGATTACAAAAACCTCACTGTTATTCTCTGCTGCATAAGCTCTTACTTTTGCAACACCAGCATTATTGGCAGCATCGTCGGCAAGTTCATCCTCAGCCACATTTGCTGCATAGATTACAGGCTTTGCTGTCAGCAGATTGTAGGATGCAAACCATGCCTGCTCGTCCTCATCATCTGTTTCATAACCGATTGCAAGCTTTCCGTCCTCCAGCATCGCCTTTAACTTCTCCAGCAATGCCAGTTCCTTGGCTGCCGTCTTGTCCATTCTGGCGAGTTTGCTTACCTTCGCAATTCTTCTCTCCAGAATCTCAATATCTGAAAAGATAAGCTCAAGATTGATTGTTTCAATATCCCTCATCGGATCAATGCTGCCATCCACATGTACAATATTGCTGTCCTCAAAGCAACGAACAACATGTACGATTGCATCCACTTCCCTGATATTGCTCAGAAACTGGTTTCCGAGTCCTTCGCCCTTGGATGCACCCTTTACCAGCCCTGCGATATCCACAAACTCAATAACTGCAGGCGTTACTTTTTTAGAATGATACAGATCCCCCAACAGTTTTAACCTTTCATCCGGTACGGTTACAATGCCGACATTCGGATCAATGGTACAGAAAGGATAGTTAGCTGATTCCGCACCAGCCTTGGTAAGTGAATTAAATAAGGTACTCTTTCCGACATTCGGAAGACCGACGATTCCAAGCTTCATACTTCTCTCCTTTGGGGACGGGGCTTTTGTCACAACGAGCGCCCTTTGTCACATAAAACACCCTAAGCAAATAGCAGCCCTTTTAATCCCTTTATCTTAATCTATTTTATTTCCAACAACATTAAATGCTATCACATAAATAAAAAAAACTCAATATTTGGTCTTTACTTTTCCCATATTCATTACTATTATAGTACTAAATAGTTTTTTCTGATTTTCTATTTTCATGACTTTCTGTCGTCTTTTCATTCCCATTTCAATTCAGAACATCACTCACCAGGAGGATTTTTATGCCCAGACATTTCAGAGTAAAATCCAGTACACGAACCTACCATATTGTGATCAAAGGTGCTGATCGCCAGCTTTTATTTGAAGAAAAAAAAGATTATATAAAATACTTGAAAATTTTGGAATACTTCAAGCAAAAATGCAAATTTGAAATTTTTGCCTATTGTCTGATGTCAAATCATGTGCATCTGCTCATCCGTCACCCCGTCGAAACCTCACTTGAAACGATTTTCCGGCGAATCAACACAACTTACGCAATTTGGTTCAACATGAAATACAACCGTACCGGTTTTGTGCAAAATGATCGTTTTTTCAGTGAACCGGTAGAAAACACCACTTATTTTCTTAATGTTATCAGGTACATCCATTACAATCCAACAAAGGCTGGTTTAGAGCAGTCACCAGGAAAAGCCTACCCCTGGAGCAGTTATTCCGAATATCTGAATCGTTCCACAAATCTTGTTGATACGGATTTTGCTTTGGCAATTCTGGGTGGAATTGATCACTTTCTTGATTTTCATCTTTGCGTTCCGAATGATAATTGTCTCGATATCAACCAATTTCGCACCCGTCTTCCGGATGATGTCGCACAGGAAATCATCCACGATATCAGTCACTGTGCTACCAGCACTGAGTTTCAGAAGCTGTCTCTCATAAAACGTGACGAATATATCCGATCCATTCATGAAAAAGGTGTTTCAATCAGACAGCTAAACCGCCTGACCGGAGCATCACGCGGTACTATTCAAAGGATTTTAGCACAACCATAGCATCAGCTGCTATTGCAAAAACCATTCCAACCACGCCGGTTTATATTCAAGTTTTTGTAAGCATAACAAAACAACGCCGGTCCGAATTCAATAACCGCCGCTGTTTCTATCCGATCTCATTCTAAAATAAAAAGTTTAATTTGAATTATTTTTACGGTCTCTGCAAGCACATCTTCCGCAATACCTCAAACTCCTCCCTCAAATGCACTCGATCCTTGTGATCTGTGCCATCGGTATCCTTAGACCGCTATCCATAATCACTACCCTCTCAACCTCATCCAGTTTCCTGATCACACCTGTATCGGTAAGATATGCGCCACCTTCCTTACGCGGATCCGGTCTGAAATAGGTAATTGACACATTCCAGTCCTCATCAGGATGCAGTGCGATCTCATATAACTCCCGATTGATTTTTTCTATGGCACTTTCTTCCAGCACAGCCTGTGCTTCCGTAAGCCTTGCCGTTTCTTCTATTGCTTCCTCATGACCGGCGAGTGCTGCAAAAGGTGCAAACTGTGCCGCCCTGTCAGGGAGTGACATGTGTGCCCGTTTTGCGGACCTGTGATGGGGTATATTTATTATGTCATCATACCTGTGTTCGTCCCAATAATATCCGCTCATGCCTTATGTCCTCCGATCTGTCCGTTTCTCTCCCTTGTCATTGCGCCTTTCTCCAGATTCATCCCTTTTAAAACCGCATTTTTACCAAACTTTTTCTGAATATCCAGGACTGCATGCTGAATTCTTTTTTCTTTTTCGGCATTCTGTTTCTCCTGTTCTTTTTCCCGTTCCAATGCTGCATAATCGGTAAACAAGTCAAGCTGCTCATATTCCGGTGCCGCCGGTATGTCGCTCTCCGGAATGACTCGCTGCGCCGTGATATAGATTCTGCGCACAAGCAGATCCCGGTTAATGATTCTGTCATATAATTTCTCCACTGCCTGCATAATCATCCTTGTAGAAGAAGTATACTCCGGCAGATTTCCGGTTCCGTGGGCATGTTTTGGAATCTTTCTCCCATATCGATCCGTGGTGATCTCTCCATGATATTTGTTTCTGATTGCAGGATCTGTCATATTGTCAATATCATAGCCTACCGTAAGTACTACCTGGTCTGTGACAAGTTTCTTATCAACAAGCTCAAGCACTAATAAATCCGTCATTTCCTTTACAATCAGCTTTGCTTTTTCCGCAGTATATGCACACTGAAGCACCTGTCCGGAACCAATACTGTTTTTTTCCGGTTTATAAGCTTTGATCTCTTCAATTGTTGTCGGTTCCCATCCCCAGGCATGATCGATCAGCAATTCGGCATTGATCCCAAAAAGCTTATATAACAGATCTTCATTATAATAATCCCCCGGCTTTCCGAGCGAACATCTTGCAACATCCCCCATCGTATATAAACCGTTCTCCGTCAGCTTTTTTGCATAGCCCGGACCAACTCTCCAAAAATCGGTAAGCGGCACATGATTCCACAATAACTTTCGGTAAGAGCTCTCATCCAAAGCTGCAATACGGACACCATCCTGATCCGGTGGTATCTTTTTTGCCATAATATCCATAGCCACCTTACACAGATACAGATTGCTGCCGATTCCGGCCGTCGCCGTTACCCCAGTCTCCTGCTGTACTGTCCTGATCATCTTAAGTGCCAGCTCATAGGCGCTCATCCGATAAGATTCCAGATAGGTCGTTACGTCCATGAACACCTCATCCACAGAATATACATGCATATCCTCCGGTGCGATATATTTAAGATATATATCATAGATCTTCGTGCTGTATTCCATGTAACGGGACATTCTCGGAACTGCCGTAATAGTAATATAGGACACTTCCAGTTCCGGCCGCCTTGCAAGTTCTGTTGCGTCAAAGGATGTTCCCGTATACCTGTTTCCCGGTGCATCCGATCTTCTCCTGCTGTTTACTTCCTTTACCTTTTGAACCACCTCGAATAACCTTGCCCGTCCAGAAATTCCATAACTCTTAAGGGAAGGTGACACAGCAAGGCATATCGTCTTTTCCGTTCTGCCCACATCCGCAACGACCAGATTGGTTGTCAATGGATCCAACCCTCTTTCTACACATTCCACAGAAGCATAAAATGATTTCAGGTCGATCGCAATATAGGTTCTATCCATCTCATTTCAGCCTCCTTTTGATCATCCTTGCTTCCCTGATCTGCCTTTGATGTTCTTTCCCGTAATACCACAGACAGCTCTGAAATATTCTTCATGGCAGCTTCAAAATACAAACATATGTTCTATTAAATTCTAACAGATTCCTGTTCCTTTTTCAACAGGCAATCTATGGAATTTCCCACGGTATTTATTGATAACTAATTGTATATGAAAAACTTTTGATCCAATGGGCGCTGCTTGTGACAGAAGCCCCGTCCCCATTTACAGCAGAAGAAAAATGATGTATGATGAAAAAAAGCAGGAAGCAAAACGCTTTTCGATTCAGGATCCCGGGAGCAGAAAAATGACAATAGAAAAAGTAACCATCGCGGATGCAGAAGCGCTTTTGGATGTCTATGCACCCTATGTCAGAGATACAGCCATATCATTTGAATATGAGGTCCCTTCCGTCGAAGAATTTAGAGACAGGATCCGGATGATATCCGGCAGTTATCCTTATCTGAAGGCCGTCGTGGATGGTCGGATCGCCGGTTATGCCTATGCCGGCAGTTTCAAGGAGCGAAAAGCCTATGACTGGTCCGTGGAAACAACCATCTATATCCGGAAAGACTGCAGAAGGTCCGGAATCGGAAGTGCGCTCTATGCGCAACTGGAGCTGTCCTTGAAAAATATGGGAATTCTTAACATGAATGCCTGCATCGCAAGTCCCGCTTCACCAAGCAGGTATCTGAATGATGACAGTTGCCGTTTTCATGCCCACATGGGATTTAAACCGGTAGGCCGCTTCCATAACAGCGGATACAAATTCAACGAATGGTTTGATATGATCTGGATGGAAAAAATGATCGGTCAGCACAATAAAAAACAGAATGCAGTAACATTGGGAGAATGGGATCTATAAGACGCTTAGACGCAGCATAAACCTCTTTGTTTATGTTGCGTTTATTTATTTTTCAATCTGCTTTACTGCTCTTGCATCCGCACAAAACAGCACATGAATCTTATGAGGTACAACGGAGGAAAAATCATGGACAATCAACAGTTTTTTTACGAAAATGACAAAAAAGTCAACGCAAGGGTATGCCGGATATTGCTCTGGCTGACACTCGCATTTCCGGCACTGTTTTTACTATCTTTTTTAGGAGTATTCCGGGTGTCTGTCAAAGAGTTATGCATTATTACACCGATCGGTCTGATCTGTACGGTTCTGCCCACCATTCTGAAGCACACAAAAACATCCGTAAATGCATTAAAAAACATCAGTGTGATCTCTCTCTCACTGGTGATCGCCATCATGGGCAGCAATGCACACATCGGAATTTACATCACTTACATTCTTGCTCTGGCAATCAGTTGTATGTATTTTGACTCAAAATTCACAAGAAACATGGCCATTCTCGGATATGTCTGTCTGGTTGTGGCAGTTTTTTTCCGTGCACATAATGTAACACTGGAAGCCGGGGACACTCCCATGCACTGGTTCCGCGGTTATGTAATGGGATTTACAATCGAATACATTGCCCTGTCCGCCGTATTCATTTCCATCAGCAGGACCAGCCGCAATCTTTTGGTCGGCGTATCTGATAAGGAAAAAATGCAGAACATCCTTGACAGTTGTGAAAATGCATCCGGAAACCTGATCGGTTCCATCACACAGCTTCACAGCTCCCTGGAGGAAAGCCGCAAAGGAAATTCCATCGTGTCCGATTTTGCCACAAAAACCATGGACGACTGTGTCAGCAATCAGGAATATGTGCATGATACAGTAGACAAGATTCAGAAAATGGCAGACTCCATTGACGAGATCATTCAAAAGACCAACAACATGAAAGAAGTTGCAACACAGACCTACGAAAGTACACATTCCTATATTCAGATTATGGATGATGCCGTATCCAGCATGGATATGATCAGTCACTCCACAAATGATACTTTACAGACGATCCAGATACTGGAGGACCGTGTAAAACATATTGAAGAATTGACCTCCACCATTATCGCAATCGCAAATCAGACAAGCCTTTTATCCTTAAACGCATCCATTGAAGCGGCGCGTGCCGGTGAAAACGGTAAAGGCTTTGCCGTAGTTGCCGAAGAAGTCCGTAAGCTTGCCGAGCAGTCCCATGATGCGGTAGGTAACATTACAGGCCATGTAGAAGGAATCCGGGAAAGTGTGGCAGCTGCCAGTACCTCCATTGTAAAGAGCAGTAAATCTGTGGATGCCGGACTCGCACGCATTGCTGTTGCCAGAAACGAGGCAGCAAATCTCGGTACCATTCAGGAAACCTCCCTTCAGGCTGCAGAGGATATCTTCGGCAGTGGTCAGGAAACCAAGAATTCCGTTCGTGATGTTGTAGACAAAGCCGGTCATATGGCAGCATTGATGGAGCATTCTTCCGAAATGGTTATGGATATCCGTAAGCGTCTGGAAAACCAGGATGCACTGCTACAGGAAATGGAACAGGTTTTCAATCAGGTAAGCGATGTGTCAAAACAGTTAAAATCCATCGTCGAAGAAAAAGCATAATATGGAAATATAACAGAAGCTGTAGCCAGGACTTCTTTATAATTCAATAGCAGTCGTGGCTACAGCTTCTTTTTGCATGTTTATAATCTCTTCCCAGTTATCCAGAACGTATCTTCCGACAATGGGATCATACATTTTTCCGAGATTTTTTTCTATTTCTTCATAGCAGTATGTAAAACTGTGTGCTTTGCGGTAACAGCGATTCGATGTGATCGCATCTATGGAATCACAGATTGCGATGATTCTTGCACCGATCGGAATATCCACACCGGATTTTCCAAGCGGGTATCCCTTTCCGTCATATCTTTCATGATGCATCAGTACAATATCGGACAACTCGCTCAATCTGTGTGATCTTCCGAGAATATTCGCGCCTATTACAGGATGCTTTTTGATATATGCAAATTCTTCATCCGTCAGCCTGCCCTCTTTGTTCAGGATCGCATCCGGTATGCCAATCTTACCGATATCATGTAAATGCGCAGCAATATGAATTTTCTCTATATCCGGCTTTTTCAACCCTATCAGCTGACATACCCGCAGAGCCATATTGCTGACCCTCTCAGAATGTCCTGCCGTATACGGATCCCTTGCGTCCAGTGCACAAGTAATACAATCTATGATTTCATGGTAATTGATTTCATTTTCACAATATTCACAATCCGACATTTTCTATCCTTCCGTGACAAAAGCCCCATCCCTAAATGTAACCGCAGGCACGCAGTCCTTCGGAAATAACTCTATGCCAATTTTTTGCCGACAGCTGGCATATGGTATGATCCTCCAGTTCTATCGTACAGGAGCCCTCATTGTCGTCATCCAGCGAGCAAAAGATCTTGTACATATTTTTCCGGCTGATTGCACCAATTTCTTCTAACAGGTTGACCATGCGGTATACAGTTGCTGCCCCAATCGTCGGATCTATGGTCACCGCTTTATAATAGATTTCCTTGCAGCTTGCACAATCCTCCTGCAGAATAACATCCAGAAGCATCTGGCGCTGTTTGGTGATTCTGCAGCCTTGCTCTCTTAATTTCTGGAGAACCATTTCTTTCTGCATTTCGGTTCTGTGAAAATTTGCAATATCCTTTCCCAACCTGTTCCGGTCCATCATATCCTGTGCCATTGTTATTACCTCCGGTGACATAGTGTCCGTTTCATACAAAGTGCAAGCCTGCATTATCTGCAGGCTTTTGCACTTTTATCTGATCATTCTTACATTGCCTTTTTCAGCTTCTTCATGTCTGCTTTTAAAGTTGTGCTTTCCTTATAAGGGCGGAACAGCAGATATAAGAGACCTGCAATCAAAATCATTGCAACTACGGTTCCGACGCCGAATACACCGGTTGTTACCCATGTACCAATCTGATAGATACACAGTGCAACCACGTATGCCAGCACACACTGATATCCGATTGCAAACCAGAACCATTTTGCATTGTTCATCTCTCTCTTGATTGCACCCATCGCGGCAAAGCAAGGCGCACACAGAAGGTTGAATACCAAGAATCCGTATGCTGCAACCGGTGTCATAACTGCTGCCAGTGATCCCCAGATCTCGGCACCGTCTTCTGCAACTTCCGCAAAACCAAAGAGCAGACCAAAGGTTGCTACAACGTTTTCCTTTGCAATCAAGCCGCTGACTGCCGCAACTGCCATCTTCCATCCCTCGCCTGCCTGCGTCCATCCAAGCGGTCCGAAGATCCATGCAATTGCACTACCGATCTTAGCCAGAATACTATCATTAAGCTGTTCAGCCTCCAGCATACCGAAGCTGCCGTCAACCCAGCCAAAACTCATTAAGAACCAGAGTACGATGGTGGATAACAGGATGATGGTTCCTGCCTTCTTGATAAAGGACCAGCCACGCTCCCACATGCTGCGCAGTACGTTTCCGACTGTCGGCCAATGGTAAGCAGGAAGCTCCATAACGAAAGGTGCAGGATCGCCCGCAAACATTTTTGTTTTCTTTAAAATAATACCGGAGCAGATGATTGCTGCAACACCCACAAAATAGGCACTCCATGATACCCATCCTGCATTGTCAAAGAACGCACCTGCGATCAATGCAATGATCGGAAGCTTTGCACCACAAGGAACAAAGGTTGTTGTCATGATTGTCATCTTACGGTCACGGTCATTCTCGATTGTACGGGATGCCATGATACCCGGAACACCACATCCGCTGCCGATCAGCATCGGAATGAAGGATTTACCGGAAAGGCCGAATTTACGGAAGATACGGTCCATGATGAAAGCAACACGTGCCATGTATCCGCAGCTCTCAAGGAAAGCGAGGAACAGGAAGAGTACTAACATCTGAGGAACAAAACCAAGTACCGCACCGACACCGGCTACAATACCGTCTACAATCAGTCCTGACAGCCAGCCAGCACAATTTGCTTTTTCCAGCAGGCTTGCAACACCCGGAATGATCCATTCACCAAACAGGGTATCGTTGGTCCAGTCCGTAAGGAAACCACCAACGGTTGTTACGGATACATAGTATACTAAGAACATCACAACTGCAAAGATCGGAAGTGCAGCCCATCTGTTTGTAACAACACGATCGATCTTATCGGATGTTGACAGCTTTTCTTTCTTGTTCTTTGTTACACATTCTCCAATGATGGAAGAAATGTATACATATCTTTCATTGGTAATAATACTCTCTGTATCATCATCAAATGCAGCTTCCATCTGCTGGATCTCAGCAGTTACATCAGGCGCAGCCTTCATCTGATCCTTGATCTTATCATCTTTTTCAAGCAATTTGATCGCGAAGAAACGCTTCTGCTCTTCCGGGACAGCACTTCCCAGCTTATCTTCTGCTGCAGAGATGATCTCTTCTGCCTTGTCTGAAAATGTATGTACCGGAGTAGCAGGCGTTTTCTTCTCTGCCAAAGCAATTGCCTTATTAACAGCCTTTTCAATTCCGGTTCCTTTCAGTGCTGAAATCTCAACCACTTCGCATCCAAGCTTCTTGCTTAATTTATCCACATGAATCTTGTCGCCGGTCTTTGCCAGCACATCCATCATGTTCACTGCCATTACTACAGGAATGCCAAGCTCCATGATCTGTGTGGACAGATACAGGTTTCTTTCAATATTGGTACCATCAACGATGTTAATGATGGCATCCGGCTTATCCGTTACCAGATAGTTTCTGGCAACTACTTCTTCCAAAGTGTAAGGAGACAGAGAATAGATACCCGGTAAGTCCATGATGATCACATCTTTATGTCCCTTTAATCTTCCTTCTTTTTTCTCTACTGTTACGCCGGGCCAGTTACCTACAAACTGATTGGAGCCCGTTAACGCATTAAATAATGTTGTTTTACCACTGTTCGGATTACCCGCAAGTGCAATTTTCACTGACATAACTTCTCTCCTTCAATTTCAATAGTTAGCATTTGCTAACCCATGTACAAAAAAAATTACTCAACAATGATCATTTCCGCATCTGCTTTTCTTAAGGACAGCTCATAGCCACGTACGGTAACTTCGATCGGATCGCCAAGTGGTGCTACCTTTCTGACATAGATATCAACACCTTTGGTAATGCCCATATCCATGATTCGTCTCTTGACAGGTCCCTCACCGGTAAGCTTCTGTACTTTGACCGTCTGACCGCAGGAAATTTCTTTTAATGTCTTCATAATCTCCTTTTCCTTTCTTTTTATTATATTTTGGGAATCATTCCCATATATCCTAAACCATAATCTTGTTTGCCATGTCCCTTCCTATGGCAACTCTGGAATCCTTGATATTTACGATCAGGTTTCCACCGGTTTCTGATATGACGGTGACATCTCCTCCCACTACAAATCCAAGGTTCTCAAGAAATCGTCTTGTTTCCTCTTTTCCTCCGACCTTTTTAATAGTGTTTGTTTCACCCGTATTTAACATCGTTAACGGCATCATGTCATCCCTTCTTTCATTTCACAATTGAGAATGATTTTCATTTCAGTGGTTAGTTTACTCTAACCTTTTTAGATTGTCAATTACTTTATTGATTATTTTTTATCAGGTAGAATTCTTTTTTTATTTCAACTCTGACCATGAAAATCATTCTACATGAGAAAAAACTCTTCGTAATCTCATTGTTTTTCAGGTATAAAAATGGTATGATGAAAGAAAAAACGGAGAAATAAGCATGAGTTATATTAAACACCGCGCAGATGAATCATTGGAAGATTACCTCGAGACAATTCTTTTATTACAGAAAAGAAGCGGACAGGTCCGTTCCATTGATATTGCGACCGAAATGAACTTCACAAAGCCAAGTGTCAGCGTAGCGATGAAAAATCTGCGTGAGAAGGAATATATCACCATGTCGGACAATGGTTTCATTACCCTTACCGATACCGGCAGACAGCGGGCAGAAAGTGTTTTGGAACGTCACACGATTCTGTCAGACTGGCTTACCAGCATTGGTGTCAGCAGAGAAACCGCTTTAGAGGATGCCTGCAAAGTGGAACATGACTTAAGTGAAGAAACCTTTGAGGCGATCAAAAAATATGTCCGTTCCACTCTGTAAGCTTTTCAGAATATCTGTTTTATCTACATTGATATCATAGGGATCACTTGATCTGCCATCCCTCCGCCTGTTCCCTGACTTTGATAAAATCAGCATACTTGCCCGGAATGGCGATCAGTTCCTGATGCGTACCTTTCTGTACAATTTTCCCTTGATCCACCACTAATATCTGATCTGCATGTTCTATGGTTGCCAGCCTGTGTGCAATGGTAATGATTGTCTTTCCTTTTGTGAGCTGTGATATTGCTTCCTGGATCAGATGCTCATTTTCCGGATCAATACTGGCTGTGGCTTCATCCAGAATAATGATGGGCGCATCCTTAAGCACGGCCCGTGCAATGGATATTCTCTGCTTCTGCCCACCCGAAAGCGTATCTCCGCCGGCACCGATCACCGTATCGTATCCATCCGGCAGTTCCATGATGAATTCATGACAACATGCTTTTTTTGCAGCTGCAATCATCTCTGCCTCAGTTGCATCCGGCTTTCCAAAGCAGATATTATTTCTGACTGTATCTTCAAACAAATATACATTCTGAAATACCATGGAAATATTGGACAACAGACTGTCACAGGTAAATTCCCTGACATCATGCCCGCCAACCGTAATCTTTCCTTCATTCACGTCATAAAAACGTGCGATCAGATTACAAATCGTACTCTTGCCGCTTCCGGAAGGTCCGACGATCGCCGTTGTTGTCTTTTCCGGAATTTCAAAAGTGACATTATGAAGGATCTCTCTACCGCTCTCATAACCAAACCCAACCCCGTCAAATGCAATATCATAGCCGGAAAGCTCGATCTTTTTTCCGTCTGCATCAATGAAATTGGAGGCTTTCAGTGCATCCATCTGATTCAGGGTTGTATTAATGATACCCAGAACATGCGCACTGTCACTGACAGGTTCCAGTGATGCGAAAATACTGAAAGAGTAAAAAATGAACATTAATGCGACCGGCAGCTCCATTTTTCCCGTCATCAGAAGAAAACATGCACCCAGGGCAAGCGCAACCGATGAAAGCTTTAACATCAGCAGATGTCCGCAGTTAGCCGGCGTAAATCCATACTCAATCTTTAGCTTGATATCACGATTCTTTCTGGTTGCCGTCTGCATTGCCTGCATGGAAGCACCACCCTGCCCAAAGGATTTGGCTGTTGCCAGACCATGTACATATTCCAATACCGATTCGGACAATTCCTGACCGGTCTGAACCTCTATAGGTGCATTCTGTACACTGTGTTTCGATACCAACAGTAAAAACAAAAAGGATGCTGCCGCACCCGCCAGTGCAATCATGGCTGTCAGCGGTGCAAAGCTTAACAGGCACAGGAAAACAACCAGAAAATTCAAGTATCCGCCTACAAAATTGTCAATCATACGGATACCCATTGTTTCAAGTGCATTCAGTCCCGTTGTTACGGCGTTTAAGATATTTCCCGTACTGTTCTGTTGAAAGTAACCGAGAGATACCCGCTTTAATGCATCTCCGATTGCAAGTCTGTCCTTGGCAACCAGCTCATAACTGATCCCTTCCTGAAATTTGGAACGCAGATAATCAAATAAGAATCTGAAAAAGATCATCCCTGCGATCAGAAGAAAACTGTACCATGTCCATTTTTTATCAAACTGCTCTCCGCTCTGCCATGAAAGAATCAGTTTTCCGATTGTATATGCCGCAACCATAACAGGCATTGCCGCAAATAAATGAGAAAAGAAAGAAAAGATAAAACCTATGTATAATTTTCCTTTCCATTCTCCACACCAGTCAATCATTCGTTTTAAAGTCCGAAACATATGATACTGCCTCCTTTCCAACAGACCAGTTCTTTGCTCCTATATGAGCTTCCCACATTGTCTTATATAACGGACACTCTTTTAACAGCTGTTCCTGTGTGCCCTGTGCCACAATATTTCCGGATTCCAGCACCACAATGCAGTCTGCATTCTTAATCGTGGAAAGTCTGTGTGCAATCACCAGCAGGGTCTTGCCCTTTGCCAGTTCCCTGATACTCTGCTGTATCTTATCCTCATTCTCGGGATCGGTAAATGCAGTTGCCTCATCCAGAATAATAATCGGTGCATTTTTTAACATCATCCGCGCGATTGCAATCCTCTGTTTTTCTCCGCCTGAAAGACGCTTTCCCGCCTCTCCTGCCGGTGTGTCATAACCCTTTGGCAGCTTTTTGATAAATTCTTCACACTGAGCCGCTCTTGCCGCTTCATACACCTGCTCATCACTGGCTGTGGGATTACCCATGCGGATATTTTCTTTCAGGGAACAGCGGAACAGGAAATTGTCCTGCGCCACAAAGCTGATCGTATCCGATAGCTGCTCCAACGGGATATCCCGGATATCTCTTCCTCCAATTGTAATACTTCCTTTCGTCACATCATAGAACCTTGAAATCAGCTTGGCGACTGTGGATTTTCCTCCACCCGATGGACCGACCAGTGCCGTAAAACTTCCCTGTGGCAATACAAGATCAATATTGTGAAGCACCTCGTCACTCTCATTTCCCGTATTCCGATAAGAGAAGCATACCTGATGCAGTGTCACATTCATTTCTGTAAGCACTATCCTTTCCTTTGCCTCCGGAAGCTCCGGCATCTCCAGATATTCCTGAAGTTCCTCCACCGTAAGCTGCACTCTCTTGATCTCGTTCCCCATAACTTCGAGACTTGCAAGGGATCCCACCATGGACATGGACAGCATTACCGCAAGTGCCGCCTGTGGTGCAGTAATTGTTCCGTTTGCTCCCAGCAAAAGTGCGACCGGAAGTACCCCCAGCAAGGTGGATGGAAACAGGGCAAATGCCAGTTTCATGGTTATCCATGTGGATGAGAGCCATTTCAATACAAAAGTTTTATAATTCATTATGGCTTCCGCAAATTTTTCATAAGATTTTCCGGCACGTCCAAATGCTTTAATCACTTCGATTCCCTCGATATATTCCACAATATTACTGTTCATCTGCGCAACGGATTCATTATAACGTGTGAAATTCTTTCCACTGATCTGAAAGGTCAATGCCATGCAGACCAGGGATAGTGGAAAGGTAATTAAGGATGCCAGAAACAGCCTGGGATCAATTGCCGCAAGTGCTGCCATGCTGATAAGCGGAAGCACAATATGACCACTTCCCTCCGGCACCATATGTGCCAGTGGCGGCTCAATTTCTTCAATCTTATCAATCATAATGCCCTTTAATTCTCCAATACTGTGCTTCTCCACCTCTCCAAGTGGTGCATACAGCAGACGCTTCGTCAATCTGTTCCGCAGTCCCTCCAGAATATGATAGGCAGCATTATGGCTTGCCGTTGTTGATAATCCAAAACAGACAACCTTCACAACATATGCCAAAAGTGCCCAAAATCCCCATAACATCAATGCCTGTTTTGTCATACATTCATTCAGAAACAGCTCAATGATTCGATAAAAGCAATAAAACGGTATAAGCCCCGACGTAATACTGATGATTGACAGGACCATGGAGAGAATCAGCCTGCTTTTACTCTCTCCGGCATACGAAAGCAGAACGGACATAAATCCCCGCTTCTTTGTTTGTTCTTTCATAACTGTAAGCTCCTCCTTGTATTTTTTACATATCCGGTTTTGTCTTCCTGCACTGTCTGTCAGCTCCGCGTATAAAAAAGAACAATTAGTATCAACTAACTGTTCTTGATTATAACAACTTTTTATATGTTTTCTGTCCCTTTTGGTCTGTTTGGTCCCGATTGGACAGCAAAATCAGCTCATTCGTCTGCTCCGGTATTCTGTCGGGGACATGCCCATAACCTTGCGAAATGCCATGGCAAACTTGCTCTGACTCTCATATCCGACCTCTCCGGCCAGCTGCGCGATGCTGATACTGCTTCTGCTATTTAACAATTCTGCCGCATAATTCATCCGGTATTGCAGCATCCAGCTTCCAATAGGTATGCCATAGACTGATTTAAAGCATTTTTTCAATGCGGTTATAGAAATGTCAAACTGCCCCGCAAGCCATTCCTGCGTATAACTTTCCTGCATATGTTCTTCCAGAAAACGTTTTACTGCCTTTGTCTTTTCCACCTGTGCTTTGTAAAAATATGGCTTTTCCTCCGGTAAATCCGGCAATTCCAAAGCATCCAGATACAGCAGAAGTTCCATGATCTTTGTCTTAAAATATGCCTTTTTTATTTTTTCCGGTACACCGTACAGTTCTCCGAAAATATGCTCTATGGAAGCCGGCTCATGAATCACATTCGGATAGATACCCGCGCAGAATTTTTCACACAACCGGCCCACATCCACCGGAAAGTCTTTCATAGTCTCCGGCAGGGATTTTCTTGCAATCCGAAGATCAATTGCTACCATTGCCCCATGATAATGGGACAATGGCATTTCAAAACGTTTCACATGTGTCAGTCGTCTGTCCAGCTTCAGATCACCAGCTTCCACATAGGAATAAGTATTATTTCCTGATGAATATTCCAGTCTTCCTTCCCTGCAATGATCTATGCAGAATACATCCCGGTCCGGTACAAATTCCGAATAGTAATAGCTCATATGAAAATCATTATAAGCAAGCGTGACTCCCGGAAATACCTCGTAAGCTGTGATCGTTCCCTCACCTGTCTCATTCCGGAACCGGAACAGAAAACTTCCGTCTTCTTTCTGAACCGGTTCGGCCAGCGCCTTGCTATTGTATGCCATCTCACTGCTACTGCACATTCTTAAGTGCCTCATCCATTGGTATTCTCTTAATTCTTCTAAAATCCAGGGCCATAACTAACAGATATCCGATCAGAACAAATACAAACATTTTTATATATCCCATTGTTTCCATTCTGAATTCGAACCATCCGCTGTAAGTACTCAGTATTGTTTTCCACGCGGCACCCATAACGTAAGAACCAAGCACTACACTGATCAGGTCAGACACAATCACCATAATGGTGGTTGACAGCAGATAAAGCCTTGCAATCTCCCCATTTTCATATCCAAGAATTTTGGTCATGGAAATTGCATTTTCGTTTTTTTCAATGATAATCTTGGTCAGAAGATAAATCAGCACTGCGGATAACAGAATACACAGAATCTGGAAATAATCCATATAAGACCCCATTGAATGATCCAACTGGTCACACATCTTGGTAATATCACGTTCTGTGATAACTGTTGCAATCTGATTTTTGTCAATGTCCGTAATTTCTGTATCGGATAAATATCCGGTAAATGCATCTTCATCCTGCTCAAACACAGTCCGGTAATGGTTGATCGGCATAAATACTGCTATACTCTGACTTTTTGCATATGTTCCGGCAACATAAAACTCATACTGCCTGTTTTCATACTTTTCATCAAGCAGGACGGTATCTCCGACAGACAGATGATATTTTTCTGCAAATGAATCGGAAATATAGACTTCATTTTCAGCCAGTCCGCTCAACCCGTTAATCTTCACATATGCACTGTTATCCTGAATGCCGTATACAGAAATTTCTTCATCCAGCACACTGCTCTTTCTGATCAGCGTATACATGCTGAATTCTTCTGCTCCGGATGTATCGGTCGTGACCACATTGCCCTCTTCGTCCTCATTGGAGGTCAGAATATACTGATATTTGGCAAACATCATGTCTTTGGCATGTTCCTTGTAATAGTCAAGTGTTGACGGCATACCGACTGCCATTGCCAGCATGACCATGATAAAGAAAATTCCCACGAACAGAATCAGGTAATTCGGAATGTTCTGCATAATAATACGCATACGGAATCTGTGGAAAAAGCTCCATCTCGGAAGACGGACTGCCTTCTTTCGTTTTGATTTTTTCAGGTCATGACGCAAGAACTGCAACGGTGTGTGCCGCATCATCCTGATAATTACAACCAGATTAACAATAAGCATCAATGCAATCGGAATCAGAGTCGTTTTATAAAAAGCTTCCGGATTCCAGACCGTCTCATAAGTCGGAAGGCTGTAGCTGTTATAATACATAGAAACAACAACATTCTTAAATACTGTATACCCCAGAACATTTCCGACAATTGCTGAAAACAGCGTTACAATAACAGGCATGGCAAGATAATGTACAACCAGCTCGCCCCTGGTGTAGCCGGATGCCCGCAATGTCCCGATTGTCTGGGATTCTTTTGTAATCATATTCGTTATGGTGACCGCAAAAATGAATGCAATAATAACGATCAGGATATCCAGCAATACACCGCCCATTGCTTCATCCGATCCCATGTCCTCAGTTGCAAAATTAATGGCAGGATTGGCATATCTGGGCATATAGTCTTCAATCTCCATATCCGCCGTGACTGTCTGTGTCAGCAGTACCTTTAAGAATTCATCGGAAAGATGTTTTTGTGCTTTTTCATCTTCCGGCTCATTCTCATACTGCCATGCGTAGGCATAATGAGTCGTCTCATGCAGTCTGTCAAATCCCTGTTGCGTTACCATTGCCACATCAAATTTCAGGGCATCAAACATGAGATCCGTACTCTTTTCATGCAGAGTTGCATAATTCACATAGGCAATCAGTCCTACTACATGATAGGATTCTTCACCGACTGCAACAGTGTCTCCTACTCTGATTCCTGCATTATCGGCATGCATACGGTCGATTGCGATCTCATCCTCTGCTTCAGGCAGCTTTCCCTCCATAAGGCAGGCGAGATTCACCTCTTTTGTTTGTACATATACCCTGACGGTGCCGTCCGATACGCCGTCGCAATTATGATCCTCATTCACATTTTTATAAAAATTCTCATATATGTGAACCGGAACAGGTTGAAATTCCGGATCATTCAACTCGTACTTTTCTTCGGCTTCCGCGTATGTTTCCTCTATTTTATCCTGAATCTCATTCCATGCTTCCTCGTAAGCGGATTTGTATGCATCAGGATACATTTCCTTATAATCGGCAAATTCTTCTTCAAATTTCTGATCCAGTTCTTCTCTTGCTTTATCCAGATAATATTGTTTTACATCCGCCTTTTCTCCTGTTTCGATTGCCTGAATCAGCGTATCACTTGCAGCCTCCGATAATTCAAAGTGTCCGTATTCCAGCCTGTATTTCTCCGTTCCCGCATTTGCAGCCTGCAGCATACTGCCGTTTGCAACGTACATGCCGGAAACAAACCCGATTGTCAGTATTAAAAACAGGCTGACCACAAGATATTTTCTAAAATCACTTCGTAGTTCTTTCGGCACTCTTTTCATGAGCGGGTTTCTGATTTTTCTCTTTTTCATCTTCTACCGCTCCTTACCATTCAAGTTCTTCTGCTGAGATCTTGTTTGTATTTCTGTCGTTGTGCCGTACCTTGCCATCACGAAGCTTGATTACGTGATCCGCCATATTTCTGATCGCCTCATTATGTGTTACCATAATGACGGTGTTTCCGTATTTTTTATTAACATCCTCGATCAACTTCAATATTTCTTTGGAGGTTGTATAATCAAGCGCGCCTGTCGGCTCATCACAAAGCAGAATATCTGGATTTTTAACAATTGCACGTCCAATGGACACCCTCTGCTGCTGTCCGCCCGAAAGCTGATTTGGAAGTTTATAGCGATGTTCATACAAGCCAAGTGTATGAAGCAGATCATCAATATCAAGAGGGTGATCCGACAGATAGGCCCCTACTTCAATATTTTCCTTTACATTCAGATTTCCAATCAGATTGTATAACTGAAACACATATCCCAGATGCTTTCTTCTGTACTGTGTCAGTTTCTTCTCACCCATATCAACCAGCCTGTCTCCATTTATCGCAATATAGCCGGAATCCGGACTGTCTATACCACCGATAATGTTAAGCAGCGTGGATTTGCCCGAACCGGACGGCCCAAGGAGTACACAAAACTCACCTTTTCCTACAGAGAAATCCATTCCTCTGAGTACCTCCTGCCTGCTCTCACCGCTTCCGAATCCTTTCTTTAAATCCACAATTTTTAAAAAATCCTGTTCTCCCATTTTTCCTTTTTTCTCCTCCCCGAAATATTGTCCGACCGCTTCCGGAAACTTCAATTTTGTGCGGTACTGTTGTGTATCTGCCTGTGAATGCTGCTTACGCTGTAACCGGCCCTTTCAACTGCGGCAATGATTTCTTCATCGCTAATCTCCCGCTCCGCTCTGATAACTGCTTCTTTCCTCTTGAGATTTACTTTTGCTGAAATTCCGTCCATCTCATTCAACCTGTTCTCCACTCTGGTTCTGCAATGATCACAGGTCATTCCTTCCACAATAACCACTTTGGTCTCAATGACATTCTTAAGCTTTTTTCGTTTTACCTTTACCTCTCCTCCTCCGCCACAGCAACCGCCTTCTCCTTTGAAATGCTGTACGCTCTGACGTATGCCGAATATAACTACAACACCCAGAATCGTAACAATAACTATGTTTGCCATAATATGCACTTCCTTCTTGGTTAGTTTTTGCTAACTCATTATAACACTATGTTTTTTTGCATGCTACCTGTTTATTGATCGTTTTTTCTCATTAGTTTCGTCCTATAACAAAAAAAACAGTCACTTCTTCTCTTCGAAAAAATGACTGTCCCTGCCTATTCTTATGTCTCTTGATTATTTATGAATTCATTTCACCGACGAAATATCCGGTGTTCTCGGTAATATTTCCGTTAAATATAGAAGATCCCATAACAATTACATCCGCTCCTGCATCTAAGACTGTATGGATGTTCTCTCTGTTAATTCCACCATCCACTTCGATTACTGTTTTCAAATGCTTTTGTTCGATCATCTGATGCACACGCTTAATCTTCTCCGTGCAATAATCCAGATACTTCTGTCCGCCAAATCCCGGGCGTACCGTCATCACCAGAATCATATCGACCAAATGAAGGTATGGTTCCACAGCATGTACGGATGTTTCGGGATTAATCGCCAGACCGACTTTGCGTCCAAGTGCCCGGATCTTCTGTATGATCTGTTCCGGATATTTCAAAGTCTCCAGATGGACAGTTATAATGTCTGCCCCCACTCTGGCAAAATCCTCCAGATAGCGTTCCGGTTCATCAATCATCAGATGAACATCAAATATACGGTCTGTTACCTTCCGGATACTCTTAATCACCGGCATTCCGAAAGAAATGGATGGCACAAACCGCCCATCCATCACATCCACATGGATATACTGCGCTCCCGCATGATCAGTCTCTCTAATCTCATCTCCCAATCTTGCAAAGTCCGCTGCCAGTATGGAAGCCGATAATAATGCCATGATTTTTCCTCCCGAAATCTGTTTTCCCAGACTTCTCTCCCTTAGTATCGTTTCTGCTGTTTTAATTCTTCAAACAACAATTTGTAATTCTCGTAACGAAGTCCTGCTATACTTCCTTCCTTCACCGCTTCCTTGACCCTGCAGTCCGGCTCACTGACATGTACGCACCCCGGATATCTGCAGGTACCCTCATATGGCTCAAATTCCGGATAGTGAAAACGGAGCTGTTCCTTTTCCATCAACGGCAGGTTCAGCGAACTGAATCCCGGTGTATCCATCAAAAAAGTGTCCTGCCAGAGTGCCAGCAGAAAAGTGTGTCTGGTCGTATTTTTTCCGCGCTTGATCTTACTGCTGATATCTCCGGTCTCCATCACTTCTGCTCCCGCAAGGCAATTCACAAGGGATGATTTTCCGACACCGCTTGGTCCTGCTACTGTTGATGTTTTTCCGCGCAGCTTCTGCTCCAGAAGTTTTATATTTTCACCGGTCTTAACACTGGTGCATATCAGGTCACATCCCGATTGTTCATAATTTTTCCTGATCTGCTCCTGCTCCTCTTTGGTTAACAGATCACATTTATTGATACAGATCAGACACGGAATTCCCTGTTCCTGCATCATAATCAGGAACCGATCCAGCAGATTATAATTTGGCTCCGGATGTTTTGCCGCAAAAATAATTACCGCCTGATCCACATTGGCAACCGCCGGCCGGATCAGTGCATTTTTTCTCTCATGCAGCTTCGTAATATTTCCCTGCGGTGGTTCTTTTGTCAGCTCCGTGAAGCTGACATCATCCCCTACCAGCGGTTTTTGATGATCTTTTCGGAAAATGCCCTTTGCCTTGCACTCATACACCACTCCGTTATGTGCATGAATATAATAAAACCCTGCTATTCCCTTTATGATTTTTCCTTCCATTAAGGTGTTACTTCCTCTGTAAATGTGACCGGATAGGTCTCACTTCTCGTTTCCTGTGTTGTACCGACTACTGTATTGCCATCCGCATCCGTTACAGTCGATGATACGGTAACTGTATAGGTGACAATGACCTGGCCTGATGATACATCCCTGATTCCGGATACATTCACTGTGACCGGGAACTGCATAACATCATTAGGTCCCCAATAGGTATTATTGTCACTTCCCACAATCATGACGTTTGCATTTGTACCCGCTACATACAGAGGATCAGTCGGCGCTGCAACTTCTATGTTGCAGGCATACGATTTCGGTTTTGCCCCTACACTGACCTTGATATCCACCACGGTTCCGGCTACTACATTTCCTCCCGGAGAATAGCTTTGATAGTATACCTGCCCCGCCGGATATTCGTCACTGAAGCCTTCCTCCACCTTACCGAGGCTTAAACCGACTGCCAGCAACGCATCCGCTGCGCCCTCCTGGGTCTGTCCTATAATGTTTGGTACAACAACCTGTGTTGCATCCGTACCCTCACTGACAAGCAGGGTTACGGTAGAACCGATCGCTGCTTTCTCTCCTGCCTGCGGTGTCTGTGATATGACATAGCCTTTTAAGACACTTTCTGAATTTCCTTTTTCGATTTCAACAACAAAGCCTTTTTCTTCCAGCATTTTCGTCGCTTCCGCCTGTGAAACAGCATGATCCGATGATACATCCGGCACCTCTACTTTTTTTCCTGCTGTACTGTCACCGTCCGTCGTCGGCTGTGCTGCCTCCTGTGTCAGTGCCGGTGTGCCCGTCACATCCGCACCTTCATTCTCACTGCTTCCGCCGCCGAAAATACCCATCACACGACCTGCAATATATAAAACGATACACCCGATCACCACTGCCACGATTACCATGAGCACAGTCGTGATCTTCTCGATCTTATCATTTACACCTTCATTTTCTTCTATAGGCGCCTGCTTCAATTCCTGCTTTCTGCCCGTCTGCGAAGGTCGTCTTCTGTCCGGTGAAACTCCGGTCTGCGGCTTTTCTCTCAGATTTCCGGTATTCTCATTAAAGCGCATCGGTTCCTGCGTTACCTGCGTTGTCCGCGCTGTCTGGCTTCTGACTGCAGCAACCTCTTTCTCCGGCATCATCTTCGTCTCTCCGGCTGTGCGCGCACCATTCATAACCACAAAATCTTCATCCGGTGTAATCAGTGATTTCTTCAGATCCTCAACCAGCTCACTCATAGACTGGTAACGGTTATCCGGACTCTTCTGCGTGCATTTTAATACAATTTTTTCCACACTGACCGGTATCTCCGGTACGAATTCACGCGGAGACGGCATTGGCTCCTGAATGTGTTTGATCGCAATTGCCACTGTTGTATCCCCGTTAAAAGGAACCCGTCCGGTCAGCATTTCGAACAAAGTAATACCAAGCGAATAAATATCACTCTTCGCATCACTGTAACCGCCTCTTGCCTGTTCCGGAGATGTATAGTGAACAGATCCCATCACATTCGATGTGATTGTATTGCTGGTTGCCGCTTTTGCAATACCAAAATCCGTTACCTTTACTCTTCCTTCTTTGCTGATCATGATATTCTGCGGTTTGATATCCCGGTGAATGATATGATTGTTATGCGCAGCTTCGATTCCGAGTGAGACCTGGATCGCAATACTGACTGCCTCTTTTACGGACAGTCTTGCCTTTTTCTCGATATATTTTTTCAGCGTGATACCCTCTACAAGCTCCATTACAATGTAATAGATCCCGTTTTCTTCACCAACATCATACACATTTACGATATTGGCATGCATCAGACCTGCTGCCGCCTGCGCTTCCACTCTGAACTTGGATACAAAATTTGCGTTTTCCGAAAATTCCTGCTTCAGGATCTTGATTGCAACTGCTCGATTCAGTTTGTGATCCTTCGCCTTGTAGACATCGGACATTCCGCCGGTTCCGATTTTTTCCAGTATCTCATACCGGTCCCCGATTATCATTCCGAATTTTATCATATATCTTACACCTCAATCTTTTTCACGGACATTTCCTATTTTGCAAACGGTTCAATCAATATCACTGAAATATTATCGTTTCCACCGTTTTCATTCGCAGCTTTGATCAGCTCCTGCGTTTTTTCCACGATATCACGCTGTCCGTTCACGATCAGACGGATCTGCTCATCCTCAAGCATATTGGATAAACCGTCTGAACATAATAAAATCGTGTCATCGCGTAATAATGCAACCCGGAAAAAGTCAACTTCAACTGTTTCCTTCACCCCAACGGCACGAGTAATAATATTTTTATCCGGATGTGTTCTTGCCGCCTCACGGTCAAGCCCTCCGATTCTGACCATTTCCTCTACCAATGAATGATCCACCGTGATCTGTCTGATATCATCATTGATCAGATACAATCTGCTGTCTCCCACATTTGCGATCAGCAATTCATCTTCCATACATACCGCTGCGACAACAGTTGTCCCCATACCGGACATGTCCGGATTCTCTGACGCTTTCTCATGTACAAAAGTATTGGCACTTATGATCGCCTGTTTTAACAGCTTCTGTGGATCTGTTTCCGAACTGTTTGAAATCTCACTGACCATCGTCTCCACTGTATATCTGGATGCGTAATCACCTGCCTTGTGTCCGCCCATTCCGTCTGCTACGATAAACAGATTCGGAAGGTTTCCGACAGGCATTTCAGATGTATAGATGTAATCCTGATTCAATTCACGTTTCTGCCCAACATCTGACAGTGAAAATGTCTTTAACACTGCATAACCTCCCGGTCAGGTTGCCATATGGCTTCTGCGTAACTGTCCGCAGGCGCCATTGATATCCCTGCCCATTTCCCTTCTAATTGTAACAACTATTCCGTTTTTTTCAAGTTTATTTTTAAAAGCCTCAATTCTGTGATGCTCTGACTGCACGAAACTACGCTCCTTGATCGGGTTTACGGGTATCAGATTTACATGACAGTTCAACCCGCCGATCAGTTCTGACAGCTCCCTTGCATCCTCGTCCGTATCATTCACACCGCCCACCAGTGCATATTCAAAGGTGATCCTTCTTCCGGTCTTTTCAAAATAATAAGCGCATGCATCCACCGCCTCATGGATATCATAACGTTTTGCAATCGGCATCAGGGTAAGACGTTTCTCCTGATTGGATGCGTGCAGGGATAACGCAAGCGTCACCTGCAGCTGCAGATCTGCCAGTTCCTTCATTCTGGGTACCAGTCCGCAGGTTGAGATCGTAATATTACGCTGGCTGATGTTAAGTCCGTTCTCATCACTGATCAACTTAAAAAAACGGATCAGGTTCTCATAATTATCCAGCGGTTCCCCCGTTCCCATGACCACAATATTGGATACCCGCTCCCCCGTGATCTGTGTAATCCGGTAAATCTGTTCCAGCATTTCGGAGGGTCTTAAATTCCGCTCCAGTCCATCCAGCGTGGAAGCACAGAAACGGCAGCCCATCCGGCAGCCGACCTGGGAGGAGATACATACGGAATTGCCGTGCTTGTATTTCATCCATACACTTTCCACCACATTTCCGTCGGACAGCCCAAATAAAAACTTCTTCGTTCCGTCAATCTGTGAGGTCAGCACCTCAACCGCCTGTAAATGCTCACAGCTATAGCGTTCTTCCATGGTCTCGCGCAGTTTTTTGGAGATATTGGTCATCTGCGAAAAATCCGTGACCAGTTTCTTGTGAAGCCACTCATACACCTGCACTGCATGGAATTTTTTCTCACCAAGTTGCAGAAAATCCTGCGTCAGTTCTTCCAACGTCATGGACTTGATATCCTTTTTGTCCGTCCGTACCATCTCCGCGGTTTCCACCCGCTTATTATCATCCATTGATCCCATCTCCGATCGTTCCTCTACAGTCATTCTTCCCGGATCATCCATCTCAGGTCATTCTTCAATTCGTCCTGCGCAGTTTTGCCATAAAAAAGCCGTCTGTTTCATGCACCCCCGGTAAGAGCTGCAGGCAGCCGCTGTTTCTGTCATCCTGCAATTCCTCCGCGAAGATTCCCGCTGCCTGTGCCGGCAGAGCTTCTAATATCTTCTCCTGCTTAAAACCGAGTTCTTCGATAAACCGGACCTGTTCTTCATTCTCTGCCCTATGTATGGTGCAGGTGCTGTAGATCAGGATCCCACCCGGCCTGACATACCGGACTGCCGTTTTCAGGATCTCACGCTGCAGGGCTGTAATCTCCTGCATCTGCTCTTCGCTCATATGATAGCGGATGTCACATTTTTTTCCCATGATTCCAAGACCGGAACACGGCGCATCCACATATACGATATCTGCGCGTTCTACATCCTCTGTGCGAAGCACTCTCGCGTCCTGCTCCAGAATCTCTATATTATGATACCCGCTTCGTTCCACATTCTGTCTGATCAACTCCGTTTTTTCCGGAGTCAGATCCCTTGCACTGACCAGTCCCGTTTTGTTTAATTTACATGCCGCGTGGAGACTCTTTCCTCCGGGTGCCGCGCACACATCGATCACCGTCATGCCTGCTTTGATCCCGGCAATCTCCGATACCAGCATGGAGCTGACATCCTGTACCTGAAAAAGTCCCTCCGAAAATCCCGGTAATCTGTGCAGACCCGATAGATTTTTGACCCGATAAGCATATGACAGACAGGGATGTGCCTCTATCCGGATACCTGCATCCCGTACCTCCTGTAACAGCTGTTCTGCCCTGCTCCCGGACAGATTCTCGTCCATGCGCACCGTTACGGGCTGCTCCTGTAAAAAAGCTGCCAGCATCTGTCCTGTTCTGTCCATTCCACGTTCTTTTATAAATAAAGAAACAATCCATTCCGGCATGGAATAGCGGACGGACATGGCATACACCGGATCCTTTTTTTCATCCGGCCAGACAATGGACATTTTCTCCCGCGCGATCGTACGTAACACACCGTTTACGAACCCCTTTAAGCCTGAAAATCCACGCTTTATAATCAGCTTTACCGACTCGTCACACGCTGCGCTATCCGGAATCGCATCCATATACAGAATCTGGTATGTACCCATTCGCAGCACTTCCAGAATCACCGGCTTCATTTTTGATGTCTTTGTCTTTGCAAAACAGTTAATCACATAGTCAAGCTGGAGCCTCCGTTCTATACAGCCCTCAAACAATCTCTTCATAAATGCTTTATCCTGCATGGCAAGATAATCATATTTATCCAGAGTCGCTTTTAACACGCGATTTGCATACTGCTGCTCCTGCTCCATTATCAGAAGCATCTCAAGGACAACCGCGCGCAAATTCACCGTTCCCATCCGGTTTTCACCTTTTCTGTTATCTGCTGATGCATGTGTATTTTTTCGTGTCATCAGTCTCTCCTGCGGTTTCCGCCAAACAGCAGAATCAGACGAAGCAGCTGTAAGATCGCAGCTGCAGCTGCTGCCACATAGGTCATTGCCGCAGCTGATAATACTTTCCTGCACTGTCCCACTTCCTGTCCTGCAAGAATTCCCATCTGATCCAGTGCCTGAACTGCCCTTGAAGATGCATTGAATTCAACCGGCAATGTTACAACCTGAAACAATACAGCAAGTGCAAATACCCAGATACCAACCTGGATCAGCACATAATTATAACTGAAAATAATCCCAAGCAGGATAATGGGAATCCCCAGTCTGGACCCGATATTGGCTGCCGGAACCAGTGCTGAACGGAGTTTTAACGGTCCATACCCCTCCTTATGCTGAATCGCATGGCCACATTCATGTGCCGCAACACCGACTGCTGCTACAGATGCAGAGCCATATACAGAATCCGAGAGATTCAGAGTCTTATTTCTCGGATCATAATGATCTGTCAGATTTCCGCTTACCTGGCGGATCTGCACATCATAAATTCCGTTATACTGCAGGATTCTCTGTGCCGCTTCTGCTCCGGTCATTCCGGTCATGCTGCGCACTTTTGCGTATTTGTTAAATGTTGTGTTTACTCTTACGGATGCGATAATGGAAAGTACCGCTCCGATAAGAACCAGAAAATATGTCCAATCATATGCATAATAGTAATATGGCATTGCTGTTCCTCCTTTTTAACCGATGGTTTCTCCTGCTGACATACTGTAACCCAGTAAAAAGTCACGCACCTGCATTCTCTTTTTCCCTTCCAGCTGCACTTCCCATACTGTCAAAACTCCACTTCCGGTATTCACGGAAAAATTTTCTCTGGTAACTGCATGAACGGTTCCCGGTGCACCGTTTTGATTTTCGCTGCTTACAGATGCTTTCCAGATTTTTAACTGTTTGCCGTGATAAGCCGTATAGGCACTTGGCCAGGAATTCAGTCCTCTTACCTTCCGCTCGATTACCTCCGCGCTTTCCGCCCAGTCAATCTTACCGATTGCCTTGGAAATCTTACCCGCATAGGTTGCCTCCGCTTCATTCTGTATCTGCGGTGTCAGGCTCCCCTGCTCTATGAGTGGAATCGTCCGTACACAAAGCTCTGCCCCCGCGACACACAGCTTGTCAAACAGGCTGTCCCCGGTATCCTCCGGTGTGATTTCTACTTTTACACTTGTCAGGATATCCCCGGTATCCATTCCGGCATTCATCTGCATAATTGTAACGCCCGTATAAGGTTCTCCGTCAAGAATTGCCCACTGAATCGGTGCTGCTCCACGGTATTTCGGCAATAAAGAGGCATGAATATTAATACAGCCATACTTTGGCATATCCAGAATCTCCTGTGAAAGGATCTGTCCGAATGCAGCTACCACAAACAGATCCGCCTCATAGATCCGCAACACTTCCACTGCTTCCGGTGCTTTTATTTTTACAGGCTGAAATACTTCTATACCATGTTTTAATGCACATTCCTTAACCGGAGGATACTGCACCTCTTTTCCCCTGCCCCTGGGTTTATCCGGCTGTGTCACCACTGCTGTAATATGATGCCCGGCTGCAATCAATGCTTCCAGAGCCCCTACGGAAAAATCAGGGGTTCCCATAAACACAATATCCATCGCTTACTCCTCTTCTTCGTCTTCTTCCTCACCGTATACATCTTCCGTGTTCATAAGCGGTCCTTCCACTTTTTCGGTATACAGATGCCCATCCAGATGCTCACACTCATGGCAGATTGCTCTTGCAAGTAATTCCGTTCCTTCCAGCTCAAACGGCTGCATTTCCTCATCCAGAGCTACAACCTTCACATAATTTGGTCTGGTTACGGTTCCCGTTTTGCCCGGCACGGATAAACATCCTTCATAACCGGTCTGTTCACCACTTGTCTCAACAATTCGTGGATTGATCAGAATATAAGGATCTTCTCCTGTCACATCAATCACAACAATTCTTTTTAAGATTCCAACCTGTACGGCTGCAAGACCGACACCATTTGCCTCATACATCGTATCCAGCATATCTTCAATTAGTGTAAGAGTTCTCGGTGTCATTTCCTTCACTTCCTTGCTGACCTTTGTCAGCACATCATCACCGATCTCTCTGATCTTTCTGATTGCCATTGTTCTTTCCTCCTTATGTACTTAGCGGATCAAAGTCAAATGATACCAGCGCATCCCACTCTTTGTGCCGCTCCATATACGCCTCAATACAATTCTTTACCTGAATCAGTGTATCATACTTTTGATCTTTATAATATAGTACAAATCTGTAAATATCCTTAATTTTTGCGATTCCGGCTGCTGCAGGTCCTATTACAACCGGTTTTTCAGGCATTTTCTCTGTCTCCCGTTTCAAACAGCCTGCAAGTGCGTTCCCCATTTCTTCCGATGCGGACTGGATCTGTATCGCAAGCATATGGGCTGCGGGCGGGTACATCAGGAACTCGCGATATGCATATTCTTCCTCAAAAAATCCTTCATAATCCTGTTCTTTTGCATAGCGGATGCTGTAATGATCCGGCTGATAAGTCTGGATCACCACATTCCCCTGCAATGTTCCTCTTCCGGCTCTTCCTGCTGCCTGTGTCAGCAGATCAAATGTGCGCTCACCGGATCTGTAATCACCTGCATTCAGTGACAGATCCGCCGCCAGAATTCCAACCAGCGTTACCCGGGGAAAATCATGTCCTTTAACGATCATCTGCGTGCCAATCAGAATATCCGCATCCCCATCCGAAAATGCAGACAGGATCTCATCATAGCTATCCTTCTTCTTCGTCGTATCGGCATCCATCCGCAGAACACGGGCACCCGGAAACATTTTCTTTACCGCATCTTCTACCTGTTGTGTCCCTGCTTTAAAACCAAGGATATACTTAGACCCACATGCAGGACAGACTGAAACATCCTGCTGCTCATAACCACAATAATGACATATCAGACGTCCATTTCTGTGTCTGGAAAGAGAAACATCACAATGCGGACATTTCATGACATGTCCGCAGCTTCTGCAGGATATAAATCCGGATACACCGCGTCTGTTTAAAAACAGCATAATCTGCTCTTTTCTCTCAAGTGCTTCCAGCATAAGCTGTGTCAATTTCCCGGAAAACATGGATCTGTTTCCGCTTTTCAGTTCTTCACGCATGTCCACAATCTGCACCTTGGGCAGCGTGCCTCCGGTCAGTCTCCTGTTTAGCTTAAAGAGCCTGATGTTTCCTTCTTTTGCCATATGATACGCTTCTAAGGACGGTGTTGCCGAACCTAGTATTACACTTGCATGATGATAGGATGCAATCTGCATGGCAACTTCCCTTGCATGATATCTGGGCATCGTTTCACTTTTATAGCTTGTCTCATGTTCCTCATCAATAATAATCACACCGGTATCCGGAAATGGTGTAAAAAGTGCCGAACGCGGTCCGATCATGACATCGATCTGACCGTTTTTTGCCCGCTCATATTGATCGTAACGCTCTCCCCTCGACATTCTGGAATTCACCACGGATACCCGGTTCCCAAATCTTTTATAGAAACGCATGACTGTCTGATAAGTTAATGCTATTTCGGGAATCAGCACGATTGCCTGTTTTCCCATATGCACACAGCCCTCGACGATCCCCATATATACTTCCGTTTTTCCGCTTCCCGTAATGCCATGGATCAGGGAATGCATCGTGCTGCCTTCCCTGATATCCGAAAGCACGGTATCCACAATCTGCTGTTGTTCTTCACTCAATATATTGCGCGTATGTTCACGTTCCGTATTCCGAACAATCCCCCGGTATTCCCTCTGTTCCTCCATTCTGATCTGTCCGGCATTCTCCAGTGCCCGAAGAGTTGCAGCGCTAATATGGAGTTTCTCAGACACCAGCTCATAGGGAATGGTCTCACTTTCTGTCATAGCCGACATCAGTCTTGCTTTTGCCGTCTGGTGCTTTTTTTCATAGATTTGTGCCGCTTCCGAGGCTTCCCGGGCGGAAACCGTCCGGGTCACTGTTTTTCTGACTTTTTCAGCTACCTTCTGTTTGACCGGAAGCACTGTTTTTAGTGCTGTTATCATTGTAGAACCATAGGTTTCTTTCATCCATGCGGCAAGGCGCACAGCCTCTTCCTCCGGTCCCAGTTCCTTTGTCAGCACAGAACGGATCTCCTTGATCCTGTCAACGGCCCACTCCGGTGTATCGCTGATTGCAACCACGTACCCTCTGATCAGCTTATTCCCCTTTCCAAAAGGAATCATCACTGCGCTTCCCACTTCCACGGTATCACGCATGGCTTCCGGAATCCGGTATTGAAACGTTCTGTCAACGCTCTCATGTGAAATATCTACTATGATATTGGCATAGCATTCCTTCATTCTGTATCTTCCTTTGCTCGTATACGATGCGTCGTTCATCCATCGGATACTTCTTTCCCTGTATTTCCTGATAAGTTTCGTGTCCTTTTCCTGCCAGTAAGATGATATCCCCCGGCAGAGCGATCGACATGGTGTAGCGGATGGCTTCCCTGCGATCCGTGATCCGGATATATTTCCCTCCGCTTTTTTGCATACCGACCAAAATGTCTTCAATAATGCTCTCCGGTTCCTCGTATCGGGGATTATCCGAAGTCACAATACTCAGATCCGCCAGTCTTCCACTGACTTCTCCCATAGAATATCGTCTGTCCTTTGCGCGGTTTCCTCCACAGCCAAATAAACAGATCAGTCTGCATGGTCTATACTCACGCAGTGTCGTCAGAATATGCTGAAGCGCCAGCGCGTTATGTGCATAGTCAATAAAAATGCTGTAAGAATCCCTTACCGAAACATTCTCCATTCTTCCGGGAATCATACTATGCATCAGCCCCTGTCTGATACATGCAGTTCCCACCCCAAGTTTCCTGCTGATTACAGCTGCCGCCAGTGCATTCTCCACATTAAAAGTGCCCGGAATCGGAATTTCAAACGGTTCCGCATCGTATTCCGGAATGAAAAACCGCATTCCGAGCTGTTGTCCACGCCTGATGCGTCTGCACTGTAAAGCATGAATCTGTTCGTTTTGTATTCCACCCTCTGAACAGTCGCTCCTCCGCTTTTCATCTTCCATGCCAAAATAGGTAATCTCCCGACAGGTACTGCTTCTGACCATATATCCGGTATATTCGTCATTTTGATTGAAAATGCCGATCATACATCTTCTGAACAGCATAGCTTTACATGCTGCATACTCTTCCATATCCCGGTGCTCACCCGGACCGATATGATCGCCGGCAAGGTTCAGATACACCCCAATATCAAAACATATCTCATCCAGTCTGTGCATTTTCAGCCCCTGGGAAGACGCTTCTATCAATACGATCTGACATCTTTTCTGCACCATACATGCCATTGCCTGCACAATTACCAGTGATTCCGGTGTTGTATTCTCATTGGCATACAGTCCGTCCCCGCAGTCCGTCCCAAGTGTTCCGATATATCCCGCTCTGATTCCCGCATAACGCAGGATCTGGACTGCCATCCATGCAGTGGTTGTCTTCCCTTTTGTGCCCGTAATGCCTACCGTTATCAGTTTCTTGGCCGGATATCCGTAAAACGCATGTGCCGCATGGGCCAGCGCTTCTCTTGTATTTCTGACCAGGATTACAGTCACCCCCGGATATGCCATTACTTCATCCCACTCCTGCACAAGAAGTGCCGTTGCACCGCACTTGACGGCCTGCCTGATATAGCGGTGTCCGTCCTGCCTGTACCCTTTCAGGCATACAAACAGATCACCGGATTCCACATCCCCTGAATGGATTGCAATCTTATGAATTTCTTTATGAACAGTCCCACACATAATCTGGTGCGGGATCTTCTCTAATAACATTGTAAGCTGTGACATAGTTCTCCAGGCATTATCACGGTCTTGTTTTATTATATCGCAGCCTAAAGTGCTTTAGAAGTAAATTCTTCCCGAATTGCACAGTTTCTATTTTGTTCATAATTTTATGATTTATTTTATTTTTTCATCACAAAATGAACACATTTTCCATTTATAGTGTATTTCAGATAGTTGAAAAACTACTATCTCCCCCCTCATAAGAAATAAGAGCCTCAAGGAATCCCCCTTGAGGTTCTTATTTTTTTACATTTTCTATGATCAGACCGAATAAGCGCTCATCACAAACTGCAGCTCTGTCCTGCCCTGGTATTCGTTGAGATCCGGGTAATAGACAACGGACATGCGGACATCCGCGCCTTCATTGGCATACAGCTTCCTTACCTCTTCAGCGCCAAAATGCTCCTCCACATAGGAATCAAACACTTCATGCGGTCCAAACCATGTCAAATGGAAGCGTCTGCCCGTCTCATCCGCTGCCTGCAGGTGCATGACTCTGTTATTCTTACCGATCAGTCTTGCCGATGAAAAATGCAGATTCTTCTGGGCAAATACAGGCTTTGGATTTCCCGTTCCGAACGGCTCCAACACGGACAGCTGTTCCACGAGCCCCCTTGTGACATAGGACATGGGCATCGGCACATCAATATGGATGGTTCTGACAAAATCCTGCTCCTGCAGGGTGCATACGGCATTGATCCTGTTACGGAACAGCTCCACATTTTCTTCCGGAAGCGAAATCCCCGCTGCCATCCTGTGCCCACCGAATTTAGTAAACAGTTCCTTGCATCTGCATAGCTCCTCATACATGGAATAGGCTTCAATGGATCTTCCCGATCCTTTAACGCCATCCTCGCTCTTTGTCAACACAAACACGGGATGATTATATTTCTCGCGGATACGCCCCGCTATGATCCCCGCAAGGCTCTCATGACACTGCGGCAGATACAGCACGATGACAGGTTCTGCACACGGATCCCAGTCTTCAAGCTGCTCCAGTGCCTGCTCCACACCCTTTTGCGTCAGATTCTTTCTGCTGTCATTTAACCCTTTCAATTCCTGCGCCGTTAAAAGCGCACGACTGTAATCCGTCTCCTGCAGCAGTGCCAGCGCACGCTCCGCACTGTCAAGCCGTCCTGTCGCATTCATACATGGTCCCAGCACAAACCCGACATGATATGGACTGATTTTCCTCCCTTCCAGTCCACAAACTGCGATCAGCGCCCGTAATCCCACATTTTTGGAATTTTTCATCTGTTCCAGTCCGTAACGTACAACAATGCGGTTCTCCTTTTTTAATTCCATGACATCCCCGATCGTCGCAAATGCAGTCAGCTCTAACAGCTCCCCATACAGCTTTTCATCATGGAAGCCAACCCTGGAAAACAATGCGTTGATTACATGAAAAGCAACAAAAGCGCCGCAGATACCGTCAAAGCCATATTGGCTGTCATTTCTCTTTGGATCAACCACTGCCTCTGCCTGCGGCAGGATCCATTCTTTATAGCACTGACCGTCCGCACCGGTCTTTTCTTCATAGGGAACCTCATGATGATCGGTAATGATCATCTTCATCCCCAATGCGGCAGCAAGTTCCGCCTGCTTTGCCGCAGCGATCCCGTTATCACAGGTAATGATCAGCTCCACGCCGTCTTCGGCAGCCTGTGTGACCAGTCTGTCATTCAGCCCATAGCCATCCGTTACACGGTGTGGAATTGCAACATCAGCCCTTATGCCCCGTGCCGACAGTCCCCGGTATAAAATATAGGAGGAGCACACCCCATCAATATCGTAGTCGCCGATCACGCGCACCTTCTTACCCTGATGGGCAATCAGCGTGTCCACCGCCCTGTCCATATCCGGAAGCAGAAACGGATCCGGCAGCTCCTCAAGACTTCCGTGCAGGAACCGTTCTATCTCCTGCATGGAGACCAGATCCCTGTTCCTGATAATCCTGGCAATCACCGGATCTATCCCGAAGGCTTTGCCGATCTCTTGAAAATCTGCTTTTTTCGCTGCAACCAGCCATTGCTCTTTCATCCGTTTTCTCCCCTGTTATTTTAAATAAAACCGCATTCTGACCGGATTGTGGTCCGAATACGCAAATCCGGTATCCATGGTTTCATATTCCACCATTTCCACATTTTCCGAAATCAGAAAGCCGTCAACCGTAACAGTATAACTGATACCCGGTTCGTATGGGATATCCGTATTCCTGGTACTGTCCGGCATCGCAGCTATTTCTTCCTCCGATAACAGATCAATGGCAGCATGGATTCCGTCACCCAGTTTTGACCGTACTAATGGATATGCCCAGCTTTCTGCCTCTGTAATACTCTCATCCGCCTTGAAATCATGATTAAAATCGCCACCGCAGATCACATAATTACCGACCTGTACTTCCGCTGCCATATCCTCACGCAGCATGGCAAGCTGTCCTTCCCGCACTGCATCGGAATTGCCGTATGCAGACAAATGCACTGCAAAAATAACCAGTTCCTTTCCGTTTTCAACCGGAATCCGGTTAACACTGTAGCATCTGTCCAGATCAAGCAGCTTGGAAAAGCCTGTTGAAATAGGCAGACTCCGCCGCAATGATGAAGTGATCTCATAACGCGAGAAAAAAGCGATACCGGATAAGGAGCTCCCATGTGGCTCCGTAAACGGATAGAACAGATATGGAGAATCATAGTTGACCGCAAAGGTCTCATAATATCCATCAAGGTTCTGTCCAAACAGTTTATCCTCATCCACATGATAACTTCTGTCAGAATTAAGATCCACCTCTTCCACAATCAGAAAATCAGGATCTGCTTTCTGCATAGTCAGGGATGCCCCCGTGATATTGGCATTCACTGCATCCTTGCTGAATGCACGGGAAGATTTTCCTCCATCCATGAAGAATGTGAAATTGGGGGAATAAGCTCCAAAACCAACGTTATAAGTTATAATCTCATACTCCGTGTCCAATAAAACACTCCCAACCTGTGTTTTCATTTCAGGTTCTTCTACCGCAAGCTCCTGCATATCCGGTATTCTGTGATAGCTGATCAGTACATAGGCAAGGTAACCACCAAATGCAAGCACGACTGCCCCCAGTACAATTCCCAGAAAGCAAAGTATCTTCTTTCCTGCTTTTTTCATATTTTCTTTCGCTCCCATGTTTTCTCTTATTTTTCCCTTAACGCAAATCGAGCAGGTTTACCCTGCCCGATTGCTTCTATATGGGAATTTTCCTTATTTCTTCTTTGTATGGATCTTTGTCTTCATAACGTACCAAAGCGCACCACTGATGCATACGGATGAATAAGCACCACATACAATACCTGCCATAAGCGGCAGTGCAAAATCACGAATGGACGACACACCCATAACAAATAATACAAACACCATAACAAAAGTCGTAAAGGATGTATAAATACTTCTTGTTAAGGTCTGCGTAACAGATTTATTCACAATTTCCTTCAGATCCGCTTTCTTGCCTGCCTGCGCCATATTCTCGCGAATACGGTCGAAGATAACAATTGTCGCATTGACAGAGTAACCGACAATCGTCAACATACATGCAATAAAGGTATTACCCACTGATATTCTGGTAATTACATAGAATGCCAGAACAACCAGCACATCATGTACAAGTGCAAGCACTGCACTTGCTGCAAACCGGATATCCTTAAACCGGAACCAGATATACAGCAGCATGAAGACTGTTGCGATAATAACAGATATTACTGCGTCCGAACGCATCTCATTACTGATTGTTGCACTGATATTCTGGTGCGTGATCTCGCCTGTGACTCCAAAATCGGACTCCAGCATATCGATGATCTGTGTACGCTGTTCATTGTCAAGCATCTTTGTCTTAACCGTAACGGTTGTAGAATCCTTGATCTTGGCTGCCTGAATATTATTGTCTCCGGTAATCTTTGCAATCGCAGGTTTGATCTCATTATCAATCTGCGCAAGATCATAATCCTCTTCAAAAGGAATCGTAAAGGAAGTTCCGCCAGAAAATTCCAGGCTGTAATTCAGACTGTTTCCGTTTACTTTCTTATTTACACCCATGAATACAAATCCAAGTACGATCACTGCAATGGAGATCGTAAAGAAAATTGCCTTTTTGGAAAGAAAATCAATGCTTTTACGCTCTTTTACCGTTCCATAGAGCTTTTCACTCTTTAATCCGACCGCATATAAAGCCCTGAGAATCGCTTTGCAGACCACAAGTGCCGTGAACATAGAAAGAACGATACCAAGTGCTAACGTCTGTGCAAATCCTTTTACAGGGCCTGTGCCCTTAATCATCAGCACAACTGCTGCAATCAATGTTGTTACATTTCCGTCAATAATTGCGGATAATGCTTTTTTAAAGCCAATATCCATTGCACTTCTGACGGTCTTACCCGTTGCAATCTCTTCTCTGATACGTGCAAAGATAATGACATTCGCATCCACCGCCATACCGATGGAAAGAATAATACCCGCAATTCCCGGAAGGGTCAGTGTCAGATTGAAGAAATTCAGACACAGCATGGTTAAAATAACATACAAAATCAGAGCCAGTCCGGATGCAATGCCCGGTATTCTGTATACGGCAATCATAAAGATGATGACAATTGCAAGACCGATAATACCGGCATAAACACTTGTCTGAACTGCCTTAGTACCAAGCTGTGCACCAACAACATTGGAACTTAACTCTTCCAACTCCAGCTTCAGTCCGCCGATACGGATGGAAGAAGCGAGATTTTCCGCCTCAGAATACTCTGACATACCGGTAATGACTGCATTACCGTCATTGATCTCTGAATTTACACTGGGAACACTGATAAAAGAGCCATCATAATAAATACCGATGGACCAGGATTTCTGATAAGCTTCTGCAGTTGCCTGCGCAAACTTCCTTGTTCCTTCTTCCGTCAGTGTCAGTTCCACACAAGGTACCTTGGTATTTGTGGTCTGGCTCGTCTGATATCCTGCCTGAGCATTCTTGACATCCGTACCGTTTAATACGACAGATCCGTTCTCAATAAGCTGGTCAATCGGATAGTTCAATGTCCATTCTGCATCTTCAGACAGATAATTTCTCGTATAGTTCTGGTTTCCGTCACTGTCATACTGCATGATGAAATAAAGGGATCCCGGTCTTCCGAGTTCCTGCAGAACTGCTTCTGCATCGGACACTCCGGGGATTTCAATATTAATACGGTTGCTTCCTTCCTGATAAACCTGTGCTTCCGTACTGTAACCTTCCACTCTCTTCTGCAGTTTGTATACTGTATCACGCATATCTTCTGAAGAAGGATTTTCCTCGCCAACTACCTGATAAGTAATACTTACACCGCCTGCCAGATCCAGACCCTGCTTGATGTTTCTTGCAGAACCACTGCCGTTTTGATTCACGCCAAACAACGTGATTGCACCAAGACCGACAATGGCAGCAACAGTCAGGATCAGTGTGATGATTCCTCTGCTCTTTTTCATGTTACTCGTTCTCCTTTTCTTCTTCCTCTGCAAGTGCTGCTTTTATCATAAGCGCGCATTCCACTCTCTTGCGCTGAAGTTCACATCCGATATCATATGCTCCATTGATATCACCGTCAAAATTGTATGCATTTGCTGCACAGCCGCCGCTGCAATAGAATTTTGCGAAACAATTCTTACACTTCTCCTTGGTATATACATTACAGTCATGGAACTGTTTTCTGATGTCATCTCTGACGATACCTGTATCCACATTTCCCATCAGGAACTCTTCTCTTCCGACAAACTGATGACACGGATAAAAATCCCCCCATGGAGTAACCGCCAGATATTCACAGCCCGATCCGCATCCGGATAATCTCTTGGCAACACACGGACCACCTTCCAGATCAATCATAAAGTGGAAGAAATTAAACGGATTGCCCTCTTTATGACGTTTGATGACTTCTTTTGCCAGCTCATCATATTCTTCCTTGATCTCCGGAATATCTTCTTCCCTGATTGCATAATCTTCTGTATCTTCTGCAACAACCGGTTCCACGGAAATCTGCTTAAATCCAAGATCCGCAAAATGTTTTACATCTTCCGCAAAATCCAGATTATAATGAGTAAAAGTACCGCGTACATAGTAATTCATCTGATCACGGCTCTCTGCCACATGCCTGAACTTCGGAACGATCTCATCATAGCTTCCCTGACCGCCTCTGTGCGGACGCATTCTGTCATTCACTTCTTTCCGGCCATCAATGCTTAAAACAATATTGCCCATTTCTTTATTGATAAATGCCAGTTTCTCTTCATCCAACAAAATACCGTTTGTTGTTACCGTAAAACGAAAGTGCTTATTATGCTCTTTTTCGATACTTCTGCCATACAAAACCAGATCCTTCACAACCTGCCAGTTCATTAAGGGCTCACCGCCAAAGAAATCCACCTCCAGATTGACACGGTTTCCGGAATTCGCAACGAGGAAGTCCAATGCCTTTTTGCCGACTTCATAGCTCATAAGCGCTCTTCTTCCGTGATATTCTCCTTCTTCTGCAAAGCAGTATTTGCATGCGAGATTGCAATCATGTGCAATATGAAGGCATAGTGCCTTCACAACGGTCTCCCTCTTTTTAAAAGAATCGATATATGTCTCATAGATATCTTCCGTAAAAAGCATATCCGCATCCTTCAGCTCTAAGATCTCGCCCACAGCCTCTTCTACCTCTTCCTTTTTATAAGGAACCTTTTTATTCTGCATAATCTGTGTGACAATTTCTGTCAGATCTGTCTTCTGCTCCTGCAGCGCCTCTTCCACATACGGAATCATATCATATACAATATCATCCACAACATGAACAGATCCACTGTTCACATCAAGAACCATATTATAGCCATTGTTTTTATATTGATGTACCACTTAAATCCTCCTGTTTACGCGCAAATAAGCAGCGACTGGTCATCGCTGCTTACAATAACACCTCTTTTGAATTTCCTTATTTTGCCTGCTCACAGGTCTGATTTCCTACTGTGCAGGAAGTCTTACAAGCAGACTGACAGGAAGTCTGGCACTCACCACAGCCGCCCTTTTTCATGGATTTCTTTAAATCTCTGGTGTTTAAGGTCTTAATATGTTTCATGATTCATCCTCCTTATGTATAAACCCGTCAGGGTCAGACATTCATAACTTTGGCTAGTATATCACATTTCTTCCCGTATTTCAACCAAAACATAATCCGGAATTTCGTCTGAAATTTCGTCTCACCCCAAAATTTCATCCGGTTACAGATATGTTCCGGACTATCATCCGCGATCATTCACTGCCTGTGAAAATCACTGCAGGACATTTCCGCTCACGCTCACTGTCTGATGCTCTCCTGATCAAACAACTCTGACAGATCCGTGATGGTCTCAGTAATCTGCGCCACCGATTTCTCAATATCGTTATAGATCTCCGCAGACTGGGCGGAAAGATCCTGCATGCTCTTGGCAACGACCGCAAATCCGGCGCCAGCTTCTCCGCTTCTGGCTGCCTCAATACTTGCATTCAGCGACAAGATTCTCTGCTTGCTTGCAATTGCTTTCAGATGTCCCGTACTGTCATTGATCGTCTCGATCATCTCGGTTGCCCTCTGCACCTCCTGATGCAGCATGCTAAGCTTCCCGATATTGCCATGTCTGTAATATTCCAGATTCACCAGCTGGTTGACCATGATACCCAGCAATTCTGCGGATGCACGTATCTTCTGCTCGTTGCTGACCGGAACCTTACGAAGTGCTGCAATATAGGCATCAGGCTCAATCCCCAGTTCTTCTGCTGTTCTTCTGAACTTATTCTCATCCGGCTCCCCGGGAAGAACCTGCCCGCCGATGATCGCACCGACCTTTTCTCCGTTTACCACAATGTCCACCGAAAAATCCATCAATCCCGCATGACAGAAATAAGTACCCGTACATTCATTATCACATTTGATGCAACGCTTTTTTCCCTCTGACGACCCTCTTGTATATTTCATGCAAAAGTCCGTAAAATTACTTCCTTCTGTCAAATATTCTCCATGGCTGTCAACTGCGATCGCAGCAAGACCCGTTGCCTCGGAAAAACGATCCTGAATCTCCTGAAGCTTTGATAAATCCATAAAATCTCTGAGTTCCATATACCAATATCCCCCTTAGTTATGCATCTAGGCATATTTGATAAATTATTTACATAGATTTTACTATATTTGGCAGATTTTAACAATACGAATTCCGATATTTTTCAAAATAATACACGGTGTTCCAAGGACTAGGCCAACATTCCTCCTAACATTCCGCTCCCTGCACACAGCAAAAATGTTGTAACCAGAGAATTGCCAAGATCCGATATGGTGTGTTTTACCGCTAATGTCACAACCAGCAGCACAACAAAATAAAGGCAGCCCTGAATCAGTCCCCACAGATACTTTTTACTATCCGCTCTCTTTCCTGCTATCATTCCGGATATCAGTGTGGATAATACATAGATCAGTATGATTCCTATGGACACGACCTGTTCCGAAAGCCTCAGCTTATACAAAAAGGCGGCCAAAAGCAGCAATAATCCACCTGTAATCAGATACCCAAACAGCAGACACTGTAAGATTCTTATGATGGGCGGTTTGGGTATTCTGTTTTCCTCTCGTGTTCTGACTTGTTGTCTCATACTCCTTCCTCCGGTACCTACTCTTATTTGGTTGACCAGGAAGCTTCCTTGATCCCCCAATACAAGTATATTCAGTCATTGCCCCAAACTTGACAAGCAGATTTATACTGTAGTAAACTAACATACAACATATCAATCACTACATAACAAAGAAAGGTTGTAAAAAAAGAATTTATGGACCCTGATACTGTAATCAAATTACTTGTCTTACTGATTCTGCTCGCTTTATCTGCTTTTTTTTCCGCTTCGGAAACCGCCCTCTCAACAGTCAACCGAATAAAAGTACGGACGCTCTGTGAAGAAGGAAACCGGCGTGCACAGACACTGAACCATGTGCTTGACCAGTACTCAAAAATGCTCAGTGCCATCCTGATTGGAAATAACGTCGTAAACCTGAGTGCTTCTTCCCTGGCAACTTCCCTTGCCATTGATCTGTGGGGAAATATGGCTGTCGGTATTGCAACCGGCGTACTTACCATTCTGGTGTTGCTGTTTGGTGAGATTGTTCCAAAGACCAGTGCCATGCTCAATGCCGAACGCATTGCCCTCTCTGTTGCCGGTATCATCCGCTCGTTGATGTGGATCCTGACCCCTGTTATCTTCCTGATTGATCTTCTTTCAAGCGGAATTCTCCGCCTGATTGGTGTGGATCCGAAGCAAAAGGCCGCGTCCCTGACAGAAAGTGAACTGCGAACGCTGGTGGATGTCAGTCATGAAGACGGGGTGATCGAAAGTGAAGAAAAAGAAATGATCAACAATGTGTTTGATTTTTCCGATGCTGTCGCACGCGATATTATGATTCCGCGTATCAATATGACCACAGTTTGTGTTACCGCATCCTATCAGGAGGTTCTTCATATCTTCCGCGATTCCATGTACACCAGAATTCCGGTTTATGAAGATGACCAGGATCATATTATCGGTATCATCAATATTAAAGACTTTCTTCTGATGACCAATAAGGAACACTTTCATATCCGCGATATTCTGCGCGATGTCTATTATACCTATGAGTTTAAACCCACCTCCGATCTCATGCTTGAGATGCGTGAAAAGGGTGAAGCTGTCACCATGGTTCTGGATGAATACGGTGCTACAGCGGGTATGATCACGTTTGAAGATTTGTTGGAGGAAATTGTAGGCGAGATCCGTGATGAATATGATGATGATGAAAGCGAGCTGATCCAACAGCTATCTGACAGAGAATATCTGATCGAAGGCAGTATGAAGTTAGATGACGTCAATGATGCCCTCTCTCTTCATCTGGGGTGTGAAGAATATGATTCCATCGGCGGTATGATCATCCACCATCTGGAACGTGTTGCAAAGCTTCATGACAAAGTAACCCTGGATGACGGTACCGTTCTTGAAGCCTATCAGGTACGACGCAACCGCATTGAAAAGGTAAAGCTGACACTTCCACCCACCCAGGAACAGGAAAACGCTGCTCCCGACGGTGCAGACTAATAAACACTCATAAATATATGAAATATAAGATCCGGGCATATCACAAAATGATAGCCCGGATCTTTTTCAATTCAGCATCATAATACTGCTTATAACAGACCTGTTTTTTTTGCAACCTTAATTAGCAATGTACCTTTTGGCATACTGCGAAGCTCACGTTCGCCGACACCTCCGGATTTGAGCAGCACTGCAAAATATACGCAGACTGCAATCAGGATCGCCGCCATCAGGGAAACAACATTGCTGCGGATCAGGCGGTATAAGCCATGATACACGATCCATGCTGCCGCTCCCATTACCACGGACGATAAAAACGGCATTACAAATGTTTTCAGCAATTCCTGTTTATAGCCAAGCAATTGATTCACACATCTTGCATTCAAATATACAATGATACCGGAATAAACAATGGATGCCACCACCAGTGCATACAGATTCAGATTCGTAAAAATCAGCAGCACCGCCAGCACTCCCGATTGGATCGCAAGTGCAACACTGGCATTGATCACAGGCTTCTGTACCTTACCAATTCCCTGCAGCACTCCGTTCGTGATCGTTGAAATACTGAACAGAATGACCGTCACTGACAGATAACGCAAGAGATCGGATGCCAGATCCAGCGATGCCCTCTGCGGAAACAACAGCTGTGTAACCGGTTTTGCCAGCACAAACAATCCGACCGTGGACGGAATTGCCACTAACATTGTAACCTGAATTGCCTGATTCAGCTTCTGTTTAATCTGAACCATATCCTTTCTTGCATATGCTGCGGAAATGGCCGGAATGATAACGGACGACATCGCCGCCGCGATTGCGATCGGCACATTGACGATCAGGCTCGCCTTACCCGAAAAAATACCGTACATGGTAGATGATTCTGCTTCTGAGATTCCCTGCATGCCGCGCAGAATACCAAAATAAATGGACTGATTCAGGGTATTGCTGAAATTATAGATAAAGTTACTGAGCAGAATCGGTGTTACCATGAGAAGAATCAAGCGGAAAATCTCACCGTATGGCAATGCACTGCCACTGCGGTCCCTGTCAATATCCCTGTGAATGGATCTGCGGTTTATCATATATACCCATGCCATGAACAGCATGGCGATCAATACTCCGCTTCCCGTTCCAAGCGCACTGCCCGCTGCACCGTAAATCGCACGTTGTGTATCCGTTGTTCTCGCTGCGGACTCTCCCAGAACATAAGCGGATGCCGTCTCCAGGATCCCGTTCGTTGCAAAAGCTGCCTCTCTGGCAGCCTTTGTCATGCCCGATACCGATCTGGTAAAAAAGTATGCCGCACCGATGCTGACACCTGCATTCAGGATCTGCTCAAATATCTGCGACACCGATGTCGGAGTCATGGTATGGTGCGCCTGGAAATAACCGCGCAGCGCACCGAGCGGTCCAAACAGAATAATCGTCGGTGCAAATACCCGCAGGACATTTGCCGCATTGGGACCAACCAGTTTATCCGCGAAAAAGTACAGGATAAAGGATGCAATCACTCCCATAACCATGACATACCACAGAGAACAGATAAAGATCCTGTGCGCATTCCGATGCTGTCCGAGCGCCAGCTTTTCTGCAATCAGCTTGGAAACCGCCGCCGGGATATTATAAGAGGACAACATCAATATGATGATGTAGATATTATAGGCAGAGCTGTAATATCCGTTTCCTTCGTCACCGATCAGCGATGTCAGCGGACTTCTGTATAAAATTCCTATAATCTTAACAAGGATTCCTGCTGCTGCAAGAACCCCTGCCTGTTTTACGATATTTCCACTCTGCTTCTTGGAAGCCATTTAGAAACCACCTTTACAACTGTGCAATCACGAAAATATTATAAATTGCCTTGATTGCTGTTTCAAAATCTTCATTCTTAACACCGATGATGATGTTTAACTCACTGGATCCCTGATCGATCATCTTCACGTTGACATTGACATGCGCCAATGCGGAGAAGATACGTCCTGCAGTTCCCCTTGTTGCTTTCATACCGCGTCCTACTACTGCGATCAGCGCAAGATCCGATTCCATTTCGATGGTATCAGGCTGTGCCAGTTTATGGATGCCTGCCAGTACCTTCTGCTCTTTTTCCATAAACTCTGACTGATGCACAAATACTGTCAGGGTATCAATCCCGGAAGGAACATGTTCAAAGGATATACCGTTCTGTTCAAATACTTCCAATACTTTTCTTCCAAACCCGATTTCGGAATTCATCATATCTTTTTCAATATTGATGGAACAGAAACCTTTCTTACCTGCAACACCCGTGATCACATATTTGGGCTTCTGACAGGTGCTTTCCACAATCCATGTGCCCTTATCTTCCGGTTTGTTGGTATTACGGATATTGATGGGAATACCTGCCTTGCGTACCGGGAAGATCGCATCCTCATGAAGTACTCCTGCACCCATGTAGGAAAGCTCGCGAAGCTCACGATAGGTAATGGTATCGATCGGTTCCGGGTTCTTGATGATTCTCGGATCTGCGATCAGGAAACCGGACACATCCGTCCAGTTTTCGTAAACATCCGCCTTGCTTGCTCTGGCAACGATGGAGCCGGTAATATCGGAGCCACCCCTTGAGAAAGTCTTAATCTTACCGTCCGGCATTGCACCGTAGAAGCCCGGAACAACTGCGCGTTCTTCCTGTGCAAGTCTTGCGGACAAAACATGATCCGTCTTTTCCGCATCAAAATTTCCGTTTTCATCAAAACAAATTACTTCTGCAGCATCAATGAAAGTATACCCAAGATACTTTGCCATAATAATACTGTTCAAATATTCACCGCGGCTTGCTGCGTAATCCTTTCCGGCCTTTGCCGAAAAATTCTCACTGATTTTATCAAATTCATTATCCAGGCTGAGATCCAGCTTTAAGCCGTCGATGATCTCCTGATAACGTTCCTTGATTCTTGCAAGGATATCGGAATATACTTTATCGCTTTCCGCTGCGCCATAGCAGGCATACAGCATATCTGTTACTTTGGTATCTTCCGGAAAACGTTTTCCGGGTGCGGACGGAACCACATACTTGCGGTTTTCATCTGCGTGAATAATGGCGCCCACCTTTTCAAACTGTGCTGCACTTGCCAAAGAGCTTCCACCGAATTTTACTACCTTAATCATCGCTTCCTCCAACTTATCTCGAAAAGAGTTTTTCAATCATTTCATAACCGTGAGCAACAAAGGTCTTACTCTCTGCCGCTTCTTTTTCATTGTAATCCCAGGTATGCTCCTGCGGCTGTGTGCTGTCATAGAGCATATACGGAACCGGATCTGAAGTATGTGTTCTGACACGTACCGGAGTCGGATGATCCGGCAGTACCAGCATTCTGTAATCCACGCCTGCCTTGTCCAGACTGTCTGCAATCGGTCCGATAACACGTCCGTCCAGATACTCAATCGCCTGTACCTTGCGTTCTGCGCTGCCCTGATGTCCCATTTCATCCGGTGCTTCCAGATGCACATATGCAAAATCATAGCCATCCTCGGTCAGTGCCTTTACTGCAGCCGCCGCTTTTCCTTCATAATTGGTATGCAGACCGCCGTTTGCACCCTCTACATTTGCATTATCCATGCCCGCACCCACGGCAATACCCTTTAACAGGTCCACCGCAGAGATCATAATGCCCTTTTTCCCGGTCTTTTCATAGAAAGAGGACAGCATGGGTTTTGTGCCGGCTCCCCAGAACCAGCAACAGTTTGCAGGATTTAAGCCCTGTTTCTTACGCTCAATGTTGAGCGGATGGTTTACTAAAATCTCATAACTTTTCTTCATCATCTCACGAAGTACTGCATCCTGCGGAAGATATGGTCCGATCTTCTGCGTAAGTACATCATGGGGCGGTGTCAGATCAACCACCTGACCATGGTCCCAGATCAGACAATGTCTGTAACTGGTTCCGACATAAAATTTATAAGTCTCATTTTCAAGCTGTTCCCTGACTGCATTTAACAAAACGGCACAATCCCCGGTGCTGATCTCACTTGCACTGTGATCGATAATGGTATGCTCCTCAAACGGAGCATCCTCCTCCGAAATCGTTACGATATTGCAACGGAGCGCAATATCCGTATCCTTCATCGGAACACCGATGCTGAGTGCCTCAAGCGGAGATCTGCCTGAATAATAGATCTTAGGATCATATCCAAGCACGGATAAGTTTGCGGTATCCGATCCCGGCTTCATTCCTTCCGGAATGGTATGTACCAGCCCGATCTCTGACTGCTTGCTGAGACGATCCATATTGGGTGTCTTTGCATAGGCAAGCGGTGTTTTTCCTCCAAGCTGTTCGATTGGCTCATCTGCCATTCCGTCTCCAAGAACAATCACATATTTCATCCTAATCCCTCTTTCTGAGCTTTTCCGCTCACGCTTACTCCTCTACGCGGATCATACCAAGAATACCGTCCACCTGTGCAGCCTTTTCTTTGTATGCTTTTTCCGTCATCACATCCGTGATAAATGCTGCTTCGTCAGGAAGCTGCTCCACATGGATCAGTTCCACCTTGCCAAATGCTTTTTCCACATCGGCAGCTGCATTCTTTGTAACACGGACGAAGAACTTCTTGGAAGTATCTTCAATATTTTTCATTGTCATTTTTTCTTCGGACCAGTAGACCGGGAGATGACGATCCAGATTTCTTGCACATTCCATCACGTCGGAAACAACTGCACTTGCCGTCGGCAGCTTCCCTGCGCCTCTTCCGTAGAACATTGCATCATCCAGTGTGTTGCCGTGAACAAGGATCGCATTGAATACGTCATTGACCGCATATAACGGATGGGTGTCATGGATCATGAACGGAGCAACCATCGCAAGCAGTGCACCATCCACATCCTTGCTCATTGCAAATAATTTGATGCTCATACCAAGTGCATTGGCATACAGAAAATCTTCTGCCGTGATCTTGGTAATTCCCTCTGTATAAATATCTTCATAGCAGACATTCTTACCGGTCATCAGGGAAGACAGGATCGCGATCTTACGGCACGCATCATGACCTTCCACATCCGCTGTGGGATTTTTCTCTGCGTAACCCTTCTCCTGTGCCTCTTTTAATACTTCATCATAGGAGGCGCCTTCCTTTGCCATCTTGGTCAGCATATAGTTCGTTGTTCCGTTTACGATACCGGTAACGGATTCGATCTTCTCCGGTGTCAGGGAACTGTTAAACGGTCTGATGATCGGGATACCGCCGCCGACACTGGCTTCAAACATATAATTTACCTTCTTCTCGGCTGCTATTCTGATCAGCTCCGGTCCATGTGCCGCAACCAGCTCTTTATTGGAAGTGCACACGCTCTTTCCTGCAAGCAGTGCTTTTTTACTGAACGTATATGCCGGTTCCACACCACCCATTGTCTCACAGATGATATCCACCTCAGGATCATCCAGGATAATGTTTACATCATGAACCAGAATATCCTCATTGGGATCTCCCGGAAAATCACGAAGATCCAATACATATTTTACACGGATCTCGTTGTCGGTCTTCTTATTTACAAGAGCCTGATTGGTCTTGATCACCTGCACAACTCCGCTTCCGATATTTCCGTATCCAAGTACTGCTACATTGATCATCTCTTTTTCCTACGCTTTCTTCTATTATTTTATAATGCTCCTGCCTTACTCTCGGGCAAGGATCTTGACATAACGAACCCCTTTTTTGCGTTCCATGACATTCACCATCTCGGAGATATCTCCCGTGGTCTCAAGCACCTGAACGCTCAGGGAAAGTGACGCCACTCCGTTGATCGGAATACTCTGATGGATTGTCAGGATATTGGCACCGAAATCCGCCACGCTCTTCAGTACATCCGACAACAGTCCCGGTTCATCATCCATCTGGAAGGTCAGCGTAATCGTTGTTCCTGCCGCCGTGTCATGAAACGGAAAAATATCGTCCTTATACTTATAAAAAGAACTCCTGCTGATTCCCAGAAGATCCACAGCTTCCTGTACCGATTCCACTTTTTCGGAATCGATCAGCCTCTTTGCTTCCACGACCTTCCACAGCACTTCGGGCAGAGCTCTTTTCTTTACCACATAATATCCCGATGATTCTGCCATATGATTCCCTCTTGTGTCCGTACCGCACACACATTTGTTTATATGTCTTTTTTGCGCGGACATTTGTCTGTCAACGTCAAACAGTTTATCATATTAGACAAAAACATGCAACCCATTTTGTGAATTATAGCAAATTTTCTGTAATTGCGGCTGTGCGGACGAAAGCGCTGTATCTGCCGCGCTGCAATAGGTCAGCACATATTCCCTGTTCTCGGCAAATTCGATCTCGCCAATCCGGTACTCCGTTGCGGCCGTATCCAGTTCCCGCAGATCCCCCCGAAGTCCGCTGCCGATACATTTTGCCAGACTTTCCTTCCGGCTCCATATCCGGGTAAAGGCGTGTGCCCTCTCACATTCCTGCATATGCCCCCCGAACAGGCTCTCTCTCTCTCCCTCTGAAAAAAAGCGTCCGGCGATTCCCGTCAGATCTTCCCTGATCTTCTGGATGTCCACACCGCATTCCGCATATTCATCATAGGCACAGACCGCATAGCTCCCGGAATGGGAAAGATTAAAAAAAGGCTGTGCCTTTTCTGTTGTTCCGATTTCTGTTGTCTCCACAAAAAAAGGTTTTCCCATAGCATCCGGTCTGATACAGAACGTCTGCAGATTTTTTTCTGCCTCGGTACAGGCATAAAGCAGTAACAGATACGCACCGAGGCTCCTCTGCCGGTCCTCCATCCGTTTGTACCGTTCTATTCTCTGTCCGGCTGCTATGCCGATTCCCGGGGCGGCTTCTTTCAGTTCACGGAGCAGCTTCTCCATATCCGCCGGCAGCTCTTCGATATTCATATAATATAGATTCATCACCATAACCACGCAGTGGCAGTCCTCCCATCGGTCAGACTGCCACTTCCTATCCCCATGACCACGCGGATCATGACATCATTTCTTTATGCTTCTTCGTTTTCCGGCTGTACAGCGATCCGGATTCCAAGCTCCTCCAGCTGCTTTTCGTCAACTACATTCGGTGCCTCACTCATCAGATCGGATGCATCCTTCACCTTCGGGAATGCAATTACTTCACGGATGCTGTCCGCATGTACCAACAGCATGACAAAACGATCCAGACCATAAGCAAGTCCTGCATGAGGGGGTACACCGTATTTGAATGCACTGAGCAGGAACCCGAACTGATTCCATGCCTGTTCTTTGGTAAACCCAAGCACCTCAAACATCTTCTCCTGAATATCATCCTGATGGATTCTGACAGAACCGCCGCCAAGCTCCACACCATTTAATACGATGTCGTAAGCCTTTGCTCGTACACGGCCCGGATCGGAGTCAATGTACTGCCAGTCCTCTTCCATCGGCATGGTAAACGGATGATGCATCGCCATAAAGCGGTTTTCTTCATCACTCCACTCAAGCAGAGGGAACTCTACGACCCACAGGAAATTAAATTGATTCTCGTCGATCAGTCCAAGCTGATGTCCAAGCTCCAGACGAAGCTGTCCAAGTACATTCCATACAATCTTGTCCTTATCGGCTGCAAATAACAGAAGGTCTCCCTTTTCACCACCCATTGCCTGAACCAGACTCTCAAGCTGCTCTGCGGTCATGAATTTTGCAAAAGAGGACTTATAGGTTCCGTCTTCTTCGATGCAAAGATATGCAAGTCCTTTCGCACCGCTTCCTTTTGCCATATCCACAAGTGCATCGATCTTCTTACGTGGCATTGCCGCCTGACCCTTCACACAGAGTCCGCGTACGGATCCACCGTTTTCCAGTGCGGACGTAAATACACCGAATCCACAATCTTTTACCGCATCGGATACATTGATCAGCTCCATGCCGAAACGGGTATCCGGTTTATCGGAACCGTAACGGTTCATGGCATCGATCCATTTCATTCTTGGAAGTGGAAGTGTTACATCCAGTCCGATCGCTTCCTTGCAGACATAACGGATCAGTCTCTCATTTACATCCAGTACATCCTCCACATCTACAAAAGAGAGCTCCATATCTGCCTGGGTAAACTCCGGCTGTCTGTCCGCACGCAGGTCTTCGTCACGGAAGCACTTTGCGATCTGGAAATATCGGTCAAATCCGGAGCACATCAGAAGCTGCTTAAATAACTGCGGGGACTGCGGGAGCGCATAAAAGCTTCCCGGATGCACACGGCTGGGTACCAGGTAATCTCTTGCACCTTCGGGTGTGGACTTACACAGAACCGGTGTCTCCACCTCTACGAATCCCTCATTCGCCATGAAAGAACGCATTGCAGTTGCGATCTTACTGCGAAGCAGCAGCTTTGCCTGCAGATCCGGTCTGCGCAGATCCAGATAACGATATTTTAAGCGGATTTCTTCTTTTGTCTTACAGTCACTTTCTACCGGGAACGGCGGTGTCTCGGATTCGGACAGAATACGCACTTCCTTTGCACGCACTTCGATCTCACCGGTTGCAAGATTTTCATTTACGGCACCGGCACGTTTCTCAACCTTTCCGACAACCGCAATTACAAATTCACTTCGCATTCTTGCCGCTTTTTCAAATCCTTCCGTTCCACAGTCACTCTCTTCAAAGATGATCTGTAAGATTCCGGAACGGTCACGAAGATCTACAAAGACGATACCGCCTTTATTTCTCTGTTTCTGTACCCATCCCATAACGGTAACGGTCTCCCCCACATTGGCTGCGGACAATTCCGCACATCTGTGAGATCTCTTTAAACCTTTTAATGTTTCAGCCATGTTTCTGTCCTCCAAATGTCTATTGCCGCCTAATTCTGAAGCGGATTTTTGTAAAATTCCTTGAACTCAGCATACCCTTCGGCAGTCAGCTGCTCTTTCTGGAATTTTTTATTCTTATTCATTCTGGCAACCAATACCTGAGTGCCGTCCTTACGTTCTTCCTGTGCCTGTGCAATCACCTCACACAGCCTGTCCGTTGAAAGTCCCTTTTCAAGCAGATATGCGACTTTCTTTGCTCCCGGAACCTGGAAGTCCTTCTCCATTAAGATCAGGATGATACGCTCGAATCCGATGGAAAATCCGCACGCAGGCACATCATTTCCGGTAAATTTGCCAACCATCTTATCATAGCGTCCACCACCGCCGCAGCTGATGCCAAGCTCCGGCATTGCGATCTCGAAGATGGTTCCCGTGTAATAAGACATGCCGCGAACCAGCGTCGGGTCAAATACAAGTTCAAAATCAGAGCATTTGGTCGCCTTTACACTGGCAATGATCTCCTGCAGGTTCTGCTCTACCTCCGGTGCCATAACACCTGCCAACTTTTCTGCCAGATATGCCAGTCCGTCCTGTGCATTTTCCACGCCCACAAACAGCTCCATATATTTATCGGCACTTTCTTTGGTAAATCCGCTTTCCACCAACTCTGCTGCCACACCGTCCTTACCGATCTTATCCATCTTATCCAGGATAATAAATACCTGATCATAGGATTCTTCCGGAAAACCGCTGTATGCTGCCATTGCTTTTAAGATCTGTCTGTCATTGATCCGGATCTGGAAGCCCTTGAAGCCAAGCTTTCCAAGTGTTGTGGTGGTAGCCAGGATCAGTTCGATCTCTGCCAGATTGGTCGGCTCACCCAGAATATCTATATCGCATTGCATGAACTGGCGATAACGTCCCTTCTGGGGCCGATCGGCACGCCATACATTTCCCATCTGCAATGCTTTAAAAGGAGACGGAAGCTCATTGGCATGATTGGAGTAATATCTGACAAGCGGAACTGTCAGGTCATAGCGAAGTCCGCCATCCACCAGATCAGCCTCTTCCCTGGCTGTTTCCAGATTCAGCTTCTCTCCCCTTTTTAAGATCTTGAAGATCAGTTTCTCGTTCTCTCCGCCCTGCTTATTGGTCAGATTTGCAATATTTTCCACACAAGGTGTTTCTATTGATGTAAACCCAAACTTTGCGTAGGTATCCTTGATCACTCCGATTACATAATCGCGGATCTGCATCTCCGCAGGCAGAATATCCTTCATACCTGTAACCGGCTTCTTACTCAGCGCCATATTCTTATCTCCTTACCCTTTTGTTAATCAAAACAATCCATTACAAACGAATCTTTTTAGATTTTACACTTTTTAGGATGTAATAGCAATAGGTGTTTGTGAAACTCAGACAGGAAACATTACATTGGCAGGACCTGAAATCCTACAAAATAGATCAGTAAAAGTAACGGTCCGGTAAAGCTGCAGGCATGTCCGCTTGCCCTGAAATGCAGCACTTTGTTACAAAATGTCAATAATACAACCGAGAAAAAATAGGTATTGCATATCAGACGCAGTTGTGACATTAGCCCCGTCCCCAGTGACAAGAAAAAGCAGCAGCAAAAATGCTGCCGCTCTTATCATTTGAAGCAAGTGTTTTTTATTTTTCATATTCTTACATATAATCCTTCAAAACCTGATGGTCACGAAGTACCTTCTCGATCACAGTTCCCTTTAGTTTTTTGATCAGCGGTTTCTTGAGCGCCTCAAGCGGACCGGGGAGTTCGATCTCAAGCGGTGATTTACCATCCATCAGTTTTACGGTACTGTCAAGCAGATCGCGGATATCATATACGCTGCCCCATACTTCCGGAACACCGCGGTCAACACCGCACAATCCGTATACTGCTTCCATTGCTGTTCTCACGGAATACTCGGTCGTGAAAATGGTGTCTCTGGGTGTCTCCGCAAACTGTCCGAGGAATGCCGCATTGACGCAGCCATCAGGAATGACATCCGGACGATCGCCTTTTCTTCTCGGCATAAAGAATGCCGTAATATAAGGCATCATGGTCGGTGTACAGTTTGCATGATTCTCAGCCAGCTCGTCGATCTCCTCCACAGGAATACCCAGATGGTACAGCCACTCCGATGTGATCTCCGCACCGGTACATTCCTTCATCGGTTTCTTAATATAGTCACCGGGAACATCGGTAAACAGGCTGTATACCCATACACAGACCTCTTCCTTCTTTTGCTCCTTGAACTGTCCCTGTCTGTTGATCGTCCAGCTTAACAGCCAGCTTGAGTCCTTACAGCTTACGATACCACCCGTTACAACACGTCCGGTACGCGGATCTCTCTTGCAGATCTTCTTAATATAAGAAATGATCGTCTCATCCGAGGTGGTAACGGTTGCAGCCTCCCAGTTGGAAAGCTCTGTATTGGAGCAGAACTTCTCAGGATGTCCGAATGCCGGATCCTGTTTTGCGATATTCTTCCATAAGCTCCAGCACCCACTTGTGCGGACTTCAGCATCCCCAACCGGTGCCTGATGCTGGCTTCCGTAGATTGTTCCTTCCGTACAGCTTCCGTTCGTGATAAATACCAGGTCATTCTCGGTCAGGCTGATGTTTTTCTGTTTTCCGTTTACCTTACATTCAATCTCTTTGGCAACTTTCTTTTCACCGGAAATATCAAACACAACATTGGTCACTTCCGTTCCAAAACGGATCTCCACGCCTGCATCCTGCAGATATTTCACCATGGGCTGGATCAGGGACTCATACTGATTATATTTGGTGAACTTCAGTGCCGAGAAATCTGGCAGTCCGCCGATATGATGGATAAATCTCTGGATATACAGTTTCATTTCCAGCGCACTGTGCCAATTTTCAAATGCAAACATGGTTCTCCAGTACAGCCAGAAGTTGGAATCAAATACCTCTTCATCAAAGAAATCCTCGATTTTCTTATCATACAGATCCTCATCTCTGGTAAAGAACAGCTTCATGATCTCCATGCAGCCCTTCTGGCTTAACCCAAACTTGCCATCCGTATGCGCATCCTGTCCGCGGTTTACGGTTGCACGGCATAAGGAATAATTCGGGTCATGCTTGTTCAGCCAGTAGTATTCGTCCAATACGGATACACCCGGCGTCTCCAGGGACGGAATGCTGCGAAACAGATCCCACAGACACTCAAAATGGTTTTCCATCTCACGGCCGCCTCTCATGACATAACCTCTGGTCGGATCATTGATGCCGTCACAGGCACCGCCTGCCACATTCATTGCCTCCAGAATATGGATGTTCTTCCCCGGCATCTGCGCATCCCTGACTAAGAAACAGGCAGCTGCCAGTGCTCCCAGACCGCTTCCTACGATATATGCATGCTTATCCTCGATTCCTTCCGGCTTCTCCGGTCTTGCAAATGCCTCATAGTTGCCGTTGGTATAATAGATTCCCTTGCTGTTTTTTTCATTTTTGCCGCGCTCGGTATTCCTGTAATCCGCAAGAACCGCTTCCCGCTGCTCTTTCTTGATCTGTTTATCGTTTTTCTTATTCTTTGCCTTGGAAGCAGCGATTCCTGCTCCGACTGCCAATGCGGATACCGCACCCACTGTTAACGTTTTTTTCTTCATTCTGATACACCTTTCCTTTCTTAAAATATTGTTTCTGCTATATCTTTCTTATTTTTTATAGTTCTCATATTTCTTTGGCTTTATGGTTGTTTCCGACCATATTTTCATGACCACATCCAGTGCTCCCGATACGGTCTTTCTTGCTGCCGCATGTGCTATGCTGTTCATAGTCTTCCTCCTAACAGTATTTTTATCATCCACAGATATAAATGTATCTGTCCGATCTCTTTTATCGTTCCTGTTCGATCTCGCGGATCTCTTTCTCCGTATGCCGGATCGTTCGGACGGTATTACATACAACGATCAGATTCATGATACCGTCAAAGCAGATGCTCAGTCCCAGCAGTCTGATGAATATACTTGTCGTCTCAAGCGGAGCAAATAACAACAGGATCCCGACAGCGGCAACCGCAACTGCAGTGGCGAGGATCAGCCACCATCTCGTAATTCCAAACCGTTTTGCATCAAATGATGTCTGGATTTTAAAGGTTGCATCCACCAGCATGAAGATTCCGATCAGAATGGATAAGAATTCAACTACCCGTCCTGTCCTTACCAATAACACGATTCCAAGCACTGCTGTAATAACTCCCATTGCAAAATCAAACTGAAATGCCAGCTGGAAAAGATCCTTGGTAAAGTATCCCGATATTTTTGCGATTCCGTATATAATCAGGATCACTCCGTATACCTTGCACAATACATCCAGTCCCATTTGCGGCCAGATCAGAAGTGCCGCCCCCATAATAATGGAGCAGATGATGAGTACCAGATATATATTTTTTACTGCTTTCAGATTTTTCATTCTCATCCCTCTTTCCTTCTTGTTGGGATGATCATAGCGCTTTCTTTTTTTCTTTTCCATGGACACAAAAATGCGAATGTTCGAATTTCAGACATAAAAAAAGAAGTGTCCAATATTTGGGCACTTCCGTTAAAATGTCTGATTTTTAATTTGTTAATGCTTTTCCCGCTCTTCTATACAGCTATCGATAAGTGTTTTAATCGTTGTCTGATAAGCCAGTGTCATCCTGTGAATCAGTTCATCCCTCTTGTCCGGCATACCGCTTTTAATCCATCGAAGTGTATTACCAATAAAGGAATTGCTGTAAAAATCCACAATAAACTGAATATCCGCCTCAGAAAGCACCGTTCCTTTTGCCGCCAGTCTGACAAATTTTGTAACAAAGGCTTCCGTCACTGTATAAAAATAATCCAGCAGCATTTCACGGTTTTTTGAATCATAAATATGCCACACTGCTTTCTTGTGTTCCAGCACAAGACGATAACGGTTCAGATATTCCTCATAGAGTGTATCCGCAGACATATCCTCACTTAAGGACAGTTCCATCTCCATACGAAGGATATCCTCCACCACCTGATAAACATCACTGTAATAATAGTAAAAGGTATTTCTGTTAATCTCGCACATCTCACAGATATCTTTCACCGTAACCTTATCGATTGATTTTTCTTCCAGTAATTTTAACAGGCTCATTCTGATCGCCTGCTGCGTGAACTTTGCCATAGCTTCTACAACTCCCAAAACGGCATGACTACACCGTCTTTCATATATTGCTCCACACTTTCCTTCAGCCAGTTCTGAAACAGAGAAATGTCCGTCTGCCCGCCACTTTCCTGATCCATTGACATACCAGCTTCTGCATCATAAGGGATCATCGGCTCCGTTATATGCGCACCGATGATCTCCTGTACCGGCGAACTGCCGATATATCCTGTCATTCCATTCCCGGATAGTCTGAGATAGACAAACTTTCCTAGCTTATCCGGTCCGAAAATCATGGACTCCCTGCCGGAAAGCATTCCGATCCAGGCAGACCCGAGCGGAGTATCGGTCCCCTTATATGCCTCATAAAATTCTTCGATCTGATATGCTCTGTCAAACGGAAGAATTGCTCCCGTATCCATCAGCGCATTATAATCCTCCGGTGAGCTCATGATAAAAAATGCAACCCCCAAAATCAGCACTTCCGTTCCAACCACCACCGGAAATGTTCTCCAGTCACCGGCGATACAGATCCAGATTGCTGCTATGATCAACAGTGTTCCAATGATACAGAACTTCCATGACCTTCCCTTTGATTTCATAGTTTCCCCTTTTTCATGTATTTCTCTTATCTGCCAGATTTAAAGCAGTCCGATCTCACCTGCCCGCTTCACTGCCTGTTGCCGGTTTTTCACCTGCAGTTTTCTGAATATGCCGGAGCTGTGAAACTTCAGTGTCCCGATCTTCTTATCCAGATTTTCTGCCATCTCCTGATAAGACATTCCCTGCGCCATGAGCTTTAAGATCTTTTTCTCCGTCGGTGTCAACGGTTCGTAATATTCCCCCTGTGACTTCAGATAGTCCGGAATTTTCTTTGCGACTTCACTTGCAAGGGACATAATCTCATCCGTAAATGTACTGTTTCCCTTTTCATGGCAATATACCTGAAGCATACGCACCATGTATATGCCCTCGTCAGCCAGAAGTCTGAGATAATGATATTTCCTTGCAATTCTGAGTGCCTGATCCAGCTCTGTGCACATATCTTCCATACATCCTGCCTTATAGCATGCAATTGCTGACAACATATAACATTCGCACAGATCCATATACCTGCGTCCGGCTTCTAACAGCCCGATCAGTTGCTTTGCAAGAAGTATGGCAAGCATATCCTTCCCAACCATCAGATAGCAACGGATCTTGACAAGATAGGCATACATATCCATCATATAGAAATCCTTTGTCTCATCCGGTGCAGCATGGATAAGCCATTCTTTTACAATATCCCGGTTACCGTCATAGCAGGCTGCCCAGGCCTCCAATGCATTCAGACTGCTCGTCAGTTCCTCCCAGCCTGTTTTTCTGATCCGTTCACGGATCTTTGCAACTAACGGCGCGGCCGCCTGCATCTGTCCGTTTAACAAAAGAATGCGCATTTGAAGTGCCATCGCCACAAACAGACACTGGATATCCTGTTTATTTTCCATAACCGGGATTGTTCCCGTTACCAGAATCAGCGCACGAAAGCTGTCATTTTGCTGATAACACCATTCTGCCATAATAATCTCAAATACACCCTTATCCTTCTCCCCATAGAGTGTGTTTAATAAATCCGTAATCATGTCACGATAGGTCATCAGATACTTTCCGTATTGTGTAAAATCGCGAAATCCATTGATGATACTTGGTCTGCTCGCCGACAACGTCAGACTCTGCACAGGTGGAAGTCCCATTTTCTTCATCATCAGTACATTATGTAGGAACTGATTGTTGTTCAGATACGGCATGACCAGTTCCGTCTGCATTCTGATCAAAGCACTTACAGAGACTGTGCCATTCGGACAATCCCTCTGTGCTTCTCCCAGAATACTGACATAGTTCTTCGCGCCGTCAAGATCTCCCTCCATGGTTGCCAGAAGTGCTCTTGCTGAAACCAGTATCACGCTCTCCCTTGTCCCCACATGATAGGACTCTTCCGGGATCTTGTGAATATATTCCCTGCATTCCCATAATGCAGGCATACTGAACGGATGCGAAACCTCTTGCGCTACCACCTGGACAAGTTGTCCTTCCTTGTCCGCAGCTTTTACGATCCGCACCAGATCCTTTACTTTTCGTGGATATATTTCCTGCTTTTCTCTGTGTTCGATTGTTTTCACGCCCCTTGATACACAATTTCCATGGTTCAATTTTAATGGTCTCCGGTGACATTGTCAACTCAACTCTGTATGAGAAGTTCCCTGTATGGAACCGCCTCTGGAGGGTGCTTCCCTGGAGGGTGCTTCCCTGGAGGGCGCTTTCCTTGGAGGGTGCTTTCCTGGAGGGTGCTTTCCCTGCCCTCTGCCAATGTCCGGTTACGAAGCAGTACCGCATGATGTGTCTTAGCCGTACAATAAGCTTGAAAAAGCACTTTATAATATGGCAGATTCGTTCTCCCCCGGATATCTTGTCGCTGTCCAGCATCTTTTACACCTGGCGTTGGGTCTATACAGATTTTTTCAGGTTGTGGAATCCCTTTTTTGCCTTTTCCACACTTATTTTCGACATATAAGCATAAAAAAAGTATCTATGCGGATTTTTTTAAGAATCAGAATCCATTTTCACAAGAAAAGTGATTCCGGACATCACATTTTTTCCCATAGATACTTTTCCCTGCATATGCAATACGCCTTTCGCGCACGGCACACATTTTCCATACTCTGCATCCGCTTCCCCTGCTTTGCGTCCGCTTCCCCTGCTTTGCGTCCGCTTCCCCTGCAATAAAAATCAGGACGCTCAGGGAGAAGTCTCCTGTCTGTCCGACCGGATATCCTGCCTAAGCGTCCTGATCTCTCACTTTCGTGAATCTATTTCTTTATCCCTTTACACCTGATGTTACTTTATTGTCAGCTTCCTCTTACTGTTTATCCCTTTTCTTTCTGAGTACCAGAAGAAGCACGATGACTACTGCCAGTGCTGCCGCGATCAGAACGATCCACCAGTACGCACCGGCTCCGTTTTCCGGATCTGTCACAGCTGTGCCGTCTGCGGAAGCATCTCCGTCTGCCGCAGCTGCATCTGTGTCCGTACCATCCGCATCATCTCCTGCAGATGCCATGTCCTCCATGGAAACTTCATCGATCACGACCGTATATTCCGAAGCATGTGTGAAGGTCAGCTTCACACTGCCGTCCTCTGCGATCCTGTCCGCACAGATGAACTCAAGCTCCCCTGTCTGCTCATTGTAATAGAACAGGTTTGCATACAGTCCCGCGTCTGCACCGTCCATGGTAAGGCATAGTACTGCCGTGAATCCGAACTCTCCCTCATGGGAAAGGCTCATGTTCATGTAATACCGCTCTCCCGTTACACGGTTGATCACTTCCACAGGTATGGTATCTCCCGCATCCGCTCCGGTCTTCACGCCAAAGTCGATATTTCCCACAGGCTCTGTGATATCCATGCCGTTGACCGTCCATGTGATGCCGTCTCCCATGTCAAAGATGATCTGCGCATCCACACCCTGCAGCATCCCAAAGATCTCCGCAGGTACCACGGTGCTTCCGTTCATGTCCACGCGGATGGTATCTCCCTCCTGTGCCTGTTCCACATCCGTAAGGATGAGATCCCAGCCGGATCTGTCACTGTCTCCGCTGATGAACGGTCTGCCCGTTCCGTCCGTACCATCCGGTTCCTGTCCGGAACCATCCTGCCCTGCTCCGGTTCCATCCTGTCCTGCTCCGGTTCCGTCCGCCCTGTTTCCATCCCGTCCGGTTCCCTGTCCGTTCCGGTCACTGTCCTGATTGTTCCGGCCTCCGTCACGGTCATTGTTCCCGCCGGTGCTTCCGCCCTGTCCGTTTGTCTGTCCTGCCTCCGGAGCGTCTGGCTGTCCGTCCTGCCCTGCTTCCGTTCCTGCGCCCTGTCCGCCCTGTGACGGATCCGTTCCTGCGCCCTGTCCGTCCTGTGACGGATCCGCAGGAAGCTTATCAATCTTCTCGGTGTATGATTCATGGCATCTGGTACAGGTATAGGTCCTGATACCGGCTTCCGTTGTCGTCGGCTCCTTTGTCACGGCTGAGGTATACCGGTGTCCCAGTGCCGCAGTCGTGCTTCCGGAGGAAAGCTTTAACGCACACTCCGTACAGTAGGTGTCCCCGCTGTATCCGGTATGCTCACAGTCCGCTCCGGTCACATATCTAACCTCTGTCTTTTCATGGGTACATTTATAACAGGTCACGCTGATCAGAATACTGGTCTGTTCATAGTTATCCTGATCCGCTCCCAGATAGACTGCTGTCGCACTGACTGTCTCTCCCACAACAAGCTCTGTATCACGTTCTTCCTCCTGCCAGCTCCAGCCTGCAGGCAGCGGCACGTTTCCGATCTTCCCGTAACGGCTCTCCGCACGCAGCTCCCCTGACGGGGTATTCGGTACTCTCTCTGCCCTGTGGATCGTAAATTCCACTGCATCACTCACAAGTCCCGTATAGTTTATGGTTTCTTCCACATATGCTTTCACCAGATAAGTGCCCGCATCCGTCGGTGCCTTGGCTGTATAGTCATCTTCTCCGGGCTCCCCTTCCCCGGTCTTTTTCGCATACCGGTAGGTCACTGCACCGAATTTTGCAGCTGCGGACGGGGACGGTGTCTGTGTTCCCGTATAGGTATAATCCTCACAGGTGAGCGCATCCGTGAAGCTGTTGCGTGCCTGTGTGATGGTCAGGATGCCATGCCCCTCCGCGCTCAGTCCTTCAAAGGTTACCTGATAGTTCGCACTGTCACTGGTTCCCGTGATGGGATAGCCGCCTTCCTTTACTCCTGAGGTATTTCCTGCCGTTGTGGAAAGGGTTATGCCAAGGTTCTCCTCATCATCACCCTCTGCAAGGCTCATGCCAGCCTTTAACATCCAGGTGAACTCCGGGTTCTCCTGTCCGTAGGGTCTGTTCCAGTCCATGATCACCACCGTGACTGCTTTCTTTGACACACGCGGCACCACTCTTACGAAGACCTGTCCGTAGGCATCATCATCCGGCGTAAAACGCACTGCATAGGCTGTGCTTCCTCCCACTGCCGGGATGTCGCTGCCGTTTTCATCCAGGATCTCCCAGATACCGGCAAGCACGTCTCCGCCCTGCTTTGTCCGGACCTCTCCGCCCGTGACTGTCATGTCTTCCACACGGGTTCCGTAGATGCCGCTCACCACAGGCGCTGCCGCTATATACGGATGGGTCCTGTCCGTCGTGAAGCTGATGCTCTCCACTGCTCCTTCATTTCCCACAAGGTCCGTCGCTGCTATATAAAAATAGTATTTTGTATTTGCTGAAAGTCCGCTTAAGTTCACGCGGATCCCGCTTCCTGCCTGTGCCTGCGTGAACGTACCCGTATTGGCACTGCTGTAGGCTGCATTTTCCCTCAGTGCTTTCAGGTCGGACAGGGTCAGCTCCTGTGGAGAAACAAGGTAGTCATAACTTCCTGCCTCACTGCAGGTAAATAACACCTCTGCCGTGGTGTCTGCAAGGCGCTCCCCTTCCGGCACCGTTACCGTTAAGACCGGGGCCACGTCATCGATCACGACGCCGTCCGAGCAGATGTAATCACTGTAGTTTCCTGCACTATCCATCGCATACGCATAGATGACATGGTTTCCGCCTTCATTCAGTATGAAGCTGCCGTATTCTGCCTCTTGAAAATGCTTCGTGTCAAGTTCCGCTGCCGTCAGTATGCGATAGCTGTCCTTTCCATCCTCCGGCACGGTTTCCACGTAGTATGCGTATAAGCTGACACCGGACAGTTCGTCCGTCGCATGGATTGTCACCTCCGTCCTGACATTGCCGAGTACCCCGAAGGTGATGGCATCAAGCATCGTGTTCCAGCGGTATTCCCGGACGCTGATGCCGCCGTCTTCCCCGAATACCGGACCGGTCCTGTCAAAGTCCACACGCACGGCTGCCTGATAGTACCCCTGGTTCTCCCCGCTGTCAATCCTTGCATAGATCGTCCGTGTTACAGCCCCGTCAGTTCCTTCCGGTGCATTAAACATACAACTGCCATTTTCCCATGAACTGTTATCCGTATAATCAAGTGTAACTGCATCCGCATCCGAAAAATTGATCTTGACATCCGAGCTTCTGATGTAATACGCCGGAGTTATATATACACCATCCTCACCCGCTAACATGGTTATTCCAGCACCACCATCATCTACACTTACTCTTCCGGTGTACTCCGGGATCACGATCTCAAAGGACTTATACACCATGCCGTCATAATTTCCAATTCCTTTGATAACCACAGTTGCTGTTCCGACATCCTGATTATCCCTGTAAACGATCTCATAATCCTTATCTTCTACAAGAGCGCTGTCCTTCAGGGTTACTGTCGGGCATACCTCAGCTCCGCCTCCATAGGCAAACACGCCATCCGACAGGTAATAGGCATAACCGTTCCGATAGGACGGATCAAATATGATATCAGCCGGATCCAGCTCATTCTGGATCCGTTCGTGTACGGACACCTCCGCTATATCGCTCTTTAACTGATAGCCCTCACAGGCTGCCACACAGTAATACTGATAGGTCTTTCCTACCTCCAGATCCGTGGGCAGACTGAGGCTGTCCGTTGTTGCGGAAAGCTTCTCATCCGCACCGTCTTCTCCGGTCCCCACACAGTACCATTCATAGGTGATGGGCGCTCCGTTTAAGGCTTCCGCTGTCAGGGACAGGGTCTCCGCATCCCCCCGGTATACACTTCTATCCTGAGGCTGTTGCGTAATACGCACCGGGATCTGTTCCACGCTGACATTACTGAGTTTTAGATTTCCATTTCCATCGTCCATCCCCTCCGGCTGCCATGCATTCCCTTCTTCGGTGGAACGGAAAGCATAACCATCCGCCAGTACCGTTTCCGGGGTATGGGGCGACCATATGATAATATCGCTATAGGTTCCGCCGCTCAGCTTCGCGCCTGCCCCTATCTTTATGGTTCCTGCAAACTTTCCTCCATTTATGGTAATGTCCATCACATCAACTTGTTGTAGTAGCGGATTAAAGTTTCCACTATAGCTTCCGCCATTTATAGTCACCCTGCCAGAATCACAGGATATGCCAGCATAGTACACCCAGCTACTCGAATTTACTATCAGTCCGGGACCTGCGGTAAAGGATCCGCCATTTATACATATCGCGCCCTGCAACCCATTTATAATTGTTCCATTATCCAGGGTTACATCCGCGCTGCCTCCAATGCTTATCAGATCCGCCCATTCCCCCTCGGTCATCTTTAAGGTGTATCCATTCAGATCAAACCGTATCGTACCTACATTGAACTCTATCGGGGATGATGTGGTCACATTCCGGTAGATCCGGACCGTGGCATTGCTGCTCTCTGTAAAGCTGTCCATCGCGCTCCGCAGCGCATCCCAGCTCTTATAAAAGGTCTGTGTACCGTTTAACTCGATCATTCCGAGTCTGCTCACGCCACAGCCGGAATACGTACAGATTCCCGTCTTTTCATCAAAGCGGTGCGCTCCGGCATGGGACGATACCTCTGTCCCGCACCGCTGGCAGATGCTGTCTTTTACACTGTGCTCCGGACACGGCAGTACTTCCACACCCGTGACCGCGCTCAGCCCTGCAAGCTCCTCCCTTGTATAATAGCTTCCGTCCTCTATCTTTCTGACTGCGGAGCCTTCCATAATCAGGTCATTCAGATTGTCAATACCGTTCGCATTTTTTATTGTAAGAGTTCCGCCAAATGTTCCGCTCGCGATACGGGTACTCGGCCCTCCCCAGACATTTCCATAAAAGGTAGCGCCCTCGATCAGTGCCTGGTTATAAATCTCCACAGCATACTCGTCACCTTCCCCCGAACGGTAGCTTCCTCCCCGGATCGTCAGTTTTCCTGAGTTTCTCACGCTCAAGGATTGATGAGTACCTTCCAAATCCAGCTTTTCAAGCGTAAGCTCTCCGTCGTACTGATAGATTGCTGCTGTACTCTCTCCCGTTTCTGCAGAAATCTTTCCGTTTCTAATGATGGCAGAAGCTCCAGCTCCAAAATAGAGCCGTGTCCCCCACTTCATCGTGATGGTATGCCCGTCAAGATCCATGATCACGTTCGTATTGATCTGTCGATAATAGCCGTAGGAGTAGGTTGTCTCTTCTCCCGCTGTATCCAGACTGCAGTCTTTCAGAATGTGAAGCACACAGCTATCCTCTTTGGATGATGCAATGACGGCTGCCATTGCATCATCCAGATCCGGGTAATAGGTTGTGCTGCCATTCTTTATAATGGCTGCCTCACACTTGCTCTCATCCACCCGGGCACAGGCGGTGATGGTAATGGTATCCGTAAGTGCCTCTTTCTGAATCGTCAGTTTGCCATCCTCATAGGAATAGGACTCCGCGCTGAGGTTCTCTTCCCCCACCTTCACTGAGATATCATCTATTGTTAACGGATAGTACCTGTCATTGGCTGTCAGCTCACAGGTATAGTCCTCTCCGGATTCTCCTGCTTTTGCAACCTCACTGCCGTCCGTTTTGCCGCTCGTCGTGACATGCTTCAGATCAAACAGCACCGTTCTCGCTTCATAGGTATACCTTCTGAAGGTCGTATTTTTCGTCGGCGTTGCCGGGTCGTCCACCGTATAACTGTTTCCATCTGCATCCTGCCAGGTATAGTTTTCATCCTCAACTTCTGCAGAAGGGAACCCGGCTGCCGCATCCCACTTCGTGCCTGCATAGACTGTTCCCGCGGCAACATCTGCAGGCAGCACATAGCGTGTACCGGCACTTACACCGTCAACCTCTTTGGTGATCGTGATCATGCTGTTCGCAGCGTTATAGCCTTGGATATTTGCTGTTCCCCAGCACAGATAATACGCTGTCGCATCCCTTAATGCCTTGCTCCCAATCAGTGTGACCGTGGACGGCACAATGACCCTGCCCAATGTACTCCCCTGAAATGCCCCAATTCCTATGGTCTCCAGTCCTTCCGGCAGATTGATGGATGCGAGATTAGAACAATAGAATGCCTCCCTTTCAAGCATTGTCAGGGTCGACTTGCCTTCTTCATTCAGCTTGATCTCAACCTCAAGGGCATTGGCTGACCCCAAAAACTGGTACTTATTAGCATCATATCCCGTTGCTGTAAGGGTTCCTATGTAGGTGACACCATACTCTACGATGATCTTCTTCAGGGTATCCCTATAAGTATCCGTCATCCACGGAGCAACTGCCTCATAGCTATAGCTCCCCATCGCTCCGGTTCCGCTGATGACAACCAGATCTCCTTTTCCATCATTACCATCCGTATCATAGATCGTATAAGTACAGTCTCCGGTTGCTCCGCTCTCCAGTACGGTTCCGTATTCTCCGCTGTTTAACAGGGCGATCCCCGGTTCTCCAACCAGCACATAGATCCTCGGTGCTTCCACGCCCTCTGCCAGTACATAGGCATTGCCGTCTTCATCCGTCTGCGGCAGTACGGGAGCATAGACATAGCAGCTTCCTTCTATGCTGCTGTCAAAGACATCACTGTCGCTCTCCTCTGCATCCAGAACCCATGTGATATCCGTAAGGGTGCGTTCCTCCGCTGTCACACCGGTACTTGCGGACGCACTCTGAGCTTCTGTGCCCTGTGCTGCATCAGATGTGCTCTGCATATTTACACTTTGAATTGCAATAGGCATGCTCTGCGGCTCCAGTCCGTTCTCCGGGATGATATCCGCAGGTGCCTGTCCGGCTGCATTCTCCGTATCTGCATCACCGGCTTCTTCGCCTGCATCCTCCGTATCTGCATCACCGGCTTCTTCGCCTGCATCCTCCGTATCTGCATCACCGACTTCTCCGCCTGCATCCTCCGTATCTGCAGGTTCTTCCGTGCCTGCTACGGTGTCCTTCTCCACCGTAACCGTCAGGCTGTCCGGGAAGCAGATCTCACTCTCCTGTGCGCCGACTGCAAGGTTCTGCTGCAGTATGCTTTCCTCTGGCTCCGCAATCGCGGTGATCCGGATCTCTTCCCTATTTTCCGCAGCATCCGCCGATAACAGGCCAAAACCACTGGTATCCACGGAAGAAGAAACCATCAGTGCAGACATGATGACCGCCAGTGCCCTGCGCCTGATTCCTTTTACCTTTCGCTTGTTCATGCTTTCGTCCGTCCTTTCATATCCCTATTTTTTCCATCATGACATCATTATCATGAATCTTATCGGACGCTTATCTGCATGTCAACTCGACGAAAGTCTAGGTTTTTGATCGCATTTATCCTAACTTTTACTTAAACTTTCCTGCTGCAAGGCCTATGAATGCTATATTTCTCCTTTTTTGATCCACCGGATTTGTATGCAAAAAATTTTATCTTATTTTACAAAGTTTTTACTGTAATCGTTTTCCTGTCCGGAGGGCTTTTTGTATGACAGGAAGTTTTAACGAAATTTCCTGTCATACAAAAAAAGCAGGCAGCGCCGGTGATACTGCAACCGACGCTGTCCGCCCTGATCAAAATAAATCACTATCCTATTTATTTTTCCTTTACCGGGATCCATATCTCGCAATAGTAATTGTCGTCCATGGTTCCTTTGGTATACTTGCGTGGGTCATCATAATATTCCACGCAGTAACCTGCTGCAAATTCATACTCATTCAATGCAGGAAGCCATTCTGTGAAAATCTTGCTGTTCACATCCTGAAGCGCATCAGGCATGGCACCCTTACACGGAAATACTGCCCATGTGAATTCCGGAATCGTTTTTACCACAAATCCCTCCGGTGCAGAAGTTCCTTCCTCGCACGGATCCGCGATCAGATACTCAAAGGTATCCTTTCCCATCTCTTCATCAATGTTAATGCCGTACGTCCCCATAACCTTCTGTCCCTTTCCGGACTGAAAGTGCTCCTGCCAGAATCCCGGGATGACCTCTTTTGCATTTTCATAACGAAATGTTTTTGCATTCGCCAATACCGTAAATGCCGCCTTTTTCTCAATTCTGTAATCCATCAGATATCCTCCTTCAAGTGATAATTTTACTTTCAAAGGTGCAAAGGATTTGAGCATCACACGGTCTTTTCGCACCTGGGTTGGTGTTACCCCATGGAATCTGGTGAATGCCTTGGTAAAACTGTCCGCAGAATCATAACCATACTTCAGTGCAATATCGATCACTCTGTCATCTCCTGCTGCAAGATCCTTTCCAGCCAGTGCCATCTTCCTGTTCCGGATGTACTCTGCCAAGGTATATCCGCAGATGATCGCAAAGCCCTTCTGAAAATAGAAAGAAGAAACTCCTTCCTGTTTTGCTACTTCCTCCATGGATATGTCTTCCGTAATATGCTCTTCAATATATTGAAGAGCATCCGCTATGGATTCCATCCACCCGCTCATCACCGTTCCCCCTTTGATACCGTAATCTTATCACGCCCGATCGTTCGATACCCGACAATTCCTGCTCAGTTTTGTCCTTTTTCCCGCAGACAGAAGCGATCCGTTTCTGCCTTACGCATGAGATAACTCCGGGAATATCAGGCGTTTTGTCTGTATACTCTGTAACTGCCTTCCCAGATAGAAGAAGCGGTAGTCCTCGCTGCCGTCATACAATTTCGCCTCAAACAGTCCCACACTTTCTTCGCAGGGCGCAAAGCCAAGGAACAAACTCTCATATGCTATATCGATCCGCTTTAAGATCTCCTGCATCGGTATGCGTTTTCTGCAGATGACGCTTTGCAAAAACAGAGTATTTTCTTTCTGATCCATAACCACAAAGCAGTCAAGATTCTCTGCATAATAGACATTCTCCATATCCGCCGTATAGAACATCTGTAAGCCAAACTTGTTGGTCTGCTCCAGCGCCGCATTGACACCGCTGTTTCGCACGGTATCCATATACCTTTTCTTCATTGCCGCATCCGCAGCATCCACCTTACGAAAAACAGATCCGTGATCATTCCCAAGTCCCGCATATTCCTGTTTTAAACGGTACCGATATTGCATGCCCTCCGCAAATCCGCAATCCCGATAGAAATTCAGTGCATCCAGATTCGCGAAAAGATAGATTCCGTCACACCGGTCCTGATACCGGCTGCGCACATGCTCTATCAGCTTTCCCGCAAGTCCTTTTCTGCGATATGCTTCCGCCGTCATCACCGTTCCCAGTTGTATGTAATCTCTTTTCTCGCCGTTCTGCCAGAAGGTCATCCGGTTCACGGATACATTGGAAATGATCTTCCCTTTTTCCAGAAAGGAGTAGGGAATATAATCCCCCTCAAAATATCCGTTTGTCACCCAGCTCTCAAAATCAAAATAAAAAGTCTTTCTTGTCAGATCGTTTAACGCATGACGCAGTGTAGCGTCACGCATGTAATTGCTTACCAATTCCATTTGTTTTTTCTTCATTGCCTCACAGACCTGTCTCCGTTTCCTGCCGTCCGGTCCATATACTGCCTTTATCTTCTATTCATTTTCTGCTATCCGGCTCTTTTACCACCTGTATCTTGAATTGTTTTGCGTTCACAAGATATTCCTTCTTACATTTCGGACAAAAGACAGGCTGATGATATAAAACCGTATCCTCTCTTACCTTTGTCCGGGTATTTCCGCCACATTCCGGGCAGATGACCCATTTTGCTCTTACTATTCCTATCATCATTTTCTCCCTTATCACTATGGACTGACAGGTGATGATCGATATTCCACCTGCTACTGCTTTTTTGCGTTCTTCTTCCGATGCTCCGCAATTTTCTCGTTAATCTTATCAGCCTCTTCTTTCTCCAGATACCATTTCACAAGGTAGGACAACACATCAAAAAACGCTGTGGAGATCAGGATCGCCACATAGCCCACACCCGGAAAGGAATCCCCCATAACCAGCCATATCGCCAGGCACATGGTAATCTCCAGAACCACCAGTTCGATCCCCCTCTGCCATAGAATCTGTCTGATCGTCATGTCTTCTTTCAGATAGATCGGTATACAGGGAATCATGCACAGAAAGGCCAGGCCGAACGGCAGGAAGAAATAGAGAAAGCTGATACTGACATTTCCGGCAAATATGCTCCCGATCACTGCAATGGCAAGCGTATTCTCTGCCACAACGGTTATGTAATCAAACAGAAACTCTCTTACAGGATCAAATTCCTTCATTGCCGTCTTCCTCCATCAGATACTGTGTGATTTCCTTGGCATATTTTCTCGTAATCAATATTTCTTCCCCGTTTTCCATTTTGGCATACAGACGGCCGTTTAATGCCGTGCGCACCGATACGATATGTTCCACATTTACAAGCATGTTTTTGGAAGCCCGTCTGAGACTGCTCCACTTTACTCTTTCTTCTATCTGATATAACCTTCCCTTGATCTCATACAGATCATTTTCCGTATAAGCAAACACAGATCCTTCCACAGCTTCAAAATAGAAAATATCTTCTATCCGTATTGGAACACACTCTTTTTTCTGCGTGTATCCCATAATTGTCTCTCCCTTATGCAGCACGTATTCCTTAATCTCCGAAAAGTCTCTGGACATGCTTACATATTCAAGTATAACGCCTTCCTGTTCCGCGTTATCAACGATTCTCTCCGTTATTTTCATAGATCCTATCCCCGTCTGTCTTTATCTGAATATTATAGTGAATCGACCGGCAAAAGCCACCGTCCTGTTGCTGACATGCAGAATTTATGCAACAAGATGCATCAGGCGCGAAATTTCCAAAACTGCAATTTTAAGCAAAACACCACCGGTCATGATATAAAACAAAATCTCACGTGCATGCTGTGACTTCACAATCGGTGTTGCAATTACTGCAATGATAATAATTGCCGCTCCGACACATCCGATCAGATTCGGAACGCTTAACAGCGGAAACATTCCCGGCGCACAGCTGCCATCGACCGCGGACTGGATCGTCTTATCCAGCCCATCCCTTGCCGCTGCAAAGCAGCATATCACAAGACCATATACCAGCACGAACAGGCTCCTGCGCCCCCAAAAATTTATACTGCTTCTGTTCCACACAGAATATCCGATAAAAGCAATCAGTGACAGAATCATGATCGTTGTTATTGTAGTGGTTGTATTTTCGAAATATAATTTCATTTTTTCTCCTCCCCGTTAAGCCTTTTTCATAACCTTCTTTGCAAAACGATCCATGTGCTGATCGACAAGTTTTACTACATTCTCCTTTTTATCAGTGTCTGTCCCATCATAAACGCTGTATAAAAGAAAAATCGGCCCATAAAAATCAAGTGCCAGCTGTTTTGCTTCCCCACTGTGATTTGTCAGCCCCTCAAAAATCGTTTCTATGTATGCTATAGGTCCTTTGGCAAGATAATTCTGATACAGACACGCCATCTGTGGATCCCTGTATTGTTCCAATGTCAGCATTTTCCGGAAACAGCATGAAAATTCTTCTTCCGTCCAATGAAGGAATTGAATCCTGGTAAATTGCTTGATCTTATCAAATGCAGTATCCCGATACTCCGCTATTACTTCTTCCATGTTTCCTTCCGGCATCTCATATTTCTGTACTCTCTCCATGTCCATCCGGTTCATTTTCTCAATAATGCTGTCCAGGATCTCCTGCTTACTTCCGTAATGCTTATATAGTGCAGCTTTTGTAACACCAAGCTCCCCTGCAATATCATTCATGGAAGTTCCACTATAACCACTCTTAGAAAAAAGTTTTAGTGCTTCTTCCAAAATTCGTTCTTTTGTGCTTTTTTCTCCGTTTTCCACTGACATTCTTCCTCCCTGTCAACACAAGTTACCGATTGGTTACTTATGATTATAGTAACCAATCGGTAACTTGTCAACAGGAGATTCAACAATGACAGACGCTATTTGTTTTTTTAGAATAAAGCTTGTTTAACGCAATCCCACAGCCTCCATAATTGCCTCGATGGTCTCTACCGGGGCATCGCTCCATGGATAGGCTGCATCCGCACACCCTGCGGATATCAGGAGTTCTTCCGCATTATCACCTAGCAGTTTCTGATATGCATCATCAACAGACCTCATCTTCTCCGCAAATTCTGCCTGCTCATCATTTCCTTTTGCCGCCAGCCATGCAACCGCAGCTTCTCTGATTTCTTCCGGATCAAGTCCTGTGGCAGTTCCCCAATCTAAAAGTGCTACTGCTGACTGTACCGCCTTCAGGTAAGATCCCGCTGTTCCAAGTGTGACATTCCGGTCGATCTCATCCAGAATCGGTAAACAGAGGGTATTATTACTTCCGGCTGCTGCATTTTGATTTTCTGCAATTTCCGATAACGTGATCTGCTGATATGCTGCCGGAGCAGTTACATAGCCCAGATCGGTCATTGCCCCGTTCTCCAGTTTTTCCGTCGTATCAAAACTGTCAGCCGCTCCGCTCGATCCCTGATGGGCAAAGAGTTTTTCTCCCGCATAGTAATAACGGTCCCGTACACTGCTGCCAAATACTTTCACAGCATTTCCATTCTCATCCAGCGTATAGAGACCAAATATCAGTTTTCCATAAAATTCATCCGTAATACTATCAGTTGCGGCTATCACCAGTTCCGGATCTCCGTTTCCGTCCAAATCCGAAACCGTATATCCGATATTTCCAAAAGGATCATCTCCATAACAATCCGCTAATATATCACCCAGTTCATTTTCCATGAGTTCTCCGGCATTCCAACGTTCCGCCAGTGCCTGTGAATATACACTGAGCAGCTCCTCATAGGCTTCGGCTGTCTCATTGGGATTTTCTCCTGCATCCGCTTCTCCTGTTTCCGCGGGCGTTCCTGTTTGTGTTCCATCGGCGGTCACCGCTTCTGTCGGAACCGGTGTCGTCATCCCGGCGTCCTCTTTTCCGCATGCGGATAATCCCACAAGCACGCTAAATAATAATAAAACCACTATTTTTTTCACATTAATCTCCATTTCCGCGCACTCTTTTTGCACATAACAGTTTGTGTCAGGTGCGCACTTTTTGTCTATCTTTTCATTCGTTTCTTCCCGCTTTTCATGATCACAATGCCTTTCATGAGGAATTGGTACGAGTCCCAGCCAGTCTGTAACCGCGTAGATTGCCATATGCACTCCTGTGACTCTATGAAACCAGCCATTCCATGTTGCAAACCCAATCACGGTCCCTTTCTGACCTATAGGCTGCACATCCACATGCTGTATCATTGACAATAATTACAAAAACGCAGGCAAAAACATGTTGTTTCTGCTCTGCGTCTTAGCGTCTGGCATCCGGGTCCTTCCATATATTCAGTGCAGCGGATCCATTTATCCGTTACTACCGCTTTCATCTGATTTACCATCTGTTATAAAGTCTGTAATATCTTTTCCTTAACGCCAAGTCCTCTCAGATAGGTTCTGCCTGTGTTGCGAAGCATCTGAAACATGTTTTCTCTTGTATCCTTAACAATTCCTGCTGCAATTAATGTGCCCATTCCCTGTGTATAGATCATCATCGTCATAGCAAAATCCACTGCCTGTTCCCGAGTAATTTCCAATATCTCTGCCATTTTGGCATACGCATGATTACCATCCGGCTTGTCTGCCCCAAGTTCAAAGCCTGCGCTTAAAAGCTGTTTTCTGTCCCCCATATACAGGAAGCAAAAAAGATTCGGTTTCTCCAGTGCAAGATCTATAGTTCCCATTCCTCTTTGTTCAAATGTTGCCACTTCATTTTCATGCAGACTGTAATAATGAGTCTCTACATATTGTTCTGCATAAGGAATCAGTTCTTCCCTTAAACCATCCATCCCCCCAAACTGCCATGATATGGGTGCCGTAGAACATCCCATTTTTTGTGCAACTGCCTTAATATTGAGTGCTGCATATCCATGGCTGATCACGATCTCCAATGCTGCCTGCAACATATCTTCCCTTTTAATCTTTGGACTACTTGGCATCTCTTCTGTCTCCGATACTGCAAATTTATTTATTATAAATCATTTTATAACATAGTGCTATTTTGTATCAAAGTCAACCACGCGCCGGAATTTTCATGCGGTACAACTCCACACCCAGCACCGCATTATATCCGGTAGCTGCAAAAACACTGAATCTCTCAACAATACCAAAGTATTCCTTTGGGACAAGATTCATGCCAAGTGCACCGACCATCATCATTCCAAGTGCAATCCCGGCAAAGATACCATAGGAACGGCAGCCTTTATCTTTTGCTCCGGCAACAATTATTATAATAAGGGACAGAATGGATAACAGTACGACCACTACGGTTGAAAAAATGTGCATCCGGTCCTGAAAGGTTCCGGCATATCCGCTTTCACTTAGCGGGAACATGGAAAATCCAACTTCAGATACCCATTCCATGACGGTAAACAGATAGATCCCCACCCGCAAAAGTTTCGTTTTTCTGCCCTGGATCCCAACGCATACCATCATCGCACACACAAGGGTACATACATGATATAAACTGCTAAGCTGATTCCATAAACGAAGGGATGGTGCATTGGATGCGCTTAAATCGCTTACTGCCTGTGCCATCCAGTTATATCCGGGATAAGCAAGCGGAGAAAACACAACCGCCGCAGTATAGGATAAAAATGCTACCACTCCGAGTAATCCACATACTCTGTTCCATAACGGCAACCGCATTTTCCGTATTGTTAACCGCTTCGGTAACGATCCTTCCTATGTTATCCACGGCTGTCCTGGTCTGTTCCGCCAGGTTCTGGATCTGTTCTGCGACCACGGCAAAGCCTTTTCCTTTATCTCCGGCTCTTGCTGCTTCGATGGATGCGTTCAGTGCCAGAATATTGGTCTGATTGGAGATCCCTGTGATCACCTTGATGATTCCGAGTATCTCCTTGGATTCCTCCCCCAGCCGCCAGATGATCTCTTTACATTCATTGGTACTGGTATGGATCTGCTCCATGCTTGCAGTTGCATCATTCATCTTGTTCTGGTTATCTTCGGAGCGTTCGTTGATCTGCCTTGCCAGTTCTGCAACCTGACCGTTGATATTTCCAAGTTCCTCCAGCCTTCCGTTGATATCCTGGGTTCTCTGATTGATTCCCGTGATCTCCTGTGTATTCTCGCTGAAATTCTGCAGTACATTTCCCGTTTCTCTGACGATCTGCTCATTTGACTCCATGGACGCTTCCGTGATCTCAGACAGCTCCCGCACCATCTTCATAAGCTCCATGGCGGTCTGCTGTGATTTTTCCTGCATGACCCTCATGTCATGGATCATCCGGTCCTGTTCCTCCGCATCCATCAGATTGGACAGCATTCCCGCCGTTCTCTTGCACAGCATAGTAAAAATAGCCGCGATCGCGATCAACACCATTGCTCTTGGCACAATGCCGTACACGACCAGCTTGTACACGGTCGTAAAATTCTTATCCGTAAAAATATCAAAAGCAAAGCAGACCCACTGTCCGACTGATACGCCTATGACAGAGAAAAACGTGATCAGAATATTGATCTTCTTGGAAAAATACAGGCTTGCGATCGCAATGGCATAGATATACAGAAGCACCGCATGATATCCAAGTGTGGATGTCACGATCGTAACAAAGACCACCGCACAGATCAGCAGCAGATATTTTACATATCCTGCCTCCTGTTTTCCGATATTCACAACGAATGTCGGGATCCATAACAGAATGGATCCGGCTATGTATGCGCCCAGCATCGTCTTCATGTCCACGACAAAGATTCCGACCACATTCAGTAAAAATACGACCGTAAAAATCAGAAAGGTGATCCGCATTACCTTTGCGACCGCCTTATTCGCCTGCTTCTCGTTCTGCACCAGTACTCTGCTTTTCATTGTTTATCCCCCAGTTTATCCATTTTTACTTGTTATAAACGTATCGGATATCCTCCTGCCTGTCCATAAACAGAACGCTGACATGCAAATAATCTATGGTAAGATGCAGGAGAACTTGTTTTTCTTCGTTGCCAGAACATAGGCAACGCCTCCCGGTGCCTGCATCCGATGGTGTGGATTATGATAATTATATGTCGAAAAATATTGTGTCGTCATTTCCCTGTTATCCATATGCACAGACAACTCATAGCCGCACTTTTGCAGCACCAGGCTGAGTTCTTCATACGAATACAGTGCTTTCATCTGTTCTCCCGCACCGGAAGCTAACACCTGATTCTTCTTTACTGAGGTAATAGCTAATCCACAATCAGGCGCAAGCCCTCTTCCCCCGTCCCATCAAAACCGGGAAAGAAAAAGCTTACGCCCTCCGCCATGTTCTTTGCGATCTGGTCATACTCCTCTCCAAGGATCCTCTCTGCAACCATATCGTCAAAAATGTGGGTATTGTTATTTTTATGATGGTAAGCTCTTGCAAAACAGCTCACCTTTGCAGTCATATTGTCCATCACTCCACCTCCATAGATCCATTCTAAGACGTTGTATCCCATCTCACTACCTACGGAAAGTAGAGTGATCCGCAACATTCCCGGTTCCGTCATCCTTACACCGTTAGCGCTTTACGGTTCCTGATAAAATTTTCCCTTATAGAAATTCTCATTCCCCGTTTTTGTAGCTCTCATCTGAAAGCATACACACCCATCCGGACACACATAATCCTTCACAAGCGGCTCTTTACCTCCAACCAGAGTCAGATCTCCCCCGCTTCTTACTGCCTGCATGTCACCGTACAGGAGCTGCATCATTTTCGAGCATATGCCATATCCCTGTTCATTTACCGGGCATCCGTAGGTGCATACATACTTATCCCCTATCTCTTCTCCGTTTCTGCAATAGTTCTCTGTGTGATTACCTCTTAAAAAGCCCGTCACTTCAATCTCAAAATTGTATTCTTCTGCATACCACTTTTTCATTGTAGTTCTCCTTGTCTGTGTCACAGTTAAACAGTTCCATTCTTCAAGACAGCAAATTGCTGTTCCCCGCTGATCGTATAATAGTCAATATCAAGGGATTGTAAGATACGATATTCACGAATCTTTCTCCCCTTTTTCTTAAGCAGCTCCGCAAAAGAATCTGTGAAGCAATTTTCTGACATACAAAAACGCAGTGCTGAATCTGAATCGGAAACCAGTTCAACTCTGCGTCTTAGCGTCCGGCTGTTATAACTATGATAACTCTCTTTTTATATCAATATTATACTTCACTTCTATACTTCATTCAATAACCGGATTTCCTCATAGTAGCTTCTCCTGCTTTCCGGAAATACGGGTATACAGGAATATCCGTGCATCATTTTCGGCTGGATGTGGATGTGCAGCCGTTCCCCCCGCTCCGGCTCTGTCGTATGCCCTTCTGTATGCCATCACGCCCGAAAAACTCGTATGGATCTTCTCCCGCAATCAGTATTTCTTTGCACCGGCTCCGTCAACTCTGCGGCTCCTCTATCATCTGCCAGAACATGAGTACCTTCCACGTTGTCAGGTTCAACCACACAACATCCTCAGGATCCCCATAATATTTGTTTCCCGTCATGCTCTGCATAAAGGTAAGCGCATTTTCCGGCATGGAACAGATCCCGTGGTAGCCCTTGATACATATATTATTGTCAAAACACAGTGAACCGGCAAGCGCCTGATATACCTGATCTGCCTTTACCTGTCCCTCTGTATCAAGATCAAAAAGACTCCAGCAATAGAAATCCTTATCATCCCCCTGCATAACGTCATAGCCCATATAAGCGAATATATTGTCATGCACGGATATTGTTTCCCGGACTACTGCCTCATTGGGACTCTCCTCCGTATTCATAGCAAACTCGATCTCGAAGCTTGTCTGATTGCCAAAGCCTACTCCTGCATACATAACCACATTATCACAGAACTCCGAGCTTCTTCTGACAGGCACTCCATCGATCATTCCATAGCCGGTATCCCAATGGTTATATTCTCCGTACTTCTCTCCGCCAAGCGCTACATGTGTGCAATGATGAAGATAATTATTTCGGATCTGTACTGCCGATTCCATGTTGTATAGTCCGTCACCATAATTATGTACATGGATATAATCAAATTGTCCGTTATTATCTATCCACATTCCCTTTACATTTCCGCCAACGTAGCCAAACTCGCAGTCACGGATCACCACATCCTCGCAGGTCTCCATAAAATTATTGATCGTTCCTATAACCGCAATATTATCAAAGACCAGATTGTTATTGCCCCATGTGTCAAAGCAGTGTCCCGCATTTCCTCCGTTCATTACCGCCATTGACATGATAATGGTATGGTAGACCTCTGCCGGATTGCCCGCATCACAGCGCAGATAAATATCCTGTGTTCCTAAAAGCGGAACCGCTTCTGAATTTTCAGCAGAAGAAACATCCCATCTGTCAATGAACATCAGATCCTCACTCAACTCATCTTCAATGACTGCCGTTTCCCATGTAGGAACCAGCCATTCCTTAACGTATGGACAACCCATATTCAGACATTCCGCTGAAGCATAGTCCACGGTACGATATTTTGTTGTCGTCCATCCGTGTTCCGCATCATAATACTCATAGATCAGCTGTGCATGATTATCATTTTCCAGATTGAAGTTGATCCAGCTTACGGTAGTGCAGTCTTCCATCCTGATATGCCAGATCTGCTTTCCGTCTTCCTCATAATACAACTCCCATTTTGTCGGATCATTCACATATTCCGGGCAACCGGTTACCACCGGCTTATCTCCCTCGCCATAGGCGGCATAGGTTATACCATTGGGTACCTCATGCGTCGTCTGGTAGTAAATGCAGCCGCGTTTCAAATACACGATATCTCCAAATTTCAATGTATCGCCAGCAATCGAACGGTTTATTGTCTTCCATGCTGTCTCAGGCGTCCGACCGTCATTATCATCATTTCCGTTTTCCGCATCCACATAGTATTCGTTGCCGGTATAGGTCTCTCCCAGAATAAATTCATCGGATTTTACAAATTCATAGGAACTCGTATTCTCAATTTCCTCGATCCTGCTCTCCAGCAATGCAAGCGCATCCTGCCCCTGCTCGGAATCCAGATAATAATACTGTGTATCCCCCAGCAATTCCTTGGCATTGGCGATCATTTCTGCGTTATCCGTATAATGACCGGTAGCAACAAAACCCGTCTCCTGTTCCTCCACCGGTTCCTCTGTCGGTTCCTGCGTTTCCGTCAACTGCTCGCCGTTATCCGGTTCCATGGCTGTATCCTCACTTTTGCCGCATCCTGCCAGCAGCAGAAAAAGGATTCCACAGATCAAAAGTTTTTTTCTTTTCATAGCTTTGCTCCCCTTCACATCTCTACTTCTTATCATATCTTTGCTTCTTATCACAGCTATGCTTCTTATCACATCATTGCTCTGTACAAAGTCATTTTTCTCTTTTTATCCTTGTTACATGAAAATTACAGCATTCATCCCCCTGTGCCAATGTTTTGGTACGATGTAATTGTCCGCCTTCATTTCTGTAATTTCTTGTTTTGCAGCGTCGGTGATCCCGCTGCCTGTGTTGCCGCTGATCAATCCGCGAATAATTTCTTCTTCCGCTCGATCATCTCATCGATCTTCTCGATATACAGCGCCACATCCTTCACATTGTCACAGCGCTCGATCCTGCCGTCCGGGTAGACCCGCTTGGTGATGCTTCCTGCGCCCAATGCCACGATGGTCTGTTTCTCCTCCATGATCAGGATGTTGTAGATCCCGTTCTTTCCCTCTTTGGCATAGCCGGTGTTTTCAAAATTACCGGACATGTTTTTCTGGCGATACAGATAATACGGCTCCATTCCCATGGCTCTGGCACCCGCTGCCGCGATCTCCATGGTCTCATCCGTATTGCGTATGGAGGTGATCCCGTTTTCCTCGATCCACTGATGCAGTCTGGAGGCACGCTTGATCGCCAGCGAATGTACTGTCAGGTTGTCCGGATCCAGCTTTTTCACCATCTCGATCGTGGCTGCAACATCCTCTGCAGTCTCTCCTGGAAGCCCTAAAATCAAATCCATGTTGATGTTGTCAAAGCCGACCTCTCTTGCCATGGCAAAAGCGTCCAGCACCTGTGCGACCGTATGTTGTCTGCCGATCAGGCGCAGTGTCTCGTCCTTCATCGTCTGTGGATTGACGGAGATTCTGGTTACATGATGCTTCTTAATCACTTCCAGTTTTTCCCGTGTAATGCTGTCGGCGCGTCCTGCCTCCACGGTAAATTCCTTCAGGGCTGCGATTTCAAAGGTCTGCTCCAGCTTGGTAAGCAGCCTGTCCAGACGTTCTGCGGACAGGCTGGTCGGCGTTCCGCCGCCAATATAGATCGTATCAAGCACACGATCTCTAAATGCCTCCGCAACGTAATCGATCTCCTTGATCACGCAGTCCAGATACTCGTCCATGCGTTTTTCCCATACACAGATCGGATAGGACGTAAAAGAGCAGTACAGACAGGTCGTCGGGCAAAACGGGATCCCGATATAGAGACTGTAGCCGTTTTCGTAATGCAGCTCTTTTAAGATCGCATGCTCCCTTTTTGCAATGGCAAGACTGAGCTTCGCCTTCTGCTCACTGACAAAATGCTCGTCCTCCATAAAGGCTATGATCTCTGCATCTGTTTTTCCCTGCTCCAACAGCTCCATGGCAATCTTTGTCGGTCTGATCCCGGTCAGATTTCCCCATGGAAGCGTCTTTCCGGTCAGTTCTGCTAATGCCTGATACAGAAACCGCTTAAACGCATTTTTTCCTTCCTGCGGCATCCGGTACAGTACATGGTGATCCGCATCCGGATATTCAATCCTGTTCTCCTCATCTCCGATATAGATCCGTAGAAACGGCTCCGCCTTCGCCTGATCCAGTTTCTCGCGGGACGCTACCTTTACCTGTTTTTCCGGATAAAAGGCCTTTACCAGAGAATGGATATCATATTCATAATTTTCTCTGTTACTCTCTACATATAACCAAGACTCGTTCACATCTGACTCCTCTTTTCATAAAAAATGAAATAGGCGTTTGCATAACCTTCCCGGTCATGCAAACGCTTATCTGTATCAGGAACAAAACGGATTATAATCTCTCTCATGTCCGATCGTCGTCATATCCCCATGTCCCGGATATACTTTTGTATCATCCGGCAGCGGCATAAGCTTTTCTTTAATGGATCTGCCGATCTGGGCACCACTTCCGGTCGGAAGATCGGTACGCCCCACGGATTCCTCAAACAGGGTATCCCCACTGATCAATATGCCTGCTTCCTTAAAATAATAACAGCAACTGCCGACCGTATGCCCCGGTGTTGCAAGTACCTTACAGGTGATCCCAGCAACCGTGACCTCTTCTTCATCCTTCAGATAGACATTCGGTCTGATCGTGCAGGGTCTGCCCACCTGCTCCGATACATTCAGCTGTGCACTTTCACACAGGGGCTGCTCTGCCTCATAAGCATACACCTTGGCACCGCTCTTTCCCCGAAGCTCCTGAACACCCCAGATATGATCAAAATGGGCATGGGTCAGGAAAATGGCCGCTACACGGAAACCCTTGCTCTTTAACTGGTCATAGATGTAAACACCCTTATCCGCCGGATCGAAGAACAGTACATCCTTCTGTTCTCCCTCCTGATCTGCATCATATACAAAATAGCAATTCGTCTGAACAGCTCCGATCACCATTCTTCCGATTCTCAGATTCATAACCATACCTCTTCTATACTTACTTTTATTGGGCAGCTGCAAAATTGGATTTTCTGCCGGTCGCGTGTGCAATATCGAAGCAATTCACAAGCAGTTGCTTCCATCCTCCATCAGCCGGAGGTTCTCTCAATATCCACAACGCTGTCGATCATACGCAGCTTATCCACGATCCTGCCAAGTTCTTCGCGGCTCTTGATCTCAAAGGTGGTCTCCATCGTAACTCTTCCGGTCTTACTGGTTCTGGTATTCACGGAGATAATATTGATATTTTTCTCCGTCAGTGCCCTTGATACATCCGCCAGCAGACCATTACGGTCAGTGGCATAGATGACGATATCGGCAACATATTTTTCTTCACTTGCAGGTGTTGCCTGCCACTCCGCATCAATCAGTCTGACGCGGTCGATCTCAGGCAGATTGATGATGTTGACACAGTCCGTACGGTGAATGGATACACCCCTGCCTCTGGTTACAAAGCCGACGATCTCGTCCCCCGGTACGGGTGAACAGCACTTGGAAAAACGCACCGCCACATCATGGATCCCCTTCACCACGATCGCGCTCTGCGCCTTGGAACGCATTCTCTGCTGTGTTCCCTGTGCAGTAGCGGCTGCCGCATTGATATTTGCCATGACTTCTTCATCGGACAGATTCTTCTGATGATCTGCCTCATACATTTCCTGCATCTTATTGATGATCTGACCTTCCTTCAGACCACCATGTCCGACTGCTGCCAGCACGGAATCCCAATCCTGGAATCCATATTTTCTCATGACGCGGTCCATATATTCCGGTTTCATGACATTGTTCGTGCTGACCGCCTTTGCCTTACAGTAGGCTACCATCATTTCCTTGCCTTTGATGATATTGTCATCTTTTAATTCATTCTTAAACCACTGATTGATCTTATTCTTTGCCTGTGTACTCTTAACGATATTGAGCCAGTCACGGCTTGGTCCCTTGGAATTCTGGGACGTCAGCACCTCTACGCGGTCCCCATTTTTCAGCTCATAATCAATGGTCACAAGCTGTCCGTTTACTCTGGCTCCGATCATCTTATTGCCGACTGCACTGTGAATGGCATAGGCAAAGTCGATCGGTGTTGAGCCCGCCGGCAGACTCTTTACATCCCCGGTCGGCGTAAAGCAGTAAACACTATCTGAAAACAGATCCAGATCGCTCTTTAACAGCTTCATGAATTCCTTATTATCGGACATATCACGCTGCCACTCAAGCACCTGTCTGAGCCACGTCAGCTTCTCCTGCTCGGAATCATCCACCTTTTTACCGTCGGATGCCAGTTTGTATTTCCAATGCGCCGCAATACCGTATTCCGCAGCCTTGTGCATCTCAAAGGTACGGATCTGTATCTCGAACGGCACACCGTTTTTACCGATCAGCGTGGTATGCAGGGACTGATACATATTATCCTTCGGGATTGCAATATAATCCTTAAAACGTCCCGGGATCGGCTTATACATCTCGTGGATCACACCAAGCGCCGCATAACAGTCCTTGACCGTATCGACAATAATGCGGACCGCAAACAGATCATAGATCTGATCGATCGTCTTATGCTGGTTTTTCATCTTACGATAGATACTGAAAAAATGCTTCACACGGCCATCGATCTGTGCCTTGATCCCTGCATTACGGATGTGCTCACTGACCTCATCTACAATGGTCTGTATGTATTTCTCACGCGCATTTTTACGGATGGCGATCTTATCGACCAGATCATAATATACATCCGGTTCCAGATATTTTAAGGAAAGATCATCCAGCTCCACCTTTACCTTGGAAATACCGAGCCGCTGTGCGATCGGTGCATAGATATCCAGTGTTTCCCTTGCAATATCCTGCTGCTTCTGCGGGGACTGATAGTTCAATGTACGCATATTGTGCAGCCGGTCGGCAAGCTTGATGATGATGACACGGATATCCTTTGCCATGGCTAAAAACATCTTACGCAGGTTTTCTGCCTGAAGATCCTGCTTATCACCGTTGCCGCCCTTATATTTCATCTTATCTAATTTTGTAACACCCTCTACCAGAACCGCAACATCCTCGCCGAATTCCCGTTTGATATCCTCGTCCGTATATTTGGTGTCTTCAACCACATCATGGAGAAGACCTGCTACAATGGTCTCCTTATCCATCTCCAGATCCGCAAGTATGATCGCCACACACAGCGGATGGATGATGTAAGGCTCCCCTGATTTTCTCGTCTGATCCTTATGTGCTTCATAAGCGAATTTATATGCTTTTTCTATCATGGAAATATCGTCTGATGGATGATATTTCCGGACGCGCAAAAGAAGATCCTGATACAGTTCTTCAGGACTTGAAAATTCCTTCATTGCTTCGATTCTGCCATCATCAATCACAAGCTCGGTCTTTTTCTCTGTCGTATCATGTCCCTCTAGAGAGACTTTGCCGACCCGGACCAGATCTTTTTCATTCTCTTCTGCCATGCTATCACCATTCTTCAGTCAGTTATTTATCGTTTTTATTTGCCCTCGTAACGGATTGCAGAATCCAGACGATATCCTTTCAGTCTCTCCCTGCCGTTCAATCCGGCAAGTTCCATCAATACCACAACACCGACTACTTCTCCGCCAAGTTCTTCTACCAGCTTGATCATGGCCTCCGTTGTTCCGCCTGTAGCGATCAGATCATCCACGATCAATACCTTCTGTCCCGGTTTGATGGAATCCTTATGCATCTCGATCGTTGCAGTACCATACTCCAGTGCATATTCCTTGGAAATTGTTTCACACGGAAGTTTTCCTTTTTTCCTGATCAGTACAAACGGCTTGTGCTGATTATATGCGATTGGTGTTCCGAAGATAAATCCGCGGGACTCCGCACCAACTACAACGTCATAATCCAGATCTTTTACGAGGTCCTGCATGGTGCTGATCGCAAGATGTAACCCGTCCGCATCCTGCAGCACGCTTGTTACATCACGGAAAATAATTCCTTTCTCCGGAAAATCCGGGATACTTCTGACATATTCCTCCAGCTTTTTCATTGCTTTTCCTCCTTCATATCTGGCCGCGGATTTTTATATAACAAAGAGCTCCGCAAGCAAAATGCTCTTTACTTATCGATCCACTTTGGAGATATTATAGTATGAATTCAGGGTGATAATCAAGGGATTGGATAAAAAAACACAGTTTTTCTAAAGTCCGCATCCGTTTTTCCTTATCCCTGCTCCCCAGTCTCTTTGCTTAACAATTTCTTATAGGAGATATCGATTACGAAAGCCCCAAGCGGTGCTGTAATCAGGATTGCCATGCTCCATCAGATGAACCATTTCGCAGACGCTCTCCGGTATTTTCACAACATAATCTCCTTTTTTATACATTCCCTCACCTTCCTATTCACATATGTGGCAGTTTTCTTATTTTCCCCGGTGAAAATCACTATTCCTGCGATGTATGTCCTTGATGACGAAAAAAAGACTATTTCACTCGGTAACATTTGAATGAAATAGTCTTTTTCCATGTAAATTGTACTCGGCTTATATATTGTATTTTATCAGCTTTTTGTAAGTTGATTTTTTAGTAAACTTTATTTTTTCTCCGGCAGCTCCTTGCCTTGCGGCACTTCCATACCCTGCGGCATACCCTCCGGCGGCTCCATACCCTGCGGCATACCCTCCGGCATTCCGCTGTTTCCGGGCTTAGGCATTCCGGCATTGCCGCCCGTGACATTCATGCTTCCCATATCCGATATAGAGATTCCTAAGCCGTCTATCAGGCTGTCCGGATCCTCCGCCTGTCCGCTTGTGGTTGACGGAATCGTTCCGTCAAGCTGTCCTGCTATGCTCTCCATGCGAAGCTCACAGAATTCCTTCAGAGTTGCTACGCCGTTCTCAAACGCTTCATAAGTACAGAATTTTGTCGGATCCTTTTCCACATACGGCGCAATCATTGCCGCTACCTCGTCGATCATTGCCGATAGCTTTCCGTTTTCGTAGCGCTCAAGAAATTCCGAAAAATAAGCATGGTACAACTCTGTATATTCCTCATCTGCAAAAATCCATGCGATCATCGGCCGATCCGACATATCACCGGAAACCGGCGTATCGATCGGCTCATTTACCGTATCCGTTGCATCGGTTTCTCCTGAAAATCCTCCAAATGCCAGATTATAATCCCACGGGATCATGGATAGCTTTCCGTCCTTTTCATACAGATAATAGTTATGAACCATGGTTCCTGTATAGCTGTCCTCGTTGCAGACGAAATTGTGTACCACAAAATAACGGATCACGCTTTCCACATCCACAATTTCCTCTATAGTTTCTCCTTCGGACAGCTGTTTTAAGGATGCAATCAGTCTCTGCTCATCCGTACTGTCAATATCCGTTTTGGCATTATCAAAGATATTTGGATAGCTGTCCGGATCATCATCTATATACTGAAGTTTTACATCGCTGTTTGAGCCAAAGCCACCCGGACCGCCTCCGGCAGAATCACCCGGGGCAAAGGTATTTTCCCCGAAATCATTTCCACCGGGCGGATCACCCGTTCCCGGAGCAAGGTTTTTATCCGGCACAGAATCTTCATCCATCTCAAAATGCTCACCGTTTCCTCTTCCGCCGCCCATACCGGTGCTGTCCGGTTTATAGAGTTCTCCGTAATCCGTTCCGTAATTGCGCGTAAGAAAGCTCTCCTCCACGCATTCCACCGCAAGATACAAGCCCCAGTCCTCGCCATTCACCGTAATATAGCTGTAGCTGCATAGCGGCGCGCTGACTCCAAATTCTCCCATCAGTTGATAAGTAAGATAATCCTTCATATAGGTATTATCCTGAATAATGTTGTTCAGGCTGATCTTATCCAGTCCGTAATAGTTCTTGGACTCATCATAATGATCAAATTCTATCTTAAAGCTGTAGCGTTCGCTGCCGCTTGCCGCGACAGAACTCAGAGAAGTATTTCCCTTTGCTCTGATCCCGACATTTTTATATACCTCGTTATCTATGATAATCGTGCACGGAACATATTCTTCGTCCTCGCACCCGGCAATAAACTCTTCCCAGTCGTCCATGATGATCTCGACTGCATGCACCTTGGAAGTATCAAACAGCCTTGTCTCATACCCCATCGTTCTTTTCATAACGGACAGCCATGTAGTTCCATTCATGAATAAAATTGTGATCACCAGCACAATTGCAAGCGCTCCAAGACAGATTTTATCGATATGTCTGTGTGTTGACATGCTGCACCTCATTTCTAAGCTCTGCCACGCTGCCTATCCCATGTAATCGCCGTTATAGCTGACAAGCACCGCATCGGACACTCCTTCCATCCCGGATATCGTATTGATAAACGCTGTGTTTTCACTTTTCAGCCGGATCTCAATATTCAGCTCCACCACATCTCTATGTACCATTTTGCTCTTAAGCGCACATTTGCGTGCCTGCTCCTTTAACACTGCCATAACCTTCTCTTCCGCTTTCTGATCAGCGCAGTGCACAACAACAATATACGGGTTAAAATGCGTTTTTCTGTTTGCAAATATCAGTAACATCACGCCGATCAGTACACTGCCAAACACGGCAAGCGGAATCAGCCCTGCTGCCAGTACGATCCCGACGGCAATCGCCCAGAACAGGTACGCAATATCCAGTGGCTCCTTGATCGCGGTACGAAAACGGACAATGGAAAGTGCACCGACCATACCAAGGGACAATACCACATTGGATGTGACCGCAAGAATCACGAGGGTCGTGATCATGGTAAGTGCGACCAGTGTCACACCAAAGCTTGAGGAATACATCACACCGGAAAAGGTCTTCTGATATACGAAAAAAATAAAAAGCCCCAGTCCGAATGCCAGCACCAGTGAAATCACCATATCAAAAATGCTTACGCTCGTTACATTCTCCAGAAAGCTGGATTTGAAAATGTTTTGAAATGTTGTTAAAACCATATTAATCTCCTTTTGATTTTATTAGATTTCGCATGTGCCCATTCAGTCAAACATACGGCACGCCGCATATTTGGAAAAAGCAGTGGTCTGCCGCCCTCTCAGTGAAACCGCATCACGGATAATGGATGGTAAAAAGCGATCCCATTTCACTTCCAGAATAGCAGGCTGATCCTGAATCGGTATCATGGGGCAGTCCGGATTTAAAAAGTCCAGTCCGAACAATCCTGTTTTTATGTCATAGTCCATCGTTACACGCACATTGCCCGGTGCATAGACATATGCCTCTCTCGTATAATCCACGATCGTTTTAGGCTTCAGCCCCTGATGACAGATCCTGTCACAGAGCTCATTCAAGAGCGGTCTGCCACTGTTTTTCATCCAGTCATAATTGCCGCCAAGGATCGCCTGTACTTCCTCTGCTTCAATGAGGCAGGATTCTTTGTATCCCAGATCCCCTCTCTTGCATTTTTTCTCAAGTACGATATAGGTCAGATCCCTGTTGTAATAACGGATTCTGAATTTATCCCTGTTCTCGATCCCATTGATTTTTTCCCGGAGTGCCCTGTCCGACCATGTGTCAAAATACAGGCTTCTGATGTAATACACTCCATTCACCGCATGCGCATCCGGCTTTGCCACTGCCGACAGCCGCTGTCTGAGGATCAGTCTGTCCGACCGGTTGATCTCATGCTTCCATTCATGACGAAAATCCATGTTTCCTCCTTTCCCTCTGTACAGTCCATCCTTTTTTGGGAAAAAATGTTTTTGCGCGCAAAGTTATCTGTTTTCACCAAAAAGCTTACTCCGTATAAAAAATTTATTATAAGCATATCTGAAAACTGTTACCAAAAAATGGAATCCCTGTGAAAATTTGATGTCCTGAAAAAGGGCTCCGGAAGCGGTGATCTGCTCCGAAGCCCACAAACATCCATTCTGTATTCAATTAGCCGTCAGAAAGCAGGCTCTTCATATCCGCTTCCGGTGTGGTGATCGGTGCGATCCCATAATTTTCAACTAAGAAGTTTAAGATATTCTCTGACAAAAATGCCGGCAGGGACGGACCAAGGCGGATGTTTTTTATTCCCAGATGCAACAAGGTCAGCAGGATACAGACCGCCTTCTGCTCGTACCATGACAGCACAAAGGATAACGGAAGCTCATTCACCCCACAGCCAAACGCATCCGCAAGTGCCGTTGCGATCTGGATCGCGCCATAGGCATCATTGCACTGCCCCATGTCCATCAGACGCGGCAGCCCGGCAATTTCGCCAAGCGCCAAGTCATTGAAACGATATTTTCCGCAGGCAAGCGTCAGGACAATACTGTCATCCGGTGTCTGCTTTACAAACTCGGTGTAATAATTTCTTCCGGGTCTTGCACCATCACATCCTGCAACTAAAAAGAAATGCCGGATCGCACCCGCTTTGACCGCTTCCACAACAGCATCCGCATGGGACAGGATCGCCGCATGTCCGAAGCCTGTCGTCACCTCCGTACCACCGTTGATTCCGGTAAACACGCGGTCCTCATGGAATCCGCCAAGCTCCAGTGCCTTTTGGATCACGGGCGTAAAATCCTTTTTCTCATCAATGTGCACCGCTCCCGGAAAGGCAACCACTTCGGTTGTAAACACTCTGTCCGCATAGCTTTCCTTCGGCGGCATCAGGCAGTTGGTCGTGAATAAAACCGGTGCCGGAAGCCGGTCAAATTCCTTCTGTTGGTTCTGCCATGCCGTACCATAATTCCCCTTCAGGTGAGGATATTTTTTCAATTCCGGATAGGCATGCGCCGGAAGCATCTCACCGTGGGTATATACATTGATCCCCTTTCCTTCCGTCTGCTCCAGCAGAAGCTGCAGATCCTTCAGGTCATGTCCCGTTACGACAATACACGGTCCCTTTTCAACCTTTAACGGTACTGCGACCGGGGCAGGCGTCCCATAGGTCTCCGTATTAGCCTTATCCAGCAGAGCCATGCACTTCAGGTTCATCTCACCCACCTTCATGACCGTGGGAAGCAGCGCCTCCATGCTCTCTTCATAGCCGATCCGGAACAATGCTTCACAGAAAAAGTAATCCACTTCCGCATCATGGTATCCCAATACACCGGCATGATAAGCATATGCCGCCATACCGCGTATTCCAAACAAGATCAGGGATTTTAAAGACCGGATATCCTCATCCGCCTTCCATACGCTTTTCATATCATATTCATCCGTCCTGCCGCATTTAGATGCGCAGCCTGAGCAGCCGGGCGCAAGTTTCTCCTTCTCCCACCGGACTTTATCGATCATCCCCTGAATGGCATCGTTGTCAAAGCTCACATTGGTGATCGTCGTAAACAAGCCTTCTATGATCGTCTGATAGGTGTGCTGTGCCGGAACAGTATTCCCGTCCATGGCTCGCACAAGCCCGATCAGTGCACCGGTCAATTCATCCTGAAGCACGGCTGTATCCGCTTTTTTACCACAGGCGCCCGCACCCCCGGTACATGCCGTACAGCCAACCGTCTGTTCACATTGAAAACAAAACATCTGATTATCCACAATATATCCTCCTGAAATGTTCTTTCGCAAAATCCATGTTCTGAACCAGCTCCAAAGTGCCTATATAATGCTGTTCCTTATCCCTGACTGCCATATATTTTACCAACATGCACTTTCCGTTTTTTTCCATCCATACCGGCACCTCATCAAGTGTACCCGCTCTGAATTCATGAATAATATACCGCACCTTTTCTTCGACCTTGGACGGATGGCATGAAAACACCTCCCTGTCGAGCGCCATCCGCGGTCTCTTGAAATCCTTGGGGCCTTCATTGAAGTAACGGTTGATGTTATCCGCATCCACAAAGGTGATCTCAAACGGCATCGTATTCAAAAGTGCAGTCAACTGCTCCACACTCATATGTCCGCCCGCCAGCACGATCTCCTGTCCGGAAACGGACGGCTGTTCCGATCTCCTGCCGGCTTCCGCTTCTTCCCATTTTTCAGTTCCTACCCCGAAGCATTCCGCGTAATCCTTCTGATCGTGATAAATACCGATCCATTCCTCCTTTGAAAAATTGGCTGCACAATTCGGAAAGAGGATATTCGCCTCCTTATAGATCATTTCCTCCGCCCGGACAAGAACTGCCTCAAACCGTGCCTGCCATGCCGGCTCCTTTGCGTCGGCTTTGAACAGCGCCGAGATCTCATCCCGAATCTCATCATCCACAGTCCACATCACATCCGATGGTCCGGATATCCCGTATCTGACCTTTAATACCGGATACAGCAGATCCCCTTTCCTGGCATAATGGACCGCAAGATCCTTAATTGCTTCCAGATCCTTATGATCCGCTGTTTTATTCTGTACGTTTTCCTTAGCCCTTTTCAGTCTTAATTCCAGTGCTTCATTTTCCTTGGTAAATAACCGTAACGGATGTCCTGTGGTTTCGATCAGTTCCTTTGTTCTGGCAGTGCGTTTCTCTCGGAGGATGGCTGCATCCGGTGCTTTTCCTGCATCCGATGTTCCTTTGGCATCCGGTGCTTTTCCGGAATATGCCGCCTTTTCTTCCCTTGTTGTACCATGAAACAGTGCCGCATGAATATCACATAATCTCTGTATCTGCGTGATCGGTGTACCCCCGGCAATCATTTCCTGTTCCGCACGCATGATCTCCGAAGCATCCACATCTGCAAATCGTTCCGCAAAATCCTTTCTCACCGCCTCAAGCTCCTCACCTTCACCCAGACGTTTCAGATAGGTCTTTAACAACGCGATCCGTTCTTCTCTTTGGTCTGATTTTTTATCTGAATATTTATCCGAATATTCCATACCTGTCTCTTCCTTTCCCTGCATCAGTTTGTTGTTTTCATGGGATCATAATAATATAATGGCCATAATATGTATGTTTGATTTCCAACAAAATCAAATATTTTCAAAAAATTTGACAGGTTTATGTTTTATGAGGTTCTCTATGGAAAAATATCTGAATATCCTGCAGACTGCTCCTTTATTTGCAGGTCTTGATCAAGATGAGATTCTATCTGTTTTACACTGTGTTAATGCTTCTGTTCTAAAAAAAAGAAAAGATGATTATCTGTTTCGTGCCGGCGATACCACCGATACCATGGGACTTGTCCTTACGGGCTCCGTTCTTATTATTCAGGAGGATATCTGGGGGCACCGCAATATTCTGTCCCGGTGCAGTATGGGTGATTTCTTCGGTGAACCTTATGCCGCAACACCGGACTCGGTTCTGAATATCAGTGTGACCGCGGAGTCCGACTGTGAGATCCTCATGCTCAATGTCCGGCGCATCCTTACTCTCTGTTCTTCCGCATGCGCCAGACATCAGAAGCTGATCCGTAACCTGACCGGTGTGCTTGCACGTAAGATCCTGATCTTCAATGATAAGATCACCCATATCAGTAAACGCTCCACAAGGGCAAAGCTGTTGTCATACCTCTCTGCCGAATCCATACGCCAGAACGCCCTTTCCTTCGATATCCCCTATGACCGCCAGCAGCTTGCTGACTTTCTCTGTGTGGAACGGGCAGCCATGTCCGCAGAATTATCGAAGCTGCAAAAGGAAGGAATCCTAAAAACCAGACGAAACCACTTTGAGCTAAACCACGGGATCGATCCAATTCATTAACTGCCGCACAACAAAAGAGACCCTGCCACATACTGTAGCTGGGTCTCTTTTGTTGTGTGAATCTTACATATCTATCCGTCTGTTACATCATTCCGCCCATGCCGGCATTTGCAGGCATTGCGGGTGCATCTTCTTTGATATTAGCTACAACGGACTCTGTGGTCAGCAGTGTGCTTGCAACTGAGCATGCATTCTGAAGAGCACTTCTTGTAACCTTTGCAGGATCCAGAATACCGTCGGATACCATATCCACATATTCTTCTTTCAGTGCATCAAAGCCGACACCGACTTCGGATTCACGAACCTTATTGATGATGACGCTGCCTTCCAGACCTGCGTTTGCTGCAATGTGATACATCGGAGCTTCCAGTGCTTTTAAGATGATCTCAGCACCGGTCTTCTCATCACCGGTTAATTCCTTAGCAAGCTTTGCAACTTCCTTGGATGCGTGGATATAGGCGGAACCACCACCACAGATAATACCTTCTTCCACTGCGGCTCTGGTTGCTGCAAGTGCATCTTCCATACGAAGCTTTGCTTCCTTCATTTCTGTCTCTGTAGCTGCACCGACACGGATTACTGCTACGCCACCTGCCATCTTGGCAAGTCTTTCCTGTAATTTCTCACGGTCAAAATCAGATGTTGTCTCATCGATCTGATTCTTAATCTGTGCGATACGGCTCTGGATGGCTGCCTTATCACCCTCACCGTCAACGATGATTGTATTTTCTTTCTGAACCTTAACGGATTTTGCACGACCAAGCTGATCCATTGTGGTATCCTTTAATTCCAGACCAAGATCTGCACTGATCACGGTACCGCCTGTTAAGATTGCGATATCTTCCAGCATTGCCTTTCTTCTGTCACCATATCCCGGTGCCTTTACAGCTACGACATTGAAAGTACCGCGCAGCTTATTGACGATCAATGTGGTAAGTGCTTCTCCTTCAACATCTTCAGCGATGATCAATAACTTCGCACCAGACTGAACGATCTGCTCCAGTAACGGAAGGATCTCCTGAATATTGGAAATCTTCTTATCCGTGATCAGGATATACGGATTATCCAGAACTGCTTCCATCTTATCCATATCGGTTGCCATGTATGCGGAGATATATCCACGGTCAAACTGCATACCTTCTACAAGGTCCAGTTCTGTCTTCATGGTCTTGCTTTCCTCAATTGTAATAACACCATCACCGGATACTTTTTCCATTGCATCGGCTACCATGCTGCCGACCGCTTCATCACCTGCGGAAATAGCTGCAACTCTTGCAATATGCTCTTTACCGTTTACTTTGGAGCTCATCTTTGCAATTGCTTCTACTGCGCAGTCAGTTGCTTTCTTCATACCCTTACGGAGAATGATCGGGTTTGCACCTGCTGCAAGGTTCTTCATGCCTGCGTTGATCATTGCCTGTGCCAGTACGGTTGCTGTTGTGGTGCCATCACCTGCAACATCATTTGTCTTAGTTGCAACTTCTTTTACAAGCTGTGCGCCCATGTTCTCAAACGGATCCTCCAGCTCGATCTCTTTTGCAATGGTAACACCATCATTGGTGATTAACGGTGCACCAAAGGATTTATCCAGTACAACATTTCTTCCTTTAGGTCCGAGTGTTACTCTTACCGTATCTGCCAGCTGGTTTACACCAGCCTCTAATGCTTTACGTGCCTCTGCACCATATTTAATCTCTTTTGCCATAATGTTCTGCCTCCTGAATTCTGTTTTCCAAGTTCTTGATTGCTTTATTCTTTATTTCCGGTCAAATACGATCTTACTGGATGATTGCCAGAATATCACTCTGTTTTACAATGATGTATTCTTCATCTTCGATCTTTACTTCTGTTCCTGAATATTTAGAATAGATTACCTGATCTCCGACTTTCACTTCCATCTTCACTTCTTTGCCGTCAACCATTCCACCCGGTCCTACTGCAAGGACTTCTGCCTGCTGCGGTTTTTCCTTGTTCTGTCCCGGAAGTACAATACCGGATTTGGTTGTCTCCTCTGCTACTAACTGTTTCAGTACAACTCTGTCACCTAAAGGTACTAATTTCATAAATAAAGCCTCCTTACGCTATCATTCTCTAAATCCGTTTTTCTGTTTTTATTAGCACTCGCTTTATTTGAGTGCTAATCACTGAATCTTATATTAGTGATTTTGCAATCTGATTGCAACCGTTCCAGCAGAAAATATGCACGCATTTTCTATTGTATACTCTTATTTTCTCTTATTTACTCTGTTTTTCTTACTTTTCATCAAATAAGACGTTTTAATACTTTTTTAAGATTTAAAAATGCTGTATGGGAAAGCTTCCCATACAGCACATCTTATGCATCTATTTTTCTTTTATGACCTGCAATCAGGCTTTCTCGAGTCTCTCGCGATATCCCGGTGCATTCTTGATCTGATATTTCTGATCAAACATCTCATACTCTGCATCCGAATACAACTCCTCCAGATTCTGCTCCACATTATTTTTCACTGCTATGCCATATGCCACTGAAGGTGCAATCTTTGGATCCTCAAATGCAAGACATGCATCCTGCACCTTTTTAGCATAGGTTTCCGCCTCATCATCTTCTGCCATCGGAATCAGTACGGTAAAGACATCCCCATCCGTTCTTCCGATCACATAATCCGGTTTTGCATATTGCTTTGTAAGCTCTGCAACCACGCGGATCAGTCTGTCACTTTCTTCATTACCAAAATGGTCATACACATATTTCCAGTCATTAATATTGATGCAGATCTCCGCTACCGGCAACACCTCTGACCGGTCAATAATCTGCCTGCGGTTCATAAAATAGGTACGATTCAGGGTTCCGGTCAGAACATCTTCTTTATTGCCATGCGTTACACGATACTTCTCTTTTTCAGCCTTTTGCTCCAGTATATTACTGTACAGATCAAGTTCCTTATGCAGATAACTTTCCTGCCCATATGCACTTAATCCTGCTGCCGTTTTCGTGAACAGCTTCTCCACCATTTCTCTCTGATCCGTTGCCACGTTCTCCGTATTCACATACAGGTGTGCAACTGTCCTGTTTTCTACTCTGATCTTCATTCCGGGTGCATTTACCACATCAGGTTCAAACCCCACATATTTCTCTGTTTCAGCAATATGGACTCCATGTCTGTCCGTCAGCAGAAACTGCGCTTTGGTATAAGCCGCCAGATCATAGAAATAGGACTTCACTTCCTCGAGCGGATATAAATGCTCCGGCCCATAATCTTTAATATTTTCAGCAATTCTCTGCTCCAACGAGATATTCTGATATTCCATGCCTGATCCTCCTGCTATGTCGTCGTTGTTACTACCTGATTTTTTCCGTTCTGCTTACCGCCGTACAAGCGTTCATCCGCTATATGAATCAATGTTTCCATACGATATCCCGGTACATAGGTTGATACGCCAAAGGTGATCGTAAACGGAACCGGTACCTCATGATATACCACGATCTGTTCCTCAATCATGGTACGGATGCGTTCCCCGATTGCCGCTGCAATCTCCATATTTCCCTGAATCAAAATCAGAAATTCTTCACCACCCCAGCGGCATACTGCATCATTATCCCGGACACATTGTTTCATAATCTGTGCCACATGTACCAAAGCCTGATCTCCGCAATCATGTCCGTAAGTATCATTGATTTTCTTAAAATTGTCAATATCACCCATGATCAGACTAAAGCGTGTACCCTTTTGCTTTGCCTGATCCATTGCTTCTTCCAGATATTCTTCCATATATCTGCGGTTCAATAATCCGGTCAGCGGATCAACCCCCGCTATGTGCTCCAGATTCCGGTTTTTCAGTGTCAGAAGATTCTGCGAGCCGATAATCTCCAGAACAAAGCAATCCGACAATGCTCCCAGTAACAGAAACGTTACCACTGCATTAAATATGTAAAATGCCCTTATTCCGCTCTCACCGATGTCGTAATACGCCGGTTCGGTATAAGAATATCGGTACAATACAACATAGAATATCAGACATGCAACTGTTACAAGCGGAGGAATCGCCAGTTTATTCTGGATATTGGTCACTGACATCAGCATATAGAAGCTGACAGCAACCACACAGAATATGTACATGGCAAACCCGGCTCCCCAGCCGATCATCAATGTTCCCATAAGAATCTGAACCGTCAGCTCCATAAACGTCAGAATATAGGATAATACAATTCTTCGTCCTATCTTCACATTTCTATAGATAAACGAATAAAACAGGATGACGAACAGACTGTAGATCACCATTGGGAATACAGAGAAAAATAAACTCATTCCCAACAGTATCACATGTACCGATAAAACCGCAATCAGCAGATAACGTAGCTTTGCTCTTTGCGTTAACAGCTCTTTCCCTGTTACTTTCCTAACAAAAGATTTCCAAGCTTCTTTCATTTCTTCCCCATACACAATCATTACATTTCTATTTTATACGAAAAGTGCATAAAAATGATGATTACTCCAAAGTGAACATAGCTGCAATCCTGTGCAGTTTTTCTACGGACTGCATACAATCCTCGACCAGTTCATTGTTATGTACTGTCCGCTCAACAACACTGGAGGTCTTATCCGCGATATCGGTTACGCCGATCGTTGCTTCATTGATTGTTGCGTTTATTCCTGTCAGTGCATCTGCAATTTCCGTGATGGTATCCGTCAATGTATTTACCGATGCCTCGATGCTGCCCATACTCTGCGCAAACACATTTGCGTCGCTGTCGTACTGCTCTCCAACCTGTGCAAACTGGTCATAATCTTTTAATACAACTTTTTCAAGGAATTCAATGGTATCCTGCAATGCCTCTGCCAGACTGTTCACTGCCTGGTTTACTTCACCGACAATCGTATTAATATTTCCGACCGTCTCAGAAGTCTGTCCTGCCAGGTTACCGATCTCGGTCGCCACAACCGCAAAGCCTCTGCCTGCTTCCCCGGCTCTTGCCGCTTCGATGGATGCATTAAGTGCCAGAAGACTTGTCTGTGAAGAAATTGACATGATCGCACCGGTTAACTCATTGATCTTATCAACAGACTTGGATTCCTCCATTGCTTTTTCGGTTCTGTCCTTTACAGATGCATACAGCTTAGATGTTCTCTCTGTTGCTTCAATCGTTGTATTTTTCAATTCTTCGGCACGTTTCTTGACCTGTCCGGAAAGTTCTTCCCCGTTCTTTGACATGCTCAGGATCTCGCCTGCGCCGTTCTTCATCTGATTGATATTTCCGTTAATTGTTTCAGTTGTAGCGGTTGTTTCCTGCATACCTGCTGCAAGCTCTTCTGTTGTTGCACTGTTATCCGTACACTGACTGTTGATCTCGTTGGAAGTATCACAAAGTGCCCGTACATCACCTGTAATCTGTCCGCTGACATCCTCAATATCCGTTACCACTCCACGCAGATTTTCACTCATCTGCGCAACTGCACGACCGATATAACCGATCTCGTCCTTTCTCTTGCACAATTTGTCCATTGCCGGATTTTTCTTAAACCTAAGCTGCGCTGTGTCCTGAATAATATGTGTGATCACAGTCAGTGGGCGAAGCAATATTCTTGCAAATATAAATCCAAGAATACCAATAATCAGTACGGATGCAACAACACCCGCATACATCAGCTTCTGGACTCTGTCAATATCTGCAAGGATCTCATGCTCATCTGCAGAAATAATCAGGATACTCTGATCATCCAGAATGGTGTAAACCGCATATTTCAAAATTCCCCGGAAATCATAGCTAGCAACCTTGATCCCCTCCGGAACATTGCCTGCCGCCATGTCGGCAACTACTTTTGTAATCACTGCGTTTTCCACGGGTGCACCGACTTTGTCTTTGATCGGATGATACAACATCGTGCCGTCGGATGATACGCAATATGCGTAAGATGAACTCAGTCCTTCGATTCCCGCTGATGACAGCGCCCTATTATACTCATCATATCCTTCTGCCTCTATGGCGCCGTCCTGTATCGCCCGGTTCATTACATCTGCATAAGCACGTTCCATGGATACCATATTATTCTTTGCTGAATTTAATATGATCTGTTTGCTCTGTGGAATTACGATCAGTCCACAGATCAGGCTCGTACTGATAACGGAGAACAGCACCAATAATATCACCCTCAAAGACTGAGAATGGATAAAGGATACTTTTCGTTTTGCTTTCAACTTACTGACATTCTTTTTCATTTGCCCACCCCTATTACAATTTTTGTTCAATTATACCATGTTTTATGACAAATTACACTATTTTTTCTGTTATTTTTATCGTATTTTTTCATTTATTCTTATAGCGTTCAACTTGCAAAATTTGTATTTTACGGTACAATGATAAAGGCAATACTGTGTGCAATACAATATAAATATGGAAAGGTAATTATATGATCAGCGCAAACAACGTCACCTATCGTGTAGGTAAAAAAGCATTATTTGAAGAAGTCAACATTAAATTTACGGAAGGGAACTGCTATGGTCTGATCGGTGCAAACGGCGCCGGAAAGTCCACATTTTTAAAGATTCTCTCCGGACAGCTTGAAACCACAAACGGAGATATCACGGTCACACCGGGGCAGCGTCTGTCTTTCCTGGAGCAGGATCATTTCAAATATGACAATTACACTGTTATGGACACCGTCATTCTTGGAAATGAGCGTCTGTATCAGGTTATGAAAGAAAAGGATGCCATCTACGCAAAAGAGGATTTTACGGATGAAGACGGTATCAAAGCAAGTGAACTGGAAGCGGAATTCGCGGAAATGGACGGCTGGGAAGCTGAATCCAACGCTGCCATGCTCTTAAACGGACTTGGAATCGATACGGAGCTGCATTATGCCATGATGGGGGATTTAAATGGTAGTGAAAAGGTCAAGATCCTGCTTGCAAAGGCGCTTTTTGGCAATCCGGATATCCTGCTTCTCGATGAACCTACCAACCATCTGGATCTGGATGCGATCGCATGGCTTGAAGATTTCCTGATTGATTTTGAGAATACGGTCATCGTTGTATCCCACGACCGTTATTTTCTGAATAAAGTATGTACCCATATTGCAGATATCGATTACGGTAAGATCCAGTTATATGCCGGAAACTATGATTTCTGGTTTGAATCCAGCCAGCTTCTGATCAAGCAGATGAAAGAAGCAAATAAGAAGAAAGAAGAAAAGATTAAGGAGTTGCAGGAATTTATCTCCCGTTTCTCTGCAAATGCAAGCAAATCCAAGCAGGCAACCTCCAGAAAGCGTGCCCTCGAGAAGATTGAGCTTGACACCATCCGCCCCTCCAGCAGGAAGTATCCCTATATCGACTTCCGTCCCGACCGTGAGATCGGTAATGAAGTCCTGTGTGTAGAGAATATCAGTAAGACCATTAACGGTGAAAAAGTCTTAGACCATGTATCCTTTATTTTAAATCATGATGACAAGGTTGCTTTTGTCGGCAGCAATGAGCTTGCCATCACTACCTTATTCAAGATTCTCGTCGGTGAACTGGAGCCGGACGAAGGAACCTATAAATGGGGTGTGACAACTTCACAGGCATATTTTCCAAAAGATAATACGGAAGAATTCAACAATGATCTGACCATCACGGACTGGCTGACCGGCTATTCCCCCGTCAAGGATGTTACTTATGTCCGCGGTTTCTTAGGCCGTATGCTCTTTGCCGGTGATGACGGTGTAAAGCGTGTCAAGGTTCTCTCCGGTGGTGAAAAGGTCCGTTGTCTGCTCAGTAAGATGATGATCTCCGGTGCAAACTGTCTGGTTTTGGACGAGCCGACCAACCATCTGGATATGGAGTCCATTACTGCACTGAACAATGGTCTGATTAAGTTTAGCGGCGTTGTACTGTTCTCCTGCCATGACCATCAGTTTGTACAGACAACCGCCAACCGTATTATGGAACTGCTTCCGGACGGATCTCTTGTGGATAAGATCACCACTTATGACGAATACCTTGCAAGTGATGCTATGGCAAGAAAACGTACCGTATATAATGCGGACAAAGATAAAGAGGATGATGAAAATTAATGAAAGCTGTTGATCTGCATGTACACTCCGATAAATCCGATGGTTCCATGACTCCCGCCAGCCTTACCGCTTACGCAGCACAAAAAGGGCTGCGCGCATATGCCCTGACAGACCATGATACCGTTGATGGACTGGCCGAGGCTCTGGAAGCCGCAAAGGACTACCCGGAGCTTGAAGTGATACCAGGAATCGAATTATCAACAGAATATAAAGGCCGCGATATTCATATCGTTGGTCTTTATATTCGCTATGAAGATCCCGTATTTCAAAAGCATCTGTCCGATTTTCGTGCTTCCAGAGTTCTCCGTAATGAGAAAATGTGCAAAAATCTTGCTGATGCTGGCATTGATATTTCTTTTGATAAGCTGCAGGCTGAATTTGAGGGAAGCGTAATCACCAGGGCACACTATGCCCGTTATCTTCTCTCCCATGGCTATGTTGGTTCCTTAAAGGAAGCTTTTGACCGTTATGTCGGCGACCATACCAAATATTTTGTCCCGCGTGAAAAAGTAACGCCTGCGCAGGCTGTCGCGCTGATCTTACAGGCCGGCGGCATTCCCATCCTTGCGCATCCTGTCCTGTATCATATGAGTGATGCCGCATTGGATGAACTGGTCGCGCAGCTAAAAGAAGCCGGTCTCGTTGGTATGGAATGCATCTACAGTTCCTACAGTGCTTCTGAGGAACGGGACATGAAGCGGCTCGCCAACAAATATGAGCTTGCTTACAGCGGCGGATCCGATTTTCACGGAAGCGCAAAACCCGGTCTTGATCTTGCAACCGGCTATGGTTCTTTGTTTGTACCGGAAACCATTTTGGATAATCTGATAGAAAAGGGGTTAAAAAAGAATCTTTAATTGAAATGTACTTTGAAGCATGCTCTTGGTTAAAGCCTGTCTTGATCAAGAGCAAATTTGCGTTTTATGCACTTATCATTTAGTAGATCTGTGGGTACCACAGGGCAAATCCGCCTCTCATACCCAGACTGCGAATAATCTGTGGGTATCAGATGCTTGTTTTGGATGTCATACCCTTTGACAGCCTGTTTTGTGGGTATCACAAGGCAAATTCGGCTCTCATACCCAGGCTGCGAATAATCTGTGGGTATCAGATGCTTGCTTTGGATGTCATACCCTTTGGTGCCCTGTTTTGTGGGTACCACAAGACAAATCCGGTTCTCATACCCAGTCTGCGAATAATCTGTGGGTACCAGATGCTTGTTTTGGATGTCATACCCTTTGGTGCCCTGTTTTGTGGGTACCACAAGGCAAATCCGGCTCTTATACCCAGGCTGCGAATAATCTGTGGGTACCAGATGCTTGTTTTGTGTGTCATACCCTTTGGTGCCCTGTTTTGTGGGTATCACAAGGCAAATCCGCCTCTCATACCCAGGCTGCGAAAAAACTGTAAGATTGCAAAATTCAACAACGAAAGGATCACTTATGTCTCGTAAAATACTGTTCACCGACATGGATGGAACATTGTTAAATGATAAGAAGGAAATATCCGCACAGGTCAAATTCTCTCTGGATGCGTTTCATCAAAGAGGCAATATTCTGGTACTGACCTCCGGTCGTCCTCTGTCCAGCATTCAGGAAGTACAACACAAGCTTGGTCTTTGCTATGAACATTCTTACATTATTGCTTACAATGGCAGTCTGACCTATCACTGTGACAGTGCTTCTCCTGTTCAGGAGCATACTGTCTGCCCGGAAGATGTATGCACTATCATGGATCTCTCCCGCAGTCTCCACATTCATTGTCACACCTATGAAAATGATTGCATTATCAGTGAACATGAAACACCGGAACTTGCTTTTTACAGACAGCATATCCATTTGCCATTCCGGGTTGTTTCCGATATCCCATCCGCACTTTCCAAAATGCCTTATAAGCTGATCGCCATTGCACTATCCGATCATGCACGCTTGGAGGTCTTGCAGCGGGATGTCCTTGCAAAAACACAGGGACGCATCTGTGCCGTTTTTTCCAATGACCGCTATCTGGAATTCTATCCGGCAGATTCCGGCAAAGGCAATGCAGTCATTTCTCTCTGTCAGAAACTGAATATTCCAATCGCAGACAGTGCTGCGGTCGGTGACGAGAGCAATGACATTTCCATGATCGAAGCTGCGGGGCTTGGCTGCGCCATGGCAAACGCCAAAGATAACGTAAGAGCCATCGCAGACTTTGTCACAAAAAAAGACAATAATCATGATGGGATCTGTGAATTGCTGGATCTTTTATAGAAATAAGTACCGCATCATTATTTTTGAACTCAAATATTTTAAGCAGACGGTATCGCTTTTTTTAATGTCCCAAGATATTTACCATTTGTATATACAAATGGTCCAACTTCTCCATCTTCTCCGAAGTACTCCGGTCGTAATGACATAATGTTAAGCAATTCATCTATCGTATGCACTTTTGTTGCTTGATACGGTTGTTCAAAGGCAATTTTCTCTACAAATAAATAGTGGTCACTATACTTTATCAGGATTCCGCTATGACCTACAAAAACAACATCAGAATCAGGATCATATATGACAATGCTAAGGAGAGATATTTTATCGTTATCTATATGAAATCCGTAATCATTCCAGCTATCAGAAAATGTTAATTCAGGGTGCTTGTTGTCTGTTACTTTTTTTCGCCATAGAGTGTAGTAAACATATCTTTTTTCTTTTTTATGATTTCATATCTGTCTACATTATCTATCGCATCGGTATCAAACATTAAATAGGTACCCGTATACTTCTTTTCTGTTGATTCTGCCGTCAGTATCCCATCTAACAGGAGAAATGCTGTCATTCTACAGTTAACATCCGAATAATTGTGATTCTGTTCCCAGCCATCCATACATTTACCTGTATCGGCTTTCAGCTTTTTGGGATCAGACCAAATGTCCTCCAAATTTGCATTTTTTCCGGCGGAATCATTAAAATCAGTTACCCAATCCTGAAATACGTCTACATGGGAAGCTCCTGCATCCTTTAACGCCTTGCAGACATCTTCAGAAGTATTATTACCTCCCATATAAGTTGCAGCGGGTATCTTTTGTTTCTGCGTTGCCTGATTATCTCCACAAGCACTCAGTATCATAGAGGAAAGTAAAATGACAGCACATATTTTAGCGAGTAATGCAGCATTATTTTGTTTTTTCAACAGATATCACCTCTCCATCAAATGGTTCTACCTCTGAAAGTGTCCCTGTATATTTTACAATTACAGTATCTCCGTTACCTATATCTTCTAAACCCTTTGGCTTTTTATCAAAAGTAAAACTATATGGGATGTCATCGTTATCTGTAACGACAAACATGAAATCTTTTATTTCATTAATGGTTCCAACCAATTCTTTTTCTACGGTTGTTCCCTTATTTTGATCTTCGCCGTTATTTGTTATAATATTATTCTGTTTTTCTTCAGTCTGGCCGCAGCCACCCAATAAGCTCATACATAAAATTACACCAAGTACAATTGTGATTATATTTTTTTTCATTATGAACAAACCTCTTTTCTACTTATTTTCTTATTCATTCGATATGATTACTATTTGAACAGATTACCATATTATTTGATATATAGCAGTATTATACCCCACGATTTTATGAAATATTTATATTATTTCTACTATTTATGACCTGCTGTTCATTTTGCCGGTTCCTTTGAGTAATCAAAAAAAATATTGACATAGAATATGAACCATTTTATGATGGTTCTAAATAGATCGATAAGGGATGGGAAGATGTACTTCTGGGATCAGCATAAGACAATTACAAGCTATTATGAATTACTTTCGAGTGAAGTGTGTGACCGTTATGAATTAACGCACATGGAGTATGATATACTCATGTTTCTACACAATAATCCACAGTTCAATACTGCAGCAGATATTGTAAAGGTTAGGAAATCAACCAAATCTCATGTCTCCACTTCATTGAAAAGTCTGGAGAATAAAGGATTGATTGAAAGAATTCAAAGTGAAGATAATAAGAATCGTATTTCGATTGTTCTGTCAGAAAAGGCAGTATTCATTGTGCAGGATGGGATTTATGCACAGAAACAATTTGCACACAATGTTTTAAGTGGATTGACAGAAGAAGAAAAGTGTATGTGCACCAAAGTATTTAATAAAATTTGCAATAATGCAGAGGAACATTTAAAAGAATATAAGGAGAACCGATGAAAGCCAGATTTTGTGTAAAGAAGAAAACATTGCTACTGATTGCCGGAATTGTATGGATGATTGCAGGCTTCAATGTCGCCAGATTAGGTGTGTTATCATATCTGAATATTGAAAGAAGGTGGTACTTATATTTCATGTCAACATTTGTATTTTTTACCCTTCCACAATCAGGTATCTGCCGTCACCGACTTCAAAAACCTCATCAGCACTCAAGATTTCTTCTTCGTCAGCGCCTTCCATGTCAACGCCCTCTTCTTCAAAATACTCCCATACTTCCTTTGGTGAATTTACAACAACCGCCATACATTCCTCAAGGAAATTCTCTGCTTCCTCTCTGTTTGAAGCTACCTCCTCATCAAACAACTGGCTCTGATGCTTCAAAAAAGCATCCAATACCGCATCATCATATTCCTGCATTTTTCATTCCTCCTGTCATTTATTCTCATTCGTTATTTTAAAAATCAGCTGTTATTTCATCCAGCAAGCTATGGAGCACCTGACATACTCCCTGCTTTGTATAATCGGGACAGATATGCTTTGCCGCCTTTTTCACCACATCCCGTGCATTTTCCACGGCGTAACTTTCGCCTGCTGCCTCCATCAGTCCAATATCATTCTCATTATCTCCAAATGTCATCGTTTGATCATGGTCGATTTTAAAATAATTCTGTATAAAGCGGATGGCATTTCCCTTATCCACGGATGCATCCATAAAATCCACCCATTCTTCCCCCGCCATGCAGACCTTTACTTTATCTTTCCATTCAGGGATCAGTTCTTTCTCCCCGATATCACGAATGGAACCTTTATGGAACAATGCTGTTTTCATGATGCGTGGTTTTTCGGCAAGTACATCCTCTACAACTTTCATGCGGTTCCTGTATCCGTCACGGATCAGCGTAACAAAGCTTTCCTCTTTTGACTCAACCAGACTGCCCTCCGGCGTGGATACCACAAAATCATATCCTTTTCCATAGGAGCGCTGAACTTCTATGATCTTTTCTGCGAGCTCCGGATCCATCTGTGTAACGGACAGATCTCTTCCCTGATATACGATATGCGCACCGTTCTCCGCAATATAGACAATCTCATCGGCAACTTCCGAAAACATGGCGCGGATACTGTAATATTGTCTTCCGCTTGCCACACAGCATAAAACACCCTTCTTCGTTAATTCATGTTGAAGCTTCGGAACCTCCGGATCCACTTCCGGCGAGGATTCCTTTACCAGGGTTCCGTCAATATCGGTAGCAACCAGTCCGATACGCGGTTTAAGCATCAGTTTCTGCAGTTCGTGCATCAGCCTTGCAAGCGGCAGACCTACCACATTCAGATAGTCACCTCTGATACCACTGACATACATTGCAAATATTCCTTGAATGCCATAGGCTCCCGCCTTATCCATGGGCTCTTTTGTCGCAATATAATCCCATATTTCCTGCTCTGTCATAGGATGGACGGATACATCTGTTTTCTCGTAAAAAGTAACGATTCTTCCGTCACGGATCAATGTAACTCCGGTATAGACCTGGTGCATTTCTCCCTGCAGCATCAAAAGCATGGAAAAAGCATCTTCCTCGTCCTTTGGTTTGCCTAATATCCGGTCTTTATATGCAACAATTGTATCTGCACCGATCACAAGCAGCCGTTCCTGCTCACTCTTCCTGTTATCATACACATCCAAAGCCTTTTGTCTTGACAATTCCATTACAACCTGCTCCGGCTTTGTCTGCGTGATCACTTCTTCTTTTCTGCTTGGCTCAATCTCAAAGGAAAGTCCTGCCTGTGTCAGGATCTCTTTTCTTCTGGGCGATGCAGAAGCTAAAATAATTCGATAATTCTGTTGTATTTTATCCAGTTTCATCACACACTCCAACTATACTTTCAGACTGCACCTGTGTTATGAAGGGATATGCGTCTCGGGAATAAATACCCGTTTACTTACCGTAACATCTTTTACCTGTGCAGCCGCTATCGCTTCCTCGCAAAATGCCTCCTGATAAGAATACGGTTCTTTTCCGCGTCTGTCAACCTTCTGATAAGTTCCGTCTTTCTGTAAGATGTGTGCTTTCAGATTATCCCGTAACTGTGACTCCAATACATGAATCACTTCTTTTTTCAGTTCTTCATCTTCCACAGGGAACAGAATCTCTACACGGCGCTCCAGATTACGCGGCATCCAGTCCGCACTTCCCATATAAATCTCATGTTTACCCGCATTCTCAAAATAAAAGATGCGCCCGTGCTCTAAGAAATTTCCGACAATGGAACGAACTCTGATGTGCTCACTTACCCCCGGAATACCGACTTTCAGACAACAGATTCCACGAACAATCAAGTCGATCTCCACACCGGCAGCGGAAGCTTCGTATAATGCTGCGATCACATCACGATCACACAGAGAATTCATCTTCGCAATGATTTTTGCAGGGATTCCATCCCTTGCATTCTGTGTTTCTCTCTTGATCAGGTACAAAAATCTTTTTTTCAGCCATAATGGGGCTAACGACAATTTATTCCATGACAACGGTTCCGAATATCCGGACAGCATATTAAATACTGCCGTTGCATCTTCACCGATCTCCTCGCGGCAGGTCAAGAGTCCGAGATCCGTATAGATCTTAGCCGTTGCATCATTATAATTACCGGTTCCCAGATGCACATAACGTCGTATTCCGTCTTCTTCTCTGCGAACAACCAATGTAATCTTACTATGTGTTTTCAGGCCAACCAGCCCGTAGATAACATGGCAGCCGGCTTTTTCCAGTTTTCTCGCCCATACAATGTTATTTTCTTCGTCAAAACGGGCTTTCAGTTCCACCAGCACAGTTACCTGTTTCCCGTTTTCGGCCGCCTGTGCAAGCGCCGCAATAATAGGGGAATTACCACTGACACGGTACAGCGTCTGCTTAATTGCAAGAACATCCGGATCTTTTGCCGACTGTCGGATGAAGTCCACAACCGGTGTAAAGGTCTGATACGGATGGTGGAGCAGGATATCTCCTTCCTTAATCTGGTCGAAAATACTGCCCTCCGGTGTAATGCGCGGATGGTTCTGCGGTATGTAGGGCTTCTTTTTCAGTGAATCGAACCCTTCCATCCCATACATTTTCATCAAAAAAGTCAGGTCAAGCGGACCATTGATACTATAGATATTCTCAGCACTGATTTTTAGTTCGTCCTGAATAATCTTCAGCAGACGTTTATCCATGCCGTCTTCTACTTCAAGCCGGATTGCCTGTCCCCACTGGCGTTTCTTGATCTGCTTTTCAATCTCCTTTAGCAGATCTTCCGCCTCATCCTCTTCAATCGTCAGATCCGCATTTCTCATGATACGGAAGGGATGCGCACATACTATATCATAATTTAAGAAAAGTTTTCTAATGTTGCGTTCAATGATCTCCTCCAACAGGATTACCGTTGTTTCATCATCTTTACCGGGTATTCTGACAATTCTCGGCAGAACGCTTGGCACCTGTACCGTTGCAAACTCAAGTTCATCACCTTTTTCTTTTTTTGAAAGCAATGCACCTATATTCAGCGACTTATTCCGGATCAACGGAAATGGTCTCGAAGAATCCACTGCCATCGGTGTCAATACCGGATAGATGTTATCCATAAAATAACGGTCGATATATTTTCCTTCCTCTTCCGTCAGCTGTTCATGGTGTTCGATTACACGGAGGTGATTCTGCGCAAGAAGCGGTAAAAGCGATCTTTTATATACTGTATATTGTTCTTTCACGATCTCATGTGTTGCCACATCCAGCATTTCCAGCTGTTGACCGGCCGTATATCCTGCAATATCCGGTTTCTTATATCCGGCATCCACCATGTCTTTTAAAGATGCTACGCGCACCATAAAAAATTCATCCAGATTGGAGGCAGTAATTGCCAGAAACTTCAACCGTTCAAAAAGCGGATTGGTTTTATCCTTTGCTTCAGAAAGAACACGTTTATCAAATAATATCCAGCTTAATTCACGATTATAATAGTATGCGTGATCTCTATAGTTTAATGTAGCTTCCATATCTGTTTCCTTTCTGTTTTTGTCTGAACTTGCCCGGTTAAGCAGCCTTGCAAATGCTTACTAACTTGATTTTCGTTGACGAATCACCGGACGTACACTGTATACTTCCTCAAAGAAGTCCGCCTTTTCGGAAAACATTCCCCGCTCAAGCGTAATATCCAGATCTGTATCCACGGACAGGATTAACTGATCTTCTTTCACAGAAGCGTGAATATCACGAAACTTCTGTTTATGGCTGCGATCCAATGCATTGGCCAGTCTGAGAATTGCCGTTAATTTTGCAATAATCAGATATGATGCTCTGTCCAGTTCAGTATTTTTACCGATTGATTCATAATATTCAAAATCCAAATGGTTATATTTTACAATATTGGCAACAATCTCACGTTCCATATGGGACAGCCCGATAATCTCCGTTCCCATGATGATACTGTAAGAGCATTCCCCAAGATTCATCATACTGATGTATTTTCCGCAATCATGGAGTCTGGCTGCGATCTGAAGTAACAGGCGTTCTCTTTTCCCAAGTCCATGTACCTTCTTCATGCTGTCAAAAATTGTAAGCGTAATCGCTTCCAGTGTATCACTGCGCTTTCGGCTTCCCATATAACGCTTACTGATATTTTTTGCACATGCGATAATATCCTGTTCAAAATCATGTGTCAGAGGTACCAGTTTCCGGTTCTGTGCATATTCATATGCGATTCCATCACAAAGAGTCACTCCGGGAGCCCAAATCATTCTGGCACCGCAGATATTTGCAACCTGTCTGGTCAGCACCGAAGATATATACAGAAGCGGTGCATTCTCTTCCGGAATCCCCAGTACACCTGCAATCTGTTCATTGGTTCTGCTCTTAATGGATGCCATAAAATGATCAAAACCATCCACATCCATATACCCCGGCGCAAGCGTTTTCCCCGGATGCCTTTGCAGAATCTGGGAAGTATAGTCATCCACTACGATAATATGCTTAATCCGGCTGTCCTTTAAATATAATTTTCGAAAAACCTCCAACTGATTATCGATCATTTCCGACAACAGCTCATCAATCTGATTTCTTCGCGGCTTAATACGGTTGATCCGGTCAGCCAGACGCAGAACTCCCAGCTTCAGATTCTGCGTTGCAACCAGTGCATTATTGTCAAACAGCGATATCTGAATCGATCCGCCGCCAATATCTACGATCGCGGCTCCCTCTTCTATGATCTTATTAAAATCCTCACCTTTTAATGCAATTGCTTTATAATCCAGAAACCGCTGTTCCGAATTACTCAGAACGCCAATCTCAATTCCGGTGCGGATCCGGATCTGATCCAGTACAATCGCCGTATTCTCTGTTTCCCGGATGGCGCTTGTTCCATATGCTTTATATTCACTGACACGATATTCTTTCATAATATCAGTGAATTCCCGAAGCACTCTGCAGAGTTCATCCATATTATCATAGCTGATCTTTCCATTCGTAAACGTGTCTGTTCCCAGATCGATTCTGTGTCTGATGTGGTCGATCTCCCGCACACCACCCCTTTTGGAAAGTTCAAATATTTTCATCGCAAGTTCATAGGATCCGACATCTATTGCTGCAAACATCTGTACTGCCATATCTCTGCATCCTTTCGTTCTTCTGTGCCTTCATTCAGATTATTCACTTTTTCCAAGCAGATAATCAACAAATTGCTGTGCGCATCTGCCCGACATTCCGCCATGAGCGAGCTCCCATTTATTGGCTTCCTGCAAAAGCTCCTGCTCAGACATTGTTATACCGTGCCGCCTGGCAAGTGTCACAACAATCTTCTCAAATTCTTTCTTGCCCGGCGAACCAAAGAAAATCGTAACACCGAATCTGGATACCAGTGACAGTTTCTCCTGGACAGTATCATTTGTATGCAGTTCTTCATCCCGATCCTCTTTATCCTTGAATGTTTCACGGATCAGATGTCTCCGGTTGGAGGTTGCATAGATCAGCACATTCTTTGGTTTCTTCTCAAGACCACCTTCAATTACGGCTTTCAGATATTTATATTCAATTTCAAATTCTTCAAAGCTCAGATCGTCCATATATATAATAAACTTATAATTTCTGTTTTTTACCTGACTGATCACGTCATTAAGATCCTGAAACTGATGTTTATAAATCTCGATGATTCTAAGTCCCTTGTCATAATAGCGATTCAGGATTCCCTTAATACTGGATGATTTTCCTGTTCCGGCATCCCCAAACAACAGACAGTTATTCGCACTTCTGCCCTCAACAAAGGCTTCTGTATTGTCTATCAGCTTCTGTTTGGCAATCTCATAACCGACAAGATCCTCAAGATATACATGCTGGATGTTTAATATTGGCTGAATGATTGCCCCATGCTCACCATGCTCCACACGAAACGCCTTGTGAAGTCCCAGTTTTCCGACTCCGTATTCCTTATAGAACTGTGTCATCACCTGTTTCATCCGGGTTGCATTTTCGCACTCCGCAAGCTGCTTTGCCACGTGGCAGATTCTGTCTCTGACGCGAAGATTATAAACTTTACCCGCGGACTCATTCTTCTCATAATTCATCAGCATGGAAAATATGCTGATATTCAGTGATTGCATCATACCCGTGAAGTCATACTCGAAAAATGCCCGCAGGATCTCAAAATCATGAAGTGCCGCATCATTAATTGTGCCTTCAATTTCTCCGACAATCTCACAGGATGTACTGTAAGCATTTTCATTGTTCACCATCAGATCAGCCAGATAGCAGTGCCACAGATTGCCGTAAAAGCCATGGGAAACCGCCATATCAAGCAGTGCCGATATGCTTTCATAGCATAATGCTTTCATATCTTCCTTATTATAAAATTCGCTCGTATAATGCTCCATTAACCACGACATATCATGAAGCACTTTTCCATTATCAAAATTCCGGTATAATACCAGTTCGTTTTCTCTCATGTTCATGCACCTTTTCTTAATAGTTTCCAAGAATCTTCATATTTCTGGTCTCTTCCCTGAGTCCACGCAGCGCATTCTTTACTGCACTCTGTGAGAGGTTTCCCTCAAAATCAATGAAGAAACGGTACTCCCAATTCCGATCCTCTATCGGACGGCTTTCAATCTTCGTCATATTGAGGTTATTATAGATAAAATGGGACAAAATATGGTACAGAGAACCGCTTCTGTGCGGTATCTCTAGACAGATGCTGATCTTATCAGCATCCTTCCTGAATACTTTCTGGTTGGTCACAATGATGAACCTGGTGGAATTGCCCGTGCTGTCATTCACCGGTTGTTCCAGTATATCCAGTCCATATACCTTTGCTGCATACGCTCCTGCAATTGCTGCCTGTGTATGATCCTTTTCTTCCATTACTTTTTTTGCCGCAAACGCATTGTTTTTCATACCAACCTGTTTCCATTCCGGATGTTCCAACAGGTATCTTGCACTTTGCATCAATGACTGCGGATGGGAATAAACCGTCTTAATATCACTTAATTTTGTACCCGGCACGGCCATCAGGCAATGTTCGATCGGTATGATCTGTTCTCCGACAATATAATTTTCAAATTCTACCAGCAGATCATAAATCTCACTCACAATACCGGCTGTTGAATTCTCAATCGGAAGTACAGCAAAATCTGCACTGCCTTCTTCAATTGCCCCCATGGCATCGCGGAATGTATCTACATGACAGCTGTTGATCCGGTCTCCGAAAAACTTCTGCATTGCAGCCTGGGAATAGGATCCTTCCGCACCCTGAAATACGATTCTTGCATTCTGCGTATCCAGTTTGTCCACCTCAATAAAGGGAAGTCTTCCGACACTTCCACCTTCGGACAGCATCTGATACTGCATTTTACGACTCATGGACATGATCTGCTCAAACAATTCTTCTATTCCCTGGCGCGTAAAGTCCGTATGTGTCAGCGCTTTTACCTTATTGATCTTTTCTTCTTCTCTTGCCCTGTCAAATACCTTTTTCCCATTGGCAAGCTTATATTCCGCCACACCGCGGCAGACATCCATCCGCTCCTCATACAATTTCACGATCTGCTCATCGATCTCATCAATACGGCTCCGCAATTCACCTAAATCTCTCTGCATATGATATGTATACATCCTTCCTGTTTCGTATTGAACCTATTTTATACCCAATCAGTATTTCTAACAAGGCAGTATTTGCCTTTTTTGTAAGATGCAAGTATAATCAAAGTAAAATATAACTAAGAAATATCGTGATATCCAAATACCTAGTTCAGAAAGGATGCTTTTTCTCCCATGAAACTGCGAAATTATATTTTTTTACTGTGTTTTGTTATTCTTGGCTGCGTCATAGCTGTACTGAATCATCTGACAAAGGACCGCATTGAAAATATAGAAGACGGCTATCTCGGAAACACCGCTGGTAATATAAATAACGGTGGCTATTTTTGTGAAGAAGACGGCATTGTCTACTTCTCCAATTTTTATGACAATAACACTCTCTACTGCATGAATGCGGATGAGTCCGATATTCATAAGCTTTCAAATCAGAGCGTCCAGTACCTGAATGTGGCCGGTAAGCATCTGTACTATTTCCAGTCACAGAATCTGAATGGTTCCGACCTTGGCAGCGCCATTGAGTCCACCGGTCTGTACCGTTGCAATATAAATGGCAAAAATATTCACTGCCTAAAGCGCGGTGTGATCAATACCATGCTGTTAAACGGCAACCGGATCTATTATCAGTTTTATGATAAATCAAAGGCTTTCACACTTTACCATATATCAACAACCGGAAAAGATGACACACAGGTAACCGAATATATAGCAAATCCTGCCTGCGGCTATAGGAACTTCATCTATTTTAACGGTACGCAGGATGATCACAATCTCTACCGTCTGGATGTACAGACTGACCAGATCACACGCATTTGGGACGGAAATATGTGGAATCCCACCTATTCAAACGGATATATTTATTACATGGATCTGTCTGAAGGCTACAGGCTGGGCAGACTTAACTTAAATTCCGGTGAATCGGAGATTATTTCTGACAGGCGGCCCGACTTTTTCAACGTATCCGATCAGTATGTATTCTTCCAGACTGCCGGCTCCGATGATTCCGGATTATACCGCATCAATCCGGATGGCAGTAATGAAACACTGTTGGCAAGCGGGGTCTATTCCAACCTCTCCGTCACCTCAAACTATCTGTATTTTACTGCATACGGAACGACCACCATGTATCATTGTGCACTGAATTCCGACTACCCGGAAGAGTTCCGCGCTGCTTTTGATGCCGCAGTGAATGCACAAAAATAATCCTCAGACTGTAAAAGGTGATCAGCCAATGCGACAGGTATCCGGATTTTCGGATACCTGTTCATTGACATGACCACCCTTTTTCATGTTCCATGATCAGCTGTTCTTTTTTTCTTCCAACATCCGCAGCAATTCTTTCATGCTTTTTCCGCTGACCGGATGTCTTAACAGGGGTTGTAACTCACACATCGGTCTTAGCACAAAATCCCTGTTTTCCAGGTCAATATGAGGAATCACAAGATCCGGCTCATACATAACCAGATCATCATAAAACAAAATATCCAGATCCAGTGTGCGTGGCCCCCAGTGAACCTTGCGCTCTCTTCCGGCCTCTTTTTCCAGTTCATGCAGGAAATCCAATAACTCTTCCGGTGTCATCAGTGTCTCAATCCGCACTGCCGCGTTTAAAAAATCGGGCTGATCCACACCCCCATACGGTGCAGTCGTAATATAAGAGGACACCCGTTGTACACGAATCAGAGAATGCTTATTCAGCTTTTTCACAGCCTCATTCAGAAACTGTTCGGAATCTCCGAGGTTTGACCCGAGTGCAATATAGCACTGATGCCACTCCCTATGGATCTTAACTGACACAGACGCAAACGGAAGCGGTATCGGTGCCTCCGGTTTTTTTACTTCCAGGTCAATTGCCCGTATAAGCGGATATTTTAATAACACATGTTCTGCCACATGCTCTGCTGCTGATTCTATCAGCTTCCAGGTGTGCTCAGTCATTACCTTTGTCATCTCTTCGCACACCAGACCGTAATGAGTAGAATCCGTTAGTTCATCCGTCTTTCCGGCCTTCCTTGTGTCAGTATACAGAACTGCATTCAGGTAAAAGTGCTGTCCCTTCTTATTTTCTTCCGGAAACACTCCATGATAGGCATATACCTCAAGATTGTCGATTCTTATTTCATCCATTTCGCACCTGACTCCATTCCCGCACAGTTAATGATGACTGCTGTCACGAATTGCCTCAGCCATTTTGATTGCGCGCATATTTTCTTTCACATCATGCACGCGCACAAAAGCACAGTGCTTCATAACCGCCAGTACAGTGGTTACAATCGTTCCCTCCACCCGCTCTGTAACAGGCAGATCCAACGTCAGTCCAATCACGGATTTTCTGGAAGTTCCAAGTAACAGCGGATATCCGTACATATGAAGTTCTTCCAGACAATTGATAATCTCCAGATTATTTTCATATGTCTTTCCAAAACCGACACCCGGATCCAGTATAATGCGATCCTGTGCAATTCCGGCATCCTGTGCAAGGCGAATCGTCTCCGCAAGATCGCTGAGTACATCCTGCATATAACTGGTATACTCTGCTTTCTCACGGTTATGCATCAGACAACATGCCACCTGGCTATTTGCAATTACCCCTGCCATCTCCGGATCATATTTCAGTCCCCAGATATCATTGATCAGATCTGCTCCGGCTTCAATACCTGCCTGTGCTACCTTACTTTTATATGTATCCAGTGATATTGGGATATTAAATTCCGATTTGATTTTTGTTATCATAGGCACGATGCGCTCCATTTCTTCCTCATCACTCAGCATCTGATAACCCGGACGTGTGGACTCTCCGCCTACATCGATGATCATTGCCCCCTCCTGTATCATCTGCTCCGTATGCTTCAGTGCAGCATCCATCCGGTTCCATTTACCGCCATCTGAAAAAGAATCCGGTGTTACATTCAGGATTCCCATGACATAAGTATGTTTTACTGTGTCAAATTCACGATCTCCGATTCTCATTCTCTATCCTCGCTTAATGTCTTATGAGCAGATTCTTTTTCTCTGCTTTCCAATTACACATTGATTCCGCCGCACATAGATAACATGCTCTGCTAAGCTTATCCGCACGGTATAAGATCCCACGCAGACTTCTTTCCTCTTTTATAGCTCCATCCCTGTGATGTCTCACCGCATCAATGATAACACCCGTTTCTTTTTCATCAAATCCGCTTGCTGTAAGGATTTCCGGTGCCAGAAGGGCACTTGCTTCCTCATGGGGTGTTCCATCCTCATATTGCCTGAATCTCCCGATGTCATGTACAAGCGCGGCCGCATAGATCATCTCCTCGGACAACCCGTATGCTTCCTCCAGATTGATCAGCTGCCCGATCCTTGCCACATCCATAAAATGAGCAGGATCATGTTTGCAGAAAATGCGATCCCGTTCAGCCTCTGCATTTTTATCGATGCATGCACGATATCGTGGATCACCGATTATTCTGTTGATTCGTTCCATGCTCATTCTCCTGCCCGCAGCATCTGAAAAAAGCGATTCTGCAGCGCTTCTTCCTTTTCAAATACGCCTCTGGCTGCAACTGTTACTGTTTTGCTTCCCGGCTTTTTAATTCCGCGCATTGTCATGCACATGTGTTCTGCCTCTAACATGACCATAGCTCCTTTGGGTGCCAGATATTCCATCAGTGCATCCGCAATCTGTGCCGTAAGCTGCTCCTGAAGCTGCGGTCTTCTTGCATAGACCTCAACAGTTCTTGCAAGTTTGCTAAGTCCCACTACTTTTCCATCCGGAATGTAAGCAACATGTGCTTTTCCATAGAAGGGCATCAGATGATGCTCGCAGGTAGAATAGAACACAATATTTTTTTCCAGAACCATCTGTGCATGCTCCGTATGAAAAGTCTTTGATAAGGGGATGGCAGCATCCTCATCCATACCACCGAAGATTTCCTCATACATTCTGGCAATACGATCCGGTGTTTCCTTCAGTCCTTCTCTGTTTACGTCTTCGCCGATTCCCTCTAACAGCATTTTTACCGCTTCTTCGATTTTTTTCTTATCTACCATGTCATTTCTCCCATAGGAAATACTTTTATCTATGCTCTACGATTTGTGCCAGTCTGCCCTGATAGGACAATGATCCAAACGCAATGATCACACTGTCTTTTGAAGCAAACAGATAAGCCATCTCCACAGCCTCTTCCAGACTGTCTGCAGCTGTCACTCCTGCTGCTTCCGGCTCAAGTCTCCGGATCTCCTGCGCCAATTCATAAGAAGACATGGCACGCGGATTGCCCGGTGCCGCCACTGTTATGATCTGATCTGCCAGCCTCACTGTATTATGGATAATTTTTTCATATTCCTTATCCCGCAGAATTCCCATAATAAATATTTTATGTTTTCTGGTAAGATCCTGTTCCATGGTTGCCGCAAGTTTCTCGGAAGCATCTGCATTATGTGCGCCGTCTATGATAAACAGCGGTTTACGGGCAAGTACGGTATATCTGCCTCTCCACTCCGTTGCCCGAAATCCCGTCCGCAATGCTTCTTCCGAAACAGGAAATCCAAGATTACCAAGAACCTGTATTACACGCACTGCCAGTACGGCATTTTCAATCTGCCATCTTCCTGCAAGCGGAATCACCAGGTCACGGTATCCCGCATAAGAAAATTTCTGATTATTAAACCCATATTTAACTTTAGTTGCATCGTTCACATCTGCAACGATAAACTCTATGTTTTTTTCTTTACAGCATTTCTGAAGTACTGCTTCCGCTTCCGGATTCTGGCGGATACTGACTGCTTTACAGCCTTTTTTTAAGATTCCTGCTTTTTGCATTGCAATCTCGGTCAGTGTTTTTCCCAGAAACTGCATATGATCCATACTGATCGATGTAAAAGCACACACCAGGGTTGTCCTGACCAGATTCGTTGCATCCAACAGCCCACCCATGCCGGTTTCCAGCACGACAATATCACATTTTTGTTCCTGAAAAAACAAAAAAGCAAGCGCAGTCTCTATTTCAAAAGCCGTAGGATGCGGCAGCCCCTGCTTCTGCATCTCATCTGCCTGTTCTGCCACAATAGTAAGATATTTGGAAAACGCCTGTTTGGAAATCATCTTTCCGTTAATCTGAAAGCGCTCCCGATAGTCAAATACCGCAGGAGAACTGTATCTGCCGACTTTGTAGCCTGCCGTACTTAAAACTGTGGAAATATATGCCAACGTGGAACCCTTGCCATTTGTTCCCGCAATATGAACAAACTGAAGATGATCCTGAGGATCCGAGAGTCTCCTGCACAGTTCTGTCACAGACGCAAGTCCCGGCACACTGCCAAGACCATTCATCTTTTCCATATAATCCATTGCCTGTGAATAATTCATATTTTCCCTCTGCTTTGCATATTCATTCTATTTCTGCACACACTGATATCATGAAAGCATCATTCAGTCGCAAAGAACTCAAACTTCATACCCCCGTGACTTATATCGGCAGGGATTTTATTGTCTGCGGTGCCATTGGTCTGTTTACAGAGATCTGCTTTACCGCAATGCATGCTTTAAAATGCCGTGACTTCAGATTAAAAGGAACCACTTCTCTCTGGATGTTCCCCATCTATGGCTGTGGTGCTGTCATCTTTCCGTTGTCACGCTTTTTACAACAAAAGAAAACCCCTGTTATCATCAGGGGTATGGTTTACACCTGCTGTATCTTCACCGTGGAATACCTGTCGGGAAAAAGCCTGCGTGACAGAAACCTCTGTCCCTGGGACTATCGCCATTCCCATTTTCATGTGAACGGTCTGATCCGTATCGATTATGCTCCCTGCTGGTTCCTGTTCGGACTCTTTTTAGAGCAATTGCTTCCTTATATGCACAAACTTCCCGTGTCCCAAAAGGGCTGCCTCTTTTCAACAAAAAACACTGATTAATCCAGATCTGCCGGATCGAAATCTTCCATCTGTCCTGCACCGATATTGAGCATGTTCATGGTACGGCGTTTCATACGTGCCTCTTCAGATACTTTAAAGATAAAATCCTTTACTGCCTTGGAATTCTTGATATGACGAAGCACCAGTTCCGGATCCGTTGTATCCCCTGTATAGCAGATCACCGTTCCCAGTCCAAACATTTTTTCAGCCAATGTTGCAGTGTGGCGCACATCCTGCACCTTATACATATAGCAGTCATCTTCCTGTGTTCTTAATAATCCTGCTTTCACCGTAATCATGTCTTCTTTAATGGTATACTTTGTAAAAGTAAAAGGTAATCCCAAAAATACCCAGCGTTTTCTTTCTACGAATTCCATCCTTCTTTCCTCCGTTTCATCCCTGTTTTACAAAATGATATCTTGTGTTTTCTATATTATACCGTTTATTATTATACCAAATGTATCTGTAAATGAAAGCAAATTTCTACACTTTTTTCATTTACTTTTCATTGAATCCCTTATGTTCTTATGTTACAATATATAAAATGTGCCGCAGAACTACGGTATCTTAAGAGAAAGGAAGCTATGACATGACAGCTAGAGAATGTATTATCGGACGCCGAAGCATCCGCAAGTTCACATCTGAACCTATCAACCATGAATTACTGGAATCAGTCGTTGAAGCAGCTTCTTATGCACCAAGCTGGAAGAACACTCAGATTACACGCTATATCGCAGTTGAAGATCCCACATTAAAAGCGGAGATTGCAAAAAAAGCAACTGTTTCTTTTCCCCATAATGGAGAAATCATCAACGGGGCTCCTGTCCTGATTGTTGTTACCATGATCAAGAACCGCAGCGGATTTGAAAGAGACGGCTCTTTTACCACTGCAAAGGGTGATCGCTGGCAGATGTTTGATGCCGGAATTGCTTCAGAGGCATTTTGTCTCTCCGCATATGAACAGGGGCTTGGCACCGTAATCATGGGAATCTTCGATGAATCCGTTATCGAAGATCTGTTAGAGATTCCTGAAGATCGTGAAGTCGCCGCATTGATTGCCATCGGTCATCCCGACGAAACTCCACAGGCGCCAAAAAGAAAAACCGTGGAAGAATTACTCTCTTACAAATAACCGCACAGGCGAAGAGTTTTTACTCTTCGCTTTTTTGCGCACACAGCTTTATAAAAAAGAGTTTTGGGCATCATGCGTTTTTCTGCCGCCCAAACCCCAGAAAATAAAAAGGAGTAACAAACTATGAGACATTTAATGAGTCCTCTCGACTTCAGCGTTGAGGAGCTTGACCAGTTGTTTGATCTGGCAAATGATATCGAACACAATCCGGATAAGTACGCACATGCGTGTGACAGAAAGAAACTGGCAACCTGTTTTTATGAGCCAAGCACCAGAACCAGACTGAGTTTTGAATCCGCAATGCTCAATCTCGGCGGAAGTGTCATCGGTTTCTCCGATGCCAATTCTTCTTCTGCTTCCAAGGGCGAAAGTGTTGCCGATACAATCCGCGTAATCTCCTGCTTTGCGGATATCTGTGCCATGCGCCATCCAAAAGAAGGTGCACCCATGGTTGCGGCAAGCCACTCCTCCATTCCCGTAATCAATGCCGGAGACGGCGGTCACCAGCATCCAACCCAGACGCTGACCGACCTTTTAACCATCCGTTCCTTAAAAGGCAGGCTCGGAAACTTCACCATTGGTCTTTGCGGTGATTTAAAATTCGGCAGAACCGTACACTCTCTGATCAATGCACTGGTTCGTTATAAAGGCATCAACTTTATATTTATCTCCCCTACAGAGCTTCGAATCCCGGATTACATCATCGAAATGCTGCAGGAAAAGGGTATTTCCTACCGTGAGGTCATCAGTCTTGACGAAGTCATGCCGGAGCTTGATCTCCTCTACATGACCCGAGTCCAGAAAGAGCGTTTCTTCAATGAAGAAGATTATATCCGTCTGAAAGACTTCTACATTCTGGACGACATCAAAATGCAGAATGCAAAACCCGATATGCTGATCCTGCATCCGCTTCCCAGAGTCAATGAGATCTCCGTCGAAGTGGACAAAGATCCCCGTGCGGTTTATTTTAAACAGGTGCAGTACGGTGTCTACGTCCGTATGGCGCTGATCCTTACCCTGTTAGGCATCCATGTGGATTAACTTTTTCTCCCGGCGGACCGTCACAAAAAGCTCATATCATATTCAGAAAGGACACTGACTTATGTTAAATGTAGGAAAAATTGAAGAAGGATTTGTACTTGATCATATCAAAGCCGGCAAAAGCCTGTCCATCTATCACCATCTCGGACTGGACAAGCTTGACTGCACCGTTGCCATCATCAAAAATGCCAGAAGTAATAAGATGGGTAAAAAAGATATCCTGAAGGTAGAATGCGATATCAATATGCTCGATATGGATGTTCTTGCAGTCATCGACCATAACATTACCGTAAATGTCATCAAAAACGGGGAGATTGTTGCGAAGAAAGATCTCCAGCTTCCTAAGGAGATCACAAACGTATTCCATTGCAAAAATCCCCGGTGCATCACTTCCATCGAGCAGGGACTTCCCCATATCTTTGTTCTTGCCGATGAAAAGAAGGAAGTCTACCGTTGCAAATACTGTGAAGAAAAACAGGGTGAGCGGATTTAAAAGTTCGCCGTGCTGACGAAAGCAGGGCTGTATTTGGCGGCTTCACGCCACCAAATACAGCCCTGTTTTTAGTATCCGGTATTTCGGTCTTTCTTTACATCTTCCTCGATCAGCAGACGATTCTAAATCTGCAAGCCGAAGGATCTAACTGTTCTTAGATTCTGAGCCTGCCCATTCGGGGATTCAATACAAAAATCAGAAATAGCTAACACACCGTCCGATACACCTGTTATTCAAAACGGAAATAAGAAAAGTCAAAATTGCTTCCCGGAAGGAATGCAAAGGATACTTTCTGTTTTCCGCTGATCTTCTCAAGTGCAAATGTTCTCTCTTCATATCCGTCCGCTTGATCCGTCTTAAACTCACAGAGAATCCGTGTTTCACCGTTCTCCCCATTCAGGATCAGATGGATACTGTTCAGTGCAAGCGGTGATCTTCCGCAGATCACGATCCTTTGCGGCTGCTTTTCGGTAAAGTCAAATTCTCCAAAGTCCAGCATGACATTGTTGCCAATTCCCGTTACCTGATCCCCTGCCATGGTAAATTTATCACCGTAGATATTTTCGGCATCAGCTGCATTGTTTTTCGCAAATTCACGCTCTGTTTTTTCAAATGAGAATCCGCCCACCTGGAATCCGTCTGTGGTCTCTATGCAGAAAGTTCCGGTTCCCTTCAGCTTTTTCGAGAGCTTAAAGGTATCTTCCTTGAATACCATCCATTCCGGCTTCTTATGATACTCATACTCACCTAACAGTTCTCCGCCCTCTCCGGGAATTCCGTCATAGAAACGGATCTGGACGGGATCCAGCGTATTGGCCCAGATCGGAACGGTTACAGTATCTGAACCAGCCGGTCCAAAATCAATATGGTCATAAGCAACCCATGAGGAAGCACCGCCTGTCGCAAATCCGACACCCTTGTTCATACCACTGCTGATATTCTCACTTGCTCTCGTATAAAGTCCTCCGGTAACAAATTCATACGGATCGGTCAGTGCATAGCCGATTCCTTCTGCCGTAAACTGCAATACAGAGATTACATGGTATCTCTCGGTACCGTTTTTACACATTGCACGCAGCCAGAAATTTCCGTCCCCGTTTGCTCTTACTGTAATACTGTGATCCGCATTTACGGTATATTCCGCCAGATTCGTTTCAATTCCTTTTTCATTTGTCAGACGAAATTCCAGCCCATCCGCATAATCCGCATTTTTCGGATATACCACATAGGTCACGTTGATCTCACGGATATCCTTTGTAAAATGCAGGCAGTCCGTCTGTAGCTCGATCTTTCTGACCGGTATCTCATCGTTTCTTCCGCATTCTGTTTCTGCAAAAGCCGCGCTCTGCACACACGTCTTTATCATGCCCGCAGGTGCTTCCACGGAATAAAGCTCCATCCCCTGTTCCGGCAGTCCCGGTGAAGTTACGGTAACACGGATTGCTCCCACGTTTCCGGAGGATGCAATCACTGCCAGCAATTTTCCGGAAAACAGTCTTCGGGAAGTTCCTTTATACTGGTCAAAATCGGTACTGTCACCATTATCCAGTCCTAACAGTCTTCCTGCTCCCTCAACCCTGACATTGACACGGTTATTGGCATTGGCACAGAAAATGTCATTTTCATCCAGTGCCGTGATCTCCAGATAGATCAGGTCTTCACCGTCCGCCATAACCTCTGTTTTATCAGCATCCAGGATCAACTTTGCTGCATCCCCAAAGGAACGCTGTACGTCCTCTGCGATCACCTGACCGTTTTCATCATAGGCAAGTGCTTTCAATTCGCCCTTTCCGTACAGAATCTTATAATCTGCGGTAAGCTTTTTTCCATGCATATGGTCGATCTCGTAGCTTCCCATGGAATTCCCATTATAGAAAAGCTCAACCTTCGGCGCATTGGAGCAGACTCTGACATCCACCGGAAGCCCCTCGTTAAAGTCCCAATACGGGAAAATATGTACAAACGGTGCCGTACGGTAATCCGTCCATTCTGCCCGGAAAACATAGGCGCTGTCCTTGGCAAAGCCAGCCGTATCGTACTGGCCAAAATATGAATTCTTCGTGCTGTACGGTGTCGGCTCACCAATATAATCAAAGCCGGTCCAGATAAACTGTCCCGCACAGAACCCTGCGTCACGATCCTTGATAATGCACTCTTCCGTATTTTTTGCCCCCCATCCGGTACAACTGTTTCCGAGGGAGGAGCATTGCTCGTCATCATCGGTCAGCAGTGTTTCCTCCAGAGGAAAATGATAGATTCCGCGGCTCTGTACCACGGAGGCTGTCTCACTTCCATAGATCATCCAATCCGGGTGATTCTTATGATGCTCCTCATAGAGGCGCTCTCCGTAATTGTAGCCGACCAACTTCAGGATATCGCCGCACTTTTGTCCGTTTTCCCACTGCATGAAGTTGGAGCCGAAGGTAACGGGTCCGTTCTTTGCCGGATCATGCAGCTCTACAAGCCGTTTCAACCACGCTGTCACTTCCTGTCCGCGCGCATCCGCATGGGTATCATAGATCTCGTTTCCGATACTCCAGCCGATGATGGACGGGTGGTTTCTGTCCCTGCGGATCCAGGATGCCACATCCTTTTCCACCCACGCATCAAAAAATCTGGCATAATCATAATCTGTTTTGGAACGCTCCCACATATCAAAGCCCTCGGAGAGAATGAGCATACCCGTCTCATCCGCAAGCTCCATCATCTCCTGCGGCGGCATATTATGTGAAGTTCTGATCGCATTGATTCCCATTTCACGCAACTTTTTAAATCTGCGGCGGAGTGCAACAATATTAAATACCGCTCCCAGACATCCATTATCATGATGCTCACAGCTTCCGTGCAGTTTCACATGGCGTCCGTTCAGGAAAAACCCCTGATTCGTCGTATACTCCACTGTGCGCAGCCCGAAATGCTGACGCACTCTCTGAACCACATCGCCGTCCACAAGGACCTCAGACACCATGGTATACAGATAAGGATTCTCAATATCCCATAAAACAGGTGCTGCCACCGTCAGGTTCTGCGTTGTCAGCGTATATGCCGCATTTGCCACCCTTGCTGCCTCCGGGATGCAGGAGATGTCCGCTGCACAGACATCCGATTCGCAGGTATCGACCACCACACCTGCCTGATCCAGAATAGTCTGTCTGACACGGACATTGTCAAAGGATTTATCTGCTTCCTGCAAGATCTCGGAAGAGACTGCCACGTTCCAGCTCTTATTTTCAGGATCGGCAGGAATCTCATCCCGCCTGTCCGCAGGTGTGGCATGAATATAGATCCCGTCATTGCCAAAACGGATCTCCGCACTCTCGCAGAGCCATACCTTCCGGTAAATTCCCGCTCCCGAATACCATCTGGAATTGGGCGCATGATGGTTCACCTGAACCAGAATGAGATTCTCCCCATCCTCGATCAGATCCGTAATGTCAAACTGAAAAGCAGAATATCCGTACTTCCACTCTCCCGCTGTCTTTCCGTTTATGATCACTTTGCTGTCCATGTATACGCCGTCAAAGCGTATATAAGTCCGCACACCGTCTTTCTTCTTGTATAAGAACCGCTTGCGGTACCAGCCTGTCGATGTCTCATACAGATCCTTCGTGTTTTCAATCAGCCAGTCATGTGGAACATCCACCTTCTGAAACACAAAATCCTCCGCATATGCGCTTGCGAATGGCGCCTTATAAAATTCCCATCCATCGCAAAACAGGGTCCGATCTTCATACTTTTCACAGAAATTCATGTTCTTCCTCCCATATCTCTTCTTATATTTTCAGGTGTTTACAACCTTTTTTTCAATCACTTGTTCTTGGATCCTATATAGATAATCTGTATTACCGTTTCTCACAGACAGGTTACCGTCCATGCCGATGTTATACGCAGATGCGTTTTTCATAAGGATCTGCTGCATAAGCGCGCTTCCTCTGGGTATCCAAGCATACTTTCCTCCTACATACCCGCGCCGCGCGCTTCCTCTGGGTATCTCAGCATACTTTCCTCCTACATACCCGCGCCGCGCGCTTCCTCTGGGTATCTCAGCACTCTTTTCTCTTCCATACCCGCGCCGCGCGCTTCCTCTGGGTATCCCGAGCATCTTTCTTCTTCCATACCCCCGCCGCGCGCTTCCTCTGGGTATCCCAGCTTACTTTCCTCCTACATACCCTCGCCGCGCGCTTCCTCTGGGTATCTCAGCTTACTTTCCTCCTACATACCCTCGCCGCGCGCTTCCTCTGGGTATCTCACCACTCTTTCCTCTTCTATACCCGCGCCGCGCGCCCATACGCTGTGTCTTTCCCATGCATCCCTAACTCTTTCATTGGACACATCCGCAGTCCTGTGCTATATTACGCTATATTAAGAATAACACACTATACACAACCCTTATGAGGTGATATCTATGATGAATTTTATAAAAGAAGCCGCTCATGTAAAGCCTTCTCAAAAGCAATTAAACTGGTACAATATGGAATTCTATGCTTTCATCCACTTTGGTCCGAACACCTTTACGGACAAAGAGTGGGGCGACGGCACGGAGGATCCTGCAATATTTAATCCCCGGAAGCTTGACTGCGATCAATGGGTCGATGCCATCAAAGCAGCCGGCATGAAGGGGATGGTTCTGACCGCCAAGCACCATGACGGCTTCTGTCTATGGCCATCCAGATATACTGAGCACTCTGTCAAAAACAGTCCCTGCAACAGAGACGTTGTAAAAGAGGCTGCCGATGCCTGTAGGCGCGGCGGCATCAAATTCGGCTTCTATCTCTCTCCATGGGACAGAAACTGTGCCTACTATGGCACACCTGAATATAATGACTATTTCTGTAACCAGTTGACCGAGCTGTTGACCGGATACGGCGATATCTTCTATGTATGGTTTGACAACGCCTGTGGAGAGGGTCCAAACGGTAAAAAACAGATCTATGACTTTCCCAGGTATTTTGCACTCATCCATAAATATCAGCCAAATGCCCTGATCTTCAACGATTTTGGTCCTGACATCCGCTGGTGCGGAAACGAAGCCGGATCGGCCCGCCACGCCGAATGGGCGGTTATTCCCTCCGAATTATGCCATTACAGCCGGATTCAGACAGGTCCGGGTCCCATGGCCGGTGAAGGGAACCTTTCCTGGCTCTATAACACAGAAAAAGAGCTTGGTACTATGCCAAACATCCTCTACTCCAAGGGTCTCACCTTTACACCCGCGGAGATTAACATGTCAATCCGGCCGGGCTGGTTTTTTCACAAAGAAGAAGACCCACACTCTCTTGAACGATTATTTAAAACCTACCTCACCAGTGTAGGTGCAAATTCCTGCTTTCATCTGAATCTTCCGCCAACTCCGGACGGACTGATTGATGACCGCGATGTAAAACGCTTACAGGAACTAAGATCCTTACTGGACCGGGAATTTGGTAAAGAACTTCCTTTTCGCTTAGAAAAGGAGGAAGCATCTCCGTCTACGCAGCCATATTACCGTCTCTGTCTGAAGCATCCCGTAAAGGAGATCAGATACATTGTCCTTGAGGAAGATATCTCAAAAGGTCAGCGTGTTGAGAGCTTCCGTATCACTGCAGATTTTTCAAGCGGCGCCCAGTATCCGATCTATCAGGGTACCTGCATCGGTCATAAGAAAATCTGCCAGCTTCAGGATCCTTTTGCCGGTCAGAATCCTCTGCAGAATGATACTTCCGATACTATTTCCCAGATACAGCTTCGCATCACCGCTGCAAGGGATGAAGTCTTCCTGAAATCCATAAAATTATATTGATTCTTCCTGCTTTCTGCGACTGATGCAGGCAAGATAAAATACAATTGCAAGTAACTGCACCACTACCGATACAATGACCAGATACACCGGTCTGATATCATATAAAAATCCAAGCAGCCAGCTTCCCAGAAACCATGCAATGCCAAATCCGGTCTCAAAAATACCGAATCCTGAGCTACGCATGGATTTTGGAATGATCCTGCTGACTGCTGCTTTCATAATACTCTCCTGTGCCCCCATTCCGATAGCCCATAAAATAATACCGATTCCCAGCATCCACGGATTGGCACTCAAGAACACAAAGCAGGAAAAAAAGCTACTAAGCAATGTCGACAAAATCAAAGCCTTCAAGCCAATCTTATCAAACAGCCATCCGAAAAACAGTGCAGCAAATGCATCCACTGCCATAGCCGCTGCATAGAGAAGACTCAGTGTGGAATCCGGAAAAACCTGCATCTTGGCCGCATGCAAAGTAATCAGTGTAAAGTCTGCAAATCCAAATGCAAACAGACAGATTGCTGCCATATAAAGCACAAATGATTTCTGAAAATGAAATTCCTCTTCTTTTTCTTCTGCTTTTTCAAACACTTCCGGTTTCGGATATTTGATCTTTGAAAAAATAACAAGCGCTATCGTAATAAGTGCCGGTATTCCAAGCACTGCAAAGCATACCCGATAGGTTGAAAACAGATTTCCCGTACCTTTGATCATACTGATCAAAAACAACATGACCGGTCCTAAAAATGCACCCAGCTGATCCAGGAATTCCTGATAAGCAAATCCTTTTCCTGTTCCGACCTCACTTGCTGCAAAACTGACAAGAGTATTTTTTGCCGGCTTCTTAATTGCTTTTCCGATCCGTTCCAATATTACCAGACCACAGGCAACCACCCAGCCATGCTCCGGTACAAGCGCAAGTGCCGGAATTGCAAGAACCTGAAGGGCATATCCGAAAATCACCAGAGTCCAATACTTTTTTGTCTTATCCGCAATAAATCCTGACAATAGTCTGAGGGAATATCCACACAATTCACCGATACCGGATACAAAACCAATTGTAGCTGCCGATGCTCCTGCAAGATTCAGATATTCTCCAAGTACACTTCTTGCACCCTCATGTGTCATGTCGGAAAACAAGCTCACAATTCCCATTAGCGTGATAAATGCCATTGCGCCGGATGCTATTTTTTTCTTTTTTCCCATATTACTTCGCCCCACATTGCTTCCCCGTGGTGTATACTCGCGAACACGCACTTTCGTGCGCCTCTCCCTGCTTCGCAGGGTGTTCGCTCTCCGCTTCCCCGCGGTGCATACTCGCGAACACGCACTTTCGTGCGCCTCTCCCTGCTTCGCAGGGTGTTCGCTCTCCGCTTCCCCGCGGTGTATACTCGCGAACACGCACTTTCGTGCGCCTCTCCCTGCTTCGCAGGGTGTTCGCTCGTTCATGAGCCCGGAAAACCAAATGCCTGCTTCGCAGGCGCTTGGTTTTCCCGCGGGCTCATTACATTATAGCATAAAAAAAAGATACGGTATATAAATACACCGTATCTTTAGAGTGGATTCTATTTTCTATGAGGACAGCAGGATCCGGTCGTTGTCCAGCTTCTTGCCGGCACGGATGCGGAACTGCTCCAAGAGGTCATCCGTTGTCATACCGGCTTTTTCCTCATCCTTCACATCCAGAACGATCGAGCCGGAATCCATCATCAGGATCCGGTTTCCCAGTTCCAGGGCCTGCTGCATATTATGGGTTACCATCAGGCAGGTAATTTTACGTTCCGCAACGATATCCTTCGTCAGCTTCAGCACCTTTTCTGCGGTTGCCGGATCAAGTGCCGCCGTGTGTTCATCCAATAACAGAATCTTCGGCGTCACCATGGTCGCCATTAACAGCGTCAGCGCCTGTCTCTGTCCGCCGGATAAAAGTCCCACCGGCTGCTTCATGCGGTCCTCCAGCCCCATATCCAGCAATGAAAGCTGCTCGCGGAATTTCTTCTTATCCGCACCTGATATTCTGCTGAAGTACGCATATCTGCTCTTACCGGCACGCAGATAGGCAAGTGCCATATTTTCCTCTATTGTCATATGCGGAGCGGTTCCCAGCAGCGGATCCTGAAACAAATGTCCGATCACCTTACTGCGAACATGCTCTCTTGCAAATGTGATATTCTTTCCATCCAGAATGATGCTTCCCTCATCCACCAGAAAAGCACCTGTGATCGCATTGAACATCGTCGATTTTCCTGCACCGTTGCTTCCGATAATCGTTGCAAAATCACCGTCTGCAAGGTTTAAGTTTACCTGATACAATGCTCTTTTTTCATTCACGGTTCCGGGATTAAAGGTCTTGCTGATTCCCTTCAGTTCTAACATCCTACTTACCCCCTATTCCCTGTTCTGCCTGTTTCTGCAGCTTTTTATTCTCTTTCATGCGGGTAAGTCTTGTTTTCCAGAAAACAGCTTTACTCTTCAGATACGGTGTTGCGATCGCAACCGCTACGATGATCGCGGACACTAACTTCAGACACTCGGCAGGTACATGCATTCTGATGGCCACCGCCACAATAAAACGGTACAGGCAGCTTCCGACAATCACGCCGACTACTCTTCTTAAGATTCCGCCTTTTCCAACGATCGTCTCACCGATAATCAGGCTGGCAAGTGCGATCGTTACCATTCCGGTACCGATGTTAATGTCGCAGGAATTCTGATACTGTGCGAGCAGACATCCTGCCAGTGCGGTAAGTGAGTTTGCCACACACAGTCCAACTGTAATCGTAAATGCCGGATTGATGCTGGATGCCTTTACCATCGAGGAATTATCCCCTGTCGCCCGTATGGACAGTCCAAGTCTCGTATTTAAAAACCACCCCAGTAACAGTGCCACAACCGCGACCACGATCAATACAACGATGACCTTATACCATTCTCCTCCGATCACCTTCTTCGCATAACGGAAGATCGTATCACAATTAAAAATATTTACAACGGATGAGAATTTCATAACCATAATATTGATGGTATATAATCCGGTATTGACGATGATTCCGGCTAAGATTGACTCAACACCGAGCCTTGTCTGGAGGAATGCCGTTACAAATCCTGCAAGTGCTCCCGCACACATTGCCGCAGGCAATGCCAGAAACGGATGTCCGGACATGGTTACCATCGCGCCGACTGCACATCCAAGTGTATAGCAGCCGTCCGTTGTCAGGTCTGCGATATTCAATATGGAAAATGAGATAAAGAGTGCCAATGCAACCAATGCATAGATACAACCCGTCTCCAATGCACTGCGGAATATGGACACTGTAAAAATGGTGGATAATGAAGACATAATAACCTCTCTGATTCTGATCCGGTCATCCCGGCTATTTTACTTATTCAAATTCTTCTGCCGTATTTATTTCTACAAGCTGTGTGCACATATCTGCAAACATGCTGTAATCCATGCCGAGTGCCTGTGCAACTTCTGTATTTACGGTTGCAATACCACTGTGCATTGTCTGCACTGCTGTTGTTGCAGGATCTGCGCCGTTTACCAAAATATCCACTACCATGTCTGCAGTTGCGGTTCCAAGTTCTACATAATCAACACCATATCCGCAGAACGCACCGTTTAATGCAAAGCTGTCAGCGCCTGCGTAATGAGGGATCCCTGCTTCCGTGAATTTCTCATAGATTGCAAGCTCTGCTGTCATAACTGTGTTGTCACTTGGTGTAAATATTGCATCTACCTGCTCTGCAACAAGTGCATCCGCTGCAAGACTTACTTCTTCATTGTTAGTTCCTGTCTTTTCGATATACGCGATTCCCTTTGCGTCCAGATATGCTTTTGCATCTGCGATCGCCTGTGTGGAAGAATCCTGTCCTTTGTCATATAACAGTCCGACATAATCGATATCCGGATTTGCTGCAAACATCAGTTCAAAGATTGCTGTTGTATCAAGTGCATCCGAGGTTCCCGTAATGTTGGAGCCCGGCGCGTCCATGGAAGCTACCAGTCCTGCACCAATCGGATCGGATACTGCAGAAAATACAACAGGGATCTTGTTGTCTTCGGTTGCGTTCTGCATGATACATGCTGTCGGTGTTGCGATCGGGATGATCACATCCACTTCATCGGCTACAAGCTGTGCTGCAATCTGGTTCAGTGTTGTGGAATCTGCCTGACCATTAAATGTGTAATCCGCATAATCAAAGGTTACGCCAAGCTCTGCACCCTTTTTGTCAAGCTCTGCTTCAATTGCTTTCTCAATCTGATTTAAAGATGCATCATCAACATACTGTACAATACCGACCTTATATACGGTCTGTTCTGCGTCCGTTTTTCCCGTCTGTGCATCTTCCTTTGCGCCACATCCTGCAAGGCTAGCCATTGCAAGTGCTGCTGTTGTTAAAAGTGCTGTGATTTTTTTCATTTTCATAATGCTCTCCTCCTGTTTTCCTTTACAATCATTTTCATGTTATTGTTTTCCGGAAAATAAAAAAACCTGTTCTTGTATCTTACGATACAAGGACAGGTAAAATTCCTGCGGTGCCACCTTGTTTGCCGTTATCCTAACGACCACTCATTCCGGAAACCATCATTTCCTCTCTCTGTAATGGGAGAACCCATGTCCGGCTACTTGTTATTCACCGAACCACCTCTGCGGTCCACATATCAATTCCGTCTGCTGTCCTTTTTCACCAACCGGACTCTCTGAAAGCTCGTAAACTGTTTTTCTCCGCTTCCTTGGTTTTCTATATAGTAACTCTGTATTTCTGAATTTGTCAATACCTAATTTAAGAAAAATCTTCCAGATCTTCCGGTTCCAGTGTTTCAAGGATTTCCTTTGTCACATCCTTCATACCGACCACACGGCTTGCGTGGTTCGCAATCGCATGCTCCATGAAATTGCGCACATCCCTTGCATTTGCAAAGTTTTCCGGCTTATGTGCCACACGGTCTGTAAGCATGGCAAGTGCCTTTTCTTCCGCTTCCGCAGACAGACGGTACTCCTGTTTTTTACACATGCTCTTTAAGATCTCCATCAGTTCTTCCGGCGTATAGTCTTCAAAAAAGATCACATTGCTGAAACGGGATTTGAGGCCCGGATTGGAAGCCAGAAATTCTTCCATGAGGTCCGTATAGCCTGCCACGATCACCACAAATTCACTGCGGTGGTCTTCCATTGCCTTTAACAGAGTATCCACGGCCTCCTGCCCAAAATCACCCTCCCCTTTATTCACGGTCAGCGTATATGCCTCGTCTACAAACAGAATACCTCCAAGGGACTGTTCAACGACTTCCTGTACCTTGGTTGCCGTCTGCCCGATATAGCCTTTGACAAGTCCGGATCTGTCCACCTCGATCAGTTGGCCCTTTGGCAGGACACCGATATATTTATAGATTTCACCTAACATTCTCGCAACGGTCGTCTTACCGGTACCCGGATTCCCGCTGAATACCATATGCTTGGAGATATCCGAACACTTCATTCCCTGTGCCTCACGAAGTTTCTGCACCTTTACCAGATTAATCAGACTGTTGACCTGGTGCTTTACACTTGTTAAACCAATCAGCCCGTTAAATTCCGTCATCAGTTCTTCCAGCTTTTGGGTTTTCTCTTCCTCGGTCTCGGAATCCACGATCTCCGGCTCCTCAGGACCGATCATCTTCTGATCTCCTGCATAGAAAACACCGTATTCTCTTAAGAATTTTTCCAACATCGTGATATAGGCAGTGTACTTCGACATCGTTTCACGACCGGCTTCCTCCGTATAGGAAGCAAGCATCGTCTGCCCGAATAATTTATAGGAATCCACCATGATCTGTGCTTTCTGGTTTCCATACGGATCCGGCGATATCTTATGTCCCGCATCCGCAAGGACCGCATACTTGATCACACTTGGGATCATTGTCGCGAAGCCGTCATCCACATGCTCACGGTACTTCATTTCTTTCATATTTTTAGCATCTGCCCTGATGCCCAGATATTCGGATATGATCCCCAGTTCATTTTCATCCATGCAGGCATCCGCATCTGCCAGATAAACCGCAAATTTCAACAGTTCCAGGTGAAAGCTGTCCCTTAAAGAGATCGGCTTTGCACCTGCATTGCCTACATTGGCTTTTGTCATTTCTGCGCAGATCTCATCCGCAGTTTTGATCATTTCCTTTAGATTCTGCCGTTTCATACCACTCTAGATTCCCTTCACGCACGACTTCCGCTTATTCTTTTTATCCTCGTACAGAAGCTCATCCGCTTCCTTCAGGATATCATTCAGATTCATGCTGCGCGTACATACAAATTCTTTGATTCCGACGGACATTTCCACATAATACGGTTTTCCGCTCGTTGCATTCAGTTCATCCGACAACTGATTGATCTTTGTCCTGATCCCATGCATCAGTCCCGGTTCATCCACAATGGCAAATGCCGCAAATTCATCCCCACCCATTCTTCCGATAGGGTCCTGTGGCCTGAAGCACTTTCTTAAGATATCCGCAATGCTTCGCAGTGCGAAATCACCCTCATTATGTCCAAAGGTATCGTTGACACCTTTCAGATTATCCATATCAATAAAAACAAGTGCTGCTAGCATGCCCTGTTTTTCTGCCATCAGATCACCGATACGTTCCAGCAGTCCCCTGCGGTTCAAAAGCTTCGTCAACTCATCCGATACCGATAACTGGCTGAGCAGATCATTCTTGCGGCTGATCGTATCAAGACTTGTTTCCAGCTGTTTCTGCATCTTCATCTGCTTACGCATCAGTTCTAAGAATTTCAGTGCGGAACCGATCTGTAAGCTGATCGTATAGGCAAAAGAAAAGCCTTTGATATCAATTTCACACACTAACACACCGTACTGCTCCTCATTGGAAAACAGATTGAAGCTGACCGCCGTATAGCGTTCATCCCCGCCACGCAGCTTCTCCAGACCTTCCCCGACTGACAGGATCGGTCTCTCCTGCGGTTCATAGGCCTTTGCTTCATCTGCATTAAAATAAGCCGCAAGGAACATGGAATCCGGTTTTTTCCATCTGCCGTCATTATAATTGGCAATCGGTGCCTTAAACAGATAAATATATGCACTCCGGTATTGCAGTGCCCGGAGTTTTAAGATCATCTGGCACAGCGCTTCCCTCTCATCCGTGGAATATAACATCGTATCACGCGTGATAAAGGTTCCATACCAGGAATTTTTCTTGTGCTGGGTATTGGTTCTGTGGAAATTACTTGTCACTGTCTTTGCAACATATCCGTAGGTAATCGCCAATGCATTGACAATCCTTAAACGTACTTCCGGATCCTCATTTTCCTTTAATACCACTTTTACAAACTGATCAAGCGCAATATACATCTTATCGGCTGCAATTACTTCACTCAGCTCACTCGACATGATGTTGCGGATAGGGACAAGAAGATCCTCTTCCCTGATCTGTGACTGTTCTCCGCCTTTGATAAGGCTCAAGACCATACGGACAAACTCCGTCACCTGTTCCCTGATCTGTTCATATGCGATCTGGTTTGCACCGCGTTCCGTAATCTGCATGGTAATACGCTCCGCATATTCGGCAACCACATCTCCCTTATGATCCACCTTCATATCCACATAGCCTTCATGATCCGAGCAGCCGCAGGAGCGCCTGATGATCAAAGTGGAAGGAATCTCCATATTATTTACCTGCTCACCCCTGGCCAGCCGGATTGCCTTATACACTGCCTGATTGCCAAGCTGTATAGCGCTTACACGGACCGTTGTTAACGGCGGATTCTGCGACATTGCCAGCACATAATCGTCAAAACCGGTGAGTGCAATATCCTTACCGATCTTTAAACCGCGTCTCTTGCATTCTCTGTATCCGCCAAGCGCCATCATATCATTTGCAAAACAGATTGCCTGGAGTCCCGGGTTCTCATCAAGCAGTTTTCCAACCATCTCATCCGTATATTCTGTGAACTCTCCGTACGCGATCATTTTCTCAGTTACCGGAAGATGGTACTCTTCCATCAGATCCAGATAGACCTGCAACCGCTCCGTTGCATCAAAGTTGCCTCTGTTACCACTTACAAACGCAATCTTTGTAAGTCCATGATCCACGATCAGATGCCTGATCTCTTTTTCCAGCCCTGTACGGTTATTGATCGTGATACACGGATAACCGGGAATTTCGTCTTCCAGAATGATACAGGGAATTCCATTGTATTTGCTTAAAAATTCATCTTCTGTTTCATTTTCAAGAAAGGTTTTCACCGTTCCCATGGAAATAATCAGAACATCCAGATCCTTTTTATCAATGTAATCAAAGATTACGGTATTCTGATAATCGTACTCCGCCCGCTGTGTGAGCATACTGGTTTCATAATAGGACTTGGCATACATGCCCGGATAAAATAGCAGATTCACATCCAGATCCTTTGCCGCACCGGTCATGCCGCCCGCAAGCTCATAGGCATGCGGCGCATCCAGATTTCCCATGATCACGCCAATATTCAGTCTCTTTCTCTCATTCCCCATATTATGACCTCCCCGCACATTGTCCCCTGCGCAATGCCCATAACATTGCTCATATGGTCTCTTCCTTCTCTATTGTCCGGTTTACTGCTCCCCATGCAGTTCGCCGCTGTTTTTACCATCATCTGCTTTCTTCCGATATTTCATCGCTGCAGATTTTAATTCTTCCATACTTTCTTTAAAGCGCACGGATATCATGCCCGGGTTTCTCTTAAATACACTGCGTCCTAAAAAACCCATCTGAGTGAGGCGCTCTTCGATCCGCTGTTCCCACTGACCGCGCTGTTCCCTTTGTTGTTCCTTGCGCTGCTCGTTTTCTTCATTCGCAATTGCGATTACAACATCCAGTCTGCGTTTCAGAAGTCCCATCTCCTGTTTTGCTTTTTCAAGCTTATACAAAACAGCACGCAGATCCAAAGCAGCTTTCACAGATATTACCAGATCCACGACTAAGATCGCGCCAATGACCGATACAATCGCGATGACCGCCCCCTGCGGTATCTTCATGACGATTCTTTCGATCGGCTTGTGGATCCACTTAGTCAGAAGTACCGTGAATGCCCCCCATGCCAGGGATGAACTCAGGCAGATATGTCCCTGGAAATTGAACTTCTGGTTGGAATAATCCCAATAACGCACTTTGAACAATGCCTCCATCGTAACCCCGGTCACATATTCCAGTGCCGTTGCTCCCACAAGTCCGGCAAAATAGGTTGCAATCATATTATCCTGAAAAGGTGCCGATACCACCAGCATCATAATTGCACCGCTTCCGTAGATCGGCAGAAACGGTCCCATCAGGAATCCCCTGTTGACAAATCTTCTTTTTTTGAGTGATACATAGGTACTTTCAAAGCACCAGCCAACAAAGCAATAAATAAAGAAATATAACAGCCATTGTGCTATTGTGTAATGATAAGCCATGTCAATCCCCATTTCTGATCCATGATTTTCTTATGCGCCAAAGTTGATAATATCATCAGCGGGTTTTTTCGTCGGAACCACCGATATTGCATCCAATACCGGTCCTTCGCCCTTGTAATCGGAAAAATACTCTTTTTTCACAACTGCAGTCACTTTTACCCACTGTTTTTCTTTTAATTCATCCACACCGGCATAGCGGCATGCATATCCGATAAATGCCATATCTTCTGCACAGCAGGTCATTGCCATACGTCCCGGAACAAAATATCCCTTCGGAAACTTCTTTGGTTTCATGACCATCGCGTCAAAAATGATTGTCTTGCCGATATAACGGTCCAGACTCTCCATGCTGTCGATATACCAGATGCCATACGCATTTCCGTCAAAATCAAGAGTGTCCTGCTTCAGGTCATAAGGCAGATCTTCCTCAAATAACTGATTAATCTCACCGTTTTTATCTTCAAAAATCACCTCGGCTGCAGGATTCACCGCTTTTACATTGCGCTTATAGCTTCCAAGATCCTTGATGCCGTCACAGCGGTTAAATATGATCAACTCGGATTTTCTGACCATCTCCGCAACCAGTGATTTCATATTACTGTAATACATCGGGAAAGTTGCGCCATTGATTGTTGTAATCTGCTGCTCAACCGTCCAGTGAAACGGCAGCTTCATATCCTTGCAGTTCCACATGCCGTTATACTCGATGATAATACGTTCCGGATTGACTCTCTTTTCAATCTCCAGCAGATGCTGCGGATTAAATGCTTCCTCTGAATCAATCACTTCCAGAACTGTTCTGCTCTTTTTTAACAGTTTGGGATCATACTCCACTTCGCCCTCTTCGCATAATAACAGCAACGTGGTTCCCTTGATCTTAAAATAAGGCTGATCCAATGTAAACGAAATAAATTCCGTTTTACCGCTCTCCAAAAAGCCATTGATAATGTATACCGGTTTCATATTCTCCGTCTCCTGTTTCCATAAATAAGCAAATAGGACAGGATATCTTCATATTCTGCCCTATTGGTTTTTATTTTGTAAATAATGCTTTCAGATTCTCCTCGTTTAACTTGGAGCCGATCACACAGAACTTACCTGTTACATCCGGTTTTCCGCCTCTGACATTGCTCTCTTCCGGCACATAGTCAAAGTATACCCAGTCACCTTTCCCGGAAGGAACCATACCCTTTGCACGAAGCACCATTCCGTACTTATCCGCATTGTCAAGCTCTTTTAAGATATGAGCGATCTCATCCGCTGTGTATTTTGCGGGAGTTTCCATACCCCAGCTTGTAAACACCTCATCTGCGTGATGGTGATGATGGTGATGTTCGTGATCATGATCATGATCGTGGTGACAGCACTCACCATCATGATCATGGTGGTGATGTTCATGTTCCTCGTGATCATGATCGTGGTGGCAGCACTCCCCGTTATGATCATGGTGGTGGTGATGCTCATGGTCATGATCATGGTGGCAGCATTCGTCGTCATCGTCATCATCATGATCCTCTGCCATGATTTCTTTTAACAGCTCATTCTTCAGATCGCTGCTTCCTTCCATTGCCTTTAAGATATCGTCACCCTGAAGCTCATTCCAGTCGGTCGTAATGATCGTTGCCCTGTCATTATGTTCGCGGATCATCGCAATTGCTTCTTCGATCTTTGCTTCATCCATCTTTCCGGTTCTGCTCAGTACGATTGTTCCGGCATGCTCGATCTGATTAATGAAGAATTCACCGAAGTTCTTGATATACATCTTACACTTGGCAGCATCCACAACAGCAACTGCGCTGTTTAATACAACATCCTGTCCCATATCCACATTCTCAACCGCACGGATCACATCGGAAAGCTTACCGACTCCGGATGGCTCGATTAAAATACGCTCAGGTGCATAAGTTTTTAATACTTCTTTTAAGGAAGTTCCAAAATCACCGACCAGGGAACAGCAGATACATCCGGAATTCATTTCCTTGATCTCAATGCCAGCCTCTTTCAAAAAGCCTCCGTCAATACCGATCTCACCAAATTCATTTTCGATCAGTACTACCTTTTCGTCTGCGAGGGATTCTTTCAACAGCTTCTTTATTAAAGTTGTTTTTCCGGCTCCCAGAAAGCCGGAGAAAATATCAATTTTCGTCATAGTTCATTCCTGCCTTTCTAACCATTTATTTTACCATAGTTTACAAAATAAATCTACTGTTAAGACAGCAAAAGCACCGGCACTCTTTCGGAATACCGGTACCAATATAATGCTGTTTTTATGAGTAAGCAAGACGATAAGCCGGGTTATGTCGTGAATGATCATCTATCTAGGACTGCCGTTACCGACAGCCTCAAGCGACCTACCTGAAAGCAGACCGGGCAAGTCTGTAGCTCTCTGTTTGGTCTTGCTTCGGATGGGGTTTACATATGCCCTTTCTGTTACCAGAAAGGCGGTAGTCTCTTACACTGCCCTTCCGCCCTTACCAGATCCGTCACAGACGCTCTGGCGGTATATTTCTGTTGCACTTTCCTGGGAGTCACCTCCACCGGACGTTATCCGGCATCCTGCCCTGCGAAGCCCGGACTTTCCTCACCTGCATTGCTGCAGCCGCGATCATTTGTCCTGCTTACCCGATTCTCCGTAACCATAGCACACCTTTTTCACTGCGTCAAATAAAATTTCCATAAAAATATCGCCTGTATAGAATTATACCGGGAAACAGCTGCCTCCGACAAATTCTCTGACAATGGAATTATTTGGAAGCTTTTCGCTGGTGATTCCAAGAAAATATTCTAAGAACTTTAACAGCCTCTTTGCCTCGTAATATTCCGGCTCCTCCTGTGAGATTCCGAACAATAGCGGTTCTGCAAACTGCTTCAGAACTGCCAGCTCATAGATCAATGCCGAGTTAAACATTACATCCGCACTTTCCTGATATGGGAAGATATTTTCTTCCTCACCCTGTCTGACAGAAGGCCACATCTGGATTGTCCGCTTTGCGGAAGCTCCTCTGGTCCTTGCATCGCGTACCATACGGCGAAGCAGTCTGCCATCAGTTGTTGCAATACGGTTATGCTCATCCACATTCAGTGTCGTCAGGGCACTGATATAGATCTTGAATTTGCAGTCACCCGGAAGTGAATAGGACAATTTATCATTCAGGCAGTGAATACCCTCAATGACAAGCACATCATCCGGCCCGAGTTTTTTGTAGTCCCCCTTATATTCACGGACACCGCTCTTAAAATTAAAGCGGGGCATCTCCACCGTTTCACCGGCTAAAAGTGCCGTCATATCCTCATTAAATTTCTTCACATCAATTGCTTCGAGACATTCAAAATTGTAATCTCCGTTTGCCTGTCTCGGTGTCAGTTCACGATTCACAAAATAATCATCCACTGCGATCGGATGCGGATTTAATCCAAGCGTACGCAGCTGGATGGACAGCCTGTGCGAAAAGGTCGTTTTTCCGGAGGAAGAAGGTCCTGCGATCATAATCAGCTTTACACCGTCTCTTTTTACAATTTCACGGGCAATCTCTCCAATTCTTCGCTCCTGCTGTGCCTCCTGCACAAGAATCAGGTCACTGATATTTCCGTGGCAGATCTGCTCATTCAGATCTCCGACTGTATTAATTCCGAACAGATTATTCCAGTCATTTGCCTGTTTTAAGGTATCAAACAACTTTTTCTTAGGTTCAAACGGCTTTATGGTTTCCGGCTCTGCCGCATCGGGAAGGTTGAGAATAAATCCGTCTTCGTGTGCCAGCACTTCGAAATAGCGGATATATCCGGTACTTGGAAGCATGTATCCATAATAATAATCCTGATAACCGTCCAGATTATAGACATTTACATAGGAGCTTCTGCGGTACCAGAACAATTTTTCCTTATCCGTCATTCCGTTTTCATGAAACAGTGCCCTTGCTTCTCCCGTCGGATAGGCGCGTTTCTCAATCGGAACATTAGCCTGTACCAGCTCCTCCATCCGCTTCTGTATACGTTCTGCCAGCTCCTTATTCACGTTAAATTCACCGTGCATACTGCAGTAATAGCCTCTGCCAATGGAAAATTCCACTTTGATATTTTCTAATTTTTCCCTGCCGATCACATCCGTTGCAGCTTTTACAAACAAAAAAATCGCACTTCTGACATAGGTCTTGTGTCCGATCGGATCCGAGAGTGTGATCATGGAAATCTCGCAGTCTAACTCTGCCGTCTTAATCAGTTCCTGGATCTTGCCATCGACTTTCACCAGTGCCACATCATTCCGGTCCTTTTTCCGATAGTCATGCACAATCTTTTCATAAGTAACTCCTTTTGGCACCTGCATGCATGTATCATCCAATCGTACCTGTATCATCTGCTCCATTTTCGTCCTCCTGACTTCCCCTAATCTTTCACGGCTGTATATTCAGAACTTATATTACTGTAAACGGTGCTTTCTCCTGTGCTGCCCTTACTTCAAGCTGTGGAAACTCGCGTCTGAAAAATTCCTGCATATAAGGCACAAAAATTTTTTCCAGTCCAAAATGTCCGGCATCAATCATGCACAATCCCTGTTCGATCGCATCAATTCCCGCATGATGCCCGAGATCTCCGGTCAGATACACCTGTGCTCCTGCCGCAATCGCATCCTGAATCTCATCTTTTCCGGAGCCCGGAAGCACCGCCATCTTTTCAACCACTCTGGCAGGATCCCCGTAGACCATCACCTGTTCCAGGGAAAATACGCTCTTTACATATTCCGCACATTCCTTTAATGTCATCGGATAAGGCAGATCTCCCACACGGCCGAGACCTTCTTTTGCCCCGTCTTCCTCACAGGTAACAATCATTACATCTCTGTTCTTTAAATCCAATTCATCCGCTGCCGCATCCGCCATTCCCATAACATCAAAATTGGTATGCATGGCATAATAATTGATATCATGCCCGATCAGCTCCAGCAAGCGTTTACCGATAAAATTCTCCTGACAGATCCGCTTCTGCGGTGAGAATAAAAGGGGATGGTGTGTAAGCAAAAGATCGACCTGCGCCGAAACAGCCTGCCTGATCACAGCACTTGTTGCATCAACTGCAAGCATGACACTATGTATCTCCTTTTCGTTTCTGCCTGTCAGCAGTCCGACATTGTCCCAGCTCTCCGCATATGATACCGGGGAGAGTTCTTCCAGTTTTACCATGATATCACTGCATTTCATACTGTACTCCGATCCGCATAATAATGCTTTTTTACCTTCTCTATGTCCTGCAGATATTCTGTAACCTGTATGCCTCTGTCTTCCGTATTCTGTGTCTGATTTTCCGAAAGTCCCTGCAGGATCGCTTTATACACCCGTTCTTCCTTTTGCAGGAACTGAAACAGCACCGCATTCCGTTCCGAAAGCAGTAACGGACCGTACCGGTCTTCCATCCGTTGTTCCCAGTCCGGCTTATATGCCCGGGAACTGTCATCTGTGTTTCCCGGTACCGCACGAAACATGGGATAATATTTGCCATCTTCGGCTATCATACGCTCTTCTTCGATACGATATCCGTTCTTTCTGAGCCATTCCCGCACAGACATAATCTCAGACTGTGGCTGCAGGATCAGTTCCTCCATTCCCATAACCGCCCCGCTTCCACGCTCTAAGATTCCAATCATAAGCGGACCTCCCATGCCTGCACAGATTAACGCCTGTGCCTCACCATTTCCCAGTGCTGACGCACCATCTGATAATCTGGTCTCGATCACATCTTCCATCCCATATTGTATGATATGCTCTTTTGCCTGATGCAAAGGACCTTTGCCAATGTCCATGGCAATCACATGTTCTGCCTTTTTTTGCTGTATCAGACTGATCGCCACGTAACCGTGATCACATCCGATATCCGCCGCCGTTCCCGTGGTTTTTACAAGTGCCACCACATTCTGCAAACGCTTTGACAGTTGTTTTGCAAGATCGTTTTTTTTCTGATCCGCCACTGTTATTCTCCCATTAATCCAGATAATCTTTCAATTTGCGGCTTCTGCTGGGATGACGCAGTTTACGCAGGGCTTTCGCCTCGATCTGCCGGATACGTTCCCTTGTGACATTGAATTCTTTGCCGACTTCCTCCAGCGTTCTCGCACGCCCATCCTCTAATCCGAAACGAAGCTTTAATACCTTTTGTTCTCTTTCCGTAAGTGTTCCGAGAACTTCCGTCAACTGCTCTTTTAACAGGGAAAATGCAGCTGCATCTGCCGGTACAGGTACATTATCGTCCTGAATAAAATCACCGAGGTGGGAATCTTCTTCTTCACCGATGGGCGTTTCCAGAGATACCGGCTCCTGGGAAATTTTTAAGATCTCGCGTACACGTTCTTCCGGCATCTTCATCTGTGCAGCGATCTCTTCCGGGGTTGGTTCACGCCCAAGTTCCTGCAGTAACTGTCTGCTCACGCGGATCAGCTTGTTGATCGTTTCCACCATATGCACGGGAATACGGATCGTTCTTGCCTGATCAGCGATTGCTCTTGTGATTGCCTGACGGATCCACCAGGTTGCATAGGTTGAAAATTTGTAGCCTTTACTATAGTCGAATTTCTCAACTGCTTTGATCAGACCAAGATTTCCCTCCTGGATCAGATCAAGAAACAGCATGCCGCGTCCGACATAACGTTTTGCAATGCTGACTACCAGACGCAAGTTTGCCTCTGCCAGTTTTTTCTTTGCATCTTCACCCTGATCGATGATTTCCTGTTGTTCATCCATCTGGGTCTGGATCTTTGCCTTTTCTTCCTCATCTTCCGTCTCGGAAAGCCTGGTTTTTAATTTGCCCATAAGCTCTGCTGCCTTGGCACCGTTCTCCATCTTCTGCGCCAGTTCTATTTCTTCATCCGCACTTAAAAGAGGCACCTTTCCGATTTCCTTTAAATACATTCTTACCGGATCCTCAATGCTGACACCATCGGGAACCGACAGATCAATATTCTCAAGATCAACCTCTTCCTCTTCTATGAGATTGATCTCTTCCTCATCGATATCATCATCTTCCTCTGTGATACGCAGTACATCCACACCGTTCTGCTCCAGATACTCCATGATTTTATCGTACTGTTCTTCTTCCAATGCCATGTCCGCAAAGAAATCAACGATTTCCTGATAATCCAAGACATTTTTCTTTTTCTTCGCAAGGCTTAAGAGATTTTTCAGTTTCTCTTCAAACTTTGCCTGTAAAGCTTCATCCATGTTTTCTGTTCCAACCTTTCAATAGACTTTCGTTGTTATTTTTCTCCCTAATCAAGGGAAATATGCACTTTCCGCAGTTCTTCCAGCGCCCGCTTCCCCTCCAGCGCCTTCGTAATTGCCGTTACATCCGACCCAAGCCGTTCACTGTAATAGTGATAGCTGTTCTCTTTTACTTTATACAGAATATCCTGAAGTGCCCGTTCCTTCTCCTGCTTCGTTGTGATCTTCTCAAGCTTTGTATTAAAGAGAGCTGCCACCTCGCGTTGTTCTTCTTCATCTTCAAACATACTGATGATCGCCGCCGGATTCCACTGTCCGTTTTTGAAATCTGTGAACAGTTTTTCCGCTGTCCTTTGATACAGGGGTTCCGTAAAATCGGTGACATCTATATATTTTCCGAGTTTTTGATAAATCTCCGGCTCGTCCACCAGCCATGTCAGCAATAATTTCTGGGCTGTTTTTCCGGAATTCTCCGGATTCTTTGTTTTGTTTACGGTCGGTTTCGGTCGTACCGCTTCGGGTGCGCCACCCATCTTTGCCGCATAGCTCATGACCAGCTTTCTCAGCTGATCCGCCTGGATCATAAACTGCCTTGCTACTGCCTTCAGATAATTCTCCCGTTCCAGTTCTTCCGGAAATTCACACAGTTTTTTTGCAATCTCCCGCTGGAACTGCGTCTGGGAGGCCGGATCATTCATGTCGTATTGTTTTTGTAAAACACGGATCTCAAAGAAGAAACAGTTCTCCGCCTCATCAATCCGTTTCTGAAATTCTTCTGCCCCCAGATTTTTGATAAATTCATCCGGATCCTTATAGGGCTCCAGATGAATGACCTTTCCGTTTAATCCGGCTTCTTTCAAAATCGGTATCGCCCGCAGTGCTGCTTTCGTTCCCGCTTCGTCACTGTCATAAGTCAGTAATACCTCGGCCGTATACCGTTTCAGCAGACTCGCCTGTCCTGACGTAAACGCCGTTCCCAGCGAAGCAACCGCCTCCGTAAACCCTGCCTGATGCATGGCAATTACATCCATATAGCCCTCACACAGGATCAGATGATTCTTTCTGGAGGTACGTGCATGATTCAGTCCATACAGATTACGGCTCTTATCAAATACGATCGTCTCCGGGGAATTCAGATATTTCGGTTTTCCGTCCCCCATGACACGCCCGCCAAAACCGATTACTCTGTGATTCACATCCTGGATCGGGAATATGACACGGTTCCAGAACTTATCATACAGACCGTTTTTCTCATCATAGTTCACCAGTCCCGCTTCCCGTATCAGTGCCTCCGTGTAGCCTTTCTGTTTCAGGTAATTTAACATCTCGTTACTGTATTTTCCCGCATAACCGAGCCCGAAACGGTTGATCGTCTCCGCACTCAGCTTTCTTCCGGTCAGATAATCCATTCCGGTCTGTCCCTGCGGTGATCTCAGCATATAATAATAAAATTTTGCAACATCCTTATTTAATTCCAATATCTGCGCACGTTTATTGTCGCGCTTTCTGACATTTTCATCATATTCAATCTCCGGCAGGGATACGCCGGCCTTCTGTGCCAGATATTTAATTGCCTCCGGAAATGTATAGTTCTCATATTCCATAATAAAAGTGAATACATTTCCTCCCGCGCCGCATCCAAAGCAGTGATACATCTGCTTATTCTGTGAAACCGAGAAGGAAGGCGATTTTTCATTATGAAACGGACATAATCCGAAATAATTGCTTCCCTGCTTCTTCAGTCTGACGTAACCTGAAATCACATCCACAATATCGTTTTTTGCCCGGATCTCCTCTACCAGTTCATCAGGATAATACATATGATCCGTCCTTTCGCAGAAAAAATCAGTCAGCTCCGTTCTCCGAACATGTCATTCTCTAATAATGCCATGATTTTGGAATAAACAGTTCTTCATACTGTGCCCTTGCAAAACGGTCTGTCATGGAGCTGATATAATCGCAGACGATCCGTTCGCGGTATTCTCCCTGATCAAGTAATGCCAAAAGGTCAGCCGGAAGCTTGTCTATATGCCGCAGATAATACTCATACAGCGTTTCCACCAGTCCTTCCGCCTTTCCTTCTTCCCCCTTTGCTACCGGATTCTGATACACATGTATAAACATAAAGTGTCTTAATTTTTTCATGGCATCCGCAACCGGTGGTGACATCCGGATATCGTCCTTACCAAGACTGTGCGTAATAATATCATGGATAAAATGATCCAGCCGTTCTCCGCAGGTGGATCCGAGTACTTCACTGATCTCTGCCGGAATATCATCCTCGGTAAGGATCTGTCCTCTGATCGCATCATCCATATCATGGTGTATGTAGGCAATCTTATCCGACAGCCTGACAATTTTTCCTTCCAGTGTCGCCGGATTTCCTTCGGTCTGATGGTTCAATATACCATCCCGTACCTCAAATGTCAGATTCATGCCCTGACCGTCTTTTTCCAGAATATCAACCGTCCTCAGACTCTGTTCATTGTGCTTGAAGCCAAGCGGACAGATACTGTTTAACGCCCGCTCACCGGCATGTCCAAACGGCGTATGTCCAAGATCATGTCCGAGTGCGATTGCCTCCACAAGATCCTCATTCAGATGCAGTGCTTTTGCAATCGTTCTTGCATTCTGCGATACCTCCAGCGTGTGCGTCATGCGCGTTCTGTAGTGATCTCCATCCGGTGTCAGAAAGACCTGCGTCTTATCCTTCAGGCGGCGGAAAGATTTACAATGCAGTATCCTGTCACGATCCCTCTGGAATACCGGACGGATGTCACATTGTTCTTCTTCCCGCAAGCGTCCTCTCGTATTCACACTCAGGGTTGCATACGGACTCAATATTTCTTTTTCGTTTTCTTCGAGTCTTTCTCTGATTGTCAAAATGCAGTCTCCTTTATTTTACCCTACTCTCATTATTCTGCACTTGTTTTTCATTTCCTTTTTTTCCGGGGTAAAAAAACGTAAATAACCAGATATGCGACAATCGCAAGCAAAAATGCCGATACCACATCCACTACAGAATGCTGCTTGATAAACATCGTTGACAGGATGATCAGGACGCATAAAATCCCGCTTAAAATCTGAACCACGCGATGTTTCTTAAGCGGTTTACTCTTCATGACCGCAATCTGGATGCCGATGGAATTATATACATGAATACTCGGAAGGATGTTTGTCGCTGTGTCCGTTCCGTACAATCCACCGATCATTCTGGTGAAAATATTGTCTCTGGCAAAGGTCTCCGGTCTTAATTCCTGTCCATTCGGGTACACAAAGGAAACAATAATAAAGATTGTCATTCCGCTTACCAGAAACCAGAACAGCTGCCAGTAATTCTCTTTATCCATAAAGATAAAATACAGGACAAACCCCGCAACATACGGAAACCACAGCATATAAGGGATCACAAAGCCCTCTAAAAACGGGATTCTGTCATCCAGGGCTACATGGATCAGATGGTAATTATCTTTTGTATACTGCTCCACCATAAAAAATGCGATCAGATAGCACACCATATAGACAAGGATCGGTATTGCGTGTTTATATTTTCTGATAAATTCTCTCATAGGTCACCTGCTTTACTTTTTCTGTGCTGCTACATATACAGTGTCAGTGCCTGTTTCAGGCAGACAACCGTCAATTCCTTCGTCTTGCCCGGGACCTCCCCGTCCGCATGAAGGTACATCGGATCATCCGTTTCTATATGAATCCTTCTTGCTCTGTGCATATGTACCTCTTTATATCTGACATGTTTTCCCTTAAATGCAGTCGGGATCACACGAAGAATCTTCCATTTCGGCATATTATCCACAAGACACAGATCCAGCAGTCCGTCCTCCGCATCTGCCTGTGGCGCAAACATAAATCCGCCGCCCTCATACTTATGGTTCATCGCAGCGGCAAAAATAATGCTCTTTCTTGTAATCTGCATTTTTTCCCCATACGCATCTTCCAGGATCAGTTTGCATGGGTTCTGCGGTACATTCAAAAGATTGCGCAGCGCAACGATCAGATACACCAGTTTGCCAAGACCAATCTTATTCAGTCTCGGTTTCCACGGGGATTCATTCACTTCTGCGCATACAGCCGCATCGAAGCCGATCCCACAACTGACCGCAAAATAGCGCATCTGCTCCCTGTCGTCATCCAGGCGATAACGCACAGCGCCGATATCCGTATGATATTCATGCGGTTCTCTGAGCATTCTTCTGAGTCTCTGTACCGGTTTCCCATTTTCGGTAAAATCTCTGCCATAATCATTGCCGGAACCGGTTGGCAGATAATATAAATGCGTTTTTTCCAGATTTCTGATGCCCTGCAGGGATTCATTTAAGGTTCCGTCCCCGCCCATGACCAGAATGTCCACTATTTCCTCACTGTCCATTCCTGTCAGTTGTTCCGCGAAGCGCTTCGCATCCCCAGCCTGGGTAGTAAAATGCACGGTGTACTGTGCCTGTTCCTCTTTCAGGACTGTTTCCAGCTCCTGCCATACGCGTTTTCCTTTTCCGGATCTGCTCGCCGGATTAATAATTACATGGTACATGTCTTTCTCCCGGTATTATACAAACGAAACAGGCGGTACCATAGGCACCGCCCTATTGTATGTTCTTATTGTAATCCTACAGCAGCGGATACTTGTCCGTCAGTTCCTGCACAATTGCTCTTGCCTGCGGAACCTTTTCCTCACCACCGTTAATAACCAGTGCAATTGCTTCTGCAATCCTATCCATATCATCCGTCTTCATGCCTCTGGATGTAACTGCCGGTGTTCCCAGACGGATACCGCTTGTCACAAACGGCTTCTGAGGGTCGTTCGGAATGGTATTCTTATTTGCAGTAATATGTGCTTCATCAAGAAGCTTCTCAATTGCCTTTCCGGTCAGACCAAGCGGACTTAAGTCAACTAACATCAGATGGTTATCCGTACCGCCGGATACAATGCTGATGCCGCGGTCCATCAGCCCCTTGCACAGTGCCTGTGCGTTATCAACGATCTGCTTCTGATACTGCTTGAATTCATCGGAAAGTGCTTCCTTGAAGCAGACAGCCTTGGCTGCAATCACATGCATAAGAGGACCGCCCTGAATTCCCGGAAAGATTGCCTTATTAAAATTGTACTTATCTGCTGCTTCCTGGTTGCAGAGGATCATACCACCTCTGGGGCCACGCAGTGTCTTATGGGTTGTGGTTGTTACAACATCCGCATACGGAATCGGGCTTGGATGAAGTCCTGCTGCCACAAGTCCTGCAATATGTGCCATATCCACCATGAGTACCGCACCGACTTCATCAGCGATCTCACGGAATTTTTTGAAATCAATGGTTCTTGCATATGCGGAAGCACCTGCGACAATCATCTTCGGCTTGCAGGAAAGGGCGATCTCACGCACCTTTTCATAATCAATAAAGCCTTCGTCATTGACACCGTAAGGTACACAGTGGAAATATTTTCCGGACATATTGACCGGTGAACCATGGGACAGATGTCCGCCGTGATCCAGATTCATACCCATAAAGGTATCCCCCGGCTCCATGATGGCAAAAAATACTGCCATATTTGCCTGTGCACCGGAATGCGGCTGTACATTGACATAGTCGCAGCCGAACAATTCTTTTGCGCGGTCTCTTGCCAGGTTTTCCACTACATCGACGCATTCACATCCGCCATAGTATCTCTTCCCCGGATATCCTTCTGCGTACTTATTTGTCAGCGGGCTTCCCATTGCTGCCATAACTGCCTTGCTCACCCAGTTTTCTGAAGCGATCAGCTCAATATGGCTGTTCTGTCTGTTCTGTTCATCCACGATTGCCTGTGCAATTTCGGGATCTACCTTTGATACTTCTTCCAGTGAATACATCATTGCTCCTCCGTTTTTATTATATTTTATTTATCATGAATCTCACTGTGCAGCTCCTGTAAAGATTTCAGTTCGCTGTTTTCATGAGTCTTCACATAATGGATTCCTTCTGCTGTTGCTCTTGCGGCTGCCATGGTCGTAATGTATGGAACCTTTGCCTTGATTGCTGTCTTTCTCAGATAACTGTCGTCCGTGGCACCGGCTGCTTTCCCATTTGGTGTATTAACCACAAGCCGGATCTTACCGTTTGTGATCAGGTCTGCCACATTCGGCCGTCCCTCGGACAACTTCTTGCATTTTTCAGCCTCAATGCCCGCCGCCGTGATCAGATCATAGGTGCCGCCTGTTGCAACAATATGAAAACCATCCGCAGCAAAGCTTCGGGCAATCTCTACAACTTCATCCTTGTCCTTATCATTGACGGACATCAGTACCGTTCCCTCTAAAGGAAGTTTGGACTGACAGGCTTCCTGTGCCTTGAAGAAAGCTTCTCCGTAGGATTTTGACAATCCGAGTACTTCTCCGGTCGAGCGCATCTCCGGTCCCAGTACGGGGTCCACTTCCTGGAACATATTGAATGGGAATACCGCTTCCTTTACTCCATAGTTCGGAATCTCCTGTTCCCTCAGAGACGGTACCGGTGAAGGTCTTCCGGTAAGTTCTGAAGTGATGATATCCGTCGCAAGCGGTACCATACGGATATTACATACCTTGGATACAAGCGGTACGGTTCTGGATGCTCTCGGATTGGCCTCCAGTACATATACTTTTCCCTTTTCGATCGCATACTGCATATTCATAAGACCCTTTACATGCATCTCTTCTGCGATCCTTCTGGTATAATCCTTGATTGTCTCCACATTTTCCGGTGATATATGCACGGATGGAATGATACATGCGGAGTCACCGGAGTGAATACCGGCAAGTTCAATGTGTTCCATGACCGCAGGAACAAATGCATGTTCGCCATCACTGACAGCATCTGCTTCACATTCCAGCGCATGATTTAAGAACCTGTCGATCAGAATCGGTCTGTCCGGTGTTACGCCTACGGCAGCCTGCATATATCCTTTCATGCTCTCATCATCATAGACCACTTCCATACCTCGTCCGCCAAGTACATAGGATGGACGCACCATAACCGGATAACCGATCTGATTGGCAATCGTGATCGCCTCTTCCACATTGGTTGCCATACCCGATTTCGGCATAGGAATATTCAGCTTCTCCATCATTTCACGGAACAGATCACGATCCTCTGCAAGATCAATTACGGACGGGGAAGTCCCAAGAATCTTCACACCGTTCTTCTCAAGTTCTGCAGCAAGATTTAACGGGGTCTGACCGCCAAACTGTGCAATGACACCGAGCGGCTTTTCTTTTTTATAGATACTCAGTACATCCTCAAGTGTCAACGGCTCGAAATACAGCTTGTCCGAGGTATCGTAATCCGTGGATACTGTTTCCGGATTACAGTTTACGATAATCGTCTCAAATCCCAGTTTTTTGAGTGCCAGCGAAGCATGTACGCAGCAATAGTCAAATTCAATTCCCTGACCGATACGGTTCGGACCGCCGCCTAAGATCATGATCTTACGTGCATCCGTATGTACCGGATTCTTATCCTCTGCATTATAGGTGGAATAATAGTAAGCGCTGTCCTTCGTTCCACTGACATGCACGCCTTCCCATGCTTCTTCCACACCGATGGCAATTCTGCGATTCCGGATATCCTCTTCCGGGATCTCTAATAACTGACTTAAATATTTATCGGCAAAACCATCTTTCTTGGCACTTATTAACATCTCATCGGGCAGCATGCTTCCCTTATGTGCAAGAATGGCATTTTCCTCTTCTACCAGTTCTTTCATCTGTTCAATGAAATAAGTCTTCACTTTTGTGATCTCGAAGATCTCATCCACTGTGGCACCCTTACGTAGTGCCTCGTACATGATAAAATGTCTCTCGCTGGACGGTGTGATCAGCTTCCGGAGCAATTCTTCCTTGCCCAGTGTATCAAAATTCTTCGCATGTCCCAGTCCGTAGCGTCCTGTTTCCAGGGAACGGATCGCTTTCTGGAATGCTTCCTTATAGTTCTTACCGATACTCATGACCTCGCCAACGGCTCGCATCTGGGTTCCAAGCTTATCTTCCACACCCTTGAACTTTTCAAAGGCCCAGCGAGCAAACTTGATTACCACATAGTCTCCGTCCGGAACATAGCGGTCAAGGGTACCATACTTGCCGCACGGAATATCCTTCAATGTCAGCCCTGCTGCCAGCATCGCAGATACCAGCGCAATCGGGAAACCGGTTGCTTTACTTGCCAGTGCCGAAGATCTTGAGGTTCTCGGATTGATCTCAATGACAATGATACGGTCCGTCACCGGATCATGCGCAAACTGCACATTGGTTCCACCGATGACCTGTACGGATTCCACAATCTTATATGCCTGCTCCTGCAGACGCTTCTGACATTCTTCAGAAATCGTGAGCATCGGCGCTGCGCAGAAGGAATCGCCTGTATGGACTCCAAGCGGATCAATGTTCTCAATAAAGCATACTGTGATAATATTATTATCCGCATCACGAACTACTTCCAGCTCCAGTTCTTCCCAGCCGAGAATGGATTCCTCCACCAGTACCTGCCCTACCAGGCTTGCCTGTAAGCCTCTTGCACAGACTGTTTTTAATTCTTCTTTATTATAGACCAGTCCGCCTCCTGCACCACCCATGGTATAGGCAGGACGAAGTACAACCGGATAGCCAAGCCTGTCTGCAATTGCCAGTGCTTCTTCCACTGAATAAGCAACTTCGCTTCTTGCCATCTCAATGCCGAGCTGATCCATCGTTTTCTTAAATTCGATACGATCTTCTCCACGTTCGATCGCATCCACCTGAACACCAATTACCTTAACATTATATTTATCAAGAATGCCTGCATTGTTAAGCTCCGCACACAGATTCAGCCCTGACTGTCCACCCAGATTCGGAAGCAGTGCATCCGGTCTCTCCTTTGCAATGATCTGTTCCAGTCTGTCCACATTTAACGGCTCAATATAGGTTACATCCGCCGTCTCCGGATCTGTCATGATCGTCGCCGGATTAGAATTAACCAGTACGATCTCATACCCCAGCTTCTTCAATGCTTTGCATGCCTGTGTGCCGGAATAATCAAACTCACAGGCCTGACCGATGATGATCGGTCCGGATCCGATGATCAGTACCTTATGGATATCTGTTCTCTTTGGCATTCTGTTTCTTCCTCCACCTTGTGTTTTTTTCAGTTCACTGAGTAGTATTGTACCTTTATCCCATGCCGGTTGTCAATCGGGGACGGGGCTTTTGTCACAAACAGCGCCCTTTGGCTCGCGGAACGTCACCGATACGCAGGCAAAGCTACCAGGCATGACCCTCTCAGGCACGACTACCTCTCAGGCACGACTACCTCTCCTCTCATGTACGACTGTCACTCAAGATAAAAAATTTTAACCGATAGCTTTCATAATCTCTTTTTCATGATCTCTGGTAAATTCACTTAATTCATAGAATCGAATTCTCTTATTGACTAATATAGGAACCACAAATCCATTTTTTACCAAAACCATCAGTCTGTTAATAATCGTCTTATTTGTTACTGACAATTTTCTGCTGACTTCAATCGGAGTAAACTCTCCTTTATAGTTTTTTATTAGAAATTGCAATAGCTCTTTTTCTTTTCCTTTCAAAAACGACAGACTTCCGGTAATATCTTCCTCTTCAGAAGCCAACTGCAAATCACAGACTTTTCCGGAATACAATTTCACCATTCTGAGGAAATAGTTGATCCAGATCTCCGGATGTGGCGGGTTCTCTCTGCCAGAATAGTACACCGCAGGGAGTCCCATCTGAATGGATTCATAATATTCCGGTGGAATATAATCAGGATTTCCTGTCTTAGAATCATATACCGCAAATAACACTCCCGGTGGCATAGGTCCTCTGAATCCGATTTTCTCCTTGGAAGCCCCCTTTTCTACCATTTTCTGTACATCAAAAATAAGTTTCATGGAAAATATCTCTTTTTTACTTACCTTTTCTTCAAGATAATTCAGTGCCAGAAAATAATTCCGTACCTCCTGCTCCGGTTTCAGATAATGCTTTCTTTCGTCGCTTTCTATTACTTCATCCACCTGTTTTTCCGACAATGGATTACCTTCAATTTTATTCGAAGCATAAGAACTTTTTTTCTTCGAATTTTTGCGAAGCTTATTCATGACAGTTTTGGACAGCTTTACCGATGATACTTTATATCTGTTCTGTTCAATCTCTGTTATATATCTTAAAATTTCACTATTTTTTCACTATTTTTCTCTATAGATTTTTTAAAACCAAAGAAATCCCGGACAATATCAGCGATATGGACAGCATCTTTTTGACAAGCTTTTCATCCATGTGATCGCTGCATTTTATCCCGACAGCCAGGCCCAGTAAAGCAAAGGAAATCAGCAGCAACGCGAATTAGACCTTCGGGTCAAGACTTTCAAATACCCCGGCTCTCTTTGCAACCATTCATTATAGGTTGCGGACCAAGGCAGTCTCTCTGACGGACTATGGTGCTTTGCACCTTTTTTCATGCAAAAATAATTTTTGTATTATCCCTAGAAGCTTGAAGTTATCGAACTACTTCAATTTTTCATTTTCACAACTACATTTCCAGCGTGTTCTACATCACCTGCTGTCCGGATTGCCTGTTCCAGCTTATCCAATGGAAACTCATGAGTGATGATACTC
>Ga0129311_1000006_pt1 | contig 227556 bp, 186 predicted proteins | sample Go1ome_FD_94435 | JGI IMG/M metagenome (GOLD analysis project Ga0129311, IMG submission 94435) | Western lowland gorrila individual fecal microbial communities from Wisconsin, USA - Go1022B metagenome | ecosystem: Host-associated > Mammals > Digestive system > Large intestine > Fecal | place... | reverse complement strand
TCCGTATATCCATGATTTATGGCCAGAGGGAATGACATAGACTTAGAAGCAATCTCTATGAAGAAATGAAAATATGAGAAAAAGCGAGTTAACAAGAGAAAAACAAAGATTATTATGGGAGGATCAGCTATGGTACGCTCTTTATGGACGGCTGCGACAGGAATGACTGCGCAGCAGACAAATGTGGATACAATTGCAAATAACCTTTCCAATGTTAACACGACGGGCTATAAGACCGGTGTGGCAGAGTTTCAGTCTTTGCTGTATCAGAATCTTCAGACAAGGACAACTTCTGCAAACGGTGAGACAAAACCGGGCAGCGCACAGGTAGGACTGGGTGTACGCAATTCATCTATTTCAACGATTTTTACACAGGGAAATCTGTTAGAATCCTCCAGTGATACTTCCTTTGCAATTGAAGGGGACGGATTCTTTTCGATCAGAGGTGGAGACGGAAATACCTATTATACCAGAAACGGTAATTTCTTCCTTTCCCAAGGTGTTGGCGGACTGACGTTATGTACCTCTGAAGGATATCCGGTACTGGATACCAACGGAAGAACCATTGTTTTCGGAAACAATATTGTAGCCAATAAGGTGACCATTACCGGCGACGGACAGTTCTGCTATCCGGATGCTTCCGGGAATCCACAGCCGATGGGAATTCAGATCGGTGTCCACCAGTTTAACAATCCGGGAGGATTGTATAAAAATGACGGCGGTTACTTTGAAGTTACCGACGCAAGCGGAAACGCAATGAATGAGGCAACAAATAACAATCTTAAGAAGAGCCGTATTGTTCAGGGATATCTGGAAGGTTCCAATGTAAAAGTTGTAGACGAGATGGTAAACCTGATTGTAGCCCAGAGAGCATACGAGATGAACTCCAAGGCAATCACAACAACGGATGAAATGATGCAGACAGCAAATCAGCTTAAGAGTTAAGGATGGGTGATATAGATGGATCTGGGAAATCTGACAATGGACTATTCAGATTATCTGACAACGGCAAAGACCGGAACCGATACCAAGACACAGAATACTGTTAACGGGATCGGCAAGGACAGTACAGATGAAGAATTGATGGATGCCTGCAGACAGTTTGAATCCTATCTGTTGGAGCAGGTGTTTAAAGAGATGCAGAAAACAGTATCCTTTAATGATGAAGAAGATGATAATTCTGCGCTCAGTCTGATGGGCAATTCCAATGCACTGCAGGACTATTTCATGGAACAGGCAGTTGCGGATATTGCAGAGACTTCAACCAAGAAGGAAGGACTTGGAATCGCACAGATGTTGTACGAATCCATGAAGCGTAACGCAGGCTTGACTGAGTAAAAAACGGATACAGTGTCATAGATAAATACATAGGAAACATAATGAAGATTGCACAGGCTTATCGGGAGGCATGCAGTAAGAGCACCGGGGTGGGTTTGTGCAATTTTTTGTGATGTGGGCAGGAGAAAAACTTTGGACACAGTTAAGGGATATGTTGATCATATCATTTATCGCAATGAAGAAAATTCATATACAGTACTGGAATTAATAGAAAACGGAAAGGCAGTAACCCTGATTGGAATTTTTGACAGTATTGATGAAGGGGAAAGCATACGTGCGGAAGGTGAATACGTCAAGCATGCGATGTATGGAAAACAGTTTAAAGTACATTCTTTTGAAAGCCTGATTCCTGAAGATACCGTATCCATGGAGAGATACCTGGGTTCCGGTGCGATTAAGGGCATAGGGGAGTCGCTGGCAGCACGAATTGTTGGAAAGTTCGGGGAGGATACCTTCCGGATTATTGAGGAAGAACCGGAACGGCTGGCAGAAATCAAGGGGATCAGTGAACGAAAAGCACGGGAAATCGCAGCTCAGATGGAAGATAAAAAGGGCATGCGCGATGCAATGATCTTTTTACAAAAATACGGCATTACCAATACCATGGCAGTGAAGATCTATAAGCAGTATGGTGCCCAGGTATACACTGTTCTGAAAGAAAATCCGTACAGACTGGCAGAGGAGATCGATGGTATCGGTTTTCGGATTGCGGATGAGATTGCAGGCAGGATCGGTATTCATGTGGATTGCGAGTACCGGATTATGAGTGGTGTGCTATATGTCCTGCTACAGGCATCGGGGGAAGGGCATATGTACCTGCCGATGAATGAGCTGGTGAGAAGGGCAGAGGAACTGTTGAATGTTCCTGCAGATGCAGTAGAACCATTGGTGTCAAATCTTGCCATGGATAAAAAACTTGTGATGAAAAATCAACAGGATCTGGTTGCTGTATACAGTATGAATGCTTATTATGCCGAACTGAACTGTGCAAGAATGTTACATGACCTGTTGCTGGCATCTGAAGAAACGCTCCCGGCGCAGGATACACAGAGATTACAGAGAATAGAAAAACTTCAGGAAAAATTGTCTGCGGATACAAAGATACCACTTGAACTGGATGAGCTGCAGAAACGTGCAGTCCTGGAATCAACGAAAAATGGGGTGTTCATTTTGTCGGGTGGCCCGGGAACCGGAAAAACGACCACTACCAGGATGATTATCGAATATCTGAAGGATAATGGCATGGAGTTTTACCTTGCGGCACCGACGGGGCGGGCCGCAAAAAGGATGCAGGAGACTACCGGCTATGAAGCAAAAACAATTCACAGGCTATTGGAGTTAAACGGTCTGGCTTCCGAAAATGGAAAAAGAGCAGCCTTTGAAAGAAACGAGGAGAATCCGCTGGATGTGGATGCTGTGATTATAGATGAAATGTCTATGGTGGATATTTATCTTTTTCAGGCACTTTTAAAGGCAATTACGGTTGGAACGAGGCTGATCTTAGTCGGGGATGCGAACCAGCTCCCGAGTGTCGGACCAGGACAGGTGCTTCGGGATCTGATCGAGAGTGCGTGCTTTCCGACTGTGGTACTTAACAGGATTTTCCGGCAGGCAGAGACCAGTGATATCGTGGTCAATGCGCATCGTATTCTGGAAGGACAGGAGATCACACTCGACAATAAGAGCAAGGATTTCTTTTTCCTGGAGAGAAATGATGTCAATGTGATCTATAAGCATATGATACAGCTGATTACCGGGAAAATGCCGGCCTATGTCAATGCCAGACCGTTTGATATCCAGGTCCTTACCCCGATGCGAAAAGGGCTGCTGGGTGCCAATACGCTGAATCAGATATTGCAGAAATACCTGAATCCCCCTGAAGATGACAAGAATGAGCATACGGTCGGGGATACCGTATTCCGTGAGGGGGATAAGGTCATGCAGGTAAAGAATGATTACCAGTTGGAATGGGAGTGCCTTGGCAAGTATGGAATACCCTACGACAAAGGAACAGGCGTTTTTAACGGGGATATGGGGATTATTGAGCAGATCAATGAGTATACGCAGACGATCATTGTAAAATTTGATGCGGAACGCACGGTGACCTATCCGTTTGCAAGCCTGGAGGAACTGGAGCTTGCGTATGCAATCACGATCCATAAGTCACAGGGGAGCGAATATCCGGGGATTATACTGCCACTGCTGTCAGCACCGAGAATGCTGTTGAATCGAAATCTGCTTTATACCGGAATTACGAGAGCAAGGGGATGCGTAACGATTCTGGGAAGCCGCCAGACGGTAAAGGAAATGATTGACCGCGTGGATGAACAAAAACGCTATACCGGATTTGTCTGCCGCCTGAGGGAACTGATCGGAAAGAAGGAATATGGAGCTTACGAATAAGCTGTGGGGATTGCTGTATCCGGGCAGATGCCCGGTCTGTGACAGCGTTGTTATGCCGGCAGGAAATAAAATATGTTATCCGTGCAGGAACAGGCTTCGCAGGATCAGGGAACCCTATTGCCTGAAATGTGGGCAGCAGTTAACGGATGAAGAACTGGAATACTGCAGTGATTGCAGAAAAAAGAAACATGTTTTTATCAGTGGAATCTGTTTATATGAATATGAAAGTGTACAGGAAGCAATTTATCGCTTTAAGTATGAGGGAAGAAGCGAATATGCAGCATTTTTTGGCGAAGAGATGGCATATTGGCTGGGAGAAAGGCTAAAAAGCTTCCGGGCGGATGCACTGATCCCGGTACCGATTCATAGAAAGCGTTTTAGGGAGCGTGGGTATAATCAGGCACAGCTTCTTGCGCAAGAAGTCGGAAAGAGACTCCGGATTCCTGTGCTAACGAATGTAATTGAAAGAGTACGTAATACAGCACCACAGAAAGGGCTTGGCATGCAGGAACGCCAAAATAATTTGAAAAAGGCTTTTAAAATGTGCCAAAATGATGTAAAATTAGATACAATTATAATAATTGATGATATATTCACAACAGGCGCTACAATTGATGCAATGGGCAGGGTACTTCTGGAAGCAGGAGTAAAAGAGATATACTTTGCTGCATTGGCTGTTGGGAAAGGGTCATCATAGTGGGGTTTGGAAAATGAATGTTAGAAATTGTAAACGCTGTGGAAGATTGTTTAATTATGTAACAGGTGTTCCTCTGTGCATGTCCTGCAGAGAGGAAAATGAGAAGAAATTCCAGGAAGTAAAAAAATATATTGAAGAGCATAAACATGCAGGTATCCAGGAGGTATCGCAGGAGTGCGAGGTCGAGGTGAAACAGATCCAGCAATGGATTCGTGAGGAACGTCTGGCTTTTGCGGACGATTCACCGATCGGTATCAACTGCGAAAAGTGCGGTACCATGATTAGAACAGGACGTTTTTGCGAAAAATGTAAAAGAGAAATGATGAATGAGCTCGGAAGTGTATCCCGCAGACCTGTACAGCAGGCACAGCCGCAGAGAATGCAGAAGGACGACCCGAGAATGCGCTATCTTGATAAACAGTAGAGTGGGTGAGTTATGTTAAATGAAGAACGAGTAATACTGATGACACGCATGGCTGCATATGAAAGCGGTGAAGGAAAGAAAAACGGAGCGATCGGAAGTTATTTCCGTGGAGACTATATTGGATTACAGGTGTTAAAATCCGTGATCAGCGCGACGATTTCTTTTGTACTTGTGTGTGGAATAATTGTATTATATAACTTTGAAGGTATTATGGACAGCTTATATGGCATAGATCTTTTTTCAGCAGCAAAAAAGATTATTATTGCATATATAGTGGTTGTGGCAGTATATGCACTGGTGTCGTATCTGATCTATTCCTATAAGTATAAAAAAGCACGTAAAAGGCAGAAGGCCTATTCTGCAAGTCTTAGAAAACTCTCTGAGATGTATCAGAGGGACAGTAAAAAATAACAGCGGATCTGAAAGGATATGGTATGGCAACAGTACTGGAAATAAAGGAATATTTGAAACGATTTTATAGTAAATATGAAGCATATCTTGTGCCGCTTTTGAAGTTTATCACAGCGATGACGGCATTGTTGATCATCAATAAGGAACTCGGATTTATGACGCAGCTTAACAGTTTTGCAATTGTACTGATTGCGGCTCTGTTCTGCTCCTTTTTGCCCCTGAATTTCATTATTGTGATTTCGGCGCTTTTTACACTGGGGCATGTTTACAAATTGTCGCTTGAATGTGCAGCAGTGGTTTTAGTCCTGTTTTTGCTGATGTTCCTTTTGTATTTCAGATTTTCACCAAAAGATACCATTGTGGTGATTCTGACACCGATTTGTTTTGCTTTGAAGATTCCTACTGTAATGCCGCTTGCAATGGGGCTGGTGGGAAGTCCGGCGTCCGTTGTTTCGGTCGGATGCGGAGTCATTGTATATTATGTGCTTTCATTCATTGGTGTGAATGCTTCAATGATTAATTCGCTGGATGCAGACGGCAGTCTTTCCAGATTTAAATATCTGATTGACGGCATTCTCGGAAATAAGGCAATGCTGGTAACGGTTGTGGCATTTGCGGTAACCATTATTCTGGTATATATTATCAGGAGATTACCGGTGGATCATTGCTGGACCTATGCGATGATCGCAGGAGCTCTTATGGATGTAGTGATCCTGATGCTGGGAGATCTGAAATTCAGAACCAATATCTCGATTCTCGGGACGATTCTCGGAAGTATTGTAGCAATCGGTATTGTAAAAATTCTTCAGCTGTTTGTATTCAATGTTGATTACAGCAGGACGGAACATGTACAATATGAGGATGATGAATATTATTATTATGTAAAGGCAGTTCCGAAAATGAGCGTATCCATGCCGGATAAGACTGTGACAAAAATTGATACGAGAAAACCCGTTACGAGAAACGTTATATCATCAGAAAATGCAGCAGCCAGAAGTGCGGTAAGAGGAACTCATCCGGTGGGAAAAAGCGGTATGACTGCCGGCAGTGCGGTACGAAGCAGTGCAACAGCGAACAGAGCAGCCGGATCCGGAAGCGGTGCTGTCAGAACGGGCACGGCAGGAAACAATTCGGTCAGAAACGGTAGTCAGGAGCAGCACGGGACAACGGTGAGAAGTGCCTCCGTTGCGGCAGACAGAGCGGCAGCAGGTACAAGACAACATACGGTAAGCGGTGTTGACAGATTACGTGAGCAGAAGAATCAATAAAATATAGGGTTGGATGGTGCAGTATGGCAAGTTTTACAGCGTTTGCGGATAAATATCTGTCCGCAATCCACATCCCCAATTACATCAAGGTAACGGATATTGTAGAAATTCTGATTATCTCCTTTTTTGTGTATCAGATCATGGTATGGATCAAAAATACCAAGGCGTGGGCACTGTTAAAAGGAGTTCTTGTCATACTTATTTTTATTGTAATTGCAGCAATATTTCATATGACAACGATCCTGTGGATTGCAGAGAATGTCATCAGCATCGCGGTGATTGCATTTGTTATTGTCATGCAGCCGGAACTGCGACGGGCGCTTGAGCAGCTTGGCAGCAAAAATTTTTTGAGTTCACTGTTTCCGTTTGAAACAACACGAAAAGATTCCGAACGCTATTCTGATAAAACTGTGAATGAGATTGTACGTGCATGCTTTGAAATGGGCAAGGTTCGTACCGGCGCATTGATCGTTATGGAGCAGAACAATTCATTAGCTGAGTATGAGCGTACCGGTATTGAAATCGATGGTATTGTAACCAGCCAGCTCTTGATTAATATTTTTGAACATAATACACCGCTTCATGATGGGGCAGTAATCATTCGGGGAGAAAGAGTGACTTCTGCGACCTGTTATCTTCCGTTGTCGGATAATCGGGGACTGAGCAAAGAACTTGGCACAAGACATCGTGCCGGTGTCGGTATTTCGGAAGTGACAGATTCTATGACATTGATTGTTTCCGAGGAAACCGGGTATGTCAGCGTGGCATATAACGGGGAACTGTTCCGGAATCTGGACGCGGATGGCGTAAAAGAAAAAATTGCAATCGTACAGAACAAACCCAACCAGGATGAGAAGAAGCATCTTGTCTGGAAAGGAAGGTCCAAGGTATGAAAAAATGGTTTACAAACAATTTAGGACTGAAATTTCTGGCGTTGTTCGGATCGTTTTTATTATGGTTAATTGTTGTCAATATCAATGACCCGGTAGATTATCAGACCTTTACCGGAGTTCAGGTGGAGATCATCAATGCGAATGCGATCACGGATGAGGGAAAGATCTATGAGATTCTGGATAATACAAATGTGATAACGGTCAGGGTGGCAGCAAAACGCTCCATTCTGGATGCACTCAGCAAAGAGAATATCCGGGCAGTTGCGGATCTGAGTGAGGTAACAATTACCAATACAGTCAGCATTAAATTATCCACAAACAAGTATAACAGTTCGATTGAGAATATTGATTCCAATACGGAATATCTGAAATTAAACATTGAGGATATCAAACGCAAACAGCTTGTGATTGATACAGTTACAACAGGTACACCTGCAGATGGCTATCTGGTGGGGGCTGTGTCTTCGGATCAGAACCTTGTGCGGTTGTCGGGACCGGAATCAGTCATTGCCAAGATTAGTTCTGCACAAGTCATTGTTGATGTCAGCGGTATGAATGAAAATATCAGCACAAGTGCTGAACTCAGACTGTATGATGCGGATGGAAAACAGATCATCAATGACAGCATTACAGCCAATATTACGGCTGTAAATGTGAATGTATCAATTCTTGCGACAAAGATGGTGCCGATCACCTATCAGACATCCGGGACACCTGCAGATGGCTACGATCTGACTGGGGAGATTATCTCTAATCCGGAGGAAATTCTGATAGCGGGAAGCCAGAGCCAGATTGATAAGATCACAGTGATTGAAGTTCCGGAAACGGCTTTGAATGTGACGGGACAGACTGAGAATCTGACGGTATTTTTAAATATTAACGAATATTTGCCAAGCGGCATTATTCTTGGGGATAAGAACTTTAAGGGAAGTGTTTCCGTTGAGGTTGTGATCGAAAAGATCGAGACCAAGAAAATTACGATTCCGGAATCATCTATCCGGTTAGATAATATTCCGGATGGATATGAAGTTTCCATTCTTGATTATGATCCGGAGAGCTCGATCAGTTTAAAGGCAATCAGTTCGAGACTGGAGGAACTTGAGAATGCGGCCTGGGTTGGTACAGTGGATATTGGCGGTTATTTTGAAGACCAGAATATCAGTGAACCTGCATCCGGAATCTATACAGTCGAGGCAGAATTTGTCATGCCGGAAAATGTAGAGCAGGTACAGAGGCTGTACATTAAGGTTGAACTTACCGCTGTGGAATCTGAGAATAATGATAACTCAGAAAATGCATAGTGTGTGGGATATATGGAATAAGACAGATAAGAAGAGGGAAAAGAATGGCTAGATTATTTGGTACGGATGGAGTAAGAGGAGTTGCAAACGATGAACTTACCCCGATGCTAGCAATGCAGCTTGGGCAGGCAGGTGCATATGTACTTACCAAGGAAAATGCACATAAACCGACGATTATGGTTGGATGCGACACGAGAATATCCGGAGATATGCTTGCAAATGCGCTGATGGCAGGTGTTTGTTCTGTTGGTGCAAATGCTGTGTATGTTGGGGTGATTCCGACGCCGGCAATTGCATATCTTACAAGAAAGTACAAAGTGGATGCAGGTGTTGTGATCTCCGCATCACACAATCCGGTTGAGTTTAACGGGATTAAATTCTTTGACGGAAACGGTTACAAACTTCCGGACTCTCTGGAGGACGAGATTGAAGCACTGATTAAGAGCGATATGAAGGATGTAAAATTCCCGATTGGTTCCGGTGTGGGTAAAATCAAGTATCGTACCGATGCCAGAGAAGAATATATTAACCATGCGATTCAGGCAGTTCCCGTAGAACTGGACGGCATGAAGATTGTTGTTGACTGCGCAGAAGGTGCATCCTATTATACATCCATTGAGGCTTTAAAAGAGCTGGGTGCGGATGTGGTTGCTATTCATAATAATCCGGATGGAACCAATATCAATGCAAATTGTGGATCCACACATCTGCAGGAACTGATGGCACGTGTTGTATATGAAAAAGCTGCATTGGGGCTTGCCTTTGATGGGGATGCGGACAGATTGATTGCCGTGGATGAAAACGGTAAGATGGTGGACGGTGACCAGATTATGGCAATTGTCGGAAACCATATGATGCAGAACGGAACACTCCATGATAACACAATCGTTGCAACGGTTATGAGTAATCTTGGATTTTTCCTGATGGGAAAAGAAAAGGGAATTCATATCGAACAGACGAAAGTCGGTGACCGCTATGTTTTGGAACGCATGAAAGAGATTGGTGCAAACCTTGGCGGTGAGCAGTCCGGACATATCATCTTTTTGGATGAGAATACAACGGGAGACGGGCTTTTAAGTGCGCTACATCTATTACAGGTACTCGTTGAAACAGGTAAGCCGTTATCCGAGCTGGCATCCATTATGGAGGTTCTGCCGCAGGCACTTGTGAATGCAAAGGTTCCGAATCATAAGAAAGAGAGCTATATGGAATATCCGGAGATTGCTTCTGCGATTGCAGCATTGTCCGACAGATTTGCCGGAGAAGGCAGAGTATTGATCCGTCCTTCCGGTACCGAACCAATGGTTCGTGTTATGATCGAAGGAAAAGACCAGAAAATGATTCAGGAAGAGGCACAGAGACTGGCAGATCTGATCCAGAATGTTGTTCTTTAAGTTACGGATGGCAGAAACTATGAAAAGTTAGTAAAGTGCTTGAGAATGTCAGTCTATAATGGTATACTGAACATATCGGGATAAATTGGGGGTTTACCCGGTTGTTTCAGAGAAGATATTTTATATTATGTAACCAGAAAATGGGGGTATAGTTATGGTAAGTCAGAAGGTAACTATCAAAAATCCAACAGGACTACATCTAAGACCGGCAGGTATCCTATGTAAGGAAGCTATGCAGTTTAAATCTTTGATAACATTTACATTCCGGGAGAACACGGCGAATGCAAAGAGCGTATTAAGCGTTCTTGGTGCCTGTGTCAAATGTGGTGATGAGATCGAGTTTACCTGCGAGGGCGAGGATGAAGAAGAAGCATTACACGCTCTTGTCAGTGCGATTGAAAGCGGTCTTGGTGAATAGGGACTTTTTAAAACCGTCAGCCCGAATGTTATATTCGGGCTGTTTTTGTATGCCGGGAATTACTTTGCTTCTGCACAGGACGGACAGATAAATTTCCGGAAAAACAGAAAATCCAGGTATGTTACATCGGGGTACCCCGGTGAAACTATAATAATCTGAAAAGGAGACAGGAAAATGTTGAATTACAAGCGTTACACACGGAACCCCGTAGTATTCTATCCTGAGCGTGAATGGCCGGGAAAAGAAATTGAAAAAGCACCCATCTGGTGTAGCGTCGATCTACGTGACGGTAATCAGGCGTTGATCGATCCTATGGTTGTAGATGAGAAAATAGAGATGTTTCAGTACCTAATCAAACTTGGATTTAAAGAGATTGAGATTGGATTTCCGGCTGCCAGCCAGATTGAATATGACTTTTTACGCCAGCTGATCGAAAGAAAGATGATCCCTGATGATGTCAGGGTACAGGTACTGACCCAATGCCGTGAGGAGCAGATCGCACGGACCTTTGAAGCAATCGAGGGATGTAAGCAGGCAGTTGTACATATTTATAATTCTACCTCTACATTGCAACGGGATGTGGTATTCGGTATGGAGAAGGAACAGATCATTGAGATCGCTGTTCAGGGAACCAAATGGGTAAAACAGTATGCCAAGGATTTCCCGGGCAGGATCATTCTGGAGTATTCTCCGGAGAGCTTTACCGGAACCGAGCTTGACTTTGCATTGGAGATCTGCACCGCAGTGCAGGACGTCTGGGGTCCGACGAAGGAAAATCCGATGATCATGAATCTGCCTTCCACAGTGGAGATGAATACGCCGAATGTATATGCAGATCAGATCGAATGGATGAACAAACATTTTAAAAACCGCGAAAGCATTATTCTGAGTGTGCATCCTCATAATGACAGAGGTACAGGAGTTGCAGCAACGGAGCTTGCATTGTTAGCAGGTGCGGATCGTGTTGAGGGAACCTTGTTTGGCAACGGAGAAAGAACAGGAAATGTGGATATTCTGACTGTTGCCTATAATATGTTCTCCCAGGGAATTAACCCGGAACTGAATATCGAACATATCAATGAGATCATTGAGATCTATGAAAGATGCTGCAAGATCCCCATCCATCCGAGACATCCATATGCAGGAAAACTGGTATTTACTGCATTCTCCGGCTCCCATCAGGATGCGATCAATAAAGGTGTCAAAGCAATGCATGAGCGCAACAACGAGCATTGGCAGGTACCGTATCTGCCGATTGATCCCGCGGATATCGGGCGTGAGTACGAACCGATTGTGCGTATCAATTCCCAGTCCGGTAAGGGTGGTGTGGCGTTTGTTATGGATACCTATTTTGGATTCAAGCTACCAAAGAGCATGCAGCGTGAATTTGCAAACGTGATTCAGGCAATTTCTGAAAAACAGGGTGAGGTATCTCCTGAACTGATTATGGAGAACTTCCGTAAAGAGTATCTTGATCAGAAGGAACCGATTCATTTCCGTAAACTGAAAGTGGATGACTTAAGCGGGGAGACAGATTCACCGTTTGATACAAGAGTTACGGTTGTTTATACGGATCATGGAACAGAAAAGTCTTACACAGCGGTCGGAAACGGACCTCTGGATGCGGTACAGAGAGGTTTACAGGAGAATATGGGAATTTCCATTAAGATTCTGGATTACGAAGAGCATGCACTCCAGAGCGGATCCAATTCTCAGGCGGCAGCTTATATTCATCTGTTGAATTCAGAGGATGGAAGAGTTACTTATGGTGTTGGTGTCAGCTCCAATATTACACGAGCATCTGTACGTGCAATTTTCTCTGCAATCAATCGTTTAGGACTTGGATCAAAATAGTATGAAAAAGATACAGAACTGGAAAGCGTTTTTGAAACGCTGTGGCTATATGTTCCCTTGGATACTGGCAGTATGCTGCGGACTGATACTCGCCTTAAGTTATTACCGTCCCAAGCTTGCCTATGAGGTAACAAGGCAGCATGTGGTTCTGGAAGAAACTGAAGAAACAAGAGGCATTACACTGGATGCAGGTACGGTCGTGGACTATTATCTGGATGTCGGTGACCGGACGATATGCGGGATCCAGCCCTGCTTTGACTGGGGGAGTGATGATTACCCACAGGGCACGGTCCTGATCGAGGCATGGCATGCGGATGACCGGACACAGCCGATCGGTACTGCACAGATCAGGCTGGATGAACGTCTGAGAGAGGCTTATGCCTATGCTGCGATTCCTGGTGGGGATGAGCTGAGCGGAGCGTTATTATTCACGATCAGCTATCTTCCGGGAGAGGGCGATACGGAGCTTCCGCAGATCATCTACGGAACGGAGACAATGCAGAACAGCCATACCGCTGTGAATGAGAACGCAGTGGATGGAGATCTGATGATGTACTATGCTTCTGTACAGAAGACCTATCCTCTTGTTTTTGATGCAAGGATGTTTCTGTTTGTGTCGGTCTGTACCGGACTTTTTATGACCGGTAAGGAGCTGCACCGGAGAAAACGCGGACAGGAAGTATCTGTAGAACCAGCCGTGGAAAGTATCGGAGAAACAGTGCCGGAACCGTGTACAGGAAAAGAAAAGAAGCCTAAGAAATGGTTGTACGCACTTATTGGGATTCTGACAGCTGTGCTGCTCAGTACAGTGGTAGAACTGTTCGTATATAACCGGCAGGCATTGTTTGGAGGAAGTTATGCTGAGACAGTGGAAATGACATCTGAAACGGCAGAACTTTACTTTGATGAGATACGGTATATTAAGACACTGACGCTTTCCGGAGATTTTTCGGAAGATACAGAATTTGAAATATCGGTGTATGGTGTGGATGGGACACTGAGACAGAACTTTACGGTGACAGCGGATGCCAGACTTCCGGAGCGGATTGTGAACCTTAGAGAAAAGGCCGGCAGGGTGGTTATCAGTACGCAGACGGCGGACAATGGGATCATCCATATTACCGCATCGAATTTTACAGAGTGGAATGGGATCCGGTTTTTGTTCTTTTTCAGCGTATTCGGGCTGGCAGCCTATGTGATCATCGGGCGGAAGGATTTTACCGGACATCCGGAACGGGCATTTGCAGTGATCTGTCTGGTAACGGGTGGAATGCTGATCCTGATTACAGGAACCAACCAGATCTCCTATGATGAGCAGACCCACATTACCCAGGCATGGAATCTTTCTTATATAGGAAGGGTATATGATACCGAGGCAATACTGGATTGTAAGACGCTTCGGGTTCCGGTTTTTCATAATATATGGGAACGCAGCGAAATAGAGGATTATCTGCAGAGCATCAATGATTATGATACGGCAGGGGTTTTTGATACGTCCAAAATGATCAGCTACCATCAGAGAGCGTATCTGCCGATAGCGGTATTTCTCGCCATTGCAAGATCATTTCAGTTGCCGTTTGCATCCATGATCGCATTTGGAAAATTCGGCAATCTGCTGCTCTATACCGTGATCAGCATGATTGCGGTCCGTGTTGCGAAAAAGGGCAAGGGGCTTGTGGCGGTCATTGCGCTGATGCCAAACAGTATCTTTCTGGCATCCCAGTTTTCTTATGACGCATTCGTAAACTGCTTCCTGTTGCTGGCGATGGTTCTGGTGATGAATGAGCTGTCAGAACAGGAGAAAAAGATGAGTGCCGGTACCATGCTTGCCATGCTTGCCTGCTTCATTCTTGGAAGCTATTCAAAACAGGTTTATATTATCATGGCACTGATGCTGTTGTTCTTGAGTAACCGCAAATTCCCGTCGAAGACAAGGGCATGGATCTTCCGCGTCGTACTGGTGATCTTATGCGGCACCATGCTGTATGAGGTGGTATCACCGTCCTATTCGGGTGTTTCTGCTGTACAGACTGTATCCCAGGCGGGAGACAAGCGCGTGGAGGGAACGGGCATGCTGGCGCAGATCCAGGGGATCATCCACCAGCCGTTTGTTTATATGAAACTGTTGTTTTCCTCCATGTTTGCGAGAATCTATGAATGGTTTTCCGGAGAAAATGCATTCCATATGTATGCGTATATGGGAACACCGGGAACGGTCTATACATGGTTATGGTTTGCGGTATGGGGAATGGCAGCACTTGTCAGTCCGAAAGAAGAAAATCGCCAGGGGATTAAAACTTATCTGAAGGTTGTGACAGTGATCATGGTGATCGGTATGAGTGCCGTGATCTGGACGGTGCTGTATCTCTCCTTTAATGTTGTTGGCGCAAAGGTAATTGATGGGGTTCAGAATCGTTATTTCGCACCGCTTTTTCTGCCGGTGGGAATGTGTCTGATGAACCGGAAGTTTCACTGGAAGTGGAGTGAGGAAAGCTATTATAAGGTGTTGTTTGGAGCATCGGCAGCGATCCTGCTTTGTTGCAGTTATCTGGTTGGAATCAGGCAGTGGTATCTGTAAGGAACAGATGGTGACAATGCTTACTGTGGCTTGATAAAAAACGTAGAATAAAGAAAAACAGGAAAACCCGGAACACAGGATTGTGTGCCGGGTTTTTTGCCTTCAGAAAATAGGTGCTATTCAGATTCTCCGTGATGGAGCGTCTGCAGAATTAATTCAGAGTTACGGTTGTATTGGAACCCACAACACATACCATGGTCTTTCCGGTATTGAGATGAATCTCGTTTCCGTCAGCATCATAGAATTTGGTAGCCGCAAGGTCACTTGCTTTGGACCAGGTTACCGGGATTGCCATTCCGTTTGTGATATAGTAACCACTGTTCTTGGAGTTGATGGCATATTCCAGGTGGTCATATTCATCCAGAACAGTGTAGTCGCAGTACTGGATCAGGACATTCTTGAATGCGAGCTGTGTATTGGTAGCGGCATCCATATGTGCCTCGCCGAAGTGGTAACGGTAATATAAGCCGTCTTCCTCATTGTACTCGAAATACGGAGTATCATTCGGGTAAGCTTTGGAACAGTCGATATAAGTACAAGGTGTTGCATTGCTGTAACCGGTCAGTGTCTCAGGATCTGCTTCGGAAGCAAAGGTCCAGTGATTCGGTGTATAGTACTGTGTGTGTGTCAGGCTGATATTATAGTATTCGCAAGCCTTGATGAGCATATCGGTTGCAGCATAAGCTGTCTGCTCGTAGATACGTCCCTCGTCACGCACACGATAAAAACCGTAACCGGCAGGACATTTATTACCGTCAAGATGATCACAGGCATCGGAATTCAGGATCGGGTCAGCATACAGAACCTGTCCGAAATGACAGAAGATCGGATCCCATTCCAGTGCCCAGTATACATAGTAGGCACGGGCGGAACGGATATTACCGATACGTTCCATATCACGCCAGTCATCCCATACACATAACAGACGGCTGATCTTGCCTTCTGCAAGACATTCATAGATTACACCTGCACGGCTGATATTGTACTGGGGAAGTGCTGTCTTATTGTTTGGAACCATCATGGCAAGCGGTCTGGAATCGGCAAGGGATTCATCAATCCATTCGTTTGTCAGATCACTTCGGATATAGCCGTCTTTTGTCTCTTCAACGGATGTCTGATCATCCGGTTCCGGAGTAACAGTATCTTCCGTGGTACCGGGATCTGTATCATCTACGATGATGTTGGGTGTGTTACTATCGGAAGGCGTGCTTCCATTGTCATTGCTCTTTCCGCAGCCACCAAGCGCAAGCAGGCACGTAAGGGATGCGAGAAGCAATATGTTTGCTTTTTTCATTGATTTTCCTCCGTGTTAAAATAATAGAAAACTCATAAATTCAGTATAACACAAGATATAGTATCTGTCATACTTTATTTTGACTCCGAAGCATCAAAATCGGAATCTGTTTGTACATATTTATATCTAAAATTTAGACGCTTCTGCTACAGGAAAAGTTGGTTCAAAAGGCGGAAAAGTGATAATTATTTGCATCTGCAGGCATTTGGTTGTATGATGGAATAGCGTGGGAGAAAAACAAAGCGGCGGCATCGCCACGGAGGAATATATGAGCCTGAAAGTTTCGGTTATTACGACAACATATAATGATGCGGATCATCTGGAACGCATTGCTATGCAAGTAAAAGCGCAGGACTACGAGAATGTGGAATATATCATTGTTGACGGAGCATCCACGGATCGTACACCCGAGGTGATCGCAAAGGTAGCGGAACTTTTCGGTGAGCATTTCCGTTATGTGTCTGAACCGGATAAGGGAATCTATGATGCGATTAATAAAGGAATCCGGCTTGCTACGGGGGATGTGATCGGCTGTTGCTTTGATGAATATACAGGTCCTGATGTGATTACAAAGCTTGTAACTGCGATTGAGCGGGAGCAGGCAGATGGTGTGCATGCTGATCTTGATTATGTGCAGGATGGAAAAGTGATCCGTAAGTGGCGCCAGGGACAGGGGAATCTCAGAACGGGATGGATGCCGGGGCATCCAACATTATATCTTCGAAAAGAAGTATATGAGAAATACGGGTGTTACAAGGACGATTACAAGGTAGCGGCGGATTATGAATTTATGGTGCGTATTTTAAAGGACCATAAGGTAAAGCTTGCCTATATCCCGGAGGTGCTGATCCATATGTCTTATGGAGGAACCAGTAATCAGAATCTGTCGTCTTATATGGTATCCTTAAAAGAGGGACACCGGGCACTGAAGGAAAACGGGGTATCCTTTGCATGGTTTACGGATATCTGCAGGATTCTCAGAGTGCTTAGACAATTCTTCTGATCGGATTGGTTTGTGATTACAGTACAGCATGGGAAACGGAGTACATACAAATGAAAAGTCTTGTGATTATACCGGCATATAATGAAGAAGAAAATATTCTGAATACAGTGCAGGATCTGAAAGAAAATGCACCTGATTTTGACTATATAATTATAAACGACTGTTCCAAAGACGGGACCCTTTCCGTATGCAGGGAACATGGACTGCATGTGATCAACCTGCCGATCAATCTTGGGATTGGAGGTGCTGTTCAGACGGGGTACCGTTATGCTGCACAGAATGGATATGAAATAGCGGTGCAGTTTGACGGTGACGGACAGCATGATGCGGCATACCTTGACAAGATGCGGGAAATGCTGGTGGCGGAGCAGCTTGATATGGTCATCGGTTCCAGATTTATTGAAAAGGAAGGATTTCAGTCATCCGGAATCAGGCGAATCGGAATCCGCTATTTTTCCGGGCTGATCAGAATGATGACCGGAAAGCATATCTATGACCCGACTTCAGGGATGCGAATGGGAAATCGAAAGGTGATAGAAGATTTTGCAAAGGAGTATCCAAAGGATTATCCGGAACCGGAGAGCATCGTAATGCTGTTAAGACGTGGGAAAAAAGTGGCGGAATGTCCGGTAAAGATGAGAGAACGCCATGCGGGAGTATCTTCCATCTCGCTTGGAAAAAGTGTTTATTATATGTTTAAAGTAACAGCTGCTATTATAATTGAGCGTATGCGAAGGGACAAGTAAACAAATGTCAAAGATACAATTAATATCTGCGGTTTTATTGCTGATCGGAGCACTCTATATCATCCGGTGCGTAAGAAAAAGAAGAATGGAATTAAAGTATGCATTGCCGTGGCTGGCAGTCGTATTGTGTGTATTTGTGGTGGACTGCGTTCCCGGAATCTTATATGGACTGGCAAAGCTGATGGGAATTGATACACCGGTGAATGCACTGTTTTTACTGGCACTGTGTTTTGCTATCTGCCTGATCTTTGTCCTGACGGTCATTGTGTCAAGACAGTCTGACAGGATCAAGGAACTGTCACAGACAGTTGCATTAAATGAAGAGCGGATCCGTACGCTGGAACAGGACAGGGAAAGTGGAAATACGGTATGAAGATTTTATTTGTTGCACATGAAAGAAATATGGGAGGTGCATCAAAATCGCTGGTTACGCTTGCAAAAGAGCTGCAGGAGCGCGGAAACGAAGTCATGGTCGTTCTGCCGATCAAAAACGGACAGGTATACCGTGCGCTTTTGGAAAAGAAAATCCCTGTGAAACGGATTTTCTTTGGCTGGTGGATGATGCCGGTTTCGTGGAACCCGCTTATGAAAGCGGCTTTTCGTCTGCTGTATGCCTGTGAGGGTGTTCCGGAGAGACGTATCGCAGCACTTGCCCGGAGGTTTGGAGCGCAGATCGTGCATTCCAATTCCAGTGCGATTGATGTTGGTGCAAGAGCAGCAAAACGTGCCGGAATCATGCACGTATGGCATTTCCGGGAGTTCGGGGATGCGGATTATCACCTGGAATACCTGAAGGGAAAGGAAGAAAGCTGCAGGTATCTGGAAACCGTGCCGGGGAAAGCTGTGTTTATCTCGGAAAGTGTGAGAGATGCCTATCAGGGACTGATTTCTCCAAGGCGGGGATGCGTTATATACAATGGGATAGCAGAGCAGTTTTTACATCAGAAATATATGGAACCGGATAGTTCTGGTGGAGATAATGATAAAAAAATCACATTTCTGATCGCGGGTAATCTGCACCCGACCAAACGGCAGGATCTTGTACTGGCGGCGTGCCGGATTTTGGAACAAAAGAAGAAAACTGATATGAAAATGGTAATTGCCGGTGCGGCATCGGCAATGAAAGAGTCCAGACAGTACGAAAAAAAACTACATGAAATGGCGGCACAGATTCAAAATATAGAAGTCGTATTTACGGGATTTGTGCAGGATATGGCGGCTTTACGAAAGGAAACGGATGTAGAACTGGTGTGTTCCGAAAAAGAGGCTTTCGGCAGAGTGACAATTGAAGCAATGATGTCGTCCAATCCTGTGATCGCCTCGGATTCCGGAGCAAATCCGGAACTGATCCATTCCGGTGAGAATGGATTGCTGTTTTCAAGCGGAGATGCACAGTCGCTGGCTGAATGTATGCAGAAAATGTTGGAGGAACCCGGAAAAATACGGCGTATGGGATGTATGGCCTATACCTTTGCCGCGACCGGTTTCCCCTCAGAACGTAATACAAAACAGATAGAAGAACTGTATCGGGAACTGTTACAGGAAAGATAACAGCTGCCATAGGAGTAAACGATGGGATATATTTTGATTACCGGCGGAAATCTGAAGAATAAAGGAGCCCAGTCCATGATCTTTATTACGGTGGACGAGATGCGGAAACGGTTTCCGGATAAAGAGATCGTGGTGGTGTCCGATCCGGATGCAACCGGTGATTCCAAACAGATACGGGACTATGACTTTATGTTCAGGGACAGTGTCTGCCTGTATGGCTGGAAGTACAAGCTGATCCAGCATCGCTACGGAAAACTGGATCTTTATGGAGATGCAAAAAAAATCCGGACAAATACGGATATGATCGTGGATATCAGTGGTTATACTTTTGGCTCCAACTGGAGTTTTATTTCCAACATTCTTGCAGCATATCGTGCAAGGTGTGCCCAAAAGCTGGGAGTGCCGATTTATTATATGCCGCAGTCATTCGGACCTTTTGACTGGAAGGGACTGACAGGGCATCTGGCAGACCGGTGCATCAGAAAATGGCTTCCGTATGCAAAGGTTCTGTATGTCAGAGAGCAGGAGGGTATGGAGCTTCTGAAGAAGCACTACGGATTTGAAAATGTAAGTCTGTCGGCGGATCTCGTGCTCCAGAACCGCGGAGCAGACAGAAGTCATATCTATACCGATACACATTCACAGGAAACATGGATGCCCAAAGAGATTGGCGTCGTACGTGAGCACAGTGTTGCTATTCTGCCCAATATCAGAAATATGAAGTATGGAAATCCGGATGAGCTGATGCGGGCATATTGTGCAGTGATAGATCATTTACTGGATGCTCACAAAAATGTGTATTTGATCCGCCATGCAACAGAGGATCTTTCAGTATGCCAAAAAATCAAGGATCGGTACCTAGATGAAGAACGGGTGTTATTGATTGACCGGGATGTGAATTGCCTGGAATATGAGGAACTGATACAGAATTTTGAGTATCTGATCGCCTCAAGATACCATGCGATTGTTCATGCATATAAGCAGGGAATTCCCTGCATTGTGCTGGGCTGGGCAGTTAAATATCAGGAGTTATTATATAAAGTGGAGCAGAGTTCTTATGCGGTGGATGTCAGGAAGCAAATTGACATTGGGGCACTGCTTCATCTGATTGACCGCATGGAGGAAAATTACGAAAAAGAGTCAGAGACGATTCGGACAAAACTGCAGGGCATACAGGAGCAGAATGTTTTTGATACCCTTGGGGAAGAAAAGGAGTATACGATTGCACGGACGACCGCTGAAGATCTCTGCTGTTATTGCGGAACCTGTGCAGCGGTCTGCCCAAAACAATGTATTTGTTTTGAAAAACACAGGGGAAGTTATATTCCCGTGATAGATACAAAAGTCTGTGTGAAGTGTGGAAAGTGTCTGCACGTATGTCCGGGATATGAATATTCTCATGATAAGGGGAACAAACCGGAGCGTGGGGAACAGATACGGGATGGGCGCTGTCTGAGCGTGCAGGTCAAAGATAAAAAAATATTAGAGCATGCAACAAGCGGCGGCTTTGTTACGGGGATGATCCGGGCACTTTTGGAAAATGATGAATATCATGCTGCATTTTTGGTGGATGGATATGATTATTCCGGACAGATGCAGAGCGTACTTATCAAAAAAAGTGACCCGCTTGAACAGACACAGCGTTCCAGATATCTGCCGGTATCCCAGGAAAGGGCAATTTCCTATATTTTGCAGCACCCGGAAGAAAAGATAATCTATGTGGCAGTTCCGTGTGCCGTGCATGGGCTTCATAACGCCCTGAAAGCGGAAGGAAGAAACACGGATTCTATTCTGATCATCGGTCTGTTCTGCGACAAAACGATGACCTATTCCCTTTATGACTATATAAAATGTGGTTATCTTGACGGGAAAAAGAAAGATCATGAGGAACTGCGCACATTCCATTTCAGGGATAAACGTGCGGGGGGCTGGCCCGGCAATATGCGCCTTGAATACGCGGATGGGAGTTCTGCGCACGTGAGTGCGAAAGAAAGGATGATCGTAAAGGACTTCTTTCAGGCAGAACGCTGTTTATTCTGTTATGATAAGCTGAATGAAGAAGCGGATTTCTCCGTAGGAGATAATTATACAGGAAAACATGCTTCAAAAGAAGGGACAAACAGTCTCATAATCCGGACACAAAAGGCAGAAATGCTGTGGAACCGGTACGCGGGGATTTTTGAGTCCTATGAGTCTTCATTTGAAGAGATCAGAATATCGCAGCATCTGTGCAAAAAACAGATACAACAGGAAAATAATAAAGCTTATGCGTGTCTTCACCGGGGGAGAAGCGTGGAAAGTGGTTACCCGCAGGATTTGTACGGGATTATCGGGGCGGAACAGAAAATCCGTGAAGGGCAGGCTTTATCCGCACTCAGAAAACAGGAAGAGGAACTTATGCTCGGAGAACAGGAAGCATATGATCGTATAAACAGACGTAAACTGGGAAAACGCATTCTGCTGTATGCACAGGCATTGCGGATCCGATTGAGAGGCTGAGATGAGAACCCGAAAAGCATTTTTAAATACGATGGCTGGTGGTCTGGGAACCCTGCTTGTGGGCGTTTTACAATTTGTGGGACGTATGGTATTTATCCGTTTTCTGAGCGATGAATATCTGGGGATTTCCAGCCTGTTCACGAATATATTATCCATATTGAGTCTGGCGGAGCTTGGAATCGGAAATGCTATCTGCTTCGGACTGTACAAGCCGCTCGCGCAGGGGGATGAGGACAAAGTCCGTTCTCTGCTGCGTTTTTTCAAAAGAGCTTATACCGTGATCGGATTTGTGGTGTTTGGCACTGGCATGCTGTTACTGCCTTTTTTGCCGTATCTGATGACCGGGACAACGGATCTGGTGGATGTCAGGCTGATCTATATCCTGTATGTATTACAGTCTGCGGTATCCTACTGGTTCTGGGCATATAAGAGCATTTTACTGCAGGCGGATCAGAAATTGTATATTGTAAAGGCCTGCCATGTGCTTGCGAATCTGGTTGTGATCATCCTGCAGATCAGCTCCCTCTGGCTGCTTGGGAATTTCCTGATCTATTCGGTGATCGGATTGCTGGCAAATGTACTGATGAATCTTCTGGTATCCGTGATTGTGGATCGCCAGTACCCGTATCTTGCAAAAAAGGAGAGCAAACCGCTTGAGCGGGAGGAAAAAAGAAGCATCTTTAAGGATGTGTTTGGCATGTCCCTGTTCAAGATGAACACCACCGTGGTAAATTCCACGGATAATCTTGTGATCTCTGCCTTTATCAATGTAAAAACGGTTGCCCTGTATGGCAATTACCAGACGGTCATATCGGGGATATCCCAGGTATCCATGCAGTTATTCGGCGGTGTAACGGCGTCGGTCGGAAATCTCTTTGCGGAGGGAGAAGAAAAGCGGAGTGAGTTTGTATTCCGGTGCCTCCAGCTTTTGTGCTATTGGCTGTACGGATTCGTGGGGATTGGAATCTATGTGCTCATCAATCCCGTGATCCGGCTATGCTTCGGGGCACAGAGGGTATTCGGAGCGGAACTGGTATTTTTGCAGGTGTTATATTTTGTAATTAACGGTTTTCAGAGAACCTCCTTTATTTACCGGGATGCCTGTGGATTGTTCTGGAAAGGAAAAGCACGTCCTGCCGCTACTGCCGTGCTGAATATTGTAATCTCCATTGTACTGGTGCGGTACATGGGACTGTCCGGGGTCATCTGGGGAACCATCATCAGCTGGCTGCTGACAACGTGGTGGTATGACCCTGTGATGATTTACAGGCATGTTTTTCATATGTCGCCCCTGCCGTATTTTGCCGGATATCTGAAAGCGGCGCTTCTGACATCGGGCAGCTTTGCGCTCACGGTATGGCTCTGCGGCTTGTTGAAGCTGACCGGATTGGCAGCATATGCGGTAGAAGTGCTGTTGGTGTTTTGCATACCGAATCTGTGCTATCTGGTTGCATACGGAAGAAGTGAAGAGTTTCGTTATCTGAAGGGAAAGGTGTTGCACCTTTTGACAGGAAAGTAGAAACGGATTATAATAAACAGACCGAGTTCTGATGAAAAATCTGGAGGCGATTATGAAAAAAATCATTATTACGGGCTGCAACGGACAGCTTGGACATGCAATGAATCAGATTTACGAGGGCAGCACGGAGTATGAATGTGTGAATACCGATGTTGGCGAGCTTGATATTACGGATGTGGATGCCGTAATGAGATTTGCAAAGGAAATAAAACCGTATGCGATCGTGAATTGTGCGGCATATACGGATGTCAATAAATGTGAATCGGAATATGATCTTGCATTTAAGATCAATGCGATCGGCCCCAGAAATCTGGCGATTGCATCCAGAGAAACCGGGGCAAAGCTGATCCAGGTTTCAACGGATTACGTTTTTCCGGGAAATGAGAATAAGGAGTTGACAGAATTTGATCCTGTAGGTCCGGTGAGTGCTTACGGAAGCGGAAAACTGGCAGGAGAAAACTTTGTACGGGATTTTGCGGACCGCTATTTTATCATCCGTACCGCATGGCTGTATGGTGAGGGCAAAAACTTTGTACGCACCATGTTAAAGCTGTCCGAGACAAATGATACGGTAAGAGTCGTATCCGATCAGATCGGCAATCCGACCAGCGCTGTCGAACTGGCAAAGGCAATTGCATACCTGTTGCCAACGGATAATTACGGATTGTTCCACGGAACCTGTGAGGGAAGCTGTTCATGGGCTGATTTTACAACGGAGATATTCCGTCTGGCGGGAAAGAAAACAAAGGTTGATTACATTACAACCGATCAGTATCCTACCCCTGCCAAACGCCCGGCATTTTCTATGCTGGATAATTATATGCTGCGTATGACAACCAACTTCAGATTTGCCGACTGGAGAGATGCCATTGCACAGTATATACGTGAGAATGTATAAAGAAAGCGGAACGTATGAATAGTCGGACAGAAGTGACAGATAATCTGGGTTTTTTAAATGAAAAATTTGAGAGTGTGCAGTCCCTGCGTGGGATTGCCGCTCTTTTTGTTCTCATGCAGCATATCTGCTTTATTGAGAGGGGATCCTTCGGTGTGGATCTGTTTTTTCTGATCAGTGGTTTTATGATGATGTACAGTACGGAAAGATCGACAGAGCACTTCCTGAAGAAACGTGCGATCCGTATCATTCCGTTGTATGCATTCATGACGATCATTTCTTATGCAGTACTTCTGGTGATGCCCGGATTGTTTGAGCAGACGACTGCATCACCGGTATATCTGATCAAATCACTGTTATTTATCCCGTTTTCCATGGGCGGTGTGACCCAGCCGTTACTGCGCGTGGGCTGGACGGTCAATTATGAAGTCCTGTTTTATCTTTTGTTCTTTCTTTCCATGAAGATATCCGTAAAATACCGTGCGCTGATCTGTTCTGCGCTATTGGGTGTTCTGGTTCTGATCGGGATCCGGGTGCCTGTGGGGGTGGAACCCCTTTCTTTCTGGACGGACAGTATTTTGTTAGAGTTTGTGGCAGGCATGGCGTTGTTTTATGCATTGCGCTTTTTATATGAAAAACACGAGGCGGGTACGTATACCGGAAAAAAGAATCTGCTGCAGGCGGGGATCATGCTGGGCAGCTGTGTATTGCTGTTTGCATATGAGTGGTGGTCGTATGAGAGCCCGGTCCTGGGAGCACTGCCCCGGGTGGTACGCTGGGGAATTCCATCCGTGTGTATTCTGATTCTTACATTTGTAGCAGGACTGAGGATCCATATGCCGAAAATTCTGGTTTCGCTCGGGAATATGAGTTATTCGGTTTATTTACTTCATTATTATCCCATGAGATTTCTCGGAAGGATGCTGTCCGGGACAAAACACCCGGATGCATGGCAGGTCCTGATCACGATTTTTGCAGTAGCGCTTACTCTTTTGTGCGCTTATGTCTGTTATCTGCTTGTTGAAAAAAAGCTGACGGCATATCTGAAGAAAAAATGTTAGCTGCGCCACTTTTTGCGGTATTGCAGAGGGGTAGTTCCTTCCGCTTTTTTAAAAACATTAATAAAGTAGGCACTGTCCTGAAAGCCGCAGGCTTCTGCAATCTGTTCGATGGGATCATCGGAGAATCGCAGGCTTGATTTTGCACGGGAAATGCGGCGGTTGGTTATATCGTTGTTGATGGTAATGCCATAGGTACGATGATATTCCCTGGATAGATGATATTTACTGATAAAAAAGTATTCTGACAGAGAATCAAGCGATATTTTCTGTGCATAATTGTTGTCAATATAGGCCCGGATCTGTGCCAGCTTTCCGGAGGTTGTGGTTTCCGGGCGTTCCTGCTGTTCGTAGATCATGGTAATCAGCTCTGTAAGAGAACGGTTGTTTCTTAACTCCGACAGAAAATCCGGAGAAAGACAGTTCTGATAAAGTGTGTGAAGTGTCTCTACAAAGGGAAGAATGGTATGGGGATGAAAACAGTACGGATGCTCCTGCTCCATATAAGAGCGGTAGAAGTGGGCAGCATCATTTCCGTCAAAATGTACCCAGGTAAGGGACCATGGCTCTGTCTCGGAACTTTCATGGGCATAGGGAGTCAGGCAGTCAATCCAGACACAGTCACCCGGAAACAGTTCCCTTGTTTCGCCCTGATAGGTCAGGGTACCGCGTCCGCTCATAACGATGAAAAACAGATAGGAGCGCAGGTTTTTACGGCTGCTGATATGGGGCTCCAGGCTTTTTAATGAGCCTACTTCCTGCACGTACAGATAGTGTGTTTTTGCATAGACGGATGGAGTTACAAGAATACGATCTGAAGATGATTTTGCCATAGAAACCTCCGCAATATTTTACAATTTAATGGCAATAAAACAAGTTGATACAAACAGTATACAATAGTATACTCCGTTTTGAAACTGAATTTGCGAAAAAAGTTAAAACGCAAAATTTGTATAAAATGAACAGGCTTGAAAAGGAGAAATTATATGAGTAATGTAGCACTGATCACGGGAATCACCGGACAGGACGGTTCTTATCTGGCAGAATTCCTGCTTGGCAAGGGATATGAGGTGCACGGACTGATCCGCAGACACAGTATTTCCAATACGGCAAGAATTGACCATCTGATCCGTTCCCCCTATTATAAAGTAAAATTTTTCCTGCATTTTGCGGACACAACGGATTCCAGCAATCTGATGCGTCTGATTGCTGAGATCAGACCGACGGAGGTTTATAATCTTGCGGCACAGTCCCATGTAGGTGTTTCTTTTGAGGTTCCCGAATACACGGCGGATGCAACGGGAACCAGTACATTAAAGTTATTGGAAGCGATCCGGGTCAATGGCGGAAACTGCAGATTTTATCAGGCATCCACGTCTGAATTGTTTGGCGGTATCCCGGAGACTGCACCGCAGAGTGAGAAGACACCTTTTTATCCCAAGAGCCCGTACGGAGTAGCGAAGCTGTATTCTTACTGGATTACGGTAAACTACAGAGAATCCTACAATATGTTTACATGCAACGGAATCCTGTTTAATCATGAATCTCCACGCAGAGGGGAGAATTTTGTGACAAGAAAGATCACCCTGGCACTGGCAAATATCATGGCAGGAAAGCAGGAAAAGCTGTCTCTTGGCAACATGAATGCAAAACGTGACTGGGGATTTGCCGGGGATTATGTGGAAGGTATGTGGCTGATGCTCCAGCAGGACAGCTGTGGCGATTATGTACTTGCAACGAATGAAACCCATACGGTACGCCAGTTTGTGGAAGAAGCATTTGCAAATCTCGGAATACAGATCCGCTGGGAAGGGGAAGGCATTGACGAAAAGGGATATGATGCAAAAACCGGAAGACTGTATGTGGATGTTAACCCGGAATTCTATCGTCCGGCAGAGGTTGAATTTTTATGGGGAAATTGCGCAAAAGCAGAAAAAGAGCTTGGCTGGAAGCGCAAGGTCGATTTCAGACAGTTAGTGGAAATGATGATGAATTCCGATATGAAGCTGATCACAGGAATGGATTGTGCAGAGTATCGTGAAGCACATAAAGAAGAAAAATGAAATAAGCGGAGTGAGATGAGACGATGAACAAGAATGATAAGATTTATGTTGCGGGACACAGAGGTCTGGTGGGAAGTGCCATCGTACGCAGCCTGCAGGCAAAAGGATATACGAATGTGATCGGCCGTACCCACAAGGAACTGGATCTTTGTGATCAGCAGGCAGTCAGGGCCTTTTTTGAAGCACAGAGACCGGATGTGGTTGTTCTGGCAGCGGCAAAGGTTGGCGGTATCAATGCGAATAATACGACTCCTGCAGAGTTTGCATATGAGAATATGCAGATCCAGTGCAATGTGATTAAATGCTGTCACGACTATAAAGTGAAAAAACTGCTGTTCCTTGGAAGTACCTGTATTTATCCCAAAATGGCACCGCAGCCGATCCCGGAGGATGCATTGCTTACAGGTCCGCTTGAGACCACGAACGAAGCCTATGCCATCGCCAAGATCGCAGGCCTTGAAATGTGCAAGTTCTATAAGCGCCAGTATGGAGATGACTTTATCTCCTGCATGCCGACAAATCTGTACGGACCCTATGATAATTATGATCTGAGCGGCTCCCATGTTATGCCTGCCATGATCAGAAAATTTCATGAGGCGAAGGTGAACGGAGCACCTGCAGTGGAGCTGTGGGGAACCGGTACACCGCTTCGTGAATTTTTATATGTGGATGATATGGCAGATGCCTGTGTGTTTTTACTGGAAAACTACAGCGGAGAGCAGCATGTCAACATCGGAACCGGTAAAGAGGTGACGATTAAGGAACTGGCCGAACTGGTAAAGAAGACCGTTGGATATGAAGGTGAGATTGTATGGAATGCGGACATGCCGGACGGAACACCGAGAAAATTGACGGATGTAAGCAAACTTCATGGACTTGGGTGGACGCATCGTGTCGAATTGGAAGAAGGAATCAGACTTGCATATGACTGGTTCCGCGAAAATGTATCACAGGCAAGAATGTAATTTTAGAACTGAATGCGAAGACTGTTATGCCAAAAAATGTGCATAACAGTCTTTTTATGTAAATTTACGCGATCATTATGTAAATACCGGGGATTTACTTACAAATGCGCATGTGCTATATTTTAAATAAACTACAACTTGTCTCTACGACTGCAGAGGGGATACTGCGGACCGGGAATTGGAGCCGTTGTAGAAAAGGGGAATTTAAAAGGAGAATAAAAAATGGAAAAACAAAGTACAGGGAAACAGGAAGATGCGATTGAGGAGCAAGTGACGAGTGTGATGCTGGAAATGGGAATTCCGGTACACCTGAACGGATTTCGTTACTTGCGGAGATCTATTTTGATGTGCATGAATGACATGGAGTTAGTCAGCAGTGTGACGAAGCTGCTATATCCGGAGATCGCCAAAAGGTATAAGACGACGGATCAGAAGGTAGAACGTGCAATCCGCAATGCCATCGAAGTTTCATGGGAAAGGGGAAATGAAGTAACAGTGAAACAGCTGTTTGGATATAGTGCCAACGACAGCGGTTACAGACCAACAAACAGTGAGTACATAGCGGGAATAGCGGATAGCGTGATGCTTGTATGCAAGGAGAGGCAGCGGGTTATGATGTTGAAATCCTGAAGATTTAAGCGCTGCTTTGCGGATAAAAAACGGAATCTTTTCAGTGACTTTTTAACCTGTTCAAGGTATAATGACTAGGAGAAGACTGAAATGGAAGGACGGCTTTTTATAAAAGAATGGTAGCGTGTTTTATTGCAATCGTACTGCTGTCTGTCGTTTCTTTTTTTGGCGGCAGATTATTGTTATATTGTTTTCATCGGACGGAACCGGGGTGCTGTGAAGTGTTGGCATCCGGTTCCGTTATGTTGTTTTTTGGCAGCTTTCTGATTCAGCTTCTGGCACTGTCCCTGGGGCAGTCGTTTCAGGTTATAAAATGGGGAAACGTGATCTATGCTGCTTTGCTTGTAATCTTTGGCTGTGCGGTTTGCATAGCGGAAAGAAAAAAGCATAAGAGGATCAAGCGCACGGGAGAAAGAAAATGGAGCCGTAAGCAGCTGTTTCGATATGGAAGTATGCTGATTGTATTTGTATTGAATGTCAGTGGTATGCTGTGGTATGAGCCTTATTTCGGTAATGATATGACGGTGGAAGAAACAGGCACAATCCTTCAGACGGGGATGATCTGCCGCTATCATCCGGGTACGGGTGCTATGTTAGAGTTTGGAATGAATGCCGGTGCAAAGCTTAATTTTATGCCCGGTCTGTATGCGGTTTTGTGCGATCTTACAGGTGCAAAGCCTTATCTGCTGATCTGCAGATGGATTCCTGTATGGGGGCTTTTACTGAATTATGCGGCAGTCTTTTTCCTGCTTGACAGCACATGCTGTATCGGGAAAGGTGCGGGGAAAAAAGAAGGATGCAATGCAGTATATTATGCGATGGTGCTGTATGGAATACTGTTGCTGTTTGGGGATTATCAGGCATATACCTATGCATTCCGTCTGCTCCATCAGGGATGGAATCCTTATGTGATTTTATGGGCGAGTGTGCCGCCCGTGATTTTCGGGGGTGTGCTATGTCTGTTTAAAGGACACACGGGAAAGGGGGAAAAGAAACATGCGGAATGCATGGAATGAGATTCTCACTTTTTTGAGGATTACCGGGCAGGGAGGTGCTTATGGATATCTTGGATTTGCGGCAGTTTTATTTTTATTGATAATGGGTAAACAAAGGGATGGATCAAGGAGGGCGGCTGTTGGATTTTGCATTGTCGCACTGCTTTTTTGCAATCCGTTAATTGCAGCTTTTTATGTAAGAATAACAGGGAACAATTATCCGTTATGGAAAGTGACACTGGCAATTCCGCTGCTTCCTTTTCTGGCATATGCAGGTGCGGTACTGACAGATTGTCTGTGTGAGGGAAAAGAGAAAATATACCGTTATGCTGTGGGAGCAGGGCTGATTCTTGTGATCATGATGAGCGGAAACATCATGCCCTGGAGTGCCAGAGAAGAGTTAAGGACAACAGGGGATGCCGCGGATTGCGGGGAAGAACGGATGATGGAACAAATCAGCGAAGCGGCTTCCGGCATGATTGCGCGTGGAGACGGACCGTTATTGGTGGCTCCGAAAGGGATCATGAACAGCATTCGCCGCTATGACAGCAGAATACAATTGATCTATGGCAGAAATCTATGGCAGACCGGAGCTTTGGATTATCTGCATGAAACATATACGGATGGCGTGATCCTGCTTTGTCAGAAGATGGAGAGTACGGGAGAGAATACGGCAGAAACAGTAGAAATGGCATTGGAGCTTGGATGTAACCTGGTCGTATGCCGTGAGAAATTAAGTGATGCGTTTATTACAGAAAATGGTCTGTTACTGTATGCGCAGGAAGACGGACTTTATTTGTATATACGCTGAAAATACGTGACCGGTTGCTATGGAGAAAAAAATGAAACAGAATTATAAATTTACAATCAGTTATGACGGAAGACGTTATCATGGCTGGGAGAGTAAGAAAGATGTGGATACCATAGAGGGAAAGATCGAGGCAGTCCTTTCCAAAATGACGGGAGAGGAAGTGAAGATGAATGGTGCAGGCCGGACGGATGCAGGAGTGCATGCACGCGGCATGGTTGCGAGCGGTACACTTAACACGGACATGAGCCCGAAACAGATCAAGGCTTATGCCAATCATTATCTGCCGGATGATATCTGCATTCTGGAAGTTGCTGTTGTACCCGGAAGATTTCATGCAAGATATCACGCGATAGGAAAAGAATACCGTTATACCTGCTATACGGGAGCGGAAAAACCGGTATTTGACAGAGGATATACCTGGGTGCTTCCGCAACAGATTACCGATACGCAGGGTGAAAGCATGCCGGATCTTGCAGCAATGCGCAGGGCGGCTGATATCCTGACCGGGACGCATGATTTTAAGAGTTTTTGCGGAAATAACAAGATGAAAAAATCCACGGTCCGGACAATCCGCAGTATTGAGATCAGCTACGATAGCGGTTACCTGACGATGATATTCTGCGGGGACGGATTTTTACAAAACATGGTCAGAATCCTGACGGGGACACTGCTTGAAGTCGGATACGGGAAAAAACAGCCGCAGGAGATGGGGGCAATTCTTTCGGCATGCGACAGACAAAAAGCAGGACCGACTGCACCGCCACACGGACTGATGCTCATGAAAGTATGGTATCCGGAATGAGGCTGCGGTTTACGAGCCGAGTCTGTTGTGGTATACTGAAACGATGAGGATAAAGAGCAAGGGAAGGGAGTAAAGCATGAAACTGTTAAGTGTGATTGTACCCTGCTACAATGAAGAAGAAAATGTTCCTTATTTTTATCAGGAATTGATGAAACAGGAAGCTTTTTTCCATGAAAAAGAAATAGAGTTAGAAGTGATTTATGTAGATGACGGATCTGTGGACCGTACGGTAGAAGAGGTCCGGAAGCTGAATGAGAAAGATCAGAGAGTGCATCTGGTTTCGTTTTCCAGAAATTTTGGAAAAGAGGCCGGAATCTATGCGGGATTAAAGAAAGCCAAAGGGGATTATGCGGTATTGATGGATGCGGACTTACAGGATCCACCCAGACTCCTGCCGGAGATGTATCGTTATATTGAACAGGGATACGATTCCGTGGCAACAAGAAGAGTGAGCAGGAAGGGCGAACCACCGATCCGTTCTTTTTTTGCCAGATTATTTTACAGGCTCATGCATAAGATCAGCAAAACAGAGATTGTGGATGGGGCAAGGGATTACCGCCTGATGACGAGACAGGTTGTGGATGCGATTCTTTCTCTGCCCGAGTATAATCGTTTTACCAAGGGAATCTTCGGCTGGGTCGGATATAAAACAAAATGGTTAGAATATGAGAATGTGGAAAGAGTAAAAGGAGAGACAAAATGGTCTTTCTGGAAGCTGTTTGCCTATTCGCTGGAGGGAATTATGGCGTTCTCTACAGCACCGCTTGCAATCGCATCTGTTTTGGGTGTGATATTCTGTGTGCTGGCGGCGATTCTGATCATTGTAATCATTGTAAAAACACTGGCATTCGGAGATCCGACTTCGGGCTGGCCTTCCATGGTCTGCATCATGTCATTGCTTGGCGGGGTGCAGTTATTGTGCATCGGCATTGTGGGACAGTATCTGAGTAAAACCTATATGGAAGTGAAGAAACGTCCCATTTACCTGGTAAAAGAAGAATTATAAAGGAATTTGACAGGATGGTAAGTATTATTGTTCCGGTATACAATGCCCGGGAATATATCGGGCAGACAATAGAAATGGTCCGCAGGCAGACTTATACGGACTGGGAACTGATCCTGATTGATGATGCTTCATCAGACGATAGTGTACGGATTATTCAAAAAGTACTGCGTGACAGTCAGGAGAAACGGATCAGACTGATCTGCAAGGAGAAAAATGAAGGTGCCGCAAGAGCAAGAAATACCGGAATTTCCTGTGCACAGGGGAGATATGTGGCATATCTGGATGCAGATGATGTCTGGAAAACGGACAAGCTGGAAAAAGAACTGTGTTTTATGCAGGAGAAGAATGCCGGGTTTGTATTTACGGCATATGAATTCGGAGATGAACGGGCGCAGGGAACGGGAAGAATTGTTCACGTGCCTTCGACATTGCATTACAAAGAGGCATTATCAAGAACCGTTATTTTTACTACGACAGTATTGTTTGATACGGAAAAAATACCGAAGGATCTGATCCGGATGCCGGAAGTGGCAAGTGAAGATACGGCAACATGGTGGCAGATTCTGAAAAAGGGCTATACCGCGTATGGTCTGGATGAGGTAACAGCAATATACAGGCGTCCGGCACATTCGCTGTCTTCCAATAAGGTGACAGCAATTAAGAGAATCTGGAATCTGTACCGGAATGTAGAACATTTGAATTTTATACAGAGTGTCTGGTATTTCTGTTTTTGGGCGCTTCGTGCCACACTGCGGAGAATATAAGACGGGGAACATAGGATATCGGGGACTGTACAGGCTGAGAGAAAGGCGTGTTGATCAAAGATGAAAAAGCATGAATCGGTAAAACGTTTGTTGATAGTTGGATTGTCGGCGGTTGGACTGCTCCTTCTGGTGGCAATTTATGCGCATACATGGTTGGGCACCTATTACGAAATTGTTCGCTTTCATAACAAAGTATCGGGAGGCCTGAAGTTTTACTTCAGGGGGCATCTGCTGGTCTTATTTGTATATCTGCTTTTACTGTTTTTCTTTTGCAGAACCTACGGAGGATTGAAAATCGGTTATCTGAAGGGAATGGATGTTTATTTTTCGCAGGTGTTTTCCCTGTTGATTGTCAACGTCATTTCTTATTTTCAGATATCCCTGATGGCAAACTGGGTTGTAGATGTTGCGCCGATGCTGTGGATGACAGTGGTGCAGCTTCTGACGGCTGCAGTATGGGTCTTTTTGTGCAACAGAATTTATCATCTGCTGTTTCCACCGAGAAAACTGCTGCTGGTACATGGGGATCGGGATATTACGGATATCGTAACAAAATTTAATTCCCGCAAGGATAAGTATAGCATTAAAGAAACGATTGATATTGCAGAAGGAATGGATGTTGTCTGCAAAAAGATATCATCGGAAGAGTTTGGCGCAGTTGTACTGTGGGATATTTCATCCATGGAACGCAATCGACTGATGAAATATTGTTATGCAAGATCCATTCGTGTTTATTTTATGCCAAAGATTCCGGATGTACTTGTAAAGAGCTCCGAACAGTTAAATGTATTTGATACTCCGATTTTTCTGATCAGAGAGTATGAACTGACTGTGGAAGAAAGAGCCATTAAGCGTCTGATTGATCTGGTATGCGCACTGATCCTTACGGTTCTGGCATCACCTTTTATGCTGATCACGGCAATTGCAGTAAAATTGTACGATGGCGGACCGGTGTTGTATAAACAGGTACGCTGTACAAGAGGGGAAAAGGAATTTAAAATATTAAAATTCCGTAGTATGCGGGTGGATGCCGAAAAGGACGGTGTTGCAAGACTGGCATCCAAAAATGACAGCCGTATAACTCCGGTCGGAAAGTTTATCCGTAAGGTACGGCTGGATGAATTACCGCAACTATTTAATATTTTGAAGGGTGATATGTCTTTTATCGGTCCCAGACCGGAGAGACCGGAGATCATTGCCCAGTACAAGGAGGATATGCCTGAGTTCGCATTCCGCATGAAAGTAAAGGCCGGACTTGCGGGATATGCACAGGTATATGGAAAGTATAATACAACACCTTACGACAAATTAAAACTTGATTTAACATATATTGAAAATTATTCTGTATGGCTGGATATCAAGCTGATGCTTCTGACATTGAAGATTTTGTTTGTACCGGAAAGTACGGAAGGTGTGGATGCAAATCAGACAACTGCACTCAAAAAGCAATTGGAAGAGAATGAAGGCGAGCATACGCGGGAGAATGGCCAATGAATCAAAAAGAATTGGAAAGAGAAGGCGCGGATTTAAAGCTGATCGCTCTGCTGTTGTTAAAAAAGATATGGGTCATTCTGCTGTCGGCACTGGCGGGAGCAGCAGTCTTTGGAATGGTGTACGGAGTGGTTTACCGTAATGAACTCAGTGACCGCAAATACACGGCAGAAAGCAAATATTATATTTCGTTTAAAGAAACGATGGAAAAGAATTATCTGGATCACTACTATAATGGACACACATGGAATGATCTGTTATCGTCAGACCCGATTCTGGGATATGCAATGACGTTACTTCCGGAGAACTATGACAGAACCTACGTGGATGACTGTGTAAAAGCGGAGATTCTATCGGATGTCAGGGTGCTGACAACAACGGTAGAGGCGGATACGCCGGATGAGGTAGAGCTGATTCAGGCAGCTTTGGAGCAGGCTGTGATTCATTTTGGAACTGTAGGTGAAAATCTGGAACAGATTGTATTGATCCGTTCGGATGAGCCTGTATTGGAACGTGTTGCAAATGAATGGCTCCGGGTGTTGTGTGTCGGGGCACTTATCGGTGTGTTCACAGCAATTGTTGTACTGCTGTTATTTATTGCTATACAGGATGCGGTATATCTGCCGGAACAGTTTCGGACACGCTATGGTATCCCTGTTGCCGGTATGGAAAATTACGAAGCTCAGTTAGAAAGAAATCTTGCATACCTGACGGCCGGAAAAGAATGCATAACGGTGCGTATGCAGGAAGTATTTGCGGATACGGATTTTGAATATGAAAAGGCAAGAAAATCCGATGGCATCATTTTGCAGTTTCCACAGGGAACTGCTAACAGCAAAAAACTGGGATATGTATTGGAAGAACTCAGAATGCAGGACTGCGAAGTCATCTGTGCTGTCATGACGGACGTGGATGCTGCTTTGATGAAATGGTATTATGGCAAGTAATGCAAATGAGACAGGAATAAGGGGCAATCATCAGTGACATTGCAATTATTGGTTTCGGCGGTACATCAGGAACCGCGCAGACTGGCGGAAAAAATGAATATTGGCTCGGATGCGATCATAATCAACCAGTGTGATACGAACGCATATGATGAGTGGCAATACAGGGGGCATGTGATCAGGGCATACTCTTTTGCTGAAAAAGGAGTCGGGCTGAGCAGGAACAATGCCCTGCTGCGTGCGGATCATGATATCAGTCTTTTTGCGGACGAGGATATTGTATACACGAACGATTATGAGAAACAGGTGCTGCAGGCGTTTGAGGAGCATCCGGAAGCGGATATGCTTTTGTTTAACATGGAGGTTGCACCTGACCGCAGAACCTATCATATTGATACGTTCGGAAGAGTAAAGCAACATAATTGTGGAAGATATCCGACCTATAGCTTTGCAATCCGGACGAAGAAGATGCACGAGAAGAATATCACATTTTCCCTGCTTTTTGGCGGGGGCGCAAAATACAGCAATGGTGAGGACAGCCTTTTTATCAAGGAGTGTATCACCAAAAGATTAAAAGTATTCCGGGTACCGATTACGATCGGAAAGGAAGTACCGCGACCGTCAACATGGTTTTCAGGATATCATGAGAAATTTTTCTATGACAGAGGTGTATTGTATTATTATCTGTATGGATTTCTCGCAAAACCACTGGCGGTACGCTTTTTGATGAAGCATAAAGCACAGATCTGCGTTGAGATCCCACCGAAAAATGCTTATAAGATCATGCTGAGGGGGATACGGGAGGCTGCAAAGTGATCATATACAGTATCGTGTTGGCAGCAACAACAGCACTGGCATATTATGTGCATAAGCCGGAGACTCTGCCTTCAAACGGAATTACAAGACAGCAGCTTGTGAACCGCATATGTCTGTGCGGAATTTTTTTGATGCTTTTTTCCGTATCGGCTCTCCGTTATCAGGTTGGAAATGATTATAGCAGATATGAGGAATATTTTTATAATATCTGGTATGGCTTTGTGGTACCGACAGAGCGTGGCTTTAATGCTACGGTCAAGCTGTTGGAATATCTGTTCGGCAGAGAGTGCTATCTTCTGATCTTTGCCTTTTTTGCCTTTGCAACTGTATATTTTACGCTGAAAGCGCTATATCTGCTTGGAAAAAATTTTGTGTTCAGCTTCTTCCTGTTTATGGCGTTCGGGTATTATTACCAGTCATTAAATACCGTACGTTATTATTTTGCGGTTGCATTGGCGATGTACGCGGTAACCTATCTGTTCCGCAGGCAATATATGAAATTTATTCTGCTGATTCTGCTTGCGGCATCCTTTCATAAGTCCGTATTGCTTGTCATTCCGATTTACCTGCTGGCAAACTGCCGCTGGAGGCTGTGGCAGGTGATTCTGCTTACAGCAGTCTCTGCCAGTACCTTTCTTTTAAAAGACGTTTATTTAAGGATGGTTTTATATCTGTACCCGACCTATCGAGATACGATTTACCTGGAAGGCGGAGCTTCTTATATCAACATTGCACGTTGCTTACTGATCATGCTGCTCTGCCTGATCTTTCGAAAAGAGAACTGGGCAAAAGAAAAGCAGATGTTATTTTATTGCAGGCTGAATATCGGGGCATTCCTTCTGTATACTTGCGGTACTTTTTTGCCGGAGGTATCCAGAATCGGTACTTATATGACTGTCATGCAGGTCTTTCTGCTTCCGGGGATGGTGGACAGTATTACGGACAAGCGGAAAAAGAAATGGATCGGAGCCGGTATTATCCTGTTTGGACTATTGTATTATGCAGCATTTTTATATAAGGCACAGGGCATGTATGTAAAGCTTCTGCCGTACCGTACATGGCTGTTTGGAGTCTGTGATCAATAAGATGAGGAGTCTGGCAATGGCGGAGAGACCTTTTTTCAGTATTATCGTGGTCTGTTATAATGCGGGTGATGAGCTTGGCAGAACGGTCACGAGCATCCTGGAACAAAAAAATACCGATTATGAAGTGATTGTAAAGGATGGAGGATCCACGGACGGATCCGTGGAGAAATTACCGGAGAACGAAAGGATCAGGATCTACAGATCGGCGGACGATGGGATCTATGATGCAATGAATCAGGCGGCGGCATATGTCAAGGGCAGCTATGTGATCTTCTTAAACTGCGGAGACTATTTCTATGATGCCGATGTGCTTGCGGGAATACAGGATGCCATAGAAAAGACAGGGGATACGGCAATCTATTACGGCAATATCTATGAGAGAAAGACCGGGAATCATGTGCAGAGCAATCCGGATCTGAATGAGTTTGGCTGCTACCGCAATGTGCCATGTCACCAGTGCTGTTTTTATCCGGCAGGCTGGATCAGACCGCAGGAGCTGGAAGAAATCGGGAGAGCACGGACGTTTTATCCGCAATATCGTGTTCGTGCGGATTATGAGCATTTTCTCTGGTGCTTTTTCGCACAAAAGGCAAAAACAAGGTATGTTCCTGTTACGGTATGCTCATATGAGGGAGGCGGCTTTTCGGAAACCGAGGAAAACCGCAGACATTCCGCAAAGGAGCATAAAGAGATCACGGCAAAATATATGAGCCGTAGTGCACGTATGAAATATCAGCTGCTGTTGTTGCTGACGATGGCACCGCTTCGCACAAGAATGGCACAGAGCCGGCACTTTTCGGCTGTATATCAGAAAATGAAGAAGCTGCTGTACCGGGGCGGACGCGGGTAGAAGGACAGTGCCGGGTGATCGTTTGGTACTTGTTGAAAGATCATTCCGGTATGGAAATGGAGAGAATATGCGAGTACTCTGGGTGTGCAATATCATGTTGCCCGTCATTGCAGAGCAGATGGGCGTTTCTTATAGTAATAAAGAAGGGTGGCTGACCGGACTTTCGGAGCGGCTGTTGAAGGAGGAGCAGGCTGAAGCGGTTCTCGGGGTATGCTTTCCCTGGCAGACAGAGCTGGAAGGAAAATTACAGGACCGGGAGCTGTATTATTATGGCTTCTGCGAGGATATCGTTCATGAGGAAAGCTATGATGAGGCTTTGGAAACGCGCATGAAACAGATCATGGAGCGCTTTCAGCCGGATATCCTGCATTGCTTTGGAACCGAATACGGGCATACGTATGCTGCCATCAAAGCGTTCGGACAGCCGGAACATACACTGGTCGGGCTGCAGGGGATCTGCAATAGCTGCGCTGAGCATTATCTGGACGGGATCCCGGCGGGGATCGCTACGCGCAGTACCTTCCGTGATTTTGTAAAAAAAGATAACCTCCGTATGCAGCAGCAGAAAATGGCAAAGCGGGGTGAGCGTGAGACCAGGATCCTGCGGATGACGGGAAATGTGACCGGGCGTACACAATATGACCGTGCAGCGGCACAGGCGGCAAATCCGGCAGCAGTCTACTATTTTATGAATGAGACCATGCGCAGCAATTTCTACGGTGCAGCATGGAGCCTTGAAAAATGTACCAGACACAGCATCTTTGTAAGTCAGGGAAATTACCCTGTCAAGGGCTTGCATTTTATGCTGCGGGCATTGCCGATGTTGAAAAAACAGTATCCTGATGTGCATCTCTATGTGGCGGGAGACCGTATTGTAAAGGCGGATCCGCTGCAAAGGCTGATCAAACAGTCGTCCTATGGAAAATATATTTATGATTTAATAAAAGATGGAAATCTTGAAGATCAGGTGACGTTTCTGGGACCGCTGAGCGCGGATCAGATGCGAGACAGATATCTTGGCAGTCATGTGTTTGCCTCTGTATCAACAATCGAGAATTCCCCCAATTCCGTCGGAGAAGCAATGCTGCTTGGCATGCCGGTTGTTGCTTCCCGTGTGGGCGGTGTGCCGGATATGTTGGAAGACAAAGAGGAAGGCATATTGTACCGGACGGAGGATATTGCAGGACTGGTACGGGCTGTCAGCCGGATCTTTGAGGATGATGGATATGCGCAGAAAATAGCTGCTGCCGCACATGCACATGCTGTTAAAACACACGATAGGGATGTGAATTTCAAGCGATTATTGGAGATCTACCATGACATTAACATTCATCAGTAATTATATCAATCATCACCAGATCCCGCTTTCTGATGCGTTTTATCAGGCTTTGGGAAAGGATTATTGCTTCATTCAGACAGAGCCGATGACAGAGGAACGTGTGAAAATGGGCTGGGCACTGGAAACAGGTCCTGCAGCCGGAAGCTTATCCGAAAAGCTGCCGTACCTGCTCTGTGCTTATGAGGATCCTGAGACTGCGGGAAAGAAGCTGTTGGAAAGCGACATTGTGATCTTCGGCGGCTGTGAGGATCAGGAACTGATCCAGCCCAGACTGGCAGCTGGAAAACTGACTTTTTGTTACAGTGAACGTATCTATAAGGACGGACAGTGGAAATTCATATCGCCACGCGGACTGATACAGAAATACCATGATCATACCCGTTTCCGGAAGGCACCCTATTATCTGATGTGTGCGGGTGGTTATGTGGCATCGGATTATCATCTGATCCATGCATATCCGGATAAAATGTTCCGCTGGGGGTATTTTCCGTCAGTGAAAACATATGAAAATGACCGGTGTCATGCGAAAAGACAGGAGAATCAGGAGACGGTACTGCTGTGGGCGGGGCGTTTCATTGACTGGAAGCACCCGGAAGCGGCACTCTGGCTGATAAAAGAACTGTTGGAAAGCGGATATCGTTGCAGACTCTGTATGGTCGGCGGCGGTGAACTGGAGAAAACACTGAAGGCACAGGCGGCTCATACGGGAATCGAAGAGTATGTGGAATTTTGCGGATTTTTAAAGCCGCAACAGGTTCGTATGGAAATGGAACGGGCGGATATTTTCCTGTTTACGAGTGATTATCATGAGGGCTGGGGCGCTGTGTTGAACGAATCAATGAACAGCGGCTGTGCGGTCATTGCAAATAGGGGGATCGGTGCGGTTCCCTATCTGATCCGGGAGGGCGTAAATGGTCTGAGCTATAAAAACGGTGATCTGGATCAGTTAAAGAGGCATGCATGCCGCTTGATCGAAGATCCGGAATTCCGGCGTCAGATGGGACAGCGTGCCTATGAGACCATGCGGGATCTGTGGAATCCGCAAAGGGCTGCTGACAGCTTTTTAAAGATAAGTAAGGAACTGCTGGACAGGATGCCGGAAGCGGTCAGAGTACAGGAGCTTGCACTCCCGCAGGAAGGACCGATGAGCAGGGCACCGATACAGAAGCCGGGCTTTTTTCACTGACAGGAGGACGAAAGATCAATAATGAGTGGGAAAAATGAAAACAAACCATATCCAAGAATCTATGTATGCCACACATTATATCATGTTTATATTTCTATCCTGAAGGAAATGAATCTGCCTGTGACAGAGCGGGAAAAGGGAAAGGCGGATATTGCCTTAAGCAGCATGTTCATGGATTTTGAGGATTTGCCGGAGAGACTGGAAAAAGCCGGTGTCTTCAGAAAAGTATATGCCCTTCATGAGAAACGGGATGAAAATTTTCCGGAACTTATGAAATATAAAAAGAATCATCACAATATTTTGCGGCATATGATCAACCGCATCATATATACCAAAAAGTACGGAAAAATACAGGACCGGTTCATCACCATTGATTTTAAACAGTATCAGGACATTTATGTGTTCTGTGATTCCGATCCGATCGGCTATTACCTGAGTTACCACCATATCTATTACCATGCGGTGGAGGACGGACTGGACTGCCTGCAGAATTTTGACGCAGCGCATGTGGATAACAGGGGGCATTTCGGGTTAAAGGCTGCGCTTGCGGCAAGAAATATTATTTTTATCCAGAATGGGTACGGAAAATATTGTCTGGATATGGAAATCAATGACAAATCCGTGTTACCATATACCTTTGAGAAATATAAGGAAGTACCCAGAAAACCGATGGAACAGGCATTGACGCCGGAGCAGAAGGCATTGATGTTGCAGATCTTTCTGCCGGACGCAGAGGAAATTACTACGCAGTTATCCGGTTGTGAGAACTGTATCCTGTTTTTAACGGAAGCGTTCCCGGATAATGCAACGGTGCGCAAAGCAGTATGCGATGAGGTGTTACGCGACTATTGCCAGGGGGCGCATGTTGTGATCAAACCCCACCCGCGGGATAACCTTGATTATGCGTCCCTGTATCCGGAATGTACCGTGATCAAAGGCAAGTTCCCGATAGAGGTTTTGAATTTTATAGAGGGTATTCATTTTAAGAAAATGATCTCCATTATTACTTCGGCGCTGGATGCGATCGAGTTTTCGGAAGAAAAGGTCAATATCGGACCGCAGATCTGGGACGCGTATGAGCCGGAGGAGATCCACGCTTTTCTGAAAGAGGCATGGAATAAACGGCATGGAGGAAACGAGGGCTCATTATGATAAGAGATTTGAAAAAACTGAAGCTGTTAATGGATAAAAAGCAGAAGAAACAGATGGCACTACTGGTGCTGCTGATGTTTATCGGTGCGGTTCTTGAGACGATGAGTGTTACACTGGTGATTCCGGTTGTGACAGCGGTGATCCAGCCGGATATTCTGAATAAATATGCGCTGATACAGGATATCTGCCGTGTGTTCCATATTCAGTCCACCATGCAGTTTACGATCATTACGATGATCGCGTTAATTCTTGTATTCATTGCAAAGGATGTTTTTTTGTTCTGGCAGTACAGAATGATGTACCGTTTTGTTTATACGAACCAGTTCCAGACAGCGGAACGGCTGCTCAGGAGCTATGTAAATAAGGATTACGAATATTTCCTGAATGCGGAGACCTCTGTGATCCAGCGCAGCATTACGGCAGATATCAATAATATGTATACCCTGATCCTTGCGATGCTGCAGCTTGCTTCTGAGGTGATCGTCTTTATCGCACTCGGTGCGACCTTGTTTGTGATGGATCCGAAGATGACGCTGACACTCTGTGTATTGCTTGTTGTGACTCTGGTTGTGATTAAGCAGATCATCAAGCCGATCATGAACAGAACCGGAAAAGCCAATCAGGATTACGGCGCCGCCATGTATGAATGGATTACGCAGACGGTAACGGGCATCAAGGAAGTAAAGGTCAATGCGAAAGAACAGTATTTTATCGGGGAATACTTAAAACAGGGTAAGGGCTATATCAATGCCATGCAGACCTACAGTATGTTTGCAAATACGCCCAAGCTTCTGATTGAAGCGGTCTGCATTACGGGTATGATCGTATATCTGCTGGTTCTGGTATTGAGCGGTGCGGATGTCGGAAATATGCTGCCGGTCATTTCGGCATTTGCGATGGCGGCGGTCAGACTTATGCCGTCTGCAAGCAGGATCAACAACCAGTTGACCCAGATCTCGTTCTGTGAGCCGTTTTTCTTAAATGTCAGTGATAATCTGTTAGAGGATATCAGTGCGGAGAAGATCGATCTGTCCTATGCGGTGGAGGCAAAAGAAAAGCTTCCGGTGACAAAGGAGATCTGCCTGAAGAACATCACTTATAAATATCCGAATTCGGAACAGTATATTTTTGAGCATGCTGACCTGACCATTCCCGTCGGCTCTGCGATCGGTATCGTAGGCGGATCGGGAGCGGGCAAGACCACGATCGTTGATATCATTCTGGGACTTTTGAAGCTGGAAGAGGGTGAGATCACAGCGGATGGTGTGAATGTGAAGGAACATTATCGGGAGTGGCTGAAAAACATCGGTTATATTCCACAGATGATTGCACTTTTAAATGCGGATATCCGCAGAAATGTTGCTTACGGTGTACCTGAGGACCGGATTGATGAGGAAAAGCTGGAGCATGCATTAAAGGAGGCGCAGCTTGACCAGTTCGTGGACGGTCTGCCAGAAAAGGACAGAACCGGAATCGGAGAACGCGGTATCCGTATATCGGGTGGGCAAAGACAGAGAATCGGTATCGCCAGAGCTTTATATGAGGATCCGGAGGTACTGATCCTGGATGAGGCGACCTCTGCACTGGATAACGATACGGAAGCTGCAATCATGGAATCGATCAACAGGTTGCATGGGAAAAAGACATTGATCATCATTGCACACAGACTGCAGACGATCGAAAAATGTGATATGGTATTCCGCGTAGAGAACGGCAAGATCAACAGGGAACGTTAGTATTTGCGGATATCTCTTCGCCTACAAAGCACTCAGAAATGAGGATTCGTATGAAACTGAGTATCATTGTGCCTGTCTATAATATGGCAGGAGGCAATAAACTGAATTATTGTATGGACTCTCTTCTGGCACAGAAGATGGAGGACTATGAGATCCTGGCGGTGGATGATGCTTCCACGGATGGCTCCTATGGGATTCTGGAGGAATATGCGGCGCGTTATCCTGACAGGGTAACGGCAATCCGTTCTCCGGAAAATCGTAAACAGGGCGGAGCAAGGAACATCGGGATCGAACGGGCGCGTGGCGAGTGGATCGGTTTTGTCGATGCGGATGACTGGGTGTCACCTGATATGTACCGAAAGCTGCTTGAAAAGGCAGAGGAGACGGGGGCAGATCTGGTCGGCTGCCAGTACCAGCTCACGGACAGACACTCCATGGATCCCGGACGGACGATCATCAACAATACCATGGATCAGACCGGTGTTCTGGGAGAGGCGCAATATCGGAGACTGATCTTAAAACCGGGCAGCATGGTGATCAAGATCTACCGGAAAGAGGTTATTGACCGTTATCACTTACGTTTTCCGGAGAAGATCTTTTATGAGGATAATGCGGCGGGGCCGTTGTGGATGCTGCGTTTTACCCACTTTGAACTGGTGGATGAACCCTTATATTATTATTACCAGCATGAGGCATCCACGGTTCACGGGATCAGTGAGGAGCGCTGCAGGAACCGGATGTATGCGGCAAAGCTTCTGATCGACGGAAGCAAAGAGGCAGGGTATTATGAGACTTACAGGGCAGAGCTGGAGGCACGGTTTTTACAGCTCTACTATGTGAACACGCTGTTTTCCTATATGGCGGGGATCCGCTTCCCGAAGCTGTCTTTTTTGAGAGAATTAAAAAACGGCGTCCTTGCTGTTGCCCCAAAATTTAGCGAAAATCCCTATTATGCAGATATGTATGATCAGGAACAGCGCAGAATGATGGAACTTCATATGAAGAACAGCATGGTCTATATTCTCTATGACAGGCTGTTGTGGGGGTACCGCAGGCTGCGGTACGGAAAAAAACGGCGGTAGCTTGTGTTTGGCTGGCGCTTATGGTAAAATAAGCTGAAAAATGAAAGAAAAAAGAAAATGTAAATATACAGGAGGCTGCAAATGGCAGACAATACCAATATCATTGACGGAAAGACAATACTGATCACAGGAGGAACGGGTTCCTTCGGAAAGTGTTTTACCAAATATGTGCTGACGCACTATCAGCCGAAAAAAGTCATTATCTATTCCCGCGATGAGTTCAAACAGTGGATGATGGAGAATGAATTTCGCGAATATCAGAAAAAGATCCGCTTCTTCATCGGGGATGTAAGAGATAAGGAACGTCTGGAAAGAGCATTTCAGGGTGTGGATTATGTGATCCATGCAGCGGCATTAAAACAGGTGCCGGCCTGCGAATATAATCCGAATGAAGCGATCAAGACCAATATCAACGGCGCCATGAACATCATTGAAGCGGCACTGAATACGGGGGTCAAAAAAGTGGTTGCGCTCTCTACGGATAAGGCGGTAAATCCGGTCAATCTGTACGGCGGAACCAAGCTGGTATCCGATAAATTGTTCATTGCAGCGAATGCGTATGCGGGACCAAAGGATATCACATTTTCCATCGTACGTTACGGAAATGTTGCGGGAAGCCGCGGTTCGGTCATTCCTTTCTTCCATAAGATCATTCAGAATGGCGGAACGGAGCTTCCGATCACGGATTACCGTATGACACGTTTCTGGATCAGCCTGACACAGGGCGTGGAACTGGTGATCAAGGCATTGGAGGAAGCAAGAGGCGGAGAGACCTTCATCAGCAAGATCCCTTCTTTCAAGATCACAGACCTTGCAGAGGCAATGATGCCGGGCTGTAAGATGCCTGAGGTTGGCATCCGTCCGGGTGAAAAGCTGCATGAGATCATGGTCACGGTGGAAGATTCCTTTACCACCTATGAATACGAGAAGCATTTTATCGTATATCCGCAGGCAAAGTTCAATGAGAGACAGCGGTTTGAGCCGACCGGTAAGAAGGTGCCTGAGGGATTCTCCTACAGCTCCGGCAATAACACCGAGTGGCTGAGTGTGGAACAGATCCGCGAATTATTAAAGGATGTTGATCTGGAGAAATAATTACAGAACGGATACCCGCCGCAAGCAGCGGGAATAAGATAAGCCGCAGCGGTATTCTTTATGGGATAGCACTGCGGCTTTTATGCAAAATATCGGACGGGGTAAAATTGCAAAACCGGGATTTATTTTATACCGGGCAGTTGCGGCTATGGAACCATTCACAAGCAGGTGCTTCAGAGCGGTCGGTACTTAGCGACCGTATTCTGGTCGCTTATGTACCGCTACCAGCGATGAGCAGCGAGAGCGTGCCGGCGGTGAATGGTTCCATAACCACAACGCCCGGTAGTAATGTACCGGTTTTGCAATTACCCGGAAGATGATCAGAAAAATTGGAGGAATGAGCATATGGAACAGCTGGCAATCAACGGCGGAACGCCGGTCAGGGAGAAAAAATTGTTTTACGGACACCAATATATTGATGATGCAGATGTGGCTGCGGTATCGGAGGTGCTTCGCAGTGACTATCTGACCTGCGGACCCAAGATCACGGAACTGGAGAAGCGCCTGTGTGAGCTGACAGGGGCAAAATATGCGGTCGTATGCAGCAACGGAACGGCGGCACTTCATATTGCATGTCTGTCTGCGGGTGTCGGAAGCGGGGATGAAGTGATCACGACACCGATCACCTTTGCTGCTTCGGCAAACTGTGCCCTCTATTGCGGTGCAAAGCCGGTATTTGCGGACATTGATCCGGAGACCTATAACATTGACCCGGCGAGTGTAAGCGACCATATGAGCGATGCGACCAGAGCGGTTGTGGCAGTCGATTTTACGGGACAGGCAGTGGAACTGGATGAACTTATAAAGATCTGCCGGAAACAGAGTGAGAAGACCGGAAAAAAAGTATATCTGATCGAAGACGGCGCACATTCCATAGGTACGACCTATAAAGGGAAGGGCGTAGGAAGTATTGCGGATATGACGACTTTCAGCTTCCATCCGGTCAAAACGGTTACCGGGGGCGAAGGTGGTGCGGTCTTAACCAATTCCAAGGAGTTATATGACAAACTGTTATTGTTCCGCGCCCATGGAATCACAAGGGTGCCGGAGCTGATGGAGCATACACCGGACGGTCCGTGGTATTACGAACAGGTTGCACTCAGCACCAATTACAGAATGACCGATATTCAGGCGGCACTCATTATCAGCCAGCTTGACAAATTAAAAATGTTTTCAGACAGAAGAAAGCAGATCGTTGCACGCTACAATGAAGCTTTTTCCAGGATTCCTGAAGTATTCGTACAAAAAGAGATCCCGGAATCCGATACGACCAGACATCTCTATATCCTGCGGATCAGACCGGAGAAACTGAATATTGACCGTGCCGGTTTTTTTGCGGCAATGGGCGCGGAGAACATCTGCTGTAACGTGCACTATATCCCGGTTTATTATCATCCATATTATGAACATCTCGGTTATAAACGAGGGCTGTGCCCGAATGCGGAGAAACTCTATGAAGAGATCATGAGCCTGCCGCTTTACTACAGCCTGACGGACGAGGATGTGGAAGATGTTATCCATGCAGTCAGAAAGATCACGGATTATTACAGAAAAGAGGAACAATAATGTCAGTCATTGCAATTATTACGGCGCGTGGCGGAAGCAAGCGCATTCCCCATAAGAATATCAAGCCGTTTCTGGGAAAACCGATCCTCTGCTATTCGATCGAAGCGGCAAAAAAAAGCGGTATCTTTGATACGGTAATGGTTTCGACGGATGATGAGGAGATTGCTGAAATTGCAAGAAAAGCCGGGGCAGAGGTGCCATTTATGCGAAGTGAAGCAACTGCAAACGACTATGCAACGACGGCAGATGTGATCACTGAAGTGCTTGACATGTATGAGGAGCGCGGACAGAAGTATGAAGAAGCCTGCATTATATATCCGACAGCTCCTTTCCTGACACCGGAAGCATTGCATGAGGCAATGGATATCCTGAAAAAAGAGAATGCGGACTCCGTATTACCGGTGGTAAAGTTCTCTTTTCCTCCACAGAGATGTGTCGTATTGAAGGAGGGACGCCTGGTACCGAAGTGGCCGGAGTGCATGCCCATGCGGTCCCAGGATTTAGAACCGTATTATCATGACTGCGGGCAATTTTACTGTATCCGCACGGAACGTTTCAGGCAGCAGAAAAAGCTGGTTATGGAACATACGGCGCCTTATATCCAGGATGAGATCAATGTGCAGGATATTGATACGCCACAGGACTGGAAGATCGCAGAAATGAAGTACCGTATCCTGCATCCGGACGGAAATCCTGCAGAATAAGTTATGCGACCGCGATAAAGGAGAAACTATGACAGAGAACGGAAAAAAACCGACAATTACCATCAAAAACCGCGTGATTGGTGCAGGACATCCTGCATATATCATTGCGGAGATGTCTGCCAATCATGCCGGAAGCCTGGAACGTGCGAAGGAGATCATTCATGCGGCAAAAGAGGCAGGAGCGGATTGCTTGAAGATTCAGACCTATACACCGGATACGATCACGATCAACTGTGATAATCCCTATTTCAGACTCGAGGAGGGAACCTGGGCGGGGGAGACGCTGTACGGCTTATACGGCAAGGCGTATACTCCTTGGGACTGGCAGCCGATCTTAAAAGAAGAAGCGGATAAGGTCGGGATCGATTTTTTCTCCACTCCGTTTGATAAAACCGCAGTGGATTTCATGGAAGACATGGGAATCGAGTTTTACAAGATTGCGTCCTTTGAACTGGTGGATCTGCCTTTGATCCGTTATGTGGCATCCAAGGGAAAGCCGATCATCATGTCAACGGGCATGGGCTCGCTTGAGGAGATCGGGGAAGCGGTACAGGCGGTCTATCAGACCGGAAATCATGATCTGGTGCTGATGAAATGCTCCAGTGCATATCCGGCAAGACCGGAGCAGATGAACCTGCGCACGATCGCAGATCTGCAGGAGCGCTTTCAGGTTCCGGTGGGACTGTCCGATCATTCCATGGGCTCCCTGAGCGCCATGACATCGGTTGCACTCGGTGGCTGCGTGATTGAGAAGCATTTCTGCCTCGGAAGACAGATCGAGAATCCGGATGCGTCCTTCTCCATGACACCGGAAGAATTTAAAAACATGGTAGCGGATGTCAGAAATGTGGAAGCGGCACTGGGAACGGCATATTACGGACCGATGGAGCAGGAACTTGTGAATGTCGGACTGCGAAAGAGTATCTTCGTGGTAGCGGATATTGCGGCAGGAGAGACACTGACACCGGAAAATATCAGAGTCATCCGCCCGGCAGCTGGGTTAAAACCAAAGCATTATGAGGAAGTGCTGGGCATGCATGCGGTACGTGAGCTGAAAAGAGGTACGCCGCTTGCATGGGAGGATATCAGCAGATAAGCAGGCATAATAAGAGGTAGTATAAACGTGAATGAAAAAAAGAAAGTCCTATATTTTCGTGCCGATGCCAACGCCCATATCGGAAACGGGCATATCATGCGCTGCCTGACGATCGCGGATGCCTGCGCGGAGCAGGGGATGCAGCCGGTGTTTTTACTGGCGGATGAAACCCCGCAGGAGCTGATCACGTCGCGTGGCTTTGAAGCGCGTGTATTTGGCACGGATTATCGGAATATGGAATCGGAGCTGCCGCTTTACGGTAAAATGGCAGAGCAGGGAGCAACGATCCTGGCGGACAGCTATTTTCTGACAATGGAATATATGGAGCAGTTACGGGAACTTGGCTATCATGTGGCATGGATGGATGATCTGGGTGCGCAGAGCTACCCGGCGGACTGCCTGATCAATTATAATCTGTATGCGCAGGAGCTTGACTATCATAAACGGACGCAGAAGGAGATCTGCTATCTGCTCGGCGCTTCCTATGCACCGGTACGGCCTTCTTTTCGGAAGGCGGTATATAAGGTGAAGAAGCAGTTACGCAACATCCTGATCACCACGGGGGCAAGCGATCCATACCATGCCGGCTGCCTGTTTGCAGAGGCATTGTTATGTGCGGATCCTGACTGGCAGGTGTCTGTCATCTGCGGTGCCTATAACACAGATGCGGAAAAGCTTGAAAAAATGGCAGAGGACTATGGACACCGGCTGCGGGTGCTGCAGCATCTGACGGATCTGTCCGATGTGATGTATGGGAGTGATCTTGCCATTGCGGCAGCGGGCAGTACCTTATATGAGCTGTGCGCGGTCGGTGTACCGGCACTGGTATATGAATTTGCGGATAACCAGCATCAGGGCGCCGAGGCATTTTCAAGAAAAACGGGAAGATGTTGTCTGGGAGATCTTCGTGTGCAGCCAAAAGAGGCAGTAAAGACTGCCTGTGAGGAGGCAGAAAGGCTGAAGGATCCTGAAACGCGCAGGGGAATCAGCGAACAGATGAAGGAACTTTCCGACGGATGCGGGGCAAGCCGCATTGCAAAAAAACTTGGAACATTGGCAGAACGGAGATCAGTATGACCGGAGAGGCTTTACAGAAAAAAGAAACAGATATGAGAAAGAAGCGCGAAGCCTCGTATGAGCTGCTTCGCATCATTGCGATGTGCATGATCATAGCACTGCATTATCTCACAAAAGGAAATGTGCTGATACCGCTTGCCGACACAGGGCGCATGAACGGAGCCTGCGTCGCAGCATGGGTGGTGGAGGCGTTATGCCTGCCGGCGGTAAATGTCTATGTGCTGATCAGCGGATATTTTGGAAAAAACGGGGGCTTCAAGATTTCCAAGGTGATGCGTCTGTGGCTGACGGCATTGTTTTATTCGCTGTTGATCACATTGGTTTTAGGGGCGGCAGGGATCCAGACAACTGCGCAGGGGACGGTTGCCATGTCCTCCATGACGATTTATGACTGGATGAACGTGGTCTTCCCCATCGTAACGGAGGAATACTGGTTCATTACGGCGTATCTGATCCTGTATCTGTTCATGCCGTTTCTAAATGCGGGCATGGATCGCCTTGAGCAAAAACAATTCCGCAATATTCTGATTGCGCTGTTTCTTGTTTTTTCGCTGGCAAAGTCTGTACTGCCCATGCAGCTTCCCACGGACCATAAGGGATATGATGTGCTGTGGATGGTATGCATGTACCTGCTTGGCGGTTATTTTGGGCGCTATGGGTGCAGACTCTTTGATAAGGGCCGGTGGTGTGCACTGTTATATGTTTTGTCCGTATCTGCGACTGCGGGTGTGGCTTTTCTGGCAAGGAGCCTGTATCTGAAACGGGGAATGCTGCCGGATCTGACGCTGAATAATTTTTTTTATACTTATAACCATGTGTTCTGCGTTCTGGCATCAATTGGTCTGTTTGGTATTTTCACAAAAGTGCATATCACAGGTAGGAAGCTTTCGACATGGATCTGCCGGATATCCTCCTGCACCATGGGCGTGTACCTGATCCACGAACAACTCTATATGCGTTATCTGTGGCCAAAGTGGTTCCATGCAGAGGCACAGAGCGGAAGGTGGAGCTTCCTGCCGCATATGGGATTGACCGTAGTCTGTGTATTCGCGGTATGTGCAGCTGCGGAAGGACTGAGAAAATGGGTCACCCACAGATTCAGTATGGATATACTGCATAAAAAGTGATATAGTAGAAAAAGTAAGAGTTATGCTGTTTTTTGGATAACAGACACAAGTAAAGCAAGGAAAGAATGAGGGAGAACAAATGATTCCTTTTAATATTCCGCCCTATACGGGAAAAGAGATCGAATATATAGCAGAGGCAGTAAAAAACCAGAAGATCTGCGGCGATGGTCCCTTTACGAAAAAATGTAATGAGTGGATCGAAAAAAAGACCGGCGCAAAGAAATGTCTTCTGACGACATCCTGTACGCATGCAACGGAGCTTGCGGCATTGCTTTCCGATATCAGGGAAGGGGACGAGGTGATCATGCCGGCCTATACCTTTGTATCCACAGCCGATGCATTTGTCCTTCGGGGGGCAAAGGTGGTATTTGTGGATATCCGGCCGGATACGATGAATATGGATGAGACATTGATCGAGGATGCGATCACAGAGCGTACCCGTGCGATCGTGCCGGTGCATTATGCAGGTGTTTCCTGCGAGATGGATACGATCATGGATATTGCAAAGCGGCATAACCTGATGGTGATCGAGGATGCCGCACAGGGAATTATGTCAAGCTATAAAGGAAAAGCACTTGGAACCATTGGCGATTTTGGCTGCTTCAGTTTTCATGAGACGAAGAATTACAGTATGGGCGAGGGTGGTGCACTTTTAATTCGGGATGAAAAGCATATTGAGGATGCAGAAATTATCCGCGAGAAGGGAACCAACCGTTCCAAGTTCTTCCGCGGACAGATCGACAAATATACCTGGGTCAATCAGGGATCTTCCTATCTGCCCAGTGATATGAATGCCGCATATCTGTGGGCACAGCTTAATCTGGCGGACGAGATCAACGAGAAACGTCTTGCACTCTGGAACAGATATGACGAACTGCTCAGACCGCTTGAAAGAGAGGGACTGATCGGGTGTCCGCATATTCCGGAAGGATGTGTGCATAATGCACATATGTACTATATCAAAGCAAAGGATCTGGAAGAACGTACGAAACTGATTGCGTTCTTAAAGGAAAGGGATATTCTGGCGGTATTCCACTATATTCCGCTTCATACTGCACCTGCAGGACAGAAATTCGGAAGATTCCACGGTGAGGACCGTTATACAACGAAAGAGAGTGAGAGACTGTTGCGTCTGCCCATGTTCTATACATTGACAATGGATCAGGTGGATTATATTGCCAAGCAGGTGAAGGAGTTCTACCACGTATGAAAGAAGAACAGAGATTAAAAACAATACGGGATGCGCTGCTTGCACTGATTGCGGTAACGGTCGGCGGACTTGTGGCAGCGTACCTGTTTGATTGTTATTATGATCTGAATGATGATGTCCTGATCAAGGATCTGTTATCCGGAACCTATACGGGAAAACCTGAGGCGAGGAATATTCAGATGTTGTATCCGGTCGGAGCCCTGATCAGCATGTTTTACCGTCTGGTGCCGTCACTGCCATGGTACGGCATCTTTTTGTGTGCATGTCATTTTCTGTGTGTATTTCTGATTGCGAAAAGGACCATTTCATTTACTGCGGTGCTTTGGAAAAAATGTGTACTGCTGATAACGGAACTGGTACTGCTTGGCGGATTATTGATGTATGAGTTTACATTTGTACAGTATACGGTTACAAGCGCACTTCTCACCGCAACCGGAATTTTCCTGTTTTATACAACGGATGACAGGCTGGAAACGGAACAATTTCTTAAGAAAAATATTGTCAGTATCTGTCTTGTGATACTGGCGTTTTATATCAGAACGGAAATGATGCTATTGCTCTGTCCGTTAGTCGGAGCGGCCGGTTTTTCCAAGTGGATGCTTGGATCCAGAAAGTCCGGGAGCCGCCCTTTTTATATCCATAATGCCGTAAAATATCTGACCGTTGCCATTGCGGTAGTTATCGGAATGGGGATGGGAATGATTGCGGACAAGGTTGCTTACAGAAGCGATGAATGGCGCGAATTCCGGGCATTTTTTGACTATCGCACGGAATTGTATGATTTTCAGCAGACACCGCCGTCCTATGAGGAAAATGAAGCTTTTTACCGTACGGTAGGCTTATCGGAGGCGGAGGAATATCTTCTCACGAATTATAATTTTGCGCTGGATGATAAGATTGATTCCAAAGTGCTTAGTAATATTGTGGATTATAATCGTATTTATCTGGGAAAACATTATTTCAGGTATGATTTCTATGAGGGATTGAAGCAATATTTTTACCGGCTTACCCATACGGAGGATGCACCGTGGATTTACCTGGTCTGGATGTTATATGCACTGGTATTGATAACCGGATTGTTTGGCAGAACACCAAATGTATTTTGGAAGTTGCCGCTTTTATTTGGCATGCGGTCGGTCAGCTGGATGTATATCATTCTGCGTGGAAGAATTGTTACCAGAATAACGGTGTCGCTGTACCTGACAGAATGTCTGATCCTGTTTGGCATGCTGCTGATGGAGGCTTACCGGATGTTTGACGAATATCGGGCAAAGGCTGCATTAATGTTGAAGAACGGACAGAAGGGTACACCGTACATTCCGCAATATCGAAAGTTCTGGCCATATACAATGATGTTGCTGCTTATTGCGTTAAGCGCGATACCAATCATGAGAAATATGGACAGGGTGGAAGACCAGCAGGAGTACCGGGAAAGCATCAACAGGGAGTGGGATCTGTTACGGGAATACTTCATGGAAAATGAGGATAACTACTATCTGCTGGATGTATATTCGACTGTACAATATTCGGAAAAAATGTTTGTAGATGCGGATAACAGCTATCGGAATTATGATATTTGCGGCGGCTGGGCTGCCGGCAGCCCGGCTTATCGTGAGAAAATGGCTAAGCGGGGCATCGGTGATCTGGAGTCGGATCTGATGAACATGAATAATGTCTATTTTGTGACCAGAATCGATCGCGATATGGACTGGTTCGTGGCTTATTATAAGAGTAAAGGGTATGACATCAGACTTGATACGCAGGCAGCTTTTTATGTGGATGGCAAGATCCGGTTTATGATCTATCATGTCCGCTTATATCAGTTTCTCGGGTGAGGCAGGAAAAATGGCACAGACAGAGCATGTAACAGGAAAAACAATATATTTAAGACCAATGACATGGGATGACACGGATCTGATCGTAACATGGCGCAATGAAGAATTTGTCAGGGAAAACTTTATTTATCAGAAACCTTTTACGCGTGAAGGGCACGAAAACTGGATCCGTACGCAGATCGAACCCGGACATGTTGTACAGTTTATGATCTGCAGAAAAGAAAATGACGAGCCGGTCGGAAGTGTTTATTTCAGGGATATTGACCGGGAACACAGAAAAGCGGAATACGGAATTTTTATCGGAGAAAAGAATGCCCTGGGAATGGGGATCGGTACAGAAGCAGCAGAACTGGCAGTAAATTACGCATTTGAAAGAATCGGTCTTCACCGGATCATGCTGCGGGTACTTGCCGGTAATCCCAGAGCAAAAAGAAGTTACGAAAAGGCGGGATTTGTGGAAGAAGGCAGATTCCGGGATGATGTATACCTAAACGGAGAGTTTCAGGATGTGATCTTTATGGGAATGATCAATCCGAAGGAACGGAGGAACCTATGAAAGTAAGCTTTGTTATACCGTGTTATCGTTCGGCAAAAACGCTGCCCGGAGTAGTTACGGAGATCAAAGAAACAATGCAGACATTGCCGCAGTACAGTTATGAACTGGTACTGGTTAATGATTGTTCACCGGACGATACTTTTGACGTAATCCGTGAGCTTGCAGAAGAAAATACCAATATAATGGGAGTCAGTCTTGCCAGAAATTTTGGGCAGCATGCTGCGCTTATGGCAGGATTTCATGAAGTGAGCGGTGATGTGGTGGTATGTCTGGATGATGACGGTCAGACACCGGCAAATGAAGTTGGCAAACTGCTTGGGGCAATTGAAGAGGGCAGTGATGTGGTATATGCACGTTATGCCAATAAAAAACATTCCGCATTCCGGAATTTTGGCAGCAGGGTTAATGACTGGATGACGCGGGTGATGCTCGGGAAACCGAAGAACCTCTATATTTCCAGCTACTTTGCGGCAAGACGATTTGTCGTGGATAATATGATTCGATACGAGCATTCGTATCCGTATGTGATCGGATTGGTGCTTCGTGCAACAAAGAACATTGCGAATGTGGATGTGAAGCACAGGGAACGTGAGATCGGGACATCGGGCTATACAATGAAGAAATTACTGGCATTGTGGTTCAACGGTTTTACGGCATTTTCCATCAAACCGCTCAGAATTGCGACGGTAATGGGGTGCATCACTGCAGCAGCGGGATTTCTGTATGGAATCTATACGGTGATTAAGAAATTTGTGAATCCTGCAGTGCCTGTTGGGTTCAGCGCAATGATGTCTGCGCTTGTGTTTATCGGGGGAATGATCATGTTAATGCTTGGCATGATCGGAGAATATATCGGAAGAATGTATATCAGCATGAATCGTTCACCTCAGTTTGTTGTAAGGGAGCGCGTCGGAAATGATCAGGAGCAAAGAAAATAAAAGATATCACATATGGGCAGCGGTTTATGCACTGCTTTTTGGCGTGGCAATGGTTTTTGGTGCACAGCTGGAGAAAAAAGGCAGTGTATCCTATGGGACTGCCAAAACATGGGGGGCGGTTGCAATTGTGATAATTGCCTCTTTTGTTATTGTCAGGATTTTGTTTGGGCTTCTTGACCGCTATGAAGCACATCATGCAATGAAGAAAACAGCAGAGAAGTGTAGTCTGACAGCAGGAAAAGAAATCTTTATAAAAGCAGGCTTGTTTGTGTTGTGCTGGCTGCCGGTTTTTCTGGCAGTGTATCCGGGGTTCTTTTTATATGATGCGGAAACTGAGTTAAATATGGCTTTAACGGCACAGTATACAACACATCATCCGCTTGCACATGTACTGCTATTAGGATGGACGATCAAGGTGATCCACAAAATTACCGGGAGTTATAATGCCGGAATAGCAGTCTATATTATTTGTCAGGCTGTTTTTGTAGCAATCAGTTTTAGCTATATTTTATACAGATTAAAAAAATGGGGGACTGCGACCTGGATCAGGGTCGTAAGTACGCTTTATTTTTGTGCTTTTCCGGTGATCGCAATGTATGCACTGTGTTCTACCAAGGATGTGCTGTATTGTGCATTTTTACTATTGTTCCTTGTGGAACTGATTGACTATTATCGTGAAATAAAAGAAATAGGGCATGGGGGAAAAAACGCAATCCGGCTGATTCTGACGGGAGCAGGTATGCTTTTGTTTCGAAACAACGGATTGTATGCATTGATTGTGACAATTCCCTTTTTAATTATTTTATCTGGAAAATTCTGGAAAAAGACCTGCTTATATATGCTGGTGATATTGGGCGCTTTTATCATCTGCTCCTTTGCACTGAAGACGGTAACGAGGGCGGATGATTCGGAAAAGCAGGAGATATTGACAATACCGATCCAGCAATTGGCAAGAGTATATAATTATGAAAATCAGAGCCTTTCCGGATGGCAGAAAGACACCTTACTGAAATATCTGCCGGAGGAAGCACTATATAAATACAGACCGACTTTGTCGGATCCTGTAAAATATTATTTTAACAGTGAAGCATATGCAGAGGACTCCGGCACTTTCTGGAAGTTATGGGTACAAATGGGGATGGAGCATCCGGCAGCTTACCTGAATGCATTTCTGGTAAATAATTACGGATTCTGGTATCCCTATGCCTCATTAAACTGTTATGCAGGTAATCAGGTGTATACGTTCCAATACAAAGACAGTTCGTATTTTGGTTATGAAACAGAGCATCCCGGAGAGCGTAGAAGTCTGATCCCGGCAATTGACGAAGGAATCAGAAACATTTCGCTTGAAATATCATGGCAGAAGATTCCGGGACTGCGGGTTTTATTCCATCCGGCATATTATTTCTGGGGATTTATGTTGGGGTTATGCTATAATATTGCCAGAAAGCGTTATTATTTATGCGCAGTGGCAATGCTTATTATGTTTACTTATTTGACTGTGTTGTTTGGACCTGCGGTATTGGTCAGATATGTGCTATATTTTTACTTTGGTTTTCCTCTATTACTTGTCTTTATATTTGAAGGAGGCAGGGGAGAGCAGATAATAAAGAAAGAGGAATTATGAAGCAAAAGATCCGTAGAAAATTGCTGAAAAATACAAAACTGCAAATCATCATCGGAACGATTGTGGCTGTTCTGTGCCTCATGGTATGGCCGTTCCAGAAGTTCCATCACTCGGCATATTCTCATGATTACGGTTCTGTGCAGCCGTTTTACACGGATGCGGTTACAATGGAGCAGATTGCACTTATACAGATTTTTCCGGCGGAGGAACATATCCGGGATATCAGCATTGCATGTCTGGTTGAAAATGTGAAATCGCAGGACAGAGTTTTTGTCACACTCTATGATGCGGATTATGAGATCGTATATCAGGAAGTAGTTTATTTTTATGATATAGAGACACGGGGCTATATTTTTATTGAGCCGGATATGGATGTAAGTGCCGGGGGAACTTATTATATCGGTCTGAATGTCCATTATGAAAGTGAAGGAACATTGCATATTGCATATGCACCGGAGCAGGAGACACAAATCTCGGAATGCGGAACCTTTACGTATGCTTACGCCCAACTGTCCGGAATGAGCGGGTGCATCAGAATGCATTATACGGCGGGATATCCGGCATGGCTTCTGATCCTGTTTGTGCTGGGGATAATTACGGCCGGTGCTTTGTTGTATATAGGGATTTCATGTATACAGGTATGGATCCGTGAAAAGGGGCTTGGCCCAAAAGTACGTTGCATACGCCGGAAAGTTGTTGCAATAGCCGCAGTTGCAGCGGATCTGATTTGCTTTTATTTTTTGTGTATTGTAAGAAAATTCGGGACGGGCAAATGGGATGTTGCGATGTATGCGATAGCCTGTATTACGGTATTGGCCGGAATCGTATACACATATTGCTTTATAGGCAGGCAGGGACAAAAAAAGCGCAGACGATCCCGGGAGGGCGGACTTGTTTTTAGAAACTATCTACAGACAGTATGTTTTTTATTTCTTTTCTGGGAAGGAATCTCCTATGTCAATTCTGCAATTCAATGGAAGCAGGATCTTTCCAGAAACTGGGTGTTTCTACTGTTTGGTGTCCTGGTATTGCTTAATTTTAAACTGCGTGACCTGATAAATCCTGCAACGGTTGTATTTTCTCTTGTTATGATTCCGTGCGGAATGGTATATTGTCATGTATTTGGTGTGGACAGCCATGCGTTGCGCTGTGCCAGAGTCATGACCGGCGCAATGGCCGTATGGGGAATTGTTCTGATTCGTACAGTACGGAATATCGGAAAAATCAGAGAACAATCCACAAACTGGTTTTTTGCAATTTGCTGGGCACTTATGTGTATCCTGATGATCGTGAACCGTTATGGAAAACTCTGGCCGATTCTTATGGCGGTATCCTTTTCTTTGTTTTATCTGCAAGGTTATACGGAGAAACAGAAAAAACAACTGGTTCATAATCTGATTAACGGGATACTTGCAAATTTTGGATTTGTGGTGATCATGTGCCTTTTATACAGACCTTACCATTATTACCAGTTTAATCGTTATCCCATGTGGTTCCATACTGTGGCCAGTACAGGCATGTACCTTGCAATGGTAGAAGCAGCGGCGATACTGAGACTGTATTTTGGCATGCGAAAGCACAGAACCGTATGGCTTCGGAATGAAAAGGAATGGATATTAAATGCAGTTGTCATTGCTTATATCAGTATGACGATTGCCAGGACAACCATATTGGCAGTATTGGGAGTTGTTCTCATTATGATTGTCGGAACGATGATCGTCTATCGCGTAGGATTAAAAAAATATGCACAGACATTGGGCACGGCAGTGCTAATATGTTGTCTGTGTTTTCCTGCTGTATATACAGCAACAAGATGTATTCCGGCAGTTGTAAATAAACCGGTTTATCTGACGGAGACAGAGAATTTTGATTATGCCGTAAAAAAAGGAGAAGCACTTGACTCCGCCAATTATATGAATGTCCGCGCCCTTTTCAGACTATGGGTGGATCGTACGGGCATCTTCAAGGGCGTTTTGTGGAAATATCTGGATGATACGGCTGTGAATATCAGTCCGAATGATGTCCGTATTCTGTGTGATACGGTATCGGCAGATGACATGGTAAGCTATCCGGAGAATATGACTGATACGGGAAATGCTGCGAATGCGGACAGTACGGAACGGACAGCAACGATTAACGATATGTCAAACGGTCGAATTGCAGTTTTTATTGCATATCTGGAAAGACTGAATCTGAACGGGCATGCACAGATGAGTTTTGAAATGGAAGACGGATGGACACCCGGACATGCGCATAACTCCTTTATTCAGAATGCATATGACTTCGGAATACCTGCCGGAATTCTGTTTCTGGCAATCATTCTGGGAATGTTCCTATATGCGGTTTATCAGATCTGGATCAGAGGGGATCACAGTGAGCTGCAGTTTTTTACACTGATCATATCGGCAATGATGCTGCTCATCAGCATATCCGAATATGCATCCAATCCATGCATGCCGCTTTGTTTTGCAACACTGTTTATGCTGCTCACTATGCGAAAAGAAAAAAGCGTGCTATAATATATTAGTTTGCATGTAGATTATACGGATATAGATGTAATAAATAGACAAAAACAGGTGTAAATATGAATCAGGTGGAAAAAAAGATTTTAAATACAAAGCTTTTTGTGCGCAGATGTTTTCTGATCCTATATGATATGATTGCGGTTGTTATCGCAAGTTTCGTACCGCTTGTCATGCGTTATGAGTTCCGGATCAAAGCGATTCCGCAGATGTTTGTTGATAATGTAAAATGGTTTCTGCCCTATGGGATCGTACTGACAATACTTATTTTTTATCTGTTCCGGCTGTATCACAGCCTGTGGGCTTATGCAGGCGTCACAGAGATGCAGAATATGGCAGCGGCATGCTGTGTCAGCGCGCTGACGCAGTGCATCGGACTGCATTTTACGGGACGTTATGTGCCAAGAAGCTACTATTTTATTTTTCTGCTCGTATTGTTTGCAATGACGCTGTTGAGCAGATTTTCTTACCGCTTTTTAAGAGAAGCAAAGCATCGCAGACACAACAGTAAGAACGGAACGGCAGTTATGATCATCGGTGCCGGTGATGCCGGAAACGTGATCATTAAAGAGATCATCGGAAGCTATTACTCCACTATGAGTATCAAATGTGTCATTGATGATGACAGAAATAAATGGGGCAGATATGTCCAGGGAATCAAAGTTGTCGGAGGGCGTGACCAGATTATAGAAGCTGCCCAAAAATATAAAATCGATGAGATTATCATCGCACTGCCTTCGGTACCCAAAGCGGTCATCCGTGATCTGATCAATATCTGTAAGGAAACGGATTGTAAGTTGCGTACTCTGCCCGGCATGTACCAGCTTGTCAACGGGGAAGTCAATGTCAGCAAGATCCGAGATGTGGATGTGGAAGATCTGCTCGGAAGAGAGCCGATCAAGGTTGATCTTGACTCGATCCTGAATTATGTCAAGGGAAAGGTCGTGCTTGTTACCGGCGGAGGCGGTTCAATCGGAAGCGAATTATGCCGTCAGATTGCAACACATCAGCCGGCGCAGCTTATTATATTTGATATCTATGAAAACAGTGCCTATGATATCCAGCAGGAATTACTCGCAAAATATCCGCGTCTGAATCTGGTCGTTCTGATCGGATCGGTGAGAAATACGAGCAGGATCAACAGTGTGATGGAGCAGTATCACCCGGATATCGTATACCACGCAGCAGCACATAAGCATGTACCGCTTATGGAGGTCAGCCCGAATGAGGCTGTTAAGAATAATGTATTCGGTACATGGAAAACAGCACAGGCGGCTGCAATGAACGGGGTAAAAAAATTTGTCATGATCTCCACGGATAAAGCTGTGAACCCTACCAATATCATGGGTGCCACAAAGCGGATCTGTGAGATGATCATTCAGACCTTCAACCGCCATTACGATACGGAATTTGTGGCAGTGCGGTTTGGAAATGTACTTGGCAGCAACGGCAGTGTGATTCCGCTGTTCCGAAGACAGATCGAAGCGGGAGGACCGGTCACCGTGACACATCCTGATATTATCCGCTATTTTATGACGATCCAGGAGGCGGTATCCCTGGTGTTACAGGCGGGTGCCTATGCCAGGGGCGGCGAAATCTTTGTGCTGGATATGGGAGAACCGGTTAAGATCCTGGATCTTGCAAAGAACCTGATCCGTTTATCCGGCTATAAGGTGGATGAAGATATCAAGATCGTGTTTACAGGGCTTCGTCCCGGTGAAAAATTATATGAAGAGCTTCTGATGAATGAAGAGGGAATGACGGATACAGCCAATAAGCTGATTCATATCGGAAAACCGATCGAAATAGACGAAATGCTGTTTTTCAGACAGCTCCGTGATCTGAAGGCAGCGGCAAATAGCGAAGAATCCGATATCCGGGCGGTTGTCAAGGATATTGTGCCGACCTACAATCCGAAAGAGTCTGTGTAGGGATTGGCGAAAGCGCACCATATACGACGCTGTTGCGTATTTGAAACAATACACAAGCAGGTGCTTTGGCGCGGCCGGTACTTAGGCGGCGTATTGTGGCGCCTTATGTACCGCTGCCAGCGACGAGCAGCGAGAGCGTGCCTGCGGTGAATTGTTTCAAAATACACAACTACCCGGTATTGATCCGCGTTTCGCAGACGTATAAACAGCGTCTTTGCAATGAAAGGAGATTCACATGGATAGAAAGAGAATCTATTTATCAAGTCCGACCATGCATGGGGACGAACAGAGATTTGTGCAGGAAGCATTTGATACCAACTGGGTTGCACCGCTTGGACCGAATGTGGATGCGCTTGAAAAAGAGATGTGCGAATATGTCGGGGCAGGTTACGGGGCAGCGTTAAGTTCCGGAACGGCTGCGATACATTTAGGATTAAAGCTTGCAGGCGTTGGAAAGGGTGATATCGTATTTGCACCGAGTCTTACGTTTTCCGCAACCTGCAATCCGATCATATATGAAGACGCAACACCGGTATTCATTGATTGTGAACCGGATACCTGGAATATGTCACCGCAGGCACTCAGACGTGCCTTTGAAAAATATCCGCAGGCAAAGGCAGTGATCGCCGTATACCTGTACGGAACACCGGCCAAGATCAGTGAACTGATGGCGATCTGTGAAGAGCATGGCGTACCTTACATTGAGGATGCGGCAGAATCTCTGGGAGCCACCTATAAGGGAAAATATACCGGTACTTTCGGAAAATTCGGGATCTATTCTTTTAACGGTAATAAGATCATTACGACCTCCGGCGGTGGAATGTTGGTATCGGATGATGAAGAAGCAATTAAAAAAGCAAGATTCTTATCCACACAGGCAAGGGATCCGGCAAGATATTATCAACATTCCCAGATTGGTTATAATTATCGTATGAGCAATATCACTGCAGGAATCGGCAGGGGACAGTTACTGCATCTGAATGAACATATGGCAAAAAAACAGGCACTCTATAAGCAGTACCGGGAGGCATTTGCGGATATTGAAGCAATTACGATGAACCCAATGAATCCGGACGGTGTGGCAAATAACTGGCTTTCCTGTATCACGATTGACAAAAAGTGCGGTGTGACACCGGATGCATTGATGGATCATCTGGCTGAATACAATATCGAGACCAGACCGATCTGGAAGCCGATGCACTTACAGCCTGTATTTGCAGACTATGAATTTTATACCCATGACGGCAGTACGGAAAGTGTATCCGCGGACATCTTTAACCGTGGGGTATGCCTGCCAAGCGATATCAAGAACACACCGGAGGACATGGAACTGATCATCGGACTGATCCGTGAGATGTTCTGATGGGGAAGTATGACGCTGTAGATTGTCCGCCGCAGCGCCTCGCATATGAGCGTGCACAGAGACAGATGTTTCGCATGACACAAACGATCCGATCAGTCAGCGATCATAAATATATCACGGGAGAGAACGATGTACCGCAACTGTATCAAACGCCTATTAGACATTTTCATAGCACTTACGGGAATGCTCCTGTTAAGCCCGGTATATCTGATCGTGGCGATTCTGGTACGTGTGAAGCTCGGAAGTCCGGTAATCTTTCATCAGAAGAGACCGGGATATCATGAGAAGATCTTCACACTCTGCAAATTCCGTACCATGACCGATGAAAGGGACGAGAACGGAGAGCTTCTGCCGGACAGCGTACGTCTGACGAAATTCGGGCTTTTTCTCAGAAAGACCAGCCTGGATGAATTACCGGAGCTGTGGAATATCCTGAAAGGGGATATGAGCCTGATCGGGCCAAGACCGTTACTGGTCAGCTACCTGCCATGGTACACGGAGCGTGAGAAACTGCGTCATACGGTAAGACCGGGACTCACCGGACTGGCACAGGTAAGTGGAAGAAACTATATCGAATGGGATAAGCGTCTGGAAAAAGACGTGGAATATGTGGAACATATCAGCTTTGGCATGGATCTGAAGGTACTGTGGATGACTGTCAGAGTTGTATTTGGAAAAAGTGACGAGGTTGCCGAAGTCACCGACGATATCGAAGGAAATCTTGCGGAGATCCGCGCGGCGAAAGCGGAGATCCGTATGGCAAAGAGGGAGCAGTAGGAGCGTATATGGCAGGAATCAGGGTCATTGATCTGGCAAAGGAAGAAGAATGGAATCAGGTGCTTATGCAGTTTCCACAGCATGATGTATATTTTACACCAGGCTATGTGAAAGCATTCCGGGTAAACGGGGACGGAGAGCCGTTGTTACTTTATTATCCCGGTGAGCGGATGCAGGCAATGAATATCGTTATGAGACGTTCCGTGCCCGTGCCCGAAGGAGACAATGAGGAACTGGCAGAACTCAGAACCTATGCTGATTATGTCACACCTTACGGTTACGGCGGATTCTTATTACAGGGAGATACCTCCGAACAGGAAAAAGAGGCACTTGCCCATGCGTACCGGGATTTTTGCAGGGATCATAAGATCGTGGCGGAGTTCAACCGCTATCATCCGGTTCTGAACAATGCCCACGACCTTGAGAACCTCTATGAAGTGATCGAGCTTGGACACACCGTATGCATGGATATCTCCTCAAGGGAAACGATCTGGGCAAATCTGTCAAGCAAAAACCGCAACATGATCCGGAAAGCACAAAAATCCGGCGTGCAGGTCTATTGGGGCAGGGAGCCGTGGCTGTACGAAGAGTTTGAACGGATCTATAACGCCACCATGGATAAGGTGGGAGCCGACAGCTACTATTATTTTAAAAAAGAATTTTATGACAGTATCTTAAATGACCTGAAGGAACAGGCACTTGTTTTTTATGCAAAGCTTGGCGGGGAAGTGATCGCCATGTCGATCATCCTGTTTGGAAACGGCGCGATGCATTATCATCTTTCCGCATCAAAGCGGGAATATCAGAGTTATGCGCCGACCAATCTGATCCTGTACGAGGCAGCGTGCTTTGGAAATCATATCGGAATGAAAACATTCCATCTTGGCGGCGGACTTGGCAGCCAGATGGATCATCTATACAGTTTTAAAAAGCAGTTTAACAGGCAGGAGGATTGCCGCTTCTGCATCGGAAGACTGACCGTGAATGAAGCGGTGTATCAGAGACTGCGGGAGCTGAATAACGGTGCAAAGGAGACGGGATTTTTCCCGGCATACCGCGATCTGGCACCTGCGCAGGAGGACTGACAGAGGACGGATGGCAGAGAAATGAAGGCTGCCTTGATCCGGGACGGAGAAATCTATGAAGAAAATATTGATTCTTGCCAATCTGGATGTGGGCTTATATAACTTCCGGAGAGAGCTTCTGGAAGCGTTGATCGGGGCGCCTTACGAGGTGCATATTGCATTGCCGATGGGGGAGATGATCCCTAAGCTGGAAGAGATGGGCTGCATTTTCCATGAGACCAAACTGGAACGACGCGGAATGAACCCGTTTCACGAACTGAAGCTGATCAGGCGATACAGACAGATCATCAGGGAAGTCAGGCCGGATGTGGCACTGACCTATACGATCAAACCTAATTTATACGGCGGCTCTATGCTGGCAGCTGCGAAGGTGCCGTATATCACCAATATTACAGGACTTGGAACGGCAGTGGAGGGCGACGGACTGCTGCAGAAGTTTACCATCAGAATGTACCGCCACGCCATGAGGGCGGTGTCCTGCCTCTTTTTTCAGAATGAAACCAACGAGGCGTATTTTACAGCCAGAAAGATAGCGCCGGGAAAACATAGAAGAATACCGGGTTCCGGGGTGAATCTGGAGAGATTTACTTATCAGGAATACCCGCCGGAGCATGCACCGGTGTCAATGCTGTTTATCTCCCGTGTCATGCGGGAAAAAGGGATCGACGAGTTCATGGAAATGGCACAGGTGATCAAAAAGGAATATCCGCAGACGGAGTTCCATATCCTCGGTTTTTGTGAGGATGATGACAGTGCACCGGATTCGTACAGAAACCGGATCCGCCGTCTGGAAGAGCAGGGAATTCTGCATTTTGAAGGGATGCAGGAGGATGTCAGACCGTTTATCAAAAACAGTCAGTGTACGATACACCCGTCTTTTTATCCGGAAGGAATGTCTAATGTATGTCTGGAAAGTGCAGCAAGCGGCAGACCTGTCATTACAACGGACAGACCGGGATGCCGTGATACGATCGAGGACGGAAAGACCGGATTGCTGGTAAAAGAGCAGGACAGTGCCGATCTGATCCGTGCCGTGAGACAATTTCTCGAACTGCCCTATGAAGAGAGAAAACAGATGGGGATCAGAGCGCGGGAGAAGATGGAGAAGGAATTTGACAGAAAGCTTGTTGTAAGCAGCTATCTGGAAGAACTGGATAAAATCTTTGCCAAACAGGAGTTGGGAGGAAAACAATGAGTCTGTATGAAAAGCTTGTAAACGGAGAAGAAAAAATTGCCCTGGTCGGACTTGGATATGTCGGAATGCCGATCGCGGTTGCGTTTTCCAAAAAGGTAAAAGTTGTGGGGTTTGACCTGAACAAAGCGAAAATAGAAAAATATCAGAGCGGGATCGATCCGACCTGTGAGGTCGGTGACGAAGCGATCCGCGCCTGCAGTGTGGAATTTACTGCGGATGAAAGAAAACTGCGGGAAGCAAAATTCTTCATTGTAGCAGTGCCGACACCGGTCAATCCGGATCATACGCCCGATCTGACGCCCATAGAGGGAGCAAGCACGATCCTTGGAAGAAACCTCCCGAAGGGCTCCATTGTGGTATTTGAGTCCACGGTATATCCGGGTGTGACAGAGGAGGTTGCTGTTCCGATCCTGGAAAAAGAGTCGGGACTTAAGTGTGGTGTGGATTTTAAGATCGGCTATTCTCCGGAACGCATCAATCCGGGGGACAAGGTCCACAGGCTGGAGACTATCACCAAGATCGTATCCGGTATGGATGACGAAACACTGGAAGAGGTTGCAAAAGTGTACGAGCTGGTGGTTGCTGCAGGGGTACACCGTGCAGAATCCATTAAGGTGGCGGAGGCAGCCAAGGTAATTGAGAACAGTCAGCGTGATATCAACATTGCATTTATGAACGAGCTTTCCATTATCTTTAATCGGATGGGGATCGATACAAAATCCGTGCTCCGGGCAGCGGGAACAAAATGGAATTTCTTAAAATTTGAACCGGGACTTGTCGGAGGGCACTGCATCGGTGTTGATCCGTATTATCTGACCTATAAGGCAGAGCAGCTCGGATATCATTCCCAGATCATTCTGTCCGGCAGAAGAATCAATGACGATATGGGAAAATATGTGGCAGAGAGCCTTGTAAAGAATCTGATCCGTGCGGATATTCCGGTGAAAAATGCCAGAGTTGCCATTCTTGGCTTCACCTTTAAGGAGAATTGTCCGGATACCAGAAACAGCAAGGTGATCGATATTGTAAAGGAACTTCGGGAATACGGGATCGAACCGGTGATCACAGATCCGGTGGCAGAGAGTGCCGAGACACAGCGTGAGTATGGGATCCGGTTGTCTGAACTGTCCGAGGTGAAGGATATGGACGCTGTGATTCTGGCGGTAGCACATGAGTCATACCGCAATCTTACCATGGAACAGATGGACGGCATGTATGCTTCTAAAAATCAGGTACGTGTTCTTTCTGACATTAAGGGACTGTTTGACAGAAAGACATATGAACAGGCGGGGTATCTGTATTGGAGACTTTAAAAAAAGATAAATATCAGAAGATTCTGGCACCCATTGTCATCGGTGCCTTTTTCTGCTTTTTATGTATTTATTACGGAGTGGGAGAATATCCGGACTCGGTGACTTATTTAAACGGCAGCATTGAGCGGGAACCATTCTATCCGTTACTCTTAAGGGGAATGCATTTCCTGTTTAGTGACGGATATCTGTATGCACTGATCTGGCTGCAGAATCTGCTTGCTTTTTTTGTGACATGGTATCTGTACCATGGCATCAACAGGCATGGGAAACTGAATCTGTTGTTTCAGTGGGGACTGCTTGCAGTGCTGCTCATGCCCCATCTGATGTCGGGGGTGTTCACATCCTCCGGGATCATACTGACCAATGCGGTATTAAGTGAGGGGATCACGCTGTCCCTGTACCAGCTGTTTTTTATGCTGCTATATAACCTGTGGGCGGATCGGAAGCTGCGATATGCAGTGCTTTCTATTCTGACAGCGTTTATCACAACACTTGCCAGAGGGCAGATGCTGCCCATGCTGTTATTATGGATGGCAGTCATGCTTGCAACCGTGATCCGCATTCGGCCTAAGTGGCAGAAAGGGCTTGCCTCTGCGGTTCTGATCGTGGCAGTGACCGTTCTGGCATTTGGCATGCGTTCCGTGCTGATCAGACAGTATAATCAGAGCATGTACGGTGTTTCCATCGGGAATACCGGCGGAAGCATGACGATCCTGACCAATGTCCTGTACAGCATGGATGAGGAGGCGGTTGCCGAAGTGGCGGGAGTGCTGCCTGAGGAAGAGAGCACCCTGTTAAATGAAATTTATGGGAAAATGACAGTACAGGGCTATGTTGTCCCGGACAGCACCGGTGCGGATTCCGAAAGCGGGATCATCGCACGGATCGGGCATCATGAGGACTGCCATGACAGGATCAAGTTTGAGATCCTGTATCCGGAACTGGAAAGCTATGTGCGGGAACATACGGCGGGATTATCCCCGGAGGAGATACGGTACCGGATGGATGCACAGGCCGGAAAATATACCGCACTTTTGCTAAAGGAAGATGTGGGCGCATTTCTGAAAACCTATCTGTATGTGATCTGCGGCGGTTTTATCAGGACGGTGTCTGTTTTAAGTCCGGTGTTTGCAATCTATGCCATGGTGATTTATATTGTGGCGATCGGGCTGATGTGGTATGTTTTTAAGAGAAAGAAAAATGCCGGGGCAGCAGGGATGATGGCACTTGTGCTGCTCATGATCGCTGCCAATGTATGTGCAACGGGACTGACCATTATGTGCCTGTCACGTTATATGATCTATAATACAGCGATTTTCTATGCGGCAGGCATCGTATTGCTGCAGGCGGCATTCAGAAAAATACAGTAAGAGCGGAAAATTGCTCGGAAGAGAGGTTTACTATGGGATATCGGAATCTGAAATTTGATAAGGACAGTGTGTTTTTGGTTACGGGGGGTGCCGGATTTATCGGGTCGAACCTGTGCGAGGCACTTACGGATATGGGATATACGGTACGATGTCTGGACAACCTTTCCACGGGAAAACAGGAAAATGTGGATTTTCTGGCAGATCGTGAGAATTATACATTTATCAAGGGTGATATCAGGGATCTGGACACCTGTATGGAAGCCTGCAGGGGCGTTACCTATGTGTTAAATGAGGCTGCATGGGGCAGTGTGCCGCGCAGTATTGAGATGCCGTTATTGTATGAGGAGATCAATATCAGGGGAACACTGAATATGATGGAGGCTGCCAGACAAAACGGAGTAAAGAAATTTGTCTTTGCATCCAGTTCTTCTGTTTATGGGGATCACCCCGTGCTGCCGAAGGTGGAAGGACAGGAAGGTAACCTGCTCTCTCCGTATGCGCTGACCAAGCGTGTGGATGAAGAATACGGAAAGCTCTATAAGAAGCTGTACGGACTGGATACCTATGCATTAAGATATTTTAACGTATTCGGACGCAGACAGGATCCGGACGGTGCGTATGCCGCAGTGATCCCGAAGTTTATCAGACAGCTTCTGCACGGGGAAGTGCCGACGATCAATGGAGACGGAAAACAATCCAGGGATTTTACTTATATTGACAATGTGATCGAGGCAAATCTGCGCGCATGTCTTGCACCGGCCGAGGCTGCCGGCAATGCTTTTAATGTTGCATACGGCGGCAGGGAGTATCTGATCGATATCTATTATGATCTGTGCAAGGCACTCGGCAAGGATGTGGAGCCGAATTTTGGCCCGGACCGTGCCGGGGATATTAAACATTCCAACGCGGATATCAGCAAGGCAAAGAAACTGCTGGGCTACGATCCGGACTATGATTTTGCCAAGGGAATCGCGCTTGCGATCGAGTGGTATCGGGAGAACTTGAAATAAACCGTATGCCAGGTGGGATATGAAAAGGCAAATTACCGATAAGATGGAGGAAAACGGCATGGAACAAAGCCCGATCCGGGTACTTCATATTGTGGGATCCATACATCCCGGTGGAATGGAAAACTTCATCATGAACCTGTACCGGCATATCGACAGGGAACGCATCCAGTTTGACTTTGTTGTCCATATGAAGCAGGAGAATGCGTATACCGAGGAAATACGGAGCATGGGAGGCAGGATCTATGAGCTGCCCAGACTGACAGCCAGACCGTTATCAAATCTCAGGCAGTTATACAGACTGGTAAAAGAGAACAGGTACCGGGTGGTTGTGCGCCATACGCCGAATGCCCTGATCGCACCCCAGATCTATGCTGCAAAGTGGGCGGGGGCGAAGGTGATCTGTCATTCGCATAACACAACGGATCCGCAGAAAACATTGCACAGAGTCGGGAGATTTTTACTCCGGTTTGCCCGGATTGAGCGCTTTGCCTGCTCGAAGGATGCAGGAAAGTGGATGTTTGGAAAACGCGGGGATGTGCGGATCGTGCATAATGCGATCGATATAGACCGGTTTTGCTATTCTGAAGAAGCGGATAAAAAGATCCGTCAGGAATTTGGAATCGGGAACGGACATGTGTACGGACATGTGGCTAATTTTATCGCATCCAAGAACCATCTGTTTCTGATGCAGATCTATAAGCAGATCAGCATGACGGACAAGGATGCAAGATTTTTCTGCATCGGAGACGGAGAACTGCGGGAGCAGGTGAAAGCCGAGGCGGAGAGACTTGGGCTTACGGACCGGGTATTTTTTACCGGGATCCGTTATGATGTCAGGGATTTCATGTCCTGTATGGATGTCCTGATATTTCCGTCCGTATTTGAGGGATTGCCCCTGACCCTGATCGAGGCGCAGGCAGCAGGGCTTCCATGTCTGATCTCCGACACGGTGACGAAGGATGTGGAAGTGACGAAGAACCTGATCTGCTTTTATTCTCTTGCGCAGTCACCGGAGTGCTGGGCAGAAAGAGCAAAAACGCTTGCGGATTATGCAAACACAGAAAACAAAAAAGAAAGAAGAGCCTGTCAGCGTGAAAAAATAGCGGCAGCGGGCTATGACATAGAACAACTGTCGGCATGGTATACATCCTATTTTACAGAGCTTGCGAGGTAGAGTGAGTGGGAACAGCAAAACCAAAAAAGATCCTATTTCATATACACAACCTGAACAGGGGCGGCGCAGAACGCGTGGTGGTCAATCTGTCCGAACGTTTTGTGAAGGACGGCTATGAGGTGCTGATCGCGACCGAGGAAGCAGCGGAATATGAATATGAAGTTCCGGAAAATGTAAAGCGTGTGGATGTCGGGATCAAAACAGACGGTAGTGAAAATCTGTTTTCCAGATTTTATTCCATCAGAAAACGCAGGAACCGGTTACGGGAGTTTCTCAAAAAGGAGCAGCCGGATCTGGTGATCGCATTCGGAAAAAGTGCCAATTACAGAGCGGTTCCCGCAGCAAAGGGGATCTGTCCGGTGCTGGTATCCGTCAGAAATGACCCAAAGGTGGATTATGCCGGAAGGATGAACCGGCTGTTTTGCAGGAGATACTTATACCGTGCGGACGGATGTGTATTCCAGACAGAGGAAGCAAGGGCATTCTTTCCAAAGAAATTTACTGACAGATCCCGGATCATATTAAATCCGATCAATGATAAATATTTGCAGACAGAGCCTGTTATGGATAGAAAATCTGTGATTGTAACGGCGGGAAGGATCGCCGCGCAGAAGGATCAGGAGGTTCTGATCCGCGCGTTTGCGGCACTGGAAAAGGAGTTCCCGGAGTACCGGCTTCATATATACGGTGCGGACAGTGGGGACGGAACAAAGGAAGCACTGGAGCGGCTCATCGCGGAGAAAACACTTCATGAAAAAGTTGTTTTTTGCGGTAACAGTAACTACCTTGAGAAGGAGATCGCGGACAGCGCATTGTTTGTATTGTCCTCCGATTATGAGGGACTTCCGAATGCTTTGATGGAAGCAATGGCAATGGGGCTTCCGGTGGTCAGTACGGACTGTCCGTGCGGCGGACCTGCCATGCTGATCGAAAACGGTGTAAACGGTTATCTGGTTCCGGTAAAGGATGTTCCCGCAATGGCAGAGGCTATGAAAAAAGTATTGTCCGATCCTGTACATGCAAGGGAGCTTGGACTTGCGGCACTGATGATCCGTGACAGGGCAAACGGTGCAGTGATCTATGAGCAATGGAAGCAGTATGCGGAAGAACTGATGCAAAATGGAGAGACTTCCTGATGAGACATTTGGTATTTCTGACACTTTCGCTGACCAGAGGCGGCGCGGAACGTGTCATTTGCAATATGTGTAATGAATATTTCAGTAAAAAGGATGCGGTAACGATCATCAGCCTGATGGCGACAGAGCCGGAGTATGAGCTTGATCCGGGTATCCGGGTACGCTATGTGGATGAGACAAAGGAGCAGTACGCAGAAGGACTCGGAAAGCGTTTTTTAAGACGCCGCAAAGGGTTAGCCTGTCTGTTGAAACAGATCGAAGCAGAAGAGGGAAGGATCGATGCACTGATCAGCTTTTTGCCGGAACCGAATTTTCTCATTACCAGTCTGCACAGAAGATGCGATTATCCGGTGATCATCAGTGTACGGAATGATCCGGTCAGAGAGTATGGCTCCACGGTACGGCGGCTTTTGATGAAAATGCTCTATAAGCACGCGGATGGCTATGTGTTCCAGACGGAACAGGCAAAGGCATATTTTTCTTTTTCCGGGCATATCACGGACAATGCAGTCGTCATTCCGAATCCTCTGGGAAGACAGTTTCTGGCAGCCGCGCACCCGGAGGTGAGAAGAAAAGAGATCGCGGTGGTCGGAAGACTGGAACCGCAGAAGGATCCGTTATGTGCCATTGCGGCATTTGAACAGATAAAGGACCGGTTTCCGGCGTATTCCCTGTGTTTTTACGGGGAGGGAAGCATGCGGGAACGGATGCAGGATGAGATCGGGCGTCTCGGACTGACAGACAGCGTTTTCCTAAAGGGCAATGTGGAGCAGGTGCAGGAGATTGTTTGTGATGCAGCTCTCTATGTGCTCTGCTCCGTGTATGAGGGCATGCCCAATGCCCTAATGGAAGCAATGGCAATGGGACTTCCATGTATTGCGACCGACTGCCCCTGTGGCGGGCCGGCTTTTTTGATCAGGCAAAAAGAGAATGGGTTACTGGTCCCTGTGGGTGATGCAGGGAAGCTGGCAGAGGCAATGGCATATCTGCTGGAACATAGAGAAGAAGCAGAGCTTATGGGGGAGAATGCCCGTAAGATTATAGAGCGGCTGGATCCCGAACGGATATACGGAGAATGGGATCACTATCTGGAATGGAGAAGAAAATGTGCGGAATCGCGGGATTTATCAACCAAAAAATAGATGCACAAACAGTTATACGTCAAATGACTGACCGGATGATCCACAGAGGTCCGGATGCACAGGGCTTCTGGATGGATGACCGGACAGGCATGACATTGGGACACCGCAGGCTGTCGATCGTGGATCTGTCGGAAAACGGCGCACAGCCCATGCTCAGTGCGAGCGGACGGTATGTGATCGCCTATAATGGTGAGATCTATAATGCCGCAGACATCAGAGAGAAGATTAAGGAGGCGGATCCCGGCTTTCATTTCCGCGGAACCTCCGATACTGAGGTGATCCTGGAGAGCTTCGACAGATTCGGAATAGAAGAAACGCTTCATGCCATGAAGGGCATGTTTGCGGTTGCACTCTATGACAGGCAGGACAGGGTATTGTATCTGATGCGTGACCGTGCAGGTGAAAAGCCGCTGTATTACGGCTTTGTGCAGGGGCATTTTGTGTTTGCCTCCGATGTGGATGTACTCAACGGATACCCTGATTTTGTCAAGACGAAAAAAATAAACCGGACGGCGCTTGCAGAATATATGCGGTATGGTTATATTCCGGCTCCGTACAGTATCTACGAGGGAATCTATAAGCTGGCACCCGGCACTGTTCTGACATTGCGGGAGCCGTTTGGACATACGCAGATCTATACCTATTGGTCGATGACACTGGCGGCATGTCTGGGAGAAAAAGAAGTATATGCAGGCAGTTTCGGGGAAGCCTGCGATGAGCTGGAGCGTTTATTGGCAGCTTCCGTGAAGAGTCAGATGATGGCGGATGTGCCGCTTGGAGCATTCCTGTCGGGCGGGATCGACAGCCCGTTGATCGTTGCGCTGATGCAGAAGCAGAGTATGTCTCCGGTCAAGACCTTTACGATCGGATTTGAGGATCAGAAATATAACGAAGCGGAATATGCAAAGGAGATCGCCGGACATCTTGGAACGGAGCATACGCAGCTCTATGTGTCAGAACAGGATCTTCTGGATGTGATCCCAAAGCTTGCTGATATCTTTACGGAACCCTTTGCAGATTCTTCCCAGATCCCTACCTATCTGGTGAGTAAGCTGGCACGCAGTAAAGTAACGGTTTCCCTAAGCGGGGATGCCGGGGATGAGCTGTTTTGCGGATATAACACATATGACAAGATCGCAGATCTGTGGAAGAAGGAGCAGCATATATGGTACGGGCTTCGCAAACTGGCAGGCAGTGCTGTTCTGGGACTCCCTTACGGAAAGACCGCAAAGGGCTATCGCATTGCACAGTCGCTGCGTGCGGATTCCATTATGGAGCTGCATGAGGCAGTCTGCTATCATACCAGTTATTATGGGGAGCACTGTGTCCCTGGAGCAGACGAAAAGCCACAGAAACAGATCTGGACAGCATGCAGACAGGAAAAAAACAGTATGCTGCTAAAAGATGCCATTACCTATCATCCGGATGATATTCTGGTAAAAGTGGATCGTGCGGGAATGGCGGTTTCCCTGGAAAACAGAGTACCAATGCTCGACCGCGATGTCATAGAATATGCATTCCGTCTGCCGATGGCATATAAGGACGGACGGGGCTTATCCGGGGAGGACTACCGGAAGCTCCTGCATGAAACCGGGCATACCGGTTCCTGCAGCAAGGCAATTTTAAAGGCTCTCTTATACAGATATGTACCGAAGGAAATGCTGGACCGGCCCAAGAAAGGCTTCTCGGTTCCGCTGAAGAGATGGCTGTCCGAGGGAGCGACCCATGAATGGGCGAAGGAGCTGATCCTTCACAGCAGACTGGTACAGGATGAATACATGGACGGTACGGCAGTCACACATATGTGGAAGGACTTTATGAGTGGCAGAAGCGATGCGCAGATGGTATGGCAGATCCTGATGGCAGAGCAGTGGTATCGCAGATTCCATGGAAACGGAGCGGACAGATGAAAAAAATCGCATTCTATATCGGAAATCTGGACAAGGGCGGTGCACAGCGGGTCGTCACCAATCTTGCGAATTATTTTAACAGGGAAGGTTATGAAGTACTGCTGGTGACGTTCTACCGCGGAGAGATTGAATTCCCGTATGATGAGGGCATCAGACGGATCCTGTCAAACCTGACGGAGGAAGAACTTGCGCAGACGAAGGGAAAACCGTTCAGAAGAATTCTGAATTTCAGAAAGAGGATCGGAAAGCTGCGTGGCATCTGGGAGGAAGAACAGCCCGATATCATTGTTTCCTTTTTACGAAAAAATAATTATTACGCAATCTGGTCCACCAGAGGGCTGCATATGCCGGTGGTGTTGTCGGTAAGAAGTGATCCGAGGCGCGAATACAAGGGACGGCTGAATACCTATCTTGCAAAGCATTTATTTCAAAAAGCGGACGGTCTGGTGCTGCAGACGGAGGATGCTTACCGCTTCTTTCCCAAAAAGGTGCAGGAGCACGCCGTGATCATCCAGAACTCATTAAATCCCCGGTTTATCAGGGACAGGTACGAGGGTGCGAGACGGGATGAGATCGTTGCGGTAGGAACGATCGATGATAATAAGAACCATACCATGCTGATCGATGCTTTTATTCCGGTACATGAGCGCTATCCGCAGATGAAGCTGATCATCTATGGGGATGGCTGCAGGCGTAAGGATCTGGAAGAAAAGGTACGGGAGCTCGGACTGGAGGAAGCGGTATTATTTCCAGGAAGAAGTGATACCATATATGAACAGATCTATGCGTCCAGAATCTATGTCCTTCCTTCCAAGGTGGAGGGGATGCCGAATGCGCTGATCGAAGCGATGGCACTCGGGCTTGCGGTTGTATCCACGGACTGTCCGTGTGGCGGACCAAGGATGTTAATACAGGACGGCATCAATGGACTGCTGGTACCTGTGGATGACAGGCAGGCAATGACGGACGCGATCCTTAAGATCCTTGCGGATCCTTCGCTGGAGGAATCCATGGGAAAAGAAGCCCACAAATTACTCGAGCAGGTGCATCCAGACAAGGTCAACCGCGAGTGGGAGAATTACTTAACGAAATTAGCTGACAAAGGCAGATAAGGATGTCGGATATGATGTTCGTCCGTCCAGGTTCTGTGCATACAAGTGGTAAGCAGGTGCTTTGGCGCGGCCGGTACTTAGCGACCGTACTTCAGGTCGCTTATGTACCGCTGCCAGAGACAAGCAGCGAGAGCGTGCCTGCGGGCACTTGTATGCACAGAACCGGAGGGAATGGGAACAAATACCCGACAGGATATCAGCCGGAATGAGGTGATAAATTTGTTGATTGTATCAAAGAAACATCATGGAATCAATGTGATCGACTGCTGGTATGCGGAGCATGCACTCAGACAGAATGGTATCATCAGATATCAGGAGGCAAAAAAGCCGATTGGAAAGCAGGTGGCGGAATTTCGGACACTGGTATCCGATCTGACGGAGGATGCGGAACAGATCCTTTCCCATTTTTCAAAGAACTGCCGCTATGAGGTACGCCGTGCACAAAGGGAGAATGTGAGCTGCAAAATGATCTCCGGAAAAGAGATTACGCAGGAAGAGATTGACCGTTTCGTGGACTTTTTTGCAGATTTCTGGGAGAGTAAGGGCATCCACTATACAGAAAAGGAAAAATGCAGGGAACAGATCGGACAGTATGCGGATGCAGGGGCTTTTGCATTCACAAAAGCATATGTTGACGGAAAACTTCTGGTGTATCATACCTATATCGTGGGGGATCGTTTTGTAAGACTGTATCAGTCCGCATCACAGTTTCGGACGGATGATACGGTCAGCACCAATCTGATCGGCTATGCCAACCGTTATCTGCATTATCAGGATATGCTGTGGTTCAAGGAACAGAACAAGGAACGCTATGACTGGGGTGGTGCCGGTATGAATGAGGAAGTTGAGAGTATTACGAAATTCAAGGAATCCTTTGGCGGAACCCCTGCCGTTTATTATAACGCAGAAGAAACAAGGGGAATCCTGCCGGGCGCCTATAAGGGACTGACAGGTCTTGTCGGCAGATTTATGAAATAACCGGAGGAACTATGTGCGGAATTGCAGGAATCGTGCATTTTAAAGGAAATGCAAGGGAAGATATCTTGAATATGAACCGGGCAATGTACAGACGCGGACCGGATGCCGGGGACTTCTGGCTGGATGAAGAGAGCCGTGTCGTACTGGGACACAGGAGATTATCCATTGTGGATCTGTCGGAAAACGGTGCACAGCCCATGTTGTCTGCGGACGGCAGATATGTCATTGTCTATAACGGAGAGATCTATAACTATCATGAGCTGGAAAAACAGATGCGTCTGGATGGATTTCAGGGAACCTTTCGCGGCACCTCTGATACGGAGGTGATTCTGGAAGCATTTGCTTTTTATGGAACGAAAGGATCGGAAACGGATAGCTCCGGACTGAATAAGACACTTCAGAAGATGAAGGGAATGTTTGCACTTGCGCTGTATGACAGGCAGGAGAAAAAGCTGTATCTCACACGGGACAGAGTGGGTGAGAAGCCGTTATATTACGGTTTTGCCGGCGGGCAGTTTGTGTTTGCCTCCGATCTTGCCAGTATCAGGGCAGTTTCCGGATTTCAGAATGCCGTGAACACAGAGGTATTTGGGCGATACTTCCAATATGGTTATATTCCCGCACCGTATTCGATCTACCGGGATATCTATAAATTAAAACCGGGAACCTGGCTTACGCTGTCCCTTGACAGCATGCAGTACGAAACGCACACCTATTGGGATATGGCACAGGCTGCCGCCTATGGACAGTCCCATCTGTTTGAGGGAAGTGAAGCAGAGGCTGCGGACAAGCTGGAAGAATTACTGAAGGACGCCGTGCGCAGACAGATGATCGCCGATGTCCCGCTTGGTGCATTCTTGTCGGGAGGAATTGATTCTGCGCTCGTGGTCAGCATGATGCAGGCAGTCAGTGACCGACCGGTACGGACCTTCACGATCGGTTTTGATGTGGAAAAATACAATGAGGCGGAGTATGCCGCAGCAATCGCTGCGCATCTCGGAACGGAGCATACAGAGCTTTATATAGACAGAAACGATGCCTGTGAAGTGATCAGACAGCTGCCGGAATGCTTTTCCGAGCCGTTTGCGGATTCTTCACAGATACCGACCATGCTTGTCAGCAAGATGACGCGGGAGCATGTGACGGTTTCCTTAAGCGGGGATGCCGGGGATGAGCTTTTCTGTGGTTACAATACCTACCGGGTTGCGGAACGGGAACTGGAACTGTTAAAGAAGCGTTATCATAAGCTGCCGGCAGGAATCAATCATGCGATCGGCAGAGCCTGCCTTACGGTTGCGGGTAAACATGAGCTGTTTTATAAAGTCGGAAATTATCTGACCATGGACAGCGCTGAAGCAGCACACTGCTATAACGGCGCAGAGGACGTGCGTACAGGATATCTGGCAAAGAACCGGATCCTTCTGCCGGATGCAAACCATGAATATATTCCGGGAACCATACCCGGCACACTGAATAATCTGATGCTGATGGATCTGCTGCAGTATCATCCGGATGATATTTTAGTCAAGGTGGATCGTTCCGGAATGTTCTATTCTCTGGAAACGAGGATACCACTTCTGGATAAGGATGTGGTGGAATTTGCCTGGACACTGCCGGTTTCCTATAAATACAGTGAGGGAGTCACAAAGCGTGTGATGCGGGATGTGCTGTACCGCCATGTGCCGCGTGAGATGATGGAGCGTCCCAAAAAGGGCTTCAGCATTCCGCTTCATGAATGGCTGAAAGAGGGATCCATGAAGGAATGGGCAGAGGAGATCCTGAGTGCCGGTAAAAAAGAACTGGGCGATCTGATCGACCAGAGGATCGTGGAATCCTATTGGAAAGCCTATACCGACCGGGGGGAATGGTCGGAAAAGATCTGGTATATCCTGCAGATGGAGCAGTGGTTACTGGAAAATGCGTGAATATAGCATGGATCATTATGGTTTCCAGAATTCAGACAGATGTTGATAGATTACGCGGTTGACCGCTAAGTAATCATATCGTTTGGAAGCCTGATATGCCTCTTCGGAATAAGAGGAATAGGAGGCATAGATCTTTTGAAGCATTTCCCTGATCTTGGCAGAAGAACCATCCGTTGCCTCCGAATCTTTTCCAAAGCGCAGAATGGACGGAATACCGCCAACCGGGGTTGAGATAACAGGAATACCAAGACTGAGAGCTTCTAAGATTGTCATAGGGATGCCTTCAAATATGGAATTCATAACCAGAATATCAGCCTGCAGCATATATTCTTTTACTTTGGCGGGAGCAACGGCTCCGGTGAACCTGATCCTGTCAGTTGCGAAAGAATGCAGTGTATCGTATTCTTCACCGTCACCGACAATCATCAGAGAAAGATTATCGGTTTCATTAACTGCATCGATAATCGGTTTTATATTTTTACCTTTTGATAAACGACCGACAAAGATAACTGTCCCGGTCAGTGCATGAAAAGGTTTTTCATCGGGGCAGACAATGGAATTCAGAACCTTGACCAGTTTTTTGTTGTATTTTTGATAGGCATTATAGCTGTCATCATCCAATACGAAGATCAGGCGGGCAGTTCTGATGATCCACTTGATGTACAATGTAAAAGCTTTTTTGACTAAGATATTCTTCTGGAAAAACCGGAAGGATTCTGCCATGTTGAAAAAACTGCCGTGAGAAAAAAGCACACATTTTGCAAGGGGATTCAGAAGTTTTATGGTTCCGCATGCTTCCGGAGTATGAATATAACAACAGTCGTTTTTGGAAACTTTCAGTTTTTTTCCGTATTTAATAAGACCCTTACTGTACTGTAAACGCAGTGACTTTGGGGTATGACTGAGATCTGTATCCGCAACCGCAACAGGAAGCATGGGAATGGAAATACCATTGATAATGACGCTCTGCCAGATTCCCAGCTGTTCCGGAACTGTGGTAACACCGACCAGAATCAGCTTTTTACATTTATGAGGGTGCATTTTTGTTAAAAACAGCAGAAAGTTGGTAATGCTGGTGATCTGACCTCCGATCGGAAAATCAGTAAAATTGGAAGTATCATAGATAATCAGTCTTGAAGTCATGGTCAATGGAAGCCTCCCCGGTGGAAATAAACTGTATATAGTAATATGTTACATGAAAAAATATTATTTGTAAATGGCACATGAAACGGGGAAGCAGTTGTGTATGACAATATAAGGGATGAGGAAAACAGATATGTCAGAGAGAAAGTTAAGAATTCTTATCGTTCATAACTACTATCAGATCGGTGGCGGAGAAGATACGGTTATGGCAAATGAAAAGAAAATGCTGGAGGAGCACGGACATACCGTAATCACTTATACAAGGAATAACCGGGAATTATCGGATCTGTCGGCAGGACAGAAATTATTGCTGCCGGTAAACACGATATTCAACAGGAAAACATACAGGGATATTAAGAGGATTATCAGGGAACAGAAGATTGATATCGTGCATGTTCACAACACCCTGAATCTCATCAGCGCATCCGTATACTACGCAGCCCTTAAGTGCAAAAAACCGGTCGTACAGACGATCCATAACTATCGCCTGCTTTGTCCGTCTGCAATTTTTTATCATGACGGACATGTTTGCGAGGACTGCCTGAAGCAAGGACTTCACTGTGCTGTCAGACATAAGTGCTACAGAGGAAGCAGGATTCAGACCCTGGCATGTGTCATTGCATTGAAGATCCACAGATTTACAGGCATATATGGGAAAATAAATTATATATGCCTGACTGAATTTAACAAAGAAAAACTGCTGAGTTTAAAACAGATCAAAAAAGACAGGGTATATGTGCGCCCCAATTTTACCGGCAGTTGGGAAAAGATAATACCCTATGAACAAAGAAAAAAACAATTTGTATATGTCGGAAGGATCGAAGAAATAAAGGGGATCAAAGTGCTGTTGCAGGCATGGGTGCAAATGGGGGATAAAGCACCGAAACTCTTATTGTGCGGAACAGGTCCCTTGGAAGAGTGGTGTAAAAAATTTATCTCAGATCACAAAATGAATAGGATAGAGATGACCGGCAGAGTACCGAATCAGCAGGTAAGGCAGATATTATCGGAGTCTCTGGGACTGATCCTGCCGACACAGTTATATGAAGGCTTTCCCATGACGATCATAGAAGCATATTCGGTAGGAACACCGGTAATAGGTTCCGGGATAGGAAACACAGGAAATATTGTAAAAGAAGGAATCACGGGATGGAAATTTCAACCTGATTCCCCCGGAGAACTGGTGGAGGCTGTTGGAAAAGTACATGACGTGGTGAATCAGGTTATAGAGGAATACAGGACAAAATACACAGAGGAAGAAAGTTACAAAGAGCTTATGGATATTTATGATTCAGTTTTAAAAAGCTCTAAAATGTGATTTTGCATAGGAGCGTGTTGAAATGAAGCAGTTATTGATCCGCCTGGATGATATTACCCCGGATATGAACTGGGAGAACTTTGAGATCGTCCGCGGCATTTTTGAAAAATACCATATAAAGCCCATGATCGGCGTGGTTCCGGAGAACCGGGACAAAACCCTGTCGGTGCATCCCATACGTGCTGATTTCTGGGAGGTGATCAGACAGTTACAGGGAAACGGCTGGGTGATTGCGCAGCATGGCTGTTATCATGTATATGAAACAGAAAAGTCCGGAATCCTTGGAATCAATCCGTTCAGTGAGTTTGCGGGGCTGCCTTATGGAAACCAGTATGAGAAGCTTGCAAAAGGGCAGGAAATTTTGCATAAAGAAGGCATTTGTGCTAAAATGTTTATGGCTCCCGGCCATACTTATGACGGGAACACATTAAAGGCTTTAAAAAGTCTCGGATTTACGGCAGTTACCGACGGCTACAGCAGTATTCCATACCGGTGGAAGGGGCTGACTTTCCTTCCCTGCACGTTATCAAGAGCAAAGGTGCCAAAGGGTGTTGATACGTTGTGTCTGCATATCAATGCAATGACGGGGCAGGAATTAGAAGAACTGGACCGCTTTTTTGCGGAACACAGGGAGATCCTCTCCGGTGTGAAAAGCTGTATGGACCTGGCGGTGAAAAAAAGTCTGTCCATATGTCTGGAAGAACGGAAGAATCTGTGGCTTCGCAGGCTGAAAAGATTTCTTGCGGAAAACCGGATCATGCAGCAGTATTTTACAAGGACTGATGATCCCTCTTCATCCGTAAAAAAGAAAAAAAGGATTTTAGGGTTGCCGGGGTTACTTTTTCGGCTTCTGTTTCATCTAAACTATAGAGAATCATAATTTGGGAGAACCATGAAAGATATTATCAAGAAATTTCAAACTGTTTTAAACAGAAAACAAAAAGGACGCGTGGCGGTCTTAGCAGTCATGATATTCATCGGAGCAATTCTGGAGACTGTGAGTGTATCCATGATTCTTCCGGTGGTGGAAGTCATCATGTCCGAGGATGCGCTGACCGGTGCCTGGTATATCAGAAAGCTCTGTGCGGTTTTTCATATCACGAACAGAACGCAGTTTCTGGAATTGATGCTGATCGGTCTGATTCTGATTTTTATCGGAAAAAATGTGTACATGTATGTACTGTATTATGTGCAGCATACGTTTATTGCAAACTGCCAGTACAGGATATCCAGAGATCTTTTACAGATCTATCTGCATAAGCCCTATGAGTATTTTCTGAATGCCAATACCAGCGATGTGCTTCGTACCGTTTACAGTGATACGACCGGTGTGTTCAGCCTGTTATTGCAGTGTATGCAGCTTCTGACGGAACTGGTGGTTGCGCTATGTCTTGGTATCACGGTTATGTGTATTGATTTTAAGATGACGATCATTATCGGTGTGCTCTTGGTCGGGACCATGCTGTTGATCAACAAGGTATTAAAGCCGAGAATCAGCAGTATCGGACAGGAATCCAGAATCAAGCAGAGCCTGATGTATAAGAGCATCATCCAGTCCATCAACAGCATCAAGGATGTGAAGGTCTATGACAAGGAAGAGTCCTTCTTAGAGTCCTATAAAAAATACGGACGCAGATATTATGATCTGGTCCGTGATAATAATCTGTACGGTTCGGTTCCGAAATTACTGATCGAAACGGTCTGTATCTGCGGCGTTTTAATCTATATGCTGTTTGCGGTTATGGCGGGACAGAGCGTATCCATGTTAGTACCGCAGCTATCCGCGTTTGCAGTGGCGGCAATGCGTCTGATGCCGAGTGCAAGCCGTATGAGTACTTATCTTGCCAATATTTCCTATTACAAGCCGACACTGGACTTTGTGTATGATAATGTGGACATGCCGGATGAGGACGGTTACAGAAAGAGCGTGGAGCAGAATCTCAGAAATACGGATATGGCGCATAAGCTGCCGCTTGGAAAAACGATCGAGCTTGCAGGTATCACGTACCGGTATCCCAATTCCGAACCCTATATTTTTAAAAATGCGGCAATGACGATCCCGATCGGCAAATCGGTCGGTATTATGGGACCCTCCGGTGCCGGAAAGTCCACGATCGTGGATATCCTGCTCGGGCTGTTAAAACCGGAGAGCGGTACGATCACAACGAATGGAAAAAGTGTATTTGAGGATTATTCCGGATGGCTTCATAACATCGGGTATATTCCCCAGTTTATCGGTCTGATCGATGATACGATCGCTGCCAACGTAGCATTCGGCATGGATGTGGACGAGATTGATGAGAAGCGTGTCTGGGAGGTGCTGGAAGAAGCACAGATGAAGGATTTTGTGAAAGGACTTCCGGACGGGCTTGAGACCAAGATCGGCGAACGCGGAATCCGTATCTCCGGCGGACAGAGGCAGAGGATCGGAATTGCAAGGGCGCTGTATCATAATCCGGAGATCCTTGTATTGGATGAAGCAACTTCCGCATTGGATAACGATACGGAGGCTGCGATCATGGATGCGATCAACCGCTTCCATGGCAAAAAGACCATGCTGATCATTGCACATAGATTAAAAACGATTGAAAACTGTGATCTGATCTATCGTGTGGAAAATGAACAGATGATCTTAAATGAGCATGGGATCCATTCCTGAAAGGAGAAGGAAGGATGGAACTGAATTTGTTTTTTGAGGGTGTGGATTCTTACCATGGCTTTCAGTCCGAGATGTTAAGAAGAGTGGACCGGGAGATCCCCATCCATGAATGTGTAATCATATGCAAGGATCATGATGGGCAGGATGTGTATGAAGAACGTTATACCTGCATCAACTATGATATATGTGAACACAATCGATATGAAGAAGTCTATGATATGAACGATCTGCTGCCGTTATCCAGGGAACTTCTGGAAAAAATGATTCCCTATGAGTCAACGGCCATGCAGATGTTAGTCCGCAATTTTGAACGCCACCTGTATACAATGGATGAGAGCAAGCATCTTTACCTGAATCACTTAAGATTCTGGAACCATATGCTCGTGACAAAGAAGATCAATTATATCTGTTTTTCCAATATTCCGCACCATTGCCACGATTATGTGATCTATGCGCTTGGCAAGGTGTATGGGATCCCGATGAGCTTTTGCTCGGATACCAGTATTCCGCCCAGGCTTGCAACCTGCACGGATATGGAGAACATGTGGAAGGACACCTATGCAAAATATCTGGAGTACAGACAGGCACAGCAGATTACGTTGCCGGAAGATCTGGAACACTATTATCAGGCGCTACGCTATGAGAATCAGGGACTGGATGACAGGGCAGTACACCGCGGTATGAGTAAAAAAGATCATATTGCCATCAGAAGAAAATTCTTCATGTCCTATTTTGACAGAAAAAATGTATGGCACCGCAGAATATCCTGGCTGAAGCATGGACTTAAGGAGAAAATGACTGGGCAGGATCCGCAGGGATTAAAAAAAGCGTGGGAAAAGGTGCATAAGGACAACCAGTACTTAAAACGCGGAAAGATTAAGATGAAGAGCATGCGCTCTGTGAAATATTTTGACAGCCTTGCGGGCGTGCCGGATTATCAAAATGAAAAATTTGTTGTATTTTTCCTGCATCTGCAGCCGGAAGCAACAACTCTGCCCAAAGGCGGCGTATTCGTGGAGCAGGAGCTGATGATACAGATCCTTGCGGCAGCATTGGAGGAATATGGGATTACACTGTATGTCAAGGAGCATTTTGTCCAGCCCTACAGAAACAAGGATTTCTATGATGGCCTGACGAAGATCCGTAATGTAAAACTGGTACGCAGTGACATTGAGTCCAAAGAGCTTGTAAAGCACTGCTTTGCAACGGCTTCCTGCAACGGAACCGTATTACTGGAGTCCATCATCAATGCGATCCCCACCTTTATCTTTGGAGATACACCGTTTCGGAATGCACCCGGTGTATTCTATGTCGGCTGCGTGGAGGAGTGTAAGGAAGTGATCGGGAATATTCTGGACGGTAAGGTGGAGATTCCGGAAAAAGACGTCAGGGCAGAACTGAAAGCATTTGGAGACAGTTCTTTTCTCGGATATTTTGATGTGTCCAATTATCAGGCCAAAGGGGTTCTGACAGAAGAAGAGGGACTTCAGGGCTATGTGAATTATGTGGTAACGAATGTCAGGAACGCACTGACATCATAACAGGAGGACAGTATGACGGTGAATTATCAGAAACCGCGTATGATCGCGGAGATTGGCTGTAATCATAAGGGCGACATGGAAATCGCAAAAGAAATGATCAAGATGGCTGCGATCTATTGCCATGCGGATGTTGTAAAATTTCAAAAGCGCTGCGTGCGCGAACTCCTGACACCGGAGCAGTATAATGCACCCCATCCGAATCCGGCATTTGCATACGGAAAAACTTATGGGGAGCACCGTGAATTTCTGGAGTTTGATCTGGAGCAGCACGCACAGCTGAAAGCATGGTGTGAGGAATTTGGAATCACCTACAGTACTTCTGTCTGGGATCTGACTTCAGCAAAAGAGATCACGTCCTTAAAGCCGGAATTGATCAAGATCCCATCCGCCTGCAATAACCATTATGAAATGCTGGAGTGGTTATGTGATCATTACGAAGGGGAGCTGCATGTTTCCCTCGGCATGACAACACATGCAGAAGAGGAAGCATTGATCAGCCTGTTTGAGAAAAAGGGAAGAGCAAAGGATGTGGTTCTGTATGTCTGCACATCCGGTTATCCCGTTCCGTTTGAGGATGTATGCTTATTAGAGATCAACCGTGTCAGGGAGGCATATGCACACCGTGTAAAAGAGATCGGTTTTTCCGGACATCATCTGGGAATCGCGATCGACATTGCGGCATATACACTGGGCGCATCCACAATCGAGAGACATTATACGCTTGACCGAACCTGGAAGGGAACGGATCATGCGGCCTCTCTGGAACCGGAAGGCGTCCGTAAGCTGAAACGGGATCTGGAGGCAACCTACAAAGCGCTTACTTATAAGCAGGAAGAAATCCTTCCAATTGAAGAAGTACAGAGAGAAAAATTAAAATACAGAAAACATTAGAACGATATGTAAAACAGGTAGGAATGATATGGGAACATCTGCAACAGAACGTCTGGAAAACGGAATCAGAAAAAATCGATATCAGATCAGCGTATTTTGTATCACCTTTTTGATCGGCGCAGTCATTCATCTGTATATGCTGACCAATAAGTTTTACAATTATTTTGAGATGAATAATATTCTGACGCCGATGTCCATGGATAAGGGGGATACGCTTGCCATGGGCCGGTGGCTGTTACCGCTTGTGAGCAGATTAAGCTCTGTGATCAGTATGCCTCTTGTGAATGGCGTGATCTGTCTTAGCTGTCTGGCCCTTGTGACCTGCATGGCGGTTGATATCTTAAGGATCCGGAGACTGTTAACAGCAGCCCTTACCGGAGCAGTGTTCGTATCCTTTCCCGGTGTGGCAAGCTATCTGTCCTATGGGGTTAATTCCGATGTGTTCTGCGTCGCACTGCTGTTATCAGTGGCATCCGCATGGATCCTGTACCGTACAAAACGGAGCGTATGGGGCATGGCAGGTTCTGCCGTAGTCCTGTGCTGTTGCATCGGTGTATACCAGCCCTTTATGTCTGTGACAATCGCTTTCATCTATGCCATGCTGTTTCTGGAGGTCTGGAAAGAGGGCAGGGGTTTTCGTACCATTCTGGGGCAGGTCATTCGTTATCTGATCACACTTGCGGCAGGATTTGTATTATATTATATCGTTTTGAAGATCGTGACAGCGGTGCTTGGCATCTCTGTCGGTGATTATCATGGAGTGAACGAGATTGCTTCCTTTACCCTGAAAGGGATCCTCAAGGGAATCGTATATACCTATATTTATTTTCTGCGTTATCTGTTTACGGCGGAATATGCCAATTATATACCTGTGATCGTATTTGATGCACTTGCAGCATTTTTATTCTTCTATTACTGCATCAGAGGTTATCGGCTGCATGCAGCGGGCGTGCGTGAAAAGGGCAGTCTGCTCTGCCAGGTTCTGCTGGTACTGCTATTGCCCATCGGTGTGAATGCGACTCCCTGTCTGATGGCGGACCGGGTCGGAAACGGTGTTGACCGCTATATGATGTTTTCCATGATGCTGTTATTTGTTCTGCTGCTTCGCATGATGGAGGAAACAGAGGTTTATGAGCAGGGAAAAAGAGAACTTTTCCAGTGGGGAACCCTGCTCAGCGTGATCGCGCTGATATGGGGAAATGCCTATATGTGCAATCAGGGCTATTTCAGGGCTGAGGCGATGACAAACAGTGAAAATGCAATGCTGATAAGGCTTTCCTATCACCTGGAGACAACGCCGGAATGGACACCGGATACGCCTGTCTATTTCGCGAACTGCGAGGCATTGTTTAATGAGAACACGGATACACAGATCGGGGCATTCGATGCACTCACCCGTGTGGACGGAACCGAGATCAAGCCATGGTATAATTATGATGCTGTGGTAAAATATATGGAAGTATACTTGAATTTCCCAGTAACCAAAGTACCGGAAAATGTGCAGGAAGAAATCCTGTCAAGCGATGTATTTGATGAAATGGGGCTCTATCCGGCACAGGATTCCATTCGGATGATCGATGGCGTATTGGTTGTGAAGTTTAATGAAAATAGCATACAAGCTGAGGAATAACGGAGATTTGCCATGAAAAACACACGTAAGAAATCAAATGCAGTGGAGTCATTTGCGATATTGTTTATTGACCTGATCTGCGTGGTTCTTTCTTATCTGATCGCGATCAGTATCAAATTTCATAATGCTTCCTATGTGGATTATGAGAATCTGCATAAGCTGGTCTGCATCGGTGTGCTGCTGTTTTGTGCAGTCTATAATACGGTGTTTGAGTTTGGGCGCAATTTCGTGCGCAGGGGATATCTGGAGGAATTTCTCCAGATCCTGAAGCGGACGGTCGTAATGGGTGTGCTGACGATCTTTTTCCTCTTTCTGCTGAAGGAGGCCGAGAAGTATTCCAGACTGGTATTCGGATATTTTCTGGTGATCAACCAGCTCCTGACCTTCTTTGTGCATGTGCTGTTGAAAAAATATCTCAGATCCCACATTTCCAAGGATAAGAACCGTAAGAAGCTTATGGTGATCACGGAATGGGAGGATGCGGAAAAGCTGCTTGCGGGTATGAAGGAGAGAGCCGATCTGCAGGTCGAGTTCTCCTATCTTGTGGTATGGGACAGTGAGGACAGGAAGGATGTTTCCGTGCAGGGCGTACCGGTCGTTGGAAATAAGGAACAGTATCAGGAGATCGCCAAGCAGATGCCACTCGATGAAGTGTTTGTATATCTGCCGGAGATCGGAAGAACGGAAGTGCAGGAGATCATAGAATACTTTGAGACCATGGGTGTTGCATGCCATTACAGTATCGGTATTGCGGGCATGAATGCCTATGTGCATTCCGTGGAGGATTTTGCAGGCTATCCGGTCGTTACCTATGAAGAAAATTACATTGATGAGAAGCATCTGTTTGTAAAAAGAGCAATGGATATCGTGGGCAGTCTGATCGGACTTCTGATCACCGGAATTCTGTTCCCGTTTGTGGCAGTTGCGATCAAGCTGGATTCTCCGGGACCAATCACATTTTCACAGACGAGGATCGGCAAGAACGGCAGACGCTTTCAGGTATATAAATTTCGGTCCATGTATGTGGATGCGGAGGAGCGGAAAAAAGAACTGATGGCAAAAAACCAGGTCAAGGGTCTGATGTTTAAGATGGAGGATGATCCGCGTATCACGCGTGTAGGTAAGTTCATCCGCAAGACCAGCATTGATGAACTGCCGCAGTTTTATAATATTCTGATCGGAGACATGAGTCTGGTGGGAACCAGACCGCCGACCGTGGATGAATTTGAACAGTACACACCGTATTACAGAAAACGACTGTCCATGACACCGGGGTTAACGGGGCTGTGGCAGGTCAGCGGGCGCAGTGATATTGATAATTTTGATGATGTTGTAAAGCTGGACATTGCTTATATTGATAACTGGTCATTGAAGCTGGATCTGAAGATCCTGTTTAAGACCGTATATGTGGTGCTGTTTTCCAAGGGCGCAAAATAGGAACGAAAGGGAGCTGTTATGGAACCCCATCTTATGATAGAGAATATCAGAAAAAAGTGGAAAAAAGAATATACAATCTGTGTGGTGTCCGTATTCGTATTCGGACTGTTTGCGCATATGTTCAAGTTCACGAATTATCTTCCGAACTATGACTCGATTCCCAGCTATTACAGTGCGGAGAATACGATCCATCTGGGCAGGTGCTTCCTGATTCTGGGATGTGGAATCAGCTCCTTTTATGATATTCCGTGGCTGATCGGTATCCTGTCCTTATTGTATCTGTCCGTGTCCGTGATCGGTATCACGAAGATCTTTGAGATCAGAAATCCGTTGTCCATGGTACTGACGGCAGCGGTTATGGTGACATTTCCGGCAGTGACCTGCACCTTTGCATTTATGTATACGGCGGATGGCTATTTCTTTGCCATGATGCTTGCCACACTTGCAATCTATCTGGCACTTTATCAGAAAGGAAAAGGAAGTCTGATCGCAGCAATCCTGATGATCTGCCTTTCCTTCGGAATGTATCAGGCATATATTCTCTATGCCATTGTTCTGGTATTGATCTATGGGATACGGAATCTGTTACTGGAGGAACGGACGGTGCCGGAACTGCTCAGAAGTTATATCAGACCGCTTGTTGCGGGTGCCGTGGGTGCGGTCTTATATGTGATCTCCTATCAGGTGCTGTTACGTCTGGAGCATGTGGAGCTGTCCGATTATCAGGGGATTACCGGAATGGGGCTGCCGGATGCCGGACAGCTTGTGGATGGGATCTATCAGGCTTTTCATGATTATTTCTGCTTCCTGTTCTACAGTGAACGGGGAATGACCTTATATACGGTTATGAATATTGTGGTAACGGGATTGCTACTGGTCGGTGTGACCGGTGTGATCGTACGAAAGAAGCTGTACCGGAAGCCGGGAAGACTGCTTATGGTATTTGCACTTGCACTTTTGGTGCCACTTTGCACATACTTTTATTATTTTATCTCAAAGGCAATGCTGTATCACACGGTTATGCTGGAGAGCATTGCACTGTTCTATGTGGTATTGATCCTGTTATTTGAAAAGGGTGTATTCTGCGAATTGACGGAAAGAACCCGGAAAAGCAGACAGTATCAGGCAGAAAAGGTCTATCGCATGGTAACCTTTTTTGCACTGCTTCTGGTGGTTTACAATTTTATCCTGACTGCCAACATCGTGTATATGAGAATGCACACATCCTATGAGAGATCGCTTGCGGTCATTGACCGGATGGCGGACCGGATCGAACAGCTGCCGGAATATGAAGACGGACAGATTCAGAAGTTAGCAGTTGTCGGTGTGCTTCCGGGAAGTAATGAGACGATCCACAATTTCCCGCCGGATCTTGACGGAACGGTACCGAATTATATCATGCGCATCCAGAGGGACTATGTCATTCTGCTTGATCGTTATGCGGGCATTACACTTGAAAACGCAGATACGGATGAATTACAGGCACTGTTACAGACAGATGCGTATGCAGGAATGGAGACATGGCCTTCCACGGATTCTCTGGCAGTTGTTTCGGATACGCTGATCATTAAGCTGTCCGATCCATACTATGAGTTTGAAAAAGCGGATATTGCCCCGGAGGAGTAAGAGATTGCTGAAAGACAGGGAACGATTGCAAAAATACGGGGAATGGCTTTTTTATGCAGCAGTCATTCTGGAACTTGCGATCTATACATTGAAAAAATATGATATCGTATTTGCGCATCAGACATGGATCTTAAGAGGGATCACTGCGCTGTTATACTGTAAGATCCTCATAACGAAATATACAAGGCATGAATATGTACTGATCGGTGCGTTGTCCGTACTTGGGATTGTGGCATATTTTCTGTCAGGCAGGGGAATCGATGTCCTGTTCAGAGCTTCCGTCCTGATCCTGGCATCCAAAGGAGTTTCCTGTAAACGGGTATTCCTGGCGGTTGGTGCATCCGTCATGATCGTCTTTGCCGGATGGGGAATCCAGAGCTTTCTGGGAATGAGACCGTTATATATGGTACAACAGTTTGGCAGGGGAGAGGATGAGCTGCGTTATTGCTTTGGTTATTCCCACCCGAATACCTTTCATTATGCGGCATGGATGTTAGTTACGATTGGCATCTATCTGTGGCATGATAAGATGAAGGGATATCATTACGCCCTGTTATCGGTATTTGCGATCGTGATCACAGTACTTACACGTTCCAGAACGGGTGGGATCCTGATGCTTGCGACGATCCTTCTGTTTTTTGTTGCAGACAGGACGGAGAAAGCAGAAAAACAGCAGAAGCTGCCATATGCACTGTCTGCGCTGCTTACAATTACATTGATGCTCGGCTCTGCATTTCCGATCATTTTTGGCTATAAAGAGAATTTTTTCCGTTATATAAATACGCTCCTGAATAACCGGATAGAGATGGCAAGGGCAGCGGTTAAGTTTGACAGAATCATCGGGATGTCGCTGTTTTCCAATCCATCCAATGAGATTCAGGTGGATATGGGATTTGTAAGAGTTGCCTACACATATGGATGGATACCGACGATCCTGTTTGCAGGCTGCATCTTCTATCTGATCTTTCAGGCATACCGTACACAGAACAGGTGGAATCTGGTGTTGATCACAATGACGGTCTGTTATACGGCGCTGGAGGCAGTACAGGTCAACAGTGGTATCTTATATAATTTTGTGATCATCATGATGATCGGAAACTGGGCGCAGTATCGTGTTTTACTGCCTGCAGGGGTGGAGAATGCGGAAGCATCGATGGGAGGAAAACATGCCGGAACAGATGCTGAAAAGTTGGTCTAGAAAGATAAAAAAAGAATGGAAAATAATTTTTGCCGCGGTCTTTGGATCGGGGCTTTTGGCTTATGCGTACCGTTTTTTCAATATGCTTCCGAACTGGGACACATTGATGGATTATTATTATCCGACCAATAACATGATCCATCAGGGCAGGCATCTGCAGATTATCGGCTGTCTGTTCAGCTCTTTTTATGATATTCCGTGGATCACGGGGCTATTGTGCCTGCTCTATATTGCTGTCAGTGTGGTTCTTGTTACCGAGATCCTTCAGATGCGCGATGTGACCGGAATCGTCAGCGTCTCGGTATTGATGACACTGTTCCCGACAGTGATCAGCAGCTTTGCGTTCATGTATATGGCGGACGCGTTTCACAGTGCCATGCTGTTTGCGGTACTGGCGGTATGGGTAACGCTCCGTTACCGCAGGGGCTGGCTGATCGGTGGAGTGTGCCTGTGTATGAGTGTCGGGATCTATCAGGCGTATCTGCCCTTTGCGATCGGTCTGATCCTGGTCTGGCTGATCGACAGACTGTTATTTACCCGGGAAAAACCGGTTAAGCAGATCTTTCGTTTTGCGCTTATGGGGATCTGGGGCATGGTGTTATATGCAGTCTCTTTGAAGGGACTGGTTATGATCGAAGGCATAGCGGTCAGCAATCATCAGGGAATGGGAAGCATGGGAATTCCCGGTATCGGGCAGATCATAACAGCCCTGATCCGGTCCTATGTGGATACCTTGTACTTTTTCTTTGGATCATTCAGGCGGATCAGTCTGTATCAGGCCGGCAACATGGCGTTGTTTCTCTGTGCTGCAGTGGCGGCCGTCTTATGGGTGATCAAAAGCAGGGCATATAAGAAATGGGGCAGGCTGCTTCTTACATGTCTGTGTATTGCAGCAATCCCGTGTGTGGCGCATATCTTTTATTTCCTTACGAAGGAGGTATGGTATCATGCATTGATGCAGGGGACCTTATGGCTGTGTTATGTATTGGTCTTCTTGCTGTTAGAGCGGACCGGAGCTATGAAGAAAAAGATCTCTGCAGGCTGCGTGATCGGCGCGCTCCTTGCAGCTTATGCATGCATTCTGGCTGCCAATACCGCTTATCTGAAGATGAATACGAGTTATGAGAAAACGATGGCAATGTTGAACCGTGTTGTGGATCGGATGGAACAGTTACCGGATTATGAAGATGCTGCAAGACTTGCCGTGATCGGGGAAGTACAGGACGGGCATACCTCGGTGGCAGAGCTTCATCCGTCCGTTGTGGGTGTGACAGAGGATTCCTTTGTCACGCATCAGAAGCATATGGTGGCGGCACTTTCCATGTATTATGGGATTGCGCTTACGGGCGTACCGGATGAGGAGCTGTTGTTGCTGTATGAGCAGGCTGTTGTACGGGATATGCCGGAATGGCCGGCACAGGGCAGTGTGTGTCAGATCGGGGATCTGATCGTGATCAAGTTCAGTGAGCCGTTCAGTGAGCAACAGAAATGAGGATGGATATGCAAAAGGTAAGTATCATCGTACCTGTTTACAATATGGAAAAATATCTGGAGGAATGTGTGGGCAGCCTGCTTGCACAGACCTATGAAAATATAGAGATCCTGCTGGTGGATGACGGCTCGAAGGACGCAAGTCCGAAGATGTGTGATGATTATGCCGGGGAGCATGAAAGGGTGCGGGTCATCCATAAAGAAAACGGGGGCTTAACAAGTGCCTGGATCGCCGGAACCATGGAGGCGACAGGGGAATATCTGTGCTATGTGGACAGTGATGACTGGGTGGATGCGGATATGGTCGAAGGACTGATGAAGCATGTATCCGGAAACAAGAAAGAAATTATCAGCAGTAATTATGTGATAGAGCGAGAGTCGGGAAGTGAGAATGCCATCCAGAAGGCGGCACCCGGCTGTTATGAGGGAGAGCATCTGTTTCGGGAGATCAAGTGCAGACTGCTTGGAGAAGGCGGACGCATCGTGACGCTGTCCCGTTGCATGAAGCTATTTTCAGCGGACCTGATCAGGGATAACATCCATTTCTGTGACAAAAGGATCATTATGGGAGAGGATGTCAATATTGTACTGCCTGCGATCTTAGCCTGTGAGAGACTTGTGATCGTGGAAAAGGGGCTGTATTATCATTACCGGTATGTGGGTGTATCCATGGCACACAAATATAATGCGGGGCTGTATGAGAATATCAGACTGTTACATGATAAAATGGGGGAAGCCCTGCTCGCCTACCGGATCCCGGATGCGGAGAAAATGGCATGTATGGAATATCTGTATCTGTTGTTTCTGGTATTCAAAAATGAGCTGCGTGGGAATGCCGGAGCATGCGTTTCCATGATCCGGAAGATCTGTAAGGAAGAGGATAACAGCAAATGGATCAGGCAGTATCCGCTGCATCCGAAGAGTGCGAATGAGAAGCTGATGTATCTGATCATGAAGCATCCGAACCGGGCGGTGATCACGCCGATTCGTTTTTTGCTGTATCTGAATGATAGGAGAAATTGATGGACAAGGCATTGGATGGAACCATATCGGTGATCGTTCCGGCATATCAGGCAGAACAATTCCTGGAAAACTGTATTACCGGTATCTGTGAACAGACCTACAAGGATCTGGAGATCCTGATCATTGATAACGGGTCAACGGATGCAACCGCAGCGATTGCAGAGGAAATGAGGAAGCAGGATGCGCGTATCCGTGTGATCCACGAGGAGAACAGGGGCGTATCCGCAGCAAGAAACACCGGTTTGGAACAGGCAACGGGAGCATATCTGACCTTTGTGGATGCAGATGACAGACTTGCGCCCGATATGCTGGAGAGACTGTATCAGGTGCTGCAGGATGAAAAATGCGATGTCGCAGGATGTGCATTCCGCATAACGGATTCCGGTTCCGATCAGACACAGATGGAAAGCAAAGACCGGAATGTGAGCGTGATGAACGGCAGGGAATTTATCCGGGAGCGGATCTTTGACGGAGATACGCGCTGTTGGAGTAAGCTGTACCGCAGAGAGGCTGTCGGAGATATCCGTTTTCGCAGGGATCTGACGATCGGCGAGGATATGCTGTTTATTCTGGAGATCATGAAGCAGGATATCCGGGTGGCGCACACGGATTATCAGGGGTATGATTATTACAGAAATCCGGAAGGCGCTATGGAGAAATGCTTTACACCAAGCTATATGGACCAGATTACATGCTGGCAGGAGGCACGCAGGCAGGTGACAGCGTTATTCTCGGACGATAACGGGCTGGCGGCAAAGGCGGACAGGATTCTATTAGTATCCGTTATGCTTGTGGCAGGAAAGCTTGCAATGGCGGATAACATAAAAGCAGGAGAGAAGCATACCTATGTGGAGCGGTGTCTGCAGACGATCCGGACAATGGACAGACGAAACTATGCGCAGGCAATAAAACTGCTTGGCAGGGGGGACCGGTTCAAGGTGACGTGGTTTTCACACATGCCGCATAGCTATCTGTTTTTATGGAAATTATGTAAGAAGATACATGTAATCTGAGAAAGAGGGATTTTCATGCAGGAGAAGATCGTAATGTATATGCATGGCGGGAGCGGTAATCACGGCTGCGAAGCGATCGTGAACAGCACCTGCCATATGTTGAAAAACAGGGTATTACTGGTAACCAACAGTGAAGAAGAGGACAGAACCTATACACTGGGGGATTTGTGTGATCTGTTGGAGGAACGTAAGATCAGGGAACATAAAGCGGCGCATGTATTCTATTACGGCTGGCGGAAGCTGACCGGGGACAGAGAGTCCTTTTTCAGGTACCGTTTCCGTGAAGTGATCGGTAAAAACAGGGTGCCCCTGTATATCTCCATCGGCGGGGACAATTATTGTTATCCGGAGATCGTGGACGAACTGATCCAGAGTAACAAACTGTTTCACAGACAGGGAAGCAAGACGGTATTGTGGGGCTGCTCCATTGAACCGGAGTTGTTAAAACGTGCAGATGTTGTGGATGATATGAAGCGCTACGATCTGATCGTTGCGCGGGAATCGCTGACTTATCAGGCACTGCTGGATGCGGGAATTACGGAAAATGTAAGGCTGTATCCGGATCCGGCATTTGCGCTTGAAAAAGCCGATACGAAGCTTCCGGAGGGATTCGCAGCGGGTAATACGGTCGGGATCAATCTCAGTCCCATGATCATCCGCAATGAACAGGTTGCGGGGATCACACTTGCCAATTATGAACTGCTCATCCGTCATATTATCACAGATACGGATATGAATGTGGCGCTGATACCGCATGTTGTCTGGAAAAATGATGATGACAGAAAGGCATTACGGGAATTATACGACCGTTGCAGCAAGTCTTTTTCGGAACAGGAAATGGCACGGATCTGCATGGTCGGAGACCGGAGCTGTCAGGAATTAAAAGCCTGTATTGCAGCCTGCAGGATGTTTATCGGGGCAAGAACCCATGCGACGATCGCAGCATATTCCAGTTGTGTACCGACGCTGGTTGTCGGATACTCCGTTAAGGCAAGGGGCATCGCGAAGGATCTGTTCGGTACGGAGAAAGATTATGTATTGCCGGTACAGAAACTTCAGAAGCCGGAGGAATTACTGCAGGCGTTTTTATGGTTGTCGGAAAATGAAGAGAAACAGAGAGTACATTTAACACAGATTATGCCCGGCTACTGTAAACGGGCAGAAGAAGCGGGAGAGCTGATCAATACATGGGCAGAGTAAGGCACGCGGCGAAAAATATCGCCTTTGGGTATATCGGGAATATTGCCTCCATGATACTGGGATTTATACTTCGCAGTGTTTTTATCATGCAGTTAAATGAAACCCTCCTGGGTGTTAACGGCCTGTATACAGGTGTCTTATCCATTCTGTCCCTTGCAGAGCTTGGGATCGGCACAGCGTTAAATTACAGCCTGTATGCACCGGTTGCGGAAAAAGATACCGAGAAGATCAAGTCCTATATGCAGCTCTATAAAAAGGCATATTACAGCATTGCGGTGGTCGTTGCGGTGATCGGAATCTGTATTTCCCCCTTTTTACGTTATATTATCAAGAATCCGGGAAGCTATTCCGTAAAGGAGCTGACCATCTATTATTATATCTTTCTGTTTAACACGGTAAGTACATACTTTGTATCGTACAAATACAGCCTTGTAAATGCGGAACAGAAGAATTATATTCAGACCAATATAGCAACGCTTACCAAGCTGGTGACGGTGATCCTGCAGATCGTCGTACTGATCTGCACGAAGAATTTTCTGGTCTATCTGCTGACAGCGGCGGGTGTGGAGCTTGCACAGAAGATTTTCGTGAATCAGTATCTGAATTACAAATATCCGTATCTGAAGGACAAACAGGTCACGAAGCTGAAAAAAGAAGAAACGGATGAGGTCATCAATAAGACGAAGGCGCTGGTATTTCATAAAGTCGGGGATGTGGCAAGACTGCAGACCGACAGCATCATCATCTCATCCTTTGTCAGCGTTGCGCTGGTGGGAGTGGTGGATAACTATAATTATGTGATTAATTCCGTGGCAGGATTTGTAAATATCATCTTTAATTCCGTAATATCCAGTTTCGGTAATCTGATCGCGACGGAGAATAAGGAAAAGCAATTTTCTCTGTTCAAGGTATACCGTTTTTTTGCCTGCTGGATCTATGGATTTTCAGCCATTGGCTTCTGGATCCTGTTATCACCGTTAGTGGAGTTATGGCTGGGCAGGCAGTGGCTGTTATCGGGGGCTATTATCAGTTGTATCCTGTTTGATTACTATTTCAAGGGCGACAGGATCGTGTTATCGAACTATAAGACGGCAGCAGGGGTATTTGAACAGGACAAATATCTGGCATTGATCCAGGGGGCAGTCAACCTGGTGATATCCATTGTACTGGTGCAAAAGATCGGGCTCGTGGGAGTCTATATCGGAACGATCGTGTCCGGACTGATCGCCAATATTACCAAGCCGATCATCATCTATAAGGCATGCTTTGACAGATCGGCATGGAGCTATTTTGCGGATTCCTGTAAGTATCTGCTCACACTGGCAGTATCGGGAGCCGCTATCTATGGATTGTCGCGCGTGATCATGCCACAGGTAACGATAGCAGGGTTTGCGGTTATGGTGGTTGTGATCACGGTTGTATATAATGGGATATTCCTTGCGGTATTTGGCAGATGTGAGGAGTTCCGTTATCTGTGGAAACTGGTCAGACGCAGATGATCTTCTCCACAGTCAGATGTGTCTGATGATAAACAGAACAGAAGAAATAGGTGGGGTATGGAAAAATTGGAAGGTATAAATGATAAGACGAAGGAAGAACTGTTGGACAGTGTGATCCGGGAGATCCGGACCTATCCGGTCTATACGGGGAAGATGCGCATGAAGGATATGCTGAAGCGGTGTCTGGGGAAAAAGGTTGCACCCGTGGATCGTTTTTTCTGGCCCCATGCCATGCTGTCCTACGGACTGCTGGAGGCACATAAAAGTACCGGTTCCCAAAAGGCATATCAGGCATTGCAGGAATATGCCGACCGCTATATAGCAGCCGGAGTCCCCATCCGTTACGCGGATAATGTCATGAATGGGGAAGCATTGTTATACCTGTACCGGACAGAAGAACGGACGGATAAGAGGGATGCATATCTAAGGGCAGCAGAGAAACTGGCAGATTATGCGATGCAGTATGAGGGAAAACTGATCTACAGACCCGGAAACCCAACGCATATCTATGTGGATGCGCTCGGCATGGTATGCCCGGTACTGGCTCATCTCGGAAGTCTTGCAGGTGGTGACGACCGGGGGAAAGAAGCTGCAGAGAAAACGGAAAATATTGGATATACCAGAGCCTGTGCAGGCTTTTTGAAGGACTTTTTAGAAAAAGGAATGGATGAAAAGAGCGGTCTGCCATATCATGGATATGATGCAGAATCCGGAGAAAAAATGGGAATTATCGGCTGGGGCAGAGCTGTGGGATGGTTACTCATGGCATTGTCCGGAAGCCTTGCATATATGGAAGACACAGGGGAAAAGGAATGGCTGCGTGAGCAGTTTGAAATGCTGGTGTTAAGAACCTGCGTCTATCAGAAGGAGGACGGACTGTTCCACTGGCAGCTTCCGGCAACGGAGGGACCGTCGGATACTTCTGCAACTGCAATGATCCTGTATGCGGTGAAGCAGGGAGTAAAGAACGGCAGCCTGAGAGAAGATCATACGGAAATGATGCAGCGGGCAGAGCAGGGGCTATGCGCGCATATCAGGAACGGAAATGTCGATCAATGTCTTGCAGAGTGCATGGGCTATGCCATGTATCCGCAGGTGTACGGGACTTATCCGTGGGGCCTTGGAATGAGCTATGCGTCTTTCATGAGTATTTTATCGTGAATCGGACAAGAAACAGGAGAAAAACAATGATCATTATTCATGTAGCGGGTGGACTTGGGAATCAGTTACAGCAGTATGCATTATACAGAAAATTGAAAAGCATGGGTGCCTATGTTAAGCTGGATATCAGCTGGTACACCGATAAGGAAAACCAGAGGGATGCCTATGCAAAGCGGGAACTGGAGCTTGACTATTTTGATATGCTCCCCTATGAGGTGTGTACCACAAGGGAGAAGGAGCAGGTAGCAGGAAAAAACAGTCTGTTACGGAAGATATGTTATAAGCTGTTTCATGCAAAGAATCCCTGCTTTACAGAGAGTACCATGTACCATCCGGAGATCTTTGATTTCGTGAACGACGGAAAAGATCATTATCTGGAGGGGTATTTTGCATGTGAAAAATATTATGCTGATATTCTGCCAAAACTCAGAGAGGATATCCGTTTCCCGAAGGCGCTCAGCTTTGCGGGTGCGGATTCGTCTGTCGCACGAAAGAACAGAGAGACGATGGAGCGGATGGAAACAGAAAACTCCGTAAGTATGCATATCAGAAGAGGGGATTATCTGGATCCGGTGAACAGCAGTATGTTTGGCGGGATCTGCACAGAGGAATATTATCATGCAGCTATGGAAGAAATAAAGAAACAGGTACCAGATGCGCATTTTTATATCTTTTCGGATGATCCGGAGTATGTAAGAGCGCATTATCAGGGAGATTCCTATTCCTATGTGGATTGGAACACGGGAAAGGACAGCTTTTATGACATTTACCTGATGAGTAAATGCCACCATAATATATGTGCCAACAGTACGTTCAGTTTCTGGGGCGCACGATTGAACGGGCATGAGGATAAGCTCATGATCCGCCCTGCAAAACATAAAAATACGCAGGTATTTGACAGGGAACAGATGGCGGATCTGTGGAAGGGATGGATATTGATCGATGAACAGGGAAGAAAATAAAAATGCACCTGTGCAGAAACTGACAGTTGCAGAATTGTGTTATTATGCTTATTTTGCATTGATGCTGTTTGCAAAGGGAATCGGACTGTATGAAGGACAGACGGCTTACAACCTGATATTTATAGCGGCGACATTACTGATCGGAATGAAGATCGCATTGACAGAGCATACGTTATATGAGTATCTCTGGATGGCATTGCTTGTGGTCATGAGCCTGATTGTCTATAGAAATTCCGGAGAAAAGGGACTGTTTATTTACACCCTGATGCTGATTGGTGTTAAGGGTGTTTCTGTGAAAAGATTGTTTGCAATTGGTGCAGTGGTTTGGAGCGGTTGCTTTATTGTTATGCATTTTCTGACGATGACCGGCATTGTGCAGGATGTTTTTCTGGTTCACGATAAGCTTGGCGTAGGGTATCTGTTGCGCTGGTCTTTTGGATATCCCCATCCAAATGTATTGCATGTTTCCTATGTGATCCTGCTGGTATTTTTCATGTACTGTATTGGAACAGACAAAAGAAAACTACGGATATTCACAATCCTGGGATTTTTGGGAAACCTGTATGTATTTTTCTTCTCGCTGAGTTATACAGGAGTAATTCTTACAACAGTATATTTAATATTAAATTATTATCTGTGTGTGAGAAAAAAAATAACAAGAGTGGAAAGATGGTTGATCTATCTTGTATTTCCGGGATGTGTACTCTTTTCTATTGCAGGTCCACTTGTGATCAAAGGTCGTCTGTTTGATCTGATCAACAAGGCAATTAACACAAGATTTTATCTGTCAAAATATTTTTTGGAAAATCAACCGATCACACTGTTTGGTACACGGATGAATGTGCCCAATTACAGATATACGCTGGACTGCTCTTATACCTATGCTTTTATGTGGTTTGGAGTGATCCCTTTTTTGATCATCTGCATCGGGTATATATGGCTGATCGGAAAGTGTCTGAAGAATGACAAGAGGAAGGAACTGGCGATCATTCTCGGACTGTCGATAGCGGGAATTGCAGAGCCGTTTTTATTCAACACTTCCTATAAGAATCCGACATTTCTATTTATGGGAGTGGCACTGTTTACAGCATCGGCAGCTACAGTGCCCGGATTGCCCCATGTGCTGAATTGCAGGATTCAGTGGCTGAAAATAGGAAATAAAGAAATCGGATGCATGTATGGAAGACCAAAGAAAAAGCAGGAAAGCTTTTCCGCAAAAGAAAAATGGGGAGTGGTCGGCGTCTTTTTTGCGGCAGCATTGATTGGTGGCAGTATTTATGCTGCAACAGTACAGATGCCGGAGCGTATTTATGTGCCGGATAGTATAACGGATGATACTGATCAGGAACCGGCATATATGACGCAGGAAGAAATCGATGAAGCGGAAGAAAATGGTGCACTGATTCTGGCATATTACGGAGAGCAGGAACGAATGTATCATTATGAGGGTATTACAATTACGATTGAGTATATACGGGGGATTATAAGAACCGGCGTCTGGACCGGTGGTGTAACGACGGGAGTTGCGGTGCTGATTTTACACGGGAAGAAAAGACGTGCTATAATCAATCATTAAGGTAGAAAGAGAAAGAAAAGAGAACAGGGCATTATGCAAAAAGGTTTGGAGTATTGTAAAATTCTTGGTACCAATATCAATGTTACAACCATGGAAAAAACGGTGGCTTATCTGGATGAACACCTGGATCAGCTGCGCGGTGATTATATCTGTGTATCCAATGTGCATACAACCATTATGGCATATCGTGATCAGGATTATCGTGCCGTTCAGAACGGAGGGGCAATGGCACTGCCGGACGGAAAACCGCTATCCATAGTATGTAAAAGAAGGGGATATAAGGACGCGGGACGTGTACCGGGTCCGGATCTGATGCCGGAGATTTTTGCATTATCGCAAAAGCGTGGTTACCGCCACTTTTTTTACGGCAGTACACAGACCACGCTGGATGCGCTGCGGGAGAGGCTGCTGAAGGCGTACCCTGATCTGGACATTGTAGGAATGTATTCTCCGCCATTCCGGGTAATGACACCGGAAGAGGATGAAGAACAGGTGCGGATGATCAATGAGACGAAGCCGGATTTTATATGGGTCGGTCTGGGAGCACCCAAGCAGGAAAACTGGATGGCCGCGCATAAAGGCCGCGTGACGGGAGTTATGCTGGGTGTAGGAGCCGGCTTTGATTTTCATGCTGGGACGATAAAGCGTGCGCCGAAATGGATGCAGGAAGTATGCTTAGAGTGGCTGTTTCGCCTGATGCAGGATCCCAAAAGACTGTTTCCTCGTTATCTGAAAACCAATGTTTCTTTTATCATTCATACTTCGGCTGAGAGCAGGAAACTGAAAAAGGAACAAAAGAAAGCCGGGAAACAACGACCAAAGAAAAAAACATTGAAGGTCGCCATGATCGGTCATAAGAGGATCCCTTCCAGAGAAGGTGGCGTAGAGGTTGTCGTGCAGGAACTGGCAACCAGAATGACTGAAAAAGGCTACCGGATCGAAGCATACAACAGATCCGGGTACCATGTTTCCGGAAAGGAATATGACAAAAACAGCCATCCCGGAAAATATTATCGGAATATCAGGATTATCACGATACCGACCTTTAAAAACGGTAAATTGAATGCGATAGTTTATGCTTTTTTTGCTTCCGTCAGAGCTTTGTTTGGCGGTTATGATGTGATCCATTATCATGCAGAGGGACCCTGCGCTATGCTGTGGATTCCTAAAATGTTTGGGAAGAAAATTGTGGTAACGGTACATGGATTGGACTGGCAGCGCTCCAAATGGGGCACCTTTGCATCCGGTGTTATTCGATTTGGTGAAAAAATGGCGGTCAAATATGCGGACGAAGTGATAGTATTATCCAAAAATGTACAGGATTATTTTATGGAAACATATCATCGTCAGACACTGTACATTCCAAATGGGATCACCAGACCGGATAAAAAAGAGGCAAATGTAATCACGCAGAGGTGGGGACTGGAAAAGGACTCTTATATCCTGTTTCTGGCAAGACTGGTGCCGGAGAAGGGGCTGCATTATCTTGTGGAAGCATATTCCAAGCTGGACACAACAAAGCGTCTGGTGATTGCGGGCGGACCAAGCCATTCCGTAGAGTATATCCATCAGATAGAAAAAGAGGTCAAAAAAGATCCCAGGATATTGATGACGGGGTTTGTGCAGGGAACAGAACTGGAGGAGCTTTATTCCAATGCCTATGTGTTTGTACTGCCAAGTGATGTGGAAGGTATGGCATTAAGTCTGCTTGAGGCATTAAGCTATGGTAATTGTTGTCTGGTAAGTGATATTCCGGAGAATACAGAGGTCATAGGGGATAATGGCATAACATTCCATAAGAGTCAGCCGGAGGATCTGAGAGAAAAACTGGAAGAACTGCTGGAGCATCCGGAAACAGTGAGAAACTATCAGGAAAAGAGCTGTGATTATATCTGCAGTAAGCATAATTGGGATGATATCGTGGAACAGACATTGGAAGTATACCATAAAGCAGCAAAGAGATAACAGTCGGAAGGAAAAAGCATGAGGATACTGATCGTTAATAAATTTCTATATCCAAACGGTGGATCTGAAACCTATATTTTCAAATTAGGAGAAGAACTAAAAAGACGCGGTCACGAAGTGCAGTATTTTGGCATGGAACACGAAGGCAGAATTGTGGAAAACCATGCACAGTGCTATACTGCCAATATGGATTTTCATACCGGAAAACTGCAGAAGCTGCTGTACCCGTTTAAGATCATTTATTCGCATGAAGCAGCCAGAAAGATGAGCATGGTATTAAAAGATATGCAGCCCGATGTGGTGCATCTGAATAACTTTAATTTCCAGCTCACACCGTCCGTAATCTATGCTATAAGAAAGTATAACAGGCGTTATGGGAAAAAAGTGCGAATTATTTATACAGCCCATGACAGCCAGTTGGTATGCCCGAATCATATGATGCAGAATCCGGTCACACACGAATGCTGCGAGGCCTGTCTTGAAAAGAATCAGTGGCAATGTGCAAAACGTAGATGCATTCATGGCTCACGGGTGAAAAGCATATTGGGCTCTCTGGAGGCAGGCATCTATCGATCATTGAAGACCTATCGTTTGCTTGATGCAGTAATCTGTCCGAGCTATTTCCTGAAGGGAAAGCTGGATACGGATCCGGTTCTCAGGGAAAAAACAGTGGTGCTTCACAATTTTCTGGATGTGCAGGAAAATATTTCAGGCATAGAAAAAAAGGACTATGTGCTTTATTTTGGGCGGTATTCCGAGGAAAAGGGAATACGGACACTGGCAAAGGTATGCAGAAGGCTGCCACAGATCCCCTTTCATTTTGCGGGAAGCGGTCCGCTTGAATCGGAACTAAAGGAGATCCCGAATATAGAATTAGCAGGCTTTTTAAGCGGAGAAAGACTGGTAAAAGAAATTGCACAGGCAAGATTTGTAGTATTTCCGTCAGAATGGTATGAGAATTGTCCGTATACGGTAATAGAGGCACAGCTCTACGGAACGCCCGTGATCGGATCGGACAGGGGCGGTACCCCGGAACTGTTACGGGACGGCGAAACAGGGGAACTGTTTGAGAGCGGAAATGAGAAAATGTTGGAGGAAAAGATCACAGACCTCTGGCAGAACAGGGAAAAGCTGGAGCGATATACGAAAAACTGTAAGCGGGTTCATTTTGACAATGCCGCAGAATATGTGGATAAGCTTATGAAATTGTATCAGCAGGAGGACAAATAGATGGCAAAGAGAACATTATACGGAACGGTGATCGTGACCTATCGTTGCAATGCACGCTGTAATATGTGTGACTGCTTCAAAGATCCGACTAAGCCAAGCGAAGAGATCACATTAGAAGATATCAAAAAGCTGCCGGAAATGGCATTTACCAATATCACGGGCGGGGAGCCGTTTGTACGTCAGGACATTCCCCAGATCGTGGAAGAATTATATAAAAAATCGGACCGGATCGTCATCTCGACAAACGGCTATTTTACCGATCGTATCATTGATCTGTGTAAGCAGTTTCCGAAGGTCGGGATTCGAATCAGCATCGAAGGACTGCAGGAGACCAATGATAAGATCAGAGGGATCCCGAACGGATTCGAGCGGGGTTATAACACCTTAAAAACACTTGTGGAAATGGGACATCCGGATGTTGGCTTCGGTATGACCGTGCAGGATATGAACTGCGAGGATCTGGTTCCGTTATACAATATTGCAAATGAGATGGGGATGGAGTTTGCAACAGCAACCCTGCATAATTCCTTCTACTTCAGAAAGACCGATAATAAGATCGACGATAAGAAAAAGGTAGCTGAGAATTTTGAAAAGCTTATCAACGAACTGTTAAAGAGCAATTCGCCGAAAAAATGGTTCCGTGCCTATTTTAATCACGGACTCATTAACTATATCTACGGCAATAAGCGTCTGCTGCCCTGCGACATGTCCAAGAACGCATTCTTCATTGATCCGTTCTGTGATGTGATTCCATGCAACGGCATGGCGCAAAAAGCAGTCATGGGTAATCTCAAGGAACAGACCTGGGATGAATTGTGGCATTCCGAGCAGGCACAGAAGGTCCGTGAGTGTACGAAGAAATGTGACCGTAACTGCTGGATGATCGGCAGTGCTTCGCCGGCAATGCACAAATACATCTGGGTACCCGGCTGGTGGGTGATCAAACACAAATTTCTGAAGGGTGGAAAATATTCGCTGAAAGAGAATAAATTCATAGATTAGGCAGGAAACGATGCCGGTATGTGAGAGGCTACTCGGACTTGAAAGCAGCGAAAATTATTGATATGATACCATTAATGTTACTGAATAGGCTGGATTTTGAAGAAAGACAGAGAAGTTTGAAATAATGAGAGTTGTGCACATGGATTCCGGATTGGGGAATCAGATGCTGGATTATGCGGAATATCTTGCAATCAGACAGAGCAATCCGGATGGGGAGATCTATATAGAGACATTGATTTATGATCTGCCGGATGACCGACCGGGGATGTTTTCAAAATGGAACGGATACGAATTGGAGAAGATATTTGGAATTGAGGCACCACTGCTTGAAAAGCATGTGACTGAAGATTCCTGGAAGCGGATGGTTGCTTATCTTGACCGAAGCAGATTTTGGGAAAAGAAATGGAATTATACGCCGTATATTGTTGAGGCACTGAATGCAGAAGGGTATCCTGTCCGGAGTATGCGAAAAGTATCTTCGGAGATACAGAAGGAAGAGTCCGGTAAAAATTTAAAACGGTTTTGCAGGGACAAGCTCACAGAGTTTTTTCAGACAAGAGTCGGATATCATATCAAGCGGCATATGCGCAGATTATTGCAGAAGCAATTAGTGGCAAAGATGAATGCGGGCTATGATATTTATGCGAAATATCCGGAGAACACTTTTATCGGGCATTCATTTGCGTTTAAGTATAAGGGCTTTGGCATTGAGAAAATAGATGCCCAGATCAGGGAAGCATTCCGATTTCCAAAGATCACGGACGAAAGAAACAAAAAAGCATATGATGAGATCCGAAGCAGTAATGCAGTCGCAATTCATGCCAGAAGAAGCGATCTTCTGTTTTTGAATGGTTATTGTTATAAATATGGCTTTTTCAAGCGCTCCGTGAGTTATATAAAAAAACATGTGGATAACCCGGTATTCTATTTCTTCACAGATGAGAAAAGTGTTGGCTGGTGTGAAGAAAATGAGAAGATATTCGGACTTGATTTCAAAAAAGATACTGTGCGCTTCGTGGATTGGAATTCCGGTGAAAACAGTTTTCGGGATATGCAGTTGATGGCCGAGTGTAAGCACAACATTTTCACAGAGAGTACATTTGGATTCTGGGGAGCTTACCTGAACCGGAATCCGGATAAGATCACTTGTGCGCCCGATTGCACCATTTTAGCGACACATACATTTTAAACGAGGATACTATGGAAAAGATTGCAGCATATATTACCGCATATAATGAGGAAAAGAGAATCGCGCGGATCATCCGCAGTGTATTAAAATTTGACTATATTCTGGTAATTGATAAAAGTTCTACAGATAATACGAGAAAAATTGCGGAAGAGCTTGGTGCGCATGTGGTGAAGGTGCCTTATACGGACAACGATCCGGAATATAACTTCAATGTCATGCGCAGCACTTTACTGGAGAATGGGATTCATTGGGGACTGAATGTGGTATGCTCGGATGTGTGCCATAGTGGTCTGTATGATGCAATGTCCAGGGCTGTTAACGGATATGCGAGTGACTATGACAGCATCAATGTTCCGTTTATCCAGTATTCCATGGGATTAAGCGGGAAACATACTTTTTATAATAAATCAAAGACAAAGCCGTTATTGGCGAACGTAGAATCCCTGCAGTATTGTTCTTCCGTGCACACGTTTCATTTACCGGAGAATGCAAAACTAATCGATCTGAAAGTTCCGGACCGCAAGGTTGCAATTTATCATTTTACACATGAAAATCTGGATATTATCATGGAACGCCATACCAGATATGCCAAAAATATTGCGGCAAACCGTAGAAAGAGCGGCAGAACAAAGGAGAGAGAACTCAGAAGCTGCACGGTTGCAGTAGTCAGGCATGTACTGGATTACTTCAAGCTGGGCGTATTCAGAAAAAAATGGGATGGACTTGCACAGTTTTTTATGCTGCTCATGTACTATTCCATGATCTATCTGTTTACCTATTTTGATGAAGACAAGACAAAAGAGATCATGCAGCAGTATAAGGAACTGGCAGAATCTTTAACGAGTGATGAGAATGAGCATAAAGAGCAGATTAAAAAAGATTAAGCTATTAAATAAGATTGTAATTCATTATAAATGCCGGGAACAGAGGACAAGCTACGGGAAAGAAAATCCGGACAAAACTTTTTTTGTGATACGGAGAAATGCACCGGCGAATGGGCTGTTTTCCTTTGTAACGATATATCTGGGATGGATCCGCTATGCACTTGACCAGGGATATATTCCGGTAGCGGATATGCGTAATGCCAAAAACACCTATCTGACAGAGGAAGAGGTGGGGAAAAAGAATGCCTGGGAATTCTTTTTTGAACAGCCCTGCGGATATGACCTTGCAGATATCAGCCACAGCAAAAATATTATCTTAAGTAATACAGACACGCCGCCATCCGATTATCCGGGACACAATCTTGTAACCCAGGAGAACAGTTATTGTTTCTGGCATCAGTTTGCGCAGGAGCATTTGCATTTACAACCGGAGGCTCAGCGTGAAATTGCGACGCGGTACAATAAGATGTTTGATGATAAAAGGGTGCTCGGTGTTTTGTGCAGGGGAACGGATTATAAAAACCTGAGACCATCGCATCATCCGGTACAGCCGGAACTTTCCGATATCATGGATAAAGCAGAAGAAGTATTACGGCAATACCATTGTGACTGCCTGTATCTGGCAACGGAGGATGATGATTATTTAGCTCGGTTTAAGGAACGGTTTGGAGAAAAGCTGTATTATCTGCAGACCACAAGATATAAAAATACGGGAACAGCAAACATCAACCGCCTGGGCGAGCAGACAGGAGAAAAAACACCCGCCGAACGCGGAATGGATTATCTGACGGAAATCGGCATACTGGCGAAATGTCAGTGTCTGGTTGCGGGAAGTGTCGGCGGAACTTACGGAGCACTGTTGCTGAATGAGAAGTATGAATATCGTTATATTTATGATTTGGGATTGTACCCATAGCAAAGAACGGACGAAGTAAGAAATGAGGAACCGTATGAGCAAGTACTTCATAACCGGATATATGGGCGAAGGTGCCGGACGTATGTTCCGCGATCTGGAAGGGCAGGAACAGGTGATGCTCTTGCCGGAAGTGATTCCGGTGAGATGGAAAAGATTTCTGTTTTTCAGAGTGGAACGCTTTACGAAGGGGTTTCGGCGTTTTTCGTGGATCAAAAAGTTTTTTTACAGCTGGTACACGATTTTCAACCTGAAAAATGTGCCTGAGGATGGATGCTTTGTATTTGTGAACTCGTTGTTTATGAGCTTATATGACCCATATATGTTAAAAAAACTAAAGAGAAAATATCCGGGAAGAAAGATGGTACTATATATTGTTGATCCAATGACCGGATTTTGCAAAGAGGATAAAAAAGCAGTCATTGCAATGATGGATCTGGTATATTCCGTACACCGGCAGGACTGCATAAATTATGGATTTCAGTACCATCCGCTCGTATATTCGGCACCCGGAGAAAACGGCTGCAAGGAGAAAAAAGCGGGAGCATGTGATCTGTATTATCTGGGAAGCGGTACGGACCGGACAGAGTTTCTGATGAAGATTGCAGACAGATGCAGGTCGGCAGGTCTCAAAGCGGAGTTTCACGTTGTATCGGGGCAGGTGCAAAGCGGAGAGCGTCAGGGAATCCATTTTCACACGAAGCCGCTTTCTTATGAAGAAAATGAGCAGATGATACATGCTTCAAAGTGTATGCTGGAGCTTATGCACGAAGGGTTTCAGGGGGCAACGCAGCGATATATGGAAGCTGTTATATTTGGCAGGAAGCTTTTGACAAACAATAAGAATGTAACGGATCTTGAATTTTATGATCCAAGGTATATTCAGATATTCCATTCGCCTGAGGATATCAGACCGGAATTTTTTGTATCGGATGAGATTGTAGATTACGGATATCAGGGAGAATATTCACCGCTTTACCTGATAGAACGAATCAGCAGGCAATTGAATACAGAGACTGACGGTGATACAATATAGCAAGTGAGGTATAAAGATGAAGGTAGTAATATTAGCTGGCGGAATGGGATCAAGAATCAGTGAAGAGTCTTATTTAAAACCAAAACCGATGATCGAAATCGGAGAAAAGCCGATCATATGGCATATTATGAAGATATTTTCTCATTACGGTTATAATGATTTTGTAATCTGCTGCGGTTATAAGGGGCAGATGATCAAGGAATACTTTACCGATTATTATATGATTGAATCGGATATCATTGTTGATCTGAAGAATCAGACCACACAGATATGTGAGAATCTGGTAGAGCCCTGGAATATTACGCTCGCCAATACGGGACTGCATACCAATACTGCCGGACGTGTGAAGAAAATACAGAAATATATCGGTGATGAGCCGTTTTTCCTGACCTATGGGGATGGTGTATCCAATGTGGATCTGAATAAACTGGTAGAGTTTCATAAAAAAAGCGGCACGATTGCAACGATTACTGCTGCAAAACCGGCCGGCCGCTGGGGAACGATACAGATCAGTGATAACAATTCCCTGGTTGAGCAGATCCGGGAAAAGGATCAGGAAGATGAAGCATGGGTAAATGCCGGGTTTGCAGTCATGGAACCGGAATTTTTTGATTATCTGGTTGATGAAAATGTGCAGCTTGAGGTTGGTCCGTATGTGGCTCTGTCAAGGGATCACCAGATGTCGGCATATAAGCATAACGGATTCTGGCATTCCATGGATACCATGCGTGATAAGACAGAACTGGAAGAGCTCTGGAGCAGCGGACAGGCACCCTGGAAGCTTTGGAAATAAGAGAGTGGGAAAAAGATGGATTTATCATTTTATCGTGGAAAAAAAGTATTGATCACAGGTCATACGGGCTTCAAGGGTACATGGATGAGTATGATATTAAGTGAGGCCGGAACGGAAGTGACCGGCTATGCACTGGAACCGCCCAAGGGAGAAAGCGTTTATGCGATGTGCCATATGGATGACAGGGTAAATTCTGTTATCGGGGATATCCGGGATTATGAAAAGCTCTCCGCAGTTTTTGAAAAGATACAGCCGGAGATCGTGATCCACATGGCGGCGCAGCCACTTGTAAGAGAGTCTTACGAACGCCCCAGATATACGTATGATGTCAATGTCATGGGAACGGTTAATGTATTGGAATGTATCAGGCAGAACGATTGCGTAAAGTCTTTTGTCAATGTTACGACAGATAAAGTGTATCTGAATAAAGAATGGAATTGGGGATACAGGGAAAATGAAGAATTGAACGGATATGATCCCTATTCCAATTCAAAATCCTGTTCCGAGTTGGTAACATCAAGCTATGCCAATTCTTTTTTTCATGAGAGAAAGATAGCAGTTTCCACCATGAGAGCCGGCAATGTGATCGGTGGCGGGGATTTTGCAAAGGACAGAATTATTCCGGATTGTATCAGGGCAGCGGCAGCAGGTAAGAAAATAGAGGTGCGGAATCCGAATTCGGTAAGACCTTATCAGCATGTTCTGGAACCGGTTATGGCATACCTGCTGGTAGCACAAAAACAGTATGAGGACATATCGTTTGCCGGCAATTATAATGTCGGTCCGGAAGAGACAAACTGCGTTACCACAGGAGCACTCGCGACGTTGTTTTGTAATACCTGGAAGCGGTATTTTGATCAAGAGATTGTCTGGGAAACAAAAAATGAAAACGGACCGCATGAGGCGAATTATCTGAAACTGGATTGCAGCAGGATAAAGTCTGTATTCGGCTGGAGACAGCGGTGGGATATTCAGGAAACGATGGACAGGATCGTATCCTGGACCGGCACACAACTGCGTGGCGCGGATGTGTCAGAATGTATGAAACAACAGATTCAGGAATATATGAGGGAAGCAAATGTTTGAGAATAAGAATGAACAGCAGGCACGCGAAGAGATTTTGCAGAGTGTAGCAGCATATTGTGACAAATATCATACCCGGGATAAAAAGTATGAAAAAGGGGACAGGATATCTTACGCTTCAAGAATCTATGACAGAAATGAAATGGTAAATCTGGTAGACAGCGCATTGGAATTCTGGCTTACATCCGGCCGGTATACCCGGGAGTTTGAACAGAAGCTGGCGAAGTATCTGAATGTAAAGTACTGTTCTTTGGTAAACTCCGGTTCATCAGCCAATCTTCTGGCCTTTATGGCACTGACTTCACCTTTGCTTGGAGAGCGGGCGATTCAGAGAGGAGATGAGGTAATTACGGTGGCAGCGGGCTTTCCGACAACCGTGACCCCGATCATACAGTATGGTGCCGTGCCCGTGTTTATTGATATCACGATTCCGCAGTATAACATGGATGTAACGCAGCTTGAGGCGGCAAGAACGGAAAAAACAAAAGCAGTGATGGCGGCACATACCCTTGGGAATCCGTTTGATCTGAAGGCTGTAAAAGAGTTCTGTGATAAGTACGGTCTGTGGCTCATCGAAGATAATTGTGATGCGCTTGGATCCATATATGAATATGCAGGAGAAAAACACTATACGGGAACCATCGGAGATATCGGTACCTCCAGCTTCTATCCGCCGCATCATATGACCATGGGTGAGGGTGGAGCCGTATATACCAATAACGCATTATTAAATAAGTGTATCCGTTCCTTCAGGGACTGGGGAAGGGACTGCGTCTGCGTATCCGGTCAGGACAATATGTGCGGACACAGATTTGACAGACAGTATGGGGAATTACCGCTTGGCTATGACCACAAATATGTATATTCCCATTTTGGATATAATCTGAAGGCAACGGATCTTCAGGCGGCAATCGGCTGTGCCCAGATCGAGAAAATGCCGGAATTTGCGGATAGGAGAAGAGCGAATTTCAAACGGTTAAAAGAGGCGCTTGCAGGAACGGAGGAATATCTTATCCTTCCGGAACCGTGTGAGGGTGCAGATCCGAGTTGGTTTGGATTTCTGATTACCTGTAAAAAACATGGCGACAGAGATAAGATCGTTCAGGCATTGGAGAAAAATAATATTCAGACCAGAATGCTGTTTGCAGGCAATCTGGTAAAGCATCCCTGCTTCGATGAGATGAGGAAAACAGGGAAGGGATACCGGATTGTGGGAGAGCTTATCAATACGGACCGTGTAATGGAGGATACTTTCTGGATCGGAGTGTATCCGGGTATGACGGATGAGATGATTGATTATATGGCTGAAGTGATAAGAGAAACGGTCATGGAGTAGCATATATGAAAAGCGAATTGTTAGCATGGAATATGCGAAAAGATACAATAGAAATGGTGCATGCTTCGCACGCGTCCCACATAGGAGCCGTCTTAAGTGCAGTTGATATAATTGCAGTTTTATATGCAGATATTCTGCATGTGGATCCGAAGAACCCCGGGATGGCTGACCGGGATCGCATGATCCTTAGTAAGGGACATGCGGGAGCTGCTATGTATGCGGTACTGGCAGAATGCGGTTTTATTCCAAAAGAAGATCTGAAAGCCTACTATACGGATGGAAGCGTATATTCAGGTCATGTCTCCAGCAAGGGTGTTCCCGGGATTGAATTGTCGACGGGAAGTCTGGGACATGGAATCGGAGTTGCGTGCGGAATGGCGCTTGCGGCAAAGCAGAATAACAGCAGTCACAAAGTATATGTGATCGTCGGGGACGGAGAGTGTGAAGAAGGAAGCATATGGGAGAGCGCCCTGTTTGCGAACCGATACAGATTGTCCAATCTTGTTGTGATCGTTGATCATAACAGAATGCAGGCAATGGGAAATATAGAAGATGTTATGGCGATGGGAAATTTTGACGATAAGTGGAACGCATTCGGTTGGAATGTGATCCATGTGGATGATGGAAATGATCATGGAAAGTTGAGAGAAGCATTCACAAAGGTCAGCCAGGACAGACCGAATGTGATCATTGCGGATACAGTAAAAGGAAAAGGAGTCTCTTTCATGGAGGGAAACCTGTTATGGCATTACAGAGATCCACAGGGAGAATTTTATGAAAGAGCAATGAAGGAATTAGAGGATAACCGCCCATGAGAAATCATTTAATTGCAGAATTAGAAAAAATGGCATTAGATGATAAACGTATTTGTCTTTTTACAGGGGACCTGGGATATGGCGTATTAGATAACTTTGCCAGTAAATATCCCGAGCGTTTTTTTAATGCAGGGATCAGTGAGCAGAATATGGTGCTGACTGCCTGTGGAATGGCAATGGAAGGAAATATTGCCTTTACGTATTCTATTGGTAATTTTTCCGGTGTCCGCTGTGCAGAACAGATTCGGAACGATATATGTTATCATAATGCAAATGTAAAAATCATCGTGGTGGGCGGTGGATTTGCATACGGACAACTTGGCATGAGTCATCATGCAACAGAGGATATGGCAATCATGCGGGCACTGCCTAATATGCGTGTATTCTGCCCGTCTGATGCGGTAGAGGCAGTGGAGGTATTGCATGCCGCATACCGGATAGAAGGACCGTGCTATATCCGGCTTGGAAAAGGAAATGAACCGGTCCTGCATGATATGGGAATAGAAAAGGATATTCTGCAGGCAGAAGAGATATGCTCGGGTGAGCATATTGCGCTGATGAGTACGGGATCGGTATTGCGGGAAGCGGTGAATGTGGCAGATTATTATAGAAGGCTGGGGGTACAACTGGGAGTCTATAATTTTGCCGCAGTGAAACCGATCGATGAAGCAGCAATAAGTAGGGCAGCCCGAAAATATGATGCGATCATTTCAATCGAGGAACATAATGTGGTCGGAGGACTCGGCGGAGCAATTGCGGAGGTCATAGCATCCCTGCCGGGGGCAAGAGCGCGCCTGATCAGACTGGGACTGCAGGACGAATATACAACAGTTGTAGGAAGCCAGCAATATCTGAGGAAAAGATACGGTATCGATGAGGAGCATATCAGGGAAACAGTTGGGCGGTTGATTACAGAAATAGAAAACGGCAATTAGTTTTTGAAAAATAACAAGAGGATATGGATGAAAAAAGTCGTTGTTACAGGTGCAACCAGTATGCTGGGAATTGCCCTGATAGAGGAATGTATAAAAAACGGCATACAGGTACTGGCAATTATACGGAAAGATTCAAAACGAAGAGAACGTCTGCCAAAGTCGGAACTGGTAACGGTGTATGAAGCGGAGCTTGATGAACTAAACCGGATCGATGCGGACGGGCAGTATGATGTGTTTTATCATTTTGCATGGGAAGGTTCAACAAAAAAGGACAGGGATGATGCACTGCTCCAGTATCGAAATATCGAATATACACTTCAGGCAGTTAAACTGGCAAAAAGATTGAACTGTCACAAGTTTATCGGAGCCGGTTCACAGGCGGAGTATGGGAGTACGGACCGGGTTATAGGACCGGAAACCGCGATCTGTCCCGAACTTGCATACGGGATCGCAAAATATGCAGCAGGAAGACTGAGTGGAAAACTATGTGAACAGTATGGTATGATTCATATATGGGCAAGGGTATTCAGCGTATACGGCTGTTATGACAATGCTGGGACAATGATCCAATATGCAATGTCCTGTTTTGCAAAAAAACAGACAGCGCAGTTCTCGGCAGCAACCCAGATGTGGGATTATCTGTATGAAAAGGATGCCGGAAAAATATTTTACTATCTGGGTGTACGCGCAGGAAGCAGCAAGGTGTATTGTGTGGCAAGCGGACATGCGGTCATGTTAAAAGAATATATTGTCAAACTTCAGCACACATGGGGAGAAGAGGCAGAGTGCAGCTTTGCCCCGCAGAATGCAATGAACAATAGGGGACTACAGGCTGATATAGAAGAATTGGTACAGGATATCGGTTACAGACCCGATACAGAGTTTGAAAACGGTATCAGAGAAGTTGTAGAATACACGAAACAGAAGCATGCCTGAAAACAGGATGCAGAAAAACTGGTGGAAAATATATGAATGTTGTAAAAAAACTGGGTTATATCTTTAACCGAAAGCAAAAATTAGAGATCATATGGTTATTTATAGTCATTACAATAGGATCCGCATTGGAACTTTTAGGTGTGTCCATTGTATTGCCGGTCATTGATGCGATCATGTCTCCGACGACCATTCTGGACGATCCCAAATACAGATGGATCTATGATGTCTTTCATATGACTTCTGTTAAGCAACTCATCCTGTTTATGCTGATCGGCATGGTAGCGGTATATATTATAAAGAATGCGTTTCTGATCTACATGTATATGATACAGTTTAAGTTTGTATATGAGAACCAACGGATTCTTGCGGATAAGATGATGCGCTGCTATCTGGATCAGTCCTATCTGTTCCATGTATCCAAAAACAGTGCGGAATTATTGAGAAATATCAATGAAGATACCGGTAATTTCTTTGGAGCGCTGCAGGCATCGATCAGACTTCTGACCGAATTGATGGTATGTGCGGTTCTGGGAATCTATCTGCTTATCAAGGATAAAACAATTACGATATCAATCATCTTCCTGATGATTATCATGCTGTTCTTTTTTGTTAAAATATATAAGCGCTATCTGTTAAAGCTGGGAACCAGGAACAGATATTATCAGATGACGTTAAATAAATGGGTACAGCAGGCATTTGGCGGGATCAAAGAAGCAAAGGTACTGAACAAGGAGAATTTTTTCTATGAAAAATATGATGAAGCGTATCGCGGACATGCACAGAGTGAATACAGATATCATACGCTTCTGACACTCCCGAAACCGATCATTGAAGCAATGTGTATCTGCGGTCTTATGGGAGCGATTGCCATCAAGTTCTACCGTGGGGCATCCATCGCATATTTTGTTCCGATCATATCGGTATTTGCAGTTGCAGCGTTCAGACTGCTGCCGTCCTTTAACCGCATAACCGAATATCTTGGAACGATCATGTATCAGAAATCGGCGATTGATTCTGTATACCATGATCTGAAAGAGGTGGAGGAATTAAACCGGAAAAGGGAGACTGACTCAAAGAAGCAGGAAATTGTGTTGGCACCCAGACAGTTTATCAGGGAGATTACCCTGCAGCATGTTACATTTCAATATCCGAATACGGAGAAGGATGTGATTAAAGATCTGGACCTGACGATTGCAAAAAACTCGTCCATAGCATTTATAGGGCAGTCCGGTGCCGGAAAAACAACGCTTGCGGATATGATACTTGGAATACTGGAGCCTCAGAAAGGAGACATTCTTATAGATGATATGTCCATATATAAAAATATGGATATGTGGCATAGAATGATAGGATATATTCCACAGAATATCTATCTGATGGATGATACAATCCGCAACAATATTGCATTTGGTGTCAGCAAGGACCGGATTGACGAGAAACGCCTTGAGAGAGCTGTTGAACAGGCACAGTTAAAGGAACTGATCGATAGCCTGGAGCAGGGGCTGGATACAGGGATCGGAGAGCGCGGCGTAAGATTGTCCGGCGGACAGAGACAGAGAATCGGAATCGCCAGAGCTTTATATAACGATCCGCAGATCATGATTCTTGACGAGGCAACTTCGGCACTGGATAATGACACGGAAAAAGCAGTTATGGAAGCAATAGAATCATTGCACGGAAAGATGACTTTGATCATTATTGCACATAGGCTTAGTACGATCCAGAATTGTGATCATGTTTACGAGGTAAAAGACGGTACTGTAATACAGAAAAGATAAAGATAATAACCGGAATGATAAAATCACGCGAAACCGACAAATTCGCGTGATTTTTTTATAGAAGCATCCGGTATAGAGAAATATGCTGTTCCACTAAAGTTTCAATGGAATAGCTTCTTTTTATATTACCGGATATGGCTGATGGATTATATGCGGTATAGTTGTGGATCAGCTCCGTTATTTTGTCGGCGAGTTCATCGGAATCTCCGGGAGTAAACAGGAGACCGCCGTTAAGATTCCCCATGATCTCAGCCGGTCCGTCGAGGCGGCTGGCGACACATGGGATTCCGGTAGAAAGAGCCTCGATGAGTGCAATGCCAAAGCCTTCATAGAAAGAGGGAAGAACAAAAATATCGAGGGTGGCAAGAAAAGAGGGAATATCGGTTACATTTCCAAGAAAAGTCACATGGTCTTCAAGCTGATGCGTTTTTACATAGTCAAGAAGTTCCTGATATTGTTCCTCGCAGTGGGAGGCAACTTCTCCGGCAAAATAACAGTGAATGTTTGGAAACGTATTTTTTAACCGGGTAATGGCTTTTAATAATACCATCTGCCCTTTTTTTGCGGGAATAATACGTGCAACATTTCCGATCACAATGGGATCCTCCGGGGAGATCGGATTGATGCGTGCATTTGAAATATGCGGATGATCGCACAGAGAAAAACGTTCTGTGTCAATGGCGTTGTAGATAGTGGTGACCATTTCAGGGGAAGTTCCACGTGCCAGGATCTCCTGCTCAACAGTCTTTGATATGGCAATAATATGACTGCAAAGGGTGTTATGAAGAAGGATCTGTGTACGCGTATAACGCGGAAAATTGTTGACATCATGAACGGTATTCAATAATCGGACATGGGGATAACGAAGCTTTGCAAGGATGGAAAAAATAACACAATTAAGCCCCTGACAATGAAGAATGTCATATTTCTCTCCGGCAATGACCTTTGCGAGCCGCTGCATGTAAGGAAGTTTTTTGGAATCACCCATGGGACGATCAAAAAGAAGAAGTGCAACACGCGGGTCCAGCTCATGGAAAAGGGGAGCTTCATAATCTTTGTTGATGACACAAAGGGTTACGGAATGATTCTGTGAAACCATGGTATTGCACATATCGATCAGTAAACGCTCAATGCCACCGATATTAAAGGAAAAAATTAAAAACATAATTTTCATGTCGTTCCCTTTCCTGCTTTGCAGATATCCTTTCTGCAGTATACTATATCATATTACAAAAAAAAATGGTATAATAGGAACAAATTGGAAAACAGACTTATCTGTAAAAACCGGGGGAACGAATGAAAAAGTTTTTGAAAGGGATAGGATATGCTGTATTTGCGGTTGCAATATTATTGATATTATGTGCGGTGGGATATAAAGCAGCAAATAAACTGACGTATTTGGAATATCAATATATCAATGAGCATTCTTATGATGAACAAACAGAGTATATTGAGATCACGCGGAATGATACTGAAATTATTCAGGAATTTATAAGTCCATATGAGTTGGTAAAAGAAATCCATATATTAGTAAGAGCCGAAGAATATGATAATAATTCCAATTATATCATATCTGTTGTTCGGCAGAAAAACAGGCATACAATGGCAAATATTACAGTCAGTGCAAGCGGTATCGGTGAGTATCTGATTGCTGATTTCGGAGAAAATCTTGTGCTACGGAGGGGAGAAAAATATGAGCTTCATATTCACCCAGAAAACATATCTGCACAGACACCGTTGACGTTTGCAATCGTTAGTAATAAGAACACAAATACAATGACATACAATGGAGAGAGTTTAAATGGTGCACTGGCATTAAAGGGATACGGAGGAGACCGCGACTATTGGTGGCTTGGTGCTTATACGGTATTGATAATATTATTACTTCTGTGCGGCAGTTATGCGTTATACCTGAGGAGAAGCGGTGACAAACCACTCAACAATAAGAAGTTTTGTGCCCTTTTGATTATGATAGGTACCTATCTTATATTAGCACCGTATATGGCAAGCGGAAATTTTGGGGATGAATATGATAATATGCAGGGCGGTATGCTGATTGCAAGAGGAGCTGTATTGTATCGTGACTATGTTACGCAACATACACCGGTCATGTATTATTTATGTGCGCTATTTGCAAAACTGGGAGCAAGCTCCATCCAACAATTCCGCCTGTGCTGGTATTTTCTGAACGGGATCCTATGGGGGAGTATTTATTACCGCTACGCAGATGACTTTGGAAAGAAAAGAATGTTTTTGTTGCCAATCGTCAATATTGTATATATCGGAATGTTGTATGAGCAGGGAATGATGGTGTTGGCGGATAATATGCAGGGGTTATGTATGGTTATCCTGTTGCTTGAGTTCCTGCAATATGAAAAGGATGGAAAGATTGGCATAGTGCGGAGCATGATCGTGTCAGTTTGTACAGTGATCAGTGTTGGTGCAGCGTTTGTAAGCGTATATGCTATTTTTGTTCTGGTGATGGGATTGATCCTATGGGAATATAAGTTTTGGAAGAAGCAGAATGCAGGATCGTGCGGAGCAATCGTACAAAAAGTGTTCCTGCGCTATATAACGATCATAGCCGGCACGATTTTGCTGTTAGGATCTGCCATTCTATATTTTTATTTAAACGGAACCCTGGCAAGAGCATATGATATGGCATATCGCTTTAATGTTGAGGTATATCCAAAATATATCGGAGTAATCGGGGAAAATAAACTACGGCCTTTTATGATCGGAATAAAGAGCTTTTTCGAGGCGATTTCCGTGCCTGTAAACGGATTGATCGGAAACATTCCGGAAGATAGTGGCAATGCAGTCCAGAATGCAAATACAATATGGGGTTATCTATTGGAACTCGGGCTGCTGGCAGCGATAATAGGAATATTATTGAGACTTATCAAAGAGAAAAAAGCAGGAACAATGACAGTGTTGTTTTTCTTTTTGTGTTGCAACGCGACGAGGGAAATTGATAATTTTCACAGCATTCCTTTTTGGTGTGTAGCCTCTGCGATTGTAGTATTGTTTTCTGATAGTATAGTAACCGGTAAGATTGCTAACAGAAAAATGCAGATCGTAATGGGCTGTGTTATAATATATCTCGTGTCTCCGTATATCGTGGGAGTAAACGAATATCTGTTTAAAACCCAGGAACCTGTATCAGAATTGGAACAACAAGTAATTGCCCATACGCAAGAAGGAGAGGGCATCCTGATAGATACAGGAATGTGTAATGCGGTATATTTATTAGCAAAGGGAAGATATCCGGTTAATCGGACCGCCTTTTTCCTGCCATGGTATTTTGACTGGTATGAACAGGAAGTAATTGCAGACATGGAAAAATATATGCCGAGAGTTGCAATCTATGCTCCGGGCAGGTGGATCTGGAATGAAAAACATTTTGATTCTGCATTTGAGCAGAGAATAGAAGAAGAGTACCAACAGTTTTCTTATGATCCCGATGATGGTTGGATGTATCGATTCTGGATAAGAAAATAGGGGGGAGTTATGAATAAGGACAAAGTAAGAATAGCTTTACAGTTTTGGCGGTTCTGGGCAGCCGATCTATTGTATCTGACAAGTAAAAATCGGAAATTGATGGAAAGTGATCTGGCGCGTACGCTGGAAGAAATTCCCTATGACAAAGTCGGTGTGGGAGCGTTGAATTATTCCATGCTCTTTTTAAAATCATTCCGAAATACGTTCTATTTTCGCTGTGAAGACTCTCTGCTACTCCGCAATATCAGCAGGTGCCTGTTAAAACCGTTAGATACGGTTGAGATACACGGAAAGATAGGGGAGGGCTTTCGGATATACCATAATTATGCAATTGTTCACCCCCATGTGGCGGGAGTTAATTTTACAGTTCGCCCCGGGGTAATCGTCGGAATGGGAAAACCCATGAAGGATCATCCGGAGATCGTATATCCCATAATCGGCGATAATGTATGTATATATGCGAATTCAATCGTGTTTGGAGGAATCCGGATAGGAAACAATGTGGAGATCGGTGCCGGATCAATTGTGAATAAGGATGTACCGGACAACTGTATCGCTGTGGGTAATCCCTGCAGAATTATCCAAAAAGCAGAGAACGGGGAGAAAAGAGCGTGATTACTTTTTCAAAGATTGCAGTAGGGGATCAGTTGGGAGCCCAGATGGTCAGCTTTGCAAAATTATACTATATTGCAAGAGAAAACAATCAGGAAATTGCTTTTTTTAAGGAATTGATGGACTATAAGAGAGGATATCTCTTTTTAAAAATGTTTGAGTTGTCCGGGTATGTCCGGATGATAGGCAGAGACTCTTTTTGTACTGAGGTATATCATTTTCTGATGAAACCATCCGGCAGAAATAATGGAGTCTCATTGAAGAACAAGATCGGCAAAAAGCTGGACAAGTATTATTATCGGCACGTGATGCGAAGACATAAAGATTGGGTGAGGCTGGATGATCTTAAAAACGGACAGTATTTTGATCCGGATGTTTTAACACTGTGTCAGGATAAAAATTATGATATCAGTACAGGATTCGGCAGTTGCATGGAGTGGAATAAGTATGAGCCGGACTTAAAGAAAATGTTCCGGTTTCGCAGTGATATAGTGGAAAAGGGTGAACATATCCGGAATGAAATGATCAGGACGGATAAGCCGACCTGTTCCGTCCATTTCAGAAGAACGGATTATCTTCTGGTGGCTTCTTTGAATCTGTCGGAAAAATATTATGAGCAGGCGATTCATATGTTTGATACGGACAACACCTGTTTCGTGGTATTTTCGGATGATATAGAGGCAGTAAAGGAGTTATCTTGTTTAAAGGGACTGGATGTGGTTTTCATGCCGCAGAATCCGGGGATCATAGACATGTATCTGATGAGCAGATGCGATCATAATATTATTGCAAATTCCACGTTTTCTTTTTGGGGAGCCTACCTGAATGAGAACCGGAATAAGAAAGTGATATGTCCGCATGATTTTATCGGCAGTACGGATATGGTAAATAACTATATTAACGGGACATGGTATCCGGAGTCGTTCACACCTCTTGATACGATATAGGCAGAAGGAATATAGCAAAATGAAGATACTGATCATCAGGACATTTCCGAGTGTTATGAATATAGAACAGTATAATGTACAGGAGATCGGCCTGGCAAAAGCACTGACACTTGCAGGATATGAATGTGCGATTGTGCTGTATCATGGCTTTCACAAAAGCCAAACAGAAGAGATTGCAGTGGAAGGGACGGACAGAAAGGTCACAGTTTATTGGCAGAGAGGGATCAATGTCTTAAAGAACGGAATTTTTATGGGTTTAAAAAGACTGATCCTGCAGTATGATATTATTCAGGTACATGAATATGATCAGCTGACGAGCTGGAAATATTATTCCTTTGCGAAAAAACCGGTGGTTGTATATCATGGTCCGTATGCGTGTGATTATAATAAAGGCTATAACTTAAAATGCAGGATCTTTGATCATACTTTTTTAAAATTGTGCAAGAGAAAAAAAGAAGTTCTGTGCCTGACCAAAAGTCCGCTTGCGAGAAAATTCCTGCAGAGTAAAGGCTTTTGCAATGTGCATACAGTTGGAGTCGGGCTGGATAACACAGTATACGAAAATGCGGTACGGGGAGATTCAGAGAGCGCTGTCTCTGAGAAATGTAAGGAGACAGGAAGTAAAAAGCAGGGAATAAAACTGCTCTATGTCGGAAAAATCGAGGAACGCCGGAATGTCTATTTTATTGAAGAGGTGATGCGTGAATTGTCCCAATACCCACAGATCACACTGACCATGGTCGGAAGCGGAGAGAAGGAGTATGTGGAAAAGTATTTGGGAGAAATAGAGGATCTGTTACAGAACGGAACTGTTACTTATATTCCATCCGTGAAACAAAGGGATATGGGGAAGGTATACAGGGAACACGATATCCTGGTATTTCCGACAAATTACGATATTTTCGGAATGGTTCTGTTAGAGGCGATGTATTGCGGTGTTGTCTGCGTGAGCAGCCTGAACGGTGGGGCGGCAAGTGTGATCCGCAACGGAGAAAATGGGGTAATCATTGATGCCTTTGAGAAAAAACGGTGGGTCAATACAATATTGGAACTGGCGTTTGATAAAGAGCGTCTGGAGGAAATGAAGAAAGCGGGAAAGAATACCATAGAAGAACAGTTTACTTGGGACAGCATTGCGAAGAAATTTATAGAGTACTATAAGATGGCGGGGAAAAATAAGGATGAAAGTCGATGTAGCATATAACAGTAATTATTTTTGGCGGATTATTTTTACACTGATGGTGACGGTGATTCATACAAACTGGCTTGGACATCATACAGGGTGGTATCTGGCTGTTGAATATTTCTTTATTATGTCCGGATTTTTCCTGATGCGCCATTGGGAGAATACAAAGCAATCTTCATTTTCCTATATGTTTGGCAGGGTGGTAAAACTGTGGCCACACCAGTTATTCTCATTTATACTTCTGTTTATCTGGACATATCGCGAACTGATCAGAAGCGGCAGTGGAGTGCTGCATAAACTGGTGCTGCATTTGGGAGAAGCACTTCCGTTTACCTATTTTTTCTCAAACTATGAATCAACCGGTGTCTCATTTATAAATTTCCCGGTATGGTATATCAGTGTACTTTTGCTTGTCAGTATGCTTTTTTATTATCTTTTATCCAGACATAAGGATTTTTTCTGTAATCTGTTTCTGCCGTTGGTGATTATTCTGGTATATCGGTATCTGTATCATAATTGTGACAGCATCAATGTGGCTGAATATGAAGGAATCTTAATAAATGGCTTTTACCTGCGGGGACTGGGAGCAATGGCTTGCGGTTGCCTGATCTACTGTTTGGTGCAGAAATTAAGCAGGTATACCTATTCGCGCAAATTTTTCGCATGCATGCGGATACTGGAATTTATATCTATGGTGGGGATGATCGGATTATCCTATTATTACGGGGATAGCAGAAATGATGTTTTTCTGGTACTGTTATTGTGCATGGGAACAATTTGTTCCTTTCTGTATCCGGCTAAAACAATTTTGTCCTGCAACATTGTGAAAAAAGCAAGTAATTATATGTATCCGGTATATCTGAATCATCTGCTTGTTCTTGCAATCATGAATGCCTATATTACATATCTTCCGCAAAGCAGGATAGTAAGATACCTGCTCTTTCTGGTGATCGTGATCCCGTATTCTGTAATCACCAAATGGATCGTGGATTTTTGTGTGAAAAAGATAGCGCAGTTACTCAGGAGCTTTACTGTGAAGCAGGAGAAGGCGGATGATTGCCGGACGGCAAAATAATAAAATAACGGACAGGGGAAAAGCATGTATACGAATGTACTGGAATTCTTGGAAGAACAGAAAAACAGAAGCGGCTGTGCGCTGGCGGATGAAAATGACAGCATTTCTTATGAGAAATATCAGGAGCTTGCCAGAAGGGCGGGCAGTTATATTGCAGGGAAAGGCATAGGAACGGGAAAACCGGTTGCGGTGCTGATTGACCGTAATATCTGGAGCATCGTGTTGTTTATGGGGATTGTATACAGTGGAAATTTCTATGTGCCGATCGATCCTGCAATGCCGGACAAGCGCATTGAGCTGATTTTTGATACACTGAAACCGGTTATGATCCTGTCAGCCGCAGAAGGAAAGACCATAGAAGGACATGAAGTGATTGCAAAAGAGGAAGTGCTAAGTGCAGGGATTGATACAGAGAAGCTGGCTGCTATCAGGGAAAATGCATTGGATACGGACCCGTTGTATGCGATCTTTACATCCGGTTCCACAGGGACACCCAAAGGAGTATTGGTCAGTCACAGATCGGTGATAGATCTTGCGGAACAATTTGTAAGGACATTTCCCTTTCCGGAACGACCTGTTTTTGGTAATCAGGCGCCACTTGACTTTGACGTATCCGTAAAAGATATCTACTGTGCACTCAGGTTAGGTGGAACGGTGCAGGTGATACCAAAGAAACTGTTTTCCATGCCGGCAATGCTGATCCCATATCTGAATGAGCATCATGTAAATGTAATTATATGGGCAGTGTCTGCAATGAGAATTGTATCGGATTATAAAATTTTTGCCATCCATGTACCCGAGTATCTGAAGTTAGTTATGTTTTCCGGTGAAGTCATGCCAATCAAGGCATTGAATGACTGGATGGATCATTTGCCGCAGACTGAGTTTGTGAATCTGTACGGACCGACAGAAATCACCTGTAATTGTACCTATTATCCGGTGAAAAAACAATTTTCCAACGATGAGGTCCTGCCAATCGGAAAGGCATTCCGCAACACAAAGGTCTTTTTACTCAATGACCGGAACGAAGAAATAAAAACACCGGGCAGGGAAATGATAGGAGAGATCTGTGTAAAGGGAACCTGTCTTGCTCTTGGTTATTACAATAACGAAGAGAAAACAAAAGAGGCTTTTACGCAGAATCCTTTGAATCAGGAGTATCCGGAGCGTATTTACAGAACCGGAGATCTGGGCTACTATGATGAGGACGGTAATTTATTTTTCGCTTCCAGAAAAGATTATCAGATCAAACATATGGGACACCGCATTGAACTTGGGGAAATTGAAGTGGCAGTCAATGCGCTTGATTTTGTCGATGTGTGCTGCTGTATTTTTGATGAAAAACGCGAAAAGATCATTTTGTGCTATCAATCGAAAGAAGCATGTGATAAGTTAATTGTAAAGGAACTGGCAAGGGTGCTGCCGAAGTTTATGTGGCCGCAGAAATTCAGACATTTTGAAAAATTGCCAATGAATAAGAACAGTAAGCTGGATCGTGTATTACTGAAAAAAATGTGTTGTGAAGAAGGAGCCGAGTAATGGAAGAATTAAAAGAGATTTTAGAGGGAATTCGTCCCGATGTTGATTTTGATAAGGAGAAAAAGTTGATCGATGATGGAATTTTAGATTCTATTGACATTATCGGAATGATCACGGAGATCAATGATACATTTGATGTGGAGATCAATGTACAGTATCTTTTACCGGAAAACTTTAATTCCATCGAAGCAATTTATGCGTTGATCCAAAAACTGCGTGATGAGGAATAATCAGGAAGCAATCTTAAAATTTCAGACCCCGTTTTATCTGTTTGATGAAGCAGAGTGTGTGAACAGAGCAATGACAATTAAGCAGGAAGTGCGTGAGTGGGGAGGCAGGACTTGTTTTGCAATTAAGGCAAATCCGTTTCTGATCCCTGTATTACTTCCTGTTGTGGATAAGTTTGAAGTATGTTCTCCCGGAGAGCTGGAGATCTGTAGAAAATACAGAGTTCCGGGCGAGAAGATACTTTTTTCTGGTGTTGTAAAAAGCAAAGCAGACATAGAGACAGCAATTAACTATCCGGTGAACGTGATCACATTGGAATCTATGCAGCATTGGAAACTGCTGGAAGAGGTTCTGAGGGAGCATTCGGATGACGGAAAAAACACGCATGTCAGAATTATGCCGAGATTGTCGAGTGGTGCCCAGTTTGGTATGGAGAAATCCGAGATATATGAGATATTGGAAGAATGTAGAAGATCGGGAAGTATTACGGTTGCAGGGATCCATTATTTTACAGGTACCCAGAAAAAAGGCAGACAATATGAAAAAGAACTGGACCTTGCATTGGCATTTATACAGGAATTGCAAGATGCGTACACGTTAAAAAATATGATCTTAGAGTATGGACCGGGGTTGGCAGTGCCCTATTTTACCGGGGATGATCATGAAGATCCGTATGTTCTGATCAGAAACCTGAAAGCATATATTCTTCAGAAATCTGCAGACTGCAGGATCGATATTGAGCTTGGGCGTTATATGGCGGCGTCATGTGGCAGATATGTAACAGAAATCGTTGATATCAAACATGCGCAGGACAGAAACTACTGTCTGGTGGATGGAGGCATTCACCAGGTGAACTATTATGGATCCAATATGGCAATGCGTACACCTGTTATCGGGCATATCAGGCGGGAAAATACAGAGGAAAGTATGGTAATGGGGAATGCACGGACAGAAGAAAACGGATCCGGACAGGAATATATGATATGTGGTTCCTTATGCACTTTCGCGGACATTTTAGCACGGGGAGTGGCATTGGATCAACCGCAGATAGGGGACAGACTGGTATTTGAAAATATCGGGGCATACTCTGTTACAGAGGGGAGCTATTTATTTCTGAGTCATCCACTGCCCGCACTCTATCTGCAAAAACAAAGTGGTGAAATAGAATTACTCAGGGATAAAATCGAGAGTTACCGGATGAATTCCAAGGATGAATAGGATAGGAATATGAAGAAACTGAAAGTGATCATGAAGATCATACTGTTTTTTATCATTTACATAGGCGCACAGTATGGAATCAGATATGCAGTGTTAGATGACACAAAAACCATATCCCGTGTCATGATGCATGAGTTGTATACACAGGAGGACAATATCGATATTCTGTTTTGCGGTGCATCACATTGTCAGCTTGGTCTGGATCCGGAAGTCCTTGACAGAGGATTCGGAGCAAATACCTTTAATGCAGGCAGCTCGTCACAGGGGTTAGAGACAACACTGGCACTGATCAAAGAAGCCGCCGCATATTATGATCTGCAGCAGGTATATGTGGATCTTGACTACTCGATTGTTATGAGGCAGGTTCCAAATCTGGAGGGTATCTATATCATATCGGATTATATGAAGCTGTCCCCGCGTAAGGTGGAATATTTGCTGAATGCGACCTCATCCGAATATTACGTGAACAGTTTTATGCCGCTCCATAACGGAAGAGGGTATACGAAGAATCCAGGGACAATATTGGAACTGCTTCACAGGAAAGCACAATCCGGTTATCGCAATTATACAGAAGTGGACAGCTCCTATGCCGGAAAGGGACATATCGCATCAAGGACAGTGATTGCGGACGGCAGTTTGTGGAGCGAGGACAGTCCCGGAGAAATGGATTTTACCATTCCCGAAAAGCAAAAGGAATATCTGCGGGAGATAATTGAGTTTTGTAATGAAAAGGGAATACAGTTAACCTTTGTGAGCATACCGGTTACGGATTTCCATCTGGCAAATATTACGAATTATGATGAGTATGTAGACATCATTACGGCATTCTTGGGGGAATACGGGATTGCCTACTACGATTTCAACCTTTGCGACAGGGAACTGATGCAGATTGAGCGGGACAGCTATTTTAATGATGATAACCATCTGAATACAGCGGGAGCACAGAATTTTTCCAAGGTCTTTGCGGATTTTTTTATGGGAAGGATCAGTGAAGAAGAACTGTTTTATGAACAGCTTGCAGACAGGTGGGAGTCAGAACCTGTCAGATTTTTGGGACTGGAAGTACATCATGATGCAGACGGATTGGAGGCTTTTCCGATTGTTAATAAAACAGGAACAGAAAGCAGCCGGGAAATCGAATGTGAAGTGAATCGGGAAGAAAACGGATATACGGTTACGGTTAAGATGAATGGCATGATGATAAACCAGATAGAGATTAAGGATGAAGAACTGAGATGAATTTGTTTTCGTTAGCGTTTTTGACACTGTTGGGAATAACATTTGTATTGTACTATATTATACCCGGAAAGTATCAGTGGTGGTGCCTTCTGTTTGCAAGCATTGTTTTTTATGCGTTTTCCGGGTGGAAAAATCTGATCTTTATCGGTGTTACTTCACTCAGTACATGGTATGCGGCGAAGTGGTTTTTACGTATTACAGAGGAATATAAGCGTGCCAGAAAAGCCGAAGATATAACAAAAGAACAGAAGAAGATGCTGAAAGAGGCGATGGGCAGGAAGAAAAAAGCCGTCCTGATCGCAACGCTATTGCTCAATTTTGGAATACTGGCATATCTGAAGTATTGGCAGGTGCTTTATTCCGGAATGATGAAGGCGATCCATCCCGAACAGAATGCAGGAACACTCGGGATATTACTACCACTGGGAATCTCATTTTATACCTTTCAATCAATGGGGTATCTGATTGATCAATATCGGGACAGTGCAACGACAGAAAAAAATTTTTTTAGGTTTTTTCTGTTTGTGACTTTTTTTCCACAGTTAATTCAGGGACCAATCAACAGATTCGGACAAATGAAAGAACAGTTTGAACAAGCACATGCGTTTAACTGGGAAAAAATAAAAAGGGCATTATTTCTGATTTTATTTGGCTTGCTGAAGAAGTATGCAATTGCTGATCTGCTAAGCGGAGCGGTTGCGGCAATATTGGATGCGCCGGGGAGCAACACGCCCGGAAGTGTAATTGTTGCCGGAATCCTGATGTATTCTGCGCAGCAGTATGCCGACTTTTCAGGTGGAATCGATCTGGTATTGGGAATTGCGGAGTTATTTGGAATTCAGATGATGCCAAACTTCCGGCAGCCGTATTTTGCGGTATCATTGGCGGATTTTTGGCGTAGATGGCATATCTCGCTCGGTGCATGGATGAGGGATTATGTATTTTATCCGTTTGCACTGACAAAAGGTATGCAGAAGCTTGGCAAGTGGAGTATCAGCCGCTTCGGAAGAGAGATAGGAAGGGCGATTCCCGCCTGCATAGGGAATATTCTGGTATTTCTGATCGTTGGGATCTGGCATGGAGCAGAGCTTCATTTTGTATTGTGGGGATTTTATAACGGTATCATGATCGCGTTGGCAGAATTGCTGGATCCGGTATTTACCGGAATGAAGCAGCGGCTTCATATAAAAGAAGAAAGCAGGGGATATCATGTATTTTGCATAGTCAGGACTTTTCTGATCGTGAATATCGGGTGGTATTTTGACCGGATCGTGCGGTTTGGCGATTGCATGACTGCATTCAAAAATACGATCATACATTTTAATGCGGCAAGGTTTGGCACAGTCATGTCAGAACTGATGGCGGATACACTTTCCGTGAAAACGATGCTGATCGTAATAGCGGCAATCATAATGGTTATGATACATAGTATTCTGACAGAAAAGCAGATCGATGTTTATACATTATTAAGCCGGCATAATATAGTGGTGCGTTTTGGTGTGTACTATCTGATGATGGTTATGATCCAGGCTGCCATGAGCTTCGGTGTCAGCTCCGAATCATTTATGTATGCGGTATTCTGACAGCAGGGTGTGCAGGGATATTGATATAGTAAGAAGGTGAAGCAGGGAAAATGCAGCAAAACAGTAAGGTAAAAACAAAGAAAGTTTTTAATAGTTTGCTATGGGGAGCGGTATTATTTGGCCTTGCGGCAATCTCCTTTTACATTGTTATGGCAAGTCCGTTAAATCCAAGATCGTTGCGGTTGCCGGACATTGATTCCTCCATCTTTATCTATTTTGGCAGGGGAATACGTGCCGGGATGACGCCGTATGTAGATATGATCGATCACAAGGGACCGTTGTTGTGGACGATTGAATGGCTTGGTCTTACCATTGGAAACGGCAAAATGGTGGGAATATGGGCATTGGAATGGATCATGATGTTTATGGATCTGATACTTCTTTTTTTCTGTGCCCGTTTTTTTATAAAAAACAGGGGGCTATGTCTGATCGCGGTGGCAGTGTCGGTATTGCCGATCGTCTATCTGTATCAGGGAGGCAATTTCAGTGAAGAATGGTCACTTCCGTTTATTCTTCTGGCACTGTACCTGTATCTGGATTATCTGAAAAATCAAAAACTGGGCCTGCCCCGCATGATCCTATGTGGTGTTTGTATGGGAGCTGTTCTCTGTATACGTGCGAACATGATTGGTGTTTGGATTGCATTGACGTTGACGGCACTGATTAGAATGCTTAGAGAAAAAAACTGGAAATTGATCAGGGATAGTATGATTGGCTTTCTGGGTGGCATATGTCTGGTTATACTTCCGTATATTGTGTATTATGCGGCAAAAGGTGCGCTGCGCGATATGCAGCTGTGGGCAATCACCAATAATGTAAATTATGTGGAAGCGGGTGATCCTTCCATTTTTTCTATTCCAACGGTGCAGTTTTTTTTGAAGATCGATATACTCTTATATGTGCCGGTTGTGTTGATGGCGGTTATTCTTATAATCAGGAGGAGATTTGACTGGGAATGGGGGCTTATGTTGTTTTATGCGGTGTCACTGATTCTGTGCACAATGGGCGGCAGGACTTTTCCGCATTATGCAATGGTCCTGATCCCATGTCTGATTGCCCCGGTCAGCGTGGTTCTGGAAGAAATTGTTAAGATAGGAAAGAAGTATTGGAGCATTCTGCTTCTTGCAGTGCTTTTGGTGGTTGGGAAAATGTCGGCATGGAATGCCGTACAGACACATAATGACAATATAGCATTGAATTTCCATGCGGATCCCAATAACGATTCTGTGGTGGACTATATTTTGGAAAATTCAGAACCTGAGGATCCGATTCTGGTAATGGCCCTGAATGCTTATTACTATGATGCAGCGGACAGATTTGCCAATACGAAATATTTTATCCAGCATTATATGTATGATGATGATTATTCTCTGTATGCAACAATTATGGATGGAATAGAGGAAAATCCCCCCAGGCTGATCATTATGCGCAGATATAATGTGGATGGGGATCCATGGGGAGAATGGATGAGCCGGTTTTATGAAGAGATGTGTACAAGGGATCATGAATACGAGCTTTATGAGACAGATTTTTTTGTGGCGTTTCAGAGAAAGCAGTAAGAGAAGAAAGGGTATGGTTCCATGAACGGAGAAGGAAAGTTGGATCGATATCGAAAGCGTATAGAAAGAATACCGGGTAAGGTTTCGGTGAAGCAGATCGCCCGCCTGGCGGTGATTCTGTATCTGCTCAGTCTGGTTCCCATACTGATGCTGTCAGGTTATGCTTATCCAAGTGCCGATGATTTTGGCTATGGTGCGGCATGTCATCAGATCTGGCTACAGACGCACTCTGTTTTTGGAACCCTAAAGGAAGCGGTACTGACGGCAATCGACCGCTATGATACCTGGCAGGGAACCTTTTCCTCCGTATTTCTGTTCGCGCTTCAGCCTGCGGTATGGAATGAAAAACTGTATTTTTTAACGACATGGATCATGGTCGTTCTGATGACGGCAGGTGTATGGAGTGTTATGAGAGCGGTTGCCGGTAAATGTCTGGGGGCTGACCGCGACAGTGTGCAGCTGCTTGCAGCCATTGTACTGTTTTTCACAATGCAGTGTATGGTGGAGCCGGTACAGGGGTTATTCTGGTATAACGGCGCGGCACATTATATCGTCATGCACAGTGTATATCTGTTATTGGTGGCACTGCAGATCGGACAGTTAAAAAAGGAAAAGTGTCACTGGTGGGAAGTGGTCATCAGTGCGCTTCTTTCGCTTTTCATCAGTGGCGGCAACTATATCACGGCATTGCTGTATGGCATTACGGTAGTGACCTTTGCGATCGTATTGTTGATAGAGAAAAAATATAAAAAGCTGTTTTTACTGATCGATCCCTTTGTCGTATTTGTGGCAGGATTTACGCTTAATGTGGCAGCACCGGGAAATGCAGTGCGGCAGGCAAATTTTACACAGACACCGGGTGTGATAGCCTCCGTATTGATCTCCTTTTCGGATTGTTTACAGTATGTTATGGGAGAGTGGTCGGACTGGCGTGTGATCTGTATGGCAGCATTCCTTCTGCCTGTGGCACTCAGGATTGCAAGAAGAACGCAGTTTCGCTTCCGCTATCCGTTACTGACGGCGCTATACAGTTACTGCTGTCTGTCGGCAATGTTTACGCCGACAGTGTATGCGACAGGCTCTGTTGGTGCCGGAAGAATCCACAATATCATCCATGCCATGTTCTTACTGTTACTGGCCCTGAATGTGGTGTATACGACCGGCTGGCTTGTGCAGAAAGGATATCTGGCAAAGCGGACGCAGGCTGGCAGCAGATATCTGTTCTGTGGAATATTGCTGACGGGAATCTGCCTGATGGGGATTCAGGCGCTGATCGCACCGGAGACATTTACTTCGGTACAGGCATTGGATACGATACGCAGCGGGGAAGCAGAGAACTTCCGCACAGTAAATATGGAACGCAGAGAACTGCTGCACGGTACGGACAGGGAGCTGGAGCTGCCAAGATATGAATGCATTCCGGAGCTGTTGTTTATGGATGATATACCGACGGAGAGCGACTGGAAGTCGGACGGTATGTGCAGATTCTATGATAAGGACAGGATTGTTTTGGAACCAAAGACAGGGGAATGATATATGGAACAGGAAGCCTATTTGCAACGCAGGAAAAAAGAAGATCGGATCATAAACGCGGGAACCTGCATTGCCATTGTGACAGGGTATGTGCTGGTACTTATGTATGGCAGGGCTGTTTTTGGGATCAATGATGATCTGGGATTATACAGTGTGCTGTCCGGAGCGTATCTTGGTTATCCGGATGCCCATGTATCCTTCATGGAATACCCGTTTTCCTGGGGCATTGCCATGTTGTACAGGCTGTGCGGGAAACTGCCGTGGTATGGACTGGTCATGGAAGGAATTCTCTTAACCTGTATTCTGGTCGGTACTCATCGCTTTGGCAGGATCGTGGATAAGACGGACATGGGGATGCCGGGCAGGATCGGACTGCGGATATTAGGTATCCTGGCATGGTATGGCATGCTGCTGACAGCGATCTTACGTCTGCAATACACGCTGGTTGCGGGAGTTTGTGGTGCAACGGCTCTGTTTTTGTTTGTGACTTCGGATGATACGCAGTCCTGGGGCATATTTCTACGGCAGAATATCGCAACGGTGATATTTGCGCTGCTTGCAGAGAGCATCCGTCCGGAAATGCTGCTTATGCTATTGGGCTTTGCCGGAATGCTGTGGCTCGGACGGTTGGGATATCAGCTGGTCACTACGAAACAGTATGCGCTATATATAAAGCGCTATCTGATATTGTTGGGAATCTTTTTTGGGGGACTGGCTGCAATCCTTTTATGCAGCAGGATTGCTTACAGAAGTCCGGAATGGAGGGAATTCAGACAGATCGACCGCTGCAGGGTGAGCCTGTTTGATTATTATGGCTATCCCTCTTATGAAGAGAATGAGGAATTTTTTGTTCAAAACGGCATTGATAGAATATCTTATGAAGCGGTAAAGGATACGCAGATGTATCCCGGCAGAAATCTGAGTGCTGCACAATGGAAGGCTGTTGTAAAGCTTGCAAAAGAAAACTATGACAGGGAACACCCTCTGAAAGAACGTATATTGAAGATTTTCCCTGCGTGGCTTGATACCATGGGATCGGAATGGATGGATCCCTATAACCGGATTGTGACAGTATGCTATATCCTGTGTTTTCTCATGCTGGTTATATGTAAAAAAAGTGAGTATATAGTAACGGTTCTGTGTATGCTGTTTGCCAGAATCATATGCTGGGGCGCTTTGGTATATAGGGGCAGATATCCTGACAGGATCGTGCTTTCCATGTTTTTGATGGAGTTTGCGGCACTGGCAGGTGTGATGTTATGTATGCTGCAGCATATACTGCCAAGGATGAAAAAAACTTTTTTGATGACAGCAGGCGTGCTGTTAGGCGGAATGCTTATATTTTGCAATATGAAAAATCTGTATGACATACGGCATGACTATCATGAGGAACAGAAGCAGTGCTGGAATGAGTTAAAGGAGCATTGCCGGGAAAGACCGGAAAATCTGTATATTTGGACGGGTGGCTCCTACACTTTGTACTATTTCTATGACGAGCCTTTTTCCACAGGGCTCACGGAGTATGAGAATGAGATCCTGATGCCGTCGGGGCACATGATGAACCCGAATACGACACAAAAGCTGGCACAGTGGGGGATCGATGATCTGATGGATGCGATCGTTCATGATCACCGGATATTCCTGATCTATCAGGAAGGTACGCTTTCTGATGAAAATTCATTACTTACTTATTACAGAGAGCAATATGATACTTTTTATTATAAATTTTTGTACACTTTTCAGGCGGGAAATGTGACTTATGAGGTATACCGTTTCTGCGTAGAGTAGACGAGGCTGTAAATTGCTATAACGAATGTGATATTGAAAATAAGTTGGATAGAAAGAGGGAGAGAAGTAGTATGTTTATATTATGTACCATACTGCCAGTTATATCGGTTGTATTATGTCTATATAGGGAAATAGGATATAGGGATATCATTAGAAAGTCAGCAGTATATATATTGATTTGTAATATCGCTTTATTTTCAATATTTTATGTATGGTATGGTGGGATATCAGTTGCAGAATGTATGGATCACTATACGTCTTTTGCAATAAAATATATATTTTTAAATACTATTTTGGTAATTGCTGTAGGTTTGGTTGATAAATATATGATTAACGGAAGGAAAATACATATTATATTCGGAAATGGTTTGAAACGTGTGGTGAAGGGATGCACTACAGCTTTGAAATCTGAGAGATTGTTTATTTGCATTGCTGTTTTAATCTGTATATGTAATGCGTTTTTTTTGTTTGATAATGCACTATGGGGAGATGAGGGATTTTCTGCAATATTAGTTCGAAACAATATTAGTGGGATACTGAAAGGTACGGCGGCAGATGTACATCCGCCACTATATTATCTGCTCTTAAAATGTATGGTTTCTCTCTTTGGAGAAAGTGGTATTGTATTGCATCTTACCTCATATATTGCATTTTTATGCTGTTGTTTGCTCGTTATTACATTTGTCAGAAAAAGAATGGGATTGATCCCGGCATATTTTGCAATAATGCTTACCGGTTGGACTGGGATGGGGATGGTATATAGTATTGAGATAAGAATGTATTCGATGACCTTATTATTTGTAACACTGACTTTTTGTGCGGCTTATCAGGTTCTGACAGAGAAAAAAATGCGTTATTGGATAGAAATGTCAATTTTTGCATTGCTGGGAGCGTATACTCATTATTTTGCGTTGCTGGAAGTGGCATTTATTATGTCTGGAGTGTATGTATATGCAATCGTTAAAAAGCAGAAGGATGTATGGAAGAAAATTTTTATAACAATAATGTTATGTATTGTTGGTTATATTCCATGGCTTACATCCTTACTTATGACATTGAAGCATACAGTAAAGGATTTTTGGCTGCAAGCGGTGCCTTCATTTGCAGAAAGTATGGATCTGGTTTTTGGAAGAATGAATTATAGTCGAGGATTATATCTTTGTTTTATTGCGCTGTTATTTATAAAAGTAATAATGCAAATAGTAACTATCCGCAGAGAGAAAGAGAGTACCGATATTTATATAAAATACACAGTTGATCGCGATAATAATTCTTTATTTATGGTGTGGATTGCATTGTGGTCAATTATAGGAACCATATTATTTGGCATTTTGTTCTCAAAGGTAGTCAGACCGGTCATGTTAACGAGATATTTATTTCCAATGACTACAATGGCTGGGATTTCGTTAGGAATTATGGTCAATTATTTTATGAAACAGAAGAAATGGGCGCCGATTATGGGGATAGCAACGGTGACAATGCTGGTGTTTATGAGTGTTGCAGGTATTCAGGAATATATAAAGAGGTATGATACTTATCAAATATATCGGGATGAAACGACAGACACAGTGGAAATATTGAATAATGAAATAGATAATGGCTGTCAAATTGTATCCGATATAGATCATTTTAATTGGACTGTATTAGAGTACTATTTTCCGCAAATGCATAAGAATTTCTATTCTCTATTTGAGGAGGCGGAACCAGACAAGGCTGTAGCATTACTTCAAAATGAAATATCAAATGAAACACATGAGAAAATAGAGTCATTAGGATATACGGTATCCCCTCTTGGAACAGGAAGATTGGATGATACAGTTTGCTATATTTATTATCTGGAGAAATAAAGGAAAAACATATAAAGGGCAATATATTTGAAAGGGACTACTTGATGAGAAATAGTAAGCTGGAAAAAGGGAAAAAGTATCAGTTAGATATTACTAAAATATTGGTTTGTATGGCAATCCTTGTTTTTATTATATTGCTGATACCAATATTTAATATTGCAGATGTAAACCATGCAACAGGGGATGATTATGGATATGCAATCAGAACAAGACATGCATGGGTAACCACACATTCTATCTGGCAACTAATAAAGGCTGCGGGAGAAACTGTATATTCTACATATTTTAGTTGGCAGGGAACATGGTTTGATGTGTTTTTATTTTCATTGCAGCCAGAGGTATTTCATGAGAACGCGTATGTAGTAGTACCTTTTATAATGGTTTTTTTATGGGTTGGAAGTACATTTTACTTACTAAAGGAAGTGTTGATGAATAAGTTAGGTATAAATGTGTGGGATTATTGCTTATTTACCATTGCTTTTTTGATTATTAACATAGAGTATATTCCGGGTACTAAATCATCAATTTTTTGGTATAATGGAACGACTCATTATATGGTTCCTTTTGTAATATGTCAGATGTTAGTTGCATATTTGCTCAAATACAGTGATAACTACAAAAAGCGATATCTCATAAAATGTATGATTCTTATGAGTTTGTTGGGAGGTGCAAATTATCAGGCGGCATTACTGGCGCTGATCAGCGTTGTGTATATTATGGTATATGATTTTGTTAAAAAGAAAAATAAACACATTTTCAAGCTTCTAATACCAATATGTTTTCTGCTTATTGGATTAATTATCAGTATGAAAGCTCCCGGGAACAAAAATCGCGGTGGAGACGGATTTGGATTTTCTGCAAAAAAGGTAATTAATACGGTATTACAATCCTTTGTACGAGGAACAACAGATATAGTAAAGTACCTGTTAAAAGATCCGTTGGTATTGATTGGACTGATCTTCTTGTTTGTACTATGTATTGTCATATTTTCAAGAATGAAGAATATTCCAAGGATTTCCCATGGAATTGTAGTGATATTAGCATTGTATTGCGCACACTGTGCGATGTATGCTCCCGAGATATTTGCGGGGGTATCGGTTTCACAAGGAGTTGAGAATACAAATTATCAAGTGTTATTATTGACCTTATGTGGAAGCTTTATAGTAATAGCCAATATTCTGGTTCAAAAGGTATCATGGTTTAGAAAGAATGCAAATAAATATATTTTTATACCCGGAATAATAATTTGTTTTATTCTTGTTTTCATATTCAGGGGAGATATAAAAGAGAGTACATCTTGGAAATGTTATCAATATAAAGAAAGCGGGCGAGCAGAGATTTATAAAAAACAGATGGATTATTGGTTAAGCCTGCTGCTGAACGATGATTTGGATCGGATTATATTACCAATGATCAATGATGACCAGGGACCACTAATGTTTATGCCTGTAATAAATGATGCAGATGCGTGGACAAACAGTGTGACGAGGAATTTCTATGGAAAAACATATTTAATAGCAATACCCAGAGATGAGTGGATTGAATTATATGGAACTCCGGTAATAGGAAATATACCGGAATAGCATGCAGGATGTAGAACTTGGATAGCGGAGGAATAAAATATGTTAAAAGGGATCCCGGAGATCTTATCTCCAGAATTACTTAAAACCTTATGTGAAATGGGACACGGGGATGTCATCGTACTGGCGGACGGTAATTTCCCGGCGGAATCTGTCGGAAAGGACACCAGGGTGATCCGCTGTGACGGGCATGGTGTGCCGGAGCTGTTAGAGGCAATCTTAAAGGTGATACCGACAGACACCTATGTGGAGCATCCGGTCAATCTCATGGCACCGGAGCCACAGGATCCGGATCATTTTCCAATCTGGGACCGGTTTTATGAATTGTTAGAAAAGTATGAGGGAGATGCAAAAGCAAAGATCGGCTATATCGAGCGGTTCGCGTTTTATGAAGAATCACGGAAGGCATACGCGGTGATCGCAACCGGCGAGCAGGCAGTCTATGCGAATGTTATGCTTCAAAAAGGTGTGATCACACCGGATATGCTTGGCTGAAAGGTGAGTGGCTATGAAGACAGAGTACGGTAAACTGAAGAATCTTTTTTTGCGTCAGAGTTATCTGGATTCCTGGGAGGACTATTCACGCAGTTTAAGGAACCGCGCACAGATCCACTGGGACTATGTGATCCTGACAGCCTCTAATGAAGACCAGGCGCAGATCTACAGGGAGCAGCTTGCGTACCGGCAGGAGCATGGTCTGCTTCCGGAGCAGACAGCCTATGTTGTATTGCCCGACCCGGATGGAAAAAGAGTCGGCTCCGGAGGAGCTACCTTACATGTGCTGCGTTATATAGCAGAGCAGAGCGGTGTCGGGGCACCGGACTGTTTTGCGGGAAAACGGATCATGGTGATCCATTCCGGCGGGGACAGTAAGCGTGTACCCCAGTATAGTGTGTGCGGAAAATTATTTTCGCCGGTTCCGAGAGAATTGCCAAATGGCAGACCCTCCACATTATTTGATGAATTTATGGTAGCAATGACAGGTGTTGCAGGAAGGATCCCGGAGGGCATGCTGGTACTGTCCGGGGATGTTCTGCTGCTGTTTAATCCGCTTCAGATTGATGCACAGTTTAGGGGCGCGGCAGCGATTTCCATCAAGGAGCATGTGCATACCGGGAAGGATCATGGGGTATTCCTGAATAACGGGAAGGACATGGTCGGCAGATTCCTGCATAAGCAGTCTGAGGAACAGCTCCGCAGCCTTGGAGCAGTCAATGATAAGGACTGTGTGGATCTGGATACCGGCGCGGTCCTGTTGGACCGGGAACTGTTGCAGGCATTGTTTTCCCTGATCTCTACGGACGGGCATGTGGATCAGGAAAAATACCGTATGTTTGTGAATGATACGGCAAGGATCAGCTTTTATGGGGATTTTCTGTATCCGCTGGCGGAGAAATCCACGCTGGAGGAGTATTATAAAGAGGCGGCAGAGGGCGTATTGAATCAGGAACTGCATGATTGCCGGACGAAGATCTGGGATGCGATCAGCGGCTTTTCCATGAAGCTGATCTGTCTGTCGCCGGCTGAATTTATCCATTTTGGCACAACAGCGGAGCTGTTGCAGCTGATGACCGGCAGTGTGGAGGATTATGAATTTCTGGACTGGAAGAAGCAGGTGTGCAGCTTCATAAGAAAGAACGGAACGCTGTATGCAAACGAACCGTGTCAGGTGAATTTTGCCGCATACAACAGTGTGATCGAGGATGCGGTATCCCTCGGGGAGGGCGTATATATTGAAAACAGTCTGATCAAGGCAGGTGTGAAGCTTGGCTGCAGTACGGTGGTCTCAAATCTGATCCTGACGGACTGTGTGGTGCCTGAAGAGGTTGTATTACATGGGATACAGTTGAAAAATGGTAAATATGTGGTGCGTGTCTATGCTGTCAATGATAACCCAAAGGGAACCTATGAGGACAATGCACAATTTCTTCATATCGGATTGCAGGATATGGTCGGACGACTTGGTGTTGACGTGTGTGAGATCTGGGAAAATGCGGCAGAAACAGGAAGGTATCTGTGGTTTGGTGATTTCTATCCGGTATGCGATACCATGAAGAAAGCGGTGGACAGCGCGCTGTTTTTATGCCGGATCGCAATGGGAGAAAAAGTTGTACAGGAAGAGCTTACAGAATGGCAGCAGGCACAAAGAGTGAGTCTGTATGAGAGCTTTAACGGTGCGGATACATCGAAGCTGTTATCGTGGCAGCTTTCTCTGGAAAATACGATCCTGGTCGAAACATTTCTGCAAAAGGTCAGGGAGCAGAGTGACTATGAAGAGGCGCTTGGTGTGTTTGGAGAGCGCGGCATCAGTGAGGCACAGTTTGCGCTGTTACTACAGTATGCGGCAAATGCACCTTTTTCCGAGAAAATCCGGATCTATTATGATCTGTCAAAGGAATGTAAGCGGTTTGACAGGCAGTATGGCAGTTATGATGACAGCACATTGGAAAGCATGTGCTTTGAAACGATCAAGGATGAGATCTTTGCAGAGGGCAGAAAATCCATTCCGCAGGATGTTTTTCATATTGCGCGTGAGGAAGTCCATATGGAATTGCCGGTTCGTGTCAACTGGGGCGGCGGCTGGACGGACACACCCCCGCAGTGTAATGAGCAGGGAGGCGTTGTGTTGAATGCAGCGATCACCCTGAACGGGATCAGACCCGTGCAGGTGACGGTCAGACGTCTGGATACCCTGCATGTGGAGTTTGAGAGCGCGGATATCGGGGTATCCGGAACAATGGAGACATTGGAGGAGATTCAGGATTGTCATAATCCGTATGATTTTTTTGCACTCCATAAGGCTGCGCTGATCGCGTGCGGGATCATTCCGATGGAGGGCGGCGGTTCCCTGAAGGAGATTCTGGCAGGGCTTGGCGGAGGCATCTACCTCTCCACACAGGTAGTGGGTGTGCCGAAGGGATCCGGGCTTGGAACAAGCTCGATCCTGTCAGGCGCGTGCGTAAAAGCGATCTTTGAATTTTTGGGAAAAGAGTTAAGTGACAGCGCCATCTATGAGATTGTTTCCTGTATGGAACAGGTTATGAGTACGGGCGGCGGCTGGCAGGATCAGGTCGGCGGTCTGACCGGCGGGATTAAATATATCACAACCAGAAAGGGACTGAATCAGAATATCGAGGTATCCTATGTGGATATTCCGGAGGAAACAAAGGAAGAACTGCAGAACAGATTTGCCCTGATCTATACCGGACAGCGCAGACTGGCAAGAAATCTGCTTCGTGATGTGATCGGAAATTATATCGGCGGAAGAAAGCAGTCCGTGGAAGCACTGTATGATATGAAGCGTATTGCGGCGCTTATGCGTTTTGAGCTGGAGCAGGGAAATATCGATGAGTTTGCAGCACTTTTTAATGTGCATTGGGAATTATCCAAGAAACTGGATGCGGGTTCGACCAACACCTGTATCGATCAGATCTTTCTGGCATGCGAGGATCTGATCGACGGCAGATTCATTGCGGGTGCAGGCGGTGGCGGTTTCTTACAGGTCATTCTGAAAAAGGATGTGACCAGAGCACAGTTACAGGAACGGTTAAGAGAAGTGTTCCAGGACAGCGGTGTTGCGGTATGGGAATGTGAGTTTGTATAAACATTTCTGCAGCTTACGCTATTCAAACAGCGATTTCAGGAATGTTTTACCAAACAGCAGCGTTCCGATCCAGGATAACAGGAAACTGATACAGTAGATCAGGAGACATCCGGGAAGGGATTTGATATTAAATTGTATTCCAAGCATGGGAAGGAACAGCAGCAACAGTGTTCCGACCAGGCGGTGTATACAGTAGATTCCCATGGTATGACCGGTTATAAATGTGAAAGGCCTTTTTAGTATATCCGGAATATGATCAAGTGGCAGACAGTAGAATAGGATCACAAAGGCGGATGCACATAACAGTACACCGACACCCTGATAGCCGTAACCCGGAATATCGGAAAAAACAGGAAAATGTGCAACCATAATGATTACAAAAACAGATAATGCAATGCTGCGCCACCGATGCTTGATCAAAGTATTCATTGCGTTTTCAGATGAGAGTGCAAAGCCTGTTACCGCGAGCGGAAGCATTTCAACGAAACGACCCAGCGGATATTTTATTTCAAATCTGAAACGGTCAAAATACATATAGGTACCGGAATATTGCAGATAGATTGCAAGTGCGGCAAGCAGAAATAAAATGGTCATATGGCTTTTTTTAAAGAGCAGTATGATGATCAAAAAGATAATAGTTATCCAGATCAGATTTACCTGATACCACATGGTGGCATTCAGCTTCGGACTGTGCCCGAAAGCAATCTGCCAGAACATATCTGAGATACTGTTTTGAAGTGAAGTATTGCAGATCAGGTCGATGATCTTGTAAATGCACCAGTAAATAACCGCCCAGCCGATTTGCGGGATCAGAAGTCGCTTGAATCGGTTCAGGATTTTGCTTTTATGATGTTCCACAAGTGTATGTCTGGTAAGCAAAAATGACATTACCATGAAGACCGCCACGGCATAGTTTCGATCTTGGTATAATATCGTGGTGGGGCCTGAAGGAGATTCAGGGAACCAGAAATGACACAGGATTACCAGAAAACACATATAGGTTCTTAAGAGGGAAAGTCCCCAGTTGGTTTGTTTCATATGTATGTACCCTTATTTTGAAATGGATTTGGATAAGTTAAATACCCCTTTGCCACTTTTTGTGGTAAAGGGGATTGTTTTTTTTGCGAGCTATAGGACAGTGTCCCTTATGGATTTCAGTTCTGACGGAGCTTTTCCGTCTGGATTAACTGGATCTCAAAGTCCCGGCGGTTTTTCTCATTCATGTTGCTGAGGATCAGCCCTGAGAAGAATGCCATGATCCCGGCAAGCGCGGTAAAGCAGCAGACGAACAGGGTCGGGAATTTCATTACCAGTCCGGTCTTAATGAAGTCTGTGAGTACGGGAATGAAAAAGCCGATTGCAACCGCAAGCAGAACAAATGCGATCGTACCAAAGAAAGCAAGCGGTCTGTAATTTTTAAACAGGCGCACGATCATACGAAGCACCCTGAAACCATCGGAATAGGTGTTTAACTTTGACTGGCTGCCCTGTGGCCTGTCCCGGTAATCAACAATGACATTTTCAAGCTGCATATTGTTATAGACAGCATGGATCGTCATTTCGGTTTCAATCTCAAACCCTCTGGATAATACGGGGAAGGTTTTGACAAAGTTATAGCTGAATGCACGGTAGCCGGTCATGATATCCTTGATATCGGAATGGAACAGACGGTTAATGCTGCCGCGTACGAGACTGTTTCCGAAATTGTGGAAAGGGCGTTTGTTTTCGGTAAAATAGGTGGAAGATAAGCGGTCACCGATGACCATGTCCGTCTTGTTTTTTAAGACCTTTTCCACCATCTGCGGTGCACAGTCGAGGGGATAGGTATCGTCACCGTCGATCATCAGATAGCATTGTGCGTCGATCTCGCGGAACATGCGGCGGATCACGTTGCCCTTGCCCTGCATATGCTCTTTACGGACAATGGCACCGGCTTTTTCTGCAATGGCAGCCGTATCATCCGTTGAATTATTGTCATAGACATAGATAACTGCTTCCGGAAGCGCATTTTTTGCATCGGTTACAACCTTTTTAATTGTCTGTGCTTCATTATAGCATGGAATCAGTACTGCGATTTTATCCATTATGATTGACCTCTTATGTGTGTTTTCAAAAGTTTCTGCATAAATTATACGATATTTTTTTCATTTAGCATACCCCTGTTTTCATTTTCTATGTGTATGGATGCGGATAAGTCTGACCGGAATCCGATAGAGAAGAATCTGTCAGAGAAGTATTGGAGGAGCCGTATATGAGTCTTGTATGAATACCAAAGTTTAGGTATAATAAAAATAGTGCTATTTTATGGGACAAGGACACCGTGAGGAGTAGTATGGCAGAGAAACAGTATTTTCCTGAGCTGGATAAATTGAGAGGAATCGCGATTTTAATGGTATTACTGTACCATTCTGTCATTGTGTATCCGGTGGATCTGCTGTCTGAAACATGGTGCAGGCTGCTGCACTCGGTACTGTGGCTGGTGGAAATGCCGATTTTTTTCCTGATCGCAGGCTTTTGCTTTCAATATCATGGGGATTATAAGCATTATATCCATAAAAAGGTGCTGCGGATTCTGGTGCCGCATATCGTGTTCAGCGTGTTGGACATGTTGCCGAGAGTACTGGAAAATCCGCTTGTAAATGACCGTTATCCCTGGGACAGGGCGCTTAGGGAAGTGTTTTTATATGCCTCCAATGAGTGGTTTTTATGGACGCTGTTCCTGATGTTTCTGGCGGCACCGGTACTGTGGAAGATCGTGTATAAAAGCAGACCTGCGCGTATCGTATTGTTTACGGTCGTTTTATTGTTATCCCTGGTCCATAATATTGTCACCCCGCTATTTTCCCTTAAAAATGTGGCATACTTCTTAGTGTACTTTGTAATGGGAATGTTGCTTAGAAACCGGTATGCGTGCAGGAATGGAAAAAAGGCATGCAGCAGGGCGGCGTGGAAGCGGATCCTGTGCGCAGCAGTCTGTTTTGGAATCGGGTTATGGCTGTTTTATATCCTGCAATGGGAAGGATGGAACGGTTTTGATGAGCTGTGGCGCGTAAAGTTCGGGCGCTGGATCCAGCCTGTGATAGAGGTGCTGACGATTCAGTTTTACCCGGCGGTCACGCTGTTAAAGATGATCAAGGCACTTTTTGAAATGGCAGTGGTGCTGTTATGGACCGGTGCTTTTTATCAGCTTGCGAATGTGATGAAAAAAGGTGTGGTATCCGGATTTCTGGATAACTGCAGCCGCTATTCCCTGCAGATGTATCTGCTTGACGGTTATGCACTGGTATTCACAAGAACCTTACTGGTATCGGTATGCGGATTGCAGAATCCACTGTTAATCATAATGGGTAATTTTATTGCGGATACGGTAATTGTATTGTTTGTCAGTAAATATATTCTGGACAGGTTTAGGGTACTCAGGGTACTGTCCGGTCTGGGAAGAGGAAATAAGGATCAATAATGTCAGGAATACTTATTTTGAAGATCATTTTTTATATAGTGTGTCTGCCGGCGGCATGCGGATTGTTTGCGGCAGAACGGGAACGGTGTGAGGGCGGAAGCCTTTCTCCAGCAAGGGTGTATGTGTATGGCTGGCTTCTGATGTTTGCATTATTTGAAGTCGTGTGTGTACCTTATACGGTATTGCAGAAGCACTTTCATTCTCTCGCGCAGGTATATACGGTCTGTGTTATGGTCATGGCGGCTGCATCTTTGGTATTGTCTGCCATAGCAGGAAAAAAAGCAGACAGGAAACGGATTGCAGACAGGAAACGGATTGCGGACAGGGAAAACAATGCGGACCGGAAAAACAGTGCGAAACCGGTCAGGAAAGTGGACCGGAAAACGCGGATCACAGTGATCCTTTTGTGGATCGCCGTAATCCTGTTTATTGCAGTACAGATGGTCTATCTTGTTTTTTATCAGCATCTGGATGGTGACGATTCTTATTATATTGCAGAATCCGTGCTTACGGATTATTATGATACCATGTTTCAAAGGGATGCCTATACGGGAATGCCGATGGGACTGGATGTGCGTCATGCGCTTTCCTCCAATCCTGTTTTTATCACATGGCTGGCAAGGGCATGCGGTGTGCACCCGGCAGTGATGGCACACACAATACTGGCACCGGTTTTTCTGATGGTGATGTATGGGATCTATGCAATGATCGGACAGGCTTTCCTGAAAGAACATAAGAATTATGTCCCGTTTTTTGTCCTGCTTATCAATATCTGGTATCTGTGGGGAAATGTTTCCATCTACACAGCAGAAACATTTATGTATACAAGGACCTGGCAGGGAAAGGCAATGTTTGCCAATCTGATCCTGCCTCTTATGCTCTACATGCTGTATGTGGCCGTAAAAGAGGGAAGAAGGATACAATGGGTGATGCTGTCTTTATTGTGTGTTGCAGGCGTCTTTGTAACAACGGCGGCAGTCTATCTGATTCCACTTGTCTATGGGATCGTCGGGATCAGTCTGTGGATCCGTGAAAAGAGCTTCAGGCGCTGCTTTTATCTGATGCTGTGCTGCATACCGTGTCTATTGTTTGGCATGGTCTATCGGTATCTGCTTATAGTGTGGAGGTAGCGGTTATGATAAAAGAGACAATGCAGATCGTTCTTGCGACACTGAGGGATTACAGAGGTGCAAGCCTGTATTTTTCCTTATACCTGCTGGCACTGATTTACTTATTTGTTACCGAAAAAGAAAAAAACAAGCGGATTCTATTGCTGTATCTTGCAGGCGTGATCGTCGGGATCTTTGTTTTCCCGCCAACCGCTTATGTGGTGATGCACCATGTGATGGATACGGAGATTTATTACAGGCAGTTATGGATGATTCCGTATGGCGTAACGATCTGTTATGCGGTCATTAAAATAATGATCAGTATACCGAACCGCGTCGGAAAAGAGCTTGTGGCGGTGACAGCGGTCCTGATCATGATAGTGACCGGAACCAATGTTTTCCGGAATGGGAATTACAGCCGGGCGGAGAATGCTTACCATATTCCGCAGGAAGTCATAGAGATCTGTGATTTTATTCTGGATGATGATATTGAATATACACCGACGGCGGCATTTCCGCTGCTTCTGGTTGAATATACAAGGCAGTACACGGCACAGATCACGACCGTGTATGGCAGGGAGGCAATTATTGACAGGTGGAATCTGCCGAATGAGCTGCTTGCCCTGATAGAGAGTGAGAGATTGTCCGCCGAAGCGCTTACCACCGTCGGCAGGGAGCAGGGAGCGGAGTGCATCGTTGTCAATGCGGCAAAGGCGATGGATGGCAGAATGGAGGATTACGGTTTCTGCCTGATCGGAACGGTGGAAGGATATGACATTTATATGGAAACATGGCTGGCACTGAGACATAACGGCTTTGTCCTGCCGGAGGAATAGAGAAAAAGAAAAGAGGAACAGAACATGAATGAATTTCGTGCAGATTATACCTATCTTGTAACAGGGGGAGCCGGTTTTATCGGCTATTTCCTGTCTAAAAGACTGCTTGAGAGTGGAGCACGCGTGATCGGATATGACAGTATTACGGATTATTATGACGTGCGGCTGAAAGAAAAACGTCTGGAGGATCTGAAGCAGTATGAGAAGTATACCTTTGTGAAAGGAGATCTTGCGGATAAAGAGGCGGTTACTAGCGTATTTACCGGATATCAGCCACAGGTCGTGGTGAATCTGGGAGCGCAGGCGGGTGTACGCTACAGCATTGACAATCCGGAGTCCTATATCCAGTCGAATGTGGTAGGCTTCTTCAATATTCTGGAGGCGTGCAGACATTATCCGGTGGAGCATCTGGTATTTGCTTCTTCCAGTTCCGTGTACGGAGGAAATGACAAGGTGCCGTTCTGTACGACCGATCAGGTGGATCGTCCTGTCAGCCTGTATGCGGCAACGAAGAAAAGTGACGAGCTGATGGCGTATGCCTATTGCAAGTTATATGGGATCAAAGCAACCGGACTGCGTTTCTTCACGGTTTATGGACCGATGGGACGACCGGATATGGCATATTTTAAATTTGCGAAGAAGATCATGGCGGGTGAACCGATCCAGATCTATAATCATGGCGATATGATGCGTGATTTTACTTACATTGATGACATTGTGACAGGCGTTTACAATATCCTGAGCAATCCTCCCGCACCGGATGAGCTGGGAGCTGCATATAAGATCTATAATATCGGTAACCACCAGCCGGTGAAGCTGATGGATTTTATTACCACACTGGAAAAGTGTCTTGGCAGGGAAGCAAAGAAGGAATATCTGCCGATGCAGCCGGGTGATGTGTACCAGACATATGCGGATGTTACGGAACTGATGAAGGATTACAATTTCAAACCCGATACGCCGATCGGGGAAGGGCTGAAACGGTTTGCGGACTGGTTTTTGAAGGAGTATGCATAAATGTTTAAAAAGTCAGCGATGACAAAGGACTGGATAAGAGAATACTGTTTCTTCGCATTTTTGCTGATCACGGGTGTGTTTTTCTGCTTTTTTGCAGGAGAGAGCGGTTACATCATCTGGCCGGATTCGCAGGGGTATATAGATGCAAGTTATGAGAGGGAACCGTTTTATCCGCTGGTGATTATGCTGTGCAGAAAGCTGCTTGGAAAGGAAGCGGGACTTCACGGCGTTGTGGCACTGCAGGGAACTGCAGCGCTGATTTCCGGAATCGTACTGACACTGCGGTTAAGAAGATCCTTTTGTATGAACCGGGTTGAGGCGGGAATCGCTTTTTTGCTGTTACTGCTTCCATATGAGCTGGATACTATGTGGTCAAGTCCCAGGCAGAGTTATACTCATATCATTATGTCGGACACATTCTCCTATGCCATGTTTTATCTGTTTCTGGCGGTATTGATTGATTATCTTCAGAGAAAGCGGCAGAAAGATTTTGTCTGGATGCTGCTGCTTGCATCACTTATGACATTAAACCGTTCCCAGATGGAACTGTGTTATATTGTGATAGTGATCGCACTTATCATAAACGGGTGCCCGATCAGTTCCGGGAAGCTGCGGATCAGGTGGAAGCAGATTCTTATAAAAACGGCTGTTACGATCGGGGCCGCGGTACTTACCATTGCATTGACGTATTGTTACAGTTTTCTGATGTGGGGAGAGTTTGCACGCTCTTCAGAAAATGATTTTACCACGCTGACCAATCTTCTGTATGCATCGGATCCGGAGGATGAGGAACTTTTTCAGGATCCGCAGACGGCAGAGACATTCCGGGAATTGTACGCAAGGGTAGCAAAAGCAGGGCTTACTTATCACAATGCACCGGAGGGCTTTCTGGAAAACGGAAAATATATGCTGGCAAGCCATGATCCGATGAAGAGCGGCATTGTAAGAGTGTTTTTCAGAGAGTATATTGCAGATCAGGGACTTGAAGAGTCCTTCCATGCTGACCAGATCAAAAAAGAGCTGGCATCCGGGATGAAAGATGTGTTGATGAAAGAACATTTCTGGCGCTGGATCTATGATGGCTTATGCATGGTGCCGCGTGGGATTATGTACTGCGTTACACCGATTCTGCCACCCAATATGGAGGGGGCAGGCTATCTGTATACGATTCTTGTTGTTGTCGGAGCGTTTGTGCTCTATGGTGTCCATATTGTGCAGACCGGAAAATTGCCGGAACAGTATGAGGAGGAAAAGGAGCGCCGGCGGACACTGGAAAAATGGGTCGGCTGTATGATCCTTTTTATCGGAATGAATGTGGTTGCGGTATGTATTGTGATCCTGATCCTGTACCGCTATGTGAACTATACACAGGGATTGTTTTATATCATGCTGTATCTGCTGATACGGAATGTGTTGTACGGCAGCAGACAGACGCGTGAAAGAGTAGAATAAAGGGGTTGAAATTATGTCAGACAAGAAACCGATACTTTATATTGTGATACCCTGCTATAATGAGGAGCAGGTGCTGCCGATCACAGGAAGTATGTTTGGAGATAAGGTCCGTGATCTGTGTCAGAAAGGAATGATCAGTGACGACAGCCGCGTGTTATTTGTGGATGATGGCAGTAAGGACCGCACGTGGGAGATTATATCCGGATATGCCGACAAAGATATCCTGTACAAGGGGATCAGGCAGAGCCGTAACCGTGGGCATCAGAATGCGGTGCTTGCGGGACTGATGGAAGCAAAAGACCGGTGTGACATTACGATCTCCATTGATTGTGACGGACAGGATGACATCAATGCCATGGACGATATGGTGGCAGCTTATCTGGATGGCTGCGAGATTGTATACGGTGTCAGAAGCAGCAGACAGACGGATACTTTTTTTAAGAGGACAACAGCACAGGGATTTTATAAATTTCTGAATAAAATGGGTGCGGAGGTGGTCTATAACCATGCGGATTATCGTCTGGTATCCTCCAGAGTTCTTCAGGAATTTGCGGGTTTTAAAGAAGTGAACCTTTTTTTGCGCGGAATGTTTCCGTTAGTTGGCTTTAAGAGCACCAGTGTGTATTATGAGAGAAAAGAGAGAATGGCCGGTAAAAGCCATTATCCGCTAAAGAAGATGCTGGCGCTCGCATTTGACGGCATTACCAGTCTGAGTGTAAAGCCGTTGCAGATGATTGCGGGAGCGGGTGTTTTTGTTGCACTGTTAAGCCTGATCGGAATTATCTGGTCAGTTGTGGTTGCTTTGACAGGACATTCTGTTGCAGGCTGGGCAAGCATGGTATGTATTTTGTGCTTCATGTGTGGTGTGCAGATGATCTGTCTCGGTGTGCTTGGGGAATATATCGGAAAGATCTATCTGGAGGTAAAAGGACGTCCGAGGTATATTATCAGTGACAGGACGGATGATCGGGACAGGAAGCAATCGCATAATAAGCATATGGACGGCAACGACCGTGAATGTGATTTGGGTTAGGAGACAGAAGTGAAAAAGATCGAGAGCTTTGGGAAAAATGTAATCGTTGTTTTCTTTGTCTGTATGATGCTGTATTTAACGGTCAGCTCATTATTTGTATCGGCAGATATCGCACTGGATGGAATGGAGAAAACCACCTTTCATGGGAAAATATGGCCGGTTACGTTACTGTTTGCGGCCATAGTGGTAGCTGTTATATACAGATTCCGGGAGAAGATCGAAAATGCAGACAGTCATCAGCTGATGCGAGTCCTGCTTGTATATGATTTTTTGCTGTGTATCTTCTGGATGGTAGTGGCAAATACCAAAGAAGGAGCGGATCAGGCACAGGTTCTGTATGCCGCGAAACAGTTCTGCATCGGAGATTACAGGAAACTTGCAGCGGATCAGTATATGGGAATGTTTCCCTATCAGCTTCCGCTTGCGCTTCTGTACGAGCCATTTTATAAGCTGTTTGGGGATGTGACTCCGTTTTTATGGCAGCTTGTGAATACTTTTCTGATCTGTCTTTGCCAGTATTTTATATACAAAATCATAAGAGAAGTATGTGAAGATAAAATGATTGTAAATATTGCAGTGTTATTGCAATTTCTAAATTTCCCGCTGATTCTCTATGCTTCTTTCATATATGGGACTGTTATCGGAATGACATTTGCGCTTGCTGCAATTTATTTTGGAATCCGGGTTATTCAGGGAGAATCACATGGCTGGCGGAATGGGCTGCTATCGGCAGTATTTCTGGCAATGGCCTGTCTGCTTCGAAACAACTGCCTGATCTGGGCGATTGCAGCTTTCATAGTAGCAGGGATTGCGGCGGTAGCCAAAAAGAATATCCGGTTACTGTTATATATTCCGTTGGTGCTTGCTGTTTTCATTGGTGCAAGAACGGCAGTATATAAGTGCTATGAACTCCGGAGCGGGATGGAAGTGGATAAAGGAATGCCGAGTTCACTTTTTATTGCAATGGGACTTGCTGAAAATGAGGAACGGGCAAACGGCTGGTATAATGGCTATAACTGGGATACTTATCTGGAGCTGGGGTGTGACCGGGAAAAGGCGGTAGCATTTGCTGACAATGCAATTCAGGATCAGTTGGATAAGTTTGCAAAGGATCCTGTCTATGCGCTTGGTTTTTTCCGGGAAAAGATCGATTCGACATGGCTGAACCCCGATTTTCAGGGACTGTGGAACAACCATCACCATGGTCAGGCGATCGCCTGCGCACCGGTTATCTATAATCTGTATACCGGAGAACTGCATACGGTAGCAGAGTTTTTATTGGGAAATATCCAGTTTATGATTTATGCAGGTGCATTGATCTGCTTTCTGGTATATCGGAAAAAGATGAATCTATACCAGTGCATATTTGCTTTAATCTTTGTTGGCGGATTTCTGTTTCATCTGTTCTGGGAAACGAAAGCACAGTATGTGATCGTTTATTACGTGCTGCTGTTTCCTTATGCAGGAGCGGGAATTCACTATCTGATTAAAAAGATCGGTATGTGTAAGAAAAGGAAAGAAGAAAAGCCTGCTTCGTGACAGAGCAGGAATCGGCTTTTGTGGGGAAGTCCGTCCGGTATGGTGAACAAAAATAAAAAGGTCCGACTGTCGGGGATTTTATAACCTGTAAGAATCCCGACAGTCAGACCTTTTGTTTAATACATTTTTGTTTTGATATAGTTGATGACCTTATCGGCGAGAAGCTTCCGGCAGTCATCATTTACATGAATGGCATCATCCAGATATTGTTGTGCTGTCTGTGCATCCAGAGGGAATCCAAAATAGTCATCCAGGAAGGAAACATTTAATTGTACACAGATAGCTTTCATGGCAACAATATAACCGCCAAGAGCTTCGTCTGTAACGCCGACACGTCTTAAATCTGCCTGGGTCATGGTGCCGTCACCCTCATCGTAATAGCAGAAAGTCGGTGACATGACGACAAAGCGGATATGCGGATAGGCTTCCCGGATGGCAGTGATTCCGGCATTCAATGCACCGGTTACGGCATTTGCTGCAGAATCATTGGTGACATCGGTTGTCATATAGCCATTCAGATAATCATAAGTGCCATAGGCAAGGAAGATCACGTCGATCTGGTTAAAGTCAATATTTTCCAGTGTGTTGATTGCAGTGTCAAAGGAACTGTCATAAATGTCTGCGTATTCCTTGTAATAATCCACCAGGGTATAGTCACCGGACTTGATACAATAAGCAAGTCTGACAAAGGAAAAGACATCATTGCAGTACTCTTCGTCAAAGCCCAGATTCCTGCTGGCAAGCGTGGACTGTGGAAAACCACAGTTATATACGGTGGCGCCGGTTCCTATGGAAACCTGGTTGGGGATGCTCTGGGTGGAGCTGCCATAGGTGAGCATGTCGTCACCCAGAAAGAGTATCTGTAATCCGTCATCCGGGCGGTCTGCAAGAAGTGCGGGATCCATGGCGGCAAAATAATCCTCGGACTCGGAGTCCAGTGAGGAGGTATCGCTGGGACCATCATAGTGAAAAGCTTTTCCCTTGTTCCACACCATTATTTTTATTACACAAAAAATAATCAGTAACAAAATGACAGCCAGTGGAATAATCACCATTAAAGCCTGTTTGGAAAAACGCCCTTCTTCCTGTTCTTCTATTTCGTGTCTCATAATAAGCCTCATTTCTTCGTTCTATATTGCACATATCTTAGCAAATAGTTTATACTAAGATACATAACATCATACAATAAAAAGACCCATGTGTCTATAAAATGAAAATGAAAAAAGGAGCAGATCGATCATGGACCGGATGCAAAAAAGAGAACGGATAATAGAAGTACTGGTGGCGATTGGATTGTTCACCGTACTTTTTATATGGGGAATGGTACAGCCGATCGACAAGCAGCCGGATGAGAGATGCCGCTATGTTGTTCCGTATTATATCATGATGCATGGGAAACTTCCGAATGGAACTGTGCGGGAGCTGGTAATGAGTACCTATGGGATCTCCTATGCTTTTTTTCCGGGACTTCCTTATCTGGTTATGGCACCTGTCATGAAAATCACATCCCTTTTTACGCATAGCTCCTATGTCATCCTGATGTCCGCACGCGCAGTGAATATGCTGGCAGGGGTTGCTACATGGCTGTTTATGATAAAGACAGGGCGAAAGCTGTTTAAAGAACGTCTGACAGCCTGGTTTTTTGCACTGACCGCAGTTTTATGGCCGCAGGTCCTGTTCATTTTTACTTATGTAAACTGTGATGCATTTGCATACATGTCCTGTGCGATCATGGCATATGCACTTGTCAGCGGTCTGCGGGAAGGATGGTCCGTTAAAAATTATGTGCTCCTGTCTGTGGGAGTGTCTGTCTGCGCATTGTCTTATTACAATGCATATGGCATGATCCTTGGCAGTGTGATCGTATTTGTATTTTCTTTTTTTTATCAAAAGAAGGAAAACAGCAAACAAAAGAAGGAAAATAGCAAATGGGCATTTGATCTGAAAAAATGTCTGCAGATCGGATTAACAATTGTAGGACTTGTATTTTTGTTTGCAGGCTGGTGGTTTATCAGAAATGCGGTTTTATATGACGGAGATTTTCTGGGCTTTGAAGCAAACCGCAGAAGCGCGGAACACTATGCAATCGATACCTATAAACCATCGTTGAAGGTGACACTGCAAAACAGTGGAAATCCGGTGTGGTGTCTGCTTGTAAATGAACAATTTCGATTCTTATTAAAACAGAGCTTTTTTGCAAGATTCGGAAATATGGATCTGCTGGCACCAAATTATATTATCCGCGGATTCAAGCTGATCCTGTTTGTGGGAATATTGGGCTTATTGCTCCGGAACAGGCAGAAGACATTCACGGGAATGAAACGTCTGGGATTCGATATCGGAATGCTTGTTGCTGCGGTAACGGCATTTGTGCTTACATACTGGTATTCCTACAGTAGTGATTATCAGCCGCAGGGGAGGTACCTTCTTCCGGGACTGATACCGATGCTGTGTCTGATATTTGTGGGAATACAGAATATTACAGGGGTGCTTTACAGACTTCCGTTCGGAAACGGTACGGTTGCAAAATGGGCGGTCAGAATGATATATGCCGGCTGCTTTTGCTATCTGGCACTTTCGACAGTGGGCTGTGTACGTCTGGTCTGGCATCAATATCTGCCACGGTTTACGGAAACCTTACATATGGTATATCTGGGCGGGCCGATCTAGACAAGACAATATGGTATATCTGGGCGGGGTGATCTGGACTAGACAATATGGTATATCTGGGTGGGGCGATCTGGACAGACCGTGATACCCAAAGTTTTATGCTTGGGAGGGTATGGAGAGGTCAGACAGGCTGTGATACCCGGAGTTTTGTGCTTGGGAGGGTATGGAAGAATCAAATTAGCTGCCATACCCAGGAAGCTTCATCCGAGAGGGTATGGAGAGGTCGGACAGGCCGTGATACCCAAAGTTTTATGCATGGGAGGGTATGGAAGAATCAAATAAGCTGCCATACCCAGAAAGCTTCATCTGGGAGGGTATGGTGAGGCCGGACAGACCGTGATACCCAAAGTTTTATGCATGGGAGGGTATGGAAGAATCAAATAAGCTCTCATACCCAGGAAGCTTCATCCGAGAGGGTATGGCGAGGTCGGGTCGGCTGTGATACCCAGAGTTTTGTGCTTGGGAGGGTATGGAAGAATCAAATTAGCTGCCATACCCAGAAAGCTTCATCTGGGAGGGTATGGTGAGGCCGGACAGACCGTGATACCCAGAGTTTTGTGCCTGGGAGGGTATGGAAGAATCAAATAAGCTGCCATACCCAGGAAGCTTCATCCGAGAGGGTATGGCGAGGTCAGGCAGGCCGTGATACCCAAAGTTTTGTGCCTGGGAGGGTATGGCGAGGCCAGGCAGGCCGTGATACCCAGAAAGTTTCATCCGAAAGGGGTATGGCATGCCTAAGAGAACCAGCCATACCCGAATGCATATCTAAAATGACCTTTCTTCAGGTAAGGGCGCGGCATTTACAGGTGATCTGTCCGCAATTGTGCAAAGGCGTCTTTTGGAATGTGCCTGGAGCGCCCGGACTTATTTGATGTACCGTTTCCACATAGTTCTTTGTACCACTTGCTGTATTTGTACATGCGGTAGTTTGCAGACATTTTTGCAAGTAATTCTTTATTCTGACAATCCTGAAGCAGTAGTTCTCTTTCCTCGCGACTCATGTCAACAAAATCCAGATAAGAAATTTTTAGTTCTATTAATCGTGCTTCACACTTTGGACAAAACATTTTGTGTCCATTTAGCATATGTATTCGTTTGCAGTTGCTGCAATAGTGAAGATACATCATAATAAGACCCCTTTTCAAACTGTTGTTATAGGATACTATAAAATTATGGACGAACAAACTTCGTATGTCAATAACGACGCGATGAATAACAGGGATATTGTCGAAGTGTGACACACAACAGTGCACTAACTGTGGAAAGAATTGGAATGGCAAATAAGATTGATGCAGTTGCCTTAACAGTGACGCAATGGTATAATGCAACAGAATAGAAATGTATATTGGAAGTTTACATAATATCAGAAGCATGAATCAAAAAGTTAAATGGAAAGAGAAAGAATGAGAACAGACAAACAAAAATCAAACAAAAAAAATAATGACGAATTATTCGATGATTTTGAATTCATTGATTTAGATACCGATCGCCATGCACTTGACGAGGAAACAGAAGAAACGGAACCTATACATAAGGATGTGTATTTACCGCCGAAAACAGAAGAAATTTTATGGGATGAGGAAAAAGAAAAACAGCTGCTGACTTCGGAAACGAGAGAGATCCTGTTGGAAAAAGGATTTGAATTTGTGGATTTGGATGATGGGGCGGAATTGTCCGAAGAGTTGTCAGATCCTTACAAAAATGCACCGACCCATGAGATTAGTTATGATGTGGAGACAGAATATAACGAAGCAGAGGCGGTCAAAAAAAATAATAGAAGTGCTGCAGACAAAAAGCGTGTACCGGCAGAAGAATCAGCCGGAAGCACAGGAACAAGGAGCAGACAGCCGGTGAAATCAGCCGGAAGCGCAGGACCAAGGGGCAGCCAGTCAGTGAAAACAGCCGGAAGCGCAGGGACAAGGGGCAGACAGTCTGTGAAATCAGCCGGAAGCACAGGAAAAAAGAAAAGAGTAACAAGGGATGCATCGTTGGGAGAAAAGATCAGCGCTTTCTTTGAAGGAATGTTTGCAAACTTTACCAGGATGGACGGTCTGATCTGGTCCACCGGAATCCTGATTCTGATCATAGCGATTGTAGTGGTTACGATTGGCGTCAGACGAATGAATGCGGGAGAGTCTGTTCAGACCTTGGCACAGACAGGAAAACAGCTCTCGGAGATCGGAATCGTCGGACAGAGCGGACTGATGGCAGTTACCAATGCAAGGCTGGAACAGCAGGTGACGCCGGAACCAGAAATAGAGCCGACAGAGCCGGATGAAGGAGAAACGGTTGAAGTCCGTGTGAATTTTACTTCTGTAGAAAAAGACCTGAAAATTAAGTTTGTAAATGATGCAACCGGGAAACTGGTGAATAATGCGGAATTCAAGGTAACTCTGACCGACAGCTCAGGAAAAGAAACGGTTTATACGGACAGTGATATGGATGGAATCATTTATAATGCAAGCATGACACCGGGAACTTATTCCGTATCGGTGGAAGCACCTGAGCGTTATGAGATTGTAAGCTGTGACAGTTCTGTGAAGGTTCGGGATACGATTGTGTATGAGCAGATCAATGTTACGGACGAGATCAAGAGTGAGTCCGAGGTCAATGTCAGTACGGAGGATACAGAGAAAAAAGCGGAGATAGAAGAAGAGGTCGTTACCGGAGACCTTCCGGATACGGTGGAATGGGTAGAATCTACCAAGACGGCAATCAGTAATGAAGCAGGGTATGCGGAAGTTCCGAAATCGGCAGTCTCAGACCCGACGCTCGTAGTTGGGCGTGCCTGCTACGCGCTCACGAATGCAGCAATGCCAATTACAACGGGCGTAATCCTTACTTCGGGAGAAGGATTGCCGACAAGCCCGGAAGCACCGACAGCTACACCAACGGAAAACCCGACAGAGGCACCGACAGCTACACCAACGGAAAATCCGACGGAGATACCATCAGCCACACCGACAGTAACCCCGACGGAGACACCGACTCCGACGATGACACCCACTCCGACTCCGGCAATCACGGTAGCAAAAGTCGCACTGAATAAAGGAAGTGCAGAGCTTGTTGTGGGTGTGGACACATTGGAACTTCTTGCAACCGTGACGATGTCCGATAACACACAGATCACGAACAGCAAGCAGAGTGATATTGTTACATGGAGCAGCTCAGCAAGTAATATCGCAACCGTGGATGCAAACGGAAAAGTAAATCCGTTATCGGCGGGAACGGTTACGATTACAGCTACGTCCGCAGGAAAAGATGCTTCCGGAAATCCGGTAACCGCAAGCTGCACAATTACTGTAAAAGCAGGAACCTTTACAGTAAAACTTGACAAGGAAAAGACAGATATCTATGTCAACGATACACTGACTCTGATGGCTACCGTCAATAAAAACGGCACCCAACAGACCAGTGCCAAGGAAGGCGTGGTAACATGGAGCAGTTCTGATTCCAATATTGCAACGGTCAATGAGAAAACAGGTGAGATCAAAGGCGTAAAGGCCGGAACGGTTACAATTACGGCAACTACGGTGGAGAAGGATCCGGTTACGGGCAAACAGCTGAGTGCAACATGTTCGATAACGGTTCTTGGAACAAAACTGGAGATCAAGATTGATAAAGAAAAGACCACCATGTATACGGACGCAAAACTGACTTTACTTGTTACGGTAACGAAAAACGGAGTTGCCATGACCAGTGCGAAGGAGGGTGTGGTTACCTGGAAGAGTTCTGATTCCAATATTGCAACAGTCAATGAAAAAACGGGTGAGATCAAGGCGGTCAAGGCAGGAACGGTTACCATCACGGCAACCACTGTGGATCTTGCAGCCGATGGGAAACCGCTCACGATCAGTTGCACGATTACGGTAAAACCCGATCCGACCAAGGATAAGGAATCAGCACTGAAGGATACAAACGGAAACAGGGTATACATACAGGATGCATCGGGTAATTACGTGGAAGCGGTCTATGCGGACTATTTTACCGCAAGCAAATTCTATATTAAATCTGAGACACAGTATAAATATACCGGCTGGCAGACCATAGACAACAAGACGTATTTCTATGATAAGAGCGGCAATTATGTGACCGGAGAGCAGGTCATTCAGGGCGTCAAATATAATTTTGCAAGCAATGGTGTATTGTCCATGGGAAATGGAACCTTTGGTATTGATGTTTCGAAATGGAACGGAACAATTAACTGGTCGGCAGTAAAACAGTCGGGGGTATCTTTCGTTATTATCCGCTGTGGCTTCAGGGGATCAACCCAGGGGGCATTGATTGAGGACTCCATGTTCCGCAAGAATATTGAAGGTGCAACTGCAGCCGGACTGAATGTCGGAGTTTATTTCTATACACAGGCTGTCAATGAGGTGGAGGCAGTGGAAGAGGCATCCATGGTATTGAGCCTTGTGAGAAACTACAGGATATCTTATCCGATTTTTATCGACACGGAGGCAAGCGGCGGACGTGCGGATAAGATCAGTAAGGAAACCCGAACGGCAGTATGCAAGGCATTTTGTGAAACGATCAGAAATGCAGGATATACCCCCGGCATCTATGCATCAAAGAGCTGGTTTATGACCAAACTGAATACCGGAAGCCTGACTTCTTACAAGATCTGGCTTGCACAGTATGCAACCAAACCGACTTATACCGGAAGATATGACCTGTGGCAGTATTCTGAGAAAGGCACGATCAGCGGTATCAGCGGAAAAGTGGACGTCAATTACAGTTATCTGGGTTATTAAGGACGCTGCGAAAAAGCGGACAAAGAGGTATTCAAACCCGGAAAAATATGCTACAATACCATAGAGTATAGCAGTATACGCTTATAACACGTTTGAAATGGAGAAAACTATCTATGAGAACTTATCTGGTAACCGGGGGAGCCGGATTCATCGGATCCAATTATATTCATTATATGTTTAAGAAGTATGATCATGAGATCAGGATCATCAATGTGGATGCATTGACTTACGCAGGAAATCTTGAAAATCTGAAAGATATTGAAGACCGTGAAAATTATACTTTTGTAAAGGCAAATATCTGCGATAAGGAAGCAATCGCAAAAATTTTTGCGGAAAACGATATCGACAGAGTGGTTCATTTTGCAGCGGAGAGCCATGTGGACAGAAGCATTAAGAACCCGGAAGTGTTTGTCCAGACCAATGTTCTTGGAACGGCGGTCATGCTCAACTGTGCAAAGGCAGCATGGGAGCTTCCGGATGGCAGCTTTAAAGAAGGAAAGAAATTCCTTCATGTATCAACGGATGAGGTATACGGATCTTTGGAAAAGGATGATGAGTATTTTTATGAGACTACGCCGTATGCACCGCATTCACCGTATTCGGCAAGTAAAGCAAGCTCCGATATGCTTGTAAAGGCATATATGGATACCTACCATTTCCCGGCAAACATCACAAACTGTTCCAATAACTACGGACCGTATCAGTTTCCGGAAAAGCTGATCCCACTGATCATCAATAACGCACTTCAGGGCAAAAAGCTCCCGGTGTACGGAGACGGCAAAAATGTCCGTGACTGGCTGTATGTTGAGGATCATGCCAAGGCAATCGATATGGTACAGGAACAGGGAAGACTGTTTGAAACCTACAACATCGGCGGGCATAATGAAAAACAGAATATTGAGATTATCAATATTATTATAGAAACATTGCAGGAAATGCTTCCCGATTCAGATCCGCGAAAGAAGCTGGTATCCAAGGATCTGATTAATTATGTTGCAGACAGAAAGGGGCATGACAGGCGGTATGCCATTGCACCCGATAAGATCAAGAGTGAGATCGGCTGGTATCCGGAAACCATGTTCAAGGATGGAATTCGTCTGACGATCAAATGGTTCTTTGAACATGAAGAATGGATGAAAAATGTAACAAGCGGAGATTATCAGAAGTATTATTCGGATATGTATTCCAACCGATAGGGAAATCATAATGGGAACGGCAGTTTTGTCGTTCCCATTCGGTGTGTTTACAGATAAGGAGTTTAAAGGAGCAAAATATGAAAGGAATTATATTAGCAGGTGGATCCGGAACGAGACTGTATCCGCTTACCAAGGCAATATCCAAACAGATCATGCCGGTTTATGATAAGCCGATGATCTACTATCCGTTATCAACGCTGATGCTTGCGGGGATCAGGGAGGTCCTGATCATTTCAACGCCCAGGGATCTTCCGGTTTTCAAAGAACTTCTCGGAAGCGGGGAACAGCTTGGCATGCGGTTTGCGTATGTAGTACAGGAATATCCGAGAGGCCTCGCAGATGCCTTTATTCTGGGAGCTGGTTTTATTGGGGATGACCGTGTGGCGCTGGTTCTGGGAGATAATATCTTCTACGGACAGAGCTTTTCGCGTGTACTTCGTGAGGTTGCCGGAAGAGAAAAAGGAGCAACGATTTTTGGCTATTACGTCCGTGATCCGAGAGAATACGGTGTTGTTGAATTTGATGAAAACGGAATGGCATTATCAATCGAAGAAAAACCGGAGCATCCAAAGAGTAATTATGCTGTTCCGGGATTGTATTTTTACGATAACGACGTGGTTGAGATTGCGGCAAATGTAAAGCCATCCGCAAGAGGAGAAATCGAGATCACAAGTATCAATAATGAATATCTGAGACGTGGAACATTGCGTGTAGAGACTCTGGGGCGTGGTTTTGCATGGCTTGATACGGGAAATCATGATGCACTTTTAGATGCAGCGGACTTTGTGGCAGCGTTCCAGAAACGTCAGGGGTTATATATTTCCTGTATTGAGGAAATCGCATATAAGAGGGGATTCATCAACAGGGAACAGCTGTTAAAACTTGCTGAGCCGCTTATGAAGACCAATTATGGTAAATACTTGGAAGAGGTTGCAAATGGACTATAAGCTCATACGAAGCACAGTCCTGCTCTGCTCTGTTTCTATTCTGGTGATCCTCGGACTGGTACTGTATGCAAATCAGGCCGGTGTAAAAAAAGAAACAGCGTCCGAAATGACTGCCCCGGGACAGGAAGTGACGACACCGGATGGACAGAATGAGGCTTTACATGCAGACGAAACGCAAAATCATGTAACAGCGTTAAATGGAGACGTGCGGGCTTTTTTATATGATGATACCTTTTGGGATGCAGACCCAGAGGGAGAACAGACGCAGGGTGCACAGGATGCAGTCAGACTTTCCCTGGTTGCAACGAGTATCCAGAAAGATCTGCGTCTTCAGATTGTCGATGGAAATGGGGAACTGGTGACAGGAGAACCGTTTTATGTAACGGTTGAGGATGTCGGACAGTTTAAAGATCTGGATCAGGACGGGATCATCTATGTGGGAGATCTGTCTCCGGGGGACTATAATGTATCGATTGATCCGATTGAAGGATATCATGTGGCGGCTTCTCTGACAAAGGTACATGTAAAAGAAAAAGTGGAGTACCGGGCAATCGAAGATATTGATTTGTTCATTTTATCGGAAGCGGAGATCGATACCGGAAAAGATGCAGTCACATCACATAATCTGAACGGTGATGTGGATGATACGGAGCGGACAGGCAGTTATAACGATCTTGACACGGCAGTTATGGGAATTGATGTGTCAAGCTGGAACGGAGAGATCGACTGGGAAGCAGTCCGGGAAAGCGGAATTGAATTTGCAATCATCCGCTGTGGATACCGGGGATATACGACAGGATCTTTGGTTGAAGACAAGTGTTTCTGGAGAAATATAACGGCTGCTAATGCAGCGGGGGTAAAGGTTGGTCTGTACTTTTTTACGCAGGCCATAAATGAAGTGGAAGCAGTGGAGGAAGCCAGTATGGTGATCACACTGTGCAGGGATTATCAGGTGAATCTGCCGATCTTTATAGACACCGAGAGTACGGGCGGAAACGGACGCGCGGACGGACTTGATAAAACAACAAGAACAACGGTATGCAGGGCATTTTGTGAAACAATCGAGAGTGCCGGCTATCATGCGGGTGTCTATGCGAGTAAAAACTGGTTTAACCAGATGCTTCAGACCCGGGAACTTGCCAAGTACATGACGTGGCTTGCCGAATATAAGGAGACACCGACCTATGAAGGAGATTATCAGTTCTGGCAATATACCTCCAATGGCTGGATCAATGGCATTACAGGCAGGGTGGATCTGAATATCGGTAATCTGAATCTGGCCAATATCCGGGAAAGCGGGATCACAAATGATACAGATGATACGCAGACGCAGCCAGAAACAGAGCCCGTACCGGAAACAGAAAATACAGAAAATACAGAAAATACAGAGAATACGGAAAATACAGAAAAAACAGTGCAAGGAGAGAACCAGAATGGGGAAAATTAAAGTAGAAACATGTGAGATCGAGGGACTGAAGGTGATCACACCCACAGTTTTTGGAGATAATCGCGGTTATTTTATGGAAACCTATAATTATAATGATTTTAAGGAAGCAGGCATTGATCAGGTGTTTGTACAGGATAATCAGTCAGCGTCCAAGAAAGGTGTACTTCGTGGATTGCATTTTCAGATTCAGTATCCGCAGGATAAGCTGGTGCGCGTGATCAAAGGCGAGGTATATGATGTTGCGGTTGATCTGAGAAAAGGAAGCAAAACATACGGTCAGTGGTATGGGGTCCTGTTATCCGAAGAAAACAAGAAACAGTTTTTTATCCCGAAAAATTTTGCACATGGTTTTCTGGTGCTGTCCGATTATGCTGAGTTCTGCTATAAATGCACGGATTTTTATCACCCGAATGACGAGGGGGGACTGGCCTACAATGATCCGAAGCTCGGCGTTGCCTGGCCGATTCCGGAAGGCATGGAATTGACGCTCTCCGATAAGGATCAGAAGTGGGGCGGTATTGAAGAGTACACGGAGAAATATCGTAAGTAGGAGCATATATGAAGACAAAAGCTTTACAATCAAAAAAGTTTGGAATCTCGATTGTGACTCTGATCGGAATTTTACTGATTGCGATTTTGTTTTCACACGAAAATCAGTTTGCGGATCCGGAACACGAGATTGTCAAAAAAGTGATTGCAGCGGCCATTGTTGTTCTGGGCGTTGTGATATTTATCGTATTTTATGACAAACTGGTAGTATTACCGGTAGAACTTTGGCAAAACAGAAAACTGATCTGGAAGCTTGCCAAAAACGATTTTAAGACACGCTATGCAGGCTCTTATCTTGGTATGGTCTGGGCGCTTGCACAGCCGGTGGTTACGATTCTGTTATATTGGTTCGTGTTTGGAACGATTATGAAATCAAGGCAGCAGGTAGCCGGAAATATTGATGTTCCTTATGTGTTATGGCTGACGGCAGGGCTTGTTCCGTGGTTCTATTTTTCGGAAGCAATCAGCAATGGAACGAATGCACTTCTTGAGTATAACTATCTGGTAAAGAAAGTCGTATTTAAGATCAGTATTCTTCCAATTATCAAGATCATTGCGGCAACCTTTATTCATGTTTTTTTTGCATGTCTTATGCTGGTGGTCTATTTTGGCTACGGTTATCACCCGAGCCTGTATCTGCTGCAACTGTTGTATTTCAGTTTTTGTATGTTTCTATTTGTACTTGCACTGTCCTATGCGACATGTGCCATTGTGGTCTTTTTCCGGGATCTGAATCAGATTATCAGTATTTTTTTGCAGGTCGGGATGTGGGCAACACCGATCCTTTGGAATATCAACCAGCTGTCACCGGCTATGCAGATTATATTTAAGCTGAACCCGATTTTTTATATCGTAAACGGATACAGAAGCGCCATGTTTGAAAAAACATGGTTTTGGCAGGACTTTTACTCAACGATGTATTTCTGGATTGTGCTGGTTCTGTTGTTTGGCTTTGGAGCACTGATTTTTAAGCGCCTGAAAGTACATTTCGCGGATGTGATGTAATCCGGGCATGCAGCAGAAGAGGAATGGATTATGGGAAATATTGTAAATCTGAACAATGAGCCTGTGGAGATCACTGAGAAACCGGAAGTAGCGGTTTGTGTGGATCAGGTGACAAAAGTATATAAATTGTATGATAGAAACAGAGATCGTATGAAGGAAGCGCTGGGGCTTACCAGAAAGAAGCTTCACAGGGAGCACTTTGCGTTAAATGGCATTGACTTAAAGATTTACCGGGGAGAAACAGTGGGCATCATAGGAACGAACGGATCCGGCAAATCGACGATTTTAAAAATAATAACAGGTGTTTTGAATCCAACAAGCGGATCGGTAACGGTCAATGGAAGGATTTCTGCGCTGTTGGAACTGGGTGCCGGTTTTAATATGGAGTACACCGGTATGGAGAATATCTATCTGAATGGTACCATGATGGGGTTCTCCAAGGAAGAGATCAGGAAAAGAATACCGGAGATTCTCGAGTTTGCCGATATTGGTGATTTTGTTAACCAGCCGGTGAAAACATATTCATCCGGAATGTTTGTGCGGCTTGCGTTTGCGGTTGCGATCAATATCGACCCGGAGATCCTGATTGTGGATGAAGCACTTTCGGTCGGTGATGTGTTTTTCCAGTCGAAATGCTATCACAAATTCGAGGAATTTAAGGAACAGGGCAAGACGATTCTGTTTGTCAGCCATGATCTGAGCAGTATCGCAAAGTATTGCGACAGAGTGATCCTGTTGGATAAAGGGAAAAAACTGGGCGAGGGCGCACCGAAGCAGATGATTGATGACTATAAGCGCGTACTTGTCGGGCAATATGAAATGAATGCTGACCGTGCGGAAGAGAGTGTCGTGGCAGGGGAAAACCCGGAGTTATTGGAGTACGGAACCAGGCAGGCAGAGATTACAGAGTATTTCATTACGGATGAGACCGGTAAGAAAAGCAATGCGGTAATCAAAGGGACAGAGTTTTCTATCCATATGAAGGTGGCGTTCTACGAGGATCTGGAAGCACCGATTTTTGCTTTTACGATAAAAAACATTAAAGGCACGGAGATTACCGGAACCAACACCATGTTTGAAAAAGCGTTTCTGGAACCGGTAAAAGCCGGATCAAAGAAGGAGATTGTATTTACCCAGAAGATGTCCCTGCAAGGCGGAGAATATCTGCTTTCCCTGGGGTTGACCGGATATGAAAAGGATGATTTCCAGGTATATCACAGATTGTATGATGTTCTGAACCTGACAGTGATTTCTGATAAAAATACAGTAGGATTCTATGATATGGATTCTGCAGTTACGATTCTGGATCAGAGTGGCAGCGGTACGGACGGTCTGGAAAAAACAGTATGAGAAAATGTGTGATGCAATGATTTTCACATATTGCGGAAAGGTATTGGAATGGCAGAACAGATTGGAAAAGTAATACTGGATGACACATTTTATCCCGGGCAGGATCTGTATTGTGATGGTGAAATAGAGGATACGCTGTTATCCATAGTAAAAGAATACCCGGAATCAGAGTATCCGCGCATTATCGAGGAAACCAAAAGCTGGCCGGTTTTGTATCATTTGTCCCATTTCAGGGAAAATATCGTAAACTGGCTGCCGATTGACCACTCCATGAAGGTGCTGGAGGTCGGAGCCGGATGTGGGGCAATTACAGGGGCGCTTGCGGCAAAAGCCGGAAGCGTAACTTGCGTGGATCTGTCAAAAAAACGCAGTATGATCAATGCATACAGGCACAGGGATTGTGAGAATATCACAATCAGGCTCGGCAACTTCAAAGACATTGAGCCAACCCTGGATACGGACTATGACTATGTTTTTCTGATCGGTGTATTTGAGTATGGACAGGGGTATATGGGAAGTGATACACCGTATCATGATTTTATGAATATTTTGAAAAAGCATTGTGCGGCGCATGGAAGAATCGTGATAGCAATCGAAAATCGTTATGGGCTAAAATACTTTGCCGGATGCAGAGAGGACCATAACGGATCTTATTTTTCGGGAATAGAAGATTATCCGGAAGGCGGGGGTGCAAGAACTTTCAGCCGGAATAAATTGATTGAGATTATGAAAAGCTGCGGAGTGGAGAATTATCATTTCTATTATCCATATCCGGACTATAAATTTATGACGACCATTTATTCGGACGAGTACCAGCCGAGAGTCGGGGAATTGATTAATAATATGAGGAATTTTGATAGAGAACGCATGTTATTATTTGACGAAAAGAATGCGTTCGACGGCTTGATCAGAGATGGCATGTTTCCTGATTTTTCCAATTCGTTCCTGGTAGTGATCGGGGATGCACCGGAACAAATATATGCGAAATTTTCGAATGATAGAAAACCGGAGTATGCGATCTGTACAACAATCTGCCAGGATATCAATAAAAAACGTTATGTGGAGAAAATTCCGGATCTAGCAAGCGCAGACACACATGTGAAGCAGATAGCAGAATTCTATGAAAGGCTCGAAGAGAAGTACAGAGGAAGCAGGCTGTCCGTGAATCGCTGTGAGAAGACACAACAGGGAGTGCGGCTTGCGTATCTGGAAGGAAGAACCCTTGAAGAAATATTGGATGAATGCATCTATGGAAATCAGGAACAAAAATTCCGCGAATTATTGCAGGAGTTTCGTATTGCAGCAGGATATCATTCTGAAAAGCAAATATCAGATTATGATTTTATATTTGCTAATATTGTTGTAGACAATATTAGCAACGAATGGACATTGATTGATTATGAATGGACTTATGAAAAAGCACTGCCTGAAGCCGAATTGGTGAAAAGAGCAATGTTTATCTACTGCATCGGTCCGAGAAAACGCAGAGAATGGCTTTTTGCGCATGGAATTGCACAGGAATGCGGTGTTACTCCGGATAATCTGGACGAACTTCAGCGGGAAGAGCTGATATTCCAGCATGCGGTGACCGGAGAGCGTGCTTCGATGCATGAACTTTATGACAGTATGGGGAAAAAAGCGGTTTCTGCAGAGAAAATGCTGAAACTGGAGAAAAGGGAAACAGAGGCAGGCTGCTTTCAGATCTATGAAGATAAAGGCAATGGATTTTCAGAAGCGGAATCCTGTTTTATGGAAAATGTATATGAAAAGGACGGATGTTTGAATCTGACATGGAAGTTTGGAAACACCGATCGAAAATTGAGGCTGGATCCTGCTATGCAGCCGTGTGTGTTGTATCATGCGCAGATTACAGTAAATGGGAAGCCGGTAAAGACAGAAACAAATGGGATTTATGTGGATGAAACCACATTGTTATTTACAACAGAGGATCCGAATCTGACGGTGGAACTGGAAAGCATGGATTTGCTGGAACAGAATGTTTTGACAATGACTGCTGAGGTGGAGTGGCTGACAAAAAGAACTGCTGCATGCTTTGAAAAAATGGGTCAGAAGAGAACAAAACACGCGTTATTTAAAAAACAGGGAGTTCTGTAAGGAGCAGTATAGATGTTACAGCATTTAAAAACAGAGATTCAGAATTATCAGATAAAGCATTGCCAGAGAGAATATGAAAAAGAAACAAAACGGCAGACGGACCGGTATGAAAGCTGGCTCTCCCAAAAGGAGAACCATGTTCCGGCGATTGCGGAGCAGCTTTTAAAAGAGGCACCCAATGAAGTGATCGAAAAACTGAAAAAAGAAGAAGGAAATATCCGGTTAGTATCTTATGAAGAGGCGAAAGGAGCGTTTCCGTTTCAGAATCTTTTATCAGAGATCCTGGTATTTGCTGATCTGAAAAATGGAATAATAGAACCGGAAAGTATAAATTATATCAGGATTTTATTTGCGCTTCATCCGGATTGGGATATGGTATACGGTGATGAGGATTATCTGTATGGAACGCGCAGGGTTGCACCGTGGATGAAACCGGACTGGTCTCCGGATACGCTGATGGCATTTCCGTATATAGGGCATTTTTTTGCACTTCGAAGAAGCAGTTATGCAACTGTTGAATGGATGGATAAAGGAGAAACAGCTGTAAGAGTATATGACTTTCTTCTGAAATGTGCGGAGAGACCGGGACAGATTGTTCATATTCCGAAGGTGCTCTATCATAATACTATCAGTGAAGAAGAATTGGCGCAGTATGATGCACTGGGAGATAAAGATCCTGGGGCTAAAACGATTGATGAGAATCTTCCGTGGCTGAATGGCAGACTTCAGGGAGAAAATGAGGAACAACGAAAGGGGTATGCCGGGGTGCGTCTGGCAGCGATGGAGAGAAGGGGCTGTCCGGGAACTCTGATCGAGGATAATTACGGTATACTTCAGCCGGTATATGATGTGAAATCGGGCGTTTTTGGTAAGAAACCGTATGTGTCCATCGTGATCCCGAGTAAGGATCATGTTGAGATTCTTGAGCGATGCCTTCGATCAATCAGAAAACATACGACGGGTGTGGACTATGAGATCATTGTTGTGGATAATGGAAGCTGTGGCGCAGCCAGGGCAAAATTAATGAATCTGGAGAGAGAGCTTTCTTTTCACTATTTTTACGAACCAATGGAATTTAATTTTTCCGCAATGGTCAATCTTGGCGTAAGAAAATCAGATGGAGATTACATTGTACTGTTAAATGATGATTGTGAAGTGCTTCAAAAAGACTGGCTTACCAGAATGCTGGGACAGGCACAGCTTCCGCATGCAGGTGCGGTTGGTGCAAAACTGTTATATCCGGATACGGATCTGATCCAGCATGCCGGCGTTACCAATCTGAAGGTTGGACCGGGACATAAGCTTCAGAGAGAATCGGATGCGGTCAGCTATTATTATGGTCATAATCGCTTTTGCTATGATTATGTCGGCGTGACGGCAGCATGCCTGATGGTTTCCAAGAAGATCTATGAACAGGTTGGTGGATTCCCGGAAGAGTTGAAAGTGGCATACAATGATGTTGATTTTTGCTTTTCGGTTGTGGAAGCAGGTTATTATAATGTCATGCGGAATGATGTGGTTTTATACCATCATGAGTCCCTCAGCCGGGGAGATGATCTGATGTCTCCGGAAAAAACAAAGCGGTTACTGAGCGAGCGGGAGAAGCTTTATGAACGTCACCCGCAGTTTGAGGGAAAAGATCCTTTTTACAGTGAAAATCTGATTGGCAACGCGATTGAGTATTCGGTGAATTTTATTTATCCGTATGAACAGTATGATTGCTACAGTGCACTTCGAAGAGGACTGAAGGAGATTCCCGGAGACTGGTATAATAACAGTGTTTATCTTACACTGGAACAGGCAGGGTTTAAGAAAACCTATATCAGAAAAACACAACTGAGATTTTATTATATTGAAGGATGGGCATACGTCCTGAATCAGGATAACAGCCGGTATCAGATGCAGATTCTGCTACAGTCGGAAAATGGCAGATTTTACAGCTGTGATGTGTTCCGGAAATACAGAGCGGATGTGGTGAAAATCCTGCCGGAACAGAAAAATATTGCATTGTCCGGATTTGTGGCAAAGCTGCGGGAAACGGATCTTGCGGCAGGTGAGTACCGGATCTGTCTGCTGATGAAGGATCAGTGTTCGAGGCAGCGTCTTTTTAAAGATACCGGAAGTATATTACGGGTGGAGTAAAACAGAAAATGGAACAACAGGAAGAATTGCTTTCTTATTACAAGAAAGCATATGAAAAAGAAAAACAAAAAAACGGCAGGCTTGCCTCAGAGCTTGCGGAGGCATGTGACAGGGAAACGCAGCTGCAGATCAAGCTTGACCGGATTCATAACAGTATATTCTGGAAATTGTCCTCGCCGCTTCGCAAGGTAAGAGTATTTCTGATCCAGACGAAGGATCGGGTTATGCGTTATGGCAGTCCCAGAGGAATTGCAAGAAAAATCCGGAGTAAGATCCGTGAAAAAAAGGCTATTGCGAGATATGGCACAAAGAGCTTCCCGGATGAAGAGCGGACAGCACAGATGCGGGCGCATCGTTTCCCAAAAGATATCAAATTTTCAATTCTGGTGCCGCTATATAATACACCGAAAAAGTTTTTACAGGAGATGATAGACTCCGTATTATGGCAGACTTACGAAAACTGGGAGCTGTGTCTTGCGGACGGTTCGGATGATGCCCATGCTTATGTGGGTGAGATCTGCAAGAACTATGCTGAAAAAGATGACCGTATCCGATATCGGAAGCTGGATAAAAATGAAGGCATATCCGGCAATACCAATGAGTGTTACCGTATGGCAACGGGTTCGTATATCGGCTTATTTGATCATGATGATATTCTGCATCCGTGCGCGCTGTATGAATATATGAAGGTGATCTGTGAGCAGGATGCTGACTACATCTATTGCGATGAAGCAACCTTCCACAAGGGGAATATCAATAAAATGATCACCCTGCATTTTAAATCGGATTATGCGATCGATACGCTTCGCGCCAATAATTATATCTGCCATTTCAGTGTGTTTTCCAGAGAACTGTTGGAGGGAACAGAGCTGTTCCGTTCGCAGTTTGACGGCAGCCAGGATCATGATATGATTCTGCGTCTGACGGGAAGGGCAAAAAAGGTGGTGCATGTACCGAAGCTGCTGTACTACTGGCGTTCTCACAAGGCAAGTGTGGCATCCGGAATCGCAGCCAAAACCTATGCAATCGAAGCTGCCAAAGGGGCAGTGGCAGACCATCTGACACGTTGCGGCTTCAAGGACTTTGAGATTACATCGACAAGAGCATTTGAAACGATTTTCCGCATCAAATATGCACTGACGGATTATCCCCTTGTGTCAATTATCATACCGAATAAAGATCACGTAGAGGATCTGAAGCGCTGCATTGACTCTATTCTGGAAAAATCAACGTATGATCACTACGAGATCATCATTGTGGAAAATAACAGTACAACGGATGAAATCCATAAATATTATGAGGAAATTCAGAAGTGCAGGGAAAATCCGGTCAGGGTTGTGACCTATGAAGGTGCATTTAATTATTCAAAGATCAATAACTTCGGTGTGTCACACGCAACCGGAGAGTATATATTGTTACTGAATAATGACACGAAGGTCATTACACCGGACTGGATCGAGGAACTTCTGATGTACGCGCAGCGTAAGGACGTTGCCTGTGTCGGGGCAAAGCTGTATTACGAGGACTATACAATTCAGCATGCAGGCATCGTACTTGGAATGGGCGCGCATCATACGGCCGGACACAGCCATTACCGTGTAAACAGGGAAAATCTCGGCTATATGGGAAAACTGTGCTATGCGCAGGATGTCTCCGCGGTGACGGGTGCCTGTCTCATGGTGAAAAAAAATCTGTATGATCAGGTGGGCGGTCTGGATGAAAGCTTTGCCGTTGCATTAAATGATGTTGATTTCTGCCTTCGGATGAGAGAACTTGGATATCTGAACGTGTTTACACCTTTTGCAGAGCTGTTTCATTTTGAGTCCGTATCCAGAGGCTCGGATGTTGACAAAACAGCAGATGCAGCCAAGGCAGCCCGCTATAACGAGGAAGCGGAGCATTTCAGGACAAAGTGGAAAAAAACGTTGGAAGCAGGAGATCCGTATTTTAATCCAAATTTTTCTTTGGAGCATTCGGATTATGTGCTATAATGAGCGCAAAGAGAAAAAAATAAAATTCAATTATATGGAGGGACAAACATGAGCTATCAGGATCAGTATCAGTTTTGGCTGGAAGATTCCTATTTTGACAAAGCAACCAAAGAGGAATTGTTATCCATCAAAGGAAATGAGACAGAGATCGAAGATCGTTTCTACAAAGATCTGGAATTTGGTACCGGCGGTTTACGTGGTGTAATCGGAGCGGGAACCAACCGTATGAATATTTATACCGTACGTAAAGCAAGTCAGGGTCTTGCTAACTATATTATCAAAAATAACGGACAGAGCAAGGGAATCGCAATTGCATATGATTCCAGATTCATGTCACCGGAATTTGCAGACGAGGCAGCTCTTTGTATGGCAGCAAATGGCATCAAGGCATATGTATTTGATGCACTTCGTCCGACACCGGAACTTTCCTTTGCCCTTCGGAAACTTGGCTGTATTTCCGGTATTGTTATTACGGCAAGCCATAATCCGCCTGAATATAACGGATATAAGGTATACTGGGAGGACGGCGCACAGATCACCGCACCGAGAGATAAAGAGATCATCGGCGAGGTAAAGGCAGTCACCGATTATCATACAGTTAAGACAATGGACAAGAAGGCTGCCATGGATGCAGGTTTATATAACGTCATCGGATCGGAAATTGATGATGCTTATATGGTAGAATTAAAGAAGCAGATCATTCACCCGGAAGTGATCAAAGCAGTAGCGGAAGATATTAAGATTGTATACACACCGCTTCACGGAACAGGAAATGTTCCGGTTCGCCGTGTGTTAAAAGAGTTAGGTTTTAAACATGTGTATGTAGTACCTGAGCAGGAACTGCCGGATCCGAAGTTTACAACCCTTGAATATCCGAACCCGGAAGACCCGAAGGCCTTTACGCTTGCATTAAAACTTGCAAAAGAAAAAGATGCCGATATTGTTCTGGCAACGGATCCCGATGCCGACCGCCTCGGTATCTATGCGAAGGACAGTAAGACCGGTGAGTACATACCTTTTACGGGAAATATGAGCGGTATGCTGATCGCAGAATATATTCTGAGAGAGCGTAAGGCAACCGGAACCATGCCTGAGAATCCGGCACTGGTTACAACGATTGTAACGACCAATATGGCAAGAGCAATTGCAGCAGATTATCACTGCAGATTTGTGGAAGTGTTAACCGGTTTCAAATATATCGGAGAACAGATCAAATTCTTTGAACAGAGCGGATCCAACAACTATGTATTCGGTCTGGAAGAAAGCTATGGATGCCTTGCAGGAACACATGCAAGGGATAAGGATGCATGCGTGGCAGTGATGTGTCTGTGTGAGGTTGCTGCATGGTGCAAGAAGCAGGGCATTACCGTATGGGATCAGATGTTAAAAATCTATGAGAAATACGGATATTTTAAAGAAGGTCAGTATGCGATTACCCTAAAGGGTATTGACGGTTCCAAGCAGATTGCAGCGATCATGGATGGTCTGCGTCAGAATCCGCCGAAAAAATTTGGCGATCTCCAGGTATTAAAGCTCCGCGATTATGCACAGGATAAGGTTACAGATCTGACAACCGGGGAAGTAACTCCGACAGGTCTTCCGAATTCCAATGTACTGTATTTTGATCTGGAGAATGATTCCTGGTGTTGTGCACGTCCTTCCGGAACAGAACCGAAGATCAAGTTCTATATGGGCGTTAAGGGCGCAAATCTGGAAGATTCCCAGAAAAAACTGGAGGCTCTTACTCAGGCTGTAAAGGAAAAAATCGATAAATAACAGGAAGTTTATCAGTCATAGGAAAGCGGAATCGGTCAGGTTCCGCTTTCTTAACATCAAAAATTATTTTTGTCAGAAACTATTTATCAGAAACTATTTCAAATGTAAAAAAGCTAAGGGAAATGATGGGAAATATAAAAAAAGCACTGAGCTATGCTGCCAGAAACGGGATTATAGATACTGTTTTTACGTCCATTGAACGAAAAAAACAGTTAAAAGCAGAGGAATATGTATATGAACCGGTGGCGGCAGATGTTTTGGAAAAGCAGCGTACAGAAGAAGAACGTATAAAAATCAGCATTCTGGTTCCGGCATATGAAACAGAACCATCTTATCTGACAGCATTGATTGACAGTGTGCTGGCGCAGACCTATTCAGATTGGGAATTATTGTTGTGTGATGCAAGTTCCTCAGAGCGGGTAAAAGAAACTGTACACCAATATAAAGATACAAGAATTCAATATCACCGGTTAAAGAAGAATTCAGGCATTTCCGGTAATACGAATCAGGGATTGGCTTATGTCAGCGGGAATTATGTGGCTCTTTTGGACCATGATGATCTGTTGACACCGGATGCTTTATACGAAATGGTTAAGGCAGCGGAATACAGCTGTGAAATGCAGGTAAACATGCTCCCATATCTGGTATATTCCGATGAAGATAAGTGTGACGGAACAGGGGAAAAATTCAGTTGCCCGCACAGAAAACTGGATTTTAATCTGGACCTGTTTCTGACCAATAATTATATCTGCCATTTTACAATGATCAGGACGGATATTATAAAAGAACTGCAGCTTCGTCCGGAATATGATGGAGCGCAGGACTACGATTTGTTTTTAAGAATTGTGCAGCTGATTATGCGGATGAATCCATCAGTAAATGCATCTGATAAATTCAGAGATAAGATCGTGCATGTTCCGAAGATTCTGTATCACTGGAGGTGCCATGAAGGTTCTACTGCAGATAACCCTTCAAGCAAGCGATATGCATATGAAGCCGGAAAGAGAGCTGTACAAAACTGGTATGACCGCATGGGAATCCGTGTTGATGTCAGACATGGAAAACATTTGGGATTTTATCGGGTAAAATATGGCGCAGATATCTTCAAAAAGAGAAATGACATAGGTGTCATAGGCGGAAAGATTGTTCGTGGAGGAAAAGTGACAGGGGGAGCTATGGATATGGACGGAAATGTCATATACGGTGACATGCCCAGTAGATTCAACGGTTATATGAATCGAGCAAGTCTGACACAGGATGTGACAGCACTGGATATCCGTTGCATGGAAGTAAGACCGGAATTGGAACGACTTTATACGCAGGCACTGGTGGACAGCCTTGAGGACGGAGATCGGAAAGCCAGCCTGGTGTTCAGTGAAGAGGTCAGAAAAATGGGTTATTTTTTATTATATGACCCAACTTTCCACACAAAATAATAGTCTAATAATCGTAGGAGTGAAAATATGCCCAGAGTGTCAGTTGTGATACCGAATTATCAGGGAGAAACGTATATAGAATCTTGCCTTGAGTCGCTGCTTATGCAGACCTTCTCGGATATGACAATCTATGTGATAGATAATGGCTCAAGAGATGACAGTGTCATCATATTAGAGAATTTCCTGCAAAAGCGGGGGTACCGGGAAGAAGATCGGGAAGGAAAAAGCGACGGTGGATGGATCCGTTACCGCTCAGAGACACTTCCGGCAGTAGAGCTTCTGCTGCTTGGGAAAAATACAGGATTCTGTCATGCAGTAAATGTGGGCATCATGCATGCGAAGGAGAAGTATCTCTTCCTGCTCAATAATGATACGACATTGGATGGCGCGTGTGTTTCAGAATTGTCAGCATTTATGGACAGACATCCGGATGCCTTTTCCGTTGGTGCCAAGATGCTTGCCATGCAGGATCCCACGGTTGCGGATGACTGCGGAGATTATTACAATGCACTTGGTTATGCATTTGCTGCCGGGAAAGGGAAAAAAAGCACGTGTTATCAAAAAGAACGCAGAGTGTTTTCTGCATGCGCAGGAGCAGCAATGTATCGGAGAGATATTTTTGACCGGATTGGTCTATTTGACGAAAATCATTTTGCGTATCTGGAGGACGTTGATATCGGTTACCGTGCAAGGATACATGGGTACCATAATTATTTTATACCGACTGCGATTGTATATCACGCAGGAAGTGCAGTCAGCGGTTCCAGACACAATGTATTCAAGGTCAGTTTGTCATCTAAAAACAGTGTGTACCTTGTATACAAAAATCAGCCGCTTTTGCAGGGACTCTTAAATCTTCCGTTTCTGATCATCGGATTTTTTGTGAAATTTCTGTTCTTTACGCGGAAAAAAATGGGCGGAACATATATGAAAGGACTTGGAAAGGGGGTAGCTTTTTGCTTTTCCGGGGAAGCCAGGATGCATAAGGTGCGGTTCCGGGTTGAAAATTTGTCGTGTTATATCAGAATTCAGCTGGAATTGTGGCAAAACATCATAAGAATGTTTACAATGTAAAAAGGGATCATTCATTTATTGGCAGAAAACATGCATAAATGCCTGCAAACGTAAATAATGATTGTATTTTATGTAATAATATTGTAATATATTGATGTTAGTGTAAAACTGGTGGGTGATTGGATTGATTAAGGATAACCAGAAATATTTCAACCGCCTTCATGTAGTGTTTGATGCGTGTGTTGTGGCTGGCAGCTATCTGCTCGCCTGGTTTATAAAATTTAAAAGCGGACTCATGGATAATGATGCGGGGCGATTAGCGGATTCGGTCTATTTTTCGGCACTGATCTTTATTGTACCGCTGTTTATTGCATTATATTCGCTGTGTAATCTCTATAACAGCAAGCGGATGTCAGGCAGGATTCATGAGTTTTACAATATCGTAAAAGCGAATACGATCGGACTGATCATCTTTATCGTCGGATTGTTTTTGATAAAGCAGCAGTATTTCTCACGAACCCTGATGTTTGTGTTTTATGGACTCAATATCGCACTGGATACGATTCTGCGAAATGTGATCAGGTATGTACTGCGTTATTTCAGAAAACGCGGCTATAATGTCAAATATATTCTTCTGGTCGGCTATTCGCGGGCTGCGGAGCAATATATCGACAGAATCAATGCGAATCCCCAGTGGGGATACGTGGTACGGGGAATACTGGATGACAAGATTCCCAGGGGAACCATGTACAAGGGTGTTAAAGTACTTGGCAGTATCGGCAATCTGCTGATCATACTTCCCGAAAACAAGCTGGATGAGATCGGAATCACGCTGGCACTGGAAGATTATGGCAGACTGGAAGAAATTGTTTCTTTATGTGAAAAGTCCGGTGTGCATACTAAGTTTATACCGGATTATAACAGCGTTATTCCAAGCAAGCCTTATATGGAGGACTTGATGGGACTGCCGGTTATCAATATCCGGCATGTGCCTTTGACAAATACGTTCAATCAGATCACAAAGCGGACTGTTGATATTATCGGAAGTCTGGTATGCATCGTCCTTTTTTCACCGTTTATGCTGTTTGCAATGATCGGTGTACGATGTTCAGGACCGGGACCAATTATTTTCAAGCAGGAAAGGGTCGGACTTCATAATAAGCCGTTTCAGATGTATAAGTTCCGGACAATGGAGGTACAGAAACCCGGAAATGAACAGAAGGCATGGACGACGAAGAACGATCCGCGTGTAACCAGGATCGGAAAACTTTTGCGCAAGACAAGCATTGATGAGATGCCACAGATTTTTAATGTATTAAAGGGAGATATGAGTCTGGTTGGCCCACGACCGGAGAGACCTTTGTTCGTTGAAAAGTTCAAGGAAGAGATACCGCGTTATATGATCAAGCACCAGGTTCGTCCGGGCATGACCGGCTGGGCGCAGGTGAACGGGTACCGCGGGGATACCTCCATTCGCAAACGTGTGGAGTATGATCTGTATTATATCGAAAACTGGACGATGGCATTTGACATCAAGATATTGTTTTTAACGCTTTTCAAGGGATTTATCAATAAAAACGCATACTAATGATTTCTGCTTTTTAGTTTTGACGGAAATCTTACAGCACAAAACATAAGGGAGAAAAGAGATGGATAAAAAACAGGCGCAGGGTCATTCCAGAATGACGCCGAAGCAAAAGGCAGCAAAGAAGAGAAGAAATATTATTATTTTTATTGTGGAGCTCTTTGTACTGGCAGTGGTTGTTGTTGCTGCATGGATTGTGATCAGAGTGACAGGCACCGACCATACCAATCTGGATGCGGGAATTGTGACAGACCCGAATGAGGAACGGGATTCAGATAAAATTTATGTCAATCCGGATATCGGTGCGAATGTGTCTGACGGTAATATTGAGATCGATGCGGATAACCCGATGAGCGGCTATACACAGGTCGCATTGTTCGGTGTGGATTCCAGATCTAAGAAGCTGAGCTCCGGTGACAACCGTTCCGATACGATTATTATTGCGTGTATCAATAACAGCACAAAAGAAGTGAAACTGGTATCCGTATACCGGGACACCTATTTAAATCTTGGTACGGACCGTTATAATAAGTGTAACGGCGCATTTGCGGCCGGTGGCGCACCTGCGGCGATCACGATGCTGAATACGAATCTGGATCTTGCGATTACCGATTATGTGACGGTCGGCTTTACCGGCCTGATTGATGTGATCGATGCACTTGGCGGGGTATATGTGGATGTCAAGGAAAGCGAGATCAGACATTTGAACAACTATCAGATCAGTATGGTAGGTACAACAACGGATAATAAGAACTATTATGCAACTGCGGGTGTGGATTATGACCCTGTTACAGAAACCGGATATCAGTTATTGAATGGTCTTCAGGCAACGGCATACTGCCGTATCCGTTATGTCGGGGATGATTATGGAAGAACCGAGAGACAGAGAAATGTCATCATGGCAGTTCTTGATCAGGCGAAGAAGATGGATCCGGCAAAACTAGTCAATATCCTGAATTCTTCCGTGTTTGAAGAATTTGACACATCTTTAAATATTGAGAAAATCACAGAAGTGCTGATGGATCTGTCAAGCTATACGATCGTGGAAAGCCAGGGATTCCCGTCTATGGATATGCTGACAACTGGAACGATCGGAACAAAGGGAAGCTGTGTTGTACCTCTGGATCTTTCCCAAAATGTAACATGGCTGCATGGTATTTTGTTTGATGATCCTGAATATGTACCATCCTCACTGGTTGATACTTACAGCGCCAGAATTGCATCGGATACATCGCAGTATATTCGGTAAAATTTGAAAAGGAAACGAAGGGGATTCCTCTGAGGGGATTCCCCTTTTTACTTTTCTCTATGTGTATGATATGGTATAATGAGCAAAGCAAAAAACAGGAAAGCGGGAATGGCAGATATGCATTCGGTGGATGTAATCATACCCACATACAAGCCGGGAGAAAAATTCACGAGAATTTTGGATATGTTGAAAAAGCAGACATATCCGGTTAACCGGATCATCATTGTGAATACGGAAAAGAAGTATTTTGATCAATTTGTTTCTTCCGGGGATTCGATGGATGCCGGCCAGAATGTAACCGTGCAGCACATTTCCAAAGCTGAATTCGATCATGGTGGAACAAGAAGAATGGCAGTTTCATTGTCGAAGGCAGATATTTTTATCTGTATGACGGATGATGCTGTGCCGGCAGATGAAAATATGGTGGAAAAGCTGGTGGAAGGGCTGGAGAAGCAGCACGTTGCCGTTTCCTATGCCAGACAGCTTCCGGATGCACATTCTACACAAATTGAATGTTTTACAAGAGCATATAATTATCCGGAGAGATCCGTGGTCAAATCACAGGAGGATCTGCCAAAGCTGGGTATAAAAACTTATTTTTGCTCCAATGTATGTGCGGCCTATTGGAGAGAGATATACGAAGAACTGGGTGGATTTGTCGAACATACGATATTTAATGAAGATATGATCTATGCAGCGGGGGCAGTAAAAGCCGGATATCGGATTGCCTATGTGGCTGACGCGTGTGTCCGGCACGCACACAACTATACCAATATGCAGCAGTTTCACAGAAATTTTGATCTTGGGGTATCTCAGGCGCAGCATCCGGAAGTTTTTAAAGGGGTGCCATCGGAGGGAGAAGGTATCCGGATGGTCAAAAAAACAGCGGCTTATTTGCGAACGATCGGACAGCGAAGAAAAATAGTGGGCTTATATGTGACCAGCGGATATAAATATATTGGTTATCAGTTGGGAAAACATTATAAAAGACTGCCGGAATGGATGGTCAGGAAATTTACAATGAACAGAACTTATTGGAAAATGGGCAGCGATTGCAGGAAAAATTTATAGGAGGATAACAGTATGTGCGGAATTGTCGGATATATTGGAACAAAACAGGCGGCCCCCATTATTCTGGATGGGCTTGCAAAGCTGGAATACAGAGGATATGACTCAGCCGGTATGGCTATTTTTGATGGGGAAAAGATTAATATCACAAAGGCGGTCGGAAGACTGAAGGTTTTAGAAGAACTGACCCATGGCGGAGAAACGATGCCGGGAACAGTGGGAGTGGGTCATACAAGATGGGCAACACATGGCATCCCCAACGATATTAATGCACATCCGCATTATAATACAGACAAAACAATTGCGGTTGTCCACAATGGCATTATTGAAAATTATCTGCCTTTAAAGAAGAAACTGCTGGATCGCGGCTATCAGTTCGAGTCTGAGACCGATACTGAGATTCTGGCACAGATGCTGGATTATTATTATCATGGGAATCCGCTGGAAACAATCACCAAAGTGATGCACCGTGTGGAAGGCTCTTATGCACTTGGCATTATGTTTGCGGATCATCCGGATGAGATATTTGCAGTCCGCAAAGATGCACCACTGGTCGTCGGACAGAGCAAAGAGGGATGCTTTATTGCTTCTGATGTCCCGGCAATCTTAAAGTATACGCGTGATGTATATTTTATGGAAAATGAAGAGGTTGCGCGTCTTCATGCCGATCATATGCATTTTTATAATGTTGATGAAGAAGAAATTACAAAAGAATGTACACATATTGAATGGGATGCCAATGCTGCGGAAAAAGGCGGCTATGAGCATTTTATGTTAAAAGAGATGTATGAACAGCCCAAAACGGTTACGGATACTTTGTCTCCAAGGATTCGGGAGAACGATATCGTAATTGATGAACTGGGGATGAGTGATGATGATATCCGGGCAATCAAAAAGATTCATGTGGTAGCCTGCGGATCTGCATACCATGCGGGAGTAACAGGAAAATATGTCATAGAAGGGCTTGCAAGAATTCCGGTTGAGGTTGATCTGGCATCTGAGTTTCGTTACCGTAACCCGATTCTCGAAGAGGGTGCAATGGTAATTGTGGTAAGTCAGTCCGGTGAAACAGCAGATACGCTCGCAGCACTCAGAGAGTCCAAGAAACGTGGATTTTCTGTGCTGGGCATCGTCAATGTTGTCGGCAGCTCCATTGCCAGGGAGGCAGATCATGTCATGTATACATGGGCAGGTCCGGAGATCGCTGTGGCAACAACAAAAGCTTACAGTGCACAATTGATTGCTTTTTACTTATTGGCTTTAAAAATGGCAAAGGCAAAAGGAATAATTGCACAGGAGGAGTTTCAGGGCATGATCGATGATCTGAAAATGCTTCCGGATCAGATTGAACTTTTGCTGAACAATAAAGAGAAGATTCAGAAGTTTGCGAATCGGTATATTGCCGCAAAAGATGTTTTCTTTATCGGCAGAGGGATCGATTATGCAATCTCACTTGAAGGCAGCCTGAAGCTTAAGGAAATCTCTTACATTCATTCTGAGGCATATGCGGCAGGCGAGCTGAAGCATGGAACAATATCCCTGATAGAGGAGGGAACGCTCGTTGCGGCGGTATCAACCCAGCCACAGCTGTATCAGAAAACCATTTCCAATATGGTGGAAGTAAAGGCAAGGGGAGCCTTTGTCCTTGCAGTGACCAATGATGAAAATAAAGAGATTGAGAAAGCGTCGGATTATGTGATCTATATTCCGCATACCAATCCATACTTTACCAATTCCCTTGCAATCATACCGCTTCAGCTTTTTGGATATTATGTTGCAGTCGGGAAAGGCTGTGATGTGGATAAACCAAGAAACCTTGCAAAATCTGTAACGGTTGAATAACGAAAAAACAAATTTATTTAACATGCTCATCACACAAAAAACACAAATGGTGCCTATACTAGGTATCAGAAAGAAACAAAAGAAAGCAAAAAGCTTTCGGATGAACAAGGATAAAAGAGAAAAGAGGTTTTTTGTATGTATGAGGAAAATAAAGAAAACGGTTACCAGTATACCAGTAATGGTACCGGACAATATGAACACTATCAGATTCCACAGCCGGAAGAAATGACCAGGCAACAGAAAAAGGCACAGGAAAAAGTTGCAAAAGTGATGAAAAAGGCTGAGGAAAAACGCCTGAAAGCAGAACGCAGGCAGGCAAAAAAGGAACAGAGAAAGAGCAAGAACCATTACCCGTTTGGGAAAAGGGTTCTGGCATCCGTGGTTTGCGGTGTATTGTTTGCCGCAACTGCATTTGGAACTTTTTACGGTGTGGAGCAGTTTACAGGTTTAACCATATTTACCGGTAACAGTGAACAGGCAGGAACATCACAGCAGGATATTGCACTTACCGATACGCTAATGCAGGAAACATCACAGATTGAGAATATGCCGGTTATCAACGGCAGTGCAACTGCGGACACCAATGGCACCTCAGTTATAGCAACGGATGTTACTCAGGTTGTACAAAATGTAATGCCTTCCATCGTTTCCATTGTGAACCAGTATACACAGAATATTACCTACTGGGGACAGAATTACAGCCAGGAAGGAACCGCCAGCGGATCCGGTATTATTGTCGGCATGAAAGATCAGGAATTGTTAATTGCGACAAATTACCATGTAATAGAAGGGGCTACGCAACTGGATATTACTTTTATTGATGAGACAACGGCAACTGCTGATGTGAAAGGCACGGATGCAGAAAACGATCTGGCAATCGTAGCAGTACAGTTAGACAAACTGAGTGATTCCACGAAAAAGGCAATAGCAATTGCGAGACTGGGCGACTCAGATGCCTTACAGGTAGGTGAACCTGTTATTGCAATCGGTAATGCATTGGGATATGGACAGTCTGTGACAACGGGGGTTGTCAGCGCACTGGATCGTCAGTTAGAGGATGTCAGTGGCACCATGATTCAGACAGATGCAGCAATTAACCCCGGAAATTCAGGCGGCGCATTGTTAAATGCAAAGGGTGAGGTAATTGGTATTAACTCTGCAAAGATTGGTGGTAATCAGGTAGAAGGCATGGGATATGCAATTCCTATTTCCACAGCGGAACCCATTCTGGAAGAGCTTATGGCTCAGACCACAAAGATAAAAGTAGAAGATGAGCAAAAAGGCTATATCGGAATTGCCGGTGTAAATGTAACCTCAAGCGTATCCCAGATGTATGGTATTCCCGAAGGCGTATATGTATATCAGGTATATACAGGAACTGCTGCTGAGACAGCCGGAATCCGTCAGGGAGATGTAATCACAGCAATCAACGGAGCATCTGTTGGCAGCATGGAAGAACTGCAGAGAGAGCTTCAGTATTATGCGATTGGCACGGAGGTAAAGCTGACTGTGAAACGTGCAGCAAACGGATATGAAGAGGAACAGGTATCCTTGGTGCTGGGCGAAAAATTTGAAGGCTGATGAAGCTTTGCACATAAATTGGAAGAAAAGTAAAAAAGAAAGATACTTGAAGTGATTCAGGTATCTTTCTTTTTTGATTCTAAATATATCAAAAAATTTCTCAGTTGTTCATTTGTGAGACCGAAGTAGAGTCGTTACCGGATCACATGGTTCCAATATCGGAAAAGACGGCAATGCGGATATCCGGCAGGGATGCCTATGGAGTGTTGGGAAGTTTTCTGGAAAAACGGAATTATAATTGGCTCATGAAGGAGATAAATGCTTCGGGAAGAAGTGCCGGAATGGAAGAAGGAATATAGTCTTTTAGATTGTGGGTGATGATGTAATCGAGATTCGCAGCAATTGCGGTCTGTTCCATGACAGCATCTTCATAATCTGTGACAGAAGAGTTCAGTGCGTTGATACAGTCAGCAGCGGTGACATCGAGAATACCAAAGAGTGAGAATAGTTTAGACATATGCTGTTTTGCCAGAACAGAGTCTTTTAGATATTTTCTGAGCAAATAATAGATATCGGTGGCAGTATTAGCTGTGATATACATTTTGGCTGTATGATCGGCATCCATGAGAAAAATTTGTTCGGCATCTTTGTTCCATGGCTGCCTTGAAGTCAAAGCATCAATAATAATGTTTGTATCGATCAGCTTTCCAGCTTCTTTTTGTATGCGTTGATTAACTGCTGGCTTTCGGCGAGAAGTCTTTCTTGTTCCGCCAGTTTTTTATCTTTTTCAGTCAGTTCATGGTTCTTTTCCGCAAGCTCTTTGTCCATGGAATCAATCTTTTCCTCCAGTGCCTGATTCTTAACTTTCAGATTTGCCAGGGAGCGTTCAACCCGATAATAGTCTTCGCGTGCGCGGCAGCGCTGCCGGGTAAGCTCGTCGGCATTTGATTCATATAAGGATTGTGAAGCGGAGCTCAAAAAAGAATCATTTTGTGCGATCATCTGAATTTCCTCCCATGAAGCTGCGGTGAAAAGCCGTGCCCAGTAATCGATCCGGTTGGCGCGGTCCTGTTCGGTTGCCAGATCTATCTGAGTCAAGTTTACCACACGTAAGAGCAGTTTGTCACTATAGGGCTCATGTGTTTTTTCGTTGAGCATCCGGTAGCTGGCATAGAATTCCGGTGTGAGTGTTTTATGTGGGGAAAAGTTCAAAAAGCCTATGTGGATGACGGGCTTGATATCGCCGTAGTCTGAGCCGCGCAGTAGCTGGTCAAAGGAGCGGCACAGATAACGTAGAGAACGTTCCTCCCAATCGACCTGATAAGCCATCTGCATTTCCAGATTGATAACGGCATTGTTGTTCAGATTGACATTGATATCCAGAATGAATTCTTTGTCATCCACAGAGTCTCCCAATGTAATGGGATTTGTGATGACAACGGAAGTGACATTTCCGGGATCAAGAGAGAGCAATGCACAGATCAGCCCTTTCAGGACATAATTGTTTTTTTGTAACACTACATGAAACATGTAGTCATTGGTCATGCCATAACGGATAGGTCCGGTAGCAGTTTTGTAAGAAGTGGACATGGAGAGACCGGAAGTATTTCCGGAAGCAGAGAATTCTGCGGTGGAAGTGATTGGCATAGAAGTATCCTTTCTTTTGAATTTTCATGAAAGTATGGGTGGCATTGTAATTACCTGCCAGTACGGGAACAAAGAGGATGACAAATACTCGCGTGGCTGTCATCCTCAAAGTTCAAGGACCATCGGATCGGTAAGTATAGAGGTGTCTGGAACAGAAGTGCAAGAGATGGGAATGTCTGACCGGAAAAAGCTTTTTGGATATCAGTTTATGAGATGAAGATCCTGATGGGATTTTTATGCAGCAACCGACAATGAACACAAATAACAAATCTGTTTCTTTGTAAAAGCACCATATACTGCAGAAATGGTAATAACAGATGGGTTTTGAGTAGTCATAGACGTGGAGAAATCCTTTCTTTTGTGAAATGAATTGCATAAAAATATATATTGAAAATATGGCGATATGCCGGATGCCCGTATGATATAGATTTGAAACATCGTAGAATGATATAACAGTAGCATATTACCGGCTAAAACGTAAGATGTAATTTGAACCACCTCTTGTTTAGAAAAACTTCACTTGTTCCCATGCGTGATTTGCATTATACTGTTTGGTGAAAAGAGAGGATACTATTATGTCAGAAAATAACAATCATAATGATTATGAAGATGTTTGCTTTATATGCAGAAGACCTGAAAGTAAGGCGGGAAGGATGTTTCATCTTCCCGGGAATTTGTGTATCTGTGATGACTGCATGCACATGACCATGGATTCAGTTTCTCAGATGGATCAGCAGGGTATGCTGAATAATCCGTATTTTAACCCGGCTATGATGAATGGCAGTCAGCAGCAGAATCCGAAAAAAGAGGACAAAGAGACCGTGGCACCGGAGGCGGAGAAAAAAAACGATCATGAGGATACCGCATCGCAGGATAACCGGGATAATAAGACCGCTGATGATAATGATGAGCAGAAGGAAGACGGAACAGATGATGTGGATTTCGGAAAAAATATAAACAGCAGAGGTTTTTTCCCAAACATCAGCTTTGTAAATCTGTCCGACCTTCAGGGGGAAGGAATCCCGTTCAGACAGAAAGTAAAGAGAAAAAAGAAATCGAAGGATGCAGAACCCGTTCTGAATATCAAGGATATACCGGCGCCCCATAAGATTAAGGAAAAATTGGATGAGTATGTTGTAGGACAGGATTATGCCAAAAAAGTAATCTCTGTTGCAGTATATAATCACTATAAGCGTGTTGCAACGGGAACGATGGATGAGATTGACATCGAGAAGTCAAATATCCTGATGATCGGACCGACAGGATGCGGAAAAACATACCTGGTAAAAACATTGGCAAAACTTCTGGATGTACCTTTGGCAATTGCGGATGCGACTTCCCTGACAGAAGCCGGTTATATTGGCGATGATATTGAAAGCGTTGTTACAAAACTACTGGCAGCAGCGGATAACGATGTGGATAAAGCAGAACGCGGAATTATTTTTATTGATGAGATCGATAAAATAGCAAAGAAGAAAAATACGACATCCAGGGATGTAAGCGGTGAGTCCGTGCAGCAGGGGATGTTAAAACTGCTCGAGGGGGCTGAAGTTGAAGTGCCGGTAGGTGCCAACAGCAAGAATGCAATGGTTCCGTTAACGACAGTGAATACCAAAAACATTCTGTTTATCTGCGGCGGTGCATTCCCGGATCTGGAAGATATCATAAAACAGAGACTTCGCAAGCAGACTTCCATTGGTTTTGATGCAGAACTGAAGGATAAGTATGATAAGGAACAGGATATCTTAGAGAAAGTGACCGTTGAAGATTTGAAACAATTTGGTCTGATTCCGGAGTTTATCGGACGTCTGCCCATTATCTGTACATTAAAAGGTCTGAATAAAGACGGTATGGTAAGAATCCTTCGTGAACCTAAGAATGCGATCCTGAAACAGTATCAGAAACTGTTGGAGTTGGATGAGGTAAAACTGGATTTTGATGATGGAGCACTTGAGGCAATTGCCGAAAAAGCGATGGAAAAAGATACTGGTGCACGTGCACTGAGAGCAATCATTGAGGATTTTATGCTGGATATCATGTATGAGATTCCAAAGGATGAAAATATCGGTCATGTAACCATTACAAGGGCCTACGTAGAGGGAACGGGCGGACCGCTTATCGAGATCCGGAGCAATGAACCTCAGACACCGCTTCTTGCCCAAAAAGAAGAAAAGGAAGAGGAAACAGCCGCAGATACAGCGGATGTACCAAAAACAGAATAAATCAAATCAGGGATCCCCGCATATCTTAACAAAAAAGATATGTGGGGATTTTTATGGCTTTTGGGAAAATGCCGATTGTATATGGATTGATGCAGGAGAGCGGAATACAGACGGGCTTTGGCGGATACAGGGATATGGTTTTTGATCCGAACAGCCTGATTGCAAGCGGAATACTGGAGATCCAGGCACCGCCGCTGGAACTCCGGGGACGGGGGATTTTGATTGGTTTTGTGGATACCGGAATACGGTATGATCTGGATGTTTTTCGAAGAAGTGACGGAAGTACCAGAATTGTCCGGCTATGGGACCAACAGGAAAACAGAGTCTATGGAGAACAGGAAATCAACGAGGCACTTACCTCAACGGACCCGTACCGGATTGTACCGGTTACGGATGAGAACGGACATGGTACCGCACTTGCAAGCGTGGCGGCAGGAAGCCGGTTGGGAGAGGGAAGGGAATATATCGGTGCAGCTCCGGCGAGCAGTCTTATGGTGGTAAAATTAAAAGAAGCAACACAGGAACAGAAGGCATATTATTTTGTGCCGGAGGGGGTACCCTGCTACAGTGAGACGGATATTATGGCGGCACTTGATTTTTTGGATAGACAGGCGGATGAACTGCAGATGCCGCTTGTAATCTGCTTTGGACTGGGCACAAATCTGGGCGCACATTCCGGCAGCAATACGCTGGAACGCTACATGGATCTTCTTGCTTTAAAGGAACGGCGTGTTCTGGTTAATTGCTGTGGGAATGAAGGCAATAAGCAGCACCACTTTGAAGGACGGTTTTATGAGAGTCTGAATGATAGCAATTCCGGTATTGTCCTGCCGCTATCAAGAAGAATGGAAATTCGTGTGTCGGAGGGAGTACCCGGGTTTGTGATGACAGTATGGGCACAGCAGCCGTATCAATATCAGTTTACTATCCGATCACCGAGGGGGGAAGTTATCAGGGATATCAAAAGTGAAAGTGACGGTGAGATCCCATATGGATTCGTCTATGATAAGAGCATCATTTATCTGGAAACACAGCGGGTCGAGGCTGGGAGTGGCTCGCAGCTCTTATTTTTGCGCTTTGAAAATCCCGCAAGCGGGCTATGGAGCATTATCGTGAATGAATTGGAATATACCAGAACGGCTATTTTTCATTCTTGGCTTCCGATCGAAGCTTTTCTGGCGGCACCGGTCACATTTCTGGAGCCAAATCCCAATATTACACTTACGATCCCGTCCACTGCGCAAAATCCGATTAGTGTGTCCACTTATGATGACCTGGATAACAGCTTTTATCCGGCATCCGGGAGAGGTTATACCAGGGACGGGCGTGCGAAACCGGATCTTGCGGCGCCCGGGGTGAATGTATCAACGATTCTTGGAAAAATGACCGGATCCGGAATTGCAGCAGCGATTACAGCCGGTGGGGCTGCGCTATTCATGGAATGGGCAGTCGGACGTGCGCGTCTTCCGGGTGCGAATTCCATTGATGTAAAAAATTACCTGATCAGAGGAGCAGTGCGGGAGAGTGACATTGCCTATCCAAGCAGAGAGTGGGGATACGGTCGCCTGAACCTTGGAGGAACCTTTCAAAGTATGACAATATGAGGCGGTATGTGCCATCCGGTGGATTTGTATATATCACAGTTTACCGGACCGGTAGCATACCGGATGCAGACCGCGCGTTAAAAAAGGTGTTAAAATAGTTACGTTAAAAAATATAAAAAGAGTGTTGACAAAACGAAAAGCATAGATTATCATGGCAATAACAGAAAACATAGTAATCCTAGTTGAAAAGTAGGAATAAAGGAGGAAGCATATGTCAAAAGTATATAAGAGTTCATTGGAACTGATCGGAAAAACACCGTTACTGGAGGCTGTTAATATTGAGAAAGACCTTGGTCTGAAAGCAAAACTGCTCTTAAAGCTGGAATATTTTAATCCGGCAGGAAGCGTGAAAGATCGTATTGCCAAGGCGATGATCGAGGATGCGGAAGAGAAAGGCCTGATCAAGGAAGGAACGACAATTATTGAGCCGACATCCGGTAATACCGGCATCGGTCTTGCAGCAATTGCAGCAGTGAAGGGATACCGTATTATCCTGACGATGCCTGAGACCATGAGTGTTGAGCGAAGAAATATTTTAAAGGCATATGGTGCAGAAATTGTTCTGACAGAGGGCAGCAAGGGAATGAAGGGCGCTATTGCCAAGGCTGATGAACTGGCAGCGGAGATCGAGAACAGCTTCATTACCGGACAGTTTGTAAATCCGGCAAACCCGGAAGCACATAGAAAAACAACGGGACCGGAGATCTGGGAAGATACAGATGGTGAAGTGGATGTATTCGTTGCAGGTATCGGAACAGGTGGCACCATTACAGGAACCGGAGAATATCTGAAATCGAAGAAGCCTGAGGTAAAAGTCATTGCGGTGGAGCCTGCTTCCAGCCCGGTATTATCAGAGGGAAAGAGCGGTGCGCATAAGATTCAGGGAATTGGGGCCGGCTTTGTGCCTGATATCCTGAATACGAAGATCTATGATGAGATTCTTCCGATTGACAATGATGATGCATTTGCATATTCCAAACTGATCGCCAAGAAAGAGGGAATCTTAGTGGGAATTTCCTCAGGTGCAGCGCTGGCAGCAGCAATCACAGCGGCAAAGCGTCCCGAAAATGAAGGTAAAACGATCGTTGCACTTCTTCCGGACAGTGGAGACCGCTATTATTCCACACCGTTATTTGTTGAAAAATGATTTCATCTGCTTTTTACGGTAAGCAAAAGCGTCTGTGATCCATCTTATAGTAGTTGAATTACAGACGCCTTCATTTGCAGTAAAACATAAAAACAAAGCCATTGTATTAGTTATTGCTTATGCCAAAGGGCGCTCCTTGTGACAAAAGCCCCGTCCCTATAGAAGTGCCGGCTTTCCCCTTGATCGCGTCACTCACCTTGGAAAGAGAGGTGATCAGAACCTTGCCGGTCGGTACTTTTTCAAGATACAGAATAGCGGCCTCAATCTTGGGAAGCATATTCCCCTTTCCGAACTGATTGTCCGCAATCAGATTTTTTGCTTCAGCCACATTCATTGTAGAAATCGGTGTCTGGTTTTCCTGCTTATAATTTTTATAGACTTCATCCACACTGGTGAGAATGATCAGTTCGTCAGCATTCAGATTGGCTGCAAGCAGACCTGCAATACTGTCTTTTTCGATAACAGCGGAAGCACCTTTTAATGCATGCTGCTGTTCAATAACGGGAATGCCGCCGCCACCGCATGCAATTACAGTCTGACCGGCATCTGCCAGTACTTTGATTGCCTCGATCTCTACAATATCAATCGGTTTCGGAGCTGCGACTACGCGGCGGAAACCGTTGCCGGGCTGACCGATTACATAATTCCCTTTTTTGGTTTCGGCCTCAGCTTCTGCTGCGGACATGGTACGTCCGATGACCTTGTCCGGTTCATAAAATGCTTCATCATATGGATCAACGGTAACCTGCGTCAGAATCGTACTGACAGGAGTTGAAATGCCGCGTCCGAGAAGTTCCGCACGCAGGGAATTCTGAATATCATATCCGACATATCCCTGACTCATGGCGGAGCATACGCACATGGGAGCCGGAGTATAATCATCATGGATACGGTGCAGCTCACTCATTGCTTTATGAATCATACTGACCTGCGGTCCGTTACTGTGTGTGATTGTTAACTGATAGTCAGCTTCAATCAGATCAGCGAGTGCTTTTGCGGTGATTTTTACCGCGGACTGCTGCTGCGTTGTATTATAGCCGAGTGCTTCATGTCCGAGAGAAACAACAACTCTTTTTTTGCTCATGGAAACGTCCTTTCTATATGCGGAAGGCAGCCTTTTACTTTGGCAGCCTCCTGTATTCAATCATATAGACAGTATAGCAAATTCTATTGCGTTTGTATAGTAAACATCTTCTGAGTTTTTCTGAAAACAATGAAGAATGCCGGAATCAGGAAAGCATCCGCACATACCCACGCAAAGGGACTTGCAAAGCCGATTGCGTTAAAGCCAAATAGCGGAACCAGGAAGAAACCGAATACGGTTCTTGCAATCATTTCGCACACACCGGCGAGCATTGCAAATTTGGAATATCCCATGCCCTGAATCAGGAAACGCACAATATTTACAAAGGCAAGCGGGATGTAAAAGCAGGCATTTGTAACCATGAACTGGTAAGCATCGGCAAGAATCTTCGTTTCACCGGCACTCAAAAACAGAAGCAGCATTTTTTTGCCGAATAAAACAATCACAATCAATGCAAAGATGGAGTAAACAACACCTAACAAACTGCAGGATGCAAGACCGGATTTGATACGATCCAGTTTTTTGGCGCCGATATTCTGTCCACCATAGGTGGCCATTGTGGAACCCATGGCATCAAACGGGCATACCAGGAAGAAGCTTAATTTGTTACCGGCGGTTACAGAAGCAACAGCAGCAGAACCCAGCGTGTTGACAGCAGTCTGAAGGATAACGGAGCCGATTGCTGTAATGGAATACTGCAGTCCCATGGGAATTCCCATGTTGCACAGAATCTTTGCACAGTGGGAATCGAAAAACCATTCATGCTTGCTTTCCGGGCGCAGAATCGGAAATTTCTTTATCATATAAAACAGGCATAAGACGCCGGAAATCAACTGGGAGATTACGGTTGCGTAAGCAGCACCTTCCACATTCATGCCAAATCCCAGAATAAACAGCAGGTCGAGACCAATATTGATCAGAGAAGCCAATACCAGAAAAATAACAGGGGTACGGCTGTCTCCGAGCGAGCGGATGATGCCTGACAGAATATTATAAAGATAAGTAACGGGAATCCCGAGGAAAATGATATAAATGTAGCGGTAGGCCTGGTCAAAGATATCATCCGGGGTTCTCATAAGAGTCATGATCTGCTTACAATAAACGGAAACAACCAGAGTCATGACAATGGAAAAGATCACGGAAAGCCATGCGCTGTTATAGATCATTTTGCGAAGACCGTTATAGTCTCCGGCACCAAAACGCTGGGCAACCGGGATGGCAAAACCGCTGCATACACCGGTGCAGAAGCCGATAATCAGGAAATTGACTGATCCGGTCGAACCAACAGCAGCCAGAGCATTTACGTCAATGCACTTTCCGACGATAATGGTATCCACCAGGCTGTAAAACTGCTGAAATAAGAGACCGAATAAAAGCGGGATTGAAAAATTTAAGATTAATGTCATCGGATTTCCGACAGTCATATCTTTTGTGGTATCTTTTCTCTGCCTGTTCTGTCTTTTTTCTAATTCATTGGTATTGATTGCTGCTGCCATAAATTTACTCCATAAAAATTGTATTATTAAAATAGGAAAGGGCGGTCTGAAAGAAGCATGCCGCCCGCACACATCACGAATACTATATCAGAAACATAAAAAAGCTCAATAGCAAGAACTACTGAAAAAATAGGAAAAACCGATTGACTTTTCATAGACATGTAGTAAAATCAATATAATCCTACAGACTAACTAGGAAATGATTTGGAGTGAAATTTACTCTGCATAACAAACGAGGAGGACTGGGCATAATGAGCAGATTTGACCAAGTGATCGACAGGCATGGAACGGGAAGTTTAAAATGGGATGGCGCAAAAATGCGCGGCGTATCAGAGAATGCAATTCCGATGTGGGTTGCGGATATGGAATTTCAGGTACCGGATCCTGTTGCCAGGGCGTTGGAAGCTTCGGTCAGACACGGAATCTTTGGATATTCCATCACAAATGGAGATTATGAAAAAGCGGTATGCAGCTGGTTTTCGGACAGATTTCATGTAGAACTCAAACCGGAATGGATCGTGAAGACACCCGGGATCGTGTTTGCCATCAATGCAGCGATCTGTGCATATACCGCACCGGGAGACGGGGTATTGATCCAGGAGCCGGTTTATTATCCGTTTGCCGCGTCCATCCGGAATAATCAGCGTAGAGTGATCAATAATGAACTGGTATATCACAATGGAGTTTATTCTATTGATTTTGCGGATTTTGAGGAAAAAATCGTAAAGGAACAGGTAAAACTGTTTATTTTATGCAGTCCTCATAATCCGGTTGGCAGAGTGTGGAGCAAAGAGGAACTGAACCGTATGGCAGAAATCTGCCTAAAACACCATGTGTTTGTGGTTTCCGATGAGATTCATTGCGATTTTACCACGGAAAAATATCCGCATACGGTATTTGCGGGACTTTCGGAACAGATTGCACAAAATTGTATGGTCTGTACCTCCCCAAGCAAAACCTTTAATATTGCAGGTCTGCAGATATCCAATATTTTTGTTCCGAATGAAAACCGTAGGGATGCATTGAAAAAAGCAATTGAAAGGACCGGCTATGATGAGAGCAATGCCATGGGACTGGTTGCCTGTAAGGCAGCATATGAAAATGGTGCCGGATGGCTGGATGAACTGAAAGAGTATCTTGCGGATAATCTGGCATATGTCCGTGAATTTATCAAAACAAGACTGCCGGAACTTCGTCTTGTGGAACCGCAGGGAACCTATCTTCTCTGGGTGGATTGTTCGGGTCTGCATATGACAGATGAGGAACTGGATCGTTTTATGAAGGACCGGGCAGGGCTGTGGCTGGACGGCGGAAGCATGTTCGGAAAGGCATCCGGACAATTCCAGCGCTTTAATATTGCATGTCCGGAGAGCCTGCTTCAAAAGGCATTTGAACAGCTGGCGGATGCAGTGAAAAACAGATAAAGGAAAAGGTGAGCGGGATGAAAATATCAACAAAAGGAAGATATGCGGTGCGTGTCATGATAGATCTTGCACAGAACGGAAGCGGAAAATGCGTTGCTGTGCGCCAGATCGCAGAGCGGCAGGAAATATCGGAAAAGTATCTGGAGCAGATCATCGGCGTGCTGAATAAAGCGGGCTATGTAAAAAGTGTCCGTGGTGCGCAGGGCGGATACCGGTTGACAAGAGAGCCGTCAGAATATACAGTAGGAGATATCCTGCGTCTGACGGAGGGCAGTCTGTGCCCGGTCAGCTGCCTTGAAAGTGAGGTCAATGAATGTGAACGCTGTGATACCTGTGCAACCTTAAAGGTATGGAAAAAATTGCAGCGGGCAATCAATGACGTTGTAGATCATGTGACGATTCAGGACCTTGTGGATGAAGAAACGGGCGCGCTGGATTATTCCATATAAGGCGGTTAAAAAAGAATGAGTATTTTAAATGTTTCCCACCTGACACATGGCTTTGGTGACAGGGCAATTTTTACGGATGTGTCTTTCAGGCTCTTAAAGGGTGAGCATATCGGTCTGATCGGTGCGAACGGAGAGGGAAAATCAACGTTCATGAATATTGTGACCGGAAAACTGATGCCGGATGAGGGAACGGTGGAATGGGCTAAAAATGTCCGTGTCGGCTATCTGGATCAGCATACGGTGCTGCAGAAGGGAATGACGATCCGGGAGGTTTTAGCATCCGCATTCGACTGGCTGTATGAACAGGAAGCCAGAATGAATGAGATCTGCGACAAAATGGGAGAAGCATCCGAGACGGAACTGGAAGCATATATGGAAGAACTGAGTGTGATACAGGAACTTCTGAATATGCACGATTTCTATATGATCGATGTGAAGGTGGAAGAAGTGGCAAGAGCACTCGGACTGACGGATATCGGGCTGGAGCGCGATGTTGCGGAGCTGAGCGGCGGACAGCGGACGAAGATCCTGCTTGGAAAGCTGTTGTTGGAAAAACCCGACATTCTGCTCTTAGATGAACCGACCAACTATCTGGATGTGAATCACATCGAATGGCTCAAACGGTATCTGAATGAATATGAGAATGCGTTTATCCTGATCTCTCATGACATAACGTTTTTAAACAGTGTGGTCAACCTGATCTACCATATGGAAAATCAGTGTCTGGACCGGTATCCGGGCGATTATACGCATTTTGAAGAAGTATATGCCATGAAAAAAGCGCAGCTCAATGCCGCCTATCAGAAGCAACAGAAGGAGATTGCCGATCTGAAGGATTTCGTTGCAAGAAATAAAGCGCGTGTGGCAACTAGAAATATGGCAATGTCCAGACAAAAGAAGCTGGATAAGATGGACGTGATCGAGCTTGCGGCGGAAAAGCCGAAGCCGGAATTCCATTTTAAAGAAGATCGTACACCCGGAAGATATATCTTCCAGACAAAAGAGCTGGTGATCGGTTATGAGGAACCGCTTTCCAGACCGCTTACGATCGAAATGGAACGCGGGCAGAAGATTGTGCTGACAGGTGCAAACGGGATCGGAAAAACAACACTGCTCAAGAGTATCTTAGGGTTGATCAAACCCATCTTTGGAAGCGTGGAGCTGGGAGATTACCTCAGCATCGGTTATTTTGAACAGGAAATGGACCAGCATATTGAGACGACCTGTATCGAGGAGATCTGGAAAGCGTTTCCGTCCTTCAGTCAGTATGAGGTGCGTTCTGCACTGGCAAAATGCGGTCTGACAACGAAGCATATCGAAAGTAAGGTTAAGGTATTAAGCGGTGGGGAACAGGCAAAGGTGCGCCTGTGCAAGCTGATCAATCAGCCGAGCAATATTCTCGTTCTGGATGAGCCCACCAACCATCTCGATGTGGATGCCAAGGAGGAATTAAAAAGAGCATTACGGGAATATAGAGGAAGTATCCTGATGGTCTGCCATGAGCCCGAATTTTACGAGGGGCTTGCAACGGACGTGTGGGATTGTACGAAGTGGACAACCCGTGTGATCTGAGTATACAAACAACTGTGCGTAAAAACACAGTTGTTTTTTTGATTGCGTGTCATATATTATAGCAAGGATAGGATGCGCGGTTTTGACAGATGAAGGAAAAACAGAAAAATGAGAATAAAACGGAGAAAAGCAGGTCAAGGAGAAGCTGGCTGATCGAAAAAAGTATATTATCCCTGTGCTTTCTGCTGGCAGTGGTTGCACTTGTAAAGGGTGTTGAAAAACATCTGCCGGAAGCAGTTGTGGTAAACAGCAGTGTAAACGGCAGAAACCTGCCGATCTACTGTGTTCAGACACAGGATAAGAAAATTGCACTGACTTTCGATGCGGCGTGGGGAAATGAAGACACTGCCAAAATACTGGAAATACTGAAAAAGCATGATGTGCATGTGACGTTTTTTATGACGGGCGGCTGGGTGGAAAGCTATCCGGATGATGTTAAGGCAATCCTGGCTGCCGGCCATGACCTCGGAAACCACAGCGAAAATCACAAAAATATGAGCCAGATCTCTGACGAGGAAAAGCGCCGGGAGCTCATGAGCGTACATGACAGAGTCAAAGAACTGACCGGCTATGAGATGTTTCTGTTCCGTCCGCCATACGGCGATTACGACAATGCAGTCGTGCGCGTCGCCGAGGACTGCGGATACTATCCGATCCAATGGGATGTGGATAGCCTTGACTGGAAAGACTACGGTGTCGATTCCATTATCAATACGGTGTGCAACCATAAGCATCTTGGAAACGGAAGTATTATCCTGTGCCACAACGGCGCCAAATACACAGCACAGGCACTGGATACCATGATCACCACGCTCAAGGAAGCAGGCTATGAGTTTGTACCTCTGTCCGAGCTGATCATCCGGGAAAACTATCACATGGATGCGGAAGGCAGACAGATACCGGACTGATCATACGGTTCCAAAACGGAAAATACAAAATGCAAAAAATGCAGGATACTGTTCATGGATTATGGACAGTATCTTTTTTTGCAGATTTTGGCATGTTATTGAATATAATATACGATATGGAAAGATTCCTAAAAATAGGATACAAAATAAGGAAGAAATTGTGTTATAATGTATTTATTCTGTCGTGCAGAGCATGAAAGAAAAGTATATACGAAGTGTCTGGTTCCGGGGAGGGAGCACCCGGGCGGGCAACGGTCACGGATCCGGAGTGTCTGTGACTGATTAAAAACAGGAGGACGTTTTAGTGAGCAGTAACGAAAAAGAAAATTTTAAGCCGTATATTCCGGCAGACAGGATCACACCGGAATTTACAGCTACATCCGTAATCATGGGTGTAATTCTGGCAATCGTGTTTGGAGCAGCCAATGCGTATCTTGGTCTGCGTGTGGGTATGACGGTATCGGCATCCATTCCGGCAGCCGTTATTTCCATGGGAGTGATCCGTGTGGTGATGAAAAAAGATTCGATTCTGGAGAGCAATATGGTCCAGACGATCGGATCCGCAGGAGAATCATTGGCAGCAGGTGCGATTTTTACACTTCCGGTATTGTTTTTGTGGGCAGCGGAAGGAAAAATGGAAGCACCGAGCATGCTGGAGATCGCACTGATTGCGATCTGTGGCGGTATCTTAGGTGTACTTTTCATGGTACCGCTCAGAAATGCATTGATCGTAAAAGAGCATGGAACACTTCCATATCCGGAAGGAACGGCATGTGCAGAAGTGCTGCTGGCAGGAGAAGAAGGCGGTTCCAGTGCCAAGAGTGTATTTGCAGGAATGGGATTGGCGGCTTTATTTAAGTTTGTTGTGGATGGACTCAAGGTGATTCCCGGTGTTATCACAGCAAAAATCGGAGCATTAAAAACAGAGATTTCCACAGAAGTATATCCTGCACTGATGGGCGTGGGTTATATCTGCGGACCGAAGATAGCATCCTATATGTTTGCGGGAGGCCTGATCGGCTGGTTTGTGCTGATTCCTGCGATCATGACCTTCGGAGAGGGAACCATCCTTTATCCCGGCACAAAAACGATCGGTGAAATGTATGCACAGGGAGGCGCAAGTGCGATCTGGAGCAGTTATGTCCGTTATATCGGTGCGGGTGCCGTGGCTGCAGGTGGTGTGATCAGTCTGATCAAATCCCTGCCGTTAATCCTTTCCACGTTCCGCGATGCGGTAAAAGGAATGGTCGGGGACAAGCATGTGGGAACACTGCGTACGGAACAGGATCTGAATATGAAAGTTGTGATTGGCGGCATCGTTCTGATGATCGTTGCGATCTGGCTGTTACCGCCGATTCCGGTAACACTGATCGGTGCAGCATTTATTGTTATTTTCGGATTTTTCTTCGCAGCAGTATCTTCCAGAATGGTAGGAATTGTAGGCAGCTCCAATAATCCGGTTTCCGGTATGGCAATTGCGACGCTGTTATTTGCGACCATGTGTCTGAAGGTTACCGGAGATACCGGTGTGCATGGTATGCAGGGGGCCATTGCAATCGGATCCATTATCTGTATTGTTGCATGTATGGCAGGGGATACTTCACAGGATTTAAAGACCGGATATATTTTGGGTGCGACACCGAAAAAACAGCAGATTGGTGAACTGATCGGCACCGTGATTGCGGCATTGACGATCGGTGGTGTACTTTTCCTGTTAAATTCTGCATGGGGATTTGGTACAGAGGCTTTGGCAGCGCCTCAGGCTACACTGATGAAAATGATCGTAGAGGGTGTCATGGGCGGAACCCTTCCGTGGACACTTGTATTTATCGGTATTTTTATTGCAATTGTGATTGAGATTGTCGGCATTCCGGTACTTCCGGTTGCGATTGGTCTGTACCTGCCGCTCGAGTTAAGCTCCTGCATTATGATCGGTGGACTGATCAGACTCTATGTGGATAAGAAAAAAATGAAAGAAGGAACGGACCGCAAGAAGGTGGTAAACCGTGGAATCCTGTTCTGCTCCGGCATGATTGCGGGAGAGGGGCTTGTCGGAATCCTTCTGGCAATCCTTACCGTTGCATCCGTTTCCGGTTATCTTGATCTGTCCGGAATTGTGGATACAGGTCTGATTGGCGGCATTGCACTGTTAGTCATTATGGTACTGTGCATACTGAAATTTACCGTCTGGACCAGGGAAAAAGAGAATGACAGATAATAATTATTTGGACAAAGTGCCGGAGTATCATCCCGATTGTCGGTTTGAAATATCCGATGATCAAAAGGTTACAATTTTTATTGAGCATAAGGGGTTTTTCTTCTGGCTTACCCAGAAGCTGTTTGGCAAACCGCGGATCTCACAGATCCATCTGGATAAAATGGGAAATTTTATCTGGCCGCAGATCGACGGAAAAAAGAGTATCTACGAGATTGCCCGGCTGGTAAAGCAGGAGTTTGGCGAAGAGGCAGAACCTTTATACCCAAGGATCGTACAGTATTTTCAGATGTTATACAGTTATGGCTTTATTGTGTAGAAGGAATATCCAATGAAATAGTAAAAGGAGAGAGTGCTATGGTAAAGATTATTTCGGACAGTACAAGCGATCTGTCAAAAGAACTTTTGGAACGGTATGATATCTCCATCCTGCCGCTGCATGTGTTGTTAGGGGAGAAGGATTATCTGGATGGTAAGAATATCACACCGGATGAAATCTTTGCCTGGTCGGATGCAGAGAAAACCACACCGAAGACCTCTGCACCTTCGGTGGAGGAAGCTGTAGAGCTGATGAAGCCATATCTGGAAAAAGGGCTGGAGATTGTGAGCTTTAGTATTTCCGAGAGCATGTCGGCATCGGGAAATGTGATGCGCCTTGCCGCGGAAGAACTGGATGCAGTGGATCGTGTACATGTGATTGATTCTGCAAATCTGTCTACAGGAATCGGGCTGTTGGTCATTGAGGCAGCGCAGATGGCAAAAGAGGGTAAGAGCGCGGCTGAGATCGTTGCGCAGATAGAGGCATACAAACCCCGTGTACGCGCAAGCTTTGTGGTTGATACCCTGGTATATCTGCACAGGGGAGGCAGATGCAGTGGGCTCGCGGCAATGGCGGGCAGCGTACTGAAGCTGCATCCAAGGATCGCTGTTGCAGACGGAAAAATGGATGCGGGTAAGAAATACAGGGGGAATCTGGCACATGTGATTATGGCTTATGTCAGAGATATGGAAGAAGATCTGAAGAAGGCAAAGCCGGATCGCGTCTTTATCACACACTCCGGGTGTGACAGACAGATTGTGCAGGATGTAACGGAATATCTGCAGAGTCTTGGTGTCTTTACCGAGATCCTGGAGACGAGAGCGGGAGGTGTGGTTTCCAGCCACTGCGGTCCCGGAACATTGGGAGTATTATTTATTGCAGGGGAAGCATAAAGAAAATCAGGAGGGTTATGTATGAAAACAGCATTGGAAGAGCATGGAGCATTATCTGTAAAGGGAACGCAGCTTGTGGATGCAGCGGGAAATGCATTTCAGTTAAAAGGTCCCAGTACGCTTGGAATCGTCTGGTATCCGCAGTATATCAACAAAGAAGCATTTCGTACGATCAGGGACTGGGGCGGTAATCTGATCCGGCTTGCAATGTATACAATGGAAGATGACGGATATCTTGCAGGCGGTGATCAGGAATATCAGAAGAATCTGATCGACACCGGAGTGAAAGCGGCAACCGAACTGGGGATGTATGTGATCATCGACTGGCATATTTTAAGTGACGGTAATCCGCATACCAATAAGGAAGCAGCAAAAGTATTTTTTGATGAGATTGCGGAGAAGTATAAAGACTATGTAAATGTGTTATATGAGATCTGCAATGAGCCGAACGGGGAGGGTGTGGACTGGCATACGGTAAAGACCTATGCGGAGGAGATCATTCCCATCATCCGTAAACATGCACCAGAGGCGGTGATCATTGTCGGTACGCCGACCTGGTCCCAGGATGTGGATCAGGCAGCGTGTGATCCGCTTACCGGTGAGAATCTGATGTATGCGGTTCACTATTATGCCGCAACCCATAAGCAGTATCTGCGTGATAAGGTATCCGATGCAAGAAGCAAAGGCTGTGCTGTTTTTATCAGTGAATACAGCAACTGTGATGCTTCCGGAAACGGGGATATCGATGAAGAAGAAGCAAAGCTTTGGGCAGAGTTCACGGATGAAAACTGTTTAAGTTATGCACAGTGGAATCTGGCAAACCGTGATGAAAGCTCATCCATGATCAGGGTGGAGTGTGACAAGATCGCCGACTGGACTGACGCAGATCTGACCGAAACAGGCAGATGGATGAAGAAACGCCTTGGCGGTGAACAGTAGATTTAGATTATAAATTCGGACTATAAAAATACCGGGATTCTCCCGGTATTTTTGCGTCCGGAAACCGGACAAAAATTTGTGGAAGAAATTGAATAAAGGATATTGACACCGGGTGGTAAATATGTATACTAGAACTTGCTGGTTTAGTTTAACTAAACTTTCGGTTTAACTTTACAAAGGATAGTATAACTGAACTTATTGTTTATAATATTTTGCCTGTGTAAAGAGCTTTTGCCGGGATTGTTGTTGTATGTAAAGCGGTGGAAAAGAGGGATTTTGTGGAAATTGGACAGAAAATTAAGGAATTAAGAATACTGAAGGGGTTGACGCAGGAGGAGCTGGCGGATCGCTCTGAGCTGTCGAAGGGATTTATCTCACAGCTTGAAAGAGATCTGACTTCTCCATCCATTGCGACCCTGATCGATATATTGCAATGTCTGGGAACGGATCTGAAGACCTTTTTCAATGATTCCGAGGATGAGCAGGTTGTATTTCATAAGACCGATTATTTTGAAAAGGAAGATAAGGAGCTTGGCAACAAGATCGAGTGGATCATACCGAATGCGCAGAAGAACAGGATGGAACCGATTCTTCTGACATTGCAGCCGGGGGGAAGCACCTATCCGGATAATCCACATGAGGGAGAGGAGTTTGGATATGTGCTGAGCGGCTCCGTATCCATTGTGATCGGCAGTAAGATCTTTAAAGCGCAAAAGGGTGAGTCCTTTTATTTTGAAGCAAAATATAAGCATCATCTGGAGTCCAAGAAGGGTGCTGTGATCATCTGGGTAAGTGCACCGCCCAGTTTTTAGGAGAAAAGGAACACTTGAAGAAGGGTGTTTGAAATAAAAAGAGGGAGAAACAGCTATGGGAAATACAGGAAACTGCATTATTGAACTGAAGGGGATCACAAAGAACTTTGATAACCAGCAGGTACTTCGCGGCATTGATCTGAATATTTATGAAAATGAATTTCTGACACTGCTTGGACCGAGCGGATGCGGAAAAACAACGATCCTACGTATTATTGCCGGTTTTGAGGAACCGAGTAAGGGCGAGGTGCTGTTTAACGGGATTGATATAGCAAAGGTACCGCCCTATAAGAGGGAGATCAACACCGTATTTCAGAAATATGCACTGTTTCCGTTCTTGAATGTGCATGATAACGTGGCGTTCGGATTGAATATCAAGAAGGTTGACCGTTCCATCGTGGATCAGAAGGTGGATAAAATGCTCCGTCTGGTCGGACTGGAGGGCTTTGGTGAGAGGGATGTCACACTTTTGTCCGGTGGACAGCAGCAGCGTGTAGCGATCGCGAGAGCTCTTGTGAACGAGCCGAAGGTCCTGCTTCTGGATGAGCCGCTCGGAGCCCTGGATGCCAAGCTGCGTAAGGAAATGCAGAGTGAGCTAAAGAAGATCCAGAAGGAAGTCGGCATTACTTTTATTTTTGTAACCCATGATCAGGAAGAAGCATTATCCATGTCTGATACGGTTGTCGTTATGAATGACGGTAAGATCCAGCAGATCGGATCTCCGGTGGATATCTATAATGAGCCGGAAAACCGCTTTGTTGCGAATTTTATCGGCGAATCCAATATTATTGAAGGAAATATGCTGCGTGACTGCCTCGTAAAGTTTGATGGTTATGAGTTTGAATGTGTGGATAAGGGATTCAAGGAGAACGAGGAAGTGGAAGTGGTACTTCGCCCGGAGGATATCGAGATCGTAGATCCTGAAAAAGCAAATCTGACAGGTGTGATCAAGAGCATCGTATTCATGGGTGTTCATTATGAGATCATTGTCCAGACAGATACACGTGAATATAAGATTCATACAACGGATATCCATGAGGTGGGTAAGCGCGTGGGCATGGTACTGGATAAGGAAGACATCCATGTCATGTATAAAATGGATTATTAGGAGGCGGATCATGAAGCATTTTAAGAATCTGGTAAAACCATATATTGTATGGTCATTTTTACTGATCGTCATTCCGCTGTTACTGATTGTATTGTATTCCCTGACAACGGGGGGCAATTCCCTGCTGAACATCCAGTTTACACTGGATAATTTTAAAAAGATCGCAGAGCCTATTTATGTACAGGTATTCGTCCGTTCCTTTAAACTGGGACTCATCACGACCGTGATCTGTTTACTGGTCGGTTATGTACTGGCATATGTGATTTCGCGGATGAACGATAAAGTACAGAATATCCTGATCCTGTTTGTAACAATTCCGATGTGGATCAATACGCTGTTGCGGACCTATGCGTGGATCAGTATTTTATCGGATAACGGAATTATCAATTCCTTTTTGGGAATGCTCGGAATTGATCCACTGACCTTGATGTACACGGATTTTTCTGTCATCGTCGGTCTGGTGTGTGATCTTCTTCCATTTATGGTCATTCCCATTCATACGTCCCTCGCCAAGATGGATAAGTCACTGATCGAGGCGGCTTATGATCTGGGAGCAAATAAATGGCAGACTTTCTGGAAGGTGACTTTTAAACTTTCCATACCCGGTGTGGTCAGCGGTCTGACTATGGTATTTTTATTATCCATATCAACATTCGTTATACCGAAACTGCTCGGCGGCGGACAGTATGTGCTGATCGGAAACCTGATTGAGAATCAGTTTATTTCCATTGGAGACTGGAATTTTGGTAGTGCGATTTCCATGATCCTTGCGATCGCCATTTTAATTATGATCCGTGTGACCAAGAAGATGGAGAAGCTGGAAGGAGGAGAAGGATGAAGCGAAAAGGAAAGGTATTCTCGATCATCTATATTGTATTATGTTTCCTGTTCCTCTATGTGCCGATTTTTGTGACAATGGTATTTTCCTTCAATTCATCCAAGTCATTGACACATTTTACCGGATTTTCATTCCGCTGGTATGAGGAACTGCTTGCGGATAATGAGATTATGAGTGCGGTATATGTATCGGTCAGCATCGCAGTGCTTGCAACACTGATCTCCACTGTGCTTGGCACGTTGACAGCAATCGGTTTATCCAAGAACCGCAAGGTGTTAAAGGAATGGCTCTTAAATGTCAATAATCTGCCGATCATGAACCCGGATATCGTGACGGCAATCGGGCTGATGATTCTGTTTTCTTCCATGAAAATAGAAAAAGGTTATATTACGATGCTGCTGGCACATGTGGTATTCTGCACACCATATGTGATCACAAGCGTATATCCGAAGGTAAGACAGCTTGACGACAGTCTTGCCAATGCGGCTTATGATCTGGGAGCAAGCCCATTCCAGACGCTTACAAAAGTCATCATTCCATGCATCAAGCCGGGCATATATGCGGGTGTGCTGCTTGCCTTTACGATGTCCTTTGATGACTTTGTGATTTCCTATTTTGTTACCGGAAACGGTGTTCAGAATATTTCTATTATTGTTTACAACATGACAAAGAGAACCAATCCGACGATTAATGCACTGTCGACCATCGTTATTATGGTAATTCTGGTGGCATTATTGCTCGGCAACCTGGTTCCGATGCTCATGGGAAAGAAACGCAGAAAAAACAGACAGATAAAGGAGAGAAAATGATGAAAAAATGGAGAAAAGCTGCAGCACTGCTCATGATGACGGTACTGACTGCCACAATGCTGACAGGATGCGGCGGAACGAAAAAAACTTTAAAGGTCTATAATGCAGGCGAGTATATCGACAAGAGCCTGCTCAGTCAGTTTGAGAGAGAATATAACTGTAAGGTCATTTATGAAACCTTTGATTCCAACGAAACTATGTACACAAAGCTGATGAGTGGGGAAGAATATGATGTGCTGATCCCTTCCGATTACATGATTGAGCGTCTGATCAAGGAAGATTATCTTCAGCCAATCGACTGGAGTCTCCTTACCAATTCCGATAATCTGATGGATGTCGTGATGGAAAATGCAGCTTATGATCCGGAGCACACTTATACAGTTCCTTATTTCTGGGGAACCGTCGGTATCATCTATGATAAGACTGTTGTTGCACCCGAGGATCTGGCACAGGGTTGGAATCTGCTAAAGGATACGGATTATGCAGGGAATATTTATATGTATGACTCTGAGAGAGATTCCTTTATGGTTGCATTAAAAGCACTTGGTTATTCCATGAATACCACGGATACGGCACAGATCGACGAAGCCTATGACTGGCTTGTGGAACAGCGCGATACCATGAATCCGGTTTATGTAGGAGATGATGTAATCGATAATATGATCTCCGGAAACAAAGCCATGGCAGTAGTATATTCCGGTGATGCGGCATATATGATGACGGAGAATGAAAATCTGGATTACATGACACCGGAGGAGGGAACCAATATCTGGTACGACTGCATGGTGATCACCAAGAACTGTACGGAAACAGAGCTTGCTCATCAGTTCATCAACTTTATGCTGGATAACGACAATGCCCTTGCCAATTCCGAAGAGGTTGGTTATGCGTCTCCTGTAGAAAGTGCTTTTGAGCAGATGCGTACCACTACTTATGATGGAATCGGTGCCTATGTTCCAAGATCCGATAACCCCAATGATGAAGTGTTCGGCTATCAGACATCCGATGTGAAAAAATATTTTGCAGATCTTTGGACAAAGGTAAAAGCATACTAAAAGTGTTTGACGTATCCATGGCGGTATGATACAGTATTTCATAACAAAAGGGAGTAGTTGTAAGCGTATGGTCAACATGCCCCTGAGAGATCAGTGGCCATGCCCCTAAGGAACGAATTAGGAACGAGACTTTTGCACAGACTTATAAATGGTTTGTGCGGAAGCCTCGTTTTTCTATGCCGGGGAAATACGAAGAAAAGAGGAAGAAAGATATGTTAGCATGGAATGTAGTATTATTGATCGTGGGTTTTGTATTACTGATGAAGGGTGCGGATTTTTTTGTGGAAGGAGCAGCGCAGATTGCAGAACGATTCCGTATACCACAGATTATCATCGGTCTGACAATCGTTGCATTCGGAACCAGTGCACCGGAGGCCGCAATCAGCATCGCGGCAGCAACAAAGCACTCGGCAGGGATCGCAGTGGGAAATGTACTTGGAAGCAATAGTATGAATATCCTTCTGATCCTCGGCATAACTGCCTGTATCAGGAAAATGAAAGTCCAGGTAAATACGGTCAGATTTGAGATGCCGTTCCTGATTCTGATCTCTGCTGTACTGGTTGTTATGGGACAGATGTTCGGAAAGCTGAATTTTGTATCCGGTCTGATCCTGTGGGCGTTCTTTATTGCCTTTTTTGTCTATCTGATCATGCAGGCAAAAAAAGGAAGAAGCGAGATCGAAGAGATTCCGGAGAACAAAAAAAATATCTGGCTGGTACTGCTCATGACGGTAGGCGGTCTTGCGGCAGTCGTGTTTGGAAGTGATATTACGGTGGACAGTGCTTCTGCGATCGCTTCATTTTTTGGCATGAGTGACAGACTGATCGGGCTGACGATCGTTGCGTTCGGAACTTCCCTGCCGGAGCTGATAACGTCAACTACAGCGGCAAGAAAGGGAAATGCGGATATTGCCATTGGTAACATTATCGGAAGTAATATTTTCAATATCCTGTTCGTTCTGGGCACAGCATCGCTGATCTCCGAGATTCCTTACAGCAGGGATTTTCTGTTAGACGGTATCGTAAGTATTGCGGCTGCGGTATTTTTACTGTTGGCAACATGCCGGAAAAGAGAACTTGGAAAACCGGCAGGAATCATAATGTTATTTGCCTATGCGGGCTATTTTGCGTATCTGCTTGCGGCATAACGGAAGGACCGGGGAGCATGAGCGCGGCCATAGGATGATCCTGGGATCATGGATGGAAAGAGAAATGGAGAGGACATTGATATTATGACAAGCTGTGATAATTGTGCCAATTATGCATATGATGAGGATTATGAATGTTATGTCTGTGATGTAAATCTGGATGAGGATGATATGCAGCGATTTTTGGCCGGCACCAATTTTGACTGTCCGTATTTTCAACTGGATGATGAATATAAGGTGGTCCGCCACCAGATGTGATCTTATCCTGCAGGATGTGTGATTTGAGGTCGGATATGACAGGTTCTACTGGAAGTATGGCTAAAAATATGGTACAGTAGATAAGTGGAATAGGAGGACATGATATGTCAAAAGCAAAAATTATCTTAACAGGTGACAGACCGACAGGAAGACTGCATGTGGGACATTATGTAGGATCTCTGAGAAGAAGAGTGGAATTACAGAACTCAGGAGAGTTTGATAAGATATTTATTATGATTGCGGATGCACAGGCACTGACGGACAATGCCGATAATCCGGAGAAAGTAAGACAGAATATTATTGAAGTGGCACTGGATTATCTGGCATGTGGGATTGATCCGGCAAAATCCAATATTCTGATCCAGTCCCAGATTCCGGAGCTGACCGAGCTCTCTTTTTATTATATGAACCTCGTAACGGTATCCAGATTGCAGAGGAATCCGACGGTAAAAAGCGAGATCCAGATGAGAAATTTTGAAGCAAGTATTCCGGTGGGATTCTTCTGCTATCCGATCAGTCAGGCAGCGGATATTACGGCATTTAAGGCAACGACGGTTCCTGCCGGCGAGGATCAGATGCCGATGGTAGAGCAGACCAAGGAGATCGTACATAAATTCAACAGTGTATATGGAGAGACTCTGGTTGAGCCGGAGATTCTTCTCCCTAATAATAAGGCGTGCTTACGTTTGCCGGGTATTGATGGAAAAGCAAAGATGAGTAAGTCACTCGGGAACTGCATCTATCTGTCCGATACAGCGGATGATGTGAAGAAAAAGGTAATGTCCATGTTTACCGATCCGAATCATCTCCGTGTGGAGGATCCGGGTAAGGTTGACGGCAATCCGGTATTTATCTATCTGGATGCATTCTGTAAGGACGAGCAGTTTGAGCGCTACCTTCCGGAATATCAGAATCTGGACGAACTGAAAGCGCATTACATGCGTGGCGGCCTTGGAGACGTAAAAGTGAAGAAATTCCTCAATAACGTATTACAGGAGGAACTGGAGCCGATCCGCAACCGCAGGAAAGAATTAGAAAAAGACATTCCGGCAGTGTATGATATACTGAAAGCAGGAACTGAGGCAGCAAAAGAAGTGGCTGCGAAGACCATGGCAGAGGTGAAGGCGTCCATGAAGATCAATTATTTTGATGACCTGGATCTGATTCATGCACAGGCAGAGAAATTCAGCGGTCAGTAAATGGACATGGCTATAGGATGATATTATCATGAGATACGAAATGAATCTGAATGATAAAAACAGAGAAATTGAGAATAAGGATGTGCGTGTGCGGACCGGATGGACGGTACGCACACCCAGACAGAAAAGAGAGCGAAAGAGAAGCATTGCGATTATGTTTTTTGCGATGCTCTCTTTTCTTGCTTTAGTAGGGTGTCTTATAATTTTCTGCTATTACAGGATGGAAAATAACCGCCTGCAGAAGCAGGTGGAAGAAGTAACCCGGGATGGCAGTGTGACCTATACCCAGGAGGAGCTGAATACTTTACTTGACAACGCAAGACAGACCGGCTACAATGATGCATCCCAGGAATATCTGGACGCATTGAAGGAAAGAATGCTGAGCGGGGAAGGAACCATTTCGATGTTACGCTATTTTTTCCCGAACCAGATTGTATTTGCGGCGGACGGAAGTTATCATTTTATACCAATCGATGAGCGATTGGCAAAACATCCTTATCTGACAGAGAATCTGACGGTTTCGGAAAATGGTCTCTATGAGTATTATGAAAATGGAAACCGGATATCCCATAAGGGAATTGATGTTTCCAGCTTTCAGGGTGAGATCGATTGGGAAAGTGTAGCAAATGACGGCGTGGAATTTGCGCTGATCCGGATGGGTATCAGGGGCTATGGGACCGGAAAACTTGTTGTGGATGAACAGTTTGAGGCAAATATGACAGGTGCTATAGCGGCAGGGCTGGATGTCGGTGTTTACTTTTTCTCTGCTGCAGTTAACGAAGAGGAGGCAATGGAGGAAGCAGATTTTGTGCTGGAAGCGCTTGCTCCCTATGGTATCAAGTGTACGGTTGCGCTGGATGTTGAAGATGTGAATTCGTCAAGTGCCAGAACCAACGGACTGACGAAGGAACAGTGGACGGACCATGCGGTCACTTTCTGTGAACAGATCAGACAGGCAGGATATACTCCGATGATCTATGGCAATCTGCAAAGCTTTATGCTGATGCTGGATCTGACGAGACTGGAAGAATATGAGAAATGGTTTGCAGCCTATATCCCGTATTTTTATTATCCGTATGAATTTCAGGTATGGCAGTATTCCGATAACGGCACTGTGAACGGTATCAGTGAACCGGTCGATCTGAATATCAGTTTTTATGATTGGAGCAGTCAAAAAAAATAGGAAAATGGGTTGACAAACTGAATAATATACGGTAGTATATATTCGTTGCTTAAAGCAAAGGTGCGTTTAGCTCAGCTGGATAGAGCGTTTGGCTACGGACCAAAAGGTCGGGGGTTCGAATCCTCTAACGCACGCGATGAAGAAGGAATCTGAGAGATCAGATTCCTTTTTTGCATACCCGGAATTTAGAAATCTCACATACCGGTTCATAAAAAAACAAACCACCTGTTATAAACAGGTGGTTTGCTGCTTATCAATATCCTATTTGAGTTGCATAAGAAACGGATCAGCCCATGGTTACAACAACGTTGTACTCTGCTTTGCCCTTTTCATAAGGAATAACGCATCCATCAACTGCTTTTCCGTCAACGGTCATGCTGACAACGCCTTTTTCAACGTTGTTCGGATTCTTGACTTCAATATGATAGGTTCCCTCACGGAACTTTCTTGTGATCTTGAAGTCACCAAAGCCTTCAGGTACGCAGGGATTTACGGAAAGACCATTGTGGGTAGGATATACACCCAGGATGTACTGGGAGATATTTACAAAGGTCCATGCTGCAGTACCGGTCAGCCAGCTGTTCTTTCCTTCACCATGGAACTTGGCATCACGTCCGGCAACCATCTGGCAGTAGATATAAGGCTCGGTTCTATGGATCTCACTGATTTCTTCCGTATATGCAGGACAGGTCTTTTTGTAGATCTCGAATGCACGGTCACCACGTCCGATTACGGTTTCAGCGATGGATACCCAGGGATTGTTGTGGCAGAAGATACCTGCATTTTCCTTGTATCCGGGCGGATAAGAGGAAACTTCACCAAGTTCTTCGTGATATTTTGTGTAAGCGGGCTGGAGGATCATGATACCATAGTCCGTATCCAGTTTCGCTTTTACGGAATCAAGTGCTTTCTTTGCTTCTCCGGTTTCAACACCGACGCCTGCCAGTACACAGAAGCCCTGCGGCTCAATGTAGATCTGACCTTCTTCACATTCCTTGCTTCCGACTTTGTTTCCATAGGAGTCATAAGCACGAACGAACCATTCGCCGTCCCAGCCTGCATCGGAGAGCAATACTTTTCTCATTTCTTCTACTTCTGCAAGTGCTCTGTCAGCTTCTGCATCATTGCCCTGCAGTCTGCACAGATCAGCATATTCCTGACCGTATTTTACAAACATACCACCGATGAATACGGACTCTGCAACCGGTCCTTCGGAAGGACCGAAAGTCTGGAAGGATTCACCGGGATGTAAGGAGTGGCAGTTTAAGTTCAGACAGTCGTTCCAGTCGGCACGTCCGATCAGAGGAAGCTTATGAGGTCCCTTGTGGTTTACGATGTAATCAAAGGAACGTTTCAGGTGGTTCATAAGCGGTGTAGCCTTGCTCTCATCATTATCAAAAGGAACCATCTGATCCAAAATGGACATATCACCGGTCTCACGGACATAAGCGCTGGTACCTGCAATCAGCCATAACGGGTCATCGTTGAAGCCGGAACCAATGTCGGAATTTCCTTTCTTGGTCAACGGCTGATACTGATGGTATGCGGAACCGTCTTCAAACTGTGTGGAAGCGATATCAATGATTCTCTGTCTTGCACGGTCCGGAATCAGATGAACGAATCCGAGCAGATCCTGACAGGAATCTCTGAAGCCCATTCCACGACCGATACCGGATTCATAATAAGAAGCGGAACGGCTCATGTTGAAGGTAACCATACACTGATACTGGTTCCAGATATTTACCATACGGTTTACTTTGTCATTGGAAGATTCTACAGTATATTTTGCAAGCAGGGTCTTCCAGTAGTCCTGAAGCTCTGCGAAAGATTTCTCTACATCGGCATCTGTCTGGAATTTTGCAAGCAGTGCTTTTGCAGGAGCTTTCTTAACAACATTGGGAGCATCCCATTTGTCATCATCCGGATTCTCACAATATCCGAGTACAAATACGAGAGATTTTGTTTCACCCGGCTGTAAGGTGATGTTAATCTGGTGGGAAGCGATCGGAGACCAGCCGCTTGCCATGGTGTTCTTAGCCTGTCCGTTTACGACAACTTCAGGATCGGAACCGCTTCTGTATGCACCGATAAATTCATCACGGATCGTGTCAAAGCCGTCGATCGGGCTGTTTACGGAGAAGATCGCATAGTGGTTTCTACGCTCACGGTATTCTGTTTTGTGATAGATTGTGGAACCTTCTACCTCAACTTCGCCGGTGCTTAAGTTACGCTGGAAATTTCTGGAGTCATCGTCTGCATTCCAGAGACACCATTCTACATAAGAGAAGAGTTTGATTTCTTTTACCTTGTCGGATTTGTTGGTCAGCTTAACCTGATTGATCTCGCAGTTGTCATTTAAGGGAACAAATGCAAGAACGGATGCTTCCAGACCGTTTTTGGAAGAAGTAAAGCGGCTGTAACCGATACCGTGACGGCACTCGTAAGAGTCAAGATCGGTTTTCATCGGCTGCCAGCCGGGATTCCAGATGGCATCACCATCCTTGATGTAATAATATTTTCCGTTTGAATCATAAGGAACATTGTTGTAGCGGTATCTGGTGATACGCAGAAGCTTTGCATCCTTATAGAAGGTGTAACCGCCACAGGTGTTGGAGATAAGTGAAAAGAACTCGTTGCAGCCCAGGTAGTTGATCCAGGGGAGCGGAGTTTTGGGTGTGGTGATGACGTATTCCTGATTGGCGTCATCGAAATAACCAAATTTCATAAAGCTGTTCTCCTTTTTGTGTTATAGTTGTTTGGAAAAAGATGCTGTACGCGCAAATTTTTCATATTGAATATCATGGAGATAAAACATATTACGAAAACGATTAAGTAGTCGCGTATGCAAATATCTCAACTATGTATTCCGCTGTCTTCGATTATACATAACAAAAGCCGAAAAATCAACAAAAAGCAGCAAAACAGGGGGATAAAACATGACTATGGGTAAAAATGCAAAAAATCAATCGGTAAAATATACAAAATATGAAAAACAGCTCTGTCTATGTTTTACAAAAAACTAAAAAATGTATAAAATTGCACAATAAAAGATTGAAAAAGTATAAACATTGTAATATACTAACAATGCGAAAACGATTAAGCGTTTGTTCCATATGAGGCGAATTGCCAAATCGTCCTGTGTCATGATCGGACATACAAAGGAGGCAGTTATCATGGTTTCGATGAAAGACATATCTGCTGCCTGCGGAGTATCGGTGGCAACGGTCAGCAAAGCGTTGAATAACCATGATGATATCGGCGAGGAGACCAAACGTTATATCAAAAAAGTCGCCAAGGAAATGGGATATCTTCCGAATCTGTCGGCAAGAGCTTTGAAAACGAATAAGACTTACAATATCGGGGTTTTATTTGCAGATGATTCACAGAGCGGCCTGACACACGATTACTTTGCAAATGTGCTTGACAGCTTTAAGAGCAGCGCAGAGGAACGCGGATATGATATCACTTTTTTAAATTGCAGTAAGACGAGAAAAAACCGGTTATCTTACCTGGAGCACAGCAGATATCGGGGACTTGACGGAATCGTAATTGCCTGTATCAATTTCAGGGATCCGGAAGTAATCGAACTTCTGCAGAGCAATGTCCCGGTTGTAACGATCGACTATGTTTACACCGACACGACCACGGTTATGTCGGATAATATCAAAGGGATCAGAGATCTTGTTTCTTATATATATGAAATGGGGCATCGGAAGATCGCTTACATATATGGAAACGATACGACCGTAACAACAAACCGTTTGTCCAGTTTTTTTAAAACAGCAGAAGAACTGGAACTGAAAATACCGGATGATTACATTCTGCCGGCAGCATATCGGGATATGCGGCTTGCGGCAAAACAGACCAAACGTCTGCTGGAACTTCCGGACCGTCCGACATGCATCCTTTATCCGGATGATTTTGCTGCGATCGGTGGGATCAATGTGATCAAGGAAAAAGGACTTCGAATTCCGGAAGATATTTCAGTGGCGGGGTATGATGGGCTGAATATTGCATCCCAGTTAGAACCGAAGCTGACAACGATTCGTCAGGATACGAAATCCATCGGAAGGCTGGCAGCGGGAAAACTGATCGAGATGATCGAACATCCAAAGAGTGCGCTGATTGAGCAGATCACAGTGCAGGGAGTACTGGAAAAAGGAAAATCGGTAGATAGGCTGGTAAAATCATTTTGAACGTGCTATAATAGCCGGTGCGGGTGTAAAAAACCGTGGTGTACATTGACAATGCTTAGGCATCTATATCACACGAAAGTGATATTGATATATATGCAGTAACTATTAACTTCACACTTTATAAGAGGAGGATAATTAAAAGTGAAAAAGAAATTATTAAGTGTGTTATTAACAACTGCTATGGTAGCTGCTCTTGCAGGCTGCGGTAGCAAAGACAGTGCTGCAGATTCTGACAGCACAACAACTCCTGATGCAACAGAAGCTCCGGCAGCAGATGACGGCGCTGATGCAGCAGATGATGGCGCAGACGCAGCAGATGATGGCGCTGACGCAGCAGATGCAGGCCTTGCTTACACAGGCGAGATCAACTTCATGCATTTCTCTACTTCTGAGGAATCTGAAGGAAACGGTGGTTCTGATGGATTCAGAACATGTATCGCACAGTGGGAAGAAGCTCATCCTGACATCACTCTGAATCAGGAAGTTCTTGCTAATGCCGATTACAAGACACAGATCGCTACTTATGCAGCAGCAGATTCCCTTCCGGATGTGTTCTTACTTCAGGGTATGAACTCCATCAGCTGGGCAAATCAGGGCTTAGTTCTTGATCTGACTGACTACATCACAGGATCTCCTTACGCTGATCAGTACAACATGGATTACTTAGTACCTTTCACCGTTGATGGTAAGTACTATGCATTCCCGGCACTGACAGGTGGTACTTGTACAGTAGTTGTTTATGATGCACAGATGTGGGCAGACGCTGGTTATGACTCATTCCCGACAACTTGGGCAGATGTTGAAGCAGCTAGCGCTTACTTCTCAGAGCAGGGTATCGATACCATCGCATTTGGTAACGGTGGTCAGTGGCAGTTAAACTCTGATTTCGTATCTTGCTTAGGATATCAGTACACAGGAACAGATTGGTTCTCTAACATCATCGCTGGTAACGGCGAAGCAGCATTCACAGATGATGCTTTCGTTGCAGCTCTGACAGAGACACAGAGACTGTTCAAAGATTCCGGTATCTTCAATGCAGACTTCAATGCAATCACAAACGAAGATGCTCGTGAGTACTACATCTCCGGTGATGCAGCAGCATTCATCGGTGGTAACTGGGATGTTTCCTACATCCAGGCTTCTCTTGATGCTGACAAGTATGCAAATACTAAGTTCGCAGTTCTTCCTAAGGCAGACGATGCAACTCAGTATGACAACTACCAGAACATCGGTCTTGGATATGGTATCGCTATCAATGCCAAGGTTGCTGATGATCCTGAGAAACTTGCAGCATGTGTTGATCTTGCACAGTATCTGACAGGTCCTGCATTCGCTGAATTTGTTGGTGCTAACTATGCACTTGGCGGATTCTGCGGCGCAGACGTAGATCTGAGCGCATTTGATCAGTACACAGTAGATTTCTACAACTACTCTTATGTTGATAACAAGGGTTGTGAAATCTATGACTCCTATGTAGATGGTTCTGTATGGTCTGTATTAAATACAGAGATGCAGGAAATGGTTAACGGAGATATTGATCCTGCAACCGTTGCAGCTGATACACAGGCAGCATACGAAGCTTACTTAGCTCAGTAATCTGAATTAAAAGAAGACTTCATATCATAGTACCGTCCGGAGGAAACTCCGGGCGGTCTATAAAAAAACATGACGGAGCCCACCCCAAACTGTTTTGTTTGCGAAGACAGCTTCGTTTTTTTTATCACTTCTGAGAAGTTTTACAGAAGCTCTTTACGCAAAATGAAAATGGGAGGCGAAAACATGCTGAATTCTATAAGACCGAAAAATAAAGTAATTTTCGCATATTTGCTGATCCCCGTGGTTCTGTTTGTATTCACAGTATTCGTACCACTGGTAGCAGCGCTTTTCTACAGCTTTTTCAAATGGACCGGCGGTCCGAACAAGACTTTCAATGGTCTTGACAACTATATTGCGTTACTTCATGATAATGTGTTCTGGAGTGCATTCGGACACAACATGTATCTGGTAGTTGCCTGTATCATAGGTCAGATCGGTATTGCATTTATTCTGGTTCTTGTAATCAATTCCAAACTTGTAAAATGCAAAGGCATACATAGAACATTCGGTTTCTTCCCGAGTACGATCGCAGCCGTATCTCTTGGATTTATCTGGACAATGATCTACGATTATAAGAGAGGTATTCTGAACTGGTTCCTTGATGCGATTGGAAAGTCGGATGCAAAAAAGGTTTGGTTAAATGAGCCGAGTCTGGTTATGCTTCTGGTATCCATTCCGTTGATCTGGCAGTATATCGGATATTACATGGTTATTATTTTGTCAGCAGTATCCGCAATTGATACAGAGATTCTGGAATCTGCTGAAATTGATGGTGCAAGCGCAGTACAGCGTGCACGTTACATTGTATTACCGTTAGTTAAGAATACACTGCTTGTCTGTGTTACCCTTTGTATTGCAGGTAACATGAAAGCATTTGATAATATCCTCGTTATGACCAAGGGTGGTCCCGGTTACTCATCCATGGTTATGGCACTCTACGGATACAAGGTATCATTTGAACAGTCCAACCCGGGCTATGGTAGCTGCGTATCTGTAGGTATCTTCGTATGTGCTTTGGCTGTTATCGGTGGTTCCCAGTTACTGTTGAACTGGCTTACAACTGATCGTTATGACAGAATTGAGAAGAAACTGCAGAAGAAGACAGAAAAAGAACTGAAGAAAAAAATGAAAGTGTTAGCAGCACAGCAGAAGGGAGGCGCTCTCAATGGCTAAAAAAGAAATGATGACAAAGGTTGAGAACAAATCCGTAAGCCATAAGATCGGAAATGGAATCTTAGGTGTTTTCCTGAATCTGATTCTTTGGATTTTCTCCTTGAGCTGTATTTTCCCTCTGGTGTGGATGTTCTATTCCTCATTAAAGGAAAAACGAGTATTTAATGCCGATATTATGGGATTGCCAAAAGATCCTTCTTTTGCAAACTATATTAAGGTTCTGAACAATAAGGAATTCAATCTGGTTGGTTCTATGTTAAACAGTGCAAGAACTACGATTCTTTCTGTAGCATTGATCGTGTTATGTTCTTTCATTGTGGGCTACATTTTATCAAGAATCAATTTCAAACTGAACAAACCTTTATATGTAATGTTCTTAATGGGTATGTTGATCCCGATCCACTCTCTGCTGGTTCCGATCTTCATTATCTTCTCCAGTACGAACATGGATAATCAGTGGTATACACTGTTATTCCCGTATGTAGCATTTAACTTACCAGTTGCGATCTTCCTGGTGCAGGGTTATGTAAAGGGCGTGCCTTCCGCTTTGGAAGAAGCAGCAGCAATTGATGGATCAAGCTTTACAAGAACACTGTTCTCCATTATTCTTCCGATCTGTCGTCCGATCCTGGTAACAATTGCGATTATCAATGTGTTCGGATGCTGGAATGAATTCTCCTTTGCATTGGTATTGTTAAAGAGTGGTGGTCCTTGGGCAACAGTTCCTCTTGCACTGCGTCAGTTCTCGGGACAGTTCCTTGCGGATTATCCGAAGATCATGTCCGCTATGCTTTTAACAATGGCACCTGTTGTTGTATTCTACTTTGCATTCAGCAAGCAGATCATCAAAGGTATGGTTGCCGGTGCTGTTAAGGGTTAATAAGAGCAAGGCAATAAAGAAAACTTTAAAACGGTTCTTTGAAACGGGGTGGTTTCAAAGAACCGTTTTTTGACAGGAGGGATGATTGTGAGCGGAATCGTGATGAATACCGGAAAACTGAAAGTATACGAGAACCTGTGTGCACTTGGCAGGTTCGCGGCTATGTCGACGGACTTTATTGACAATTTGTGGCAGGAACTGCTGATGGATCGTCCACTATATGATGAAATGTGTTATTATATGCAGCATAGGACATTTATGGATAAAGTGGAGTATGAAGGATATACTTTATGCGACTTGTTTATCTGGCAGATGGGTCAGGACAATCTGGTGCATGATACCGGGAAGAACACGGCAGAATGTAATAAGGAAGCAATGGTGTTAAAAACATTTCAGATGATGATTGCATTAAAAAAAGATCCGCAGGAATGGTTACCCAGACTTTCCTATAATGCAGGAATGGACCAATAAAACAGATGGGAAAAGAATACAGTATGAACAGACAGGAATTTATCAGAGAACTCAGAAAATCCATGACGGGACAATTCGAAACAGCACAGATTCAGGAAACGGTTGACTACTATGAAGATTATATTGATCTTCAGATCAAAAAAGGAAAATCAGAAGAAGAAGTTTTGAGGGAACTCGGAGATCCGAGACTTCTGACCAAGAGTATGCGTGCAGCCGGAAAAGGAAAAACCGGGGGAGTATACAGTAGCACACACCAAAATGAATACAGGGCTGAGTCTGTACAGCCGGATCACGAATATACTTTTCATGGCGGCACAATCCGCGTACCCTGTCTGATATGGGCAATTGTCCTGATTCTGATAATCTTACTTGCGGTGGCTCTGATAGGAGCAGTGGTTGGAGTGGCATTTCGGGTTCTTTTGTATCTGTTTCCGGTTTTGCTGGTTGTGGGAGGAATCTACTGGATCTACAGTAATTTTATTAAAAAATAAAAAATCCGTATAAGATGGGCGCAGGATGAGATACTAATGAATGTAACTGCACTGGCAGTTGAAGGAGGTATTTTATCATGGCAAAAAATGAGTACAATAGCATGAACAGTCAGAATGCAAGTGATGCAAGTAACGCTTCTAATGCAAGCAACGCATCAAATGCTAAAAATGCAAAGAATGCATCCAATGCGTCTAACGCAAAAAATGCATCTGACAGCAAAAATGCAAAGAACAGTTCTGACAGTTATAATGCAAAATAATCTTTGAGGAAAGAATAAAGCGGCATGATCCAATGGTCATGTCGCTTTATTCTTGACATGGGATAGGTAGGGGCTTTATGATTGTGCTATGAGAAAATTTGAATTAATTGTTCCATGCCATTTTGGACTGGAATCCGTATTAAAGAGAGAAATTACAGATCTGGGTTATGAGGTGTCCTCTGTTGTGGACGGAAGAGTTACTTTTCAGGGAGACGAAGAGGCTGTCTGCAGGGCAAATGTATTTCTGCGTACGGCAGAACGTGTGCTGATCAAAATTGGAAGTTTTCATGCTGAAACATTTGATGAACTTTTTGAGGCCACCAAAAGCCTTCCATGGGAGGAGTTTATTCCGGAAAACGGAAAATTCTGGGTAACAAAGGCCGCAAGTGTAAAAAGTAAGCTGTTTAGTCCGTCCGACATTCAGTCCATCATGAAAAAAGCAATGGTGGAAAGAATGAAACAGAATTATCATAAGGAGTGGTTTTCGGAGGATGGAGAAATTTATCCGGTTCGCGTTTTCCTGATGAAGGACGAGGTGACGGTTGGGCTGGATACAACGGGGGCGTCCTTACATAAAAGGGGATACAGAAAACTCACGGCAAAAGCACCGATTGCGGAAAACCTGGCAGCAGCTTTAATTATGCTGACACCCTGGAACAAGAGCAGGATTCTGGTGGATCCTTTTTGCGGCAGCGGTACTTTCCCGATAGAGGCAGCTATGATGGCGGCAGGGATCGCACCGGGAGCAAACAGAAGCTTTACTGCGGAAAACTGGCAGCATCTGGTCAGCAAAAGTGAATGGTATCATGCAGTTGATGAAGCACAGGAAGGTGTCGACTTAAAGGTGGAAACGGATATTCAGGGATACGATATAGATGAAGAGATGATCAGAATATCCAGAGAAAATGCAAAGCTCGCAGGTGTGGAACATATGATCCATTTTCAACGCCGGAGCGTGGAACAGCTCAGCCATGCAAAAAAATATGGTTTTATCATTACCAATCCACCTTACGGAGAACGTCTTGAAGATAAAAAGAATCTGAGCGCGCTGTACCGGACACTTGGAGAACGATATCGTGAATTGGACAGCTGGTCGCTTTGCATGATTACCTCCTATGACGGGGCACAGCAGGACATCGGAAGAAAAGCAGATAAGAACAGAAAGATATACAATGGCATGCTTCAGACCTATTTTTATCAGTTTATGGGACCGAAGCCGCCTAAAAAGTAAGGTATTTTCATGTATGACAGATTACTGAAATGGTCCGGTATTATCGGAAGCATACTGATGATGTTTATGATTATCGGTATGCTGGTCTATTCATCCAAAAAGGGACTTGTATATGTGCAGGCACAGGGACAACAGGAAAGTGTGGAACAATCGCCTGACAGTAAGGTTCATGATTTGGTATTGCTGATGCCGGAAGAGAGAGAGAATCAGAATAAGTTTTATATACCGGTTGCAGACGGCATTACGCAGGATGCAATCAGAATCGAAAATGACAGTATGAATCGTCGTTTAAAAGTAACAATTGACGGTATGCAGGTTTCTTTCTTTGAGCAGAATCCGATGTACGGAAAGACAGAAGGAATTGCGCAGATTCAGGCCGGTAAACAAAGCAGTGGAATTGTTATCTATGTCATGATGGATCATTTGTATGAGTATGAGGCAGTATTGGAAAATCAAAAACTGGGACTTGTTTTCTACAGACCAGCACAGATCTATGATAATATTGTTGTTTTGGATGTTGGGTATGGAGGCAGTGATAAGGAAATCAGCCAAAACGGTGTGAATGAAGCGGAGGTCTGCATGGATGTTGCAGAACGTGTAAAAAAACAGCTGGAAGCCGATGGCATCTGCGTATATCTGGCAAGAGGAAGTGGGGACACACCGGATGATACAGAACGAATTGCTTTTGTGCAAGAGGCACAGGCGGATTTGTATCTGAGTCTTCATCTGTCCGATGGAACAGCGTACGGGATCAATGCATATTATAATGATATTTATTTTGTACCGGGAGTAAATAATGCAATATTTGCAGATACGCTTGTCAAAGAAACAGCATCAGCGGTAAATAACCGGGGAAACGGTATATTTGCCGTGGATCGTGAATCCGAAGAAGAACTGTTGAATCATATAGAGACTGTAGCAGCACGTCTGACATTGGGGTGTCCCGGGGATGCACAGGAAGCGGCATTGCTGAAGCGTAGTGATTACAGGGAGGATCTGGCATCCGGAATCAGTAATGCGGTACGAAAATGTCTGGAGGAAAGGTGATAGCTAATAAATGAGAAAGATCATATTTGCGACCGGAAACGAAGGAAAAATGCGGGAGATCAGAATGATACTGGCAGATATGGATGTGGAAATACAATCCATGAAAGAAGCAGGGATTCAGGCTGATATTGTGGAAGACGGAGCCAGCTTTGAAGAGAATGCCTTAATTAAAGCGAAAGCGATTGCGGCATATACGGATGCGGTAGTACTTGCGGATGATTCCGGACTGGAAATCGATTATTTGAATAAAGAACCCGGGATTTACTCGGCAAGATATCTGGGGGAAGATACTTCATACAGAATCAAAAACCGGAATCTGATCGGGAGACTTGCAGGAGTGCCGGATGAAAAGAGAACAGCCCGTTTTGTATGTGCAATAGCAGCGGTATTCCCGGATGGCAGCAATATTGTCACAAGGGGAGTCATGGAAGGCCGGATCGGATATGAGGAAAGCGGCAGCAACGGATTTGGATATGACCCTATCTTTGTTTTGCCGGAATATGGATGCACAACAGCGGATCTGGATCCGGAAACAAAGAATAAAGAGAGCCACCGCGGAAAAGCATTGCGTGCAATGAAGGAAGAACTGAGGGAAAAATTAGGCTAACAGGGGACGTACATGCGGATATTAATCGTCAGTGATACACATAGAAATAACGAAAATTTTCTGAAAGTAGTGGACAAGGAAGCTCCGCTGGATCTGGTTATCCATTGTGGCGATGCGGAAGGCAGTGAGTATCTGATCAGTAAGAGTGTAGGCTGCCGGACACATATTGTAATGGGAAATAATGATTTTTTCTCGGATCTGCCAAGAGAAGACGAGTTTATGATTGCAGGGCGCAAAGTCTGGGTGACTCACGGACATAATTATTATGTTTCGCTTGGAAACGAGACCATTAAGGAGATTGCACGCCAGCGCGGGATGGATATCGTGATGTATGGGCATACACACAGACCGGTGATCGAGGAAGAAACAGATCTGACAGTGATCAATCCGGGCAGCCTGACTTACCCCAGACAGAATGGGCACAGGCCATCCTATGTGCTCATGGAAGTTGATGAAAACAATAAATTGCATTATTCCCTGCACTATTTGTAGAAAAATGTCAAACAGTGCAGGAAAACATGCACAAAAGTGTATAAAAACTGATTGACAGAAAATGAGTTTTTCTATATAATTATCAAAGTGTTGTCGGGGTGTGGCTCAGCTTGGCTAGAGCGCCTGGTTTGGGACCAGGAGGTCGCAGGTTCGAATCCTGTCACCCCGATTAAAATAGGGCACCTGCTTTAATGCAATGGGTATTAAAGCAGGTGCCCAGTGTTTTATTAAATATTAGGCATAATTATGTATCTGTTCAGGAGTGAGCTGAAATCGAAAAAGGTGACAAAAATATAAGAGGGAAAAGCTGGGACTGCTTTATAGACAGGTATTAATAAAAACAGAATAGTGACCGATATATAGAATAACAGTAGGTATGCTGTCAGGTGAAGGAACACCGGAAACAAGTAAGTGAAAGTCATGGAGGAGAAAACATATGGGAATGGATGTTTCGGGAGTAAACAATCAGGCCGCCCGGTATTATGGAGTAAGTAGCCATACTTATCAGGCAGCCGGAAAAACGGATGAAAAGAGCAGGGACACAGGTGCAACCGTAGAAATTTCCGGAGATGGACAGAAGGCATACAATGACAGCCGGAAGGTGTCCGAAGATAAGGTAACAACAAAGGATCCGTATGCAACGGCCAAAAAGTCTCAGACAGACCGTGCAGCAGTGGTAAAACAACTGAAGGCAGATCAGGAACAGAGAACGCAGAGCATGCTGAATATGGTACGTTCCGTACTGGGTCAGCAGTCTGCCTTTGCTTCTGCAACAGAGGATGGTATCTGGAAACTGCTTGCAGATGGCAACTTTACTGTGGATGCACAGACAAAGGCTGATGCGCAGGCTGCAATTGCAGAGGACGGATATTATGGCATCAGGCAGACCTCGGAGCGTCTGTTCGAGTTTGCACAGGCACTGGCAGGGGATGATGTGGATAAAATGAAACAGATGCAGGAGGCAGTTCACAAGGGATTTAAGATGGCAACCGGCACCTGGGGCAAAGATCTTCCGCAGATCTGCCAGGACACGGTCAGTGCAGTGGATCAGATGTTTGAGGATTATTACAGCAGTAAGAACACAACTGTAACAGAGTAATGAAAATACCGTATGGAACAATAAAAAGGGATGTTCGTAAGAACGTCCCTTTTTGATACACTTTGCGACACACGATGCTGTCTGTATAGTACTGCCCCTATCAGTGTTGTGACCATGTTTTTACGGCTGGATTATAATATCTGTAATGATTTTAAGAGTACGGCGAAGGAAGGATTATCGGGAATGAAAACAAAATTTCCCTGCACGGCAACCTGCTCTGCCTGAAGCTTTGACTGCACAAACAGGATTTTATCGCTGCCAACACCGGCAGACTCTACAATTTTAGGAAACGTATCCGTTACAACAGTGGGAACGGATTCATCGATGGTAAGTCCGGTCATGGTGGAAATGCTGTTAATATAGGAAGCAGTAATAATATTGCCGACTTCCTGAAGGGCGGAGTCCTTCATTTCCTGCGGAATCATGGATGCATCCATGCCGCACATGAGAGCTGATACCAGAGAATCCACGCTGTCGGAATGAAGTAAAAACAGCATCTTACCTTTGATATCACCGATTATGTCAAGATGAATACCGGTAAGCGGATCATTATTGGGGGCAATACGACTGGTTACGTCTGCAATTGTGGTCAGGCTGACGGTGGTTACACTGAGCCTGATTGTCGCATTTACCATCTGGGATAAGGCGGTAGCGGCATTGCCTGCACCGATATTTCCTAATTCGTTCAAAACGTCCTGATATATTTCTGCTTTTTTTGCTGGGTCTATCTGATACATAAAACTATCCTCATATGTGTTTATATCTTTCTTTTTCTAGTACTAGAGTATCATATCTTGTACCTAAAAGGTAGTGAAAAATGAGTGTTTTCTAAAGTTTTTGATAACATAAAAAAGTTTTTTGGATTCTGTAAAAAAAGTGATTGACAATCAGAGGGATTGTCCGTATAATATGGAAATGTTGATAGCCATTTTGGTTACAGCTATGTGTTCGTAGCTCAGCTGGATAGAGCAACGGCCTTCTAAGCCGTGGGTCGGGGGTTCGAATCCCTTCGAGCACATTATGGATATCCTGATGTGGGATATCCATATTTATTCAGTAATGGTGGGTATGGCGCAGTTGGTTAGCGCGCCAGATTGTGGCTCTGGAGGCCGAGGGTTCGAGTCCCTCTATCCACCCTATGTAAGAGCGTAGTCGTTATTATGCCTCACAGCTTACATTAATGGGCTATCGCCAAGCGGTAAGGCACAGGACTTTGACTCCTGCATTCACCAGTTCGAATCTGG